>Ga0081539_10000059_pt1 | contig 254888 bp, 249 predicted proteins | sample TabmetS4T2R2_FD_71023 | JGI IMG/M metagenome (GOLD analysis project Ga0081539, IMG submission 71023) | Tabebuia heterophylla rhizosphere microbial communities from the University of Puerto Rico - S4T2R2 | ecosystem: Host-associated > Plants > Roots > Rhizosphere ... | reverse complement strand
ACCGCCTCGAATATCCGAATCAACGCCAGCATCCGAAGGTCCCCCCAGCGTCGGTGGACCTCCTTCAGAATCAACTTCTACTCGCCGCGCAACAGCTTTCTACTGATATGCGATTCCCCTGGGTCTGGGGGGGGTCGCGGCACTGCCGCGACGTGAAGCTCCGCCCCCCAGTCTTGCTTGGCAAAGCGCACGCTGCGGATGCAGGCGCGCTACCCGCCCACCTCCCGGTCATTGGCCGGCCGGATCAGCGGCCGCCGCGCTTCCTTGGGCACGCAGCTCCGCACCAGGGAGGCGCAGTAGGCGTTCGGCGCCAGCGGCGCGTCGGCATCGCCGGAATAGCTCAGCCGGGTCACCCTGCCCTCGTCCAGCCGCACCGTGGCGCGGCAGGTGGAGGCCTGGCTGTTCAGGCTCACCCCGCCCACCACCGGGAGGTTCACGCTGACGCCGCCGGGGGAGCCCGCGGTCGCGACATAGGTGAGCACGCTGATGGTGCCGAACTCGGCGCGCCGCTCGGGCACGCCGAGGCAGGTCTGCACCTCGGATTCGCTCATGCCGATCATCAGGCTCTGCGCCTCGGCGGCGATCTCCGAATCCTGGATGGTGCAGGCGCTGAGGCCACAAACGAGCACCGGCGCGATGGCGCGGCGAAGCGTCATGCGGGTTCTCCATGAGAATGGGTTCGCGGTCCTCATACAGGGCCGGGGCCCCGCCCGACATGGGGGAGCCGCTCGCTCTCGCAAACGCGAAAGCGGTACCGCTATGTCAGACCTTCGCCGGGCAGCGTGAGCGAGGGCTTCCCCTCGCCCGCCGGCATCACTTCGGCGCCAGGACCATCACCATCTGGCGGTTCTCGAGGCGCGGCATCTGCTCGACCTTCACGGCCTCGCCGAGCTCGGTGCGGATGCGCTCGAGCACCTTCACGCCGAGCTCCTGATGGGCCATCTCGCGGCCGCGGAAGCGCAGCGTGACCTTCACCTTGTCGCCTTCCGAGATGAAGCTCTTCATGGCCTTCATCTTCACCTCGTAGTCGTGGTCGTCGATGTTGGGACGGACCTTGATCTCCTTGATCTCGACGACCTTCTGCTTCTTGCGGGCCTCGTTGGCCTTCTTCTGCTGCTCGTACTTGAACTTGCCGAAATCGAGGATCTTGCAGACCGGCGGCACCGCGTTGGGCGAGATCTCGACGAGGTCGAGGCCGAGATCATAGGCGCGGATCAGCGCCTCCCGGGCGCTCATCACGCCCAGCATCTCGCCATTCTGGTCGATCAACCGCACCTGCGGCACGCGAATCTCGTCGTTGATCCGCGGGCCTTCGCGCGCGGGCAACTGGGCGGGCATTGGACCTCTTGCTATGGTCGGCTCCTATCGCTGTTGAAGAGAGTGGACTCGTGCCGGGGGAGGCTGCGCCGGGCGAGCGGGCGTCAGGCGGCCATCCCCGGCAGGATGCCCTCGCCGGTCCCGCAACGGGGCCGGCGCGGCACAGTTTGTTCCACAACGGGTCAGGCCGTTGCAATACGGAGATCGGGCGGCGTCGCTTCCGTCGCAAGGCGGGCGACCGCCTCGGCGAGCTTCACGGTCTCCTGCTCGCGGCCCGGCAGGCGGCGCAGGACCAGGGCGCCCTCCTCCGCCTCGCGGCGGCCGACCACCGCCAGCACGGGCACGCGGGCCTCGATCTGGTCGACGACCTTGCGATTGATCTTCTCGTTGCGGAGATCGAGGGCGACGCGCAGCCCGGCCTTGCGGAGCGCCGCGGCGGCCTCGCGCGCGAAAGGTGCGGCCTCGTCCACGATGGTCGCGACCGCGACCTGGACGGGGGCGAGCCAGAGCGGGAAGCGGCCGGCATGCTGCTCGATGAGGATGCCGAGGAAGCGCTCGAAGCTGCCGAGGATGGCGCGGTGCAGCATGACCGGGCGGTGGCGCATGCCGTCCTCGCCGACATATTCGGCGCCGAGCCGCTCGGGGAGCACATAGTCCACCTGGAGCGTGCCGCATTGCCAGTCGCGGCCGATGGCGTCGCGCAGCACGAATTCGAGCTTGGGGCCGTAGAAGGCACCCTCCCCCGGGTTCAGCTCGTACTGCACGCCGGCGAGGGCGCAGGCCTCGCGCAGCGCGGCCTCGGCGCGGTCCCAGTCCTCGTCGCGGCCGGCGCGCTTGGGCGGGCGGTCGGCGTACTTCACCCGGAAGCTGGCGAAGCCGAGATCGCGATAGACCTCGGCCAGCAACGCGACGAAGCGCGCGGTCTCCTCGGCGATCTGCGCCTCGGTGCAGAAGATGTGGGCGTCGTCCTGGGTGAAGGCGCGCACGCGCATGATGCCGTGCAGCGAGCCGGAAGGCTCGTAGCGGTGGCAGGCGCCGAACTCCGCCATGCGCAGCGGGAGCTCGCGATAGGAGCGCACGCCCTGGTTGAAGATCTGCACATGGCACGGGCAGTTCATCGGCTTCAGCGCGAGCACGCGGTCCTTCTCGGACTCGTCCTCGACGCGGGCGATGAACATGTGCTCGCGGTACTGCTCCCAGTGGCCGGACATCTCCCAGAAGCGGCGATCCAGAAGCTGCGGCGTGCGCACTTCCTCGTAGTCGGCCGCGTCCAGCTTGCGGCGCATGTAGCCCTGCACGACCGTGTAGAGCTTCCAGCCCTTGGGATGCCAGAAGATGCTGCCGGCGGCGTCCTCCTGGAGGTGAAAGAGCTCCATCTCCTTGCCGATGCGGCGGTGGTCGCGCTTCTCCGCCTCCTCGAGCTGGTGGAGATGGGCGTCGAGCTCCTTCTGGTCGCGCCAGGCGGTGCCGTAGATGCGGCTCAGCATGGCGTTGCGGTGATCGCCGCGCCAATAGGCGCCGGCGACCTTCATCAGCTTGAAGGCGGTGCCGACATCGCCGGTCGAGCGCATATGCGGGCCGCGGCAGAGATCGAGCCACTCGCCCTGGCGGTAGATCGAGATCACCTCGCTCTCCGGCAGGTCGCGGATGAGCTCGGCCTTGTAGCGCTCGCCCCTGGCCTCGAAGAAGCGGATGGCGTCCTCGCGCGGCCATTCCTCGCGCGCGAAGGGGGCGTCGCGGGCGACGATCTCACGCATCTTCGCCTCGATCGCCGCGAAGTCCTCGGGGGTGAAGGGCTCGTTGCGCGCGAAGTCGTAGTAGAAGCCGTTCTCGATCGGCGGCCCGATCGTCACCTGGGTGCCGGGATAGAGGGCCTGCACCGCTTCGGCCAGCACATGGGCGGCGTCGTGGCGGATCATCTCCAGCGCCTCGGGGTCGCGGCGGGTGATGAAGCGCACGGAAGCGTCGTCGCGGATTTCCGCAGCGAGGTCGCGCAGCGTGCCGTTGACCTGCATGGCGAGCGCCGCCTTGGCCAGCCCGGGGCCGATCGCCTGCGCGATGGCGGTGCCCGTGACCGGCCCGTCGAAGGCGCGGACGGAACCGTCGGGCAGGGTGATCGCGGGCATGGGGTGGGCCGGGCTCCTCGCCGAAATGGGCGAGGACCATGGGCATGCGCCCCCGGCCGGTCAAGGCAGGGAGGCCAGCGCGGCGCGCAGCTCAGCCACATCGAGGCTGTCGAGCGGGATCCGGCGCAGCACGGTGACGCGGCCGCGCGGGGCGCAGAGGGCGGGGTCGCTGTCGCCGCCGAACAGGGCGATGGTCGGGCAGCCGCAGACGGCGGCGAGGTGGGTGGGGCCGGTATCGTTGCCGATGCAGAAGGCGGCGCGGCGGGCGAGCGCGCCGATCTCGGCGAAGCTGGTCTGGCCGGTGAGGTCGAGGCTGGCGGGTGCGGCGGCGCGGATGGCGGCGGCGAGCGGGGCTTCGGCCTTGCCGCCGAGGATCGCCGCCCGGGTGTCGAGGGAGGCCGCCAGTTCGGCGAAGCGCTCGACCGGCCAGCGCTTGGCGGGGCGGCCGGGCGAGGCGCCGGGGATCAGGAGGCAGAAGCGGTCCGGCAGGGCGAAGCGGGAGAGGTCGGCGTCGAGCCAGGCGATGTCGGGTTCGGGGAAGTGCGTGATGCCGGCCATTTCGAGCTGCTCGCGCTGGCGCTCGATGGTGTGCATGGCGTCACGGCGGGGGTTGGCGTGGGGGTGGGAGCAGCCGGGGGCGATGCCGGACCATTCGGCGTCGCGGCCGACCAACCAGCGGTAGCGGGAGGAGCGGCTGGAGGTCTGGAGGTCATAGACGCGCGCGAAGCGGGCGGCGCGCAGGCGGCGGGCGAGGCGCCAGAGGGCGGCGAGGTCGCGCCAGGCCGGGCGGCCGTCGGACCAGATGTCGTCGAACCACGGGGCGTTGCGCACCAGCGGCGCGTACGGGGGGGTGGTGAGCAGGGTGACGTTGGCGTCCGGGTGATGGGCGCGGATCGCCGCGAAGGGCCCGAAGGCCTGGGCGAAGTCGCCGAGGGCGGCGAGCTTGATGACCAGGATGCGCTTCATCGGGTGGCGCCGCGCCCCCTTCTGTGCAGGGGAGCGTTTCGCGGGTTCGGCTTGCGCTCGTGACGGGCGCCAAGTCGCCAAAAAAAGGAGGGGGTCTGGGGGAGTTCACTCCCCCAGAATCTTCTCTTTCTCACCCAACAGCTCCCGATAGACCTCCAGCGTGGCGTTCTGCATCCGCCGCGTCGTGTACCCCGCGAGGACAGCGCGGCGTGCGCGTTCGCCGATGGCGGCGCGCTCCGCGGCCGGCAGCGCGAGGGCGCGGGCGATGGCGGCGGCCAGGGCCTGCGGGTCGCCGGGCGGCACACGGAAGCCGGTCTCGCCTTCCACCACGGTCTCGCGCGGCGCGCCGAGATCGGCGGCGATCACCACCCGCTCCATGGCCTGGGCTTCCACCACGGTGCGCCCGAAGGCCTCGGGGTCGGTGGAGGCGTGGACGACGATGTCGGCGAGGAGCAGGGCGGCGGGAATGTCGTCGGCGTGTCCGACCAGCCGCACCCGGCCGCCGAGGCCCTGGGCCGCGATCATGGCGAGCAGCGCGTCGCGGAAGCCGGGGCGGCCGTCGCCGACGAGCAGGGCGAGGGCGTCGCCGGGCAGGCGCGCCATGGCCTCGACCAGCACGGCCTGGCCTTTCCAGCGGGTCAGGCGGCCGGGAAGCATCACCACCGGGCGGCCGGCGGGCACGCCCCAGGCGGCGCGGAGGGCGGCGATGCGCTCGAGCGCGACCCGGGCGGGGTCGAAGCGCCGCTCGTCGACGCCGCGGGGAATCAGGCGGATGCGCTGCTCCGGCACGCCGTGACGGGTACGGAGATGCTCGGCGATGAAGCGGCTGATGGCGATCACCCGCTCGCCGCGGGCCATCACCGAGTTGTAGAGGCGCTTGCCCGGAAACCCTTCGTTGTAGGTGCCATGATAGGTGGTCATGAAATGCGCCCCCGTGCGCCGCGCCGCCAGCAGGGCGGACCAGGCCGGGGCACGTGAACGGGCATGCAGAATGGCGACACCTTCCTCGCGCACCAGGCGGGCCAGCGCCCCGGCGTTGCGCCAGATCGCCGCGGGCGATTTCGTCTCGAGCGGCAACGCCAGGTGGCGGGCGCCGAGCGCCTCGAGCTCGGCGACGAGCGGGCCGCCGGCGGAGGCCACCAGGGCGCGGAAGCCGGCCCCGACCAGGGCCTCGGCGATCTCCAGCGTGCCGCGCTCCACCCCGCCCGCGACCAGCGCCGGGAGCACCTGCAGCACGGCATGGGGGCGCGGGGCGGCCATGGCGGCGCCGGTTAGCCGCACTCCGGACAGCGGTCCAGCCCTGCTCCTTTCGGGGTCGGGGCTTCCGGAACGGCCGAGCACAGGTCTATCAGTCGCGCCATGACGCCGTACGTGATCGCGCTGGCGCTGCTCTCGGGTGGCGCCTTCATCCAGTCGAAATCGGCGGCCCCCGAGATGCGCCCGCATTCGCGCCAGGCGGACCGCGCCTGGCGGTGGCTCGGCAAACTCTCCTTCTATGCCTGGATCGGGCTGCTGGTGTGGGGGGTGTGGCGGCTGCACTGGTCGCAACCGCTGGCCGGGCTGGTGCTGTCGATCGCGGTGAACGCGCTGATCGGGATGGGCGGGCCGCGGCCGATCTGGCCCGGGCTTTCGATGGCGCTGTGCACGGCGGGGCTGGTGGCGGCGGCCTATACGATCTGGGCGTGAGAAAGAGTGGGGGCGGAGTTCACGTCGCGGCAGTGCCGCGACCCCCCAAAGCCCCACCTCCCTTTTTTGGCTTCTTGGCGCCGTCGGCTCCCGCACTCTCGGGCGCCGCAGCGTTGTCGGGCTGAGAACGGGGCGCGCCACATCTCCGCTTGACCTTCGCGCACGGGCCGCTAGCTTGCCGCCCCTCGCATCCCGGGGCGGGCGCGCCCGCGGGACTTGGAGCTATGCCATGGCCAAGTCCAACACCATCCTCATCCGGCTCGTCAGCAGCGCCGACACCGGCTACTTCTACGTGACCAAGAAGAACACCCGGAACATGACCGGGAAGCTCGAGAAGAAGAAGTACGACCCGGTGGCGCGCAAGCACGTCGTCTTCCGCGAAGCCAAGATCAAGTAGGTCCCGCTTCGCTCAGGCCGGGGCCAGGCGCCCGGCCCAGTCGCCGCTGTCGGCCGCCTGGACACGGTTCCGCCCCGCCGCCTTGGCGCGGTAGAGGGCGGCATCGGCCGCACTCAGCAGGGCATCCACCGAGACGCCGGGGCCGCCGAAGGCGGTGCCGAGGCTGATGGTCAGCGCCACCAGGTCGCTGCCGATCCGCAGCGGCGCCGAGGCGACCGAGGCGCGCAGGCGCTCGGCCACCGCGGCGATGTCCTCCGGCCCCGCCTCGGCCATGACCACCAGGAATTCCTCGCCGCCAAAGCGGGCGACCACGTCGCTCGCCCGGACATTGTCGCGCAGCCGGCTGGCCACCTCGCGCAGCGCGACGTCCCCCGCGGCATGGCCGTAACGGTCGTTGAGCCCCTTGAAGCGGTCGACGTCGATCATCACGGCGGCGGCCGGGGTGCCGCTGCGCAGCAGCTGGTCGAGATGGCGGCGGACGAAGCGGCGGTTGCGCAGGCCGGTCAGCGGGTCGGTCACCGCCAGTTCCAGCGAGCGGTCGAGATCGGCGCGCAGCCGGTCCTGGTAGCGCCGCCGGCGCAGCTGGTTGCGCATCCGGGCGCGCAGCTCGAGCCCGTCCACCGGGCGCAGCACGTGATCGCTGGCGCCGAGATCGAAGGCGCGCAGCACGACATGGCGCTGCTGTTCGTCGGCGACCAGCAGCAGAGGCAGGTCGCGGGTCTCGATCTGGGCACGCAGGCGGGAGGCCCAGCGCAGCGCGTCGCCGCCGGGCAGCGGCAGGCTGAGCAGCGCGAGGTCGCAGGGGCCGCGCAGCGCGACCTGCCAGGCCTCCTGCTCGTCGGCGGCGGACATCAGCTCGATGCCGTCCTCGACGAGCGCCGCCGCCTCCTCCCGCGGCACGCCGAGCAGCAGCACGGTGGCGCCGCGAAGATCCTCGCTCGGCTGCTCGGGGGGCACGCCGCCGAGCTCGCGCGCCGTCTCGGCGCGGAGCCGCCAGGCGTCGAGCACCTGCTTGACCCTGAGCAGGGCGCGCAGGCGGGCGAACAGGGTGGCGTCGTCGACCGGCTTGGAGAGGAAGTCGTCCGCCCCGGCCTGCAGGCCGCGCACCCGCTCGGCCTGCTCGGTGAGCGCGGTGATCATCACCACGGGCACATGCTGGGTGGCAGGCTGCTGCTTGAGCCGGCGGCAGACCTCGTAGCCGTCCATGCCGGGCATCATGACGTCGAGCAGCACCACATCGGGCGACCAGCGCGCGGCCTGGGCCAAGGCATCGGGGCCGGAGGAGGCGAGCGCCACCTCGAAATATTCGGCGCGGAGCTTCGCCTCCAGCAACCGAAGGTTCGCGGCGACGTCATCCACCACCAGAATGCGGGCGGTCATGCCGGCCGGCCTCGCCCCGCCGCGCCCGGCTGGTGCCGGCCCGGTCGCTGGCCTATGAAGGGCGGGGCGCTACTCCCTTGAATGGTCATCGTTTTGTCACGGAGATCTGGATGTCCGGGCTGACCCTCGAGCAATCGCCACGCCGCGGCAGCATCGCCAATGCCTCGCTGTTCTTCCGCCGCTGGATGGCCAACCCGCTGCAGATGGGCTCCGTCATCCCCTCCTCGCCGGCGCTGTGCCAGCGCATCGCCGCCCTGACCCGGCGGGCATCGGACGAGATCGTGATCGAGCTCGGCGCCGGCACCGGAGTGGTGTCGCGCGCGCTGCTGGCGGCGGGCGTGCCGCCCGAGCGGCTTTGCGTGGTGGAGATCGTTCCGGAGATGGCGGATCACCTGCGCGGCATCCTGCCCGGCGTGCAGGTGGTGTGCGGCGACGCCTTCCGACTGCCGGACGCGATCCCGGCGCGCTGGCACGGCAAGGTCGGCACGGTGATCTGCGGCATCCCGCTGGTCCTGCTTCCGCTCGAGCAGCAGCGGCGCTTCGTCGCCGCCGTGGAGGCGGTGGCGCCGGGCCGCGGCTTCCTGCTCTATACCTATTGCATTACCTCGCCCTTGCCGTGGCGCGCGCTCGAGCTCGAGGCGAAGCGCGAGGCCTGGACGCCGCTCAACCTGCCGCCGGCGAGCGTCTGGCGGTATCGCCCGGCGGGCTGAGCGCGACATCCGCATGTCCCCGAAGGCTGGTGTATGGCTGCGGGCGCTGCCGGACGCCACGAAGCCGACATGATGGAGCACAGACTTCGCCTCACCGGAGGAGCGGGCGCAAGCCTCAACCGTTGGTCAGGGTGACTTCCCTGCCGTCGGGGCGGCGGAAATGCGCGACCAGCCGGGCATGCGGGCTGAAGCGGACCTTCACCGCCTCCTCCAGCCCACGCTCGGCGAGGGCGGCGCGGAGCGCGTTGGCGTCGCGGTGCTCGGCCTCGACGCCGATGAGCCGCACCCCCGAATCGGCGAGCTGGTCGGCCGCGCGGGCGACATCCCACTGGATCAGCGGCGGGATCAGGTTGCCCATGTCCTGGTGCTGCGGCGGGAACGCCATGCGCCAGGAGAGGGTGCCGCGGCGCATCGCCCGGATGGTGCCGGTATGGGAGGGGCCGAGGCGGGCCACCACCGCATCCAGCGCCGGGGTGCTCGCGACATAGGCGAGCAGCCGCGGCTCGGCTTCCAGCATCATCCTGGTGGCGGGGTCGTCGAGGTCGAAGGGGCGCGGCTCCGGCGGGTCCGGCTGGTCGGGATCGGGGGCGATCACCTCGAGATAGCAGTCGGGGCCGAGGCCGAGCAGCAGGTTGTGGGTGCCCACGCCCTCATGGCGGCCGCCCAGCGCCGGCGCGACGCCGAGATGGTGCAGGACGAAGGCGGAGCCCTCCTCGAGCGTGCTCGCGCCCACCACCAGGTGGTCGATCTCGGCCATGATTTGCCTCCCAGCGGGACAGTAGAGCGGTTTTGTCGGAACTGGAATCAGAAGAACAAAATATGGGGGGCGAAGTTCGCGTCCTGTCCTCGAAGCCAGGCAATCGCCGGCGGGCTCAGTACCGGCGGGCTCAGTAGCCGCGCATCGGGTCGGCCTGGTTGACCAGCGGCTCGCCGCGGCGGAAGCGGCGGACATTCTCCGCGAAGCCGCCGACGATCGCGCCCAGAGTGGCGGTGGTGGAGACGTGCGGGGTCACGAAGACGCCCGGATGGGTCCAGAAGGGATGGCCCTGGGGCAGCGGCTCGCGCTCGAACACGTCGAGCGTCGCGGCGCGGAGCTGGCCGGCATCGAGGGCGGCGATCAGGTCGCGCTCGACGAGATGCGCGCCGCGCCCGGCGCTGATGACGACGCCGCCGCGCCGCATCGCGGCGAAGCAGCGCGCATCGAGGATGCCGCGCGTCTCCGGCGTGAGCGGCAGGAGGTTCACCAGGATCTCGGTCTCGCCGAGGAACGATTCGCGCTCCCCGGCGCCGGCGAAGCAGCGCACGCCGGCAATGTCGCGCCGGCTGCGCGCCCAGCCCAGCACGCGATAGCCCTGCGCCGCGAGGCGCGCGGCCGCGACCTCGCCCATCTGGCCGAGCCCCATGACGCCGACCGCGACCTCATGCGCCGAGCGCATCAGCCGGTAGGCCCAGCGCCCCTCGCGCTGGGCGGCGAGGAAGGCCGCGACCTCGCGGTGGTGGAACAGCACCCAGCACAGCACGTAATCGGCCATGCGCGCGGCGAAGTCGGGGTCGACGATGCGCACCAGCGGGATGTGGCGGGGAAACCCCGGGTCGGCGACGAAGTGATCGATGCCGGCGCCGGTGGCGGAGATCAGCTTGAGGTTGCGGAACGGGGCGAGGAAGCCGGGCTCCATGCGGTTGACGGCGCAGATCTCGATCTCGTCGGGATCGCCGGCCTCGGCGGGCCATTCGCGCACCTCCTCCTCCGGCAGGGCGGCGCGGATCTCCCGGATCAGCGCATCGCCATAGGCGCGGTGCAGGCGGCAGAGGATGGCCATCGCGCGGAATCCCTCCTGAAGCGCAGGGCGGAGGGCTGGCAAGCGGCGTGCCGCGAGAGGCGGCGGCGTTAAGCCCTGGGTGAGGGGAGCGGTGCTATGCCGCTCGCCTGGGCGGAGGTGACGCCCGCAACAGGGATGCGCGACAGCTTCATGCTGATCGAATCACACGCCCAGGCGAAGGGCTTCGCCGACGCCGCCATGGCGTTCATGGCGGCGCATGCGATCGCCCCGACGCCGCAGAATTTCGTCATCTGGTACGAGTATCATGCCGGGCGGAACCCCGACCTGATGCGCATGGTGGAGATCATGCTCTCCAACAACCGCGCGCTGGACGAGGCGGTGCTGGACGATCTGTACCAAGCCTTCTTCCTCTCGACCCGCGAGCACCAGGCGGTGCGCGAGACCGCCGACCGGGTGCAGAAGACGCTGCGGCACGTGGTGCGGCTGGTCAACCAGGCGCAGACCGATGCCGACAGCTACGGCGCGCGGCTCGACTCCGCCTCCGGCAAGGTGGCGCAGGACGTGACGGCGCTCGCCAGCCTGTTCGAGCAGCTGATGCAGGAGACGCGGGAGATGGCCGGGCGCGCCGAGCGCCTCGGCTTCCGCCTGCAGGAATCGGCGAGCACGATCCGCAACCTGGAACGCACGCTGGACGATGCGCGGCGGGAGGCGAACACCGACGGGCTCACCGGGCTCGCCAACCGGCGCGCCTTCGACATGGCGCTGCGCGAGCTCGCCGGCGAGGCGCTGAACAGCGGCGATGAGCTGTCGCTGCTGTTCATCGACGTGGACTACTTCAAGAAGTTCAACGACCGCTGGGGCCACCAGGTCGGCGACGAGGCGCTGCGGCTGGTCGCCGACACGCTGCAGCAGGCGGTGCGCGGGCAGGACCGGCCGGCGCGCTACGGCGGCGAGGAATTCGCCGTGCTGCTGCCGGGCACCGCGCTGAACGGCGCCGCCGTGGTGGGCGAGCATATCCGCCGCGCCATGGAGCGCCGCGTCCTCGAGCTGCCGGAGCTCGAGGATCCGATCACCGGCATCACGCTCTCGATCGGCGCGGCGAATTACGACCCCGGCGAGCCGCTCGCGGACTGGCTGCGGCGGGCCGACATGGCGCTCTACCGCGCCAAGGAAGCGGGACGGAACCGGGTGATCGCGGAGATGGCCTATGCCTGACCTGATCGGGCTCACGGAGGGCGCGCCATGAGGTCTTGCCTGATCGTCGACGACAGCCCCGTGGTGCGCCGCGTCGCGCGCCGCATGCTGGAGGGGCTGTCCTTCGCGGTGCGCGAGGCGGAACACGGCCAAGCCGGGCTGGAAGCCTGCGCCGCCGAACTGCCGGACGCCATCCTGCTCGACTGGAACATGCCGGTGATGAATGGCATCGATTTCCTGCGCGCGCTGCGCCAGACGGATGGCGGCCAGGCGCCCTATGTCGTGTTCTGCACCACCGAGAACGACGTGCGGCACATGCAGGAAGCGATCGAGGCGGGGGCGAACGACTACATCATCAAGCCCTTCGACCGCACCCTGCTCGACGAGAAGCTCAGCCGGGCGGTGGTCGCGGTGGCCTGAGGGCGGGACCGAGAGGGGCTCTGCCCCTCTCGGCTCTCCCCGCTGGGGGGCGACCTCGCCCCCCAGACCCCGAGGGGACTCTTACGGCGTCACTGTGCGGCACCGTCGGCGATGAGGGCCGTCAGTGCGGGCACTTCGGCGGCAACATCCTCCGCCAGCCTCGCAGCGGCGACGTAGGGCAGCCAGGCCAGGATCGCCCCGCGCTGGACGCCGCCGGCCTCGCAGCACGCGCCGAGATAGGGGGCGGCCAATGCCGCGGCGTGCAGGCGCAACAGCAGATAGGAACGGCAGAAATCCGCTGCCGGATCGCCGCGGCACGCATCGGCCCAATCAATGACGGCAGGACGCGATGGCTCGCCCAGCACGTTGCTGGGGTGAAAGTCGCCATGGCAGAGGCGCGCGCCGGACGGCATGGCGTCGAGCCCCTGTAACAGCGCGCGCCGCGCTTCATCGTCGAGCGTCTTCGCCCGTTGGATGTTCGTCCTGAGGTGCCACTTCAGGTCGCGGAGCTGGTCGGCAGGGTGGGCGAGTATCCGCGCGTGCAGCCGGGCGAGCGCCGCGAGGTGGCCGGGCACGGCCTCGGGCTCCGCACGCATGCGGTCCGCGAAGGGCGCCCCCTCCGCACGGTCGAACACGATCCCCCAGCGTGCGCCGAACGCCCGCACGCCCCACACCGCCGGGACGGGCAGGCCCAGACTTTCCACGACGGCGTGGATGGCCGCTTCGCGGAAGGCAACGGGCTTTGCCTCGGGCCGGCGATAAAGCTTGACCACGCGCGCGCCGAATTCGCGCACCTCCGCCACCCGGCCCTCTCCGAGCAAGCGGCCCACGGCTTCGCTCATCCTGCGCACCTCGGAGCCTGCCGGGCCGGCACGGCGCGGCCCCGCACGGAACTTAGAGCGTACGCGTGCTGGGGGGCGGAGAGAACTCCGCCCCCCAGACCCCCCACCTCCTTTTTTTGGATACGGGGAAGCGTGGCGAGCTCCGTTCTCAGCCCGACAACGCTGCGGCGCCTGAGAGTGCGGGAGGAGCCAGCGCCAAATCGTCTCCCGGCCTCAGAGCGCCTTGCGGAAGGTCAGATTGATCCGCTGGCGCCCGAGTACCGGGTGTTCGCCATCCTTCAGCGGCAGCACGCCGTGGTGGAACAGCCGCGACGGCCCGCCCCAGACGACGATGTCGCCATGCGCGAGCGCGATGCGCTGGAGGGGGTCGGCGCGCTGCGGGCCGCCGAATTGGAATGTCGCCGGCAGGCCAAGCGAGACGGAGACGATGGGCGCGGCGTAGTCGCGCTCGTTGCGGTCCTGGTGCAGGGAGAGGCGCGCGCCGGGCACGGAGCGGTTGATCAGGCAGGAATCGGGCGCGAAGCCGGGGTAGCCGGCTTCGGCGGCGGCGGTGGCGGCGAGGCGGCGGAAGGGTTCGGGCATGGGCGGCCAGGGGGTGCCGGTCTCCGGGTCGCGGCGGTCGTAGCGGTAGCCGCGGCGGTCGGTGACCCAGCCGGCTTCGCCGCAGCTCGTCATGCCGACCGACATGGTGAAGCCGCCTGGCGTGACCATGTGGCGGAAGGGCGCGCGGGCGAGGACGGCGTCGAGTGCGGCGAGAACGTCCGCCATGGCGGGCAGCGCGAAGCCGCGCAACAGGACGGCGCCGGGGGCGAAGTCCAGGCGCGGGGTTTCGAGGGCGGTGAGCAGGTCGGACATGGCGCGGTTCTGGCTGGGGCGGTCTCGTCGGATTTCGGCCGGAGGGAAGTCCGCCCTGGCTGGCTCCTCCCGCACTCTCGGGCGACGCAGCGTTGTCGGGCTGAGAACGGAGTTCCCCACGCTTCCCCGTAATCAAAAAAAGGAGGTGGGGGGTCTGGGGGGCGGAGTTCTCTCCGCCCCCCAGCCCTCACTAGCCGCCCCGGGCCGCGCGCGCCTTCCGGTCGTTGCGGTCGGGCGCCGCCTCGGTGCCGCCGAGTCGCGCGATGAGGGCCATGGCGGCGGCCGGCGCCTTCGGCTTGAAGCCGTTGATCATGTAGAGGAAGACCTCGCGGGCCTTGGTCGGCGTCGGCGCCGGCGGGGCGAGGGTGGCGAGGTCCTCCGGGGCACCGCCGGTGGCCCAGGCCTGCGCGCGCGCCGCCCAGCGGTCCAGCGCCTTGGCGGGGTAGCCATGTGCCTCGCCTTCCTCCGCGCATTGCAGCCGGGCGTAGACGAAGGGCGCCGTGACGTCGTGGATTTGCGGGAAGTCCGGCTTGTCCGTCAGCACCACGCCAACCTCGTGGCGGCGCAGCAGGGCGATGAAGCCGGGGTCGCGGAAGCTTTCGTGGCGCACCTCCACGACGTGGCGCAGCGCCACGCCGTCATGCGTGCGCGGCAGGAGCTCGAGGAAGGCTTCGAAGTCCTCGGGCTCGTACTGCTTGCTCTGCATGAACTGCCAGTTGATCGGGCCGAGCTTCTCGCGGAGCTCGGTGATGCCGCTGGCGACGAAGCGCTCGATGGAGGATCCCGCCTCGGCGAGGATGCGGCGGTTGGTGGTGAAGCGGCTGCCCTTGAGGGAGAAGACGAAGCCTTCCGGCGTCTCCTCGCGCCACTTCACGAAGCTCTCGCGCTTCTGGGTGCCGTAATAGGTGCCGTTGATCTCGATCGCGGTCAGGCGGCGGCTGGCGAATTCCAGCTCCTGCCTGTGCGGCAGGCCGGGCGGGTAGAAGGCCCCGCGCCAGGGTTCGTAGGTCCAGCCGCCGACGCCCACCCGGATGTGACCCGTCATGCCGCGTGTCCTCCCACGCCAAGGGAATACCCGTTGCCCGCCGCCGTCGAGCCCCCTGCCCTGCCGGCCGCGTCCGTGCTAGTGTCCTGCCCGCGAAGTTCGCCGCACTTCGCAGCGAGCGGAGCGGATCAGCGGGCCACGGAAAACAAGGCCTGGTGGACCGAAGCCGGGCTTCGCCGCAATGGCGGCGAACTTCGGATCCGGGACACTAGCCGCGCGCTTCCATGGGTGACCTTGCCGCCATCGCCGCCGAGCGGCCCTTGCGGCGCCGCGCCGCGCCGATCTGGGTGTGGCTCTCGGTGCTGGTGGCGGCGGCGATCGCCGCACCGCTGATCGCCGTGCTGGTTTCCGCAGCCAAGCCGGCCGGCGGGGCGTGGTCGCATATCTGGCACACCACCCTGCCCGAGATGCTGGCGAACTCCGCGCTGCTCGGGCTGCTGGTGGCGGCGATGACCGCCTCGGCTGGGGCGATCTCGGCCTGGCTGGTGACGGCCTGCGCGTTCCCTGGGCGGCGCTGGCTGGAAGTCGCGCTGCTGCTGCCGATGGCGATGCCGGCCTATGTCTGCGGCTACGCCTATACTTGGCTGCTCGACGTGGCGGGGCCGGTGCAGGCGCGGCTGCGGGCGCTCACCGGGCTCAGCTGGGGCCAGTACTGGTTCCCCGAGATCCGCACCCTGCCCGGCTGCGCGCTGATGCTCGCGATGGTGTTCTATCCTTACGTCTATCTGCTGTGCCGGGCGGCGTTCCTGCAGCAGAGCGTGTGCCTGCTCGAGGCCTCGCGCACGCTGGGGCACGGGCTCGCGCGCACCTTCCTGCATGTGGCGCTGCCGCTGGCGCGGCCGGCGCTCGCCGGCGGGGTGGCGCTGGCGCTGATGGAGACGCTGTCGGATTTCGGCACGGTGCAGTACTTCGCCGTGCGGACCTTCACGACCGGCATCTACGAGGCCTGGTTCGGCCTCGGCGACCGCGGCGCGGCGGCGCAGCTCTGCGCGGCGCTGCTCGGCTGCATCGCGCTGCTGCTCGGGCTCGAGCGCATCACGCGCGGCGGGCGGCGCTTCCATCCGACCACGACGCGCCAGCCGCCGCTCCGGCCGGTGGCGCTGTCCGGCTGGCGGGCGGGCGGGGCGTTCCTGCTCTGCGCGATGCCGGTCCTGCTCGGCTTCGTGGTGCCGGCGGGCACCCTGCTGTGGATGATGGTGGAGATCGGCGATCCGCTGGACCCGCCGCGCTTCCTGCCCTTCGCGCTGAACTCGCTGCTGCTCGCCGCGGTGACCGCCGTGGTGGCGGTGGCGCTGGCGGCGGCGCTGGCCTGGGCGGTGCGGATGCATCCTTCGGCGCTGCGCGCGGCGGCGAACCGGGTGGCGGCGATGGGCTATGCGCTGCCGGGCTCGGTGATCGCGGTCGGCACGCTGGTGCCCTTCGGGCTGTTCGACAACGCGCTGGATGCGTGGATGCGGGCGCGGTTCGGGGTGTCCACCGGGCTCGTGCTGTCGGGGACCATGGTGGCGCTGGTCTTCGCCTATCTCGTGCGCTTCCTGGCAGTGGCGCTGTCGGCGGTGGAATCGGGGCTGCTGCGGCTGAAGCCCTCGCTGGTGGCGGCGGCGCGGGTGCTCGGGCGCAAGCCGGGCCAGGCGGTGCGCGCGGTGGAGCTGCCGCTGGCGCGCGGGGCGCTGCTGACGGCGGGCATCATGGTGTTCGTGGACACCATGAAGGAGCTGCCGGCGACGCTGATCGTGCGGCCCTTCGACCTCGATACCCTGGCGGTGCGGGTCTATTCGCTGGCGGCCGACGAGCGGCTGGCGGAGGCCTCGACCGCGGCGCTGCTGATCGTCGCGGTGGGGCTGCTGCCGGTGGCGGCGCTGACGCGGGCGATGCGGGCGCGGGAGTGAGCCGCCCTACTTCCTTACCATCTTACCATCTTACCATCTTACCATCTTACCATCTTACTTCCTTACCCGGCCTTCCGCGGGCGTTTCGGACAAATTCCGCCCCTTGGCTTCCATGAACGTATCAGGAACCCCGGGGCGGGGCAAGCGCGCCTGCGCTCCCCCTTCCGGTAAGGAATTGTGGCACGCGCTTGCCGGCGGCGCCGCCCTGCCCAAGCTCTTGCCCGAACCGGGACAGGATCTCTCCATGCGGCTGAGGCGCGGGCTGCGGCGGGCAGCACTCTTCCTCCTGGCCTTCCTGCCGGGCTGCGCCGCGCTGGATCCGAAGCCGGTCGGCATCGCCCAGCGCCTCGCCGCCCTGCCGGCCGATCCCCCCGTGACGCGGCCGGTCACCATCCGCTGGAACGACCACCTGGTCCCGTGGATCGAAGCGGAGAGCGACCGCGACCTCGCCGTGGCGCTCGGCCTCGTGCAGGGGCATTTGCGCGGCGCGCAGATCGCGCTCATGCGGCTGATCGCGCGCGGGCGGCTCTCCGAGGTCGCCGGCCCCTTCGCGACCGAGGTGGACCACGCGCTGCGCATCCTCGATTTCGGCCGCGCCGCGCCCGAGGTGGAGCGCAACTGGCCGCCGGAGACGCGGGAATTCGTCGAGGGCTTCGTCGCCGGGCTGAACCACGCGGCGATGAACGGCCGCCGCCCGCCGCCGGAATTCGCGCTGCTCGGGCTGGAGCCCGAGCCCTATACCACGCAGGACGTGCTGGCGATGGGGCGGCTCGCCGGCACCGACATCACCTGGCTCGCCTATTTCTCGCTGCTCGCGCAGCGCGGCACGCCGGGCTTCGCGCAGCTCTGGCGGCGCACGCTGGAGGCCGGCGGCAGCGCGCCCGACGCGAACCTGCGCGCCGGCGGCCAGGGCGCGGTGCTTGCGGAAATCCTCCGCGGCACCAACCGTGCGGGGTCCAACTCGGTCGCCGTCGCCGCGCGGCGCTCGGCGAGCGGCGGCGCGCTGATCGGCAACGACCCGCATCTCGGGCTCAACCTGCCGAATCTCTGGATGGTGGCGGGGATGCGCTCGCCCTCCTTCCATGCGGTGGGGCTGATGGTGCCCGGCCTGCCGATTCTCGGCGTCGGGCGCAACCCGGATGTCGGCTGGGGCGGCACCAACATGCGCGCCGCGGCTTCCGACCTGTTCGACGTGTCGCGCCTGCCCGAGGGCGCGATCCGCCGGAGCGAGGTGACGCTGCGGCGGCGGCTGTGGACGGATGCGCGGCGCACGGTGCGGGCGACGCCGCACGGGCCGATCGTGACCGACGCCTCGCTGGTGCCCTCGCGCCCCGGCGAGGCGATCGCGCTGCGCTGGGTCGGGCACGAGCCGACCGACGAGATCACCGCCCTGCTGCGCGCCGCGCGGGCGCGCAACGGCGAGGAATTCCGCGCCGCCTTCGCGGGCTTCGGCGTCTCGCCGCAGAACATGATCTGGGCCGGGCGCGACGGGCGCATCGGGCAGTTCTACGCGACCACCCTGCCCTCCCGCCGCGCCGTGCCGGCGGCCGACCCGGTGCTGGATCCGGCCGATCCGGCGGCGACTTCGCCCTGGACGCGCCTCGTGGATGCGCGCGACCTGCCCTTCGTGGTGGACCCGCGGGAGGGCGTGCTGGCTTCCGCCAACAACCCGCCGGAGCCGCTGGGCGGGCGCGCGCCGCCGGTGATGGGCTGGTTCTTCAGCGACGCCGACCGGGTGACGCGGCTGCGCGAGCTGCTGAACGCGAAGCCGCGCCTGACCGCCGCCGACCTCACAGCGATCCAGACCGACACGCGCTCGCCGCGCGCCGCTTCGCTGGCGGCGGCGCTGGCGGAGCGGATGGCGGGCATCGCGGAAGCGGCGCCGCTCCTCGCCGCGCTGCGCGGCTGGGATGGCGACTACCGCGCCGATTCCCGCGCGCCGGTCGCCTTCGAGCTGCTGCTGCGCCAGGTGATCCCCGCCCTGCTGCCGGAGGAGCGCCGCGCCGATGGCGGCAATCCGCGCGGCCCCGAGACGCAGTGGAACTTCATCACCACCTTCCTGCTGCGCGACCTCGACGCGCTGGGGCCGGAGCGGCGCACCGCGCTGCTGCGCGCCGCAGCCGTGACGGCGAGCGCGGAATTCGCCGCGGCCGGGAGCTGGGGCGAATGGCACCGGCTGCGCGCGGCGCATTGGCTGGTGAACCTGCCGGTGATCGGCGGGCTCTTCGTCTATGGCGACTACCCCGCCGGCGGCTCGCGCGAGACGCCGATGAAGACCAGCCACGGGCTGATCGAGGGCAGGCACTGGGCGACCTTCGGCTCGATGGCGCGGCATGTCAGCGATATGGCGGACCCCGACGCCAATTGGTTCGTGCTGTGGGGCGGACAGGATGGCTGGCTGGGCTCCGCCGCCTTCGCGGACCAGGTGGCGCTGTGGCGCGAACGGCAGGCGATCCGCGTGCCGCTGCGCAGCGAGACCGTGGCGGCGGAGTTTCCGCATGTGACGCGGTTGGGACGAGTGCCGTAGTGCGGGCCAGGAGGGGCGCCGCCCCTCCTGGACCTCCCCGCCGGGGGGCAAGCGATGCCCCCCGGACCCCGCGGGGAACAAATCAGGTGAAGATGAAATTGGCGCTGGCGAGCTCCGCCTCGTGGACGCCTTTCAGGGTGATGATGTTCGCGGCATCCACGGTGATGACGCAGTCGGCGCCGCTGTCGGCGGCATGCGCCAGCACATCCGCGAAAATCGGCGAGCAGCGTGTGGTTGATGCGGATGACATCGTGACCGCTGGCGGCGCCCGGGGTGAAATCGGTGATCACGTCCTTCCCGAAGCCGGGGGCGAAGACGAAGCTGTCGGCGCCGCTGTCGCCGGTCATGGTGTCGCGCCCGGCGCCGCCGATGAGCGTGTCGTTGCCGCCGCCGCCGAGGAGCAGATCGGCGCCGGCACCGCCATCCGGCCAGTCGGCGGCGGCGCCGCCATCGAGCGTGTCATTGCCGCCGCCGCCGGCGAGGGTGTCCCGCCCGCCCTCGCCGGCGATGGAATCGGCGAGGCTGCCGCCGGTCCAGGCCTCGCCGGCGCCGTCGCCCTGATACTGGCGCGGATCGAAGACGCGCGAGCGGACCGCGGTCCCGGAGCCGTCGGCGGCAGGATCCCAGCTCGTCCAGGAGACGACGAAGCGCCCATCCGGCAGGGCGGCCACGGAGGGATCGTGCTGGTCATAGGCGGTGTCGAGGGGAGCGACGAAATCCTCGCCGATGCCGCTGCCGTCGGCGGCGAAGAGGCGGGCGCGGATGTCGAAGCTGCCGCCGTCATTGGACGTCCAGACGATGACGAAGCGGCCATCGGCAAGGCTGGCGATCGCCGGATCGCTCTGATCGGCCGCGAGCGTGGTGTTGACGACGAAATCGTCGCCGAAGGGCGTGCCATTGCCATGGAACAGGCGGGCGCGGATGTCGTAGTCGCCATCGGCGTGGTCGCGCGCGGTCCAGGCGAGGACGAAATTGCCCTGACCCAGCTGAGCGGCGCCGATGGTGACCTCGCCGAAGCCGTTATCGCCCCGGATTCCGTAGGTCGGCGTGGTGTTGACGTCGAACTGCCCGCCGCGCGGCGTGCCGTTGCCGTTGAACAGCCGGGCCTCGATGCCGTGGGTGCCGTCGGTGTCGTAATCCTCCTAGGAATCCCAGGTGGCGACGAAGCGGCCGCGGGCGAGCGCTTCCACCGCGGGGTGGAGCTGGTCGCCGGCGGTGGCCTGGTTGACCGCGAACTCGCCGCCCAGCGCCACGCCATCGGCGCCATAGGCGCGGGCGTGGATGTCGTACTGCGCCGCCGTGCTGGGGCCGATCGCGGTCGCCCAGGTCACGACATAGCCGCCATTGGCGAGGCTGGTGACGGAAGGCTGCTGCTGGTCGTAGAGCAGCCAGGGATCGCCGGGGTCGCTCGCAGCCATGGTGTTGACGATGAAATCGGTGCCGAGCGGGCTGCCGCCGACGGTGAGCAGGCGGGCGCGGATGCAGCTCGAGACGCCGTCGCCGCCGTCGCCGGACTGCCAGACGGCGACCAGGCTGCCATCGGCGAGGGTGGTGACGCTCGGATAGGCCTGATCGTTGGCGCCCGAGGTGTCGAGCAGGACGTCCACGCCTGCGGGGGTGCCGTCGGCGTTGAGCAGCCGGGCGGCGACGGCGGGGCTCGGCACCTCGCCGTCATCGACCGCCCAGGTCCGGAAGGCGATCAGGATGCGGCCATCGGCCAGCACCGTGATCGCCGAGCTGTGCTGGTCGCCGAGGGCGCTGGAATTGACGGGTCTTTCCGGGAAGGCTGCAATGCTCATGCGTTATCCTCACCAGGGGTGCCGCCGAGGAGAGGCCGGTGCGGCTTGCCGGCGGTATTGGTCAGCGGTCCGATGTCGGGGGCCGCGTCCTGCGGCGAAGGCCGGGTGGTCCGGGGGGACGGGACCCCATTGCGGTACGGTAACAGCGCACCCTAGGATGAGCAAATTTCTGGGTACAACTCAATTTTGGCACGATGTCTTGAGAGCAGTTCCATCCGCGGTGCACGCGTTCGCAAGAGGCTGGGGGGCGGAGAGAACGCCGCCCCCCAGGGGAAGCGTGGCGAGCTCCGTTCCCAGCCCGACAACGGCTCGATGCCCGAGACTGCGGGAGGAGCCAGCGCCAAGAGTCAAAAAAAGGAGGTGGGGGTGTGGGGGCGGAGTTCTCTCCGCCCCCACTCTTTCTGTCCTGCCCGCGACGTTCGCTGCCCTTCGCTGCGCGGCCATAGGCAAGAGCTTCGGAATCGGGACACTTGCCGGGGCGGCGGCGCGGTGATCCCCGGCGGCCGGCCGGGCGCGCCCTGGGATGCGACGCCGCTGCTCGCGGCCTATGCGCGCCGGCGCATCGGGCGGCTGGACGCGATCGACGCCGCCGCGACGCAGGAGAGGGTGCTGCGGGCGCTGGTCCGGCGCGCCGCGGCGACGCGCTTCGGCGCCGCGCATGGCTTCGCGCGCATCGCGGGCGTCACCGAATTCCAGCGGGCGGTGCCGCTGCGGCGCTACGAGGACATGCACCGCGAATACTGGGCCCCTGCCCTGCCCGCGCTGCGCGATGTCTCCTGGCCGGGGCTGATCCCGTTTCTGGCACTCTCTTCCGGCACCAGCACCGGGACCACCAAGTACATCCCGGTGTCGCGCGAGATGGTGCGCGCCAATGCCGGCGCGGCGCTGGATGCGCTGTGCTGGCACCTGGCGCGGCATCCGCGGAGCCGGGTGCTCGCGGGGCTGAGCTTCATGCTCGGCGGCTCCACCGCGCTCACCGAGGCGGCGCCGGGGGTGCGCCAGGGCGACCTCTCCGGCATCGCCGCCGCCGCCATGCCGCGCTGGGCGCGGCCCTGGTCCTGGCCGCCGGAACGCCTCGCACTGATGCCGGACTGGGACCGCAAGCTCGACGCGCTGGCGGCGGAGACACCGCGCGAGGCGATCCGCGTGCTGAGCGGCACGCCCTCCTGGCTGCTCGTGCTGCTGGAGCGGCTGGCGGCGCGCGGCGGGGCGACGCCGCTGCCGGCGCTGGAATTGCTCGTGCATGGCGGCGTCGCCTGGGCGCCCTATCGCGACCGCATTGCGCCCTTCCTGCCGCCGGGCTGCGCGACCCGCGAGGTCTATGCCGCGAGCGAGGGCTTCATCGCCATCGCCGATGCCGGCGACGGCGAGGGCATGCGGCTGGTGCTCGACCGCGGCTGCTTCCTCGAATTCGTGCCGGTGGAGGAGCTCGGCGCCGCAGCGCCGCGGCGGCACTGGGCGGCGACGATCGAGACCGGGGTGGAATACGCGATCGCCGTCTCGAGCTGCGCGGGGCTGTTCGGCCATCTCGTCGGCGACACCGTGCGGTTCGTCTCGCTGAAGCCGCCGCGGCTGCTGGTGACCGGGCGGACGGCCTGGTTCCTCTCCGCCTTCGGCGAGCATCTGAGCGGGGAGGAGATCGAGACGGCGCTATTGCGCGCGGCGGAGGAGCTTGGCGTCACGGTGGCGGAGTTCGCGGTGGGGCCGGAATTCGAGGGACATCGCGGACGGCACCGCTGGCTGGTGGAGAGCGCGGCGCCGGCGGACGCTGCGGCGGCGCTCGCGGCGCGGGTGGACGCGCTGCTGCTGGCGGCGAACGAGGATTACGCGGCGCACCGCGCCGGCGGGCAGCTCGCCGCGCCGGCGGTGGTGCTGCTGCCGCCGGGGCGGTTCGAGGCGTGGATGCGGGCGGAGCACCGGCTGGGGGGGCAGAACAAGGTGCCGCGGGTGGTGGCGGATCCGGAGCGCTTCGCGCGCATGGCGGCGTGGCTGGGCGGGTGACGCGCGCAGTCCGAGGCGGGGATTGAAAGAGCTGGGGAAGGGAGATGAACTCCCTTCCCCAGACCCCAACCCTCCTTTTTTTGGTACTTGGCGCTTGCGGCTCCCGCACTCCCAGGCGCCGCAGCGTTGTCGGGCTGAGAGCGGCGCTATCCACGCTTCCCCGTAATCAAAAAAAGGAGGTGGGGGGTTTGGGGGGCGGAGTTCATCTCCGCCCCCCAATCTTTCTTCCTTTCGCCTCAGCCGCGCGGCACCACCTCCAGCACCACCGCGGCGTAGTGGCAGACGCTGCCGAGCAGCACGCAGCCATGCCAGATCGCGTTCTGACCCGGCAGGCGCCGCCAGAGATGGAAGGCGACGCCGAGGCTGAAGGCGATGCCGCCGAGCATCAGCAGCGTGAGGCCGGCGCCGGAGATGGCGGCGAGCAGCGGGCCGCCCGCCGCCAGGATGCACCAGCCGAGCACCAGGTAGGCGGCGATCGAGACGCGCTCGTAGCGGCCCGGCCAGCGCAGCTTGAGGGCGAGCCCGGCGGCGGCCGCCGACCACACGAAGCCGAACAGTCCCCAGCCCCAGGCGCCGCCGATGCTGACCAGCAGGAACGGCGTGTAGGTGCCGGCGATCATCACGAAGATGGCGCCGTGGTCGAGCCGGCGCAGCAGGGCGCGGCGCGGATGGTCGCGCGAGAGGTTGTAGAGCATCGAGCAGGTCAGCATGGCGAGGAGGCCGGCGGCATAGGCGGCGAGTGCGGCGCCGGTGCGCCAATCCGATCCCGCGGCCAGCAGTGCGAGCGCGGCGACGCCGGCGAGGCCGAGGACGAAGCCGCCGACCAGCACCACCGCATCGGCGGCGCGCTCGGCCGCGCTGTCGCGCCGGCCCGCCCGCACCGGCCAGTCCCCCGCCATCCCCGCGACTCCCTCGCCGCCCATCGCGGCCATTCTGCACGCAATCCGGCGCCGCGGGGCAAGCCTGGCGCCAGGCGGGCGGCACGGCGCGGCTCGCGGCTTGTTGCGCGTGCCCGCCGGCATTTTCCCGCGTTGACCGGCCGGATGTTTGAAGAAGGAGCGTGACCATGCCTCCGACGCCCCCGGCAGGGGTGGGATGGCGGCCAGGACGGCGCGGCGTGCTGGGTGCCCTGCTTTCCGTCGCGGCGATCGCCGCGGCGCCGCGTTCCGGGCGCGCCGAGCCCGCCGCGCCGGTGGATGTCGCGCTGGTGTTCGCGGTGGATGTGAGCCGCTCGATCGACGAGAACGAGAGCCAGCTGCAGCGCGACGGCTATCGCGAGGCGATGACCGATCCGCGCGTGGTGGAGGTGATCGAGGCCGGCGCCCTGGGCGCCATCATCGTCGCCTATGTCGAATGGTCCGGGCACGACTATCAGCGGCTGCTGCTGCCCTGGACGCGGATCGCCTCGCAGGCCGAGGCGGAGGGCTGGGCGGCGGCGCTGGAGCGGGCGCCGCGGGCCTCGATCGGCTGGACCTCGATCTCCGGCGGCATCGACTTCGCCCGCCGGCTGCTCGCCGAATGTCCCGCCGAGGCGATGCGCAAGGTGATCGACATCTCCGGCGACGGGGTGAACAATTCCGGCGCCCCGCCCGAGGAGGCGCGCGACCGCGCGGTGGCCGAGGGTATCACCATCAACGGCCTGCCGATCCTGAACGACACGCCGAATTTCGGCCGCGAGCCGCCGCTGCCGCTCGACGAGTACTACCGGCAGAACGTGATCGGCGGCCCCGGCGCCTTCGTGGTGACGGCGGAGAATTTCGAGAGCTTCGGCCAGGCGCTGCGGCGCAAGCTGCTGCGTGAGATCGCGGGCGTCGCCGCACCACCCGCCGCGCGGGGCTGAGCCGGCCATGAATGCCGCGGCGGAGCGCAGCCGTTCGCTATGGATGGCGATCACGGCGCCGCCGCTCGGAGAGGACGAGAGCGCCGATGTCGCGGTGGTGGAGGGCGGGATCGTCGGCCACCTATGAGTTGGCGCGTGCCGGGCGATTCGTGGGATCGCGGGCCGATCGGCTGGGGGATGACGGCGCGCAGCGGCGCTCGATCTACCCGCGCGCCGAGGTGAAGCCGCAGGGGTGATGCCGCGCCTTCAGCCGGCCATCAGGCGCGCTATGGCGGCGACCGCCGTGCCCAGCCCGTCCTCCGGGGCCATGCGCGCGCCGAGGGCGCGGGCACGGTCGCGGGTCTCGGCGCGCTCGGCGAAGGCGATGGCGTGCGCGAGCGCCTCGCCGCTCGGCGCCGTGCCGCGCAGCGGCGGCGCGGCCACGCCGAGGCGGGCGAGCCGGTCGGCCCAGAAGGGCTGGTCCCCGGCGAAGGGCACGACGACCGAGGGCACGCCGGCGCGCGCGGCGGAATGGGTGGTGCCGGAGCCGCCGTGGTGGATCACGAGGGAGGTGCGCGGGAACAGCCAGCCATGCGGCGTGTCGCCGATGGCGAGGAAGTTGGGCGGCAGCGCGGCGGGGTCCAGGCCGCTCCAGCCGGCGTGGAACAGCGCGCGGCGGCCGCCGACGCCCGCGATCACCGCCTCGAGTAGCCGGACGCGATCGAAGCCTGTCATGCTGCCGAAGCCGACATAGAGCGGCTTCTCGCCCGCAGCGAGGAATCCGGCGAGCGGCGCCGGGGGCGACCAATGCGGCACGGGCAGCGTCCATTGGCCGCAAAGCCGCGTCGTGGGCGGCCAGTCCGCGGGCGGCGGCAGCAGGCTCGGCGAGATCCCGTAGAGCATCGGATGCTCGGTCCACAGCCTGCGGCGCGGCGGCAGGCCGCAGACGCGGGCACGTGCGGCGTTGGTCGCGGCGCGGAAGGCGCGCCACAGCATGGCGTCGACGAAGCGGTGGCTCGCGCGATTGAGGAAGCGCGGCACCAGGCGCGGCGGCAGGAAAGGCGAAGGGAATTCCGTTGTCGGCGAGATCGGGATCAGCCCGGTGCCGATCGCCCTGACGCCGAGATGCTCGGCCGCCGAGAGGCCGATGAAGGCGGCGAGGCCGGAGAGGATGACGGCGTCGCACCCCCTGCCCGCCTCGACCACCGCGCGCAGCCAGGACTCGGCATTGGCGTTGGCGATGCGTGCGAGGGCCCGGGTCAGGTTGGAAAAGCCCTCGCCGCCGGCAACCGCGCCGGACATGGAGGCGCCGGCGCGCAGCGCGCCGCGGATGTCGCCGGCGAGCGGCACCGTCGGCACGCCGAGGCTGCGCGCGGCACCCAGGGTCGCGTCGTCGGCGAGCAGCAGGGCTTGGTGCCCGGCCTCGATCAGCGCGCGGCAGAGCGCGGCAAGCGGACGCGTGTCGCCCTCGGTGCCATAGGTCACGACCACAAATTTCATGCGGTTCCTGGCGGCCTTGAGAAAAGACTGGGGGGCGGAGAGAACTCCGCCCCCCAGACCCCCCTCCTCCTTTTTTTTGGATACGGGGAAGCGTGGATAGCTCCGTTCTCAGCCCGACAACGGCTTGGCGCCTGAGAGTGCGGGAGGAGCCAGCGCCAAGTAGCCAAAAGAAGGAGGTGGGGGTTCGGGGGCGGAGTTCTCTCCGCCCCCGATCTTTCTTCTTTCTTACTGCGGCCCGCGATTGCCGAGGATGCGGTCGCTGTAGAACAGCGCCGCCATGAGGCCGGCGCCGAGCGCCATCGAGAGTCCGGCGCCGATCAGCGCCCAGAACAGCGGCGCGCCGCCGATCAGCTCCCCGAAGCCGGAGGAGGCCCACAGCACGAAGAGGCCGGCGAGCATGCCGAAGACGAAGGCGACCGCCAGCAGCAGGGCGAAGCGGCCGGCAAGGCTTCGTGGCAGGGTCATCGAATCCTCCAAGGCGTGGGACGGGCAGCGGTTGCGGTCAGAACGGCTCCTCGAAATGGCCGGCGAAGCCGGTGATGGGCGGGCGCGCCTCGGGATCGGTGATCACCTCGATCAGCCAGGGCTCGCCGGTGGCGAGCGCCTGGGCGAGCGCCGGGGCGAAGGCTTCGCTGTTCTCCACCCGGACCGCGGCGATGCCGCAGGCGCGGGCGATCGCCGCGTGGTCCACCGGGGCGAAGGGAATCGCATCGGTATGGGCGCCGAATTTCGCGTCCTCGGCGTCCTTCTGGTAGCCGAGGATGCCGTTGTTCAACAGGACGACGACGACCGGCAGGTGGTTGCGGCGCAGCGTCTCGAGCTCGGCCCAGGAATGCGCGAAGCCGCCGTCGCCGGCGAGACAGACCACCGGCGCGCCAGGTGCCGCCAGCTTTGCGCCGATTGCGAAGGGCAGGCCCCAGCCGAGGCCGGCGATGCCGCGCGGGGTGAGGAAGCGCTGGCCGGTGCGCTTGGCGGTGAGGCCGTTGCCGATCCAGATCGAGGAATAGGAGGCATCGGCCACCGCGATGGCATCGGAGGGCAGCAGCCGGTCCATTTCGGCCACCACGCGCTCGGGGCGGAGCGGGCCGGGGCGCGGCGCGAGCAGCGGCGCGATGGTCGCGCGCCATTCGGCGAGCGCGGCGGCGATCTCCGCTTCCAGCGCGGGGCGTGCCGCGGCGCGGCGGGAGAGATCCCGCTGCCCCAGCGCCGCGTTCAGCGCGGCGAGGGTGAGGCGGGCATCGCCCACCAGGCGCAGCGCCTCGTAATTGCGGCCGACCTCGATCCCGTCGATGTCGAGGTGGATGAAGCGCGTGTGCGGCGCGAACAGCTTCCAGCTGTCGGTGCCGTTCTGGTTGGCGCGGTTGCCGACCAGCAGCACGACATCGGCGCGGTCCACGATCGGGCGCATGGCGTGGGTGCGGCTGCCGCGGCCCATGTAGTAGCCGATGACGCCGAGCGAGAGCGGATGCGTCTCGGCGACGCTGCCCTTGCCCATGGTGGTGGTAGCGACGGGGAGATGCGCGGCCTGCTGCAGGGCGGCGAGCTCGGCGCCGGCGCCGGAGACGTGCACCCCGCCGCCGGCGAAGACCAGCGGGTGCTCGGCGCCGGCGAGGAGGTCGGCGGCGGCGGCGAGTGCTGCCGGATCGGCGGTGACGCGGTCGAGCGGCACATGGCCGAGCGCGGCGCGGCGGGGCCCGCGCGGCGGCGCGTTCTCGGAGAGCAGGTCGGCGGGGGCGAGCAGCACCGCGGGGCCGGGGCGGCCGGTGGTGGCCGCGGTGAAGGCCATGTCGACATAGTCCTCGAGCCGGTCGGCGCGCTCCAGCCGGCGCACCCATTTGGCGACGCCGTCGAACAGCCGAAGATGGTCGAGCTCCTGGAAGGCGTTGCGGTCGGTCTGGTCGCGGGCGACCTCCTGGACCAGGGCGATGACGGGGATCGAGGCCTTGAGCGCTTCGGCGAGCGGCGGCACGAGAAGGGTTGCGGCGGGGCCGTTCTGCGCGGTGACCAGGCCGGCGCGGCCGGCGATGCGGGCATAGGCATCGGCCATGGCGCCGCCCATGTTCTCCTGCCGGTAGGCGAATTGGCGGATGCCGAGCTCCGGCGCGGCGAGCCAGAAGGCGGAGGGCAGGCTCTGGCCGAAGCCGACGGTGACGCCGTGGCGGGCGAAGGCTTCGGCGAGGCGCAGCGCGACGGTCACGTTGCTGCGCGGGTTCTCCGCGGCGCTGGACATCGTTCCCCCGGAGCTCTCGTTGCGGGCGGCGATGACAGGAGCCGCCGGAGATGCTGTCAAGCCATGCATCCAGGGATGGGCGAGGAGTAGCGATGGCGGCCTATGTCATATCGGAGGTCGAGACGCTCGACCCGGCGCTGATGGCCGAATACCGGCGGCTGGCGGCGGCGAGCATCGCGCGCTTCGGCGGGCGCTACCTGGTGCGCGGCGGCGCCGCCACGCTGGTGGAAGGCGGGCCGGCGCCCAAGGCGCTGGTCATCGTGGAGTTCCCGAGCATGGCGGTGGCGCAGGCGTGGTACGCCTCGGCCGAGTACGCCGAGGCGCTGGCGGTGCGCGGGAAGGCGCTGACGCGCCGGCTGGTCTTCGTGGAGGGAGTGTGAACGCCGCCCCCGGTCTTCCGCCTCAGCGCGCCGGCGCCGGGCGGAAGCCGCGGAAGGCGGCGAAGGCCAAGGCCGCGAACAGCGCGAGGGCGACGAGCTGCGAGACGGCGAAGGGCGTCCCCGGCTCCGGCGATTGCAGTGCCGGGATCTTCTGGAACGACTGCGCGATGGCGACGAAGACGAGGAAATACAGGCTGGCCACGGCGGCGAGGGCGTAGATCCCGCGCCACGCCCCGGCGAGGCGCTGGACATAGCGCGCGATCATCGCCACCGCGAGCACCGCCAGCGCGACGCCGCCGACGATGTGGGAGGGCAGCAGGCCGCCGAAGGGGAAGCCGAATCCGGTGGCGCTGGTCGCGACGGCGGTGGCGAGGAACAGCGCGGTCCAGCCCGGCAGCGCCTGGCCGCGCAGCAATCCGCCGACCACCGGGATGCCGGCGAGGATGGCGATGATGCTCAGCCAGGTGTGGACACCGGTGTAGGTGGTGGGGTCGAACATCGGCGCCGCTCCTGATCCCGGCGCATTGTAGCCGAGCTCGCGCTCGGGTGTCGCGCTGCGGCGCTGAAGCAAGACTGGGGGGCGGAGTGAACTCCGCCCCCCAGACCCCCCACCTCCTTTTTTTGGCTACGGGGAAGCGTGGCGAGCTCCGTTCTCAGCCCGACAACGCTGCGGCGTCTGAGAGTGCGGGAGGAGCCAGCGCCAAGAGTCAAAAAAAGGAGGTGGGGGTTCGGGGGCGGAGTTCTCTCCGCCCCCGATCTTTCTTCTTCTTCTGAGTCTAGTCCCAGCCTAGCGCACCCGGCATGCCGGTGATCGCCGGCGCGGCGCGGAGCTTGGCGAGATCGGGCACCGGGCGGGCGAATTCGGTGCCGAGGAAAGCCTCCTCGATGGCGGCCGCGACGCCGAGCACGAAAGCGTCGCCGCCGCGCGGGCCGACGATCTGCAGGCCGAAGGGCATGCCCTTGGCATCGAGCCCCATCGGCAGCGCCACCGCCGGATGGCCGGTGAGCGTCACGTAGTAGGCGAGCGCGAGCCAGTGGAAGTAGGTCCGCGTCGTCTTGCCGTCGATCTCCTTCGGGTAGAGCTCGGTCCAGGGGCGCGGGCTGACGGTGATCGCCGGGCTGACGATGACGTCGTGCCGCGCGAAGAAATCCTGGAAACGCTTGTAGAGCACGGTCTGCGCCGCGGCGGCGCGGGCGTAGTCCTCCAGTGTGTAGCGCAGCCCTTCCTCGACATTGGCGCGGACATTCGGGCCGACATCCTGCGGGCGCGTGCGCACCTTCTCGGCATGCGTGGTGAGGAATTGCGCGGCACGCAGCACCTCGAAGGCCTCGTCGGCGCCGCTGCAATCCGGGTGCGTCTCGTCGGCGGCGCCGAACAGGTCGGCGATGGCGGCGGCGCGCCTGGCGAAAGCCTCGCGCACGATGCTTTCGGTGGGGGCGCCGCCGAAGTCGGCGGTGATGGCGAGGCGGAGGCTGCCGAGGTCGATGCGGCGCGGTGGATGGAACAGCCCTGCCCTGCCCCGCACCGGCCGGTCGTGCAGCGTGTAGGCGAGCGGATCGATCGGGTCGTCGGAAGCCTGCGCGGCGAGCAGCAGCGAGGTGTCGGCGACGTCGCGGCCCATCGGGCCGAGCACGGACAGCACCGACCAGCCATGGGGGCGGCGCTCGTAGGGCACCAGACCGGCGGAGGGGCGGTAGCCGACGATGCCGCAGAACGCCGCCGGGTTGCGCAGCGAGCCGCCGGTGTCCGAGCCGGTCGCCAGCGGCACCATGTCGCAGGCGAGCGCCACCGCGGAGCCGCCGGAGGAGCCGGCGCAGGAGCGCGTGGGATCGAAGGGATTGCCGCTCGCGCCATAGACGACGTTGCGCGTGTTCGCGCCGGCGCCGAATTCCGGCACGTTGGTCTTGCCGAGGACGATCCCGCCCGCCTTGCGGAGATTGGCGACCATCGCGCCGTCCTTGGCCGGGATGTGGTCGCGGTAGATCGGGCTGCCCCAGGTGGTACGCAGCCCCGCGGTCTCCTGGAGGTCCTTGATGGCGACGGGGAGGCCGTGCAGCGGCGGCAGCTCTTCGCCGCGCATCACGGCGTCCTCGGCCTCCTTCGCGGTGGCGCGGGCGCGGTCCTCGTCCATCGCGACCATGGCGTTGACCGCGTGGTTCACCTCGCCGATGCGCTCGAGGCAGGAATCGAGCAGCTCGACAGGGGACAGCGCCTTGCGCCCGATCAGGCGGCGCGCCTCGGTGGCGGAGAGATCGCAGGGTTCGGTCACGCGGCGAGTTCCTTCTCGTAGAGCGCGAGCATCGGCTTGCCGAAGCAGGCGAAGGTGACATCGAGATCGCCGTGCCGCGCGAGATCCTCGCGCACGGCGGCGACGGCGGTGCGGGCCGCCTGGTCGGCGGGGTAGCCGTAGATGCCGGTGGAGATGGCGGGGAAGGCGATGGAGCGGCCGCCGGCCTCGCGCAGCAGGCGCAGGCTGTGCGTGTAGCAGGAGGCGAGCAGCTCGGCCTCGCCGCTGTCGCCGCCGCGCCAGACCGGGCCGACGGCGTGGATGACGTGACGGGCCTTCAGGCGGAAACCGGGGGTGATGCGCGCCTCGCCGGTGGGGCAGTAGCCGATCCGCGCGCAGGCATGCTCGAGCTCGGGGCCCGCGGCGCGGTGGATGGCGCCGCAGACGCCGCCGCCGGGGGCGAGCTCGGCGTTGGCGGCGTTGACGATGGCGTCCAGGTCGAGAGTGGTGATGTCGGCTTCGAGGGCGCGCATGAGCTCCTCCGATGGACACCGGGGGCGGAGTGAACTCCGCCCCCGGACCCCCACCTCCTTTTTTTGGCACTTGGCGCTGGTGCCTCCCGCACTCTCAGGCGCCGAGCCGTTGTCGGGCTGAGAACGGAGCTTTCCACGCTTCCCCGTAGCCAAAAAAAGGAGGGATGGGGTCTGGGGAAGGGAGTTCACTCCCTTCCCCAGCTCTTTCTCAATACCCCAGAGCGCACCCATCCTTCCGCGGATCCGACCCGGCGACCAGGCAGCCGAGCGCCCGGTCGATCCGGATCGCCTGCCCGCCGCCATGCGGCTTGTCCACCAGCGCGCAGTCGTGCCCGAGCCGGTTCAGCCGGTCCACCACGCTGGTCGGGATGCCGCGTTCCACCTGCACCTTGCCGTCGCGCGGCAGCAGGCGCGGCAGGTCGATCGCTTCCTGGATGTCGAGCCCGAACTCGAAGTGGTTGGCGAGGAAGAGGGAGTGGCCCATGGGCTGGAAATGCCCGCCCATCACGCCGTAGGGCATGATCGCCTCGCCGTCCTGCATCACCATGCCGGGGATGATGGTGTGCATCGGGCGCTTGTTCGGCGCGATGCAATTCGGGTGGCCTTCCTGCAGGCGGAAGCCGTAGCCGCGGTTCTGCAGCATCACGCCCGATCTTTCCGCAAGGATGCCGGAGCCGAAGCTCTCGAACAGCGAGTTAATGAAGGAGCAGGCATTGCCGTCGCGGTCGACGACGCAGAGATAGACCGTGTCGGCGTGCACCGGCAGGATCTCGGCCATGCCGGCGGGCGGCAGCTCGGGCATGGCGCGGTCGTCGCGGATGATGCTGCGCAGGCTGCCGAGATAGTCGCGCGAGAGCAGCTTCCGCACCGGCACGTCGGAGAAGGCGGGGTCGGCGAGGAAGGCGTCGCGGTCGCGATAGGCGAGGCGCGCGGCCTCGATGTGGCGGTGCAGGCGCTCGGTGGAAAGCGGGCCGGCTTCCGGCGTCTCGAAGCCTTCGAGGATGCCGAGCAGCATCAGCGCGATGAGGCCGGAGCCGTTGGGCGGGCACTGGAACACCTCCATGCCGCGCCAGGGGAGCGAGATGGGCTCGACGAATTCGGCGGCCTCGGCGCCGTGGGCGAAGTCGTCCTCGGTGTGCAGGCCGCCGGCCTCGCGCAGCGTGGCGACCATGTCGGCGGCGGCCTCGCCTTCGTAGAAGCCCTTGGGGCCCTGCCCGGCGATGGCGCGCAGGGTCTTGCCGAGCTCGGGCTGGATGAAGCGGTCGCCGGGGCGCGGGGCGTCGCCGCCGGGCAGGAAGCGGCGCGCGCTGGCAGGGTGGCGCTGCAGCTTGGGCAGCGCCGCGGTCCAGTCATGCGCGACCTTGGCGTGGACCGGCCAGCCTTCCTCGGCGCAGCGGATGGCGGGCTGGAGGAGCTCGTCCAGCCCCCTGCGGCCGTGGCTGCGGGCCAGCCTGTCCCAGGCCGAGATGGCCCCGGGGATGGTGACGCTGTGCGGCGAGGCGGGTTCCAGCTTCTCGACGCCGCGGGCGCGCAGCGCCTCCGGCGTGGCGGCGGCCGGGGCGCGGCCGGAGCCGTTCAGCGCGATCACCTTGCCGGTGCCGGCGGGGGCGTAGAGGCAGAAGCAATCGCCGCCGATGCCGGTGCTCTGGGGCTCGATCACCGCCAGCACTGCGGCGGCGGCGATCGCCGCATCCAGCGCGTTGCCGCCGGCGCGCAGGATGTCCAGCGCGGTCAGGGTTGCGGCGGGCATGGAGGTCGCCGCCATGCCGCTTGTTGCGTAGACGGGGCTGCGGCCGGGAAGGTGGAAATCGCGCATGGTGTCTCCTGTCGGGCCGCATGTTTGCCCCGCGGGGCCGAGGGGGAAAGCCCTTGCCTGGCGCGGCGGCCGCGGTGTAGGCGCCCGCCCGGTCCGGGGAGCGGCACGAGACATGGACGGCGACGGGCTCGGCCCGACCGTGGAACGCATCTGGGAGCCGGGCACCAGCCGCGGCGCGCGCGTGCCGTGGTGGCTGAAGCTGGCCGCGAAACAGGCGCTGGCGCGGCTGCCGCTCGGATATCGCGCCTGGGCACGGCTGGGGCTGTTCCGGCATGGGCGGAGCGATCGCGACCCGTCGGTGCCGGTGGACCAGTTCGGGGCGGCGCTGGCGGCATACCAGGCGGCCAGGGGCGGCATGCCGCGCAGCACGCTGGAGCTCGGGCCGGGCGACGCGCTGGGGACGGCGCTGGCCGGGGCGGCGCAGGGGGTGGGCGCGGCGGTGCTGGTCGATGCCGGGGATTTCGCGACCCGGGACATGACGGCGTACCAGGCGGTCGCGGATTGTCTCGCGGCGCGCGGCATGACGTTGGAGGGGGTGGACTGGTCGGGGCGGGAGGCGCTGCTCGCCTCGATCGGTGCGCGCTATCTCACGCGGGGGGTGGCGAGCCTCGCCGAGGTCGCCGGGGGCTCGGTGGATCTCGGCTTCTCCTTCGCCGTGCTCGAGCATGTGCCGCGCGACGAGATGGCGCTGCTGTTCCGCGAGCTGTTCCGCATCGCCGCGCCGGGCGGGGTCGGGTTCCATTTCGTCGACCTGACCGATCATCTCGGCGGCGGGCTGAACCATCTGCGCTTCGCGCCGGCGCTGTGGGAGGCCGGCTGGTTCCGCCGCGGCGGCTTCTACACCAACCGGCTGCGCGGGGCGGAGATTGTCGCCCTCGCCGGCGACGCCGGCTTCGCGGTGCAGGTTGCCGAGCGCCGACGCTTCGCCGCGCTGCCGCTGCCGCGGGCGCGGATGCATCCGATGTTCCGGGGCTTCGACGAGGCCGAGCTGCGCTGCGGCACCGTCACGCTGGTGCTGCGCAAGCCGGCGTGACGCCCGCCGCCGCGGCATGGGGGTGCCGCCCCGCCGGGGCCATGTCCGGGGCGCGGCGCTGGCGCGGCGCGGCGGCGCGGGGTAGAGGGCGGCCATGAGCGGCCAGGCGACCATCGAGGATTTCGACAGGCTGGATATCCGCGCCGGCACGGTGGTGGATGCGCAGCCCTTCCCGGAGGCGCGCAAGCCTTCGATCAAGCTATGGGTGGATTTCGGGCCGGAGATCGGGGTGAAGCAGTCCTCCGCCCAGCTCACCGTGCATTACCCGCCGGACCGGCTGATCGGGCGGCAGGTGATGGGGGTGGTGAACTTCCCGCCGCGGCGCATCGCCGGCTTCGAGAGCCAGGTGCTGGTGCTCGGCGTGCCGGACGAGGAGGGCGCGGTGGTGCTGCTGCGGCCGGACCTCAAGGTGCCGGATGGCGGGCGGATGTTCTGAATGGTGTCGTCCAAGTACTACACCGTCACCTGGGACCAGCTGCACCGCGACGCCAAGGCGCTGGCCTGGCGGCTGCTGGAGCGCGGGCCGTGGAACGGCATCGTCGCCATCTCCCGCGGCGGGCTGTTCCCCGCCGCGGTGGTGGCGCGCGAGCTCGACTGCCGGATCATCGAGACGGTGTCGGTGGTGACCTATGACGAAGAGGAGATGGGCCGGCCTTCCGTGGTGAAGCCGCCCGCCGCCGCCGGGGACGGCGAGGGCTGGCTGCTGGTGGACGACCTGGTGGATACCGGGACGACGGCGAAGGTGGTGCGCGCGCTGCTGCCGCGGGCGCATATGGCGACAGTCTATGCGAAACCCGCGGGGAAGCCGCTGGTGGATACCTTCATCACCGAGGTGAGCCAGGATACCTGGATCCTGTTCCCGTGGGATACCGAGCCGCAATTCATCGCGCCGATCGCGCGGAGCGCGGTCGGGGGCAGCTAGAAAAAGATCGGGGGCGGAGAGAACTCCGCCCCCGAACCCCCACCTCCTTTTTTTGGCTTTTTGGCGCAGGTGGAGAGCGCATCCGAGAGCGACGCGCCGTTGTCGGGTGGAGAAGGGGGCGCGGTTAGCGGCCCTGGGGCGCGGCGACGATCAGGGCGACGATGCGCCGCACCACCGGCAAGACCAGCAGCAAGGTCGGGAACCCGATCAGCCAGGACAGGGCCCAGGCGCGCGGCCAGGTGCCCAGGAACTCCGCGCCTGGGCCCAGCGCCTGCAGGGTGGAGATCGCGGAAATCACGCAGGTCATCAGCAGCGACAGCACGAAAGGCATCACCAGCGCGGCATAGCGCGCCGGCAGCTTGCGGAAACGTCGTTCGGTCATCGACGAGACTATCCCGGGATCGGACCCGCCGCCGCTGGCTGCGCCTTCATCGCATCCTGTCGCGGCCGCACGGGCCGTGGTGGATGCGTTGCCTGACGTGAGACGCTTACGGCCAGGCAACGCCCGGCGCGCAGGCTCCTACCGGCTTGGGCCTGGCTTGGCAAGACGCCCATCCCCCCTCCCCCTTCCCGCGCGGCGCCCCATCTGCGCGAGGTTCCGCGCAGGGAGGACCCGCACATGCCCGATCTCTCCGGCAAGATTGCGCTCGTCACCGGCGCGACCGACGGCGTCGGGCGCCTGGTCGCCGAGCATCTCGGCGCGGCAGGCGCCAAGGTGCTGGTGCATGGCCGCGACCCCGGCCGCGGCGCGGGCGCGGTGGCCGCGATCGAGGCCGCCGGCGGCGAGGCGGAATTCCTCGCCGCCGACCTCGCCTCTCTCGCCGCGGTGCGCGGCCTCGCCGAGGCGGTCCGCGCCCGCACCGACCGGCTCGCCATCCTGGTCAACAATGCCGGCGTCGGCACCGCACCGGGCCGCCGCGAGACCAGCGCCGACGGCCACGAGCTGCGCTTCGCGGTGAACTACCTCGCGGGCTTCCTGCTCACCCGGCTGCTGTTGCCGCTGCTGCGCGCGGGCGCGCCCTCGCGCATCGTCAACGTCGCCTCCGCCGGCCAGCAGGCGATCGACTTCGACGACGTGATGCTGACGCAGGGCTTCAGCGGCGTGCGCGCCTATTGCCAGAGCAAGCTCGCGCAGATCCTGTTCACCATCGACCTCGCCGAGGAGCTCGCGGGCAGCGGCATCACCGTGAACGCGCTGCACCCGGCGAGCTACATGGACACCGCCATGGTGCGCCGCGCCGGCGTCACGCCGATGAGCCGGGTGGAGGACGGGGCGGCGGCGGTGCTCCGCCTTGCCGCGGCGCCGGAGCTCGAAGCTGTCAGCGGCCGCTACTTCAACGGCCAGCGCGAGGCCCGCGCCGAGGCGCAGGCCTATGACGCGGCGGCGCGGGCGCGCCTCAGGGCGCTCAGCCTGGCGCTCACCGCTCCCCGCTGAGGGCGCGGCGCGGGAAGCGCAGCACCGTGCCGTCGCCGCCGGCCGGCCGGTGCTGGCCGTTTGCGAGCCGCAGCAGGGCCTCCGCCTCGGTGCCGTCGCGCGGCGCCATGGCGTGGCCCTGGGCGAGGCCGGGCCCGACGGTCGTGCCATGCACCCGGAAGGGCCGGCCGAGCAGCACGCCGAGGCGATCGGCCAGGGCGGCGGCCTGGGTCGGCTGGGTGACGTCCGATTGCAGCACGCCGAATTCCGCCGCGCCCAGCCGGCCGACCAGGTCCTGCTCGCGCGTGTTGGCCGACAGCCGGCGGGAGGCGGCGTGCAGCAGGGCCTCCGCGACCGGGGCGCCGGGCGGCAGGTCGAGGGCGAGCACATGCACCGCGCAGGCGATCTGCGTGCGGCTCGGGCGGCCGAGGCAGGCGGCGAGGCGGGCGGCGAACATGCCGCGATCCACAAGGCCGGTGAGCGCGTCCTGGCCCTGGGCCCGCGTATCGGGCGGCGTTTCCGAGAGCAGCACCCGCCAGCGCGCCTCGGCGGGGCGCTCGATGCCGAAGGCGAGGCCTGGCGCGCCCGCGGGCCTGGCGCTCAGCACCGTCCCTGGCGGTGCATCGCGCAGCCGGGTGCAGAGGTGGAGCACCTCCTCCACCGCCTGCTGGTCGAGGCGGTCGCTGCCCTGGAGCAGGGCGGCGAGTGTCGCCAGCCTGGCGCCCGCCCCGCGCGACAGCCCCAGCAGGCGCGCCGCGCCGCGGCTGATCGCCTGCACCGAGAGCGCGTCGTCGAACAGCACCACCGCGTCCTCGGAAGCCTGCCCCACCGGGGAGGCGGCGCCACGTTCCCGCGCCGGCCCCGTCATCATGTCCATGGAAGACGCGCCCGTTCTGCCAGATGGTCGGCCGCATCCTGCGGGCTTGCGCGCTGAGGCTAGGGCGGGGCGGGTGAAGAAAGCGTTGCGAGGCTCAAGAGCTGGGGGGCGGAGATGAACTCCGCCCCCCAGACCCCCCACCTCCTTTTTTTGGTGATCTGGGAAGCGTGACGAGCGCCGTTCTCAACACGACAACGCTGCGTCGCTTGAGAGTGCGGAAGCAGCAAGCGCCAAGAAGCCAAAAAAAGGAGGGATGGGGTCTGGGGAAGGGAGTTCACTCCCTTCCCCAGCTCTTTTTTCAACCCGCGCGCTCGAGCACCGACACGTAGTTCGCCACCGCCGCCCCGCCCATGTTGAACACGCCGGCGAGATCGGCCTTCGGCAGCTGCATCGCCCCTGCCGTGCCGGTGAGCTGCATGCAGGACAGCACGTGCATGGAGACGCCGGTCGCGCCGATCGGGTGGCCCTTGGCCTTGAGCCCGCCGGAACGGTTGACCGGCAGCCTGCCGTCCGGCGCGGTCCAGCCTTCCAGCACGGCCTTCGCCCCCTGCCCTTCCCCGGTCAGGCCCATCGCCTCGTATTCGATGAGCTCGGCGATGGTGAAGCAGTCATGCGTCTCGACGAAGGAGAGGTCGGCGAGGGTGATGCCGGCCTGGTCGTAGGCGCGGGCCCAGGCCTCGCGGGCGCCCTCGAAGCGGATGATGTCGCGGCTGGCGATGGGGAGGTAGTCGTTGACCTGCACCGCGGCGCGGAAGCGCACCGCCTTGTTCAGCGCCCGCGCCGTCTCCTCGTCGGTCAGGACGAGGGCGGCGGCGCCGTCGGAGACCAGCGAGCAGTCGGTGCGCTTCAGCGGGCGCACGACGTAGGGGTTCTTCTCGCTCTCGGTGCGGCAGAACTCGTAGCCGAGATCCTTGCGCAGCTGGGCGTAGGGGTTGTCCACGCCGTTCCTGTGGTTCTTGGCGGCGATCGCGGCGAGCGCGTCGGACTGGTCGCCGTGGCGCTGGAAATACTGGTCCGCGATGCGGGCGAAGACGCCGGCGAAGCCGCCCTCGATGTCCTGCTCGGTCTTGCGGTAGCTGGCGGTGAGCAGGATGTCGCCGACCCGGGGGCCGGGAGTCGCGGTCATCTTCTCGGCGCCGACCACGAGGGCGAAGCGGCCGCGGCCGGCGGCGAGGAAGTCCCGCGCGCCATGGATGGCGGCGCTGCCGGTGGCGCAGGCATTCTCGAAGCGGGTGATCGGCTTGAAGCGGAGCTCGGGGACCGATTGCAGGACCAGCGAGGAGGGGAAGCCCTGCGGCGTGAAGCCCTCGCCGAAGACGCCGACGAAGCCGGCGTCAATTTCGGCCGGGGTGATGCCGGCATCCTCGATGGCGGCGCGGGCGACGCCGGCGATCAGGGTCTCGAGGTCCGGCGCGTCCTCGCGCTTGCCGAAGGGGGAATGGGCCCAGCCGACGATGCAGGCGGTCATGGCGCGGTCCTCCTGGTTCCTGGGGGGTTAGTGTAGGGCGTCAACCGCCGGGCGCCAGGGTGGCCTTGGCCTTGCGCTTCTTGCGGCGGGGGACCGCGAGGGCGGCCTGGTAGGCGCGGCGGGCCCAGCGGCAGAGCTCGTCGGGGTCGTCGAGCAGGGCGGCAGGGACGGCGTAGTAGCTGGCGACGGTGATCTGGCGGTTCTCGCGCGTGCGGGTGTAGCGGAAGGGGGCGGCGCCGGCGGCCTCGTAGTCGGGGCGGCTGGAATCATCCACCCGGAAATGGAGATCGCCGCGGAGATAGAGGGCGAAGGTGGTGCCGTTCAGGGAAAGGCCGGCGCCGGAGAACATGCGCTGGGCGCGAACCGGGCCGAGCGGGCGCAGCGCGTCCAGGATGTGGGCGAGGAATTCGTCGGGCGGCGCGGGCATGCGGGGAGCTTGGCATGGCGGGCGCGACGCGCCGAGAAGATTGGGGGGCGGAGCTTCACGTCGCGGCAGTGCCGCGACCCCCCCAAACCCCCCACCTCCTTTTTTTGGCTTATTGGCGCCTGTGGCTTCCGCAGTCTCGGGCGCAGTAGCGTTGTCGGGCCGAGAACGGAGCTGGCCACAAGTCAGGCTTCCGGATAGCGCGCCGGGAATTCCTGCTCGATCGCGTCCGGCTGCGGCATGCCGCTGAAGCCGGCATGGACGTGCCAGGGGCGCGCGCGGGATTCGGTCAGCGCGTTCAGCTCCTCCAGCACGCGCACGCTGTCGGCGGCGAGCGAATCCGCCATGCGCGCGAAGTCGGGGAAATGCGCAAAGGCCTGCCACCAGATGGCGCGGCCGGCGAGATAGCCGGACGCGCCGGCGCGATAGGCGTAGTGCAGCGAGCGGATGAAGTCCTCCGGCCCCGCGCCGGCGGAGAGCATCACCCAAGGCCGCGGCAGCATCGCCGCCATGCGGTCATACGCGGCCTGCAGCGGCGCGGCCTCGCGGCTGTCGGGGTCCGGCACGCGGTGGATCGGGCCGGGCGGCTCCAGCTTGAAGATGTCCACGCCGAAGCGCGGCTCGCAGAAGACGCGGATGGAATCGAGCACGAGCTGCTCGCGCCGCGGCTCCAGCGCGGCGGCGTCCTCGCCGGGGAGCGGGTAGATCAGCACCTCCAGCAGCATCACCGTGTCGTGCTTCGCGCAGGCCTCGCCGGCCGCCTGCACGAAGGCTTCCTGATGCGCGCGGATCTCCGGCGCGGCATCGGCGCGATACCACACCAGCACCTTCACCGCATCGCCGCCGATGCGCCGCGACTTGGCGACCGACCAGCCGGGGATCGGGCCGGACTTGCGCCCGAGCGGCGTGTTCTCCACCGCATGGTGCTCGTAGGAGAGGACGAGGCCCTTGCTCGGCGGCATCTCGCCGATGCTGCGCGGATAGGCGTAGTTCGGATCCAGCAGCATCGCCGAGGATTGCGGCGCGAGATGGCGCGCAAGCAGCCGCTTCACCTCGACGATGTCCTCGAAGGGCGGTTCCTTGACACCGCGGCGCTCGGCGATCGGGCCGAAGATCGGCGTGCGCTGGTCGATCGCCACCATCTTCCAGAAGCCCTTGGCGTCGGCGAGGCGGCGCAGGCCCCAGAGCTTGCCGGGCGAGATCCTCATCGCGCTGTCTCCTGCAGCATGGTGTCGATGGTGTGGCGGTCGGGCATGCCGTCCCAGCCGCGTCCGTTGCGGGCCTTGGCGGCGGCGGCCGCGGAAGCGAAGCGGGCGGCCTCGAGCGGGTGCATGCCCTCGGCGATGCCGAGCGCATAGGCGCCGTGGAAGACATCGCCGCAGCCGGTGGTGTCGCGCACCGCGACGCGGAAGGCGGGGACGTGGTGCAGGCTTCCGTCCAGCAGCCAGGTGCTGCCGCAATCGCCCTGCGTCACCGCGAGCACGTCGGAAAGGCGCTCGGCGGCGCGCGCGAGCTGCGCTGCAGGGTCGCCGGGGCCGACGAGCTCCGCGATGCCTTGCTCCGAGAAGACGATGTGATCGGAGAGACGGGCCAGGCGCTGCAATGTCTCCGCGCCGCCGCCATCGGCATCCAGCACGCGCGGCAGGCCGCACGCGCGGGCGCGCTCGAGCGCGACCTCGGCACCTTCCGGCCAGCGCGGATCGGCGAGCAGCACCGCCGCGTCGGAGAGGTCGTCGGCGGGAACCAGGGAAGCGTCGCGCGGCAATTCGGGCCGCGGCGTGACGATGCTGCGCTCGCCCGCGGGGTCCACCATCACCACGGCGCGGATGGTGCGCTTGCCGGCGATGCGCGCGGCGCCGCTGGTGTCCACGCCGAAGCGCGCCAGGGCGGCCAACAGCACGTCGCCGGCCCAGTCCTGGCCGACCCGGCCCCACCAGGAGGCCTTGCCGCCAAGCATCGCGATGGCGATCGCCGCGGTGGAAGCCGGCCCGCCGCCGCCCTCGCGATAGGCATCGGCCACCGTCTTCATGCCGGCACGGGGCAGCGACGGCACCTCATAGACCTGGTCGAGCACGACATTGCCGATGCAGACGATGCGCTTCATGCGGGGATGAAGATGGGCTTCAGCCGCTCGCCGCGCGCGAAGGCGGCGAACAGGCTTTCGAGCCCGTCCAGCCCCGCCTGGTCGTCCACCAGCCGCTCGTAATCGGCGCGATGCGCGCGCAGCAGGGCGAGATTCCCGGCGAAGTCGCCGATCGGGAAGTAGAAGGAGCGGAGCAGCCAGAAATCCTTGCGGCGGATGCTGCGGGTTTCGCTGAGCGACCAGGCATCGGATTCGCCGAGCTGCACGATGGCGCCTTCCGGCGCGACCGCTTCCAGCGCGGCCTGGCGGGCGGGGTCCTTGCCGGTCGCCTCGATCACCAGCGGGAAGCGCGCGCCGGCGGCCTCCTCCGGCGCGATGCGTGCGGCGCCGAGCGAGGCGGCGAAGCGCGCGCGGTACTCGCCGGGCTCGACCACCGCGATGGGGCCGTAGCCGAGGCCGCGCAGCACGAGGATGGCGCCGAGGCCGATCGGGCCGGCGCCGAGCACCAGCGCGGGCGCGCCGCCGGCGCCGAGGACGCGCTGCGCAAGGCGCACGCCATGGGCGGTGGTGCCGATCACGTCGAGCAGCAGCGGCGCGAGGCGGTCCGGGATATCGTCGGGCAGCGGCAGCAGGCAGCGTTCCGGCACCGCGAGCGCCTCGGCATAGCCGCCGGGGCGCTGCCAGCCGAGCAGTTCCGCTTTCGCGCAGAGATGCGTGCGCCCGGCGCGACACGATTCGCATTGGCCGCAGAACACCGGGATGTAGGCCGCCGCGCGCTTTCCGTGCAGCGCATGGCCGGGCTGGTCCAAGCGGCCGGCGATCTCGTGGCCCGGGGTGAGCGGCCAGCCCTGGCGCAGCGGGCGGAGATCGCTGCCGCAGAGCGCGCAGGCGGCGACGCGCAGCCGGACCTCGCCTGCTGCCGGCGCCGGTTCGGGGGCATCGGCGATGGTGATGCGGCCTTCGCCCAGGAATTGCGCCGCCTTCATCCCTTCACCGCTCCTGCCGCCAAGCCGCCGACCAGCCGCCGCTGGATCAGCAAGGTGAGGATCAGGGGCGGTGCCGCGATGACCACGGCGGCGGCCATCAACGCGCCCCAATTCGTCACGCCCTCGCCGATGAAATTGAAGCTCGCGACGATCGCCGTCTTGGTCTCGATGCCGGAGAGGACGAGGGCGAAAAGGAAGTAGTTCCAGGAGAACACGAAGCTGAGAATCGCCGCGACGATCACCCCGGGCATGACGACCGGCAGTGCGACCTTCCAGAACACCTGGTCGCCGCGCGCGCCGTCGATCTGCGCGCTTTCGACCAGCTCGCGCGGCATGGCGTCGAAATAGGGCAGCAGCACCCAGATGACGACGGGCAGAGTGATCACTGCGTGGGTGAGGATCAGCACGAGATGGCTGCCGACCAGGCCGAGCGCGCTGAACATGACGAGCCAGGGCAGCAGGAACAGCGCGCCGGGCGCCATGCGCGCAAACAGCGTCGCGGTGGCGGGCCAGGAGAGGCGGTGCCAGGCCATGGCGAAGGCCGCCGGCGCGCCGAGGGCGAGGCCGAGCAGGGTGGAGCCGCCGGCGACCACCAGGCTGTTCCAGGTGTTGAGCAGGAAGTCGTTGCGGCCGAACAGCTCGGCGAAGTTTTCCAGCGTCGGGGTGAAGAGCAGGCGCGGCGGCAGCGCCGCCACCTCGGTGCGCGGCTTGAAGGCGGAGAGGAAGGTCCACGCCACCGGCAGCACGAGAACCGCCAGGACGAGCACGAGCTGGATGCTGTCGGCGGCGCGGGCGAGGCGGCGCGTCACCATGCGACCGCCCTCCGGAGGCGTGCGAAGGCGAGCACGCTGCCGAGCACCATGGCCGAGAGCGTAACCATGATGGCGGAGGCATAGCCGAGCTCGAAGAATTCGAAGCCGCGGCGATAGGCGAGGATGTTCAGCGTGGTGCTGGCGCGGCCGGGGCCGCCCTGCGTCGTCAGGTAGATGATGTCGAAGAAGCGCAGCAGGTCCACGCTGCGCAGCACCGCCGCGGTGACCAGGGTGGGGCCGAGCAGCGGCAGCGTCACGTGGCGGAAGCGCCACCAGCCGCCGGCGCCGTCGATCTCCGCCGCCTCGAACACGTCGCGCGGGAGGGAGAGGTAGCCGCCCATCACGATCAGCGCGACGAAGGGCGTCCACTGCCAGGTGTCGAGGGCGGCGATGGTGAGGATCACCGTCTCGGTGTCGGCGAGCCAGAGCCGCGGCGGCAGGCCGGCCTCGGCGAGCAGCCAGTTCGCCACGCCGAAGCTCGGATCGAGGATGACGATGGCCATCATGCCGACGACGACAGGCGGCAGCATGAAGGGCGAGACCATGACGGTGCGCACGAGGCCGCGCGCGCGGCGCGAGCGCGCCAGCAGCAGGCCGAGCCAGGTGCCGATGACGAGCTGCAGCACCAAGGCGACGAGGTAGAGCTCGAGGGTCAAGGTGAAGCCGTTCCAGAATTCCTCGTCGCCGAAGAGGCGGGTGAAGTTCGCGACGCCGACGAAGCGCGGCGCGGCGCCGAGCGCGACCTCGCTCAGCGACAGCCACACCGCGTAGCCGAAGGGAAACACGATCATCGCCGCGGCGAAGAGCAGCGCCGGCGCGGCGAACAGCCGGTAGGAGGCGACGGTGCCGCGCCGCCGCCGGGCGGGCAGCGGCATCGCCGCGCTGCTCATCGCCGCGCTACTGGAGCTTCGCGAGCTCGACATCGGCGGCGCGCGCCGCGTCCTGCGCATTGGCGCGGCCGAGCACGATCTGCTGCACCGCATTGCCGATGATGTCGCGCGCTTCGGGAATGCGGTCGGTGGGGGACTGGTACACGCCGGTGCCGGTGCGGCCGATCTCGACCAGCGCATCGGCCCAGGCACGGCGGATCGGCAGCTCGCTCGCCCAGGCGGTGAAGGAGTCGCCCTGGAACACGCTGGCGCGCGGCGGTGCGACGCCGGCCTGCACGAGGCGCGTCTGCACCTCCTTGCCGGTCGCCCATTGCAGGAACAGCCAGGCCGGCAGCTGGCGCCGCGAATGGGCGGAGATCGCCAACGTCCAGCCGATCGCGACGGGCTTGGAGATGCGCGTCTCGCGCCCCGGCGGCAGCACCTTCACGCCGAGATCCTGCGCACGGCCGGGGAAGCGCAGGATGTTGGCGAACTCGTTGCTGCTTTCGTGCACCATGGCGACGCGGCCCTGGCCGAGCAGCTCGATGACCTGGGTGAAGGTGTGGTTCAGCGCGCCGGGCGGGCCGTAATCCTTGAGCAGGCCCGCATACATCTCGAGGCCGCGGATGCTCGCCGGCTGCGACAGGCCGGGCTTGCCGTCGGGCGTCGCGAAGGCGCCGCCCGAGTTGTAGATGAACGCCGCCATTGCGTAGGGCACGGCGCCGCGCAGGCCGCGCGCCGCCCACACGCCCTGGCTGGCATCCTTCGCCTTCAGCGCGGCGGCGGCTTCGGGGATGTCCTCCAGCGCGCGCGGCTCGGGGATGCCGTGGCGGGCGAAGAGGTCCTTGCGCCAGTAGAAGAGCGGGCCTTCCTGGTTGATCGGCACCGCCACCAGCTGGTTGCCGAAGGTGCTGGCCTCGCGGATGGCGGCGCCGAAATCCTGGTACTCGAATTCCGGTGCGGTCGCGGCGCGGTCCGCCAGCATCGGCGCGAGATCGGCATACCAGCCGGCGCGGTGGAACACCGCGCCCTCGCGGCTGGTCAGCGTCATGTACACGTCGAGCTCGGCGGAGCGACCCTGCATCAGGGTGGTGAGGCGCGCGCGGAACTGCTCCTCGTTGAAAATCTCCATCCGGGTGCGGATGCCGGTGCGGGCGGTGAAGTCGCTCACCAGCTCGCGCATCGCCTGCGACCAGGGATGGTTGTTGAACATCAGGTTGATGGTCTGGCCGTCATGGCGGCGCCAGTCGAAGCCCTGGGCCGCGGCGCGCAGCCCCGGCGCAAGGACCGCAGCGGCAACCGCGCCGCCCATCAGCTGCCGTCGCCGCAGTCGCGTTGCGTGCATTCCGTCCTCCCCGTGCTTCGCCGGCGGCGCCGGCGCCTCAGGATGCGACATAGCCGCCATCCACCGGAATGGTGACGCCATTGATCAGCCGCGCCGCCGGCGAGGCGAGGAACACCGCGGTTCCCGCAAGCTCCTCCGGCTCCGACCAGCGCCTGGTCGGCAGGCGCGCCATGACCTTGGCGTTGAATTCCGGCTCCTCGCGGCCGCGGCGGCTGATCTCGGTGTTGATCCAGCCCGGCGCAATGGCGTTCACGCGGATGCCGTCCTCGGCATAGGCCAGCGCGAGCGATTTCGTCAGCCCGACCACGCCGGTCTTCGCCGCCGCATAGCCAGGGATCATCGCCGCGCCGAAATAGGAATACATCGAGCCTATGTTGATGAGGCAGCCGCGCGTTTTCGCGAGATGCGGGCGGAAGGCGGTGGCGAGGCGGAGGTTGCCGACCAGGTGGATGTCGAGGATGTCGCGGAACACCTCCGGCTTGTGCTCCTCGTGCCGGATCAGCCGGCCGGCGCAGTGGATGAGCACGTGCAACGTCTCGATGCGCGACGCGAGCGCATTCACCGCCGCGTCGTCGCGCACATCCAGCGTCTCGAAGCGGAAACCGGTGTCCTCCGCCGGCGGGCGGAGATCGGCGATGATCGGCGTCGCGCCCGCGGCGTGGAAGGCGCGCGCGAAGGCCAGGCCGATGCCGCCGGCGCCGCCGCTGATCAGCACACGCTGCCCGGCGACGGAGAAATCCGGCGCGCTCACGAGGCGACGAATCCCGGTGCGGCGCGCGGCATTCGATCCGCCATCGCTTCCTCCATGCTGCCGCCACGTGCCGGGCGGATCGCTTGCCGTCAGTGAGGCACAGCATGTTCGGAACCGCAAGCGGATTTTCGTTTTCGCGCATGCGCCGCCGCGCCTATGCTCGACGCAAGGAGCCAGCCCGCCAACCACGCCCATGAACGCCGATCTCCGGCACCAGCGCATCCTCCAGATGCTGTCGAGCCGCGGCTATGCCGGCATCGACGAGCTCGTCGCGCGCTTCGCGGTGACGCCGCAGACCATCCGCCGCGACCTCCAGGACCTCGCCGAGCGCGGCCTGCTGCGCCGCCACCACGGCGGCGCCAGCCTGGCCTCGAGCATCGCCAACACCGACTACGTCACCCGCCACGTCGAGAACGCCGCCGAGAAGCTGCGCATCGCGCGCGCCGCCGCGTCCCTGGTGCCGACAGGCTCCTCGGTCTTCATGACGCCCGGCACCACGGTGGAAGCCGCCGCCCGCGTGCTGGCCGAAGCCGGCCTCGGCGCGCTGCGCGTCATCACCAACAGCACCGCAGCGGCCGCCATCCTGGGCGCGGATCCGAACATCACCATCCAGGTCACCGGCGGCACCTGGCAGGCCAACAACCGCGCCCTCGGCGGCCCCGCCGCCGCCGAAGCCGCCGAGCGCTACCGCTGCGACATCCTGCTCACCAGCATCGGCGCGATCGACAGCGATGGCTGGCTGCTGGAATTCCACGAACGCGAAGTGGTCGTCGCCCGCACCATGCTCGCCAACGCCCGCCGCCGCGTGCTGCTCGCCGACCACACCAAATTCGCGCGCGTCGCCGCGTGCAAGCTGGCACGCCTGTGCGACATGACGACGCTGGTCACGGACCGGCCGCCGCCGGGCGCGATTGCGCGGATGATGGAAGAAGCGGGAGTCGAACTTATCATACCGCGATGAATTAGCTGGGGGGCGGAGTGAACTCCGCCCCCCAGACCCCCCACCTCCTTTTTTTGGATACGGGGAAGCGTGGCACGCTCCGTTCTCGACGAGACAACCGCAGGGCGCCTGAGAGTGCGGAAGCACGCCGAGCGCCGTTCTCCACCCGACAACGCTGCGTCGCCCGAGCGTGCGCGAGCCGCCAGCGCCAAGTAATCAAAAAAAGGAGGGATGGGGTCTGGGGAAGGGAGTTCATCTCCCTTCCCCAGTCCTACGCCGGGCACAGCCGCTCCAGCATCTCCACCCACGGCGCCATCCGCCTTTCCCACGCGCCGAGCCCCACGCGGCGCATCCCTGCCTCGCCCAGCCGCAGCAACGCCGCGCGGTCGGCCGCCAGCGCGTGCAGCGCGGAGGCGAAAGCCGCCGCCGTCGCGGCGTCGTCGGGTCCCGGCCGCACCAGCACGCCCGCGTCGCCGACAGCTTCGGCGACTGCGCCGACATCGCTCGCGACCACCGCGCAGCCCATGCGCTGTGCTTCCGGCACCACCAGCGGGTAGCCTTCGAAATGCGAGGTGAGCACCACGACGTCCGCCCAGGCGTAGAGCGCATCGAGCGCGGCGGCATCGGAGACCGGGCGCTCCGGCGTCACGCCGAGCCCGGCGAGGCGTTCCGCCTCGTCGCCCAGCACGGCGCCGCCGACCACGCGCCAGCGCATCGCGCCTGCGGTCGCGGCGATCAGCGCGCGCAGCCGGCCGATGCCTTTCTGCGCGTCGAGGCGCCCGAGATAGAGCACCCGCAGCGCCTCGCCGGAGGCGGCGCGCTCGCGCTTCGCCGCGGCGCTCGCCGCCACGGCGGCCGCGTCGCTCTCGTAGCCCGGCCCGTTCGGCACCATGAGGATCTTGGAAGGCGGCACCGCCTGGCCGATGCACCAGCGCCGCAGCTGCTCCGACACCACCACGAAGCCGTCATAGGCGTGCTCGTAGCCGAGCGCGATCTGCGGGTTGCCTTCCGGCTCGCCGAAGCGGCCGCGCTCCTGCACATGCAGGCCAAGGAAGGTCCGCACGCCGGCGCGCCGCGCCAGCCCCGCCAGCGCGTGGCCGGCGAAGCTGTGCGCCGTCAGCATCGCGCTCATCGGCGCGAGCAGCCCGAGCAGGCGCTTGTCGAGGTCGCCTTCGGCGAGCGAGGAGGTGGCGGCGCCGAGATGCGCCGCGACGCCGCCCTCGCGCCGTTCCGCCTCGAAGCCAGCGAGGAAGGTGACGCCGTCGAACAGCGCGAGGATATCGGGCGGCAGCAGCGCCTGCTCGGCGCCGCTCACCAGCAGATGGCAGCGCCAGCCGCGCGCGCGCAGCACGCGCGCATAGGCGAAGGTGACGCGCTCCACGCCGCCCATCGTGCAGGCGGGCAGGACGAAGGCGATGTCGCGCCCGGCCGGCGTGCAGGGCAGCAGGGGGCCGCATTGCCACAGCGCGGCCGCGGCGCGATCCGGCGCCTCGGCGACCGGGATGCGGCCATCGGGGCGCCAATCGGGGCGCCAGCGCGGCGGCAGGCTGTCGCGCAGGCGGTTCACGCCGCGGCGCAGCGCGCGGGCGAGCGCGGCAGGCGCCGCGGCGCCGACCGGCAGGCCCGGCGGTTCGCCGGGCAGCTCCACGGTGATCGCCTCGACGGCGGCCTCGGCGGGCAGCAGCGGCGCCGCCTCGCTGCGCCCGGCGAACAGCGCATCGCTGCGCAGGAGCAGGAGATGCGACGGATCCTCGAGCCGCGCCGGCACCGGCGCGCGCATCGCGACGGCGTCCTCCCCGCCCTGCTCGACGCGGACCAGCAGCGCGCCCGGGCCCGCCAGCCGCGCGGCGGCGTGCCAGAACACCCCGCGCAGCAGCCCCGCCGCGCCGAGCCGGCGCAGCGCCGCGGCGTCGGCGAAGGCGCAGAGCAGCGGGAAATGCGCGCCCGCCGGCGTGGCGCGCGCCAGCAGGGCGCGCTCGCAGGCCGCCTCCGCCGGAACGCGCTCGCCGGCCTCCAGCGGGTCGGCGGCGAAGCGCAGCGCCGCGGGGGTTTCCATGATCGCGAAGCGCGGCGCCTCCGCCGCCTCCAGCGCCAGCAGCCGGCGCGGGCGGAAATGGTCGCGATGGCGCTGGCGGATCGCTTCCAGGATGCCGGCGCGGTCGCGCTCGGCGTCGCGCACCATGCTCTCCTTGCGCCGGCGGTAGCGGAGGCCGAGCGAGGGGACGTGCTGGCCGCGAAAGCCCGCGGCCGCGGCGCGCAGCCAGAAATCCCAGTCCTCGAAGCCGTGGCGCAGGGTCTCGTCGAAGCGGATGCCGGCCTCGAACACCGCGCGCCGCACCAGGCTGCCGGCTTCGCAGTAATTGGTCAGCAGGTGCAGCAGCAGCGAGTAGCGGCCGCCGGTGCTCCAGGCGCCGGGAATGCCGAACATGTCGAGATCGGGGTAGAACCAGCCGATCTCCGGCGCCGCCGCTTCCAGCGCCGCATGGGCGCGCGCCAGGGCGCGCGGCCGCAGCCGGTTGTCGGCATCGAGGAAGAAGATGCCGCGGCATTCCGGCCAGGATGCCAGCGCGTGCTCGATGCCGGTGTTGCGCGCCGCGGCGAGCCCGCGATTGCCCTGGCGCAGCAGCACGACCCGGCCGGGATGGGCGCGCGCCAGGCTGCGCGCCGCCAGCGGCGTCTCGGGATAGGGGCAGCCGTCATCGACCAGGATCAGGCGGAAATCCGGCGCGTCGCGCTGCCCGAGCACGGAGGCGACGGCCTCGGCGAGCAGCCCGGTCTGGCGGAACACCGGGGTGACGACGGCGATGGCGCAGCGCGCCGCTGCCGCCGTCCCGCTGGCGCCGGAAAGCGTTCCCTCCCCCTCGGATGGCGGCGCCACCGCACCTCCCGGCCCTTGTCTCGGAAAGGCTTCCTGTTGCCGCCGCCGCGGCTCGTCAAGGGCGCCGGCCGCGTGCCGGCCATTTGACATCGACGGGTCGCGAGCCGCATGGCATGTCTCGCACAACCTCCGGCATGGTGCCGGACTCGCCATGCATGGTGGACGACGCTTGAGCGCCAGGGGATCGGGAGCGCGGATCTGGATCGAGGCGGAGGATGCCGAGGCCAGCCTGCAGGGCGGGCCCCTCGTCCTGCTCGACACGCTGGTGCCGGAGACGGTGCCGCTGTTCGGCCTCGGCGCCGAGATCCTCCGGCTGCAGGTCACCGGGGAGGGTTTCGTGCTGCGGCCGGCGCGGCCGGGCGGCGGCGCATCCCGCCGCACCGAGCTGATGGCGGAGGCGGCGGCGGACGTGCTCGCCGCGGTGGTGCGCGACCAGGCCACGGCCAAGCGCCTGGCGCGCTGGTGGGATGAGGCGGCGGCGCCGGCGCCGCCGATCGTGGTGGCCGAGAGCGGCGCCGCCGCCCTGCCTGCGCTGCTGCGCCACGCACTCGCCGAGGTGATGGCGCTGTCGCGCCGCTGCGCCGAGCTGGAACTCGCCGCCGCCACGGCGCGGCAGGACGAGCAGGCGGAGCGCACCGCGCTGGTCGCGATGCGCCGCGTGCAGGGCCATGCCGCGCCGCAGCCGGCCTCCCTCGCGCTCGAGATGCCGCCGGCGGACGGGCTGCTGGAGGCGGGTGCGGGGCCGTGGCGCGCCGAGCTGCCGGTCGCCGCCCACGGGCTTGCGGCGATCGCCCTGCTGCCCGGCGGCCCGGTGGACATGGGCTGCCAGGTGCGGCTGCTCGGCGCCGAGAGCGGCCAGGTGCTGGCGAGCTGGACGGTGCCGCCGGAGGCGTTCGGCGAGGGCTGGCTCAGGCTCGAGCTGCCGATGCCGGCCGAGGCCGAGGGCGAATCGGCCAGCCTCGAATTGGCGCCCGTCTACCTGGGCGATCCGCTGCCGCCCTTGATGGCCGCCCGCGCCCTGCCCGGCCAGGCGGCCGGCGCGCTGCCGGCGCTGCGGGTGTGGGCCGCCGCGCCGGGCAGCCGCTTCGTCCATGCGCGGCATTTCGACTGGTCCGCCTGGGAAGGCGCGGCGCCGCCCGCCGGCACGCCGCTCATGCTGCCGGACTCGGTCGCCGACAGCTGGCAGGTCCAGGGTCTCGCGCGGCTGGTCCAGCGGGACGGCGCCGACGCCTCGCGCATCACCCTCCAGATCGAGCCCGGCCAGGGCGAGGTGCGGCTCTTGCTGCCGCGGATTCCGCTTGAGGAGGTCGAGGCGCTGCGGGTGGAGCTGCGCTGCACGGAGGACGCCCCGGCCGAGGCGCAGGCGGCGATCGCCCTGCTGCCGCCCGGGCGCCCGCAGCCCGGCGCCGCCGCCCTGGTCGAGACCGGCTGGCGCGCCCTGGCGCGGCATGCGCGGCTGCGCAGCCTCGCCCTGTCGGTGCCGCCGGGCCTCGCCGAGGCTGCCCTCGCGGTGCGGCTGCGCGCGGAGGAGGATGGCGGCACCGAGGTGGAGATCGGCGCGGTGCGCGTCTATGCCCTGCCGCAGCCGGACGAGGCGGCGGCACTGGTGGAAGAGGCCGAGTGGACCGCCCTGCCGCCGGCGGCGCCCCCCGAGACACCGCGGCAGATCCTGCGCGGCGTGGCTGGCGCCCCGGCGGGAGGCGTGATCCTGGCGGCGGCGATCGAGCCGGCGCCGGCCGCCGCGACCCCGCCCCCCGCGGCACGGCCGCGCATGCCGGCGGCGCCCCCGCCGGCCCCGCCGCCGCCGATCGTCGAATCGCCGCCGCAGGTGGTGGAGATGCCGGCCCCCCCGCAGGTCGAGCCGGCCGGCCCGCCGCAGATGGAGGAGCCGGCGCCGCCCAGCCTGCCCGAGGTCCCGCCCCCTTGGCAGCGCGTGCAGCTCGACCGCGCCTGGCTCGACGGGCACGCGGTGGGCAATGGCTACGAGCTGCTCGACCTGCAGGTCGCCAACCTGCTCTATGCCGGGCAGCGCTGGCCGCGGCTGAAATTCAAGTTCTCGGTGGACGAGCGGGCGCTCTCCCTCGAGTTCCGCGCCGGCGAGGGCCTGCCGCGGATGTTCGAGGAATGGCCCGGCAACAAGACCGATGCCTGGGGCGCGGTGTTCCATATCATTGCGGGAAGCGAGCCGTTCGGTCACGATCGGCTCAGGACCGAGAAGGATGTCGCGTTGCTGCAGGCGCTGATCGAGGCGCTGCCGCGCATCACGGCCGAGGCCCTGACCTCGAGCGGCGCGACGGCGGAGGAGATCGGCCGCTGGGCCGAGCACGCCCGCCTGTTCGGCGCCCGGCTGCAGGACGTGGCCGGGATACCCCCGGCGGCGTGACCGTCGGGGGCGGCATCCATAGTGAGCCGGCACGGGCCAGCGTCCGCGCAAGGCATGGAGGACTGAGGTGGCGTTGACTCTCCTGTTCGCGGGCAAGTTCGACGAATATTTCGCGCATTACGGGAGCGGGAACCCGCTGTGGCTGTTCGTCCATGTTCCGAAGACCGCCGGCAGCTCGCTGCGGCAGGAATTGGCGGAGATGCTGCAGCCGGAGGCCAATGTCGCGGTCGACTACCACGACGCCTCGCTGCCGCATGACGAGAAGATGGACAGCGCCGCGCGGCGCTTCATCGCCGCCAACCGCGCGCTGGCGCACCGCTTCGCCTCCGGCCACATCCTCGACCGCCATGCCTGCTGGATCGAGCAGGCGGCCGCCGATGTGCGGCGGGTGACCATGCTGCGCGACCCGGTGGCGCGCTTCGTCTCCGACTACCGCTACCAGCGCTCGCCGATGCATCCGACCCATCAGGAGTTCAAGAAGCGGGTGCCGAACCTGGCCGACTACGCGGCGATGCCAGGCGAGTGGAACAAGATGGCCCGCCACCTGGTGCCGGCCGAGCTGTTGCAGGCGGAGGACGCCTCCGGCGCCGTGGCCTATCTCATGGAGCGCTACACCTTCGTCGGGCTGCAGGAGATCTACGCCCTCTCCTTCGCCGTGCTGACCCGGCTGCTCGGCACCCAGCGCAAGGCGACCGTGCGGCTCAGGGTGAACGCGGTGACCGAGGAGACGAAGGTGGAGTTCACCCCCGAGCTGCGCCAGCAGGTCGAGGCGGCGAACCGGCTGGACATCGCGATCTACGAGGCCTTCCTGGCGCGCTGGCGGGCCGTGGAGGAGGCGCTGGCCGACTTCATGGCGCAGGGCGCGCCCTCCACCGCGGCGGCGTGAGCGCGGCGGAGCTGGGGAAGGGAGTTCACTCCCTTCTTGCGGCTCCCGCACTCTCAGGCGACGCCGCGTTGTCGGGCTGAGAACGGCGCTCGCCACGCTTCCCATGAGTCACAAGAAGGAGGTGGGGGGTCTGGGGGGCGGAGTTCATCTCCGCCCCCCAGCCTTCTTTCTTGAACGCGTACACCGCGGATGACAGCGCTTTATCGCGTGGCGAGGGCGGCGGCGACGCGCTCGCTCTCGCGGCGATAGACGTCGTTCGCCGGGGCCAGCCGCGCGGCGGTCGCGAGCGAGCGCATCGCGGCCCGGACATCCTTGAGCGCCAGCTGCACGCGGCCCATCGTGTAGTGGAGCTGCGCGTCCCTCGGCGAGGCGGACAGCGCCCTGCCGAGCCAGTCTCGCGCCTCGGCATGCTGCGCCTGCTCGGTCTTCACCCGCGCCATCAGCAGCATCGGCGCCACCTCGGCCGGCACGATCTTGTGCACCTTGAGGAGCTCGCTCTCCGCCTCGGCATAGCGGCCCTGGACGTGGAAGATCTCCGCCAGGGTGTGGCGCTCATGCGCGCTGCCGGGATCGATCTCGAGGGCGCGGCGGCACCAGGCGATGGCGCCCTCGCTGTCGCCCTGCCGCTGCTTCGTCGCGATCATGCTGCGGATGAAGGAGATGCGCGTCGGGATCATCTGGATCGCCTTGGCGGCGCAGGCCTCGCCATGGGCGAGATCATTCCGCGCGAGGAATTCGCGGCTCAGGGCGCTGTAGAAATTGCCGATCTGCTTGCGTTCGAAGCTCGCCTCGTGGCGCTGGAACAGGGCCAGCGCCGCGGCGGGGCTGCGCCGGGCGAGCTTCGCGGCGACGCCCACGATGCGCAGCGGCGAGTCGGCGCGGAAGCGGCGCGCCAGGGCCTGCGCCGCGGCGGCGTCGTCGCCCCGGCAGGCCTTGATCAGCGCCCCGGCCCGCGGGGTGCCGGCGAAGACCTTGACGCATTCGTGCCCGACATTGGGGATGGCGATCAGCCGCACCGAGGGGGCGAGCCGGCCGATCGCGCCGGAATGGGCGAGGTCGGGCGGGTGGTGCGGATCGAACAGGAGAAAGGTCTTGCGCGGCAGGTCCGCCGCGGCGATCGCCATGGCGCCGTGGCGGGTGGGATCGAAATAGCGGTTGAAATCCGCGTCGCGGACGTCGCGCGGATCGATCGAGTATTGCGGGGCGTAGGCGATGCAGCGCTCGGCGCCGAGCAGGGCGCCGTGCTTGATCGCCGCATAGCCGCCCATCGAGCCGCCATAGGTCATGCGCTCGGGATAGGCGGCGAGGAGGGGCTCGAGCGCCGCGCGGGCCTTGCGCATCTCGGCCGCCGGGTACCAGTCGTCAGCACGGGTGACGAAGCCGAGCGCGGTGAGGTCGAGCTTGGCGGCGAAACCGCTGCCCCAGAACGCCTTGCCGTCGGGGCGCAGGCCGAAGGGTCCGAAGGTGATCAGCAGCCAAGCGGTCCGCCCCGGCCGGAACACCGCCTGCAGCCGAGGCGAATCGTAGACCACCCGCGTCGGGTGCGTTGCCGTCATCCGCCCTCTTCCTGCGTCAGCCCATGGAGTCCGGGCACGGACGCTGCCGTGCCGCGGGGGGGCTTTGCAACCCACGGTATCGACCGATGCCGCCGGAACGCGCACACATGTTGCGGCGCGGGAGGAGATGGGCGGCCGTGCCGGCCGCTTCGGCGGGGGACTAGCCCGCGGTGCCGGGGGCGGCTATGCAGCGCGCCGTCGCGCACCCATGCGCCCCGGCCGGTCCCCATCGTCTAGAGGCCTAGGACACCAGCCTTTCACGTTGGTAACACGGGTTCGAATCCCGTTGGGGACGCCAAGGGCTTGGCGGCCGTCGTGTTCCCATTTCCCACTTTTTTCCCCACTCAGGCATCCGCCGGCTCCGCCGACCGCTTCGCCTTCGCCGCGGCGCGGCCCGTCGGGGCAGGAGATCGCCGACCAGGCGCGCTGCTTCCTCCTTGAAGTCCTCGCCCAGGCCGTCTTTGGTGAGGCGGCTCGGCGTCTGCGGCAGATGCCGAAAATGACCCGAACTGCCGATGGCGACCGGCCTGGTGTCCCGATCCCGGAACTGGAATCAGGAGAAGGAAGAGTGGGGGCGGAGAGAACTCCGCCCCCACACCCCCTCCTCCTTTTTTTGACTCTTGGCGCTGGCTCCTCCCGCACTCTCAGGCGCCGAGCCGTTGTCGGGCTGAGAACGGCGCTCTCCGCGCTTCCCATGAGTCAAAAAAAGGAGGTGGGGGGTCTGGGGGGCGGAGTTCACTCCGCCCCCCAGCCTTCTTCGTACACCGCGGATGAAACCGCTCTAGCGTTTGTTTTCAGTGGCCTGCTGATCCGCTCCGTTCGCTGCGAAGGGCAGCGAACTTCGCGGGCAGGACGCTAGGCGGCCGGCGCCGCCAGCAAGTCCTCGACGCTGACAGCCATCACCTTGGCGAGCCTCGCCCGCGCCGGTGCGCTGCCTGGCTTCTTCCCCGCCTCGATCTCGTTCAGATAGGTCACCGAGACCTCGGCTGCGGCTGCGAGCGCTCGCTGCGTCGTGCCGCGGTGCTCGCGCCACACCTTCACCGGGCTCTCGCCGGCGAGCATGCGGGCGACTTGCGCCATGGGGAGGTAATCGGCGCGGGCCGCCGCGCTCCCCTGCTCGGCGCGGCGGCGCTCGCCCCTCGAGAAGGGCAGCGCGACGATGCCGCGCTCGCGCGAGGCGGGTCCGGTCACATTTTCGGGCGAGAGCTGCAGTTGCCTTGCTATGTGAAGGCGTGCTGGTGACCGTTCGCGCTATCACTCGCAAAACCCAGAAGACTACGCTGGAAGGTCACGAGCCATGCGAGTTGTGCGCTTGAGCGGACGGACAGCCAGGATGTCCATGGCGGCAGTCGCGCTCATTGTTACGGGTATGGCGAGCTACTCGAGCAGCGGCGGTGAACGGGGCCGGGACGCCGATCGGCCGGCGATCAGCAAGCCGTTCGATCCCTTCATGGCATGGGACAGCCCTTACCTGAGTTGAGCGCGCACGACGGGCGCTGGCATCGCCGCCGAGCAACACCTCGTTGCCACGCCCGCTGCGGAACACGTCCTCGGTCGCGCCGCGAGAGTTTGAGACGCTTCGTCGACCGATTCTTCGCGGCGTATCGGCAATGCGCCCCGGCGCCGCCACAGCTCCTCCCTGGTTCTCGCGTTTGCTCGGCAGGAAGGCAACGCGCGAGGCGAAAGACGATGGACAGGTCGAAGCTGGCGGCGGGCTGCCTCGTCCTGGTCCTCGCCTTTCCCGGAGCCGGGCTGACCGATCCCTGGAAGGACGAGAGCGGGCACGGCCGCGGCAACCAGCGTGCCGAGCGGTGGGACCGCGATGGCCGGGATTGGCGGGATCGCCGTGAGCGCCGCAGCGAGAATTATCACAGGCCGTACGCCCAACCCCGCATTCCGCCGGGTCACCTCCCGCCGCCCGGCGAATCCCGCATGTGGCTCCCGGATCTGCCCCCTGGTCACCAGCCGCCGCCGCAACCGTGGCGATGAGCCGAACGGGTGCGGGAGGCGCGTATCGCCTGAAGATCGGCGGTGACCAGCTCGGATCACCGGCGGCACGGGGTGTCGAGAAGCATTCGTGGCGCCCTCCCGCTCGGCGCGAGTCGTCACGCGAAGGCATCGCAACGATCGTCTCTCAAATTGAGCATTCGCCTCGGCGCGGAATCGACTGACGCCGGTCAGCGCCTTTCCACAGCGCCTGCGCCATGCTCGTGCCGTGCCCGAGCCGAACAGGGCGAAGCGAACCGGGAGCGGAGGAGCTTGCGATGACGGAGCTGGATGCGATGGCCGAGGTGGCGGCGGAGCGCCACCGGCAGGGCGCGCGCCGGAGCGGTGGCGCGCCGGGCGATGCCGAGCCGCTGGAGATGCTGATGCGCCGCATCCACGACCACTCCGCGTGGAGCCGGGTCGCCCTGCGCGCGGGCGCGCCCGTCGAGGCCCGCGAGCTGCTCGTGCAGCTGGCCGCCATGTCGGTCATGGCGGTCGAGACGCTCGACCGCGGGCGGGCGGCGACCCTTCCCCGCTACCCGTCCGGCGGGCGCGGCTGGGAGTGAGCTGAGGCCCCGATCCGCGGCCCGCCTGGCAAGGCCGGCCGCCGGTTCGGAGGCCGGCAGCGCCGCCCGGCGCGACGCCGGCGGCGCGATGCGCGCCCGGGCCTCGGTCCGCGCGAGCCGCCCGGCGCGACGGCCGCGCCGGGCGCTCAGGCCCCGTCCGTCACCGGCAGGCGCGCCTTCAGCTCGTCGACCAGCACGCGCTGGTTCTCCGCGTAGTCGACCGGCACCGCGACGAGATGCACGCCGCCCGCCGCGAAGGCCGCCTCCAGCGTCGGAATCAGCGCCGCCACCGCCGGCACGCGATGGCCGGCGGCGCCATAGGCCTCGGCGTATTTCACGAAATCCGGGTTCTTGAAGGTCATGCCGAAATCGGCGAAGCCGTCCACCGCCTGCTTCCACCGGATCATGCCGTAGGCGCCGTCGTCCAGGATCAGCACCACGAGGTTGAGCCGCAGCCGCACCGCGGTCTCGATCTCCTGGCTGTTCATCATGAAGCCGCCATCGCCGCACACCGCGAGCACGCGGCGCTCCGGTTGCAGCATCGCCGCCATCATCGCCGAGGGCAGCCCCGCGCCCATGGTGGCGAGCGCATTGTCGAGCAGCAGCGTGTTCGCCACCGCCGTGCGGTAATTGCGCGCGAACCAGATCTTGTACATGCCGTTGTCGAGCGCGACGATGCCGTCCGGCGGCATCACCTGCCGCACATCGTGCACCAGGCGCTGCGGCGTCACCGGGAAGCGGTCCTCGGCTGCGCGGTCGGCGATGCGCGCGAGGATGCCGTCGCGCAGCGGCAGCAGCGCGGCGGCGCGGTGCAGCCGCCCCTCCACGCGGTCGGCCAGCAGCTCCAGGCTGGGGCCGAGATCGCCCACCACCTCGGCATGCGGGAAATAGACCTCCTCCACATTCGCCGGCGTGTAGCTGATGTGGATCACCTTCGGCCCGCCCGGCCCCATGATGAAGGGCGGCTTCTCCACCGTGTCGTGGCCGATCGCGACGATGAGGTCGGCGCGCTCGATCGCCTCGTGCACGTAGTCGCGCTCGGACAGCGCGGTGGTGCCCATGTAGAGAGCCGTGCCGCCCGGCACCGTGCCCTTGCCCATCTGGGTGGTGAAGAAGGGAATGCCGGTGCGGCGCACGAAGCCGGCGAGCCCCGCGGTGGAGCGCGGCCGGCTCGCCGCGGCGCCGACCATGATCAGCGGGCGCTGCGCGGCGAGGATCATCTCCGCCGCGCGGTCGAGCGCGGTGCGGTGCGCCACCGGGATCTCGACCGGGTGCGGCGGCACCAGCGGCGCCGCCGCCGCGGTCTCCTCCGCCGCGACATCCTCGGGCAGCTCCAGATGCACCGGGCCGGGCCGCTCCTCCTGCGCCACGCGGAAGGCGTCGCGCACCAGCGTCGGGATGGTCGGCGCGCTCACGATCTGCCGCGTCATCTTGGTGATCGGCTTCATCGCGGCGATGGTGTCGACGATCTGGAACCGCGCCTGGCGGCTGCTCCGGATGCCCTTCTGGCCGGTGAGCATCACCATCGGCATGGCGCCGAGATGCGCATAGGCGGCGCCGGTGACGAGGTTCAGCGCGCCCGGCCCGAGCGTCGACAGGCACACGCCGGGCCGGCCGGTGAGGCGCCCATAGGTCGCCGCCATGAAGGCCGCCGATTGCTCGTGCCGCGTCAGCACGAGCTGGATGGTGGAGCTGCGCAGCGATTCGAGGACGTCGAGATTCTCCTCGCCGGGCACCCCGAAGATCCGGTCGACGCCCTCGTTCTCCAGCGCGGCGACCAGCAGGTCGGACCCCTTGGGCATGGCGGCACGCTCCTTCTTGCTTGTTGCCGGCCGCGGTCAGCCGGCGGTGGCGCGGCGGATCACCGCCGCGGCGAACTCGCTCGTGCCGGCGGTGCCGCCGAGATCGCCGGTGCGGACCTTGTCCTCGTTCAGCGTCGCGGCGACCGCCTGGCGCAGGCGCTGCGCCAGCGCGAGCTCGCCGACATGCTCGAGCATCAGCCCCGCCGCGAGCAGCAGCGCGGTGGGGTTGGCGATGCCCTTGCCGGCGATGTCGGGCGCCGAGCCGTGCACCGCCTCGAAGATCGCCGCCGCGGCGCCGATATTGGCCCCGGGCGCCAGGCCGAGCCCGCCCACCAGCCCCGCCGCGAGGTCCGACAGGATGTCGCCGAACAGGTTGGTGGTGACGATCACGTCGAACTGCCAGGGGTTCAGCACCAGCTGCATCGCGCAGGCATCGACGATGCGGTCGTCCATCGCGACGCGGCCTTCGTATTCCTTGGCCACCTCGCGCCCGACTTCCAGGAACACCCCGGTGAGCGCCTTCAGCACGTTCGCCTTGTGCACCACCGTGACCTTCTTGCGGCCGTTCCTGAGCGCGTAGTCGAAGGCGTATTGCAGGATGCGGCGCGATCCCGCCCTGGTGTTGACGCCCGAGGAGATCGCCACCGCATGCGGATCGTCGCCGACCGGGATGTAGTGCTCGAAGGCGACATAGAGGCCTTCGAGATTCTCGCGGATGATGACGAGGTCGATATCCTCGTAGCGGCCGCCCGGGACCATGGTGTGGGCCGGGCGGACATTGGCGTAGAGGCCGAATTCCTCGCGCAGCCGCACATTGACCGAGCGGAAGCCGCCGCCGACCGGGGTGGTGAGCGGGCCCTTCAGCGCCAGCCGGGTGCGCCGGATGCTCGCCAGCGTCTCCTTGGGCAGCGGATCGCCGCTCGCCTGGATGGCGGCGAGGCCGCCCTCGCAGGTCTCCCAGGCGAAGGGCGCGCCGATGGCGTCCAGCACCGCGGTCACCGCCGCCACGATCTCCGGGCCGATGCCGTCGCCCGGGATCAGCGTCGCCTCGATACGCGCCATGGTCACGCACTCCTTCGCATGGTTCTGCCCTGAAGTCGGTCCGGCGGCGAGGGCCTCGGCGGCGAGAGGGCTGGTGCCGCGAGCCCGTCCTATAGAGAAGTCCATGCCGCGGCGCAGCAGCCCGCGCTCCGGGCGGCGCCGCCCGCCGGCCCGGACGGCGCCGTCGGCGCGGCACCGCGCGGCCGGTTCCCGCCCCCGCCACTTGGGCTAGTCTGCAGCGGCCCGGCCAGCCGAATCCGGGAGGGGGTGGCCGTCCAGGAGGATCGATGACACTGCCGCCACTCGGCATCGCCCTCGAAACCGATCAGGAGGGCGTCACGCCGCCTCTTTCGGGGGCCGAGCCGCGGCTGCATGCGCGCATCTTCGCGATCCTCGCCGGGCGCATCGCCGAGGGCACCCTGCCGGCGGGCAGCCGCCTGCTGGAATCCCACGTCGCGCGCCAATTCGGCATCAGCCGCGCCCCCGCGCGCCAGGCCCTGGCGCGGCTCGCGGCGGAGGGGATGATCGCCCGCCGCGGCCGCGGCTATGCGGTGGGCGGCATCATGCCGCAGCGCCCCGCCGCGGCGCCGCCGCCCGAGCCGACCCGCCTGGTGCCCGCCTCCAGCTGGCAGCGCTTCTATGCCGAGGTCGAGCGCGCCATCGTCTCGCGCACCGCCTTCGCGAGCTGGCGCGTGGTGGAGACCGATCTCGCCCGCCATTGCGGCGTCAGCCGCACGGTGGCGCGCGACATGATCGCCCGCCTGCACCAGCGCGGCATCCTCCGCCGCGACGACCGCTTCCGCTGGTACGCCCCGGCCCTCACCCCGGCCTACATGACCGAGCTCTACGAGCTGCGCTGGCTGCTCGAGCCGGTGGCGCTGATCAAGGCGATGGCGGGCGTGCCGCCCGGCCTGGTCAGCGCGCTGCGCCAGCGGCTGGAGCAGGCCATGGCGCGCGCCGAAAGCCTCGACGGCCGCATGCTCGATGCGCTCGAGACCGATCTCCACGTGCGGCTGCTCGGCCATTGCGGCAACCAGGCGCTGATGGAGTCGATCCGGCTCTACCAGTCGCTCTTGGCCGCGCACAGCTTCATCTACGACTGGGCGCCGCATCTGGTGCCGGTGGAACCCTTCCTGCCCGAGCATCTGCGCGTGCTGGAACGGCTGGAGCTCGGCCATGCGCAGTCCGCCGCGGATGCGCTCGCCGAGCATCTGCGCGCCTCGCTCGGCCGCGCCATCACCAGGATCGAGGCGGTGGCGCGCGAATCCTGCCCGACCCCGCCGCCCTACCTGAAGCCGCTGTAGCGGCCGCGCGCGGCGGGTGATCATTTGGTGACAGGCAGGAGCGGGCGGCGGCCGCGGTGTAGATTAGGACTGGGGGGCGGAGTGAACTCCGCCCCCCAGACCCCCCACCTCCTTCTTTTGGCTCATGGGAAGCGTGGCGAGCTCCGGTCTCGGCCCGACAACGCCGCGGCGCCTGAGAGTGCGGGATGGGGCGGGTTTGGGGGCGGAGTGAACTCCGCCCTCAGATCGACACAGGGGGATGCATGCGGCTGGCCACCTACAATGTCGAGAACCTGTTCGAGCGCGCGCGGGTGATGAATCTGACGAGTTGGAGCGAGGGCCGCGCCATGCTCGACGCCTACGCCACGCTCAACGCGGTGTTCGGCAAGCCGCGCTACGGCGAGGCCGACTACCGCCGCATGGGCCAGGCGCTGGAGACGCTCGGCCTCGGCAGCGCCGACCAGTCCCGCTTCGCCATCCTGCGCCAGAATCGCGGCCGCCCGCTGCGCGCGCGGCGCCAGGGCGCGCTCGCCTTCGTCGCCGAGGGGCGCGAGGACTGGATCGGCTGGGTCGAGCTCGTCAACGAGCCGGTCAACGCGACGGCGATCGACAACACCGCCCGCATCATCGGGCTGCTCGAGGCCGATATCCTCGCGGTGATCGAGGCCGAAAGCCGCCCCTCGCTCCGCCGCTTCAACGAGGAGGTGCTGGCGCGCGTCGGCGCCAGGCCCTTCGGCCATGTCATGCTGGTGGACGGCAATGACGAGCGCGGCATCGACGTCGGCCTGCTGACGCACGAGGACCTGCCGATCGGCGCGGTGGTCAGCCATGTCGACGACCGCGACGCGCGCGACGCGACGATCTTCAGCCGCGACTGCCCGGAATACGAGGTGCTGCTGCCGGATGGCGGGAATCTGCTGGTGCTGGTCAATCACTTCAAGAGCCAGGGTTATGGCGGCAAGGCCGCGAGCGACGCCAAGCGGAAGGCGCAGGCGCAGCGGGTGCGCGAGATCTACGAGCAGCGACTCGCCGAGGGCGCCACCCGCATCGCCGTGGTCGGCGATCTGAACAACCCGCCGGACGCGGCGCCGCTGCAGCCGCTGCTCGGCAAGGGCGGGCCGCGCGACGTGCAGACCCATTCCCGCTTCGCCGCCGATGGCCGCCCCGGCACCTGGAGGAACGGCACCGCCGCGAACAAGCTCGACTACATCCTGCTCTCGCCCGCGCTGTGGGAGCGCGTCGAGGCCGCCGGCATCGAGCGCCGCGGCGTGTGGGGCGGCGTGCACGGCACGCTGTTCCCGCATCTCGACGAGATCACGCGCGAGGAGGAAGCCGCTTCCGATCACGCGGCGCTGTGGGTCGAGCTGAAGCTGTAGCGTGCGCGCGCCGCGCACAGCATCTTGATTGATGCCGACTGCGTCGGATGCGACAGCGGCGCGCAACGTCATCCGCCGGTAACCGAGCGATGATGTCCTGTTCCGCGCCTCGGCGGCAGCTTCCCGCGCGAAGCGGGAAGGAGGGTGCGCAATGGGCTGGTCGCTGTCCGATATCGGCCACACGGTGCTGGACGTCGCGGGCATGGTGCCGGTCATCGGCGAGGCCGCCGATGGCGTGAACGCCGCCTGGTATCTCGCCGAGGGCGACAAGTTCAACGCCGCGCTGTCGGCCGCGAGCATGATCCCGCTCGCGGGCAATGTCGCGACCGGCGCGAAATGGATCAATCGCGGCGCCGACGCCATCGAGCTCGCCGGCAAGGCGGCGCGCGGCGCCGATGACGCGGTGGATGCCGGGCGCGCCATCGCGCGCGGCGCCGACGAGGCGGTCGATGTCGCGCGCGGCGCCGACGAGGCGGTGGATGTCGCGCGCGGCGCCGACGAGGCGGTGGATGTCGCGCGCGGCGCCGACGACGCCGCCGGCGCGGCGCGCGGCGCCGACGACGCGGCCCGGGCCGCGCGCGGTGCGGAAGCGGACAGCCTCACCCTGCGCGGCACGCCCTACCGCATCCCCGGCTGGGAGATGGAGCCGCTCAGCTACACCAAGCGCGCGCCCGACGCGACCGCGGAGCTGCGCGCCGCCTTCGACGGCGGCGTCCGCAAGGACTTCCTGAAGGACCTCGGCGGCAACCACGCCGACGACCTGCGCGCCGCCGGCCTCACCGAGGCGCAGATCGACCGCGTCGCCTCCGGCCGCGTGCCGCAGGGCTATCAGGTGCACCATCTGAAGCCGCTCGACGATGGCGGCACCAACGACTTCGACAACCTCGTGCTGATCAGGAACGATCCCGACCACATGCTGGTGACCAACCACCAGAACGCGGTGACGCGCGGCATGGAGCCGGGCGATACTCGCCAGGTGGAGTGGCCGATGCCGCAGGAGCCGACCGCGATCTGGCCCGATCGCCCCGGGGCCGGCGCGGTGCCGCTGGCTGCGGAGTAGCGCGATGCGGATGGAGAGCATGACGAGCGGGTTCGCCGATTGGCTGGCGCGCATCCAGGACGAGCAGCGCACGGTGGGCGAGCATGTCGAGCCGCCGGCGAGCGAGCACGAGATCGCCGCCCTGGCGGCGCTGACGCAGGCCGAGTTCGGCGCCGCGCTGCCGGAGGCCTATGCGGCGTTCCTGCGGCGCGCCGATGGGCTCGACTTCAACGGCACCGCGCTCTACGCGACGCGCGAGCGCCAGCGCGAGGGCATGCTGCTGTTCGGCCTGCCCGAGCAGAATCGCGGCTTCCGCGCCGGCCAGGACCGCCGCCACCTGCTGCTCGGCGAGACCGGCGACGAGCTCTTCGCGCAGGATGTCGCGGCCGGGCATTTCGTCATGCTCGATCGCGGCTCGCTCTCCGAGATCGAGCGCTTCGCCGATGGCGAGGCGCTGCTCGCGCGCGTGCTGCAGCGCGCCTTCGAAAGCTGATTCGCCGCGGCGGGGCGCTGTTCCGCCGCCGCAGCTTTACCGAACGATCACCGCCGCTGCATCGACCGCTTCCGGCCCGTGCGGCTTCGTAGATGTCAGCAACGCCGCTCGACGCGGGAGGGGATAGCATGCCGTTGGACGCCGGGACCGGCATTGACGAGATCACGCGCAACCAGACACCGGGCTCGACCGGGTCGGCCAGCGAGGCGCAATCGACGACGGCGCCGAGCGAGGCGCAGTCCGAGCAATTCCAGAGCACGCTGGATCAGGAGACCGCGGCGCAGGCTTCCGCCTCCGAGGCGCAGCCCCCGCCCGCCGGCGCGGATCAGCCCTCCGCCTCCGATCCTGCCGCCGCCCCGGCCGATCCCTCGGCCTCGGCCGCCGACCCGTCCTCCGGCACCAGCGCCAACGGCTCCGCGAGCGGCATCGGCGATGCGGCGAACGGCACCATCGACAACGTCTTCGATGCCGGCGAGGCGATCGGCCGGCTGAACAGCGATGGCGACCGGGCCAACCTCTCGGTGACCGCCGAAGGCAAGGTGCTGGTGCCGGTGCCGACCGAGGCCGGCCTCGTGCCGGTCGGCGGCAAGGCGCAGTATGGCTACAACTTCTCCGTCACCCAGGTGGGCGACGCCGATCCCGCGACCAACCAGCAGCCGAGCTACGACGTCACCTTCAGCAAGAACCTGCTGGCCGGCGTGCAGGCGGAGACGCCGAAGGGCGTGCTGCCGAGCGGCACCAAGGCCGGGCTGGAGCTGAACCTCGGCACCGCCGACAGCGTCACCATGCGCTTCGATTCGAAGCAGGACGCCGAACGCGCGCTCGGCATCCTGCAGCGCTCCGCGCAGGCCGAGGCGCTGCGCGACGCCGCGGCGATCACCGATCCCTCGCTGAGCAACCCCGCGGCCAATCCGCAGGCGAGCGCGAGCGGCAACGGCGACGGCAGCGGCGCCGACTACGTCCCCGGCGGCGAGCTGAATCCGGCGACGCATCTCTACCGCGCCGCCGACCGCGTGGCGCCGACCGCCGAGGAACAGCAATTCCTCACCGACCACGTCACCAGCTACACCCAGACCCTGACCGGCCAGGAGCGCGCGCGCTTCGAGGCGAAGCTCGGCGCGCTCGGCATCGAGCCGCGGCTCGACGGCAATGTCCGCCTCCAGCGCACCGTCGAAGTGCCGCAGGACGGCGAGAACGGCCGGGTGAGCTACGCCCTCGAAGGCGAGATGGCGCTGACCGCCAAGGAGAAGCTCGACTTCAAGCAGTCCTTCATGGGGGGCAACGAGATCGGCCTCACCCCCACCAATATCGCCGATATCGGCAAGGTGACCGGCCGCGTGGAACTGGCCTGGGACGTGCCCCCCGGCGAGATGCCGACCGGCCCGGGCGGCCGCCCGGTGCCGGAGCTCGACATCCTGAACGACGGCCGCGCGCTGCATCCCGACGAGTTGTCGGTGCAGCTCCGCGGCGAGGGCATGGCGCAGTCGCCGCTCGATCCCTCGCGCACCGACCTCGTGCGCGGCGAGCTCAACGCCAGCCTGAGGAACCCGGACGGCCACGCGGCGGACCTGTTCAACGGCCTGCTCGACGGTGACGTCGAGGGCGCGCTCTCGCGCATGCCGCAGGATGCCAGCCTCTCGGCACGCAGCGAGCTGGTGCGCCGCGACGGCACCCAGACCCAGCCGGAGATCGGCATCCGCATCGACGGCGTCGGCGAGGCCAAGGCCTCGATGATCCTCAACGCCGGCAATGACGATGTCGTCGCCCGCAGCGAGCGGCGCTGGAGCGGCAGCGCGCCGCCGGCGGCGGAGCCGGCGCAGCCGGAGGAGCCCGCGCAACCGCCGCCGCAGGAACCCGAGCAGCTGGTGGTGGTGCCGCATGACGGCCTCAACCTCCGCAGCGCGCCCGGCACCGATTCGCCGAAGACCGGCGTGTTCCAGCACGGCACTTTCCTCCAGCCCACCGGCCGCGAGGCGCAGGACGCGAGCGGCCAGAACTGGAAGGAGGTGACCGGCCTCGACGACCGGGACCGCACCACCACCGGCTGGGTTTCGGGCAACTATGTCGAGCCCCACGCCGCCGGCGCGATGGACGATGCCGGCCGCATCAACCCCGATCTCGCCGCGCAGGGCTATCGCGCCGTCACCGTGCAGCCGGGCGACACCGTGACCTCCATCGCCCAGGCCAATGGCGCCGATCCGCAGGACGCGGTGGCGCTCAACAAGGATCACCTGATCGACCCCAACCTGATCTTCCCCGGCGACAAGGTCTACATCCCGGGCACGGCGCAGCCTGCGGCGCCGCCGCAGCAGCCGGAGCCGCAGCAGCCTCCGCCGCAGGACCCGCCGCCCTCGGGCAGCGACGAATCGGGCAGCAGCGATTCGAGCAGCGAAGGCAGCGGCTCGGCCTCCGGCGACGAGCCCTCCGCCGGCGAGCCGCAGGGCGGGTCGCCCGACCAGCCCTCCGCCAGCGAGCCGCAGGGCGGGTCGCCCGACCAGCCCTCCGCCAGCGAGCCGCAGGGCGGGTCGCCCGACCAGCCCTCCGCCAGCGAGCCCTCCGACGACCCCTCGGCCTCCGCGCCGAGCGACGGCAGCACCCCCACGGAGCCCGGCACCACCACCGGCCGCCCCGACCTCGACCGCGTGCTGCACGACTACCAGGTCGCCCAGGACCCGGGCGGCAAGACCGACTTCACGCCGCACGTCCTCTTCGTCCCCATCGAGAGCAAGAAGCTCGAGGACGTCACCGCGACCGAAGCCAGGCTGCTCGGCAACCTCGGCCTCGGCGAGCTCAGCACCATGAACGACGCGGTGACCAAGGCGCGCGAGGTCTCCACCGAGCGCTTCCCCGACCCCGCCGGCGGCGTGCCGCCCGGCCGCGACTCGCTCTGGCTCACCAATGACGGCCATCGCGACGCCTTCCGCCACGTCTACTGGAACGCGCTGATGTCGAAGAACCTCGGCAACGACTTCGCCGAGCAATACGGCACCGCGCACGAGGCGATCCCCGAAGCCGACAGCATCGCCGAACGCGAGGCGATGGACCTCTACAACAACGAGGTCGGCCGGCGCATCGCACAGGAGAACCCGGACGCCTCCGACGAGGAGCTGGCGCAGATCTGCTACGACGCGGTGATGAACGGCGACGCGGTCATCATCGACGCCGACGGCGACCTCGCCTGGAGCGACCAGGTGCCGGTCTGGCAGCACGGCGAGGCGCGGAGCCCCGCCCTGCCCGGCCAACTCCCGGTGCCGAACGGCGATGCCTCGGCGAGCTGAAACCCGCGCGAGGCTCGCCGCCGTCGCGCTGGCAGGAGGATTGATGATGGCGGAGATCGCCGATGCGGCGGATTTCGATGCCGGAATCTGGCGCGCCCAGGCCGGCAGCAGCGCAGACCGCAACCCACGCCACGCCATGGTGCGGGACCTGCGCGAGCGCCACTTGACGGCGGGCATGACACGCACCGAGATCACCGCACTGCTCGGCACGCCGGACCGCCGCGAAGGACGGCGGGACACCTACATCCTCGGCCCCGCCAGCATGGGCGTGGACTTCGAGTACCTGGTGCTCGACTACGACGGCGGGGAACGGCTGAGCGGCAGCCGCGTGACCCGCGGGTGATGAAAAGATCGGGGGGCGGAGTGAACTCCGCCCCCCGAACCCCCCACCTCCTTTTTTTGGCTACTTGGTGCTGGTTGGGAGCGCACGCGAAAAGCCGCAGCGTTGTCGCGTGCTCTCACGGAAACGGGCCCGGCGCGGGGCTGCACGCGCCGGCGCCGAGATTGCCAACGCGACAGCCGGGCGCGATCGCGCGCAGCGATTGCTCCATCTGCAGCCCGAGCAGGCGCTGCGCCATCACGCCGTCGCGGATCGCACCGGCCTGGCGCTGCCGGAGCAGCGCAGCACCGACGCGCATGAGGTCCGCCGCCTGGCTCGCGAGCTGCGGCACGCCATAGCCGCGCCGGCCCCACGCCGCGAACGCCGCATCCCGCCGCGCGCGATCCACATGCCGCTCGAAGAACAGCAGCCCCGCCGGCAGGTTCGCCTCGATCTGCGCATAGGCGAGCTGCAGCGTATCCGGCCAGGACGCGAAGTCGCGCCGGATGATCGCACGCTCCTCCTCGATGAAGGCGTCGCCCGGCCCCGTCACGCCATAGGCGCGCGCGGTCCATGCCGTGGCCTCGCGCAGCAGGCGCAGGCTGCGCTCCGTCACCAGCAGCCGCTGCCCGCGGTCGAACACCACCACAGGATCCGCCGCAGCCACGATCCGCGCAGCAGGCGATTCCGCCGGCGCTTCCGCCAAGGCCAGCCGCAGCGCCTGCCGCAGCCTGCCCCTCGCCACCGCATCGCGCCCGTTCAGCACGGCAAGCTCCCGCTGCAGCACCGCCTCGTTCCGCTCTGCCCGGGCAGCGTCGCGCATCGCCTCCGCACGCACCGCGGCGGCTTCGGAGTCATCCAACGGCCGTTCGACCAGCGCCCCGATCACCGCCACCGCGGCGTCCTGCGCCTGCGCCGGCGCGGCGCAGGCCAGCATCGCGGCGACCAGCAGCGCACGCCGCCCGCGCATCACCCCGCCCGCGTGGTGGCGATCGCGCGCGCCACCGGCCGGTAGCTGTCCTCCGGCACGAAGCGCCCCGGCTGGATGCGCTTCACCAGGTCGGCGGCGAGCGCCGCATCCTCGCAACAGGGCAGCGCCTGCCGCCGCGCCTCCGCCAGCAGCTCCGCCGCCCGCGCGCCGACGCCGCGGGACACCATCAGCGGCACCGGCGTCTCGCCGACCTTGAAGCGCAGCGCGGCCAGCGCGCGCTCGGCGTCGTGGATCACGATCGTCGCGCGTTTCAGCCCGAGCGGCCCCGCCGCCATCGCATCGCGCATCATCCGCCGCCGCTCCCGCTTGATGAGCGGATCGCCCTCCATGTCCTTGCGCTCGCGCTTGAACTCGCTGCGGCTCATCTTCTGCTCGCGCCGGAACAGCCAGTGCTGCAGCCCGAGATCGACGAGGCCGAACACCAGGAACAACAGCGCCGTCGCGATCAGCAGCGGCCGCGCCAGCGCCCCGAACAGCCCGGCCTCGCAGCCGAGGCCGCAGCCCGGTGCCAGCAGCAGCGCGCGCAACCCCTCCGCCAGCAGCAGCACCAGCACGCCGACGATGATCACGGTCTTGAGTAGCGTCTTCACCAGCTCGACCAGCGCGCGCAGCGCGAACAGCCGCTTGAATCCCTCCACCGGATTGACGTGCTCGAAGCGCGGCGTCACCGGGTCCATCGCGAAGGGGATGCCGCGCATCGCCACCAGCGCGGTCGCCACTACCAGCGCCGGCACCAGCAGCAGCATCGGCCCGAGGCCGATCAGCGCGGCATCGCGCAGCGCCGGCCACAGATCGCCGAGCGCGCTGCGGAACTCCTGGTTCGCGACATCGCCGGCGCGGCCGAGCATGGTCTGGAATGCTTCCAGGATCGCCGGCGTGCCGAGCAGCAGGAAGCCGATCACCGCCAGCAGCGGCGCCGCGGAGAGGATGTCGCGGCTGCGCGGCACCTGGCCCTTGCGCCGCGCGTCGCGCAGCTTCTTGGCGCTGGCGGGAAGGTTGCGTTCCTCGCTCTGCTCCTTCGGCATCGCGCTTCCCTCAGGGCAGCAGCCGGCGCAGCAGCGCCTCGAATTGCGCCAGCGGCGCCAGGCCCTGGCGCAGATAGGAGATCAGGAACACCGCGTAGACCGGCAGGCCGATCACATGGATCAGCCCCTTCACCGACATCGCGAGGTCGAACACGTTGAGCTGCGGCGCGAAACGGCTGATCAGCGCCAGGCTGAGCTCCGCCAGCAGCATCGCCGCGAGCAGCGGGAAGGCCAGCACGAAGCCGGCGCGCAGCGCCGCATCCAGCAGCCCGAGAACCTGCCGCGGCATGTCCTCCGCCAGCGCCGGCGCGAGCTGCAGCGCCGGCCAGACGCGGTAGCTCGCCATCAGCGCCTCGATCAGCAGATGCATCCCGCCCTGGATCAGGAACAGCGTGATCAGCGTCAGCGCGATCAGCGTCGCGGTGATGCCGCTCTGCTCATCGCTCGCCGCATCGGGCGCCACCGCGCCGCGCGAGCCGCGCTGCTCGTCCACCATCTCGCCGGCGAGCTCCGCCGCCCAGAAGGGCAGCGCGAACAGCACGCCGAGCAGGAATCCCGCCAGCGCCTCCTTCGCCGTCAGCAGCATCCAGCGCGGCGCCGCCGGCGGCGCCGCGGCGATCGCCGGCAGCAGCGCCGGCGCCAGCAGGCAGGCGAGCGCCGCGGCGACGCCGGCGCGCAGCATGCCGTGCAGCCCGAGCCGCGTCGCCAGCGGCAGCACCGAGAGCATGCCGAAGCAGCGCGCGAAGGCGAGGCCGAACCCCGCGAAGGGCTGCCGCACCGCCTCCAGCAGCGTGCCGACGGTGGCGATCTCCATCTCAGCGCATCGCGGCGGGGAATTGATCGAGGATGCCGCGCGCATCGCGCAGCAGCGGCGAGACCAGGGTGGGACCGAGCAGCGCCAAGGTCGCCAGCACCGCCAGCAGCTTCAGCGTCTGCGCCAGCGCCTGGTCCTGGATCTGCGTCACCGCCTGCAGCAGCCCGACCAGCAGCCCCACCGCCGCCGCCACGCCCAGCACCGGCGCCGAGATCGTCATCACCAGCAGCAAGGTCGTGTTGAGGTGGTGCAGCAGCGTCTCGGCCGGCATCAGGAACCCCCGTAGCTCAGCACCAGCCCGTGCAGCAGCCGCGTCCAGCCCTCGATCAGCACGAACAGGAAGATCTTGAACGGCGTGGAGATCACCAGCGGCGACACCATCACCATGCCCATCGCCATCAGGATGTTGGAGACGATGAGGTCCACCGCGATGAAGGGCAGGTAGAGCAGGAACCCGGTCTCGAAGGCGCGCGTCAGCTCCGAGATCACGAAGGCCGGGATCATGATGAGCAGGTCGTCGGTGCTGGCGGCGCGGAAGAAGTCCTCCGGCCAGATGCGCTGCGCGGCGCTCAGCAGGAAGTCGCGCTCGCCGGGGCTCGCGAAGCGCGCGAGATGGGCGCGCAGCGGCGCCGCCACCGAATCCGCCGCCGCCCGCAGGCCTTCCATGGTCGCGAGGTTGACCTCCGGCGCGGTTAGCCGGCCATGGATCTCCGCCAGCAGCGGCGCGCTGACATAGGCGGCGAGCACCAGCGCGATCGCATACAGCACCAGGCTCGGCGGCACCTGCTGGGTGCCGAGCGCGTTGCGCAGCAGGAAGAGCACGATGGCGATCTTGAGGAAGGCCGTCATGGTGATGACGGCGAAGGGAATCAGCCCGACCGCCGCCGAGGCGACGATGAGCGGCAGCAGCCGCCCGGCGGTCTCATCCATCGCTGCGCAGCCACAGGATCCGCACCCCGGGCGCGTCGCCCACCATCACCATCTCGCCGCGCCCGATGCGCCGGCCATTGGCGAGGATGTCCACCGGCTCCGCCGCGTCGCGCGGCAGCTCGAACACATGGCCGGGGCCGAGTGCGGCGAGCTCGCGCAGCGGCAGCTCCAGCCTTCCGAGCTCGAACACCAGCCGCACCTGCATGTCGTCGTCCAGGCTCGCGGAGTCTTCCGGCGGGGCCGGCGTTTCGTCGCTCATCGTCCATCCATCCAATCCGGCGCGGCGCAGGGCGAGGCGTGGCGAGAGCAGCCGCAGGCTTCGTCCCGCCAGTGCCGCGCGCCAGCCATGGGCTTCGGTTGCCAGCAATGCCGTGCCCGCCGCGGCGGTGTCGGCGAGGATCACGTCGCCCGGCCGCGCCGCGCGCAATTCGCGCAAGGGCAGATCGGCCGCGCCGCGCAGCGCATGCAGCGTCACCGGCAGCCACGGCAGCGCGGCGCGATCCTCCGGCACCGGTGCGAGCAGCCGCGCCACCGGCGCCGCGGCCGTGGCGGAAAGTGCGCAGCGCAGCACCGCCTCGCTGCCGTCGCCGGCGCGGCAGTGCAGGCCGAAGACGAGCGGATGAAGCTGCTCCGAAGCCTCGGGCGCCAGCGCCACCGTCGCACCCAGCGCCGCCTCCAGCGGCGCCAGCAGCGGCTCGAGCGCGAGCTCGAGCAGCAGCGCCCGCGCATCGGCAGGCGCCGCGGCCGCCGCGGGATCCAGCGCCTGCAGCAGCCGCGCCGCGAAGCCGCCCGGCACCTCCAGCGAACCCGCCGCCCCGCCGATGGCAAGGCCGAACCGCCAGGCGGCCGCGACCTCCGCCGGCGCCGCCGCGACCCGCAAGCGCCATCCGGCGCGCTCCAGCGCGACGCGCCGCCGCGCCAGGATGCGCGCCAGCGCCGCTTCCTCGCGCGTCACGCGCGGCGGCGCGAAGGCCCGCACGGCGCGCATCAGCATGGCGTCCGCGGCGCCACCAGCTCCTCCGCCTCCGCTTCCGCGGCCCCTTCCGCATCGCGCTCGGCCGCCTGGCGCAGCTCCTCCGCAAGCAGGTCCAGCGCCTCGCGCTCGCGCAGCGCCGCCGCATGCGCGCTGCGCGCCGCCTCGGAGTCGCGGGCGCGCGCGGCGCGCGCGGCCTCCGCCTCGGCGTGCCGCCGCGCCAGCGCACGCGCCTGCGCCTCCAGCCGCGCCAGCCGCGCCGCCTCCCGCCGCACTTCGCTCCCCGGCATCGGCGCCGCCAGCAGCCGCGCATGGATCGCGCGCTCCTCGCCGCGCCGTCGCGCCTGCTGCGAGGCCTGCGCACGCGCGAGCTGCGCGCACAGCCCCTCGGCCCGCCGCTCCTCGCCGCGGGCGCGCGCCAGCCGCGCCTGCCGCACGCCCTCGCGCACCCGCTTCACCGCCAGCAGCGCCGCGATCTCGTCCTGCATCACGCGACCCCCAGGCTCGCCAGGGCACGCAGCCGCGCCACCGTGCTCTCGAGGGGCGTGGATCCGCCCGATTCGCGCAGGAAGTCGCGGATGGAGGCGATCTTGCGCAGCGCCTCGTCGGCCAGCGCATCGCTGCCCGCCTGGTACTCGCCGACGCGCACCAGCAGCTCGATCTCCTCGTGCCGCGCCAGCAGCCGCCGCAGATGCGCGGCGGCGCGGCGATGCTCCGCCGACACCACCGCATCCATCACGCGGCTGCGGCTGGCCAGGATGTCGATCGCCGGATGGTGGTCCTGCTCGGCGAGCTTGCGCGACAGCACGACATGCCCGTCGAGGATGGACTTGACTTCCTCGGCGATCGGGTCGGCTTCCATCGCGCCTTCCAGCAGCACGGTGTAGAAGGCGGTGATGGTGCCCGCCGCACTCGGCGCCGCGCGCTCCAGCAGCCGCGGCAGCGCGGCGAAGACCGAGGGCGGGAAGCCGCGCCGCGCCGGCGGCTCGCCGGCGGCGAGGCCGATCTCGCGCCACGCCCGCGCGAGGCGCGTCAGGCTGTCCACCACCAGCACCACGCGGCGGCCGCGATCGCGGAACCATTCGGCGATCGCCGTCGCCGCCTGCGCCGCGCGCACGCGCTCGAGCGCCGGGCGGTCGGAGGTCGCCGCCACCACCACCGCGCGCTGCCGCGCCGCCGCGCCGAGCCCGTGCTCGAGGAACTCGCCCACCTCGCGTCCGCGCTCGCCGACCAGCGCCAGCACGAAGACATCGGCCGCCGCCCCCTGCACGATGCGCGCGACGAGGCTCGACTTCCCGGCGCCCGCGGGGCCGAAGATGCCCACCCGCTGGCCTTCGGCGCAGGTCAGCAGCGCGTCCATCGCGCGGATGCCGAGCGGCAGGGCACGCCGCAGCGACGGCCGCGCCAGCGCCGCCGGCGGCTCCGCCTCGATCGGCGCGCTCTCGGTCGATGCCGGCGCGGCGCCGTCGAGCGGCCGGCCGAACCCGTCCAGCACGCGGCCGAGCAGCGCGTCGCCGACCGCGACGCGCGCGCTGCGTCCGGTCGCGATCACCTCCGCGCGCGTCGACAGCCCGGCGATGCCGCCGACCGGCGCCAATACCGCGCGGCCTTCCGCCAGGCCGACGATCTCCGCCTCCAGCGCGACGCCCGCGGGATCGGCGAGCCGGCAGATCTCGCCGATGCGCGCACCCGCAAGCCGAGCGGTCACCAGCGGCCCGGCGATGCGCTCGACGCGTCCGGAGGCCTCGCGCGTGCGGCAGCGCGCGATCGCCTGGCGCAGATGTGCGAGCCCGGTCATGCCGCGCGGTCCGCCGCCTCGCGCAGCGCCGCGCGCAGCGCCGCGAGCTGGCGCGCCAGCCCCGCCTTCACGAATCCCGCCGGCGTCTCCAGCACGCAATCATCGGCGCCGAGCGCCGCATCCGCCTCCACCCGCGCCAGCGCGCCGATGCGCGCACGCACCGCCGCCGCGACATCCGGGGCGACGCGCAGCACGATGCCGTGGCGCGCCTCGAGCTCGGCGACGGCGCGGCGCGCCGCGCGCGCCACCGCATCGGCGAGGTCGAGCCCGCCCACCACCTTCGCCACGCCCTCGGCGATCGCCTCCGCGATCTCGATCTGCAAGCCGGCGAGCTCGGCGCGGATGGCGGCGCTGGCCTCGGCCAGCAGGCGCGCCTGCGCCGCCTGCGCCTCCTCCGCCGCCGCCGCCAGCAGGCGCGCCCGCTCCTCCGCCACCGCCGCGCGCTGCGCCGCCAGCTCGGCCTCCGCCGCCGCGCGCGCAGCGGCGATGGCCGCCGCCGCATCGGCATAGAGCCCGGCCTCGTCCGCGCGCACCAGCCGGCTGAGCGGGCGCAGGCTCATGCGCTCTCCGCGGCGACGGCGCGCAGGATGCGCCGGCCGCGCCCGGCCTCGAAGCGCGCCGGCGCCGGCTCCGGCCACAGCAGGCGGAGCCGCGCCGCCGCGAAGCCCGGCAGGAAGCCGATCCACGCGGCGACGCAATGCCCGCCATCGCGCGCGACATCGGCGGCGACATCGTCGCTGCCCTCCGGCGCCGCCGGCGCCAGCGCCGCGTACCGCAGCGCCGCCGCCCGCGCCGCCTCGCCATGTTGCGCGACGAAGGCGCCGATCTCCGCCCCGCGCACCAGCCGCCGCAGCCGCGCCGCGTGCCACACCGCGCCGGCGAGGCTCGCCAGCGCGCGCAGCCGCACCGCGTCGCAGCGCGCCGCGAAGCGGTCCTCGGGCGCCAGCGCCTCCAGCGTGCCATCGCCGAGCCGCGCCGCCAGCAGCGCGGCGCCGCGCGCCGCCAGCCGCGGCGAGCGCAGCAGCCGCGCCGCGGTGGCCGCCGCGAGGCCCGGCGCGATCACGCCGGCCGCCTGCTCCGGCGGCGCCCAGGCGCCGACATCGTGCAGGAAGCGGTCCGCCGCCTCGCTCATCGCGGCACCAGCCCGAAGCCGGGCTTGGGCTGCGCCCGCATCCGCCAGCCGAGCCAGCCGGCCAGCAGCAGCAGCGCCAGGATCGCCGCCGCGCCGCCGGCCAGCACCGCCTGCAGGAGCCGCGCGCTGCCCGGCTGCACCCAGAGGCCCATCACCGCGACGAGCTCGCCTTCCGGCCGCCCGGCCGGCAGCGGCAGCGCCTCGGCCGGCACCATCACCACCGACACCTTGTCGTAGGTCAGCCCCGCCACGCCGTTCGCCACCAGCATCTTGATCTGCGGCACCAGCGGCTCCAGCGCCGCCTCCGGCCGATGGCGGATGAACACCGCCGCGGAAGCCGGCGGCAAGTCGCGCCGCAGCGGGTCGTTCTCCGCCAGCACGATATGCACGCGCGCGGTCAGCACGCCGTCGATCTCGCCGATGGTGCGCGCGAGCTCCTCGCCCAGCGCGTAGATCAGCCGCGCGCGCTCCTCGGTCGGCGAGGCGACCAGGCCGCGCCCCTGGAACACCTCCGCGATGCTCTGGTGCCGCGGCCGCGGCAGGCCGTTGGCGCGCAGCACCTGCACCGCATCGGCGAAGCGCGACTGCTCGACCAGCACGGTCAGGCTGCCGCTCTTGGGATCGGCGCGGCGCGCCGCCGGGATCCCGTTCTGCAGCAGGAGCGCCACCTGCTCGTTGGCGTCGCGCTCGGACAGGCCGCGCGTCAGCTCGGTCATGCAGCCGCCGAGCAAGAGCAGCGCGCACAGCGCGAGCAGGCGAAGGGCGCGGGTCATTGCGTCTTGATCAGCGTGTTGACGGAGCTGGTGAAGGTCGTCGCGGCGCGCGACACGATCGAGGCCTCGATCGCGAAATCGTAGGTCTGCAGCATCACGCCGAGCATGCGGCGATGCGCCGCCTGCGCCTGCTCCAGCATGGTGGCGGGCAGCGCCGGCTGGGCGGCGGTGCTGGCGGCGGGGGCGGCCTGCGGCGCCGCCGCCTCGCGCACCAGCGCCTGCATGCCGCCGGCGCGCAGCTGGAAGCCGTGCAGCGCGCCGAGCACGGATTCGCCGACCTCGGCCGGGCCTTGCAGCGCATTCGCCGCGGCGCCGATCGCCGATTGGAAGGCATCCATGCGCAGCGGCTCGACCGGCGTGGCCTCGGCGGCCGGCAGCGGAACCAGGGAAGGCGTCATCGCGTCTCTCGCCTCTCGCGGAGCAAGGGCCGGCCGCCCGCGTCGCCGCGGGCGGCCGGCGTCATCGCCTCAGGCCTGGGCGTAGCCCGAGCTGGAGATCATCTGCGACAGCAGGGACAGCATCATCGCCTGCATCATGCCGCTGGTGTTCTCCATGATCGCCTGCTGGAGGTCGGCCATCAGCTCGTCCTCCTGCGGGCTGGTGCCCGCCGGCAGCGCGCCGGGGCTGGCGGGATCGCCGACGCGGCCGCCGCCGGCATCGTCGAGATTGTCGACGCCGTCGGTGCCGATCTCGGCGCCCATGCTGCCATCGGCGTTGTTGTAGTAGAGGTCGCCGTCATCGCCGAGCGTCACGTTGTTGATGTCCGGCGTGTCGAACAGCTGCTCGGCGTAATCGGCATTGCCGTCCACGGCGGCGGAGGTGTGCAGGTCGCCCTCGTGGAAGCCGCTCATGGTGACGGAATCGTCGCCCTTGGTGATCGCCACCTGGTCGAGCCACGACTTGCCGTCGCCGTTCAGCTCGGTCGGCTTGAGGTAGATCGTGGTGCCGTCCTGCAGCTGGATGCTCAGATTGTCTTCCTGGAAATCCGCGACATGCTTGCCGTCGGCCTCGACATGCGGGTCGCCCCAGACGACGAGGTCCTCGCCGGTCTCCTTGTCGTGGATGGTGAGGCTGCCGTCGCGGTCCTGGCTCGCGGTGATCAGGTAGCGGCCGGTGTCCACGGTGTTGTTGGACGGGTCGGCGGTGAGCTCCGACACGCCGTTGCCAGGGCCCCCCGGCGAGGCGGGGCCGGAGGAGCCGGAAGGCGCGCCGGAGCCCGAGGGAGCGCCGGAGCCCGAGGGAGCGCCGGAGCCCGAGGGCTCGCCGCAGCCGCAGGACGGCGAGGCGGCCGGCATCGGCTGCGGGTCCTGCCGCTGCAGCATCTCGAGCGCGCGCTCGAGCAGTTCGCGCCGCAGCGCGGGGTCGGTCGCCTGCATGGCGGAGCGCAGGTAGTCGATCGCCTGCTCCTGGTTCGCCATCGGCGCCTGCGGGTTGTACTGCGACTGCAGGGTGGCATAGGCCTGCAGCTCGGCCCCGCTCAGCCCGTCATAGCTGGGCAGGAAGGGCGTCATGGCCGGGGTGGAGGCCTGCACGCCGGCGAAGCTGTCGAAGGTCATCTCGGCTCTGGTCCCTTCGCCTCAGAGGAACAGCGCCGCGAGCTGGGCGATCTGCACCAGGTCGCCGGCATCGCCGTCGCCCTGCAGCGCGTCCAGCAGCTCGCCCGCGAAGCCGAGCGGATTGAGCCCGCCTTCGCCGCCGGTGACGCCTTCCACGACGTCGCCGATAATTCCACCGATATCCATTCCGTCAGCTCTCCATCATCGCGGTTGGAGGCCGTCCATGGGGCGGATGGAACGGCCGGCAGCGTCATGGCGGCGGGCCCAAGGCGCTCGCCCGTCGCCATCACGTCCTGATGCGCCGCAGGGCGGCGCGGAATTGCGGGGCAGGTCGTCACAGCGGGCTCGCCGCGCTGCCGCGGAACACCCGCACGGCGAGCGGCGCCTGCTGGCGGCGCGCCAGCGCCGCGGCGGCCTGCTCGACCAGCGCGGCGTAGCGCGGCGGGCCGCTCACCATCACGAGGCCAGCGCGCGCGGAGACGCGCACCGGCCAGCGCGGATCGGCGATGCCGAGCTCGGCGAGCGCCTGGCGCAGCAGCTGCGCCTCGGGCCCCGGCAGCGCGACGAGCTTGCTCACCGCCTCGCTGCGCGCCGAGACCCACAGCACCTCGCCGTCGTGATACCAGTCGAAGGCGTAGAGATCGGCGAGCCGGCGCAGCATCTCCTCGGCGCTCGCCGGCGGCAGCCTGCCGCGCACGCGCCCGCGCACCGCCTGGCTCACCTCGACGCGCAGCCCGAGCTCGGCGCCGATGCCGAGCAGCACCTCGCGCAGCTCCTGGTCGACGACGGCGTATTGCAGCGGCCGCTCGCCATTGGGCAGCGGCGCCGCCGCGCCGCGCGCGGCGAGCAGCATCGCGATCCCGACAATGGCGGCGCCGCGCCACGCCCATGCGGCGCGGCGCGCGGATGCCTCGAGTCCCGGCAAAGCCTCGCTCCCCTTTGCTGTGCCGTAATGGAACACTATTCGACTGGCGAGAGCACGATAATAACGGCTCTCAAATACACACAACTCGACAGGGCGTGATATAGACGAAACTTCGATGACGCTACGATGTCACAAGGTGTCGTGAACATACCCATATTGACTCATCTGAATATGGCCCGGATCTTCCGCCCCGCGATCACGACAGACGTGTTCGTGCAAGTAACTAATGTATTCTCCTAGGCCAAGCGAAGGCTAGAGAGTACGGCAGTTCGTTTCTTTCGGGCTATCGTTCCAGCAGGAACCCAACAACCGAGGAGAGGACGCAGCATGAGCGGAGCCATTGACAACATGGTGACGGCCGGGACTGCGGCCGGCCTGGATGGCGGCCAGATGGGCAACATCTCCCAGATGCAGGAGATGATGAAGAACGGCCAGGACTTCATGATGGCCATGTATCAGGTGACCAACCAGAACACCCTGATGACCACCGCGCTCAAGGCCTTCGGCGACGAGGCGAACGACGCGGTGAAGCAGCGCCCGCAGGTCTGAGCGGATAGCGGCGGAGGGCCGGCGCTCGGCCCGGCGGGGGGAAGGAGGAGCGGCCGTCTCCCCGCCCGCCATTCAAGCATGCCGATCCGCTTCGCAAGGGACGACGCCACATCATGCTCGCACAGCGGGACAGCGAAGCCGCGACGTGGCGCCTGGTCGTCACCGCAGGCCCCAATGCCGGCGCCGCCACGCGCCTCGGCGCAGGACGCCACGGCATCGGCGAGGCCGCGGGCAACGACATCGTGCTGGCCGATCCCGCCATCGCCGCGCAGCACGCCATCATCGAGATCGTCGACGGCCAGGCCGTGCTGCACGCGCTGGCGGAGAGCGGCGTCGGCCGCCATCGCCTGAAGCCCGGCGCGCGCCACGCGCTGCGCGGGGCCACCGAGATCCGCCTGGGCGATTCGCGCCTCGCCCTCGAAGGCCCGCCGCCCCCGCAGCGCCGCCGCTGGGCGGTGCCGCTCGCCGTGCTGGTGCTGCTGCCGGCGAGCCTGGGCCTGGCGCTCGCCTCCGGCCGCATCATGCCGGAGCTGCCGGGCGCGCCGGCGCGCCACCACACCGCCGCGCCGCCGCCGCGCGCCGCCGCCGCTCCCGAGGACGCGCTCGCCGCCTTCCGCGCCCGCCTCGAGGAAGCCAGGCTGGGCGACAGCGTGCGCCTCGCCCTCGCCGATGGCGCGCTGATCGCCGAAGGCGAGATCGCGCCCGCCGAGCGGGCGCGCTGGACGGCGGCGCGCATGTGGTTCGACGCCCATCACGGCACCCGCCTCGCACTGATCGAACGCCTGCGCGCGCCGCGCCCCGAGGACCTGCCGCGCCTCGACATCCGCGCCGTCGCCGCGCTGCCGGTGCCCGCCATCATCACCGGCGCCGGCGAGCGCTACATGGAAGGCGCCGTGCTGCCCGGCGGCTGGACCATCGCGCGCATCACGCCCGGCCTCGTCGTGCTGCGGCGCGGCGAGCGCGAGATGCACATCGCGCTGTAGCCCGCATGACCAGCCGCCCGATCGACCCCGCTGGCCCGCCGCCCGCCGATCGCCCGCCCGACCGCGCCGAGCCCGCCTGGGCACCGCGCGCCGCCGGCGCCGAGCCGCCGGTCCCCGCCGCGCGCTACGCGCCGCCGGAGGAAGACGGCGCGATCGACCCCGTCACGGCGCTCGCGGAATTCGCCGCTTCCGAGGGCAAGGAACCACCGCCCGGCCTCGCCGACCAGCTGCTCGACTTCGTCGCGCCGCGCCCCGCCGATCCCTCGCTGCTCGCACCGCCGTGCCTGCTGCCGCTGCTCGGTGCCGCCGCCGAGTTCCTCGCCCAGGGCGGCGGGCAGGAGGACGAAGTGGTGCGCATCGGCGCGGTCGCGCTGGGCCAGGAGCTGCGCGCCCATCGCGCGCTCGCCGAACGCCGGGCGATGCTGATCGATGGATGAGCCGCGCGCGCCGGACGCGATCGCCGAGCTGCTGCACTGCCTCGGCTACGCCTATCTGCGCCACGGCCAGCCGAATCGCGCCGTGGTGCTGCTGATCGTCGCCGCGCGCCTGGCACCGGACCGCGTGCCGCTGCTGCGCACCCTCGCCGCGGCGCTGATCGCCGCGCGGCTCGGCCGCCAGGCGCTCGACATCCTCGATCGGCTCGCCGCCCTCGCCCCGGCCGGGACGCCGCATCCGATGATGCGCCTGATGCGCGCCCGCGCCCTGCTGCTGCTCGGCGAGCGCGAGGCGGCGCGCGACATCTTCCAGGCCGACGCCGCATGAAGGGCTTCGCGCTGCGCCCCGACCTCGCCCTCGCCGCGCTGGTCGGCACCGCGCTCATGCTCATGGTGGTGCCGCTGCCCACCCTCGTCGTCGACATGCTGCTCGCCTGCAGCATGGGCCTCGGCGTGCTGCTGCTGATGACCGCCTTCTACCTGAAGAGCCCGGTGCAGTTCTCCACCCTGCCCTCGCTCATCCTGGTCTCCACCGTCTTCCGCCTCTCGCTCTCCGTCGCGGTCACCCGCCTCGTCCTGCTCGAGGGCGATGCCGGCGAGATCGTGCAAAGCTTCGGCGACTTCGTGGTGGGCGGGAACCTCGTGGTCGGCCTGGTGATCTTCCTCATCATCACCGTGGTGCAGTTCATCGTCATCACCAAGGGTGCGGAGCGCGTCGCCGAGGTCGCCGCCCGCTTCACCCTGGATGCGCTGCCCGGCAAGCAGATGGCGATCGATGCCGAGCTGCGCTCGGGCGAGATCGACCAGGCCACCGGCCGCAAGCGCCGCGCCGAGCTCGAGCGCGAGAGCCAGCTCTACGGCGCCATGGACGGCGCCATGAAATTCGTCAAGGGCGACGCCATCGCCGGCCTCGTCATCATCGCGGTGAACCTGATCGGCGGCCTCGTGATCGGCACGCTCGACCGCGGCATGGGCTTCGCCGAGGCCGCGCGCACTTACTCCATCCTCACCGTCGGCGACGGCCTCGTCGCGCAGCTTCCCGCGCTCCTCGTCTCGCTCGCCGCCGGCGCCGTGGTCACCCGCGTCGCCGGCGCCGAATCCGACACCCTCGGCGGCGAGATCGCGCTGCAGCTCGGCCGCGACAGCCGCGCGCTGTGGCCCGCCGCCGGCGTCGTCGCGCTGCTCGGCTTCGTGCCGGGCTTCCCCACTATCGTCTTCCTCGCCCTGGGCGGCGCCATAGGGCTGATGGCGCGCGCCGCCTCCCGCCGCCTGCGCATCGAGGCCGAGGCCGCCCTGCAGCCCCTGCCCCGCCGCCCGTCCCGCCTGCGCCTGCTGCTCGGGCCGGGCCTCAGGCTCGACGGCGCCGCCCTCGCCAACCGTGCCGCCGCGCGCTGCGCCGCGCTCGCCGAGGAGCTCGGCCTGCCCGTCCCGGCGCCCGACATCCTCGCCAGCCCCGCCCTGCCGCCCGAGACCTTCCGCCTCGAGCTCGACGGCGTGCCGCTCGCCGAGACCCGCCTCCCGCCGGACCGCCTGCTGCTGCGCGACGATCGCGAGAACGCCGAGCTCGCCGGCGTGCAGGTGGAGCAGGACACCTCCTTCCCCGGCCTCGGCGACGCCGCCTGGGTGCCGGCCTGGCAGCAGCCCGCCCTCGCACGCCACGGCATCGGCTTCCTCGATGCCAACGCGGCACTCGCCGAAGCCATCCCCGCCGTGCTGCGCCCGCAGGCGGCGCTGCTCGTCGGCATCCAGGAAACCCGCCAGATCCTCGCCGGCGCCGAGTCGCAGTGGGGCGAGCTGGTGCGCGAGGCGCAGCGCATCCTGCCGCTGCAACGCATGGCGGACCTGTTCCGCCGCCTGCTCGACGAGGACATCGGCCTGCGCAACCTGCGCGGCATCCTCGAAGCCGTGATCGAGCACGGCGCGCAGCAGGATCCCGCGCTGCTCGCCGAAGCCGTGCGCAGCACGCTGCGCCGCCAGATCTGCCACGCCCATGCCGACGCGCTGCGCATGATCGGCGCCTATGTCATCGACCCCGCCGCCGAGGCCGCGCTGCGCGGCGCCATCCAGCCGCAAGGCGGCGGCACCCAGCTCGTCATGGCCGAAGGCACCGCCACCGCCCTCGTCGAACGCATCCGCGCCGAATGCGGCGCCTCGCGCGGCCCAGGGCCGGTCGTGCTCACCGCGCTCGACCTGCGCCGCCACCTGCGCAACCTGCTTGTGAAGAACGGGGTGCGCGTCCCCGTGCTGTCATTCCACGACCTCCTGCCCGAATACACCGTCCAACCCCTCGGCACCGTCCGGCTGACGGAACCGAGCGAACAGGGAGCGATCGCGGCATGACGGCGGTGGCGCTTGAGGCCCGGCGCTGGCCAGGAGGGGCGCTGCCCCTCCTGGACCTCCCCGCCGGGGGGCAAGCGATGCCCCCCGGACCCCACGGGCAAGGGTACAGGTCCGGGACAGGGGGAGGGGCATCACCGGTGCGCCGGTTGAACCCTTGCACGGTGCCCCTCCCCCTGTCCCGGACCTCTCCTCGCGGGGTCTGGGGGGCACGGCTGCCCCCCAGCGGGGGAGAGCCCGAGAGGGGGCAGCGCCCCCTCTCGGTCCGCCGCCGGGCCCCGAGCGCCACCGCCGTCATCGCCCTCATCGTCTTCCTGTTCGCCGCGCTCGGCGCGCGGGCGCAGACCGGCGTGTTGGGGCTGAATGTCGGCGAGGGCCGTGTGCTGCAGCTCGAGCGCGATGTCGGCCAGGTGCTGGTCGGCGATGCCTCGGTCGCCGATGTCCAGGTGATCGCCCCGCGCACCGTCTATGTCTATGGCCGCAAGCCTGGCCAGACCACGCTCTCCGCCACCGATCCCACCAGCGGCGTCGCCGCGCAGCTCACCCTGCGCGTCACCCGCAGCGCCGCCGCCGCGCAGGCGGCGCTGCCTTCCGGCACCGGCCCGGTGATGCTCGGCTTCGAGGGTAACCGCATCGTGCTGCGCGGCAGCGTCGCCGGCCTCGGCCCGGCGCTCGATGCCAGCGCCACCGCGCGCGCCTACAACGCCACCGGCCTGCCGCCGCTCGACCGTTCGCGGCTCGCCGGCGCGCAGCAGGTCACGCTGCGCGTGCGCATCGCGGAGGTGTCGCGCAGCACGCTGAACCAGCTCGGCGTCAATCTCTCCGTGCTGGCGCGGCCGGGCAGCTTCACCTTCAGCCTGCTCACCGGCAATTTCCTCGGCGCCGCTGGCAATGCGATCGGCAGCATCACCGGCATCGGCGGCGGCAGCAGCACGAGCTTCGGCTCGCTCGGCGTCGGCTTCGCCAACAACCGCGTCAACGTGGACGCCCTGGTCAATGCGCTGCAGAGCGAAGGGCTGATGACCATGCTGGCCGAGCCCAACCTCACCGCGCTCTCCGGCGAGACGGCGAGCTTCCTGGCCGGCGGCGAGATCCCGATCCCGGTGCCGCAATCCTTCGGCGTCACCACCATCGCCTATCGCAGCTACGGCGTGCAGCTCGCCTTCACCCCGGTGCTGCTGCCGGAGGATCGCATCGGGCTGCGCGTGCAGACCGAGGTGAGCCAGCCCACCAGCGCCAACGCGGTTTCCATCAACGGCACCTCGGTGCCGGCCTTCATCGCCCGCCGCGCGCAGACCAATGTGGAGATGGCGAGCGGCCAGACCCTGGCGATCGCCGGGCTGTTCCAGCGCGCCGACCAGAACACCCTGCGCCGCTTTCCCTTCCTGGGCGACCTGCCGATTCTCGGCGCGCTGTTCCGCTCCTCGAGCTTCCAGCGCGACGAGACCGAGCTCGTCATCCTCATCACGCCCTTCCTCAGCGGGGCGTCGGAGCGCCCGGGCGCCTTCCGCACGCCGCTCGATGCGCCAGGCGCGCCGCCCGGGGCGCCCGCGGCGCCGATCGCCGCCGGGTTCATGGTGAACTGAGATGCGCGCCTCGCCTTCGCCCGACGCCGCGCCCGGATGCGCGAGCGGCGTTCGCGCCCATGCGCCGGCCGCACCGCCTGGCATCCACCGCGACGGCATCGCGCCATTGCGCGACGGCCGAGAGGCGCGGGCGCGGCACGCCGCCCGCGTGCCGACGCCGCGTGACACCGTGATGCGCGCCCGCGCGCTGCTCGCGGCGCTGCTGCTCGCCGCCTGCGCCGCGCCGCCGGCGCCGCCCGAGACCGGCTGGCGTCAGGTCCGCCCGCCGCCGCCCATCACCATCCTCTTCGCGCCCGACAGCACCCGCCCGCTGCCCGAGGACGCCGCCCGCCTGCGCGCCCTGCGCCCGCTGCCGGCGATCGCCGAGCCGCAGCTGCATATCGCCGGCCCGCTCGCCATCGCCCGCGCCGAGGCGGTCGGCCGGCTGCTCCACCGCGCCGTCACCCTCCATCCCGCCGGCGCGCCCGGCTCGCCCGATGCGGCGATCCTCGCCCTCGCCATGCCGCCGGGCCTGGTCTCCGACCGCTGCCTCGCGCCGCCGGCGCGCGGCGTCGCCGGCCTCTCGCCCGAGCACGATTTCGCCCGCGCGCAGCTCCTGCCCCCCGGCTGCGCCAGCGCCGCCACCCTCGCCGCGCAGATCCTGGACGAGCGCGACCTGGTCCGCGGCCGGCCGCTGCCGCCCGGCGCCGCCACCCCCTTCGCGGCGGCCATCGAGCGCTACTACCGCCGCCACGAGACCGGCGGCGCCGGCAGCCCCGGCAGCGCCCCCGCCGCGCATGCGGTCGGCGGCGGCGGCACGGTTCCCGCTATGCCGCAGGGAGGGGAGGCGAACCCCCTGCTGGGCCCGCTGCCGGGCGTTCCGCTCGGCGGCCAGCCTCAGGCGCAGCAGCCCCAGCCTCAGGAGCCCCAGCCTCAGCAGCCGGGCGCGGCTCCCCCATGACCAGCCCGATCGCCGCGGCGCGCGAGGCGGCATCCGGCATGCCGCGCGCCGTCGCGGCGCGCGCCAGCAAGCCCTCGGTCGCCTCGGCGCCGAGCCGCGCCATGCCCTGCGCCCGCGCCTCGGCCTCGTTGCCGCACAGCGCCAGCACCAGCACCGCATTGGCCCCGAGCCGCGCATCCGGCACCGGCGCGGCCAGCGCCGCGCGCAGCGAGGCCATCGCCGCCTCGGCCTGCCCGTCCAGCGCCAGCGACAGCGCGAGATTGCCGTGCAGCGTGGCATCGGCCGGCGCCGCCGCCAGCCCGCGCCGGTACGCCTCCTGCGCCGCGCGCGGCTGCCCCGCGAGATCCAGCGCCACGCCCCAATCGCGCAGCAGCCGCGGATCGCTGCTCCCGCGCGCCAGCCGCTCGAGCATCGGCAGCGCCTCGGCGGCGCGCTGCTGGCCGATCAGCGCCACCGCCAGCCCGTGCCGCGCGGTGCCGCTCTCGCGCACCGCCAGCGCGGCACGGAAGGCCTGCTCGGCCCGCGCCGGCTCGCCCACCGCCAGGAATCCCTCGCCCAGCTTCTCGAGCGCCGGCGCGCTGCGCGGATCGCGCTGCGCCGCGGCACTGTAGAAGCCCAGCGCACCGGCCATGTCGCCGCTCGCGCGCATGCGGTCGCCGAGCCGCAGCAGCGAGGCCGTCTGGTTCCCGGCCGGCACCGGCGCAGCCCCGTTCGGGCCCGCGCAGCCCGCCAGCAGCAACACCCCCCCGAGCAGCAGCGCAGGCCACCGCGTTCCGTCTCGCTCGCGCACGATCGCGCCTGTTACCAGCGCCGTGCGACCCCGCAAGCCGCGCCGCGTGACGGTGGGGTGTCACCTCCATGACGGGACGCCGCGATGAGCGTCCCCTACCTCGCCTGCATGGCGCTCGTCGCCAATCTCTACGGCCTGCCGCCGCGCGTCCTTCCCGCGATCCAGGCCGTCGAAGGCGGCGCAGTCGGCCTCGCCAGCCGCAACGCCAACGGCACCGAGGATCTCGGCATCATGCAGATCAACACGGTGTGGATCGCCCCCCTCGCCCGCGCCACCGGCCAGCCGCCGGGCGTCATCCGCACCCGCCTGCTCCACGAGCCCTGCTTCAACATCGCCGCCGCCGCGGCGATCCTGCGCACCCACCTGATCGAGACGCGCGGCGCACTGATGCCCGCCATACGGCTCTACCACTCCCGCGCGCCCGTCCACGCGCTGCCCTACGGCGAGCGCGTGCTGCGCGCCGCCACGCGGCTCTTCGTCGGCACGCGCCGGGCCGGACAGCCAGGGTAGGAGAAGACTGGGGGGCGGAGTGAACTCCGCCCCCCAGACCCCCCACCTCCTTTTTTTGACTCATGGGGAGCGTGGAGAACGCCGTTTTCGGCCCGACAACGCTGCGGCGCCTGAGAGTGCGGGAGGCGCCACTCTTTCCGGTTCCAGCGAAATCGCCTTAGGCTTCCCGCGCGCGATCGCGCCAAGGGAGGAATGCATGCAGCCGGCCGAATTCGAGGCGGCACTGCGCCGGGACGGCTTCCGCGACATCGAGACCAAGAGCATCGCCGCCGCGCCGCGCACGCCGGACCACACCCATGATTTCGACGTCCGCGCCCTGGTGCTGGAAGGCGAGATCACCCTGACCACCAAGGACGAAAGCCGCACCTACCGCGAAGGCGACGTCTTCACCATGGAAGCCGGTAAGCCACACGCGGAAACCATCGGCACGCGCGGCGTCCGCTACCTCGTCGGCCGCCGCCGCCCGCATTGACGCTCGCCCGATCCGGGGCTGTTCTGCCCGCGGGGTCTGGGGGGCATCGCTTGCCCCCCAGCGGGGAGAGCCCGAGAGGGGCAGAGCCCCTCTCGGTCCCGCAGCCGGGCCTCGAAGCACGACGGGAGCAAGCGCCGAGAATGAGCGAGGCCGACTATGTGATCCTGGGTGGCGGTTCCGCCGGCTGTGTGCTGGCGGCGCGGCTCAGCGAGGATCCGGCGACGAAGGTGTTGCTGCTGGAAGCCGGCCCGTGGGACCGCGACCCGTGGATCCACATCCCGATGGGCTTCGCGCGGCTCTATGTCACGCGGCGCTTCGACTGGAACTACCAGACCGAATCGGAAGCCGAGCTTGCCGGCCGCAGCGTGTACTGGCCGCGCGGGCGGGTGATCGGCGGCTCGGGCAGCGTGAACGGCCTCGTCTTCCTGCGCGGCTCGCCGCGCGACTACGACCGCTGGGCGCAGTCGGGCGCGCGCGGCTGGTCCTATGAGGATTGCCTGCCCGCCTTCCGCCGGCTCGAGAATTTCGCCGGCGAGGCCGACGACTACCGCGGCAAGGACGGCCCGATGCGCGTCGGCGAGGTGGCGCATCCCTCGCCGGGCTGCCGCGCCTTCGTCGAGGCCTGCGTGAAGCTCGGCTTCCCGCGCAATCCCGATTTCAACGGCGCCTGGTACGAGGGCGCGGCGCCGAACCAGCTCAACGTGTATCGCGGCCGGCGGATGAGTCCTGCGGTCTCCTATCTGCGTCCGGCGCTGCGCCGCCCCAACCTGCGCGTGGAGACCGGGCGGCTCGGCCTGCGCATCCTGTTCGAGGCGGGGCGCGCCGTCGGCGTCGTCGTGCGCGGCCCGAAGGGCGAGGAGGTGCATCGCGCGCGGCGCGAGGTGATCCTCGCCGCCGGCGCCATCGAATCGCCGAAGCTGCTGATGCTGTCGGGCATCGGCGACGGCGCGGCGCTGCAGGCGATGGGCATTCCGGTCGCCGCGCATGCGCCGGAGGTCGGCCGGAATCTGCAGGACCATTTCATGGTGCGCTACGCCTTCCGCACCAGGCGCTGCGGCACGCTCAACGAGTACATGGCGAACCCGGCGAAGACCGCCATCCTCGGCCTCGACTGGGCCCTGCGCCGGCGCGGCCAGATGGCGGTCGGCGCCTCCGAGGCGAGCCTCTTCGCGCGCGTGCTGCCGGGCGCCGAGGAACCGGACGTGCAGTTCCAATTCGTGAATTACAGCATCGCGGACCAGGCGAATTCGGTGACGCGGTTGGCCCGCCATCCCGGCTTCACCTTCAATTTCTGCCAGTGCCGCCCGGACAGCCGCGGCGAGCTCACGCTGCGCTCGCCCGATCCCGCGGACAAGCCGCGCATCCAGCCGCGCTATCTGTCGGCGCCCGCCGACATCCGCGTGATGCTGGAAGCCGCGAAGCTCGGCCGCCGCATCGCGGCGACGCAGCCCTTCGCCGGCCTGGTCGAGGAAGAGCAGGCGCCCGGCCCCGCCACGCAATCCGATGCGGCGATGCTCGACTACATCCGCAGCGTCGGCACCACCGTCTATCACCCCTGCGGCACCAACCGCATGGGCAGCGACGACCGCGCGGTGGTGGACACCGCGCTCCGCGTGCGCGGCGTTCAGGGGTTGCGCGTGGTGGACGCCTCGGTGTTCCCGCTGGTGCCCTCCTCCAACATCCACCCGGCGGTGCTGATGCTGGCGGAGCGCGCGGCGGAGATGATCAGGACGCCCGCGGCCTGAAGCCCTCAAGCGCCGGCGGCCGCATCGGGAAGGCGCCCGGCCGCCCCGGCAGCGCCATACCGGCGGATTCCGCCGCCGCCTGGCGCAGCCGCGTCGCGCCGAGATGGCGGGCGATCTCCTCGCGCATCATCGCGGCGAGCTCCGCGCGGCGCGACGACAGCGCGGCGGCCGGCAGCAGCAGCGCGACGGCGTAGGGCCCGCCCGGCTCGTCCAGGCTCAGGCAGGTGGCGAGCGTCGCGGTCTCCGCCTCGACCGCCAGCGCGGCGCCATGCGCACGGATCTCGACGAGCTCCGCCAGCAGCTCCGGGATGCGCAGCACGCCCGCGCCGCTCTCCGCCGCCGTGGCGTTCAGCCGGTGCACCAGCCCGCGCACCTCCTTCTCCGGCAGCGCCGCCAGCAGCGCGCGGCCGATACCGGGATCGGTGATGCGGAGCGACGCACCGGGCGCGATCTGCTCGCGCCGCGGCCCCAGCACATGCACGAACTCCGCCGCATCCCCGTTGCGCGCCACCAGCGCCACCGTCGCCCCGCTGCGCTCGGCGAGCGCATTCAGCAGCCGCGGCATCGCCCCGCCGGCGACCAGCCCGTTGGACACCCAATCCGCGCCCAGCAGCGGCACCCGCAGGGTCGGCGTGTAGACCCGCGCGCGGCGGTCGTAATGCAGGTAGCCGATGGCAACCAGGCTGCGCAGCAGGGCCGAGGTGCTGGACTGCGGATAGCCGAGTGCCACGGCGACGGCATGCGCGTTCGCCGGCGCGCGGCGGCGGTCGAACAGCTCGAGGATGCGCAGCACGCGCCCGGCGGACTTCACCACCGCATCGCGGCTGTTGCCGCGGCGCGCCGCCTTCGCCTGGGTCGCCTCAGCGGATGTCATGCCTCTCTTCCTCCGTCCTGCCTTCGCGTTGGGCGGGGCGCACATCCGTGGAAACCGGCACGGAGGGCACCCACATTTCCTGAACGTCGTTTATAATATCGAACACGGCCGCGGCGACCGTCAAGCGGCCCGGTTTGGGGGAGGAAGAGCGCGCCATGGCAGGAACCGACCGCGGCTCCGGTTGGGCGCCGGGCGGACCGGTGCTAGTCACCCCCGCGCCGCGCCAGGGGGCGGCCAGGGGAGATCGGATGGAGACCGAGGCTGGGTCGCCGCGCGCGCTGATGCGCGTGATCGGGCTGTTCGAGGCGATCGCGCGTTCCGGCCAGGGCCTCAGCCTGGTCGAGCTCAGCCAGACCCTGGAGAGCCCGAAGAGCAGCCTGCTCACCCTGCTCCGCCCGCTGGTCGCCAATGGCCATCTGCTGCATGGCGGCGGCCGCTACCGGCTGGGGCCCGCCGCCTTCCGGCTCGGCGCCACAATCCTCGCCGCCCGCCACTTCCCCGATCAGATCCGCGAGGCGATGGAATGGCTCGCCGAGCAGAGCCGGGAGACGGTGATCCTCGCCGCGCTCGACCGCGAGGCCGGCCTCGTCAGCTATGTGGAGATGGTCGAGAGCCCGGAGCCGGTGCGCTACCGCCCGACCCAGGGCTCCACCCGCCCGCTCTACATCTCCGCCGCCGGGCGCGTGCTGCTCGCGCATCAGGATGCGGCCTGGCGCGAGGCCTATCTCGCCCAGGCCGAGCTGCGCGCGGTGACCGAGCACACCATCACCGACCCCGCGCGGCTGCGCGCGGTGATCGAGGCGGCGCGCCGCGACGGGGTGAGCGCCACCACCGAGGAGATGATCCGCGGCTCCGCCGGCTGCGCGGCGCCGGTCTTCGGGCCGGACGGCACGGCAGCGCACGCCATCCTGATCGGCGCGCCGGTCGAGCGCTTCCTCGCGGATGCGGAGCGGCTGAAACGGCTGGTGAAGGAGTGCGGGCAACGCGCCTCGGCCGGGGCGCCGCCGCGGCATTGAGAAGAAAGCTTGGGGGGCGGAGTGAACTCCGCCCCCCAAACCCCCCACCTCCTTCTTTTGGCTACTTGGCGCCTGTGGCTGCCGCGCGCGCAGACGCCATGCCGTTGTCAGCTTGAGAACGGCGCGACACGAGACCCCGCTCTCTTGACCGCCGCGCCATCCCCCGTGGGAGCACGGCCTCTCAACCCTCCCAGATCACCAAAAAAAGGAGGTGGGGGGTCCGGGGGGCGGAGTTCACTCCGCCCCCCGTGTCCAACGCCGGGCCTTCATCGCACCGCCGGCGCGAACACCCGGATCGCCGCCGGGTGCAGCCGGAACCGTGCCGGCGTCCAGGTCGTGAGTTCGCCGTCGGTGTTCACCGGCCGAGGCCGCCGCGTGTGCAGTTCCAGCGCCGTCGTGCGGAAGGCGCGCACGTCGCGCCAGCGTCCCTGGGTGCCGGCGCGCAGCCAGGGCAGCAGCGCGATCAGCCGCCACCAATGCGTGACCTCCAGGCTGTAGACGTCGAGCAGCCCGTCATCCGGCCGCGCATCGGCGGCGACCGTCATGCCGCCGCCGTAGTGGCGGCCGTTGCCGACCGAGACCTGCACCGTCTTGATGCGTTCCACGCTGCCGTCGTGCCGGAGCCGCACGGTGAAGGGGCGCGCCCGGCGCAGCAGGTGGAAGGCGGCGAAGGCGTAGCCGAGGCGCCCCCAGCGCCGCTTCGCGTCGGCGCTCAGCGCCTGCGCCAGCTCGGCGCTGAAGCCGATGCTGGCGACGTTGAAGTAGAGCCGGCCATTGACCTCGCCGAGATCCACCGGGCGCGGTGCCTCCTCCGCGATCACCCGCGCGGCGCCGGCGAGGTCGAAGGGAATCCCGAGGCTGCGTGCCAGGTCGTTGGCGGTGCCGAGCGGCAGCACGCCGAGCGGCAGGCCGGACTCGCGCACCGCCGCGGCGTAGTTGTTCAGCGTGCCGTCGCCGCCGCCCAGCACGATGCGGTCGCAGCTTCCGCCGGCGAGCCCGGCGGCGAGCACCGCCGCGCAGGCCGTGCCCTCAGGCGGGTCGAGGCGCGTGACGGCGAGCCCGGCCGCCTCCAGCGCCGCCTGCGCGGCAGCCGCCTGCCCGGCGCCGCGGCGCGCGCGCGGATTGACGATCAGCAGCGCCTGGCCAGCGATCGGTCTCGCCTCCTGCCCTGGAGGCGCGGAAACTGCCACGGCCGAGGATGGTTGCAACACGCATGCCCCTCCCCCCGCCCCTGGTGGCGCCATGGCGGCGTGCCCTGGGCGCGCTCGCCGGCCAGGCGGTGCCGCTGGCGGCGCTCGCCGTCTGCGCCGGCGGGCTGCTCGGCTTTGCCGCGCTGCTCGGCAGCCTGCAGGGCGAGCCGCACCGCTTTGACACCGCCGTGCTGCTGGCGCTGCGCCGGCCGGACGCGCCGGCGGACCCGATCGGGCCGCCCTGGCTCGAGCAGGCGATGCGCGACATCACCGCGCTGGGCGGCATGACGGTGCTGTCGCTCGCGGGGCTGGTCGCGCTCGGCTGGTTCGTGATGGCGCGGCGCTGGCGCCCGGTCGCGCTGCTGGTCCTCTCCCTGCCCGGCGGGATCGTTCTGAACACGCTGCTGAAGCAGGGCTTCGACCGGCCGCGGCCCGATCTCGTCGCCCATCTCGTGGACATCCAAACCGCGAGCTTCCCGAGCGGCCATGCGATGCTCGCGACCGCCGGCTATGTCACCCTGGGCGCCTTGCTGGCGGGCAGCGCCCAGCGGCGGCGGGGCTATATCCTCGGCGTCGCGACCGCGCTCGCGCTGCTGGTCGGCATCAGCCGGGTCTATCTCGGCGTGCATTGGCCGACGGATGTGCTGGCGGGGTGGTGCCTCGGCGCGTCCTGGGCGATGGCGTGCTGGCTGGTGCTGCGGCTCGCGCCGCGGCGCGGACGGAGAGAGGATGCGACAGAAGCCGGCTGAGGCCGCCCGGGCACCGGTACGCGAGAGGGGCTTGCCGGCCGCGCTCGCGGAGCGGCTGCTGCATCTCGACCCGGAGGTGATGGTGCTGGACAAGCCGGCCGGCCTGCCCGTCCATGCCGGGCCGCGCGGTGGGCCCTCGCTGGAGGACTGGCTGGAGGCGCTGCGACTGGGCAAGCGTCACCGGCCCCAGCCGGCGCACCGGCTGGACGCCGACACGGCGGGCTGCCTGGTGCTGGGGCGCACCAAGCCGGCGCTGGCCCGGCTCGGCGCGCTGTTCGCCGCGGGGGAGGTCGAGAAGCTCTACTGGGCGGTGGTGCGCGGCGGCCCGGCGGAGGAGTCCGGGGTGGTGGAGGCGCCGCTCGCCAAGACCAGCAGCGCCGCGCGAGGCTGGCGCATGGTGGCCGACGCCGTCGGGCAGCCGGCGCGCACGGCGTGGCGCGTGATGGGGCGCGGGCCCGGCCTCGCCTGGCTCGCCCTGCGGCCGGAGACCGGGCGGACGCACCAGATCCGGGTGCATTGCGCCCTGCTCGGCTGCCCGATCCTCGGCGATCCCGTCTACGGCGCCGGCGAGCCGGGGGGCCTGCAGCTGCTCGCGCGCGGGGTGCGGCTGCCGCTCACGCCGCCGGTCGCGGCGGAGGCGCCGGTGCCGTCGCATATGCGCGACGCCCTGGCACGCTGCGGGACTGGGGGGCGGAGATGAGCTCCGCTATGGGGAACGGTGGCGAGCTCCGTCCTCAGCCCGGCAACGTTGCGGCGCCTGAGAGTGCGCATTCCGGAAGGCGGCGACGAGCACGTCAGATCAGCCGCTCCTCCCGCCCCGCCTGGATCATCGTCACCCGCGGCGGCTGGCTGGCGGAGGCGGCGATCAGCGCCATGAAGTTGCGCGTATGCGGCGCGTCGAGATGCGCCAGCATCGCCTGCCGGTCGGCCCAGTGCTCGACCGTCGCGACGCTCAGCGGATCGGTCGCCGACACCAGCAGGTCATAGGCCAGGCAGCCGGGCTCGGCGCGGGTCGCGGCGACGAAGGCCGGCACGGCGCGCAGGAAGGCGGCGCGGGCCTCCAGTTGCAGGCGAGCGCGCGCGAACACCCTCACCGCCTCACGGCTCTCGGCCATGATCGCCCCATCCATCATGATAACCCCTCGCCTTGCCGGTCTCCCGGCCGCGCCCCGGCGGGCAAAGAAGGCCGAGCCGGCACGCCGTGCCAGTCAGGATCCTGTGATCTCTCATGCAACTTGAGTATCTCCGCCCGGTCATCAGGCGAGGCGCAGCGCGGCCCCGGCCAACAGGATCAGGCGCGGCGGCGTGCCGTCCGAGCAGTCCGACACGGCGCCGAGGAAATCGCGGGTATGCGCCGCCACGAGATGGGAGGCGGCGGCATCGGCGCTGATCCAGTGCTCGATCGTCGCCACCGCGGCCGGATCGCTCGCCGAGAGGAAGAGGTCGTAGGCGATGCAGCCCGGCTCGGCGCGGGTGGCGGCGAGGAACTCCGGCACCGCCCGCAGGAAGACCTCCCGCGCCTCCGGACGCAGCCGCACCGAGCCGAGCACCCGCACGCTGCCGCGCAGCGCCGCATCATCCAGCATGAGTCGCGCTTCCCTGTGACCCCGGGGGCCATTCCCGTGCCGGTGTTACGGGCGCCGCGCGGCGGCGGATGTTCCCTGGGTGAACACGGGTTCGTGATGGCGTGGGAACAAGCAAGGCTGGGGGGCGGAGAGAACTCCGCCCCCCAGACCCCCCGCCTCCTTTTTTTGGCTACGGGGAGGCGTGGAGAGCTCCGTTCTCAGCCCGACAACGCGGCGTCACCTGAGAGTGCGGGAGCCGCTCGGTGCCAATAAGCCAAAAAAAGGAGGTGGGGGGTTTGGGGGGCGGAGTTCTCTCCGCCCCCCAAGCTTCCCTCAGGGCGCCGCGCGGGCGGGGCGCAGGACGGCCTCGCGCGGGCCGCCGGGCACGCCCGGATGGACGCGCAGCGACGCCCCGGCGGCGGCGCCCTCCGCATCGAGCACGGTGACCCGGTAGAAGCCCGGCCCGGGCGGGGTCCAGGCGGCCTCGCGGCGCGCCGGCTCGTGCGGGATGGGCGCGCCGTCCACCAGGAAGGTCAGCGGGCGGCGACCGCCGGCGGCGCGGATCGTGACCGGCCCCGCGCCCTCGGCGAGCACCGCGTTCGGCATCGGGAAGACCAGGCGCAGCCGGTCCGGCGCCTCGGCATTGGAGGCCTGCGGGCGGTAGGCGGTCCGCTCGCGCGGCGCCTCGGGCAGCAGGGCGAAGAGGCGCGCCAGGACCGGCAGCGCGAGGTTGCGCCCGGTGGCGCCGGGCAGCGCCGTGCCATCCGGCCGCCCGACCCAGACGCCGGCGACATGCCGGGCGTCGAAGCCGAGCGCCCAGGCATCGCGCCCGCCCCAGGAGGTGCCGGTCTTCCAGGCCACCCCGGCCGGCCCGCCGCCGGGGAAAGGCTGCACCAGGATGGCGGCGACCGCCTGCGCGGCGCGCGGCTCCAGCACCTGGCGGGGCTCCTCCGCGGGCCCTGGTGTCAGCCGCAGCGGGCGCGCGGCGCCGTCGGTGCCGAGCAGCGCGTAGAGCGCCGCGAGATCGCGCAAGGTGGTGCCGGCGCCGCCCAGGGCGAGCGGCAGCGAGGCGTCCGCCCCGCGCGGCAGGTGCGGCGGGGCGCCCGCCTGCTTCAGGGCCGAGGCGAAACGCAGCGCGCCGATCTGGTCCAGCAGCGCCACCGCGGGGAGGTTCAGCGAGAGCCGCAGCGCCTCGGCCGCGGTGACCCGGCCGCTGAAGCCGCGATCGAAATTCTCGGGGGCATAGCTGCCGAAGCGGAACGGCAGATCGGCCACGATGGTCCGCGGCGTGACGATGCCCGCCTGGAAGGCCATTCCGTAGAGGAATGGCTTCAGCGCCGAGCCCGGCGAGCGCACCGCGCGCGTCAGGTCGAGCGCACCGGCGCGGGATTCGGCGCCCCACTCGCCGCCGATCAGGGCGCGGACCTCGCGGGCCTGGAGGTCCGCCACGATCAGCGCCAGGGCCGCGCGGTCGGGGAGCTCGGCCAGCGCCTCGGCGGCCAGGCGCTCGGCCGCGCGCTGCAGCGGGGCGTCGAGGGTCAGCGCCACCGGGCTCGGCGCGCCGCGCGCCATCTCCCTGGCCAGATGCGGGGCGAGGCGCGGCAAGGGGAGCCGCCGCTCCGGCATCGGCGCGGCGAGCGCCAGTGCCTGATCCTCGGCGCTCAGCCCGGCATGCGCCCCGCCGCGGTGGGCGAGCACGGCGTCCCGCGCGGCGCGGGCGGCATCGGCGTGGCGGTCGGGGCGCAGCGTGGAAGGCCGCCGGGCCAGCGCGACCAGCAGGGCGGATTCCGCGGCATCGAGCCGCGCTGCCGGCCGGCCGAACCATGCCAGCGCGCCGGCGCGCACGCCTTCCAGATTGCCGCCCTGCGGGGCGAGGGTGAGCCAGATGGCGAGGATCTCGTCCTTGGAGAACCGCGCCTCGAGCTGGAAGGCGCGGAAGATCTCGATCGCCTTGGAACGCAAGGTCCGCGGCCGCGGCTCGAGCAGCCGCGCCGCCTGCATGGTGATGGTGGAGCCGCCGGAGCGGACATGCCCCGCCCGCGCCCACTGCGCGGCGGCGCGGGCGAGGGCGATCGGGTCCACGCCGGGGTGGTGGCGGAAGCGCCGGTCCTCGGCGGCGATCAGCAGTTCGAGCAGGTCCGGACTGACCTCGCGCGGCGTCGCGGCGAGGCGCCAGACTCCGCCGGGGGCGGGGAGGATGGTCAGGAGCCGCCCTTCGTGATCAAGCACTTCCGTCGCGGTGCTTCGGTAGCGCGTGAGATCCGGGGGGAAGAGACGGTCGAGGGCAACGACCACAGCGAGGAGCGCGAGGGCGCTCCCGATGACGAAGCGAAGACTGGGGAAGGGAGATGAACTCCCTTCCCCAGACCCCATCCCTCCTTTTTTTGGATACTTGGCGCCAGTTGCTGCCGCGGCGCCAGAAGACACGCCGCTGTCTCGCTGAGATGGGGTCTCGGCTCCCGCACTCTCAGGCGCCACGACGGCGCTTGTTCGAGCGCGGCGCTGGCCACGCTTCCCAAGTATCCAAAAAAAGGAGGTGGGGGGTTTGGGGGGCGGAGTTCTCTCCGCCCCCCAATCTTTTTCCTTCATCTCAGTCGGACGGTGCCACCGTGATCCGTGTGGTCGTCTGCCGCGCGAAGGTGCCTGGCCGGTACATGTCGGTCGCTTCGCCGCCGGGGAATTCGAAGTTCCCCGGCGTCACGGCCCGCAGCCGCACCGCGAGGCGCGCGAAGGCCTGGCCGGGGCTCACGGCGACGGCGGCGGCGTAGCGGTCGTCGAGCGCGGGCTGGCTGTCGGGCTCGGTCAGGGTGCCGAGCCAGGGCATGCCGGAGATGTCACCGGCGGGCAGGCGGGTGGCGATTTCCCAGCCCGCGGGCAGGCCTTGCTGGATCAGGGCCTGGTGGGTTTCGCCGGTGTCGGAGCGGAGCTCCAGCAGCAGCACGAAGCTCTGGTTCTGGCGCAGCTGCTCGAGGTTCAGCGGCTGGCCGTCCGTCGCGAAGAAGCGGCGGGTGAGGCGGAAGCCGTTGCGTTCGGCGGGCTGGGGGGTGGTGGGGATGCCGGTGACGGAGACGGTCTGCCAGACCGGGCCCTCGCCGAGATTGCGGGAGGTGCCGGGGGCTGTCAGCGGGACCACCACCACGGTGCGGGGCGGCTCTACGGGCTGCCCGTTCACGGCGATACGGGCGGCCCGCAGCCCCTGGCCGAGGCCGATGGCGGCGGCGACCGCCCAGGCCTGTTCCTGGGTGGTGGAGTTGAGGGGGGTGAAGTCGGCGCCCGGCAGGCTGTGCATCAGGGCATTGAGCCGGTCCGGGAGGAAGGCGCTTTCCTTGAGGAGGAGCGCGGTGGCCAGCGCGTCGCGGCGGGCGGTGCCGTAGTCGTAGATCCAGAAGCGCCGGCCGGTCTGCGCCAGGGCGAGGACGAAGGCGGCCTCGGCGCGGGTGCGGTCGCCGGCGCGGGCGAAGGCTGAGCCGAGCTGGGCGCGGCTGAGCTGGGTGGGCAGGTCGTTGATCTGCTCGAAGAGCCGGCGGGCGGCGCCCATGCGCGCGCGGCCGGCCATGGCGAGGACGTGCAGGCGGTAGGCCTGGGCGGCGCGTTCCTCGGGGCTGCCGGCGCCGGCGTCCTCGACCGCTTCCTCGAGGAAGCGGTAGGCGTCGCGCAGCGCGCCCTCGGGCACGATGGCGCCGGCGGCGCGGGCGCGCAGCAGGGCCTCCATGGCGTAGGGGGTGAGCCATTGCTGCGGCTCGCCCTGGGCGGACCACATGCCGAAGGCGCCGTCGAAGCGCTGCTTGTCGAGGATGGAATCCACCGCGCGCTGCAGGCGGATGGCGCGGTCATCGGTGCCGCCGTCTTCCATGCCGGCGGAGAGGGCGAGCGCGGAACTGGCCGATTGTTCAAGGCAGTAGAAGCCGTAGTTCTCGACTGCCCTGAGGAGTGCGGCGCTGTCGTAGCGGACCGCGGCGCCGAAGGTGGCGCTGGCGCGCCAGGTGCCGGGGATGAAGCGCTCGGCGGGGAAGGTCAGCGGCTTCTCGACGCCGGGCGGGAGCTCGGCGCCGGCGATCTCGGTGAGGCGCGGCCGGGAGGAGCGGACGGTGATGCGGGATTCGCGCTCGACCCGGAAATCGTTCGGCCCGGTGACGGCGACGCGGAGGACGCCCTCGCCGCTCTCGGTGCCGCGGATGGCGGTGCGCGGGGCGACCCGCTCGCCGGTGCGGAGGCTGGCCGTCAGGCGCGCCGGGCCGGCGAGCGCGATGGCGCCGGAGGCGGTGAGCTCGGCGGTCACCTCGCCCGCCGGCAGCTCGACATTGTGGAGCAGCATGGTGATGCGCGCCTCGTCGCCGGGGGCGAGGAAGCGCGGCAGCAGGGCCTCGCCGACGATCTCGTCGCGGACGGTGAGCGGCCGCGCGGCGTTGCCGATGCGGGTGCCCTGCCAGGCGACCGCCATCAGGCGCAGCTCGCCGGCGAAGTCCGGGATGTCGAGCGGGATGCGGGCGGTGCCGTCGGGCCCCGCCTGCACGATGCCGGAGAACAGCGAGACGATGCGCTGCGGCGGCTGGATGGCGTTGTCGCCCTCTCCTTCGTCGCCGCCCTGGCGGAGCGCGGCGAGCTCGCCATCGGCGGGGGCGATCAGCCGGCCGTAATCGTCGCGGATGTCCACGCCGAGGCGGCGGCGGCCGAGGAAATGGCCGACCGGGTCGGGGTTGGGGAAATTGGTGAGGCGGAGGATGCCCTCGTCCACCGCGGCGAGGGTGAGGTAGGCGGGACCCTGGGCGTTGGCGATGCGGACGGGGATCTCGACGCGCTGGCGCGGGCGGATGCGGTCCGGCGTGTCGATGGTGACGGCGAGACGGCGGCTGTCGGGGTCGAGCGCCACCCAGGCGAGGCCGAGGGCGCGGCCGGGCTGGCCGTTGCGGGCTTCGCCGGGGCGGAAGACGGTGACCGTGACATAGGCGCCGGGGCCCCAGGAGGCCTCGACCGGCACCTCGATCTCCGCGCCGGCTTCGGGGAGGGTGATGTCGCGGATGGAGACGAGGCGATCGGTGAGCACCGCGACGCTGGCCTGGCCGCCGAAGGGCGGCTGGATGCGGATGCGCGCCGTGTCGCCGGGGTTGTAGGCGCGGCGGTCGGCGGCGACGTCCACCCGGTCGGGAACCTCGGCGGCCTCGACGCCGGCCCAGCCGCTGCGGAAGCGGATGGAGGTAATGCCGAGGCCATTGGCGTCTTGTACTTCAAGGCGATAGCGGCCGAAGCTCAGGGTGCGCGCGAAGCGGAAGGGGGCGTTGGGGGCGACCCGGATCTGCTGGGCGTCCACCGGCTCGTCGCGCCACACCGTCTCCCAGCGGGCGATCGAGCCGCGGGTGACGATGCGCCAATTGGGGCGCTCGCGGACCAGGCGGACATGGAGGTTGCCGGCGATGGCGCGGCCTTCCGGGTTCACCGCGGCGATGTCGAAGCCGGCTTCCTTCCCTTCGTCGATGGCGTCGTCCTGGAAGGCGGGGCGGACCGCGACGAGATTGCCGCGGGCGCGCACCGGCACGGCGAAGCGGGTGCGCGATTCGCGGCCGCCGGGCTCGCCGATGGAGACGGCGACCTCGGCGCGGACCGGGCGGGTGGTGTCGGGCGCCTGGGGGAGCTCCAGGGTCAGGGTGGAGCGGCCCTGGTCATCGGTCTCCCCGATGTCGAAGCTTTGCAGGTCGGGGGCGAATTCCTCCTGGGCCAGGCCGAAGCGCCAGCCCTTCCAGTCCGGGAAGGGCTCGGGGTCGGTGACCAGGCGCATCTCGGCGCTGCCGGTGAGGCCGGCGCCGGGCGCGCCATAGAGGAAGCGGGCGGTGACCGGGACGCGCAGCGGACGGCCGGGGACCAGGGGGCCGGGCACCGGGCCGGCGGTGACCTCCAGCCGCTCGGGGACGAAGGCGTCCACCCGGAACTGGGCGCGGCCGACCGGGGGCAGGTTGGGGTCGGTGAGCGCCTCCACGGTCCACAGGCCGAAGGGGGCGCCGTTGGAGAGGCGGAGCGGCCAGAGGATGGAGGAATCGCCCTGGCGCTGCGGCAGGTTCTCCTGCGCCACCTGGCCGTTGGGCTTGCGCAGCCGCAGGCGCACCGGGAGATCGAGCGGCGCGCCACCGGAATCGCGGAGCATGCCGGCGACGTTCACCGTCTCGCCGGGGCGGTAGATGCCGCGGTCGAGCCACAGGAAGACATCCACCGGGCCGGGGCTGGGCAGGCCGGTGGCGCCGCGGTCGGAGAGGTCGAAGGCGGCGGCGTCGAGGTTGAGCGCGGCGAGGTCGTCGCCGGCCTCGGCATGGATGGCGACGGGGGCGACCGGGCCGGTGCCGCGCAGCAGCGGCGCGGCAAAGCGGGCCATGCCTTCGGCGTCGGTGGTGGCCTCGGCGAGGATGTCGTTGTTGCGCGCCATCAGCATCAGGCGCACGCCGGGCTTCGGGCCGGCGGATTGCAGGGAGCGGACCTGCACGGCGACACCGTCGGCGCCGCGCCAGACCGTCAGGCCGAGATCGGTGGCGAGCAGCGGCAGGGCAGCGGAAGCGGAGACATCCCGCCCGTCATCGGCCTGGACCAGAAGCACGAAAAGGCCGGGGGCGGCGCTGCGGAAGGCCTCCGGCAGCGGCAGGATGGTGCGCTGGGTGCGGTTGGCCTCGAAGCCGGGGATCTCCGCGCGGCCTTCCCAGATGAGGCGGCCGGCATCGTCGCCGACATTCTCGGCGCCGCCCCAGGTCTCCAGCGCCTCGCCGGGAGTCCAGCTCTGGCGCAGCGGAACCAGGTTGCGCTCGCTGACCCGCAGCAGGCGGATCTTCAGCGCGGTGACGTTGACGGTGGCGACGGTGACCCGCGCCTCCTGGCCGCGCGGAAGCAGGAAGGCGCGGGTGTCGAAGGCGATGGTGGCGGGGCGGTTGGGGACGGCGACCGCGACCTCGGCGTCCTGCTTGAGCGCGCCGCCGCCCTCGGCGGGCAGGCCGGCGCGCAGCAGGATGCGGGTGGTGCGGCCCCAGGGGAGGCCGGCGATGCAGATGGCGTCGCCCTCGCGTTCGACGGCGATGGAGGGGATCGGCGGGTCGGTGCGGACCCAGTCCTCCGGGCGCCAATCGGTGCGGCGGGCGGGGGCTTGGGTGAAGGTGATGCAGGTTCTGGCGGGCTCGGCCTCGGGCTCGGTCTGGACGCGGCGGACCAGCATGCCGGCGGCACGGCGGGCGTCTTCCAGCATGCGGGCGTATTGCGAATTGCCCTGGGCGCGCTCGAGCACGGCCTCCAGGGCCTCGACCTGCTGGACCGGGCGATTCAGGCGGCGCAGCGCCTCGGCGATGACGAGGAGAGAGGGGATTTCGGGCTCGCCGGCGGGGGCGAGCTGGAAGGCGCGCCAGGCGGCCTGGAGGGCGCGGTTGTTCTCCGGCGGGGTGCGGGCGAGCTGGGCGCGGGCGAGGCCGAGCCAGTGGTCCGGCTGGGCGGCGCCCATGCCGATGCGATCTTCCCAGGCCTGGGCGGCGACAGGCCAATTGTTGGCGCGCTCGGCGGTGCGGGCGCGCTGCTCGGCGGCCTCGCGCTGGGCAGGGGGCGCGCCGGCGGGGAAGCGGCGGGTGAGCTCGGACTGGTAGGCGCTGGAATCGCGGCCGAGGCCGGGGAGGTCGAAGGACTGGGCGGTAGCGACGGTGCTGGTGAGGGCGAGGGCGAGGCAGAGGGCGAGCAGGCGGAGCGTGCGGCGCATGCGCGGGACCTTCGGGGCCGTGGGCGGACGTTTCGGGGAGGATGGCACGGGACAAGGAAGATCGGGGAGGGGTTCACGTCGCGGCAGTGCCGCGACCCCCGAACCCCTCCCTCCTTTTTTTGATTCGTTGGCGGTGGGAAGGTCAGGCCGCGTCGATCAGACGCTTGGCGGCGGCGACGATCATGCCGGAGCGGGTGAGGCCGTGCTGCTCGGCGTAACGGTCGATGGCGCGCAGCGTGTCCTCGGGAACGGTGATGTTGACGCGGATGGCCTTGGCCAAGCGAGCGGAGGTCGGGACCAGGACCGCCACCGCATCGCGGTTCTCGCGCTCCTGCATGATCGCCGCGAGGCTGCTGGGCTCGGGAAGCGGCTCGCCGTCTTCCACCATGCCCTCGACGTGAAAGGCGAGCGCTTCGGCAGCCATGGCGCGCGCCTCGTCAAGCGTCGCACCGGCCGTTACACAGCCGGGGAAGTCAGGGAAGGAGACGCCGAAATCGCTGTCGGCATCCTTGTGGATGAGGGCGATGTAGTCGGTCATGGCGTCCGCCTGAGCTTCAGGCCGGCCTGCTTCTCGATGCTCCGCAGGGTTCCGGCGGGGAGGTCGCGCTTGGGATGCGGGACAGTCACACGGCCCGGCTTGGTCGGATGCCTGAACTGGCAGTGGCTGCCCTTCTGCGCCACCTGTCGCCAGCCATCCGCTTCCAGGGCTGCGATGACGGCCCGGCTATCCATGTGTGTAGTTATACACACACTGCCGGGTTCAAGCGGAAGGAAAGTCGAAGGAGCAGGGGCGCAACGCGACCGAATGGCGGAAAATCAAAAAAAGGAGGGTGGGGTCCGGGGAGGGAGTTCACTCCCTCCCCGGCTCTTCGATGCCGCCGGGAAGGAGTACAGGCGCTCGGTGCCGAGCAGGAAGACGCGTGCGCCGCGGGGGAACAGCGCGGCGATCGCCGGGTCGCTTGTGTCGAGGCCGCCGGTGTAGGCGCCGAAGGCGGGCAGCAGCACGCGGCGGGAATCGGCGACGAAGCAGGGGCGGCTGACGCCGCCGGCGCGGGTCGGCGCGGTCGCGCGTGGGTGCAAGTGGCCGCAGATCTCGGGGATTCCGCTGCGCGGTTCGGGAATGTGGCGGAAGGCGATGAGGCCTTCGAGGAATTCCGCGACGCTGTCGCCGGGGAGGTCCGCCGGCGGGGCGGGATCGTGATTGCCGAGGACCCAGGTGATGGCGACGCCGTCGATCGCGTGGCGCAGCAGCGCGGCGTCGGCGGCGGGAAGCCGCGTGGCGCCGTCGCCGTCATGGAAGGAATCGCCCAGGAAGACGATGCGCTCCGGCCGGTAGCGACGGATGGCGAGGGTCAGGCGGTGCAGCGTCTCGCGCGTGTCGTAGGGCGGGATGAAGCGGCCGCGCTGCGCGAAGTGGCTGCCCTTCTCCAGGTGAAGATCGGCGACGCAGAGGATGCGGCGGGCGGGCCAGTGCAGCACGCCGGCGGGGTCGAGCATCAGGCGCTCGCCCGCGAGATGTATGGGTGCTGCGGTCATCGTCCGGGCGTCACCAGGTTCTTCGGGGCGTTACGGATGAATTTCGCGCGGCGCGGGTCGCGCTCGCGCGCGCGGCGGACCTGCTGCGCGGGCGTGCCGCGCAGGCGGACGCCTTCGGTGACCGTCGCGAGGGTCTCGGCGAATTGCTCGGCACCGTCGGTCGCCTCGGCGACCAGCGCGGCGGCCTCGGCGAGCAGCGCGTCCTCGGCGCCGCCGGCGACCCATTCATGGCCGACCTCGATCAGCGCCGGCACCGCGAGCGGCGAGACCTTGTCCAGCCGGCGGTGGCGGATGCGGCCCTTGGCGCGCTTGAGCAGCGCGTCGATGCGGGAGATGTCGGTCAGGCCGGTGGCGGCCTCGGCGCGGGTCGCGCGCAGCAGGATGTGGTCGGGCTCGTGCCGGCGCAGCACGTTGTAGATCAGGTCGCTGTTCATCGTCAGCTGGCGGCCGGATTTCTCCTGGCCCGGGTGGTGCTTCTCGATCAGGCCGGCGATGGTCGCGATGTTGCGGAAGGTGCGGCGGAGCATGGAGGACTCCGCGAGCCACTCTTCCAGCTCCTCGCCGAGCAGGTCCTCGGTGAACATCGCTTCCATGTCGGTGGGCTCGAAGGCGGACCAGGTGGCGAGCACGTAGTCGGTCGCGACATAGCCGAGCGGGCCGTAGCCGAGGCGCTCCATGCGCTTGGTCAGCAGCATGCCGAGCGTCTGGTGCGCGAGGCGGCCTTCGAAGCAGTAGGCGACCAGGAACCAGCGGCCGCCGCGGGGGAACACCTCGATCAGCAGCCCGTCGCGCGGCGGCAGCTCCGAGCGCAGGCGCTGCATGCGCAGCCATTCCCGCACCGGCTCCGGCAGGTGGCGCCAGCGGCGCGGGTCGGAGAGGATGCCGCGCACGCGCGTCGCGAGATAGGTGGTGAGCGGCATCCTGGCACCGGCATAGGCCGGGACGCGCGGCTCCTCGCCGCTGGCGCGGGTGACGACGGCGCTGACGCCGTCGAGCGATTCGAAGCGCAGGAGTTGCCCCGCGAACATGAAGCAGTCGCCGGGCTCGAGGGTGGAGATGAACCATTCCTCCACCTCGCCGAGCAGCGGGCCGCGGCGGAGCCGCACCTTTGTCATGGGCTGTTCGACGATGGTGCCGAGATTCATGCGGAGCTGGCGCGCCACCCACTTGCCGCGGACATGGACCAGGCCTTCGGAGTCGCGGAAGAGGCGGCGGAAGCGGTCATAGGCGCGCAGCGCGTAGCCGCCATCCTCGACGAAGGCGAGGGTGTCGTCGAAGTCGCGGCGGGAGAGCGCGGCATAGGGGCCAGCGCGGGTGACTTCGGTGTAGAGGTCGTCGGGGCGGAAGGGTGCGTGGCAGGCCATGGCGAGGATGTGCTGGGCCAGCACGTCGAGGCCGCCGGGGCGCGGCGGGTCGCCATCGAGCTCGCCGGCTGCGACCGCCTCGGTGGCGGCGACGCATTCCACCACCTCGAAGCGGTTGGCGGGGACCAGGATGGCGCGCGAGGGCTCGTCCATGCGGTGGTTGGCGCGGCCGACGCGCTGCAGCAGGCGTGAGACGCCCTTGGGCGCGCCGACCTGGATCACCTGGTCCACGTCGCCCCAGTCGATGCCGAGATCGAGCGAGGCGGTGGCGACCACGCCGCGCAACTTGCCGGCGGCCATCGCGGCCTCGACCTTGCGGCGGATGGAGATCTCGAGCGAGCCGTGATGCATGGCGATGGGCAGCACGGCGTCGTTGAGGCGCCACAGGGCCTGGAAGCAGAGCTCGGCCTGGGCGCGGGTGTTGACGAAGACGATGGTGACGCGGGCCTCGGCGATGCGGCGATAGACCTCGGGCATGGAGGCGAGGCCCATATGGCCGCCCCAGGGAAGATGGCCCTCGGGCAGCATCAGGGCGAGGTCGGGCGCGGCGCCGCCCCTGGTCTCGATCAGGCGGACCTCCGCCGCGCGCGCGGTGGGGGAGAGCCAGGCGCGCAGCGCATCCGGATGCGCGACGGTGGCGGAGAGGCCGGTGCGCCGCGCCGCGGGCGCCAACACGGCGAGGCGCGACATGCAGAGCGCGAGCTGGTCGCCGCGTTTGGTGCCGGCGAGGGCATGCGCCTCGTCCACCACGATCGCCGCGAGGCCGGCGAACATCGCTCCCGCATCCGGGAGGGAGAGAAGAAGCGTCAAGCTTTCCGGAGTGGTGAGAAGAAGCTGCGGCGGCTCGGCGCGCTGGCGGGCGCGGCGGTTGGGCGGCGTGTCCCCGGTGCGGGTCTCGATGCGGATGGGAAGGCCGATCTCATCGACCGGCGCCATCAGGTTGCGGGCGATGTCCACCGCCAGCGCCTTGAGCGGCGAGACGTAGAGGGTGTGCAGGCCCTCGCGGGGGGTGGCGTGCAGGTCGACCAGGCTGGGCAGGAAGCCGGCGAGGGTCTTGCCGCCGCCGGTCGGGGCCACCAGCAGCACGTGCTCGCCGGATCGCGCGGCGTCGAGCAGCGCCTGCTGGTGCGGGCGCAGGCTCCAGCCGCGCCCGGCGAGCCAGGCGGCGAAGGGTTCCGGCAATGTTCCCATTCGGCCCGACTATGACCGGCCGTGGGCGCGTGGGGAAGCGGCTCGCCGGTGACGCACCGCGGTGTCGGCTGAGCGTGCGGGAGGAGCCAGCGCCAAGAAGCCAAAAAAAGGAGGGATGGGGTCTGGGGAAGGGAGTTCATCTCCCTTCCCCAGCCAGCCTGGTCTCGGCCGAAATCGCGCGGCGGCCGCAACCGCGAAGGGGCGCCGCCGGTTGAATCGGGCAAGCCAGCACGCATGAGGAGATTATGGCCGAGAAGAAGACCAGGCTGCCGGCGACCGAGACCGAGAAGGCCTCCACCCCGGCCGGCAAGCCGGAGCGGAAGGCCTCCGAGAAGCTCGACCAGGAGCTAGAGCACACCTTCCCCGGCAGCGACCCGCCCAGCACGACGGATCCGTCGCGGAAGGTGATCGACGACAAGCTGCGCTTCCAGGCGCCGGAGGTCCCCGGCGTGCCGCCCGAAGGTCCGCCGACGCCGCCGCCCGAGACCCCGCCGGTCGAGCTGCCGCCGCAGCCCGGGCCGCCGGTGGAGGCGCCGCCGCGCGGCCCGGCGCAGACGCCGCCCACGCCCCAGGCGGGTGGGCGGAAATGAGAAAGCGGGGGCGGAGAGTGTCTCCGCCCCCGCTTCACCTTCGAACGAAGGTCAGGCTGCCTGCACGGCGCGGCCGGCGCGCGGCGGCGGGGGAGGAAGGACCTCCCCCGCCGCCGCGTCAGTTCTGGCTGCTGGCGTCGGCGTGGTAGTTGCCGGCCTCCTGGTGCGGCGTGCCGCCCTCACGGCGGCCGCGGCTGCCGCCGGAGCTCTCCCCGCCGCGGCGTCCGGCCTCGGCCGCCAGGCGGTGATTCTGGGCGAAGCTGCGCTTCTCGGGCGGCACGCTCTGGCCGCCCTTGCGGCCGGCGGCGGCGGCCAGGGCATGGTTCTGGGAAAAGCTGCGCTTCTCGGCGGGCACGCTCTGGCCGCCCTTGGAAGCGATGTCGCGCTGCTTCTGCTGATCCATCGCTGCGAAGCCGCGGTTGCGGGTCTCTGCCATCTGTCGAGTATCCCTCGGCGTCCTGGGGTGCCCGCCGGTCGCGGACAGGCCATGGTGGAAAGCGCGAGCGGGGGTTCGGGTTCCATGCAACATGGCGAAAAAAAGCATGATCGGCAGAAGCTTCCCGCGCGCCGCGAGAGGGCGAGCGCATGACGGTGTCCCCGGCGAGCTGGCTGCGTGTCACGCCTTCCGGCCTGTGCTGCGAGCCGGGGGGGTTCTTCATCGATCCGCTGCGCGCGGTGGACCGCGCGGTGATCACGCACGGCCATGCCGACCATGCGCGGCCGGGACATGGCGCGGTGCTGGCGACGCGCGAGACGCTGGCGATCATGACCGCGCGGCTGGGCCCGGAACGCGCTGGTGCGGTGCAGCAGGAACTGGCGCCGGGCACCGCGCTGGAGATCAACGGCGTGAGATTGTGGCTGCGGCCCGCGGGGCACGTGCTGGGCTCGGCGCAGGTCTGCCTCGAGTGGCGCGGCTGCCGCGCCGTGGTGTCCGGCGACTACAAGCGGCGCGGCGATCCCACCTGCGCCGGATTCGAGGTGGAGCGCTGCGACCTCTTCGTCACCGAGGCGACCTTCGCGCTGCCGGTGTTCCGCCACCCGCCGCCCGCGGCGGAGATCGCCAGGCTGCTGCGCTCGGTGGCGATGTTCCCCGAGCGCACGCATGTCGTCGGCTGCTACTCGCTCGGCAAGTGCCAGCGGCTGATCGCGCTGCTGCGCGGCGCGGGATGGGACGCGCCGATCTATCTGCACGGCGCGCACATCGCCTTGTGCGAGCTCTACGAACGCCTCGGCGTGCGGCTCGGGCCGCTGCAGCCGGCGACCGGCGCGCCGCGCGAGGCGCTCGCCGGCGCGATCGTGCTGGCGCCGCCGGGCGCGGTGAACGAGCGCTGGGGACGGCGGATGGCGGAGCCGGTGGTGTGCGCCGCGTCCGGCTGGATGCGGGTGCGCCAGCGGGCGAAGCAGGGCGGCGTGGAATTGCCGCTGGTGATCTCGGACCACGCGGATTGGGACGAGCTGCTGGCGACCTGCGCCGAGGTGGCGGCGCCGGAGGTGTGGGTGACGCATGGCCGCGACGACGCGCTGTGCCATGCGCTGAAGCTGCGCGGGATCCGCGGGCGCGCTTTGCATCTCGTCGGCTGGGGGGAGGAGGATGAGGGCGAGGATGCGCCGGCCGCCGCGGCGCTGTGAGGCGTCCCGTTGGCGGCGAGCGTCGCGCGGCTTGCGGGCCGGCCTCGAGGGCGCTGCGCGCCGGCTGCGCCGGTCGGCTTCGCCGACCCTTGACCCCGGCCCGCAAGCCGCGCGCTGCGATGCCACGGCCGGGACGAAGGAACGGCGCTTTCAGCCGAAGCAAGGAACGGGGTTGGTGGCGGAGCGTTCGGGATGAGCGTGGCCGCCTTCGCCGAGCTGCTGGAGCGGCTGGTGTTCACGCCGGGGCGCAATGCGAAATTGGCGCTGCTGCGCGCCTGGTTCGCCGAGCAGCCGGATCCCGATCGCGGCATCGGGCTCGCGGCACTGACCGAGGAGCTGGTGTTCAGCACGGCGAAGCCATCCCTGGTGCGCGACCTCGTCGCCACGCGCACCGATCCGGTGCTGCTGCATCTGTCCTACGACTACGTCGGCGATTTCGCCGAGACCGTGGCGCTGATCTGGCAGCCGCCGCCAGGCGTCAACGCACCGCCGCCCGAGCTCTGGGAAGTCGTCGAGGCGCTCGAGCTGACGCCCAAGCCGATGCTGCCGGAGCTGATCGCCGGCTGGCTCGACCGGCTGGATGCGAGCGGGCGGCTGGCGCTGATCAAGCTGGTGACCGGGGGCTTGCGCGTCGGCGTCTCCGGGCGGCTGGCGCGCGTCGCCCTCGCCGAATGGGCGGGCAAGCCGGTGGAGGAGATCGAGGAGGTCTGGCACGGCGTGCGGCCGCCCTACCTGCCGCTGTTCCGCTGGCTGGAAGGCCAGGCGCCGAAACCCGATCCCGCCGATGCGCCGGTGTTCCGCCCGCTGATGCTCGCCCATCCGCTGGAGGCGGCGGACGTCGCCGCGCTGCGCCCGGAGGAATGGCGCGCCGAGTGGAAATGGGACGGCATCCGCGTGCAGCTCAGCGCGGGGCCGGGCGGCAAGCGCATCTGGAGCCGCGGCGGCGAGGAGATCTCCGGCGCCTTTCCGGAGATCGTCGAGGCGATGGCGTTCGACGCCGTGCTGGATGGCGAGCTGCTGGTGGTGCGGGACGGCGTGGTGGCGCCCTTCGCCGATCTCCAGCAACGGCTGAACCGCAAGGCGGTGACGCCGCGCATGCTGCGCGACTACCCCGCCGAGGTGCGGCTCTACGACCTGCTGTTCGAGGGCGGCGAGGACCTGCGCCCCCTCCCCTTCGATGCGCGCCGCGCCCGGCTGGACTCCTGGCTCGATCGCGTGCGGCCGGCGCGCATGACGGTCTCGCCCTTGATCCGCTTCGCGAGCCTCGCCGATCTCGCGGCGCTGCGCGACAGCGCGCGCGCCGCGGCGATCGAGGGGCTGATGCTGAAGCGCGCCGACGCCGCCTATGTCGCCGGCCGCGTCAAGGGGCTGTGGTGGAAGTGGAAGCGCGATCCGCTGACCGTCGATGCCGTGCTCATGTATGCGCAGCGCGGCCACGGCAAGCGCTCGAGCTTCTATTCCGACTACACCTTCGGCCTGTGGCGGCCCGGCGAGGCGGGCGGCGAGGAGCTGGTGCCGATCGGCAAGGCCTATTCCGGCTACACCGACGAGGAGCTGCTGTGGCTCGACCGCTGGATCCGCGAGCACACGGTGGCGCGCTTCGGGCCGGTGCGGGAGGTCGCGAAGGCGCTGGTGCTGGAGGTGGCCTTCGACGCCGCGCAGCGTTCGACGCGGCACAAATCCGGCGTCGCGCTGCGCTTCCCGCGCATCCTGCGCATCCGGCGCGACAAGCCGGCGGACCAGGCGGACCGCCTGGAGACGCTGATGGCCCTGGTGGAGAACAACGTCGCGGCGTGAGCCGCCGCGCCTCGCCGAGCGACCGCGCCTCAGGGCAGCGCCACTTGCGCGCCCACCTCCCCATTGAGCAATCGCCGCAGGTGGAAGTTGGCAAGGGGATCCGCGGGATCCGCGCCGACCAGCGCGGCAAAGGCCGGCAGGGCATCGGGCGCAGCTGCGGCGAGCTTCTCGAACGCCACGGCGTAGGCCTTCGTCAGCGACCTCTCCGATCGCTCCCTGGTCAGCAGCTCATAGGCGCGCAGCGGCTCGCCGCGGCCGCGCAGCAGCAGGTCGCCGACCGGCCGGCCCGCGATCCCCGGAACGCGCGCCGCGACGGCCGCGCTTGCGCAGATGCGCGTGCCCAGGGTCTTGTTCGCCACCTCGAGCCGCGCCGCGGTGTTGATGGTGTCGCCATGCGCCGCGTAGTCGAAGTAGCGGCCCCTGCCGACGTCGCCCACCAGTGCAGGGCCCGAATGCAAGCCGATCCGGGTGACGCCCAACGCGATGCCCTCGGTCTGCCGCTCGATGCGGAAAGCCTCGCAGAAGGCGTCGAGGGCGAGCGCGCAGGCGACGGCGCGCTCCGCGTGGTCGGGCTGCTCGCCCGGGGCGCCGAACAGCAGGTGCAGCCCGTCCCCGGTTCCCTTCATCACCGTTCCGCCGTGGTCGAAGACGATGTCCGTCGTGCCCGCGAAGTAGGCGTTCAGGAGCTCCAGCAGCACCGCCGGATCGACGCTTTCGACCAGGCCGGTGAAGCCGGTGATGTCGGTGAAGAGCGCCGTCACGTCGCGCCGCTCGGCGGCGAGGTCCCGCGCGCGCCCCTCGGCCGCCAGCTCCGCCGCGAGGTTGGGCGAGAAGTAGCGGGCGAGCGCGGCATGGGCACGCTCGGCCGCCGTCCGCCGGACCCGGGCCTCGTGGGCGGCCGCGACGTGGCGCAGCGTCCTGGCGACGGTCGCCTCGAGGTCCGCGAAGTCGATCGGCTTGGTCAGGAAGTCGAACGCGCCGCGGTTCATCGCCGTGCGGATGTTCGCCATGTCGCCATAGGCGGAAACGATCACCGTGGCGAGCGGGTTCTCGGCGTTCTGCAGGCGTTGCAGCAGCGTCAGGCCATCCATCCGCGGCATGTTGATGTCGGAGAGCACCACGCCGATCTCGGGATGGCCGGCCACCACCTCGAGCGCCTCGACGCCGTCATTGGCGAACCGGAAGGCGAGCGTGCCCTCGCTGACCTGGCGGCGGAATCTCTGCAGGATGAGCGCCTCGAGGTCCGGTTCGTCGTCCACCACCAGGACCGTCATCCGCATGGGCCGGCCTCTCGGCGCTCCAGCCGCCGCTCCAGTTCGGCGCGCAGCGCGGCGAAGTCGATCGGCTTGGGCAGCAGCCCCTCGGCGCCCTTCGCCAGCGAGCGCCGGCGCGTCTCGGCGTCGCCATAGGCGGTGATGATGATGACCGGCAGCTCGGGGCGGGCGGCCTTGGTCTTCGACAGCAACTCCAGCCCGTTCATGCCCGGCATGTTGATGTCGGAGAGCAGCAGGATGATGTCGTCGCCGGCCGAGGTCTCGATGATCCGGAGCGCCTGCGGGCCGGGGCTCGCGAACTCCAGGCCGAAGCGGCCCGCCCTCAGGTCGCGGCGGAACTGCTGGCGGAACAGCACCTCCATGTCGCTCTCGTCGTCCACGACGAGGATCTGCGCCCTCATGCGGCCCTCTCGGCCGGCTCGGCGGCCCTGGGCAGGGTGACGACCAGCTCGGTGAAGCAGCCGGGCGCCGTCGCCACCTGGATGGTTCCGCCGTGCTGCTTCACGACGATGTCGTGCGAGAGGGACAGCCCGAGCCCGGTTCCCTCGCCGGCCGGCTTGGTCGTGAAGAACGGCTCGAACATGCGCGCGCGCACCGCGTCGGGGATCCCCGTCCCGTTGTCGCGCACGCGGATCTCCACCCCGCCGGGCACCGCGCGGGTGACGATGCGCAGCGTCGGCTGGTAGTCCTCCGACCCGGCCTCGAGCTGCTTCCTGTGCACCGCGTAGAAGCCGTTCCCGATCAGGTTGAGCAGCACGCGGGTGAACTCCTGCGGGTAGAGCTCGAGGCGCCCGACCGCCGGGTCGTAGTCGCGCTCCAGGGCGACGTTGAACCCCGGCGTCTCGGCGCGCGCGGCGTGATAGGCGAGGTTCAGCGCCTCCTCGGCGACGGCGTTGAGGTCGACCGCACGCAGCTCGCCGCCGCCCTCGCGCGAATGCGCCAGCATGTTCCTGACGATGCTGTCGGCCCGCCTGCCGTGCTGCACGATCCGCGCCAGGTTGTCGCGCAGGACGGCGGCGAGCTCGGCCACCTCCTCCCGCAGCTTCGGGTCCAGGCCGGGGCCCGCCGCCTCCAGCGCCGCCGTCAGCTCCGCCACCAGCTCGCGGGAAAGCTCGGCGAAGTTGTTGACGAAATTGAGCGGGTTCTTGATCTCGTGCGCGATGCCCGCGGTCAGCTGGCCGAGCGAAGCGAGCTTTTCCGCCTGGATCAGCCGATCCTGCGCCGCGCGCAATTCGTCGAGCGAGCGGGCGAGATCGAGGGTGCGATCCTCGACCTTGGCCTCGAGCGTCTCCTGCGCCTCCTGGATGCGGGACGCCATGACGTTGAACCGCTGCGCCAGCGCGCCTATCTCGTCCTTCGAGGTGACCGGGATGCGCTGCCCCAGATCGCCTTCGCCGAGCCGCTGCGCGCCGGCCTGGAGCTGCCGGATGGGCACCACCATCCGCCGCGCGAGCCAGCTTCCCAGCAGCAGCGCGAGCAGGATGCTGAGCGCGAGCAGGACCAGCGTCTGATACAGGGTGGCGAGCACCGAGGCGAGCACCTCGCGCCTCGGCAGTTCGACGAACACGAACCAATCGAGGCTCGGAATTCGGGCATAGGCGGAGAGCACGGGCCGGCCGTCCGGGCCGGCGACGGCGTCCGGCGGATTGCCGACCGGGCCTTGCTCCGCCCGGAGCGCCTGCGCCACCTGCCGCAGGTTGGAGAGGTCCATGCCGCGCAGGACGAGGCTCATGTCGGGATGCGCTATCAGCTGGCCCGTGGCGTCGGTCACGTAGGCATAGCCGCCCTCGCCGACCCGGATGGCGGCGACCACGTCCCAGATGAGCTTCAGATTGACGCTGGCCGCGGTCACGCCGGGATTGCGGCCGGCATGCGCGACGGCGAGCGTCATGTAGGGCTCCGACTCCCGCCGGAAATGCACCGGGCCGTACCATACGCGCTCCGCGACCGCGCGGGCGAAGCCAGGCTCGGCGGACCGGTCGACGCCGCTGCCGACCACATCGCGCTCCAGCCGGGACAAGCGGAGCTGCTCGCGCCCTTCGCCATCGATGAATTGCACCTCGGCGATCGCCGGCGCCTGCCGCAGCAGGCGAACCAGGTCGTAGCGGCGCTCCTCGAGGTCGTTGCGCCCCCACTCGGCCCCGGAGGTCCAGCCGATCTGGTCCTCGATCTCGCCGATGAACTCCGCCACCCGCTCCGCCGCAACCAGCGCCTTGTCGCGCTGGACGGCGATGGCGGCGTCCGTCGCCCGCGTGTAGGACAGCCACATGTTGGCGACACCGGTCGCCACCAGCGCGATGGTGACGAGGCCGACGAGAGCCTTGGCGAAACGCCCCGCGATTCCGCTCGGAAGCAGGGCGGAGAACGCCGGCCGCATCCGGCGCGCCGGCCGGGACGGGACGCTCGGATGCGACGGCGCCGTCGCGCCGCCTGCTTCCGGTGCGCTCACTCGATCACCTCGTCGGCACGGCCGAGCAGCGACCGCGGGAGGGCGATGCCGAACCTCCTGGCGGTGCGCAGGTTGATCAGCAGCTCCAGCCTGGTGATCTGCTGCACCGGCAGATCGGAGGGCCGCTCGCCCCTGAGTATGCGCCCGGTATAGGCGCCGGCGTGGCGGTGCGACTGCACGAAATCGCCGCCGTAGCTCATGAGGCCGCCGGCGGTGGCGAAGTCGCGGGTCTGCGTGATCGCGGGCACGCCATGGCGCAGGGCGAGCGCGGCGAGCGGTTCGCTGCGGAACGCGAAGAACGGGTCGGAGGTGAAGACGAGCCCGCCCGCGCGCAGCCGCGGGAGTGCCGCGAACATCGCATCGAACTGGTCTTCGGTGCTGGCCGGCAAGATGTGGAGATCGAGGCCGAGCGCGCCGGCCGTGGCGCGCAGGCTCGCGAGCTGCGAGCGGGCGGTGGGACTGGTCGGGTTGACGGCGATGCCCATGCCGGTGGCCGCCGGAAGCGCCTCGTGGAGGATCTCCAGCCGCTTCGTGCTGGCCTCCACGCTGAGGCTCGATACGCCGGTGAGGTTGCCCTCCGGCCGGTTCAGGCTGCCGACGACCCCGAGGGCGACCGGATCGCCGCCCATCTCGAACACGATCGGGATCGTTCTGGTCGCCGATTTCGCGGCGAGCGCGACCGGCGCGCCGCCGGGTGCGACGATGACGTCCACCTCGCGTTCGACGAGCTCCGCCGCGAGCGCCGGCAACCGGTCGTAGCGACCTTCCGCCCAGCGGAACTCGATGATGACGTTCCTGCCCTCGACGAAGCCGGTCGCGGCGAGACCTTCGCGGAAGGCGCGGAGGCGGGTCGAAACCGGCCTCGCCGATTCGTTGCCGAGATAGCCGATGACCGGCATCGCGGGGCCCTGCGCGCGACCGGCGGCCGGCCATGCGGCCATCGAGCCGATCAGGGCGATGCACGTCCGCCGCCTCATGGAACACTCCACGCCAATCAGCGCCCCTGCCGGAGCATAGCATTGCCGGGGCGGAATCGTATCCCGGCGCGCGGATCAGCACCCGGCTCGGCCGCGCCGCGCCGCGCGGCACGCCGCGATCCCGACGATGCCGAAGGACGGCCTGGAGCGGCTGCCCGGCGCCGTCGCCGGCCCGGGCGGGCCCGAAGCGCAAGCCGCGATCCGGCCGCAGCCGATCCGCCGGGCCGGGAGTGGACCGGCCTCGCGAAGCCTGATAGCTGCCGGCACGCATCGAACGCAGCGCCGCATTGATGGATCCGACCGAGGCCGAGCTGATCGCCGTGCTGGTCGCCGTCACCGACGGCGAGCCGCTCGTGCTCACCATCGAGGACGGCAGGCTGCTGCCATCCGGACCCTTCGCCTCGGCGCACCGGTCGCTGCAGGCCGGGCTGCGCGATTGGGTGGAGCAGCAGACGCATCATCCGCTCGGCTATGTGGAGCAGCTCTACACCTTCGCGGACCGCGACCGCTCCCTCGGGGAGACCGGGCGGCGGATGATCTCCATCAGCTATCTCGCGCTGACCCGCGAAGCGCGCGCCGCCGGCCGCACCAGCGCCGCCTGGCGCAGCTGGTATCGCTGCTTCCCGTGGGAAGACTGGCGCGACGGCGCCCCGCCGGTGATCGCGCGCAGCATCCTGCCGCGGCTGCGCGCCTGGGCGGCGAGCGAGCGTGCGCTGCGGCGCGAGCGGCTGCAGCGCATCGGCGTCACCTTCGCGCTCGGCGAGCTGCCGTGGAACGAGGAGCTGGCGCTGCAGCGCTACGAGCTGCTGTTCGAGGCCGGGCTGGTGCCGGAGGCGATCCGCCGCCGCCACGGCGACCTCGCGACGGCGGTGCCGGGCGAGGCGATGCTGCACGACCATCGACGGATCCTGGCCACCGCCATCGCGCGGCTGCGCGCGAAGATCAAGTACCGGCCGGTGGTGTTCGAGCTGATGCCGGAGAGCTTCACCCTGCTGCAGCTGCAGCGCGCGGTGGAAGCGCTGGCCGGCCGCACGCTGCACAAGCCGAATTTTCGCCGGCTCATCGACCAGCAGGCGCTGGTCGAGGAAACCGGCGGGCTGGCGACCGAGACCGGCGGCCGGCCGGCCAAGCTGTTCCGCTTCCGCCCGCAGGTGCTGCTGGAGCGCGCGGTGGCGGGGACCAAGCTGCCGCTGTCCCGCAGCGCCTGAGCGCCTCCCCGCGCCGGGCGGGATTCGGCGCTTGACATCGTTATACTCATTCCCAGAATAACAGGCGCCGGACCGAGCGGCCCCTTGCCGGGCCGGAAAATACTCTTATGGAGTATATATATCATGGCTCTCGCCGACGTGATGGAGCGCACCGCTCCGCTCTACGAGCGCGTGCGCCGGGTGATCCCGCCGATCGAATGGCCGGTCTTCGCCGAGGACATCGACGCCATCCTGGCGCTCAAGCGGCGCCGCAACGCCGTGGTGCTGGCGCACAACTACCAGACGCCGGAGATCTTCCACTGCGTCGCCGACATCGTCGGCGACAGCCTCGCGCTGGCGCGCGAGGCGATGCGGTCGGAGGCGGATGTCATCCTGCTCGCCGGGGTGCATTTCATGGCCGAGACGGCGAAGCTGCTGAACCCCGGCAGGACGGTGCTGATCCCGGACCTCGAGGCCGGCTGCTCGCTCGCCGCCAGCATCACCGCGGCGGATGTCGCCCTGCTGCGGGCGCGCTATCCCGGCGTGCCGGTGGTCACCTATGTCAACACCTCGGCGGCGGTGAAGGCGGCGTCCGACATCTGCTGCACCTCGGGGAACGCGAAGCGCGTGGTGGAATCGCTCGGCGCGCCGCGGGTCATCCTGCTGCCGGACGAGTATCTCGCGCGCAACATCGCCGCCGAGACCGGCGTGGAGATCATCTCCTGGGCCGGGCATTGCGAGGTGCACGAGCGCTTCACCGCGGCGGAGATCCGCACGCTCCGGCGCGAGCATCCGGGCATCGTCGTGCTCGCCCATCCGGAATGCCCGCCGGAGGTCGTGGCCGAGGCGGATTTCTCTGGCTCCACCGCGACGATGAGCGATTTCGTCGCCCGCCGGCAGCCGGCGCGCGTCGTGCTCGTCACCGAGTGCTCGATGAGCGACAACCTCGCCGCGCAGCACCCGCAAGTCGCCTTCGTGCGGCCCTGCAACCTGTGCCCGCACATGAAGCGCATCACCCTGCCGAAGATCCGCACGGCGCTCGAGGAGATGCGGCACGAGGTGACCATCGCGGCGGACATCGCGGCGCCGGCGCGTCGCGCCATCGAGCGCATGCTCGCGGCGTGAGCCATGCGGGAAGGACCGCCGCGCGCCGCATCGTCGACATCGAACCCTGCCGCCCGAGGGCCCGCGCCATGAGCTTCGCTCCCCTGCCTGCCGTCATGCTGGAACCGCTGGTGCGCACCGCATTGCTCGAGGATCTCGGGCGTGCCGGCGACATCACCACCGATGCCATCGTCCCGGCGGACGCCACCGCCACGATGGCCCTGGCGGCGCGCCAGCCCGGCGTGGTGGCCGGCCTCGATCTGGCGCTGCTCGCCTTCCGCCTCGTCGAGCCGCGGATCGAAGCCGAGGTGGCGCGGCGGGATGGCAGCCGGCTCGCGCCCGGCGACCGCATCGCCACCCTTGCCGGCCCCGCGCGCGGATTGCTGGCCGCGGAGCGGACCGCGCTGAACTTCCTCTGCCATCTCAGCGGCATCGCCAGCGCCACCGCGCGCATCGTCGAAGCGGTGCGCGGCACGCGCGCCGTCATCTGCTGCACGCGCAAGACCATGCCCGGCCTGCGGTCGGCGCAGAAATACGCCGTGCGCGTCGGCGGCGGCTGCAATCACCGCTTCGGCCTGGACGACGCGGTGCTGATCAAGGACAACCATGTCGCCATCGCCGGCGGCATCCGGCCCGCGGTCGAGCGCGCCCGCGCCGGTGCCGGCCACATGGTGAAGATCGAGCTGGAAGTGGACAGCCTGGCCCAGCTGGAGGAGGCGCTGGCGCTGGGCGTGGATGCCGTGCTGCTCGACAACATGGATCCGCCGCTGCTGCGCGATGCCGTCGCCATGGTCGGCGGACGTGCGACGACCGAGGCCTCCGGCCGCATCACGCCGGAGACCGCGCCAGCCGTGGCGGCGACCGGCGTGGACCTGATCTCGATAGGCTGGCTGACGCACAGCGCGACGGCGCTGGATATCGGCCTCGATCACTGAAGGCTGGGGGGCGGAGCTTCACGTCGCGGCAGTGCCGCGACCCCCCCAGACCCCCCAGCTCCTTTTTTTGATTACGGGGAAGCGTGGATAGCGCCGTTCCCAGCCCGACAACGCTGCGGCGTCTGAGAGTGCGGGAGGAGCCAGCGCCAATAAGCCAAAAAAAGGAGGTGGGGGTTCGGGGGCGGAGTTCTCTCCGCCCCCGATCTTTCCTGTCGCGGCGCCAGCCGTGCGCAGCAGGACGACGAGCAGGAGAATCGCGAGTGCCGCGGCGACCAGCTGCCAGAACAGCAACGGGTTGCGGTCGTACAGCGCGCGTGGCCGCTGGCGCAGCTGGCCACCGCGGGCGAGCCCGTGCTCCAGTGCGAAGACCAGCTCGATGGCGTCGCCGAACCGCTCTTCCGGCGCCACCGCCACTGCGCGGGCGAGCAGCCCGTCCAGCCATGCCGGCAGGTCGGGGCGATGTGCGGCGAGCGGCGCCGGGCGCCCGAAGCGCGGCCGGGAGAACGGCTCCACCTCGCCATAGGGATAGGCGCCGCCGCTGAACAGCCGATACAGCGTCACGCCCAGCGCATAGATGTCGGAACGCGCATCGCCCGGCGTCGCCGCCGCCAGCAGCTCGGGCGCCATGTAGCTTGCCGTTCCCGGGACCCCCGGCATGGCGGCTTCGTCGAGCGCCGGCAGTCCGGCGACGCCGAAATCGATCAGCCGCAGTCCGCCATCCGGCGTCAACACGACGTTGTCGGGCTTGATGTCGCGGTGGATCACCCCGGCGCGGTGCAGCGCCGCCACCGCCTTGCCGAGCTTCAGCGCCAGCGCCACCCCGGCCTCCAGCCCTGGCGGCGGGCCGCGCAGGATGCGGCGTTCCAGCGTCTCGCCGGCATAGAAGGGCAGCACCGCATAGAGCCGCGCCTGCCGCCCCGCGGGAGGGAGGATCACCTCGCCGAGGAACGGGCTGCGCAGGTGGGAGGCGATCCAGGCCTCGCGCAGGAAGCCGTCGCGGAACAGCGCTTCCTGCACGCTTCCGGGCTTGGGGAATTTCAGCACCACGGGCCGGTCGCCGGCCTCGGTGTCGCGGCCGCGGAACACCCGCGTGTCGCGGCCATCCGCCAGCATCTCGTCCAGCGCATAGCCGTCCACCATCTGGCCGGCGCGCGGCGGCGGCGCGATCGGCAGGGCAGCGATCGCCGCCGCGATATCCGACAGCGCCACCGGCGGCACGTCCAGCAGATCGAGGATCAGCGCCGTCGCATTGTCCTGCGCGCCGGGCGCCGCCAGGGCGGCGGCCACCAGCCGCCGCGCCGTCTCCTCGGGCGCATCGCGGCGGGCGAGCTCGGCCGCGATGCGCCGGTCGGGCAGCACGCCATGCACGCCATCGGTGCAGAGCAGCAGCCGGTCCAGCGGCTCCGCCGCATCCTCGGCGTAATCGACGCTCACCGCCTCGGCAAACCCGAGGGCGCGGGTGACGGCCGGCGCGAAGCCCGCGCCGCCGGGCCGGTGGTCGCTGGTGAGCCGCGTCAATTGGCCGGCGCGCAGCCGATACACCCGGCTGTCCCCGACATGCAGCAGATGCAGCCGCCTCCCGCGCAGCACCACCGCGCTCAGGGTCGTGGCCATGCCGGCCAGGCCCGGATCGGTCCGCCCCATCGTGTGCAGCCAGCGGTTCAGCGGCTCGATGGCGCGCGCCGCCGCACGGCTGACCGGCAGCATCTCGCTCTGGCCGAGCAGGCCGTCGATCAGGCCGCGCACGGCGATCTCGGCCGCCTCGCGGCCGCCCTTGGCGCCGCCGACCCCGTCCGCCACCGCGGCGATGATGTCGCGCCGCCGGGGCGCGCCGGCATCGCCGAGCCAGGCGGCGGCGTAGTCCTCGTTGCGGGGACGCTCGCCGCGCTCGGAGCGCAGGCCGATCCGCAGCTCCCATCGGCCGCCGCGCGCCACGCCAGGTGTCACGGCCACCTCGCCCTCGCTCCTCGCCCTCGGGGCTTGCCGACGAGGAACGCAGCGCGCCGCCGCTCGGGGCCGCCGATGCTAGAGCGGTTTCGTTGGAGCTGGAATCGGAAGAAGAAGATTGGGGGGCGGAGTGAACTCCGCCCCCCAAGCCCCCCACCTCCTTTTTTTGGATACGGGAAGGCGTGGATAGCTCCGTTCTCAGCCCGACAACGCTGCGGCGCCTGAGAGTGCGGGATGGGTTAGCGCCAATAAGCCAAAAAAAGGAGGTGGGGGGTCTGGGGGGCGGAGTTCATCTCCGCCCCCCAGTCTTCCTTCTTCGAACGCGTACACCGTGGATGAAAGCGCTCCAACACCATCCCGCGATGCAGCAATCTCGTTGACGGCAGCCGCGCGCCCTGGCCATCCTGGTCCGGCCGAATGGCTGCACGGCGGGGTCGATCCCCCTCGGCAGCACATGGCGGACGGCGCAGAGACGCAGTCCAGGGGGCATCGCTTTCGGTCGCATCGGCGCGCAACAGCTGCGCGCGCGCGGTCGCCGCACTCCGGCGAAGGCGCGGCGCGCGGCATGCAGGCCGGCGTGGGGCGGTGTCATGGTCAATCGTGCGTTCTTCAAGGCTGGGCATCCGCCGACGCTGTTCGCGGCGTTCCTCTATTTCGACATCAGCTTCATGGTGTGGGTGCTGCTCGGGCCGCTCGGCGTGCAGATCGCCCGCGACCTCCAGCTCGATGCCGCGCAGCGCGGCCTGATGGTGGCGGTGCCGGTCCTCGCCGGCGCCCTGCTGCGCATCGTCAACGGCATCGCGGTGGACCATTTCGGGCCCAAGCGCACCGGCGCGGTGGGACAGGTGGTGGTGATCCTCGGCCTGCTCGCGGCCTGGTGGTTCGGGGTGCACAGCTACGCCCAGGTGCTGCTGCTCGGCATCGTGCTCGGCCAGGCCGGCGCCTCCTTCGCCGTCGCCCTGCCGCTGGCCTCGCGCTGGTATCCGCCGGAGATGCAGGGCATCGCGCTCGGCATCGCCGGCGCCGGGAATTCCGGCACCGCGCTCGCCGCGCTGTTCGCGCCCGGGCTCGCGGCCGCCTTCGGCTGGAACAGCGTGCTCGGCCTCGCGGCGATCCCGCTGCTCGCCGCCTTCGCCGTCTATCTCCTCTGCGCCCGCGACAGCCCGGACCGGCCGCCGCCCAAGACCCTGGCGGCCTATGTCGGCGTGCTGCGCACCGGCGACGCCTGGTGGTTCATGTTCTTCTACTCCGTGAGCTTCGGCGGCTTCGTCGGGCTTGCCGCCTCGCTCACCATCTATTTCAGCGACCAGTATGGGCTGAGCCCGGTCATCGCCGGCTACTTCACCGCCGCGTGCGTGTTCGCCGGCTCGCTGATGCGCCCCGTCGGCGGGGCGCTCGCCGATCGCATCGGCGGCATTCGCGCGCTATCCATCATGTATGTCGTCGCCGCGGCCGCGCTGGCGGTGGTCAGCGTCGGCCTGCCGCAGGCCTGGATGGCGCTGCTGGTCTTCGTCATCGGCATGCTGGCGCTGGGCATGGGCAACGGCTCGGTGTTCCAGCTGGTGCCGCAGCGCTTCCGGCGCGAGATCGGGGTGATGACGGGGCTGGTCGGCATGACCGGCGGGATCGGCGGCTTCTATCTCGCCTCCAGCCTCGGCTTCTCGAAGCAGCTCACCGGCGACTACCGCGCCGGGCTGCTGGTCTTCGCCGCCCTCGCCGCGGTGGCGCTGATCGGCCTCACCAGCGTCAAGCGGCGCTGGCGCACCACCTGGGGCGCGCTCGCCGGCGTCGCCCGGATCTGACCGGTGCAAGCAGCGACCGCCACCCACTGCCCCTACTGCGCCCTGCAATGCGGCATGCATGTGGTGCAGGAGGCCGGCCGGCCGGCGGTGGCGGCGCGCGACTTCCCCACCAATCGCGGCGGGCTCTGCCGCAAGGGATGGACGGCGGCCGAGCTGCTCACCGCCGATCGCCTGACGACGCCGCTGCTGCGCGAGGGCAAGGGCGGCGCGCTACGGCCGGTGAGCTGGGAGGTCGCGCTGGATGCCGTGCTCGCCGGCATCCGCGCGGCGCAGGAGGCGGGCCCCGACGCCGTCGGCGTGTTCGGCGGCGGCGGGCTGACCAACGAGAAGGCCTATATGCTGGGCAAATTCGCCCGGCTCGCGCTCGGCACCAGCCGCATCGACTACAATGGCCGCTTCTGCATGGCCTCGGCCGCCGCCGCCGGGATCCGCGCCTTCGGCATGGATCGCGGCCTGCCCTTTCCGGTGAGCGACCTCGCCGAGGCGGATGCGGTGCTGATCGCCGGCAGCAATCCCGCCGAGACCATGCCGCCGCTGATGCAGTATTTCGATCTGCAGCGCCAGCGCGGCGGCCGGCTGATCGTCGCCGATCCGCGGCGCACCGCCACCGCGGAAGCGGCGCAGCTTCACTTGCAGCTGGCGCCGGGCAGCGATGCCGCGCTGGCCAACGGCCTGCTGCACATCGCGCTGCGCGACGGGCTGGCGGATCGCAACTTCATCGCCGAACGTACCAGCGGCTTCGAGGCGGTGCGCCGCAGCGCTGCCGCCTGGTGGCCGGCGCGCGTCGAGCGCATCACCGGCGTGCCGGAGGCGCAGCTCGTCGAGGCCGCGCATCTGCTCGGCCGCGCCCCGCGCGCCATCCTGTTGAGCGGCCGCGGGCCGGAGCAGCAGGCGCAGGGCGTGGAGAACGCGCTCGCCTGGATCAACCTGGCCCTGGCACTCGGCAAGGCGGGGCGGCCGGGCTGCGGCTGGGGCGCGCTGACCGGCCAGGGCAATGGCCAGGGCGGGCGCGAGCACGGGCAGAAGGCGGATCAGCTTCCGGGCTACCGGCTGATCGCGAATGCGGCGCATCGCGCCGAGATCGCCGCGGTGTGGGGCGTCGATCCTGCGGCGCTGCCCGGCCCCGGGCCCTCGGCCTGCGAGCTGCTCGCCCTGTGTGGCGCGCCGGGCGGCGTGCGCGCGCTGCTGCTGATGGGCTCGAACCTGCTGGTCTCCTCGCCCGATGCGGCGCGGCTGCGCGCGCGCCTCGCCGCGCTCGACATGCTGGTGGTGTGCGATCCCTTCCTGTCGGAGACCGCATCCGTCGCCGATGTCGTCCTCCCCGTCGCGCAATGGGCGGAGGAGGAAGGCACCATGACCAACCTGGAGGGCCGGCTGCTGCTGCGCCGGCGCGCCGCCGCCCCCCCGGATGGCGTATGGACCGATGCCGAGGTGCTGAAGGCGCTCGCCGACCGGCTCGGCCATGGCGCGCATTTCACCGCCGAGCCGCGCGCGATCTTCGCCGAGCTGCGCCGCGCCAGCGCCGGCGGCGTGGCGGACTATGCCGGCATCACCTGGGAGCGCATCGCCGCCGAGGACGGCGTGTTCTGGCCATGCCCCGAGGAAGGCCACCCCGGCACGCCGCGCCTCTTCCTCGAGCGCTTCGCGACGCCGGATGGCCGCGCCCGCTTCCATCCGGCGGAATACCGCGCGCCGCCCGAGGAGCCGGACGACGAATACCCGCTCTTCCTCACCACCGGCCGCGTGCTGGCGCACTACCAGTCCGGCACGCAGACGCGCCGCGTGCCGGCGCTGGCGGCGGCCAGCCCGGAGCCCTTCGCGGAGATGCACAGCGACGTCGCGCGCAGCCTCGGCATCGCCGAGGGCGAGGCGGTGCGGCTGGTGACGCGGCGCGGCGCCGCGGTGCTGCGCGCGAAGCCAGTGCGCAGCATCCGTCCCGACACCGTCTTCGTCCCCTTCCACTGGGGCGGCGAAGGCTCCGCCAACCTGCTGACGGATGCCGCGGCGCTCGATCCCGTCTCGCGCATTCCCGCCTTCAAGTGCTGCGCCGTGCGCGTGGAGCGCGCACGCACCGGCGCCGTCACCGCCAACCACCGAAAGGAAGCATGATGGACGCGACCCCCCGTTTCCTGCGCGGCATCTACGCCTTCGAAGGCAAGGGCCTCGCCGCGCCGGCGCCGCTCGATGGCGGCCTCGCCTACACCGTGCCGGCCGACAAGCGGGCGCAGCTCATCTATCTGCGCGCGGGCAATTCCGCGGACAGCCTGGTCAGCCTGACGCTGACGCGCGACGGCACGCCGATGCGCATCTTCCCGGTCGGCGCCCGCGCCGCGATGCACGTGCCGCTCGCGGTGGTGGAGGACATATTCCCCGATTCGAGGATCGAGGTGCTGGTCTCGGCGCCATCGGGCGTCGCCGGCGAGGTCGTGATCGATATCGGCTTCGTGGAAATCTGACCGCGCAGGGGAGGCTCAGGCGATGGGCAAGCAAAGGCTGGTCGTCGTCGGCAACGGCATGGCGGGCGCGCGCGCGGTGGAGGAGGTGCTGGCCCGCGGCGGCGGCGACATGTTCGACATCGTCATGTTCGGCGCCGAGCCCTATGGCAATTACAACCGCATCCTGCTCTCCAACGTGCTGACCGGGCAGCAGGATGCCAGCGAGATCTTCCTGAACCCGCTCGCCTGGTACCGCGAGAACCGCATCCTGCTGCATGCCGGGGAGCGGGTGACGGATGTCGACCGCATCGGCCGCATGGTGACCTCCGAGCGCGGCATCCGCGAGCCCTACGATTGGCTGCTGATCGCCACCGGCAGCCGTGCCTTCATGCCGCCGATCAAGGGGCTGCAGGGGCTGGACGGCAGGCTGAAGCGGGGCGTGTTCGGCTTCCGCACCATCGACGACTGCAACGACATCGTCGCCGCCTGCGCGCCGGGGAAGAAGGCGGTGGTGATCGGCGGCGGGCTGCTCGGCCTCGAGGCCGCGCGCGGGCTGCTGCAGCATGGCTGCGAGGTGCATGTCGTGCATCTCGCCGGCCATCTGATGGAGATGCAGCTCGACGCGATCGGCGGCGCGATCCTCCGGAGCACCATCGAGGCGATGGGCATCACCGCGCACCTCTCCAAGGCGACCACCGAGGTGCTGGGCGAGGACCGCGTCACCGGCCTCGCCTTCAAGGACGGCACCAGCCTCGATTGCGACCTCGTCGTGGTCTCCGCCGGCATCAAGCCCAATGCCGAGATCGGGCTGCGCGCCGGGCTCACGGTGGAGCGCGCCATCGTGGTGGACAACCACATGCGCTCGGTGGACGACCGGCGCGTCTATGTCGTCGGCGAATGCGCGCAGCATCGCGGGCGGGTGTACGGCCTGGTGGCGCCGCTATGGGACCAGGCCAAGGTATTCGCCGATCACGTCACCGGCGTGAACCCCGATTCCGCCTATCATGGCTCCAAGCTCGCGACCAAGCTGAAGGTGATGGGGGTCGAGCTCGCCTCGATGGGCATCACCGAGCCGGCCGAGCCGCGCGACGAGACGATCCAATTCACCGAGCCGAAGAAGGGTGTCTACAAGAAGATCATCGTGCGCGACGGGCGGCTGGTGGGCGGCATCCTGCTCGGCGAGATCGGCAAGGCCGCCTATCTCATGCAGGCCTTCGACCGCGACAGCCCGCTGCCCGACGAAAGGCTCTCGCTGCTGTTCGACATCGGCGCGCCGAGCCAGAAGATCACGCTGGACGAGATGCCGGCGGATGCGCAGGTGTGCAACTGCAACGGGGTCAGCAAGGGCGCCATCGCGCGCTGCGTCGCCGAGGGCAGGCGCAGCCCGGGTGCGGTGATGGATGCGACGCGCGCCGGCAAGGGCTGCGGCTCCTGCAAGGGGCTGGTGGGCGAGCTGGTCGCCTGGCTGCTCGGCGGCGCGGTGGAGGAAGACCCTGCCGTCCACTACTACGTCCCCTGCATTCCGCTGAAGAAGCCGGAGCTGGTCCACGAGATCCGCGCGCGCGAGCTGAGATCCGTCTCCGCCGTGATGGCGGCCTTGGCGGAGCACGAGGATCCCGCCAGCAAGCCGGCCCTCGCCTCGCTGCTGAACGTGGTGTGGGCCGGTGCGCAGAGCGAGGAGCGCGACGCCCGCTTCATCAACGACCGCGTGCACGGCAACATCCAGAAGGACGGCACCTTCTCGGTGATCCCCGAGATCCCGGGCGGCGTCTGCACGCCCGCCGATCTCATGCGCATCGCCGAGGCGGCGGTGAAGTACAACGTCCCGCTGGTGAAGCTGACGGGCGGCCAGCGCATCGACCTGGTGGGCGTGCAGAAGGAGGACCTGCCCGCCATCTGGCGCGACATCGGCCTGCCCGCCGGGCACGCCTGGGGCAAGAGCTACCGCACCTGCAAGAGCTGCATCGGCAGCGACTACTGCCGCTTCGGCCTGGGCGATTCCATGGGGCTCGCGCGCGAGATCGAGCAGCGCTTCCGCGGCTTCAAGGACAGCCCGGCGAAGCTGAAGCTCGCCACCGCCGGCTGCCCGCGCAATTGCTCGGAAGCGCTGATCAAGGATCTCGGCGCGGTCGCGATCGGCGACGGCAAGTGGGAGATCTATGTCGGCGGCGCCGGCGGCTCGCATGTCCGCAAGGGCGACCTGCTCTGCGTGGTGGACAGCCACGCCGAGGTGCTGCGCATCGCCGGCCGCTTCATGCAGTTCTACCGCGAGGAGGCGAAATACAAGGAACGCACCTACACCTGGGTGGAGCGCATCGGCATCGAGCGCATCCGCGCCGTGGTGGTGGAGGACAGCGAGGGCATCGCCTCGCGCCTCGACGCGTCGGCGCAGGAGGCCCTCGACGCCTATGTCGATCCCTGGACCGAGGGCGAGGCGCCGCAGACGGCGAACCAGTTCGCCTCCGTCCTCGCGGTGGAGGAGGGCTGACCATGATCGAGGAACGCATCGTCGCGAAGCTCGACGACATCCCGCCCGGCGAAGGGCGCGTGTTCGATCTCGACGGATGCCGCATCGCGGTGTTCCGCACGCGCCAGGGCCGCGTCTTCGCGACCCAGGCGGAATGCCCGCATCTCGGCGGCCCGCTCGCGGACGGGCTGCTGGGCGAGACGACGCTGGTCTGCCCGCTGCATGAGTGGAGCTTCGACCTGACGACCGGCGCCGCGATCGCCGGAGGCTGCGGCATCACGACCTACCCGACGCGAACCACGGAGGACGACCGGATCGCGCTCGGCATCGGCGCTGCGCGAAGCTAGAAATCGGGGGCGGAGAGAACTCCGCCCCCGAACCCCCACCTCCTTTTTTTGGCCACTTGGCGCTGGCTCCTCCCGCACTCTCAGACGACGCAGCGTTGTCGGGCTGAGAACGGAGCTCGCCACGCTTCCCAGGAGTCAAAAAAAGGAGGTGGGGGGTTTGGGGGGCGGAGTTCACTCCGCCCCCCATCTAGCGCAGCCCCGCGAGGACGAGGCCCTGCTCGTAATGCGCGCGGTCGGAGTCGCGCTGCAGCGGCGCGCGGCGGCGCGCCTTCTCGAGGGTGAAGTCGGGCTCGATCGCGAGCAGGCGCTTCTGCACCAGCGTCGCCTCGGCGCGGCGGCCGAGATGGCCGAGGGCGGCGAGCCAGATCTTGAGCGGGAAGGAGAAGGCCGGGTGCAGCTGCGTCACCTGGCGCGCCGCCGTCACCACCTCCTCGTGCCGGTGCAGCATCAGGAGCGGGAGCAGCTTCGCGGCGTCGAAGAAGAAGGCGTGCGGGTGCAGCGGCGCCAGCCGCTTGTAGCGGTCCCAGCGGCGCAGCGCCTCGCCCTGGTCGCCACGATAGGAATGCGCGAGCGCGCTGAACACCCAGGCGAGCGGCAGGTTCGGGTTGAGCGACAGCGCGCGGTCGTGCAGCGCGCAGGCTTCCTCGACGCGGTGATCGAGGAAGGCGCGGGTGTGGCCGAGGATGGTGACCGCCTGGGCATCGGCGGGATCGAGGGCGACGGCGCGCGTCGCGAGCGCCTCGGCGCGCGCCATCACCTCGGCGCTGTCGCGCGCCCAGCCCTGCCCGACCAGGAAGATGTGCCAATAGGCGTACCAGGCATGCGCCTGGGCGTAATAGGGATCGAGCCGGATCGCGCGGGAGAGCAGCGTGTCGGCGTGGCGGAAGCCCTGATGGTCGAGGCGGAAGATCGCGGGCAGCGAGCGCAGCAGCAGCTCGAAGGGATTGCTCGGGGAGGGTTCGCGCGCCAGCACGCGGCTCGCCTCGATGAGCAGGATCTCGGGGTCGATGCGGGCGACCACCTCGGCCGCGATGTCGTCCTGCAAGGCGAGCAGGTCGTTCGCGCTGCGGTCGAAGCGTTCGACCCAGACCACCGTCTCGGGCGTGCGGACGTCGGTGAGCCGGAGCGTGAGCCGCGCGCGCTGGCCGGAGCGCTGGACGGTGCCGGAGAGGACGAAGTCGAGCTCGCCGTGTTCGGTGGTGCCGGTGAAGGAGCCGGCCGGCAGGCGGGAGGTGTCGGCGAGGATGAGCCAGCGGAAGCGGCCGAGGGCCGCGGCGATCTCCTCGGCGAGGCCGGCCGCGAGCTCGGAATCGGCGGCGTTGCCGAGGGCACGGAAGGGCAGCACGGCGAGCCGGATGCCGCGCGGGCGGGGCCGCTCGCGCGCCGGCGGGACGCCGCGCAGGCTGTCGGCCAGTGCGGTGGTCTCCGGCGAGGGCGCGGCGCCGAAGCGGTCGGCGAAGAGGCGGCGGCACTCCTCCCAGGCGGCGAGGGCGGCGGCGCGGTCGCCGCGATCGGCCTCGGCCTGGATGCGGGCGCGCCAGGCAGCCTCCTGCGCGGGATCGAGGGCGAGCACGCTGCGCGCGGCGGCCGCCCGGGCCTCCGGGCTGCGCGCCGTGGCGATCAGGCCGAGGCCGATATCGGTGGCGGCGGCGCGCAGCGCGACGCGGCGCGCATCCAGCCAGCGGTCGAAGGCGGGATCCAGCCCGTCGAGCCCGGGCAGCAGCTCGGCCTCCAGGAGATCGAGGGCCTGCGGGTGGTCGGGGGCGAGCAGCGGCAGCGCCCGCGCGTCGGTCCACACCGAATCGGGGGCGAGCGCCACGGTCTCGCGGCTGGCCAGCAGCAGGCCCGGACCGGCCGGGGCGAGGGCTTCCTGGAGCTCGTGCAGGGCCTGGCGGAGGGAGCCGCGGGCCTGCTCCTCGCCGCGGCGGCTCCACAGCAGCTCGGCGATGGCGTGGCGGGAGACGGAGCGCGGCGCCTCGAGGGCGAGCATCCCGAGCAGCGCGCGCGCCTTGCGCGACCGCGGCAGGATGCGCTCGCCGCCGGGCGCCATCGCCTCCATGCGGCCGAGCAGCATGATGCGGAGCCGGACGGCGGGTGCCGCGATCGCCTGCCCTGGCAGGCCAGCGCCGAGGGACTGGGCGAAACCGGCGGGATCGGGCCGCACCAGGATGGACATGGCCGATCCTAGGGTGCCGGGGGCGGGTTGTCAGGAGCGAGCGAAGGCGCGGCGGCGGCCGGCCGCGCCGGGCCCGGCCGCGCCGCGACCGGCCTTGCCGGGCAGGCCGGCGGAGGCCCGTGCGCGGGGCGCGGGAGGGCGGAGGAAGATGATAATTGCATGACCCAGGTAAATGTTACTGGATATCGCGGTCGAAGTCTCGTCTCGGCTGAGCGGTACGCGCTCTATTATGGGAATGGGAACCAAAAAAAGAGACAATATTCTTAATTCAGGATTAATGACTTATATACTGTCGGTTGTAGGCCCGGTATGGTGACCCGGTCCGGGCCGCAAGGAAGGCGCGGCGAAACCCGTGGAGAGGACCTCATCATGACCAAGATCGCGCTCGATTCCGTGAAGGACTCCGGCAAGGTGCGCATGGGCGCAGGCATCCGCCGTGCCGCTGCCGCCGCCCCCGCCGCGCCGAAGCCCGACAGCAAGCCGGCGCCGGCGAGCGTCGCCGATTCGGGCAAGGTGCGCCTCGGCGCCGGCATCCGCCGCCGCCCGGCCTGACGGCCTACCGCGGGGGACGGCCCTGGGCCGTCCCCGCCGTTCGGACCGACCCGCGCCGGCCGCACGCCGGCGCGATGCCTGCCCGCCGCAGAGCCTGCCCGCGCCAGCGTGTGCCCGCTCCGGCGCGTGGCCGCCCCGGAGCATGCTCCCGACATCCGCCTGCTTTCCGAAACAGCCGAGAGGGCCCGACCCGCGATGAGCCGAACGCAGGACCCGATCGTCGCCTTCCACCGCCTGATCCCGGGCATACCCGCCCCCGAACGTGCCGACCGCTCGGGCCAGGGCATGCTGCCGACCCGCGCCTATCGCTATTGCGATGCGGTCACCATGGCTGCCGGATTTGGGTGGCATCTGTTTGCCCCTATAAGTTTTTCCCTGTTCTGGGACGGCGAGGAGCTGCTGTGGACGACCGAGGGCCTGGATGCTTGGCTACCGCTCGGCGCCGCGCAGTTTCCTCACTTTCGCGCGAGCTTCGACTCGGCAGCACCGGAAGATGTGAAGGGTTTCTCACCGCCCTTCCTCACCGCCCTGCCCGAGCCGGGCGTGGTGCAGATGTGGACCGGCTATTTCGCCCGCACCGCCCCGGGCTGGAGCCTGCTGCTGCGCGCGCCGGCGAACCTGCCGCGCCAGCCCGGCTACGACGCCTATGAGGGCATCGTCGAGACCGATCGCTGGTTCGGGCCGATCTTCACCAATCTGCGCCTGACGCGCACCGGCGTGCAGCTCGACATCACGCCGGACCGGCCGCTCCTGCAGGTGCAGCCCATCCCGCAGGTCGCCTATGCCGAGGCGGTGCTCAACGGCGCCGCCGTGCGCGACGCGCTGGAGGAGTGGCAGGAGGCGGAGTGGGACGACTACCGCGCCAGCATCGTGGCCCCGAGCCTCGATCCCGACCCGACGCCGGGGCGCTACGCGGTGGAGGCGCGCAAGCGCCGGCGCGGCGGGGTGTGCCCCTATGCCGGGCTCGCCAAGGCGGCGGAGGCGGTGGCGGGCTGACGCCGCCGCGCCACCGGCGCATGCTGGGCGGTGGAGGACACCGCCCATGGATGACGCGCCCGCCGCAGCCCCGCTCTCCGGCAAGGCGATCGCCGAGCTGGCCGCGCAACTCACCGAGCTCCTGCGGCTGCGCACCCTGCCGATCGGCATGAAGCTGTTCGAGGAGCTGGACGCGATGGCGGCGGTGCCGGGGCTCAGGCGGCCGCCGGCGGGCAAGCGCTTCTCGACCTGCCAGCTGGTGACCCAGGCGCGCATGGCGGGATTCACCCTGGGGATCACGCATGACAACGTGCCGGCCTTCTCGAATTGCGGCGGCATCGTCGGGCTGAACGAGCCCTCCGAGCTCTACCTGTCGGGGCGCAAGATGGAAGGCGTGTGGTTCGAGAACCGCGCCGCCGCCGCGGCGCACCAGGCCGAGATGCCGCGCGTTACCACGGGCTGGTGGTCTCGCCGCTGCGCTCGGCGCGGCTGGATCCGCCGGATGTATGCCTGTTCTACGGCAACCCGGCGCAGATGATCCTGTTCATCAACGGGCTGCAATGGCGCAGCTACCGCCGCTACGACTTCTCCATCACCGGCGAGAGCGCCTGCGCGGATTCCTGGGGGCACGCGCTGAAGACGCGGCAGGTGAGCCTCTCCATCCCCTGCTACGCGGAGCGGCGCTACGGCGGCGTGGCGGATGACGAGATGCTGATGGCCTGCCCGCCGGAAGACCTCGCCCGCGGGGTGGCAGGGCTGATCGGCCTGTCGAGGTCCGGGCTGCGCTACCCGATCATGCCCTACGGCCCGCAGGCCGACCCGGCGGAAGGGATGGCGCGGTCCTACGCGGGCAAGTCGTGAGGCGCGGTGCGACCTGGCGTCTGTCTGGCGGATAGCTGCGCAGGAGGGCGCTGCCCTCCTGCACCTCCCGCCGGGGGGCGAGCCGCCCCCCGGACCCCGGCTCGAGATTCAGGTCCGGCAAAGGGAGAGGGGCAGCGAGCGCGCACTGGTTCAGCGCTCGGTCTGTGCCCCTCTCTCTTTGCCGGACCTGCCCTCGGGGTCTGGGGGGCGAGTTCGCCCCCCAGCAGGAGGGTGTGGGAGGGCAGCGCCCTCCCACGCAGCCCGCCACCGGATCAGCCGCTGGTCACGGCTTACCGGACATGCCGATCGGCGGCGTGAGGTCGGGGGGGAGCGGGCAGACGTAGGGCGTTGCCTGCATGCGCCTGGCGTGGTCGGCCTTGGCGGCGGCGAGGAGCTTGTCGTCGAGGATCGCGTCCACCGCGGTGCCGGCCATGATCTTGGCGACATGGACCAGGCCCTTGTGCGCGGCCGGCGTCTTGCCCTGTCCGGTGAGCTGCCAGGAATGGCCGGGCGTGCCGATGGCGTAGGTGGCGCCGCGCGCCTGCACGGTGGGCACCTTCCAGCTGACATCGCCGACATCGGTGGAGCCGACGCCGCCATCGCCATGGGCGCCGAGCGGGACGATGGCGTCGCACAGCGGCTTGTCGCGCTCGACGGGCAGGCCGTGGCGGCGGAAGGCGGTGGCGATGTCCTCGTCCGAGAGAGTCGCCTGGAATTGGCGGGCGAGGGCGCGGTCCTCCTCGTCGAAGGGCGGCGGGCCGAGGCGGAGCAGGTTGTCGTGCATGGCGCGCTCGAGCGGGTCGTTGCCGAGCAGGTTGGAGACCGCGCTGACGACCTTGGTGACGACCGTGGTCTCGGTCATCAGCGCGGCGCCGTCGGCGATCTTGCGCACGCGGGCGACCAGGGCGGTGAGCTCGGTCAGGTCGCGCGCGCGGATCAGGTAGCGCACGCGGGCGGTGGCCTGCACGACATTGGGCGCGACGCCGCCGGCATCGAGATAGGCGTAGTGGATGCGCGCATCGGAGGGCATGTGCTCGCGCATGTAGTTGACGCCGACATTCATCAGCTCGACGGCGTCGAGCGCCGAGCGGCCGAGATGCGGCGCGGCGGCGGCGTGGGAGGCGCGGCCGGTGAAGCTGAAGTCGATGCGGGTGTTGGCGAGCGAGACCGGCTCGTTGACGCCGGAGAAGGCGGCGGGGTGCCAGGAAATGGCGATGTCCACGTCGTCGAAGGCGCCGTCGCGCACCATGAAGCCCTTGGCGGCACCGCCTTCCTCGGCGGGGCACCCGTAGTAGCGCACGCGGCCGGGGATGTTGCGTTCCGCGAGCCAGTCCTTCACCGCGGTGGCGGCGAGCAGCGAGGCGGAGCCGAGCAGATTGTGACCGCAGCCATGGCCGACGCCGTCGCCGGGGAGCGGGCGGGGTTCCGCCACGCCGGCTTCCTGGCTGAGGCCGGGAAGCGCGTCGTACTCGCCGAGGATGGCGATGACGGGGCCGCCCTCGCCCGCCTCGCCCATGATGGCGGTGGGGATGTCCGCGACATTGCGGGTGATGCGGAAGCCCTGGGCTTCGAGCATCGCGGCGTGCTCGGCGCAGGAGCGGTGTTCCGTGTAGGCGAGCTCGGGCATGCCCCAGACGCGGTCGCTGAGGGCACAGAATTCCTCGCCCTTGGCGTCCACCTTGCGCCAGATCTCTTCGGTGTTCTGCATCACTCTCTCCGGGTTCAGTCTGCGGCGCGCAGCGCGTCGTAGAGGGCGGCGGTGGCTTCGCGGAGCGCGAAGACCACGCGGTTGCGGGCGCGGTTGGCGTCCACTTCGAGGAATCTGGCGGCGTCGGTATCGGGATCGGCGGCGGCGAACTCGCGCAGCTTCTGCAGCACCGCCCAGGGCGGCAGCGGGAGTGCGGCCGGATGGCCGAACCGGTCGCCGGTCGCGTAGTCCATGGGGACCAGCGCACGCGAGGCGCGCATCAGGCAGCGGTTGACGCGGGCGGCCTGGGCCGCGGTGAGCGTCGGCTTGAGGGCCTGAACCGCTTCGGCGGTGTTGCTCAGGACCTCGGCGGCGGCGACCAGGTGGTCCAGCGGGAAACGGCCGTGCAGGGCGCTGCCGATGGTGCCGAGCTCCATCAGCAGGGTCTGCGCGCTGGCGGCGTGGTCGAGCGGCAGCACGGGGTCGGCGAGCAGGCGCCAGGTGGCGTGCAGCAGCACGCGCGTGTCGCGCACCAGGTTGGCTTCGTCGATCTTGTCGAGCAGGTCGTGCGGCGTGTGCCACCACCAGCCGAGATGGTTGCGCGTGGCGTCCTGCCCCGGCGGCTGCTCGCTGATCGAGCCGAACATCGAGGGGACGCCGATGCCGACGAAGGATTCGTCGCTGTTGCGCGCCTTGCGCTTGCCGCGCCAGGGCTGGCCGGATTGCGTCTGCACCGCTTCGGCGGCGAGGGCGGCGAGCTCCGCCATGGCGGCGGCGTTGGCGAGCTCGGTGGCGCCGATGCCGCCCAGGGAGTCCACGTTGACATGGGCGGCGCAGCGGCGGTCGAGCTCGTCCCAATGGGTGTCGGCGTACCAGGCCGAGCCGGAATAGCGGCCATGCGAATGGCCGGACCAGAAGCAGATGCGCAAGCTGCGCTTCCAGCCGGCGCGGTGCATGGCGCAGAGCCGCGCGGCTTCCAGCATGCCGGCATTCGCCGAGCCGTTGTCCATCACGCCGAAATACCAGGTGTCGTGATGGCCGGAGAGCAGGATGAACGGCGTCTCGGGATCGGCGCCGGGTGCTGGGAGTTCCGCGATCAGCAGCGGCGTCTTGCGCCAGCCGGTGTCCACCTCGGCCTGGATGGTGATGCGCGGGCGCTCGCCGCGCGCGAGCGAGGCGCGCAGCGCGGTGCCGTCGGCGTGGTCGAGGGTGACGACGACGGCGCTGGGGATACAGTGGAGCGTCTCCGCCGATGGGCTGCCCCAGACGGGGGAGATGCACATCTCGTGGCGGTGCTCGTGATGGCTGATATGGACGAGGCCGGCGACGCCGGCGCGGCGCGCGCGATCGGCGGTGGCAGGCGTGGCCATGCCCTCGAGGAGCAGGATCTTGCCCTGCAGCTCCTCGCCGGCGAAATCGGCCTCGGTGCCGGCGCCGAGATAGACGATGTCGCCGCGCAGCCCGCCGGGCGGCGAAGGCCGCGAGAAGGAATGGGTGATGGCGGCGAGCGGCTGGCCGTTGACCTCGACACGCGCAGCGCCGGGCAGGCTGATATAGGCGTCGTGCAGGACGAGCCGGGTCGCGTAGCCATAGGCGACGAGGCGGGATTCGACGAAACGGAGAGAGTCGAGCTCCTCCGGCGTGCCGCTGAGCTTCTGCCAGGCGGCGAGGGCGCGGAGGTTCTCCATCATCTCGGCGCCGCTGACAGCGGCGCAAATCGTGTCCAGGCTCGGCTCGCTCATTCCGTCCACCACTCCGGCCGTCGCCGTGACAATCCGGCGGCGGCGCGGGCGGGGCAAGAGGGGTGAGGCTGGGGAAGGGAGAGGGATGGGCTCCCGCAGGCGCGTTCCCTCCGTTTTTTGATCTGGCGCTGGGCGGAGCGCGTGCGGAAGTGGCTGGGGAAGGGAGATGAACTCCCTTCCCCAGACCCCATCCCTCCTTTTTTTGGCGATTTGGCGCGGGTGAGCACCGCGCGCCGAGGGCCAGGCCATTGTCTGGTGAAGAAGGGATCGCGCTTCCCGCACTCTCAGGCGCTGCGCCGTTGGCGGGCTGAGTGCGACGCTCGCCACGCTTCCCAAGTCACCAAAAAAAGGAGGGTGGGGTCCGGGGGTCGCGGCACTGCCGCGACGTTCATCTCCCTCCCCGGCCTTTTTCTACACCCCCTGCATCGCTGCGCGGAACTTCGCCGGCGTGAAGGGAATGGACCGCAGCCGGATGCCGGTGGCGTCGAACACCGCGTTGGACACCGCGGACGGCACGACCGCGGCGGCCGGCTCGCCGGCGCCCCAGGGGCGTTCGGCGGGGCGGTCGATCAACTCGATGGTGATCTCCGGGATCTCGGGGAAGGTGATCACCGGGTAGCTCGCCCAGTCGCGGCTGGTGACGGTGCTGCGGTCGAAGGTGAGTTCCTCCTTCAGCGTGCGCGAGACGGTGTGGACGATGTTGCCTTCGATCTGGGCGCGCACGCCGTCGGGGTTGATGATCTGGCCGCAATCATGGGTGCAGAAGAAGCGCGTCACGCGAATGACGCCGGTGGCGCGGTTGACCTCGACCTCGGCGACCGCGGCGACATAGGTGCGGATGAGCTCGTACTTGACGTAGGTGACGCCGCGGCCGCGGAGGATCTCGCCGCTGCGCTCGCGCTGCGGCGAGGGGCGGGTCTGCCAATTGGCGAGGCGCGCGACGCGTTCGAGGACCTCGCGGCCGCGCGGGTCGTCGGGCGGCAGGTAGCGCAGGCGGAACTGAAGGGGATCGGCGCCGGCTTCGGCGGCGAGCTCGTCGAGGAAGCATTCCGAGGCGTAGCTGTTCTGCATGCGCCCCGGCGTGCGGATCCAGGAGGGACGGAAGGGCGTGGTCTCCAGCCGATGGCAGGTGGTCTTGATGGCCGGGAATGCGTAGGGCTGGGCCAGGTTGTGGATGATGTTGCCGGGGCTGAGCAGGCTTTCCTTGGGCAGCCCGGCGAGCTCGGCGGCGGTGAGGTCCACGTTGCCGCCGGCGCCTTTCGGGATGTAGGCGTCGGCCTGCCAGCCGGCGATGCCACCCTGGGCATCGAGGCCGCCGCGCATGTCGATGAGGGTGGGCGGACCTTTCGGGTCCCAGCCATGCTCGTCCTCGCGCATCCACTGCACGCGCACGGGACGGCCGACGGCGCGGGCGAGCAGCGCGGCATCGGCGGCGGCGTCCTCATGGCCGTTGCGGCCGTAGCAGCCGGCACCTTCGAGATAGATGCAGCGCACCTGCTCGGCGGTCATGCCGAGCATCATGGCGAGCTGCTTGCGCAAATTGTGCGTCGCCTGGCTGGCGGACCAGCAGGTGAGCTTGCCGTCGCGGATCTCCGCCACCGCGCAGGAGGGGCCCATGGAGCCATGGGTGTGGATGGCGAAGTCGTAGGTGGCGGCGAGCTTTTTCGCGGCGCCGTCGATCGCCTGGGCGGCGTTGCCACGGTCGCTGGTGACCTGCACCTGGGCGACGGGGGTGGCGCGAATGTGGTCCCAGAGCTTGGCCTGGTCGGGCAGGCCGGCCCATTCGGACCAGCGCACCTTGAGCGCGCGCGCGGCGCGGATGGCGGCCCATTCGGTTTCCGCGACGACGCCGACGAAGGCGCCCTGGTGCACGACGCGGACCAGGCCGGGGATGTCGCGGACGCTCGCCTCGTCCACCGCTTCCGCGGTGGCGCCCATCGCCGGCGGACGCACCGGACGGCCGTGCAGCATGTTGGGCAGGCGGAAATCCTGCATGTACTCGAATTGCGCGAAGACCTTGTCGGGGATGTCCACGCGCGGGGTGGCGCGGCCGACGATGCGGCGCGCCTCGGGCGGCTTGATCGGCGCGTTGGCGTCCACCTTCAGGGTGAAGGCGCGGCCGCCGACCAGCTCCGCATAGGTGACGCGGCGATCGCCGGCGATGATGGTGCCGTCCTCTACGCGCAGCGATGCGGCGTCGGCGTTCAGGCGCTGCGCGGCTTGCGCCAAGAGCTCGCGGCGGGCGGTGGCGGCGGCGGCGCGCAGCGCGACGCCGCCATTCTGGATGGAGAGCGAGCCATAGGTCGGGCCCTGGTCGGGCGTCAGCGCGGTGTCGCCCTCGACGACGCGGATGCGGGAGAGCGGGACGTCGAGCTCCTCGGCGGCGAGCTGCATGAAGGCGGTGCGCACGCCGGTGCCGAGATCGACCTTGCCGACATAGACGGTGACGCCGCCTTGCGCGTCGATGGAGAGGAAGGCGGCGACCTCATCGGCGGCGACGGGCTTTTCGGTCCAGGCCGCGGCGCCGCGCGGGCGCAGGCCGAGGGCGAAGGCGACGGTCAGCGCGCCGCCGGCTTGCAGGAGAGAGCGGCGGTTGATGATGGCGTTCATGCTCCCCTCCCCTCACCCACGCGCCGCGCGCAGCACCGCCGCGACGACGCGCGGATGCGTGCCGCAGCGGCAGATGTTGTTGACGAGCTCGTCCTTGACCTGCGCCTCGGTAGGACGTGGGTTCTTCGCGAGCAAGGCGGCCGATTGCATGATCATGCCGTTGACGCAGTAGCCGCACTGCACCGCCTGTTCCGCGATGAAGGCGGCCTGCACGGGGTGCGGGCGTTCCGGCGTGCCGAGGCCTTCGAGGGTGGTGATGCGCTTGCCGGCGACGTCGGCGACGGGGGTGATGCAGGAGCGCACGGCCTCGCCCTCGAGATGGACGGTGCAGGCGCCGCACTGGCCGAGGCCGCAGCCGAAGCGCGGCCCCTTCAGCGCGAGGTCGTTGCGCAGCGCGTAGAGCAGCGGCATCTGCGGATCGTCCACCGTGACGGAGACGGCGCGTCCGTTCACGGTGAGGGCCACGGATTGGCTCATTCTGTGTCTCCCTTGGCCGCGCGCGGGGCGCGGGCCTCCCGCGCGGGAGCATGGCGCCGACCGGGCCGGAGGCGCAACAGCGGCGGCTCAGGCGACGCGGTTGTGCAAATGGCAGGCGACGCCGCCGGGCTCAATCGCGGTCCAGGGCGGCATGGCGGTGGTGCAGACCGGCATGGCATGCGGGCAGCGCGGGTGGAACGGGCAGCCGGGCGGCGGCGCGGCGGCGGAAGGGATCTCGCCCATGATGCGCGGCAGCGCGCCGCGGCGCGCGGGGTCCGGCACGGGAGAGGCGTCGCGCAGCATGCGGGCATAGGGGTGCAGCGGATCGGCGAGGACGCGCGAAGCCGGGCCTTCCTCGACGATGCGGCCGAGATACATGACCGCGACGCGGTCGCAGAACCAGCGCACGACGGAAAGGTCGTGGCTGACGAAGAGGAAGGCGAGACCGCGCCGCTGGCGCAGCTCGCGCAGCAGCAGCAGCACCTGCGCCTGGACGGAGACGTCGAGAGCGGAGACGGGCTCGTCGGCGATGATGATCTCGGGTTCGACGGTGAGCGCGCGGGCGATGCCGATGCGCTGGCGCTGGCCGCCGGAGAATTCGTGGGGGAGGCGATCCAGCGCGGCGGGCGGGAGGCCGACTTCCTCGAGCAGGGCGCCGGCGCGGCGGCGCGCGTCGCGGCCGGTGGCGATGCCGTGGACGCGCATCGGCTCGGTGAGCGCGTCGCCAATGGTTTGGCGCGGATCGAGCGAGGAGTAGGGGTCCTGGAAGACGATCTGCATGCGGCGGCGCAGGGTCTTCAGGGTTGCGCCGCGGGCGGCGAGGACGTTCTCGCCGCGGTAGAGGACGAAGCCGGCATCCGGCTCGATCAGGCGCAGCAGGGCGCGCGCGGCGGTGGACTTGCCGCAGCCGCTTTCGCCGACCAAGCCGAAGGCCTCGCCCTTGTCGATGGTGAAGGAGACGTCCTCGACGGCGCGCACGGTGATGGTGCGCGGCTTGGGGAAGCCCTTGCGCACCGTGAAGTGCTTGCGCAGGCCATCGACGATGAGGACGGGCTCACTCATTGCGCAGCTTCGGGTCGGTGGCGTCGCGCAATCCGTCGCCGATCATGTTGAGGCCGAGCACGAGGACCAGGATGGCGAAGCCGGGGAAGACGGCGAGCCAGGGGCTGTCCAGAATGTTCTCGAAGCCGTCGCGGGTCATGCCGCCCCAGGTGGGGGTCGGCGGCTTCACGCCGAGGCCGATGAAGGAGAGCGAAGCCTCGACGCGCACCGCGGTCGCCATCCAGAGGCTCGCCATGACGAGGACCTCGGGGAGGATGTTGGGGAGGATGTGGCGGAAGATGATGCGCAGATGCGAGTAGCCGAGGGCGCGGCCGGCCTCGACGAAGGCGCGTTCCTTGAGTGCCAGGGTGGGGGCGCGGGCGATGCGGGCGAAGGGGGCGACCGCGGTGAGGGCGATGGCGACGACCAGGTTGACGAGATCGGGGCCGAGCAGGGCGACGACGATGAGGCCAAGAATCAGCGAGGGGAAGGAGAGCAGGACGTCCATCGCCTGCATGGTGATCAGGTCCGCCTTGCCGCCGATATAGCCGGAGACCATGCCGATGGCGCCGCCGATGACGCCGGCGACGGCGATGGCGCCGAGCGAGACGGCGAGCGAGATGCGCGCGCCCCAGAGCAGGCGGGAGAGGATGTCGCGGCCGAACTGGTCGGTGCCGAGCGGGTAGTCGCCGCCGGGCGGGGCGAGGCGGTTGACGATGTCCTGCTCCGCGGGGTCGTGCGGCGCGATCCAGGGCGCGAGGATGGCGGCGAGCAGGATGGCGAGGCAGATCGCCGCGCCGATCATGGTTGTGGGGTTGGTGCGGAGCTTGGCGAGGGTGCGGCGCCAGGCGGGGATGGCGGGGGCGATCGGGGCTTCGGCGGCGGCGCTCATGCCTGCTTCACCCGCGGGTCGAAGACGCCATAGAGGAGATCGGTGATGAGGTTCACCACGACGATCAGGAAGCAGTAGATGACCATCAGCCCTTGCAGCATGGTGTAGTCGCGCTGGTTGAGCGCGCCGACGATGATCTTGCCCAAGCCCGGGCGGTTGAAGACGATCTCGGTGAGCACGGAATTGCCGATCAGGATGCCGACATAGAGGCCGACCACCGTGACCACGGGAAGCGAGGCGTTGCGCAACCCGTGGACCCAGACGACGCGTCGCCAGGGCACGCCCTTGGCGCGCGCGGTGCGGATGTAGTCCTCGCCGAGGGAATGCAGCATGGCGCTGCGGGTGACGCGGGTGATGTAGGCGGCCATGGTGAGGCCGAGCGCGACGGCGGGGAGCACCACCTTGTGCAGGCGGTCGGCGGGGTCGGAGAGGTCGGCATTGCCGATCACCGGGAAGAGCCGCCAGTGCAGGCCGAACAGCAGCAGCAGGTAGATGCCGGAGACGAAGACCGGGAAGGAAAGGCCGATCAGCGAGAGCAGGCGCGCGGCGACGTCTATCGCACGGTTGCGGTGGAGCGCAGCCCAGATGCCGGCAGGCACGCCGACGACGATGCCGAGAATCATCGAGGCGACTGTGAGGTCTATGGTGTGGGGGAGGACGTCGGACACCTCGGCGAGGATGGGGCGGCCGGTGACGAGGCTCGCGCCGAAATTGCCGGTGAGCGCGTTGCCGAGGAAGCGGAGGTATTGCAGCCAGAGAGGGGCATCGAGGCCGAGACGGGTGTGCAATGCCGCGATCGCCTCGGGGGTGGCCTGGTCGCCGAGGATGACGAGCGCGGGATCGCCGGGGACGATGCGGACGATGATGAAGACGAGGGTGAGCACGGCGATCAGCGTGGGGATCGCGGCGAGCAGGCGGCGGGCGACGAAGCCGATCATGGGCCGATGCTGCGCGGGTTGAGAGCGCGGCCAAGGGGGGCGCTGCCCCCCTTGGATCCCCCCGCCGGGGGCTGCGCGCCCCCGGACCCGCGTGGGGTGGAAAAAGTCCGGAGAATGGGGAGGGGCAGGGCGCGCGCGAGGAACCGGCGCGCCGTCTCCGCCCCTCCCCATTCTCCGGACTTCTCCCCTCGGGGTCTGGGGGGCGAGTTCGCCCCCCAGCGGGGAGGTCCAAGGGGGGCGGCGCCCCCCTTGGCCGCGCTCTCAGTACCGCGCGTCATCGGACCCGTGTTGCCTCCGTGATCTGCGGGCCCAGCGAGAGGCTGCCGCGGAGCTGGTAGCCGTAGTCCACGCCCTCGCGGCGGGCGAACACCAGCAGCGTCTCGATCAGCGGGATGCCGCAGACGTTTTGGATCAGCTTGCGCTGCGCTTCCTGCCAGAGGCGGATCTGCTCCTCGCGGTTGGTGGCGACGCGGGCGCGGTCAATCTCGGAATCCGCCATGGTGCAGTGGCTGAAATTGGTGACCGCGGTCGGCGTGCCGACGATGCTGCGCGAGTGGTAGAACTGGCTGAGATAGATATCCGCGATCGGGAAGCGCGCCGCGGAATAGTACACCATCGGCGAGAGGTTCTGGCGGATCTGCTGGTGGAAGGTGGCGTGCTCGACCACCTGCACGTCGAGGGTGATGCCGGCGCGGCGGAGCTGCTGCTGGATCACCTGTATCGCCGAAAGCATTTCCGGCAATTGCGTGTGGATGACGCGGACGGTCAGGCCGTTGGGGTGGCCGGCCTCGGTCAGCAGGGCGCGGGCGCGGGCGAGGTCGAAGGGCAGCAGGCCGGTGTCGTCGGTGAAGCCGAGATAGCCGCGCGGCACCACCGACTGGCCGGCGCGCGAGACATCGGGGCCGCGCCAGCGCGAGAGCTCGGCGCGGTTGATGGCGTGGGCGAAGGCCTGGCGGACGCGGATGTCGTTGAAGGGCGGCTGGGTGATGTTGAGGTTGAGGATGGCGAGCTCGGCGGGCTCGAAGACATCCACCACGGCGCCCGGGATCTGGCGGACGCGGTTGATCCAGGTCTGGTCGCTGCGGCCGTAATTGATGTCGAGCTCGCGGTTCTGGAAGGCGAGGTCGCGCGAGGCGTCGGAGGGGATGAAGCGGTAGGAGATGCGTGCGACCTGCGGCGTGGCGCGGAAATAACCGGCATGGGCGACGAATTCGGCGGACTGGTTGGGCGTCACGCGGTCGAGCGCGAAGGGACCGGTGCCGATCGGGTTGCGTGCGAAGCCCTCGCCGCGTTCCTCGACCGCGCGCTTGGAGACGATGAAGCCGCCGGCGTAATTGGCGAGGATGCCGAGCACGCTCGGGATGTTGTCGCGCAGCACGATGCGGACGGTGTGGGGGTCCACCGCCTCGACGGTCTCGATCGCGCGGTAGTCGGCGGAGAAGGCGCTCGATTGGGCGCGCGCGGCCTTCTGGATGCTGAACACGACGTCATCGGCGGTGAGCTCGCCGTAATTGCCGTGGAAGCGCACGCCGCGGCGGAGGTGGAAGGTCCAGGTCTTGCCGTCCTCGCTCGATTCCCAGCGCTCGGCGAGGTCGGGTTCCAGCGCAGCGGGGTCGATGGAGCCGGGCGGAAAGCGGACCAGGCCGTTGAACATCCAGGGCATCGGCACGCGGTCGATGGTGGAGACGGCGAAGTGCGGGTCGAGGCGGCCCATGTCCTGCGCCGCCATGCCGATGCGCAGCGTGGTCTGGGCCTGCGCGGCGCCGGTGGCGGCGAAGGCCAGCGCGGTCGCGATCAGGGTCGCGCGAAGCTTGCTCATCTCGTTCTCCCCAGCGGCCTCCGGCGGGCCGGCCTCTCGGCCTATCCTGCCCCGCGGACGGGGCAGGCCGCTAGGCTCCAGACCCGTTCGGGCCCGTCGCGCAGGATGGCGGGGGTGCAGGGAGCAGAGAGGGCAAGCGCTCATGCGGCATCCACCGGCCCGAAGGCCGGTGGACAACCGCGGGGCCGGGCCGGCTCAGGCCGCCTGGCGGAGCGCTTCGGGCGAGGTCGCGCGCAGGCTGGGGCGCGACTCCATGCGCGCAAGCCAGTCATCCAGCCCGGTGCCCGGCAGCAATTGCTGTCCTTCGGGCGTGCGCGCGAAGTAGGCGATGTGCGGCACCAGCATGAGATCGGCGATGGAGAGGGCATCGCCCGCCATGTAGGGCCCCGCACCGCGGAGGCGGGCAAGCTCGCCGATGCAGATGCGCGCATCGGGCAGCGCCGCGGCGATGATCGCCTCGTCGGGCGTGCCGCCGCGCATCGGAACGGCGATGCGCTGCCAGCCGATCGTCGCCGAGACCTGCGGGAACAGGTACCAATCCACGATGCCGACGATCTGGTCCATGCGCGCGAGGCGCTGCGCGTCCGTGGGGCGCAGCGGCGGATCGGGGAAGACGGCGTCGAGATAGCGCAGGATCGCCTGCGTCTCGTAGAGCCGGAAGTCGCCGTGATCGAGCACGGGGATGCGGCCGAAGGGATGCCGCGCGAGATGGGCGGCCTGCTTGTGCTCGCCCATCCCGACGACGTTCAGCCGGTAGGGTGTGCCCTTCTCCTCGAGGCCGAGCAGCGCGCTGCGCAGATAGGGGCTGCCCGGCGTGCCGTGGATGACGATCTCGCTCATGCCTGGATCTCCTCCTCGGATGTCTCCGCCGCCTCGGCGAAGCGTTGCAACAGCCCCGTCCAGCCGCGCGGGGAATCGATCCTGGCGCGGATGGCCTCATGGTCGGGGCCAAGGCGTTCGAGGTGGCGATGCTCGAATTCCACCCGCGTCAGGCCTTCGCCTTCCGCGTGGAAGCGCAGCTCCACCTCGCTCAGCACGGCGGGATCGGATTGAAACTGGCTGTTGACTTGCCAGGCGAGGAGCAGGCGCGAGGGCGGTTCCCAGGCGAGCACCCGGCCCCAATCGCATTCGGATCCGTCCTGCCCGATCTCGTACCAGCGGCCGCCTTCGCGCTGCTCGATGACGGCCTCGCGCATCGGCGCGCGCCCGATGGAATGGCTGCTCGGCCACCAGCGGCCGAAGCCCGCGGTGAACACCTCGAAGGCACGGGCCTGCGGTGCGCGGAGGGTGAGGCTGCGCCGGATGGGCGCGGGAGTGATCGTGCGGGTCATTACGGGGCGTCCAGGCTGCTGCGCTCGGCTTCTGCCTGGAAGGCATCGAGCGCCGTGGTCCAGAAGCGGTCGAGCCAGGCGCGGATCGCGCCGAGGCCGTGGGGATCGATGGCGTAGATGCGGCGGGTGCCATCGGCGCGGTCCTGCACCAGCCCGGCCTGCTTGAGGGCCTTGAGATGCTGCGAGACCGCGGGACGGCTGACCGGCAGGCCGCGCGCGATGGCGTTCACGGGCTGCGGCCCGGCGGCCAGGCGCTCGAAGACCAGGCGGCGGGTGGGGTCGGCCAGCGCGGCGAAGGGATCGCTTCCGAAAGCCATGGCTTACGGTAAGCGCTTGCTTACGTGCCCGTCAAGCCCGCCGCTCCGGACGCGGCGAGCCCCTCCCGCACTCTCAAGCGCCGCGCCGTTGTCGGGTTCGGAGCGGCGCTCTCCCCGCTTCCCAGGTCGGCAAAAAAAGGAGGCGGGGGGTCCGGGGGGCGGAGTTCCCTCCGCCCCCCGGTCTTTCCTCAAAGCATCGGTTCCACCCGGCAGTTCACCAGCAATTCCGCGACCGTCGCGGTGTTGGGGAGGCGCAGCAGGGTCTCGATCAGCACGGCGATGTCGCGCGGGTCGGACATGCGCTCGCGCGGGAATGTGGTGACCTGGGACGTCATGTCGGTGGCGACGAAGCCGGGGCAGAGCGCGCAGGCACGGATGCCGCGCTCCCAGCCCTCGCGGCGGATGGCGTGGGTGAGCGCGACGAGGGCGAACTTGCTCATCGCATAGCCGATGTTGTCGTTCGCCACGCGCTTGCCGGAGAGCGAGGCGAGGTTGACCACCCTGCCCTCCCCGCTCGCGGCGAGATGCGGCCAGGCGAGGCGCACCAGGCGCATCGGGCCCTTCACGTTGATCGCCCACATGGCGTCGAAGGGCGATTCGTCGGCGTCGAGCAGCCGCGCCTTCGGGTTGATGCCGGCGGCGTTGACCATCGCATCGATGCGGCCGTGGCGCGCGACGGTGGCGGCGACCCAGGATTCGGCGAAGGCGAGGTCCGCGGCGTCGTAGCGGTGGATGGAAAGATTCGGCGCCGGCGCGACATCCGAGGGGCGGCGCACGCCCGCCGAGACGGCGTAGCCGGCGCCGAGCAGGCGCTTGACCACCTCGCGCCCGATGCCGCGCGAGGCGCCGCTCACCATCACCACGCGGCCCTTGGGATCAAGCATCGAGCGATTCCTGTTCGGCGAAGGCGCCGGTCGCGACATGGCAACGCGCCTTGTGGTCGGTGTCCACCGGAGCGAGGGCCTGCTCGCGCTCGCAGCCCTCGCGGCGCAGCGCGCAGCGCGGCGCGAAGCGGCAGCCGGCGGGCATGGCATCGAGCGGCGGCACGCGGCCGGGGATGGCGGCGAGCGCCTGCTCCGGCGCGTCGAGGCGCGGGATCGCGGCGAAGAGGGCGCGCGTATAAGGGTGCGCCGCGTGGGTGAAGATGCGCGCGACGGGGCCTTCCTCGACGATCTCGCCGGCATACATCACCGCGACCCGGTCGGCGATCTGCGCCACCACGCCGAGATTGTGGGTGATGAACAGCACCGCCATGCCGTGGCGCGCGCGCAGATCTGCAAGCAGGCCGAGCACCTGGGCCTGGATGGTGACGTCGAGCGCGGTGGTCGGCTCGTCGGCGAGCAGCACGGCGGGATCGCAGGCGAGCGCGACGGCGATCATCACGCGCTGGCGCATGCCGCCGGAGAATTGGTGCGGGTACTCGCGCAGGCGCTGCGCGGCAGAGGGGATCTTCACTTCCTCGAACAGGGCGCGGGCCATGTCGAGCGCCGCGGCACGCGAGAGGCCGCGATGGATGCGCAGCGCCTCGGCGACCTGGTCGCCCACCGTCATCACCGGATTGAGCGAGGTCATCGGCTCCTGGAAGATCATGCCGATGCGGTCGCCGCGGACCTTCTCCCAGGCGGTCTCGGGCAGGCGGGTGACGTCCTTGCCCTCGAGCAGGATGCGGCCGCCGGCGACACGGCCATAGGGCGGCTGCACCAGGCCCATCACCGAGAGGGCAGTGACACTCTTGCCGCAGCCGCTCTCGCCGACGAGGGCCAGCGTCTCGTTGGAGGCGAGGGCAAAGGACACATCGCGCACCGCGGCGTGCCAGCGGCCGCCGATGCGGAACTCGGTGCGGAGGTGCTCGACGTGGAGCGCGGTCATGCGCGGCACGGTGACCAAGTGCGGGCGGCGTGTCCAGCAAGGCGAAAAAAGATCGGGGGAGGGAGATGAACGTCGCGGCAGTGCCGCGACCCCCCACGCGCCGCTGTCGCGTGGAGAACGGCGCTCGCCACGCTTCCCCGTAGCCAAAAAAAGGAGGTAGGGGGTCTGGGGGAAGGAGTTCATCTCCTTCCCCCAGTTCTTCAACTCAATGCAGCCGCGGCGCCTTCAGGAAGCTCGAGCGATCCGCGGACTGGATGGTCACCTCGCGTTCCGCGCGCTGGCGGCCGAGGCGGAGCTTCACCATCGTGCCGGCATCGCCGCAGGCCCAGACGGCGCGCCAGAGATCGGCGAGGTCGCTGACGCCGGTGTCGCCCACCGCCAGCACGCGGTCGCCGCTGCGCACGCCCGAGGATTCGGCGGGGCCGCCGGGCGCGAGGGAGGCGACGGTGACGCCGTCATCGTCCTCGGTCGCGTAGAGGCCGAGCCAGGGGCGTGGCGGCTTGTTCACGCGGCCATAGGTCAGCAGGTCGTCCAGCACCGCGGCGAGCCGATGCACTGGCACCACCATGTTGAGGTCGAGGCGCCTTCCTTCCTCGCCTTGCTGGAGGATCAGCGAGCCGATGCCGAGCAGCTTGCCGTCCGGCCCGATCAGCCCCGCCCCGCCCCAGGAGGGATGCGCAGGCGCGACGAACAGCGCCTCGTCCAGCAGGTATTCCCAGTAGCCGGCGAAGGGCTGGCGCGCGACCAGCTTGCAGGCGACCGCATGGCCGCGGCCGCCGGCGGAGGCGAGCACCAGCGGCGCGCCGGCGCGCACCGATTCGCTGTCGCCGAGCTCGAGCGCAGGCAGGCCGAGCTTGCCGAGCGCCTGCACCAGGCCGAAGCCGCTCTCCTGGTCCACCGCCAGCGCGTGGCCGGCCACGGCGCGGCCATCAGCGGTGGTGATCCAGATGGTCTCGGCCTCGGTGACGAGGTAGCCGATGGTCAGCACCAGCCCGTCGCGGATGACGACGCCGCTGCCCTCGCGCTCGGTGCCGAGGACGCGGGCGGTGAAGGCATCGGCCGGCACCAGCGAGCGGATGCCGACCACGCTGCGCAGCGCAGCCTCGACATCGAAGCTGTAATCCGCAGGGTCGGGCTGCAAATGCTCCGGGATTTCCCAGTCTTCGTCCGCCATCAGCTCACTATGCGTGTTCGGGGGGCTGCACGGACAAGCTAGCACGCGGGCCGAAGTTGCCCAGGGCGACCGATGCCGGTTCCGATTCGCAGCTGCGCAGGGGGCGCTGTCCCCTGCACCCGCGCTGGGGGGCAACCTCGCCCCCCGGCGGGAGGGTGCGGGAGGGCAGCGCCCTCCCACCCACCGACGAACAGGAACCGTCCTCAGTCGCCCTCGTGCTGCTCCGGCGCGGCGCCGCTGTTGAGCAGGATGTAGCGCTCGATGCCGATCTGCTTGATGAGGTCGAACTGGGTGTTGAGGAAGTCCATGTGCTCTTCCTCGCTGTCGAGGATATTCACCAGCAGCTCGCGGGAGACATAGTCGCGCACGCTCTCGCAGTAGGCGATGCCTTCGCGGAGGTCCTGCAGCGCCTTCTGCTCGAGCTGGAAGTCGGCCTTCAGGATCTCCTCGACGGTTTGGCCGACGAGGACCTGGTTGAGGCGCTGCACGTTCGGCAGCCCGTCGAGCATGAGGATGCGCTCGATCAGCCAGTCGGCGTGGCGCATCTCGTCGATCGATTCGTCGTATTCGTGCTTGCCGAGCTTGGTGACGCCCCAGTGCCGGAGGGTCCGCGCGTGCAGGAAGTACTGGTTGATCGCGGTCAGCTCGTTGGTGAGCTGGGTGTTGAGATGCTCGATGACCTTGGGGTCGCGTATCATTCTGTCCTCCGCCTCCCGGCACGGGAGGCGGAGGTTTGCGTAACGGGGTCCCCTGCCGTCAAGCCGTTTGCGTCGCGCTGGTGGTTTCGCCGGGCGGCACGAGCGTCTCGCGAATGAGAGACAATATCGTCTGGCAGCAATTCTTGCACTGCGCGCGGCAGGCGCAGGCGGCGTAGACATCCTTCGGGCGGCAGGCGCCGGCGGCGATCGCCTGCTCGATATGGCGATCGGTGAGCCCGTTGCAGAGGCAGATGTACACGGAGCGTCTTCCCTCTGCTCGTGCTCAGCGCCAGCCGGCGCGCTGCGCGATCTGCAGCGCTTCCGCGGCATGGGCCGCGGTCTGGGTGGCGTTGATCGGCTCGCCGCGGAAGCTGCCCATGGCGCGCAGCGCGGGATGCAGCGGCGCATCGGCGACGACCGGGTATTCCATGTTGCCGAGCGCGAAGAGCTCCTGCGCCTGCGGCCCGGTCATGTATTCGAGGAAGCGGACGGCGTTGGCGCGGTTGGGCGCGGTGCGCACCAGCGCGGCGCCGGAGATGTTGACATGCGCGCCGCGGTCGCCCTCGGCCTGGTTGGGGAAGATCACGCCGATGCGGCGGAACAGCGCCTGGTCCTCCGGCTTGTCGGAGCGGCCGAAGGCGCCGAGATAGTAGGTGTTGGAGATCGCGATGTGGCACTGGCCGGCGGGGATGGCGCGGAACTGGTCGCGGTCGCCGCCCTGGGGCGGGCGCGCCATGTTGGCGACCACGCCGCGCGCCCAGGCCTCCGCGCGCTCGGCGCCGTCGGCGGCGAGGATGGAGGCGATCAGGCTGACATTGTAGGGATGGGCGCCGCTGCGCACGCAGATCTGGCCGTGGAAGCGCGGATCGGCGAGGTCCTCGTAGCGCGCGAGGCCGGCGGGCGGGCCCTTCTCGCGGTCATACATGATGACGCGGGCGCGCTGCGTCACCGCGAACCAGGTGCCGTCGGCGTCGCGCAGCCCGGCGGGCACGCGGCTGTTGATAGTCTGCGAGCCGTGGGCGGCGAGGATGCCGGCTTCCTTGGCGCGGGCGAGGCGCGCGGCGTCCACGGTGATGAAGACGTCGGCCGGGCTGTTGGCGCCTTCCGAGCCGATGCGGGCGATGAGCTGGTCGGCATCGCCCTCGATCAGGCGGACGCGGATGCCGGTCTCGCGGGTGAAGGCGTCGTAGAGCTGGCGGTCGGTGTCGTAGTGGCGCGAGGAGTAGAGGTTGATCTCCTGGGCCCCGGCGGCGCCGGCGGCGAACAGGCCGGCGAGGGCGGTGAGACCGGCGAGCGAAAGGCGGCGCATGCGACGGGGCTCCGGTGACGGGCGGCGTTGCGAAGCCTCTTACGGTAACTGCGAAGCATTCGCAACTGCCATTTTGCGGTAACGCCCCGCTCGCCGCCCCCTGCCCCGCCGCCCCGTCCCGCGCGCGCGTTCGCGCGCAGCCCGGGCCGGGGCAGCGACAGGCTGACCGCGGAGCCCGAACGGGTCAAGCGGGCGCCGAGGAGGGTAGTGTCTCACTTTGAAATTCCGGCCGCTTTCGGGGCACGGGGCCTGTAGGTGCCGCGCTTCGCCGGTTCGGCCTGAGCGTCAATCAGCGCAACCACGTCCTCCATGTCCATGAGGGTGGTGGTCAGGCCGGCGGCCATGGCCGGGGTCACGCGCAGCGTCTTGTGGATGCGAACCCAGTTGTACCAGACGGTGTAGAGGCAAACCATGTGGTAGTGCGGCTCGGCCTTCTTCGAGAAGGCGTTGGTCAGCCGCGTGAAGCGCCGCATGCTCATGCGCATGGTTAGGTTCTGGCGCTCCACATAGGACGTGCTGATGTGCGCGGGGTCAGGCCGGCCTTCCACGCGCTGCTTGCTGGCGCCGATGCACTCGGCGGGGCTGTAGCGGCCCTTCACGCTCTCCGGCGTCTCGCCGTAAATCTTCACGAGCTGGGCGTAATCCACGTCGGCGCCGAAGGCGCCTTCAACGGCGTCCAAGTATGCCCGGTGGCCGTCGCTGGTGATCTGCACGCGGGTCGCGAGTCGGCTCGCTACGTCCTGCATGAACTCATGCGCGTAGCCGGCATCCCGCCCGCCCACGAGGAAGGACACGATCAGCTTCGTGTCGGCTTCCAGCGCAGTCCATGTCCAGATGTCGCCGGCCTGGTCAGGCGCGGCTTTGGCGCCAGAGACGTTCTTCTGCTTCGCATAGCAGAAGGACCAAATCTCGTCGCACTGCACTCGCTTGGCCTTCACCCCGCGGACCTTGGCATCGTGGAAGGTTTCGCAGGCATGCCCAGCGTCTTCGAGCAACTTCGCGACAGTGTTGATCGACACATCCGCCAAGCGTGAAACCGACCGCATGGAGGCGCCTTCCATCAACATGGAGAGGATATGAGCGCGCTTCGCGGACGGCAGCTTGTTCATACCCCGCATGATATGAACTTTTGTGCTTGGCGTCAAGCATATAGTTCGTTATTGACGCGTTTACCCCTTTCCCGGTAGAATTTCTAGAGGCTGAGGGAGATCAGCATGACCGGCACATTGACACCGATGCAGATGTTGGATGATTTGATACAGCGCGGCTACGTCGTACCAGCTACGGTTGACCCCGCAGCGTGGATGATGCCAACCGCCTATGTCAGCGTTCCCACATCTACTGCATTCGTGACACCCCCAATCAGTGATCCCCAATCAAAGGCCAAGCCGAATGCCAAACTGGGATTACGTCCTAAAGGAAATCAAAAAAGAAACAAACGATCCAAGCGGTGAATCCGCGGCTGATAAGGTTCGCAAAAAGTACCTCATTCAACTACAGGCGCACGTCAGGCGGAACATTATCTGCTATTATTCCGGCTGGCTTTCAAAGCCTCAAATTGAGGGCATCGAAATAAATGACGAGGACAAAAATGGCTTCATGCTCTGTATCCATAAGATAGACAGGAGCGCCGGGTTAGACATATTCTTGCATACGCCCGGCGGAAGTGGAGCCGCCACAGCGTCTCTCGTAGACTACCTTCGGCAAATGTTTGGGACAAACATACGCGCCTTCGTTCCGCAGATTGCGATGTCAGCGGGAACCATCATTGCTTGTGCTTGCAAAGAGATTTTTATGGGCAAGCACTCAAATCTCGGGCCTGTCGACCCTCAGATCAACGGCATACCGGCTTATGCTGTGATCGCAGAGTTGCAGAGGGCCTATTGTCTGGGGTCCGATTTTGTCACGGTACACGCCAAGCTTTGTGCAGCAGTGCCACTGGGCCGTACAAAACGGCAAAGATTTTGTTGGCGCATTCCTGGCAGACAATATGTTTTCAGCCTTACCAGAGCCGGAAAAATCCAAGCGCATTCACCAGATTGTCGACAGGTTGACTGATTTAAGTAAGAACAAGGGGCATGATAAGCATCTACACCAACAAGAATGCAAAGATATAGGTCTGGAAATAAGAGATTTAGAGGACCACAACGACAAGACCCTGCAAGATCTGGTTCTCACTGTTCATCACTGTTATATGTACACACTAAGTAACACCGCGGCTTTCAAAATTATCGAAAATCACCTTGGGCGGAGATATGTAAAAATTCAGCAACAGCAGTTCATGTTCCTTCCGGGGCCGCCTACTCCACCAGGTCCGTCACTTAATCCTGGCAGCCCATCTTAGCTGTGCGGCCCTGCGCGCAATGTCCGCTCGCTGCTCTGCGGTCATCGTGCCAGCTCGGGCCTTGCCGCCCTTCCGCCCCAACGCGGCAGCCGCTTCGTCCTTCGCTGGCCCTGCGGACGTGTCCTCCGTCTCCTCGCCGGTCGCGATCCGCATGACCTTCACGGCCGCGCCGATCACGTCGGCCGGGCGCTTCTCGCCTCGGGGGCCGCGGGGCATGCTAAGGCCCTCCCTGCCAAGGAAGATCATCGAACGGCGGCTCGTAGCCCCTGCTCCGGTACGTTGATTCGGACACGGACCACTCATTGCCGCCCACATCCCGGACGACCGCATCGTCCTCGATCCCCTCTGGGCGCTTGATGCGGGATATACCCCTTACACTAGCCGACATTGCTCACCTCAGCGCATGCTTGCCGGCAAGCATAGCCCGCCACGCCGCGCTGTGCGACCGCAGGCTGAATCAGCATTCGATTTCAAACTGAGACACCACCCCGAGGAGCCGTGGGCCAGGCGCCACGAGCCTGTCATACGACTGGCCCATCCGCACGGCCTTGCGCTGGGTCAAGCCGGGGGCGATGCCCCGCGCCGGCGGGCCGCGGCCCCCGGCCTCACCCCAGGCCGCGGAGGAATTTCGCGCGCTGGCCGGCCCCGGCCATCAGGAAGGAATGGTCGTTGCCGGAGAGCAGGAAGCGGGCGCCGAGGGCGATGTATTGCGGCGCCACCACCTCGTCGTAGACGCCGCCCATGCCCATGACCTTGCCGTGTGCCGCGCAGTCCTTCGCCACCTTCTCGTAGGCGGCGCGGACCTCCGGATGGCCGATCTGGCCGGAGATGCCCATGGTGGCGGTGAGGTCGGAGGTGCCGAACAGCAGCACGTCGATGCCCGGCGTCGCCGCGATGGCGGAGGCATTGGCGACCGCCTCCGGCGTCTCGATCATCACCACGACGAGGATCTCGCGGTTGAGCTCGGCCTGCGCTTCGGCGGGCGGCGGGGCGGCGAAGCCGTATTGCGCCGGCGGCCCGCCCCAGGAGCGGTGGCCGAGCGGCGGGTAACGGAAGGTGCGGGCGACGAGCGCGGCCTCCTCGGCCGTGTCGACATGCGGCACCACCACGCCCATGGCGCCGTTGTCGAGGCAGCGCGTGCCCTCGAACAGCGCGTCCTTGCAGCAGCGCACGATCGGCGTGACGCCCTGGCCGAGTGCGGCGGTCGCGATGCGGGAGGCGTCGTCCACGCTCATCGCGCCGTGCTCGAGATCGATGAACAGCCAGTCGAAGCCGGAAGCGGCGGCGATCATGCCCGCGGCGGGGCCGCGCAGATGGGTCACGCCGAAGCCGAGGGCGAGCCCACCCTGTTCCAGCCTCCGGCGGGCGTGATTGGGGGCGAGCGGCATCGGCGGTTTCCTCCTCGGTCGCGGCAGGCGACCATGGGGCGGGCGCGGGGTCAATCCGGCCCGGAAGGAGGCGTGCCATGCGGCTGAGCCATGTCCTGCTGAGCGTGTTGGCGGTGCTGCCGAGCATGGCGGCGGCCGAGGGCGAGATCGCGGTGACGCTCGGCACCGGCACGCCCTGGACCTTCCGCTGCCCCACCGCCGGCACGCGGGTGACCTATTCGGATGGCAGCACGCTGACCGCCGGCGGCGCCGATGCGGCGAGCCCGCTGATCTGCCGCGTCGGCGGCGCGACCGGCGAGCAGCGTCTGGTGTTCGGCCTGTTCACCGCCGAGGGCGAGATCGGCGCGCGCTTCCTGGAGGCGGCGCAACGCCTCGCCGCCGGGCGCGCCGGCACCATGGTCGCGTTCAGCGTGCCCGGCCCCGCCGGCCTCGGCCCGGTGCGGCATGAATGGCGCATCGGCCCGGCACGTTCGGTGGAGCTGCCCGCGGGGGCGTTCCGCGCGGTGACGCTGGAGCGCCAGGTCCGGCCGCGGCTCGCCTCCGGGGGCGAGGGGCTCGGGCTGTTCGCCGACAGCATCGACATCGCGAGCGGCGTGGTGCTGCAGCGGCGGAGCGAGATCGCGGAAGGCGATCAGCGGACGCAGGGGCTGACGGTGGAGGTGGTGCGGGTCGAGGCGGCGCGCTGACGAGGATCGGGGCCCCTTGGCGGGGCCGGGCTTCGGCGCGATGGTCGCGCCATGCCGGACATCTCCCTTCCGACCGATCCCGCATCGGTCGGCATCTCGCCCGAGCGTCTGCACGAGGCCGTCGCCGCGCTTTGCGCGCTCGGGCGCAAGCTGCCGGGCTCGGCGGCGGAGCGGGCGGCCTGCGACATCATCGCGCGGCGCCTCGCCGCCTGCGGCGTCGCGCATGAGGTGCATGAATTCGAGGCCTTCATCGGCTGGCCGGTGCGGTCCGAGCTCGTCCTCGGAGAGCGGCGGCTGGCCGCCGCGGGCGTCGCCTTCGCGGCGGGGACGCCGGAAGACGGGCTGGTCGCGCCGCTCGCCGCGCCGGGCAGCGATCCGCGCGGCCGCATCCTGCTGAGCGAGGGGCTGCCGCGCTACGATGCGCTGCGGGCGGCGGAGCGCGCCGGCGCCCTCGGGCTGGTCGCCATCTCGGGCGGCGAGCAGCGGCATTACGTGCAGGCGACGCCGATCTGGGGCGCGCCGACGGGCCCTGGCGATCTCGCGCTGCTGCCGGGCATTCCCGCGGCGCAGGTCGCGCGCACCGACGGCGCCGCGCTGCGCGCGCTGGCGGAAGCGGGCGGCACGGTCCGGCTGATCGCCGAGGCGCGGCGCGCATGGGTGACGGCGCGCATGCCGGTGGCGGAGATCCCGGGGCGCGAGGATTTCTTCGTGCTGCTCGGAGCGCATTACTGCACCTGGCAGGACGGCGCGACCGACAACCTCGCCGGCGTCGCGCTGCTGCTCGAGCTGGCGCGGCTCTACGCCGAGGCGCGGCCGCGCTACGGGCTGCGCATCGCCTTCTGGACCGGGCATGAGCAGGGCGCCTATGCGGGCTCGTCCTGGTATGCGGACCGGTTCTGGAACGCGCTGCACGACCGCGCCATCGCCTATCTCAACGTCGACATCGTCGGCGTGCGCGGCGGCACCACCAAGGCGCTGCGCAACACCACCGGCGAGCTCGCGCGCTACGCGGAGGCGGTGCTGGCGGCGACGGCGGGGACGCTGCCGGCGGCGGAGCGGGATTTCGTCGCGCGGGCGCTGCGGCGGCAGGACCGCGATGTGGATCCGCGGCGCTCGGCGCGCAATTCGGATCAGAGCTTTTGCGGCATCGGGCTGTCGGGGGCGCAGGTCAGCAGCTTCCTGCCGGCGGCGAGCAGCGAGCACCTGCCGGAGAGCGGCCTCGCCTGGTGGTGGCAGACCGATCAGGACACGCTGGAGCGCTGCGATGCGGCGGTGCTGGCCGAGGACACGCTGATCTACCGCAACCTGGTGGAGGGGCTGGTGAACGCCCCCGCGCTGCCCTTCGACTTCGCCACCACGGCCGAGGACATGCTGGCGAGCCTTGCCGAATATCGCGACGCGGCGCCGGATGTCGGGGAGCTCGCGGCGCTGGCGGCACTGGCGGAGCGGCTGCGCGCGGCGGCCGGGACGGCGCGGCTGAGCGATGCGGGCAAGCTGCGCGTCGCGCGGCAGCTCAACCCGGTGCTGTACCACGCGCGCAGCGCCTTCGAGTACGATCCCGGCCGCGCCAGCCGGCTGCTGCCGGGGCTCGCGCCGGCGCTAGCGCTGGCGGGCATGCCGGCGGATGAGGCGCGGATGGCGCGGGTCGCGTTGCGCCGGCAGGCGAACCGCGTCGAGCATGCGCTGCGCCGCGCGTTGGAGCTGATGGACGCCGCGCGGTGATCGCGCCGGAGGTGATGCATGAAGCGCCGTGACCTGCTGGCCGGCTTCGCCGCCGGCGCCCTCGCAAGCCCCGCGGCGGCGGAGACCGAGCGCGCGCGCGTGCTGCGCTTCGTGCCCTACACCGATCTCTCGATCCTCGACCCGATCTGGACCACGGCCGACATCGTTCGCGATCACGGCTACCTGGTCTACGACACGCTCTACGGCATGGATGCGGAATTCCGCCCGCAGCCGCAGCTCGCCGTAGGGCATCTGCTGGAGGCGGACGGCACGCTCTGCACCATCACGCTGCGCGAGGGGCCGCGCTTCCACGACGGCGAGCCGGTGCGCGCGCCAGATTGCGTCGCGAGCCTCCGGCGCTGGATGGCGGTGGCGCCGATGGGGCAGACGCTCGCCGCGGTGCTCGAGGAGATGACGGTCCTCGACGACCGACGCTTCCGGCTGCGGCTGAAGCGGCGCTTCCCGCGGCTGATCGACGTGCTCGGCCAGGCCAGCGCGCCGGTGCCCTTCATCATGCCGGAGCGCATCGCGCGCACCGATCCCGGGCAGCAGATCGCCGACACCACGGGGTCCGGGCCGTACCGCTTCAAGCGCGACGAGTACCGCTCCGGCAGCCTCGCCGCCTATGAGCGCTTCGAGGGCTATGCGCCGACGCCGAGCACGGCGCGCGGCCTGACGGCGGGACCCAAGCGCGCGCATTTCGCGCGCATCGAGTGGCGGCGCATCCCCGATCCCTCCACCGCCGCGGCGGCGCTGCAGCGGGGCGAGGTGGACTGGTACGGCGATCCGCCGGCGGAGATCCTCGAGCTGCTCGCCGCCGCGCGCGGCATCGAGGTCAGCCCGATGGAGCTGCTGCCTACCGTCTGCGTCATGCGCCTCAACCAGCTGCATCCGGTGTTCGACGATGTGCGCATGCGCCGCGCGCTGCTGCCGGCGATCGACCAGGCGGATTTCGTGATGGCGGCGGTCGGCACCGATGAGCGGCGCTTCCGCGTGGGCACCGGCTTCTTCCCCCCGGGCGCGCCGATGGCGAGCGAGGCGGGGCTCGAACCGCTGAAGGGGCCGCGCAGCCTCGAGCGCGCGAAGCAGCTGATGCGCGAGGCAGGCTATGCCAACCAGCCGGTGCGGCTGCTCGGGCCGACCGACACCGTCACCACCGCAGCGCTGGCGCAGGTGACGGCGGACCTGTTCCGCCGCCTCGGCTTCAACCTCGATGTCGCGCTGTTCGAATCGGGGGTGGTGACGCAGCGGCGGCGCTCGATGGAGCCGGTGGAGCGCGGCGGCTGGTCGGTGAGTTGCTGGGCCTTTCCGGGGCTGATGTTCGAGAATCCCGGCGTGCACATCCTGCTGCGCGGCAATGGCCGCGATGCCTGGTTCGGCTGGCCGACCTCGCCGCGGCTGGAGGCGCTGCGCGATGCCTGGCTGGAAGCGCCGGACCTCGCCGCGCAGCAGCACATCGCGCGCGAGATGCAGGTGGCGGGGATGGCGGAGCTGCCCTGCATCCCGCTCGGCGCGCTGTACCGCTCCACCGCGCTGCGGCGCGAGCTGCGCGACCGCGTGGCGGGGTTCCCGATCTTCTGGAACATCCGGCGGGGGTGAGTCGGGCGGCGCGGCGCCTGCGAGTGCGCGAGTCACAAGCGCCAAGTCGCCAGAAAAAGGAGGGATGGGGTCTGGGGAAGGGAGTTCATCTCCCTTCCCCAGCGCTTCTTCAGCGCGCCGCCATGCGATGCGGCGTCAACATGGACCAGGCGAGCCTGGCACCCTGCACGAGCAGGCGCCGCGCGGGTCGCGGCACGCGCGCAAGGCAGCGCCGGAGCGGAAAGGTGGCGCGCCAGATCGTGCTGGTCTCGATCGCGCGCAGACGTTGCGCCAGGGCGGCGCGTGCCGCTTCGCTCTCCTCGAGCCGGTGCTGGGCGTCATGGAGCGCCTGTTGGGACTGCTCGGCCCGCGACCGCTGGACGAGCAGCTCCTGCACCTTCTCCTCGAGCAGCGCCGCCGCGGCGCGGGTAGCGGCGCGCTCGCTCTCGCACTCGGCGATCGCGACGTCGCGCGCCTCCGCGTTGAGGATGCCGAACACGTCCATGCCGCCCGCGAACTCGCGCAGCCGGCGGAAATCCGTGGTGGTGCGTGCCGTCTCGTGGAGAAGGTCGAGGCCGAAGAGCCGGTGGGCGTGGCCCGGATGGCGCAGGGCGAGCGCGGCGACGCGTTGCGCGACCGTCGCCGTGCCGTCGCGCGGCGCCTCATCGCCGAACACCTCCTCGAAGACCTCGGCGTCGAGCGCGGCGAAGTGCCGCAGGACCTTCATCAGCTCGAAGCCCGTGCGCAGCCGCGTGTCGGGGCGCGGGGCGCTCATATTGGCGAGCCCGTCCCGGATGCGGAAGGCGGTGAGCTCCTCGGGAATGAAGCCGATCGCATGCCCGCGCAGCAGCATGCGGATCCACATGTCGAAATCCTGCAGGTTGGTCAGCCGCGGATCGTAGGGACCCGCATCCTCATAGGCGCGGCGCCGGATCATCGCGGTCGGCGCGCAGAGGCAATTGCCCTCGAGGAAGAAGTGCCGCAGCCAGCTGCGCCGGGACCAGTCGGGCAGGCGCAGCGGGCGGTGGAAGTCGTTGAAGAAGGTCGCGGGCGCGCCCGCCTCGTCCACCGGCCGCGGCAGGCCGAAGACGAGCGAGATCTCGGGCCGGGCGTCGAGGAACGCGACCTGCCGGCGCAGCCGGCCCGGCAGCGCCCAGTCGTCCGAGTTGAGGATCGCGAGATAGCGGCCGCGCGCCCGCGCGATGGTGGCGTTCATCGCGCCCGAGATGCCGAGATTCTCGGGCAGGACCTCAAGGGAGATCCGCGGGTCGTCGAAGCTGCGCAGGATGTCGGCGGTGCCGTCGGTCGAGGCGTCGTCGGTGACGACGATCTCGAAATCCTGGAAGTCCTGCTCCAGCAGGCTTTCGATGGTCTGCCGGACATAGGCGGCGTGGTTGTGCGCCTTCACGAGGACCGAGACCGTCGGCTCGCCGCGTGCCGCCGGCATGGGCGCGGCTGACGCGGCGTGGACCCGCGCGATCCCCGGCCGCGCCTCCCACCACAGCGGGTGCGCGCAATCGCGCGCCGGATCGAAGCCCGGGACCGAGAGGTCGGTCGCCTCCTGCTCCATCTCGTCCCAGAAGGCGCGCAGCCGCGCCTTGGACCAGAGATAATGCCGGGCCAGGCCGCCGGCGACGTCGCCCGCCCCCAGGCGGCGCGCCTGCGCGGCCTCGCGCGCGGCGTTCCGCTCGAAGCCGAGATGCTTGTAGTGCCAGAGCATGACCTCGTCGCGGGCCGGCAGGCGCAGTTCCCCCACGGGCTCCGCCGCGTGCCGGCCGGGACCGAAGCCGGTCTCGCGCACCGCATCGGGGTTGAAGATGCTGAGCTTGTTGAATGCGGGGCGCGGCCTGCCGCGGGTGACGAGCGAGGTCAGCGGGCCGTCCCCCGCCGGCATGACCGGGTGGTTCATGTCGAAGCCGAGCGCCGGCAGCAGCGTGACGCCGCACCGCTGCTGCGCGGCGAGGTAGTCCGCCATCGCCCGGTGGCGGACCCAGAGATGCTCGTCGATGGCGGTGACGACCACCCAATCGGCCGCGCCGCGGCTTTCCTTCCACGCCTCGTCCTGCATCGCCGTGTGCGACAGCACGAAAGAATCCGACCGGACGCGCCGGAAGCGGCGCAGCTCGACCTTCGGATGGGCGCGCAGGATGTCGAGCGACCCGTCGTCGGAGCCGTCGTCATGGATGACGTAGCGGTCGACCCAGCGATCGTAGTGCCGGAAGAAATAGCCGAGCATGTCGGCCTCGTTCCAGCACACGGTGTAGAGATGGACGCGCGGCTTCATGGCACGACGCGCATGCCCTTGTAGCCGGCGATGTCGCGGCGGAGGATGCGCGCCGGATTTCCGGCCGCGAGGCATTCCGGCGGCACGTCGCGGGCGACCACCGCGCCGGCGGCGACGACGGCGTTCGCGCCGATGCTGACCGAGGGCAGGATGGTGGCGCCGGCGCCGACCACGGCGCCGGTGCCGATGGTGATCTGTCCGGCCAGCACCGCCCCCGGCCCGATGGAGGCGAAGGCGCCGAGCCGCGCGTGATGGCCGATGGTGGCGCCGCGATTGACCAGGGCGTAGGCGCCGAGGCGGCAGCCGCCGCCGAAGCTCGAGCCCGCATTGACGTAGCAGCCGGGCCCGATCTCGATCCTGCGCGGCAGGATGGCAGTCGGATCGAGCAGGCTGAAGGGGTGGTCGAGCCCGTGCCGCGCCGCCTCCTGCGCTGCCGCCCAGCGGTGGCCGGGGGCAAAGAGCGGGACGAGGAACGGCAGGCCGAGCAGGTCTTCCGCAAGCTGCTCCGGCGCCAGCAGGCGCGTCCCGGGCGAGAGGTAGCACTCTCCGGGGAGGTTGCGGATGCCCGCCGCCACCCCGAGCCCGGCGCGGTGCAGCGATTCCTCGACATCGAACAGCAAGGGCGATCCGATGCCGAAGAGAACCACCTCGCTCACCGATGCGCCATCCGCGCGCATGGACGTTTCCCCAGGGAATTCGCAGGCCTGATTGACGGTCGGATGCGGATGATGGCGAAGTCAACACGCGGCGGAGCGCGCGCGGCGGGGCGGGCGGCGCTCCGGCCGCAGCGGCGCCCGCGTTCCGCGGCGCCGGGTCGCGTCGGCGTTTTGCGTTGTGGCGCCTGCGGCTTTGCGGACCCGCGCGCATCGTCGGGACGCCCGCGCGCCTGCATCGAGGGAGGACGGCATGGCCGGTCCGGGAAAAATTCCCTGTAATTTCGGGAGGCTCTCCCGCCGCAACGAGAGGCGTCGGAGCGGGATACCGCGCATCGCCGCCCGCCGGGGATGGTAGCGATGGCGCAGGACCATCCCGCCGCCTATCAGGCGAGCGCCGGCGGCGCGCTCGCGGTGGACACGGCCTTCTATGCGCGCATCGCAGAGGCCGAGGGGCGCAGCCTGGCCGCGCAATTCGCCATTCCCATCCGCAGCGGCCGCGCCTGGGAGGTGCCGGCGGGGCATGTGTTCCGCATCGTCGCACCCGAGGGGCCGCAGGTCGGCGACCTCAACCTGTGGCACCGCCACGATCCGCGCGAGCGCTTCTGGGCCGCGCGCACGCGCCAGCTCCAGGGCGCGCATGTCAGCGTGCATGACCGGCTGTGGTCCACCCTGCCCTTCCTGCGCCCGATGGCGACGATCACCGCCGACAGCCTCGCCGGCTACGGCGTCGATGAGTATGGCGGGCGGGTGCACGACCTGCTCGGCACGCGCTGCGACCCTTACGTCAACAAGCTGCTCACCGGGCAGGACTTCCACTTCCACTGCCATTCCAACCTGGTGCGCGCGGTGCTGCCGCATGGCCTCACCGAGTTCGACGTGCACGACGTGCTGAACGTGTTCCAGGTGACCGGGCTGAACGCCGACGATCTCTACTTCATGCGCGCGAGCCCGGCGCGGGCGGGCGACTACCTGGAATTCTTCGCCGAGATCGACCTGCTCTGCGCGCTCTCCACCTGCCCCGGCGGCGATCTCTCGGTGCCGCTCTGGGGGCCGGAGGCGCGCGACCCGATCGCGGTGTGCCGGCCGCTCGCGGTGGAGGTGTACCGGCTGGACCCGGCGCTGCTCGCGGGCTGGAGGAGCCCGGAGGCGGCGCAGTACCGGGGGATGCACGGGCTCCGCGCCGAGCGGGGGTGGTGGGAGTTCGATCCGCCCCCGGTGTGAACGGGCGGGCCTGCGCGCGACGCGGCGGTTCGTACGGCATTGATAACGGGGGGAAGGGCGTGCAAGCCTGATCCCCCTTCGTCGCTCGCATCCTAGCCCCGGAAACCAGAATGCTCGTCCTGCACATCGGCAAGCACAAGACCGGCTCCTCCACCATCCAGCAATTCCTCGCCGCCAATGCGGAGAAGCTGCGCGATGTCGGGGTGATCTATCCCGCCATCGGGCTGGGCAAGAAGGCGCACCACGCCATGGCGCACCAGCTCGAGGAGCCGTCCGGCGCCTCCTCGGCCGAATGGCAGGAGCTGATCGCCCTGGAACGGGCGAACCGCGACAAGAAGGTCGTGGTGAGCAGCGAGGCTTTCGAGACCCTCAAGCCCAAGCAGGTGAAGACGCTGGCGAAGGCGGTGGGCCGGGCCGAGGTCCAGGTGGTGGTGTATGTGCGGGAGCTCGCGAGCGCGCTGCCCTCCCGCTACAACCAGCTCACCAAGAAGGGCATCAACCTCAAGGATTTCGACGCCTTCTACGCCGAGTACGGCCCGACCGACGGCTACAACCTGCGCCGCGTCATCGAGATCTGGGCCGGGAATTTCGGCTGGGACCGCATGCATGTGCGCCTGCTCGACCCGGCGAGCCTGGTGGGCGGCACGCTGATCGACGACCTGCTGGCAGTGCTTGGCCTGACCCTCGACGATCTCGGCGGCCCCGAGGCGGTGGCGCAGTCGCCGGTCAACGTCTCGATGGGGTGGAAGCCGCTCGAGGTGCTGCGCAGCATGGCGCTGGAACTCACCGCCCAGATCGGGCAGGACCCCAAGCAGCCGAACCGCCTCGGCCGCGGCGTCTTCTCCGCTTTGCGCGCGGCCTGCGAGCGGGTTGCCGAGGAGCTCGCGATGAACAAGGACCGGACGCAGTATCTCTCGGCCCGGCAGCATGCCGAATGCCAGGAAGCCTGGGTCCGGGAGGTGACGGCGCTGAATGCGAAGCTGGTCGGCGCCAAGCTGCCGCTGCCCGATGCCGGGCGGGTGGTGAAGGAGCGCCCCTTCATGCCGAGCCTCGAGCAGATGCCGGCGGAGGAGCGGCACGAATTCGCCGCCGAGCTGGAGATGGAATTCCGAAGCAAGGGCTGCGGCCTGCCGGAGGAGGCGGTGCGCCGGCTGATCCCGCTGGTGGCCGGCCCCGACGATGCGCTGAGGAAGGCCCGCAAGGCCCGGCGGAAGGCCTGGCGGGCCGAGCGCCGCGCCGCCAGGGAGGCGGCCGTGCCGGCGGTGGAGGCGGCCTAGGGAGCAGCATTGCTGGAACCGGAATTGGGAGAAAGAAGTAAGTAGTGAGGGCGGAGAGAACTCCGCCCCCACACCCCCACCTCCTTTTTTTGGCTTCTTGGCGCTTGCGGCTCCCGCACTCTCAGGTGCCGAGCCGTTGTCGGGCTGAGAACGGCGCTCGCCACACTTCCCCGTATCCAAAAATAAGAGGTGGGGCGTCTGGGGGGTCGCGGCACTGCCGCGACGTGAACTCCGCCCCCGGTCCTGCCCTCTGGCCTCGGCCTTGCCCCGCCGCCCCCCTTCCCTTATACGCCCCGCTTCCCGCGGCCGGTCGGCATCGGCCGCGCCTTGTCACGCGAGCGCGCCATGAAGCCCGAGATCCACCCCGACTACCACGAGATCACCGTCATCATGACCGATGGCAGCCAGTTCACCACGCGCTCCTGCTACGGCAAGCCGGGCGACAGCATCCGGCTCGACATCGACCCGAAGTCGCACCCGGCCTGGACCGGCCAGCAGCGGATCATCGACACCGGCGGCCAGATCGCGAAGTTCAACAAGAAATTCGCCGGCCTCGGCGTGCGCAAGAAGGGCTGAGTCCGCGCCGCGGGGGGCTTGAAGGCCGCCGGCGCGAAAACTACCTCCATCGCTGCCGTGGGGCGCCGTAAGGGTCCCCCGGCGCGGCCTGCGGGGGGATCGCCTATCGAGGGATCCCGGGACCGGCGGGCCGCGGTGCAACGAACCTTGCTTGAGCGAGGAGGTTCCGCGTGAACGCCTTCGATTTCTCTCCCCTGTTCCGTTCCGCCATCGGCTTCGACCGGCTTGCGCGCCTGATGGAGACCGCCCGGGCCGCCGCCGAGCCGACCGGCTACCCGCCCTACAACATCGAGAAGACCGGCGAGGACAGCTACGTGCTGACCATGGCCGTGGCGGGCTTCGGCGAGAACGACCTCGAGATCACCGCCCAGGAGAACACGCTGACGGTGCGCGGCCAGGCGCCGCAGCCGGAGGCGCAGAGCGGGCGCTTCCTCTACCGCGGCATCGCCGGCCGCGCCTTCGAGCGGCGCTTCGTGCTGGCCGACCACATCGTGGTGACGGGCGCCAGCCTGGAGAACGGCCTGCTGCACGTCGCGCTGAAGCGCGAGGTGCCGGAGGCGCTGAAGCCGCGCCGCATCGCGGTGCAGGCAGGCCAGCCGGCGATCGCCAACGAGAGCGTGGCGCCGGCCCAGGCGGCGTAAGGGAAGATTGGGGGGCGGAGAGAACTCCGCCCCCCAAACCCCCCGCCTCCTTTTTTTGGCGACTTGGGAAGCGGTGAGAGGGCAGCGCCGGTAGGGCGAAGCGGCGCGCCGTCGGAGACCGCGACCTAGCCCTTGCGGAAGAACGCCTCGGCCGCGCTCCTTTGCGCCTCGCGCGAGGCGATCGCCTGCTCGGCCCGCGCGATCTCCGCCGTCAGCGCCGCGATGTAGTCCCGCAGCTCCTCGACCCCCTTGCCGTCCAGCACCGCCGGCTGGAAGGCCACCGGCCGGCGCGGCCGCTCGTCGTCATCGGCCAGAACCATGGCTGATCTCCGTCGTTCGGGCTTTGACCCGGCCCGCCCCCCTCTCTATATCCCCGCTCCTCCGCGGCCGCGCGTCCGCCCGCAGAACAGGTACCATCATGCAGCAGCCGCTCATGCCCAAGGCCACCGCCGTGTGGCTGATCGAGAAGACCTCCCTCACCTTCGAGCAGATCGCCGAGTTCGTCGGCATGCACCCACTCGAGGTCCAGGCGATCGCCGATGGCGAGGTGGCGCAGGGCATCATCGGCTACGACCCGGTCGCCAACGGCCAGCTGACGCGTGAGGAGATCGCGCGCTGCGAGGCCGATGCCTCGGCCCGGCTCAGGCTGGCGGAGAGCACCATCCAGCTGCCCAAGCTGCGCAGCAAGGGCGGGCGCTACACCCCCGTCTCCAAGCGCAACGACCGCCCGGACGCGATCGCCTGGCTGCTGCGCCACTACCCGCAACTGACCGATGCGCAGGTCTCGAAGCTGCTCGGCACCACCAAGGACACCATCGCCAAGGTGCGCGACCGGACGCATTGGAACAGCGCCAACATCAAGCCGCGGGATCCGGTGATCCTCGGCCTCTGCACCCAGTCGGACCTGAACGCCGCGGTGGCCGCGGCGGGCGAGCGGCCGGCCGGGACGCCGGAGCCGCACGCCGCCGACGACGCCGCCTGAAAGCCGCCGGCTAGGAGTGCCTTTCGGTGCGCAGGCGCTCCAGCTCTTCCTTCACGCGCAATTTCTGGACCTTCAATCTGATCAGCTCGTCCGCGTCGGGTTGTGGACGGGAATCCTCGTCCATGATGCGCCGCTCAAGGGCCGCATGCCGTTCTTCCAGCGAAATCAGCCTGGGATTCGAGGGCATCAGGGCAGAATCCTCCTCTCGATGCGCCAATGGGGTAGGTTCCCCGGTACGCCGGGCGCAAGGGCGGCCGCTCTCGGCCCGCTCCGGCCCGGCGGCTGGATGATAAGGGGCCTGGTCACGGGAATGCATCCCAAACTTCATCGCGCCGTGGTATCGGCCGGGGCGTGCCATGCTGGCCGACCGTGACTCCATGCTGCGCCGCCTCCATGAGCTGCGCAGCGAGCACCGCGACCTCGACACCGTCATCGCCCGGCTGGAAAGCGCGGCGATGGACCAGCTCCAGCTGCAGCGCCTCAAGAAGCGCAAGCTGAAGCTCAAGGACGAGATCGCCTGGCTGGAGAGCCGGCTGCTGCCGGACATCATCGCCTGATGGCGGGGGCGCCGGGCGCCGGCCCGCTGGTCGGCATCATCATGGGCAGCCGCTCGGACTGGGAGACGCTGCGCCACGCGGCGGAGATGCTGCAACGGCTCGGCGTGCCGCACGAGACCCGGGTGGTCTCGGCCCATCGCACGCCGGGGCGGCTGGTGGCCTATGCGGAAGGCGCGGCGGCGCGGGGGCTCCGGGTGATCATCGCCGGCGCCGGCGGGGCGGCGCACCTGCCGGGCATGGCGGCGGCGATGACACGGCTACCGGTGCTCGGCGTGCCGGTGCAGAGCCAGGTGCTGAACGGCGTCGACAGCCTGCTCTCCATCGTCCAGATGCCGGCCGGGGTGCCGGTGGGGACGCTCGCCATCGGCCGCGCCGGGGCGGTGAACGCGGCGCTGCTGGCGGCCGCCATCCTGGCGCTCGGGGACCCCGCGCTGGCGGCGCGGCTGGAGGCGTTCCGCCAGGCGCAGACCGAGGGCGTGCCGGAGGAGCCGGCATGACCGCTGCCCTGCCTCCCGGGGCGGTGATCGGCATCCTGGGCGGCGGGCAGCTCGGCCGGATGTCGGCCCTGGCGGCGGCGCGGCTCGGCTATCGCTGCCATGTCTTCGGCCAGGCGGCCGACGAGCCCGGCATGCAGGTCACCGCCGAGCACAGCATCGCCCCCTTCGAGGACGAGCAGGCGCTGCGCCGATTCGCCGATGCGGTGGACGTGGTGACCTTCGAATTCGAGAACGTGCCGGCGCGCGCGCTCGAGGTGCTGGAGGCGGCGGTGCCGTGCCGGCCGGGGGTGAAGGCGCTGCGCATCTGCCAGGACCGGCTGGCCGAGAAGGCGTTCCTCGAATCGGCGGGGATCCCCGTGGCACCGTGGCGGGCGGTGGCCAGCGAGGCCGAGCTCGCCGCCGCGGTCGCGGCGATCGGCCTGCCGGCGGTGCTGAAGACCACGCGGCTCGGCTATGACGGGCGCGGCCAGGCGGTGCTGCGCCGGCCCGAGGATGCCGCCGCCGCCTGGGCGCGGCTGGCGCCGCGGCCGCTCATCCTCGAGGGCTTCGTCGACTTCACTCACGAGCTCTCGGCGATCGCCGCGCGCGGGGCGGATGGCGCGCGCGCGGTGTTCGACGCGGTCGAGAACCGCCATGCGCGCCACATCCTGGATGTGAGCTTCGCGCCGGCGCGGGTGCCCGAGCGGATCGCGCAGCGGGCGCGCGAGCAGGCCGCCGCGGTGGCGGAGGCGCTCGATCTCGTCGGCGTGGTGGCGCTCGAGATGTTCCTGCTGCCGGATGGCAGGCTGCTCGGCAACGAGATCGCGCCGCGGCCGCACAATTCCGGCCACTGGACGATCGATGCCTGCCTCGCCAGCCAGTTCGAGCAGCATGTGCGCGCGGTGGCGGGCCTGCCGCTCGCGCCGCCGGCGCGCCACCACGACGCGGTGATGCGGAACCTGATCGGGCCGGAAGGGGCGGCGGCCTGGCCGGGCCTGCTCGGCCGCGCCGGGGTTGCGCCGCATCTCTACGGCAAGGCGCAGGCGCGGCCGGGACGGAAGATGGGCCACGCGACGCGGTTGTTGCCGCTCGGCAGCCTGGCCGCGATGAGCGAGTCCGAGGCGCTCGGCGCACTGTGCTGATTTTGCCGGTTCGACACTGTGTCCTTCTCGACACAGTACGCGAGAGTTAGATGCGTACCCCGTACCAACCGGATGCAGCGATGTTACCTTCGCGCTGACCAAGGCGTCCGGCGTGGATTTGCGGCCACAAGTCGCGCGGCGGCCGGGCCGAAGGGGAGAATGGGCATGACGTTGAGGAAGACTCTTCTCGCCGCGACCATCCTGGCTCTGCCATTGGCAGCGCAGGCGCAGCCGGTGACCGGGCTGTATGTCGGCGCCGGCCTGGGTGCCAATTATCGCGACGACACCGCCCGCGAGCCGACCGGCGGCGGCGTCTCGGTGCGCAACCGGACGAGCTGGGGCTACACCGGGCTCGCGAGCATCGGCTGGGGCTTCGGCAACGGCCTGCGCATCGAGGTGGAAGGCAATTTCCGCGAGAACGACGTGGACAAGGTGGTCATCACCGGCCACGGCCCGACGCACAATGTCGGCGGCGCGAGCTATTTCCGCTCCGGCTACGTCTACACCTACGGCATCATGGCGAACGCGATCTACGAGTTCGCGCGCTTCGGCTGGCCGGTGCAGCCCTATCTCGGCGGCGGCATCGGCTATGCCTGGCACCAGTATGACCGCGTCGGCGCCCGGGTGAACCTGTTCAGCGCGACGACCGGCGTGCGCAACGGCTATGCCGATGTGCGCACCGACGACACCGACGGCACCTTCGCCTATCAGGCGATCGCCGGCCTGGCGATCCCCATCCGCGCCGTGCCCGGCCTCGCCATCACCGCCGAGTACCGCTTCTTCGGCACGCTCGACCCGTCGCTCAACACGCGCACGGTCCGCGCGCCGACCACCGCGGCCGGCGTGGTGAACGGCCCGGGCCAGGTGTTCCGCGGCAAGATCGAGCCGGACAACATGAACCACTCGATCCTGGTCGGCGTGCGCTACAATTTCGGCCAGGCCCGCCCGCCGGCGCCGGCGGTGGCGCCGGCGGTGGCACCCGCCCGCACCTATCTCGTGTTCTTCGACTGGGACCGCTACAACCTGACCGACCGTGCGCGGCAGATCATCGCCGAGGCGGCAGCCAACCGCACCCGGGTGCAGGTCACCCGCATCGAGGTGAACGGCTACACCGACCGTTCGGGCACTGTGCAGTACAACCAGGGCCTCTCGGTCCGCCGCGCCAATGCGGTGGCGGCGGAGCTGGTGCGGCTCGGCGTGCCCCGCAACGAGATCGTCGCCCGCGGCTTCGGCGAATCGAACCCGCTGGTGCCGACCGCGGACGGCGTTCGCGAGCCGCAGAATCGCCGCGTCGAGATCATCCTGCGCTGAGGCGCCCGGCGCGGACCGGCGGGCCGCGAGACCACGAAAGGGGCGCCCCCAGGGCGCCCCTTCTGCTTTTGGCCGGGCCGGCGGACCGGTTCCGTCTCAAAGGGTTACCGGCGGCCTGGCCCGCTGCCGGAACCGCCTGCTGCGCTTGCGAAGCCTGGGCGCTAGGGGCATGTTCACCACCAGGCGCGCAGGCTGGCGAAACGAGTTGCCGGTCGCGGATGCCGGAGGGGGTCATGGGTAAGGGCCGAGCTCTGCTGGCCGCGTTCTGCCTGGTTCCGACGCTGGGTGCGGCGCAGACGCTGCAGGGCCCCTATGTCGCCGGCGGCATCGGCGCGAATTTCATCCAGGAGACCGACCTCAACCCCGATTCGCAGACCCGGCTCGGGCTGCGGCTGGGCAATCTCGGCACCGGCGGCAACCTCGCCTTCAATCCCGGCTTCGCCGGCGTGATGAGCTTCGGCTGGGGCTTCGGCAACGGGCTGCGCGCCGAGGTCGAGGGCTCCTGGCGCAGCAACAGCCTCGACACGCTGAGCGGCTACGGCGCGCTCGGCCATGCCAGCGGCAGCCAGGACACCTATGGCGTGATGGCCAATGTGCTGCTGGATCTGCGCGCCATCGGGCCGGTGGTGCCCTATATCGGCGTCGGCGCCGGCTACATGGTGACCAATTGGCGCGCCATCCGCGCCAACATGGTGGGCGGCGCGCTGCGCTTCACCGGCGACGATTCGGACGGGCGCTTCGCCTATCAGGGCATCGCCGGCCTCGCCTTCCCGCTGGGCTTCGCGCCCGGCCTCGCGCTCACCGCGGAGTACCGCTTCCTCGGCACGCTGCAGCCGCAGCTCCAGGCGCGCTTCGACAACCCGACGACCGGGGCGACGGTCGCGACGGGCACGGTGGGCCCGGAGAACTACAACCACTCGCTGATGCTCGGGCTGCGTTTCGCCTTCAACCAAGGCGCCGCGCCGCCGCCGGCGGCGCCGGCTGCGGCACCCGAGCCGACGCGCACCTTCCTCGTCTTCTTCGACTGGGACCGCGCCGAGCTCACCGACCGCGCACGGCAGATCGTGGGCCAGGCGGCGGCCACGGCGCGCGGCGGGCGGACCACGCGCATCGACGTGGCGGGCCACGCCGATCGCTCCGGCACGCCGCAATACAATCAGGCGCTGTCGCAGCGGCGGGCGGAGGCGGTGGCGAGCGAGCTGGTGCGCCAAGGCATCCAGCGGAGCGAGATCACCGTGACGGCCCTCGGCGAAAGCCGGCCGCTGGTGCCGACCGCGGACGGCGTGCGCGAGCCGCAGAACCGGCGGGTCGAGATCGTGCTGCGCTGAGGCGGCGTTCGTCAGCGCCAGACGAGGCAGCGAGTGGGGGCGGAGAGAACTCCGCCCCCACACCCCCACCTCCTTTTTTTGACTCTTGGCGCTGGCTCCTCCCGCACTCTCAGGTGCCACGCCGTTGTCGGGCTGAGAACGGAGCTTGCCTCGTTTCCCCGTATCCAAAAAAAGGAGGTGGGGGGTTTGGGGGGCGGAGTTCACTCCGCCCCCCAAGCTTTCTTCTTCCGCGCGCCGGAAATGGGCTAGCGGGTCATCCCCTCAACGGCTGCGGCGGCGCGCCGTGGGCCGCGTGGCGGCCGGGGTGGCGGTGCATTCGGGTGCCGAGTAGGCCTGGATGAGGTTGCGCTCGATCGCGAATTTCGCCAGGTCCTGCGGGCCCTGCGCGCCGAGCACCTGCTGGAACAGCGGCGCGTTGTCGGTGCAGAAGAAGGAGCCCGAGCGGACGCCGTCCTGTGACTGCTCGTTGGCCAGCTGAGTGATGTAGCTGTCCTGCTGGGTGCGGCCGCGGTTGCCGAAGCTACGGCGGAAATGGCCGTCCACGCCGCGGCCGGCGCTGTTGAGGTCGCTCATGTAGCGGCGGACGAAATTGTTGTAGCCGTCGTTCTGGCGGCAGGCGAGCGCCACCACCATGAGATGGCTCTGCAGGGCGCGGATCTCGAACGCGGTCCGCTCCTCGGGCTGGATGCAGGCGTCGGCGAGCGCGGGCCCTGCGATCAGGGCGCTGCACAGCGCGGCGATGACGGGCCTCGATGGCTTCATGGTACCGGGTGCTCCCCTCGAATCCGGATCGGCAGGTCCCCCCCGGCGCGAGGCGACACCCTGCCGCCCCTGGCCGCAAACCCACCAGAGTTGCTCAATAGCCGGGCAGCGGCCCGAACGGAACAGAAAATCGTCGGCGGCAAGCCAGGAAATCCAAGCCGGTATTGGGTGATCCGCATATATTACAACAAGTTTCCACGGCTCACGGAGCGCGGGCCTGGCGCTGGAGGGCCAGTGGCGGGCCAGGAGGGGCGCTGCCCCTCCTGGACCTCCCCGCCGGGGGGCAAGCGATGCCCCCGGACCCCGCGGGAGATGTACAGGTCCGGAATTGGGAAGGGGCACGTCCCGAGCGCTGAAGCGGCGCGCTGGTCGTGCCCCTTCCCAATTCCGGACCTCTCCTCGCGGGGTCTGGGGGGCACGGCTGCCCCCCAGCGGGGGAGAGCCCGAGAGGGGGCGGCGCCCCCTCTCGGTCCAGCCCTCAGGCCTTACGCCGCGCGGCGCCGCCGGAGGCGGCCGAGATCGGCGAGCCGCCGGTCGAGGAAGCCGAGTGCCGCGTCCACCTCCGGGTCCTCGTCGCGCAGCCAGTAGGCCAGGGTCGCGCCGTAGATCGCGGCCAGGGTGGCGCGGCGCGTGTACCAGGAGAAATCGGCCGAGGCGTCGCCCGCCGCGTGCCACATCGCATCCGCCGTGCGCGCCGCGATGCGCGCCGCGGGGATGGCGTTCCATGGCAGGGCGAGCAGGCCGAGCGCGCCGCGCAGCGCGCGCTTGTGCGGCGCCAGCAGGCGCAGGCGCGCGGCCACGACGGCGCGGATGCGGTCCGGAATGCGCAGCGCCGCCACCTCCGGGCCGGCGGCGGCCGCCACGTCGCGGTCGGTGAGGTCGGCCCAGGCCTCGATCGCCGAGACGATGCCGCGCGGGAACATCCAGGTGGCGGCGACCGGGTCGTGGCCGGCGGCGCGGATGCCCGCCTCCAGCGCCGTCATGGTCCAGCCCCCGGCCTCGACATGGGGCAGGGCGGCGCGCAGGGCGGCGTCGCGTTCGGGATCGGGCTCGAGCGCGGTCATTCTGCCTCCTTCTCCGCGGCCGCGGCGGCGCGGGCGAGCTCCTCGGTGAAGCCGAACAGCGAGAGGTCGTCCATCCGCATCGGGTAGAGCACGCCGTCGAGATGGTCCGCCTCGTGCTGCATGACGCGGGCGGTGATGCCGCCCGCCTCGCCGGCGACCGCGGTGCCGGAGGCGTCGAGGCCGCGGAACCAGATGCGTGCCGGGCGCGTCACGGCGCCGCGCAGGCCGGGGATCGAGAGGCAGCCTTCCCAGGCGGTCTCGGTCTCCTCGCCGGCCGGCTCGATCACCGGGTTGATCAGCACGCTCGCCTGTCCCGCGCCGGTGCGCCAGACGAACAGGCGGAGCGGCACATGGACCTGCGGCGCGGCGAGGCCGATGCCGCCGGCATCCTGCATGGTCTCCGCCATGTCGGCGATCAGCCGGCGGATCTCCGGTGCGGTCGGATCGGCCACCGGCTCCGCGACGCGGAGCAGCACGGGGTGGCCCATCCGGGCGATCTTGAGTATGGCCATCGGACGCCCGCGGGATATGGGAATGGAGGCTCGGACCCTCCATATCCCCCCTGTCCTTCGGAGACGAGGGGCTTCCGGCCGGGTGGTGCTCCGTGCTATCCCTGCCGGAATGTCGTGGACTGCCGCGCTTCCGGTGCGGGAGCCGCGGCTTTCCGTCTTTCCAACCCCATGGCCACCCCAGGAGGTCGCCCCGCGTGCAAGTCGTCGTTCGTGACAACAATATCGACCAGGCCCTCAAGGCGCTGAAGAAGAAGCTGCAGCGCGAGGGCGTGTTCCGCGAGATGAAGCTCCGCCGCCACTACGAGAAGCCCTCCGAGCGCCGTGCGCGCGAGGCCGCCGAGGCCGTGCGCCGCGCCCGCAAGGTGGAGCGCAAGCGGCTGGAGCGCGAGGGCTTCTGACCAGCCCCGCCCGGACCCCGTGAGCGGGGCCGGCACCGAGCGATGCCGCGGCGCGGGGAAACCCGCGAGCCGCGGTTTTGCGTTGTTGGGGCTGCTGCTGGCGCTGGCCGGCGGCGCCAGGGCGCAGGGCGCGCCGCCCGAGGCGGCGCCGATGCTGCCCTTTCTCGTGCAGAGCATCTGCCTGGATGGCGGCGGGCGCCCAATGCCCGGGGTGCTGCCCTTCGAGCCCGCCTGCCAGCGCCGGGCACCCGCCCAGCCCGGCGCCCTGCCCTATCGCCGGCATGACTGGCCGGTCGCCGCCGTCGCCGCGCGCGATCCGCTCGGCTACCAGGCGAGCGATTCGCTGCTGACCCGCTATCACGGCCGCCCCGCCGTCGTGCACGCGCTGGATTTCGGTCAGGGGGACCGGCGCTTCGGGGTGCTGGACCGCGGCCGCGGCGATGGCGGCAACCTCATGTTCCTGGGCGAGGCCGCGGTGTTCGCCGCCATGACCGAGGACGCCACCGGCGGCGTGCAGTGGTTCCGCTCGCCCGATTGCCGCCAGGGCGGCAGCGGCATGCATGGCTGGCTGCTCTTCGTCTGGCCGGCGACGGCGCAGTGGCAGTCGCAACTGGTGCAGCTCAGCATCGCGCCGAGCCCGGAGATCTGCCCGCCCGCCTTCGGCCCGAGCTACACGCGCTGGCGGCTGGCGCGCTTCCCCCTGCCCTGGCGCGAGGCCGCCACCGGCGCGGTGGGAGAGCTTCCGGCCGAAGCGATCGTGTCCGAGCACTATGCCGGCACCAGCATCCAGGCCGCGCATCACCTCGAGCGGTTCCTGCTGGTGCGCGACCTCGGCCTGGTGCGCTGGGAGCGGTGGGAAAACCTGGCGCTGTCGCGCATCGCCGGCGCCGCGCAGCAGGCCGAGCGGGTGGAGGCGCAGAACCGCTGTCCGGAACTGCCGATGACCGGGGCGCCGGGACCGGGCTGGGTGCGCACCGCCTGCCGGTTCTGGACCAATTTCGTGCGCGCCACGCCGGGCGGGCCGCCGCTACGCGCGCTGGACTGGCCGTAGACTGGGGGGCGGAGTGAACTCCGCCCCCCAGACCCCCCACCTCCTTTTTCTGGCTATGGGGAAGCGTGGAAAACTCCGTTCTCAGCCCGACAACGGTGTGGCGCCTGAGAGTGCGGGAGGCGCCTGCGCCAAGTAGCCAAAAAAAAGAGGTGGGGGTTCGGGGGCGGAGTTCTCTCCGCCCCCGATCTTTTCTTCTTCCCCCCGACGGTTGACAGCACCGGACGTGGCCCTTACAGGGGCCGCCTTCCAGGAACTGCCACGATGAAGATCCGCAACAGCCTCAAGACCGCGAAGACGCGTGACAAGAACTGCGTGCTGGTCCGCCGCCGCGGCCGCGTCTACGTGATCAACAAGAAGAACCCGCGCCTCAAGGCCCGCCAGGGCTGAGGTTGCCGCCGCGCGACGGCGCGGCGCGGGGACCAGGTTCAGGCGCCGCGGGAGCGATCCCGCGGCGCCTTTTCCGTGCGCGGCTTGCTTGTCCCGGCTCACGCGCCGCACCATTCTGCCCAGCAGGGAGTAGCCGCCATGATCCCCCTGCCCGCCCCCAAGCCGGAGATCCTCGCCCGCCGCGCGGAGATCGTTGCGGCACTCGCCGCCATCGTCCCCGGCGACGGCGTGATCAGCGAGCCGATCCGGCTGAAGCCTTACGAAACCGACGGTCTGGCGGCGTACCGGCAGGTGCCGCTCGCCGTGGTGCTGCCGGAGACCACCGAGCAGGTCGCGCTGGTGCTGCGCTACTGCCACGCGAACGGCATCCGGGTGATCCCGCGCGGCGCGGGGACATCGCTCTCCGGCGGCGCGCTGCCGCTCGCCGATGCCGTGGTGATCGGGCTGATGCGCATGAACCGCATCCTCGAGGTGGATTTCGACAACCGCCTCGCCGTGGTGGAGGCCGGGGTGACCAATATCGGCATCACCAACGCCGTCGCCGCCGAGGGGTTCTTCTATGCGCCCGATCCCTCGTCGCAGCTCGCCTGCATGATCGGCGGCAACGTCATGATGAATTCCGGCGGCGCGCACTGCCTGAAATACGGTGTCACCGCCAACAACCTGCTCGGGGTGAAGCTCGTCACCATCGAGGGCGAGGCGGTGGAGATCGGCGGGCGGCACCTCGATGCCGCGGGCTATGACTGGCTCGGCATCATCACCGGCTCCGAGGGCCAGCTCGGCATCGTGACCGAGGTCACGGTGCGCATCCTGCGCGGCCCGGAAGGCGCGCGCGCAATGCTGGCGGCCTTCGGCGCCATCGAGGTCGCCGGCGCGGCGGTGGACGCCATCATCGGCTCGGGCATCATCCCGGTCGCGCTCGAATTCATGGACAAGCCCTGCATCCATGCCTGCGAGGCCTTCGCCCATGCCGGCTATCCGCTCGACGCCGAGGCGATGCTGATCATCGAGGTCGAGGGCAGCACGGCGGAGCAGGACGCGCTGCTCGCGCGCATCCGCGACATCTGCGCGCGCTTCGACCCGATCAGCCTGAAGGTCGCCGAGACGGCGGAGCAATCGGCGGCGATCTGGAAGGGGCGCAAGGGCGCGTTCGGCGCGGTCGGGCGCATCAGCCCGGACTATCTCTGCATGGACGGCACCATCCCGACCTCGCAGCTGCCCCATGTGCTCGGGCGCATCGGCGAGATGAGCCGCGAATACGGACTGCAGGTGGCGAACGTGTTCCATGCCGGCGACGGCAATTTGCACCCGCTCATCATGTTCGACGCCAACGACCCCGACAGCTTCCATCGCGCCGAAAGCTTCGGGGCGGACATCCTGAAGCTCTGCGTCGAGGTCGGCGGCTGCCTCACCGGCGAGCACGGCGTGGGCATCGAGAAGCGCGACCTGATGGGCGTGCAGTTCGAGCCGCATGAGCTCGCGCAGCAGCGGCGGTTGAAGTCGGCCTTCGATCCCGCCTGGCTGCTGAACCCGGCGAAGGTGTTCCCGCTGCAGCCGATGGCCGCCGAGTAGGCCGCGTGTCGGACGCCGCGCCGATCGCCCCGCCGGACGAGGCGGCGCTCGCCGAGTTCGTCGCCACCGCGCGCGAACCGATCGCGATCGAGGGCAACGGCTCCAAGCGCGCCCTGTTGAGGCCGGTGCAGGCGGCGCACACGCTTTCCACCCGCAGCCTCGGCGGCATCACGCTCTACAGCCCGAAGGAGCTGGTGATCTCGGCGCGCGCCGGCACGCCCTTGCCGGAGATCGAGGCCGCGCTCGCCGAGCATGGGCAGCACCTCATCGCCGAACCGCCCGACACGCGCGGCCTGTTCGGGGTGGAGGCGCCGGCGACCTTGGGCGGCATCGTCGCCTGCAACCTCTCGGGGCCGCGGCGCATCGCCTGGGGCGCCATGCGCGACCACATCCTCGGTATCCGCATGGTGAATGGCAGCGGCGAGGTGATCCGCTCCGGCGGGCGGGTGCTGAAGAACGTCACCGGCCTCGATCTCTGCAAGCTGCTGGCAGGGAGCTACGGCACCCTCGGCGTGCTCACCGAGATCACGCTGAAGGTGCTGCCGGCGCCGGAAGCGAGCGGCACGGTCGCAGTGCGGGTGCCGGATCTCGCCACCGGCGTGCGCGCGCTCTCGGCCGGGCTCGGCAGCCCCTTCGGCGTCTCCGGCGCGGCGCTGCTGCCGGAAGGCGCGCCGCGCAGCGCGGCGCTCGACGGCATCGCCGCGGTGCTGCGCATCGAGGATTTTTCCGCATCGGTCGCCTATCGCATGGCGAAGCTGCGCGAGACCGTCGCCCGCTTCGGCGAGGTCGCGCTGCTCGAGGGCGAGAACAGCCGCGCGCTGTGGCGCCAGGTGCGCGAGGCGGTGCCGCTGGAGGCGAATTCGGCGGAGGCGGTGTGGCGCGTCTCGGTGCAGCCCAGCGCCGGACCCGCCGTCGCGCAGGCGGTGACGGAGAGCTTCGGCGCCCGCCTGCTGCTCGACTGGGGCGGCGGGCTGGTGTGGATCGCGGGGCCCGCGACCGAGGCGGCGCATGCGGCCGTGATGGAGGCCGCGCGCGCCGCCGGCGGCAGCTTCCTGCTTTTCCGCGCGCCCGAGCCCTTCCGCGCCGCGGTCCAGGTGCTGCCGGAGGAGCCGCCGGCGCTCGCCGCCATCGCCGCGCGCGTGAAAGCGGCCTTCGACCCGCGCGGCATCCTGAACCCGGGGCGCATGCGCCCCGCCTGAGGGTCAGGCGATCAGCACCCCGTCGGTGGGCGGGGCGGCGACGCTCTGGATCACGATGTTGTCGTCCGGCCCGCCATCCAGCACGTCCAGCCCGGGGCCGCCGATCAGCACGTCGTCGCCCGCCTCGCCGTTCAGCACGTCGTCGCCATCGCCGCCGATCAGCACATCGGCCCCGTCGCCGCCATTCGCGGTGATCGCGAAGGGAGCGGCCAGGCCGCTCGCATCCACCACGTCGTCGCCGGCGAGGGCATTGATCACGATGCGGTCGAGCCCCGCCTCGAAGCCGGTGATGTTCACCGCCGCCGCGAGGCCCAGGATGGTGATCCCGCTCGCATCGCCGCTCACCACGATGACGTCGTCGCCATCGGTCGCGTTGATGATGATGGTGTCCGCCGCGCCGTCGCCGGCGCCGGAGATGCCGAGATCGATGTCGATCTCCGTGACGTCGGTGCCTGAGAGGTCCTCGACCACCACCCTGTCCGCCCCGCCCAGGGCCTTGAAGGCGATGCGCTCGACATCGTTGACGTCCATGACGACGGTGGCGACGTCGCGGAACAGCACCGTGCGCCCGCCATTGGCGAAGATGCTGACGGTCTCCGCGATGTTGGCGCCGTTGAATTCCAGGCTGTCGAAGCCGTCCTGGCCTTCCACCACGTCGTTGTCGTCGCCGGGGTTCCAGACGAAGACGTCATCGCCTGCGCCCAGCAGGGCGACATCGTCGCCGTCGCCGCCTTGCACGAGGTCGTCGCCGGCGGAGCCGAGGAACAGGTCGGCGCCCAGGCCGCCGAACATGGCGAGGCCGATCCGCCCGGCCTGCAGGCCGGTGGCGTCGATCACGTCGTCCCCCGCGCCGGCATCCAGGGTGAGCCGGTCGAGCGCCGCGTCGATGCCCGACAGCGTCACCTTCGCCTGCAGCCCTTCCACCGTGACCAGGTCGGCGCTGCCCGACGCGCTGATGACGTCGTCGCCCGCGGTGCCGATCACGGACACCGCATCCGCCGCGCCATCCGGCGCGCCGGAGGCGGCGGCCAGGCGGATCGCCACCTCGGTGACGTCGGTGCCCGAGAGGTCGTGCAGGATGACACGGTCGGCGCCGCCGAGCAGGTTGAGGTCCAGCGTCTCCACCCCGTCGAGATCCATGGTGATGTTGGCGATATCGCGGAACAGGCGCACGCGTTCGCCGTTGGCGGCGATGTCGAGGCTCTCGGCGATGTTGGCGCCGGCGAAGAACAGCGTGTCCTGGCCGTCCTGTCCCTCCACCACGTCGCTGCCGTCGCCGGGATTCCAGGCGAAGGCGTCATTGCCGGCGCCGAGGAAGGCGACATCGTCGCCCAAAAAGCCGCTGACGAAATCGTCGCCGTCGCCGCCGCGCAGCACATCCGCGAAGCGCGAGCCGGTGATCAGATCGTTGCCCGCGCCGCCGTCGAGCGTGAGATGCAGCGCGGTCTGCAAGGTCGAGGCGTCGAGGATGTCGAAGCCGCCTTCGCCGGCGACGGTGAGGGCGTCGCCCGTTTCGACGGCGGCGAGGGTCACCAGGGCCGCGAGGCCGCCGATGCTGACGCCGCCGTCCGCGCCCGTCACCGAGATGCCCTCGTTGAGCCCGCCGCCATGCACCCGCACGGTGTCGGGCGCGGCGTCGCCGACACCGCCGGGCGTCGCGGCGAGGTCCACGCTCACTTGCGTCACCTCCGTGCCGGAGAGGTCGTTCACCGTGATCCTGTCGGTGCCGCCGCCGGCCCGCAGCTCGACCCGCTCGACGCCGCCGGCATCCATGGTGATTGCGCCGATGTCGCGCACCAGGCGCAGCCGGGCGCCATTGGCGGAGAGCTCCATCTGCTCGGCGAGCGCGGCGCCGTTGAAGCGCAGCGCGTCGAACCCGTCCCCGCCCTCGACCACGTCGCTGCCGTCGCCCGGATCCCAGGCGAAGCGGTCGTCGCCGGCGCCGAGGAAGGCGGTGTCGTTGCCCTGGTTGCCGTCGATCAGGTCGTTGCCGTCGCCGCCGAACATCAGGTCGGCGCCGTTGCCGCCGAGGATGGTGTCGTTGCCGCTGCCGCCATCCAGCGTGAGCGCGGCGAGCGCGGCGACGTTGCCGGCGACGGAGACGAGGTCGTCGCCGCCATTGGCGTGGATCTCGATGCGCTCGGTGCCGCCGGCATCGACGGTGAACGGCGCCGGCGCGATGCGGTCCACGCGCAGGCGGTCGCCCACGGCGGTGACCGCGAAGGTCTCGGCGCCGTTGCCGCCGTTGATCTCGGCGGTGTCGACGCCCTCGCCGCCCTCGAAGGTGTCGTTGTCGTCGCCGGGGTTCCAGATGAAGCGGTCGTCGCCGCGGCCGCCGAGCACCAGGTCGTCGCCGTCGCCGCCGACCAGCACGTCGTCGCCGACGCCGCCATTCAGGGTATCCGCGCCGCCCTTCCCGAGCAGCGTGTCGTTGCCGCCGCTGCCGCGCAGCTGGTCGTCGCCGGAGCCGCCGGTCAGCACGTCCTTGCCGGCGCCGCCGTTGATGATGGCGCGCGGCAGGGCGCCGCTGGCCTCGGAGAGGGTGATGACGTCCGCCCCGCCCCGGCCGAAGACCTCGATGCGCTCGGTGCCGACGATGGTCGGGCTGCCGCCCTGCACCGGCACGGCGCCGCCATTGACCAGGATCGCCCCCGCCGCGTTGCGGGCGAGGGTGATCAGGTTGTCCTCCGCGTCGCCGAGGACGGAAAGCGTCTTGTTCGAGAAGGTCGCGGTGACCGACACTGGGGCGTGCTCCGGGCGGGGGTAGCGGCTCACTCGCCCTTTGCACCGGCAAGCGCCGGCCCGCCTGTTCCCGCCGGGACAGCGCGCGGCGCCTTCTCATGCCGGAGCCGCCGCGGAGACCTCATGCCGAGGCTGTTGCTTGCGCTCCTGCTGCTCGCCGCCGCCGCCGTGCAGGCGCAGGAAGCGCCGCGGCCGCCGCCCGATTGCGGCTGCGGCGTGCCGGATTCGCCGCGCGGGCCGCGCTAGTGAGAGCGCCGTTCTCAGCCCGCCAACGCTGCGGCATCTGAGACTGCGGGAGGAGCCAGCGCCAATAAGCCAAAAAAAGGAGGTGGGGGGTTTGGGGGGCGGAGTTCATCTCCGCCCCCCAACCTTCTCCCTCTTTCAGTAGGGCCTGGCGGCGGCCAGGTTGCCCGGATCGAGCCCGAGCGCCTGTGCGGTCGCCGGCCCCATCTGCCCGGCCGGTTGCAGGCCGCGGCTCGCCTGGAAGCGCTCGAGCGCCGCCTGGGTGCCGGGGCCCCAGACGCCGTCCACCACCCCGCCATAGAAGCCCGAGGCGCGCAGCCGCCACTGGATGTTGCGCACCGCGGCAGGCGGCAGCGGCTCCGGCATGAGGGCGACCGGCGCGGGTGCCGTGGCGGCGGCGAGCTCGCCCGGGCTCAGCCCGAGCATGGTGGCAGTGGCCGCGTTGAACGGCCCGATCTGCAGCCCGTTCCTCTGCTGGTAGCTCTCCAGCGCCGCCTGGCTCTCGGGTCCCCAGATGCCGTCGGCGGCGCCGCGATAGGCGCCCGTAGCGCGCAGCCGCTCCTGCACCCGCGTCACCGCCTGGGGCGGCAGCGGCTGCACATAGGTGAGCGGCGGCGGCTGTTGCGCCAGGGCGGGAGGCGCTATCGCGGGGAAGGACAGCGCCAGCCCGGCCAGGGCGATGTGAAGGGGGTTCATCCTCCTGCCCTCCTGTCATGCTCAGGGCGCAACGGGCGGCTGGCCCGGAGGTTGCAGGGCCCTCTTGCCCTCCCCCTGGCCCGCCAACACACTGGGCCGGGGAAGAGGGAGCCGGCGCATGCGCGTGATACCCACCGGCCGTTCGCTCGGCGCCGAGATCGAGGGGGTCGACCTCCGCGCGCTCGACGAGGCGGGCTTCGCGGCCATCCATCATGCCTGGATCGCGCATGGGGTGCTGCTGTTCCGCGGCCAGGCGCTCACCGATCAGGACCTCGTCGCCTTCAGCCGCCGCTTCGGCGCGCTCGACATCGCGCCGGTGCAGGAGAACGGGCGCCGCTTCGTCGAGGGCCTGCCGGAGATCTATGTCGTCTCCAACGTGCTCGGCGCCGACGGCCAGCCGATCGGCAGCCTCGGCGCCGGCGAGGCGGTGTGGCACACCGACATGTCCTATCTCGAGCGGCCGCCCAAGGCCTCCATGCTCTACGCGCTGGAGGTGCCGCCCGCAGGCGGCGACACCTCCTTCTGCGACATGTACGCCGCACATGACGCGCTGCCGGCCGCGCTGCGCGCGCGCGTCGCCGGGCTCCGCGTCAAGCATGACGGCACCTACAACAGCGGCGGCTATCTGCGCGCCGGCGTGACGCCCACCGACGATCCGCGCGAGGCGCCGGGCATGCTGCATCCGCTGGTCTGCCGGCATCCCGAGAGCGGGCGCCCGATGCTCTATCTCGGGCGGCGGCGCAACGCCTATCTGGACGGGCTGCCGCTGGCGGAGAGCGAGCGGCTGCTCGACGAGATCTGGGCGATCGCAACGCGGCCCGACTTCGCCTGGACGCATCGCTGGCGGGTCGGCGACCTGGTGCTGTGGGACAACCGCTGCACCATGCACCGGCGCGATCCCTTCGACGCCGCCGCGCGCCGCGTCATGCACCGCACCCAGATCCAGGGCGAGGCGCCGCCGGCGGCATGAACGCGCCGCGCCGCGCCCTGCTCTTCCTGCTCCCTGCGCTGCCGGTGCAGGCGCAGACGCGCTGGCCGGAGCGCCCGGTGCGGGTGATCGTGCCGGTGGCGCCGGGCGGCTCGGTGGATGCCGTGGCGCGGCTGATCGGGCGGCATCTCGGCGAGTTCCTCGGCGCACCCTTCGTGATCGAGAGCCATGCCGGCGCCGGCGGCAACATCGCCTTCGAGATGGTGGCGACGGCGCGGCCGGATGGCTACACGCTGCTCGCCGGCTGGGATTCGGTGGCGATCAACCCGGCGATCTATCGCAGCGTGCCCTATGACCCGCTGCGCGACTTCGCGCCGGTGGTGCAGACCGTGCGCGCCGCCCAGGTGCTGGTGGTGCGGCCGGAGCTGCCGGCGCGCGACCTGGCGGAGTTCGTCGCGCTCACGCGCACCCGGCCGATCACCCTGGGATCGCCGGGCAATGGCAGCATCGGGCATCTCGCGGCGGAGATGGTGAAGATCCGCACCGGCGCGGCGTGGACGCATGTGCCCTATCGCGGCGGCGGCCCGGCCATGGTGGACCTGCTGGCCGGGCATATCGACGCCCTCTGCCTCACCCTGGCGGCCGCCATCGGGCATGTCCGCAGCGGCCGGATGCGCGCCATCGCGGTGTCCACCGCGGCGCGCGCGCCGGCGCTGCCGGAGGTGCCGAGCCTCGCGGAGCAGGGGCTCGAGGGCTATGACGTGGTGTCCTGGCAGGGCCTGCTGGCGCCCGCCGGCACGCCGGCGGAGATCGTGCAGCGGCTGAACGCCGCGGCGAACCGCGCCCTGGCGCTGCCGGAGGTGGCGGCGCATCTCGCATCACAGGCGCTCGATCCGGTGGGCGGGACCCCGGCGGTGCTGGAGGCGCTGCTGCGCGAGGACGTGGCGCGCTGGCCGGCCCTGGTGCGCGCGGCGGGCGCACGGCTCGACTGAGGTGCCGGAGGCTGCGCGGCCTCGGGCCAGGCCGGATGCAACCGGGACAGGTTCTTCCAAGTTGCGCTGGCGTGAGCGGCGCCTTGCGCGACTCCCGGTGCCGCCCCATGGCGTGGCGTTCCGCAGCAGCGGAGGAGGAGCCAGTGATGCCGAGAATCGTTGTCCTGCTGAGCACGGCCCTGCTGGGCCTGGGCCTCGCCGCAAGCGGCGCGCAGGCGCAAGGCCATGGCCGCGGCGGCGGGGGTGGCGGGGGCGGCGGTGGCGGGTGGGGTGGCGGCGGCGGTCCCCATTGGGGCGGCGGCGGCGGTCCCCACTTGGGCGGCGGCGGCCCCCATTGGGGCGGCGGGGGCGGCCCCCGTTTCGAGGGCGGCGGCCCGCGTCATGGCGGCGGCGGGCCGCGCTTCGATGGCGGCGCCCCGGGGCATGGCTGGGCGCGGGCCGATATTGGCCGGTCGGTGGGCGGGCCTTGGCGGGGTGAGCGGGGCTTCGTGGCGCACGGTCCGCTCGGCGTGGTGGGCCGCGGCCCCGCCTTCTATGCCGGCCGCTGGGCCGGGCCCGCCTACGCCGCACGCTGGGTCGGGGCGCCCTTTCCCGCGCTCTGGGGCGTCGCCCCCTGGGTGCCGATCTGGGCCGCCGCCGTTCCCGCCATCGCGTGGTTCACCTGGGCGCCGAGCGCCTATGCCGAGGTCTATTACAGCCCGGTCTATCCGCAGTACTGGTCCCAGTCCTATGGCTATGGCGGCACCGCCTATGCCGCGGGCGGTCCGGGCTACGCCTATTGCACGCAGTACTCGACCGCCTGGTGAGCGCCGGCGGCGCATCCGGCTCCGCCGGGTTCTCGGCGGCCCTCGCCGATGGCGCGCGCGCGTGGGCCGGGATGGCCGGCGCGTGACGAAAACATGAGACACTGCCTGCTTGAACGCGGGTTGTCGCAACGCATGTGACTCTTCCTGTCGCAAGGCGGTCGCGGGGAAAGGGAGTCCGGCGCCGCCACCCCGCGCGCCGCCCGATGCGCCCTCCGCACCGAGCCGAACGCGGCGAAGGCGGCGGAGAGGAGACGCAGATGCGCAAGATCCTGACCCTGCTCGGCGCCGCGCTGTTGGCGTCGGGCCTTGCCAGCGTGCCGGCGGAAGCCGGTCGCCATGGCGGCGGCGGGGGCCATTCGGGCGGAGGCCACGCGGGCGGGGGCGGCGGGCACTGGAGCGGTGGCACGGGCCATTGGGGCGGCGGGCACTGGAGCGGTGGCACGGGCCATTGGGGCGGCACCGGCATGCGGTGGAGCGGCACGCCCGGCCATCATTGGAGTGGCACCCCGCACTGGGGTGCGCCCGGCCATTACGGGCCGCGCTGGGGCTATGCGGGTTATCCCCGCTACGGGTGGGGCCCGCGCTACTACGGATACGGCTACGGTTATTACGGCCCGCGCTACTACGGCCCCGGCATCGCCTTCTACGGCACCTATGGCGGCTATTACGGCGGCGGCTACGACTATTGCAGCCGCTTCTACGCCTATTACGGCTATTTGCCGGCCGGCTGCGGCTGGTGAGGCGCGCCCTCAGCCCAGGGTGAAGGCCTCGTGGACGGCGGATTGCACGGCGCCGCCGGTGACGGCGCCGCCGCCGGCCACGTAGATCCACTCGCCGATCACCACCGCGCCGACCGCGTGGCGCGGCGTCGTCATCGGCGCGTGGCTCTGCCAGCCATCCGTCGCCGGGTCGTAGCTTTCCATCTGGCCGAACACCTTCGCCTGGGTGATCTGGCCGCGCGCCACCACCCCCGCCTCGCCGCCCATGGCAAAGAGACGGTCGCGATAGACCACCAGCCCATGTCCCGAACGGGAGGTTGGGAGCGGCGCGCGCTCCACCCAGGTGTCCTGCTGCGGCTGATAGGCGTGGTGCAGCGGCGTGTTGTACTCGAAGGTGTTGAAGCGGCCGCCGATGACATGGATGACGCCGTTATAGGCGACGCAGCCGACATGGTCGCGCGCGCCGGGCAGCGCCTTCAGCGTCTCCCAGCGGTCGCCGCGCGGATCGTAGGCCTCGTGCCAGCCGACGCTGGCGCGCTCCATAACCGGGGCGGAGGCGCCGCCGATCAGATGGATGCGGCCATTCAGCACCACCGCCGCGGCGGCGCCGCGCGGGCGCGGCAGCGGCGCGATACTGGTCCAGCGGTCGGTCTCCACATCATAGGCATAGGCGTTGGTGTCGGGGTTGCGGTTCTGCTCGACGAAGCCGCCGAGCGCGTAGACGCGGCCGGCATCGGCGCAGACCGCGACATGGTTGGCCCCGCGCGGCAGCGGCGCCGCGTTGAACCAGCGGTCGGCGGCGGGATCGTAGACATGATGGTAGGCGCGATCGACGCGGCCTTCGCCATAGCCGCCGACCACATGCATCCGCCCGCCCCAGGCGGTGGCCCAGGCCATCTCGCTGCGCGGGATCGGCAGCGGGGCGCGCGGGATCCAGCGCCCTGGCGGACCGGGTGGCGCGGGGCTGTCGGTGACGCGCTGGGCTTCCTGCTCCGCCGTCAGGTGGTGCGGCACGCCGCCCTGCAGCCGGTGATAGGGATCCGGCGAGGGCGCCGCGGGCTGCAGCGCGGCGCCGTGCTGCTGCGCCTGCTGCGCGAGCGCGGCGGTGCCGAGGGCGCTCGCCGCGCCGGCCAGGAGAAGATGACGACGCTGCATGGGGCCTCCGCGGGGGAGTGGCGGTGGCGGAGGCTCCCACCGGACGGCGCGGCGAGCAAGCCTCGGCCAGGCCGATCCCGCCGCGCGCGTTCATCGCCGGCGAGCGGGGCTGGGAAGCGCTGCGCCACCGGCGATAATGCCCGCACGGGAGGGAGACGCCTGTGAGCCACTATTGCCGCTTCGCCATCGGCCACCCCCTGCATGGCCCCTATCACGACGAGGAATACGGCTTCCCGCAGCAGGACGAGACCGTGCTGTTCGAGCGGCTCTGCCTCGAGGTCTTCCAGGCCGGCCTGTCGTGGGAGCTGGTGCTGCGCCGGCGCCCGACGCTGCGCACGGCCTTCGCCGGCTTCGACGTGGACAGCGTGGCGGCGATGGGTGAGGCCGACCAGGCGCGGCTGCTCGCCGACCCCGGCATCATCCGCAACCGGCTGAAGGTCGAGGCGACGATCGAGAACGCCCGCCGCGTGCAGGCGCTGCGCACGAGCCTTGGCGGCTTCGCGGCCTGGCTGGACGCGCATCACCCGTTGCCGAAAGCCGACTGGGTGAAGCTGTTCCGCAAGACCTTCCGCTTCACCGGCGGCGAGATCGTCGGCTCCTTCCTGATGAGCATCGGCATGCTGCCGGGCGCGCATGCGGAGGACTGCCCGGTGTTCGCGCGCATCGCAGCGTTGGCGCCGGCATGGATGGGGCGGACACCGGGGAAGGCGTGAACGTGGGGGCAGTGCCGCGCCCCCCGGACCCCATCCGCCTTCTTGGCGACTGGGCGCGCATGGCAGGGACACGCACGAGGACGCCGCGCCGCCGGCGAGACCGCTCCGATGCGAAGCGCGGCGAGCGCGGTGAAACCCGAGGGAAACCGAACCGATACCGTTCCGGGGCTTTTCCGTTCGTCGCGGACATGCGGCCGCAACGGCGCCTTCCTAGTGTCCTGCCCGCGCAGTTCGCTGCCCTTCGCAGCGAATGGAGCGGATCGGCAGGCCACTGAAGACCATCGCTAGTGTCCCGCCCGCATCGCAGGTGGAAGGGAGACCCCGACGTGACGCATCTCGGCAAGGCGCTTGCCGCCGCATTCTTCGCCGCCGCCCTCGCCGGCCCGGTGGCCGCCACCGAGCTCGGCCCGGTGCAGGCGCAGACGATCGAGCTCGGCGCGCTGCGCGGCGTCGCCTACTACACGCCGGAGGCGGGCGGGTTCCGCTTCGTCGCCACCTTCGCCGACCCGGAGGGCGGCGTGCCGCTGCGGGTCACCGGCATGCTGGCCGACGGGCAGGCGATGACCTTCTCGGTGCCGCGCGGCGCCGGCGAGACGGCGCTCGAGGCGAGCTTCCTGCGCCGCGGCGAGACCGTGATCATGCACACCGCGCGGATCAGCAGCCTGCGCTGATCCGCGCCCGCGCCGGGCCCTACTCCGGCGCCTCGGCGACCTCGACCGGCTGGACCTCCACCCGGGCGGTGCCCTGGCGGATCATGTCGAGGCGCTCGGCGAGCACGCGGCTGAGGTCGACGATGCGGCCGCGGATGAAGGGGCCGCGATCCTCGACCACCGCGGTCTCGCTGAGGCCGTTGTCGAGATTGGTCACCTGCACCACGGTGCCGAAGGGCAGGGTGCGGTGGGCGACGGTCGGGCGGCGCGGATCGAAGCGGCGGCCATTGGCCATGCGGCGCCCGGCGAAATAATGCGCGTAGTAGGAGGCGCGGCCGGTCTGCACCTCGCCCGCCGGACGCATGCCGGGCTCCGGCGCAACTGTCACGAGCTCCGGCGCCTCCCTGGCCTGGGAGGCGCAGCCGACGGTGAGCGATCCGAGCCCCAGCATCGCGACGCTGGCTGCCGCCCGCCAGGCGGGTGGCAGCATCAGCGGCGGCCCTCCTCATCCTGAGGTCTCTGGGCGGCGTCCACCTGGCCGGCGCGGCAGCGGGCAAAGCTCGGGCGGCGGAACCCCATGGAAGGCCTCTCCTTCTTTTCTTCCTTGCCCTGCCGTCCGCACCGCGCAGGCGCGGGGGCACCCGAACGGCAGGCATGACAGAAGAGCCGGACGATCCGAAGATCACCCGTGGCAGGGCGGTTGACGAGCCAATGCATTGCGGACTTTCGGCCAGAAGGCAAGACCTACCTTCGGCTTGGCCGAGTGGGGCGTGATTGCGGCAGCGCCCGGATGGATTTGCGCCGCCCCTGCACCAGGTAGAACTACAGTATATTCGACTTCTCGTTGCCAGATCGTTGACGAAGTCTTCTTGCGAATACTGTATTGCCCGGGCGGCGCGGCCGGGCCGCCCCCGCCCTTCGCGCCGCGGCGCCTTTGCCCCATAGACTGCACCCATGGACGGTGGCGCCGACGCGGATTGGGCTAGGCTGCTTGCGGCGCGCGCCGGCGGCGCCGTGCCGGAGGGGCCGCTCGGCGCGCTCTTCGCGCCCCTCCTCGCCCCCGCCGCCGCGGCGGATGGCTGCGTGGTGGTCGGGCGGCTGGCGCAAACCCTGGACGGGCGCATCGCCACCGCCAGCGGCTCCAGCCAGTGGATCGGCGGCCCGGGCGACATCCGACATACCCACCGCCTGCGTGCGCTCTGCGACGCCGTGCTGGTCGGGGCGGGGACGGTGCGGCAGGACGATCCGCGGCTCACCACCCGCGCGGTGTCGGGCCCCGACCCGGTGCGCGTGGTGCTCGACACCGAGCGCCGCCTCGGCACCGCCTACCGCGTGTTCCAGGGCGGGCCGCCGACCCTGCTCGCCTGCGCGGCGGATGCCGGCGGCGCGGAACGCCATGGCGATGCGACGCTGATGCGGCTGCCGCGTTCTCCGCTCGGCGGGCTCGATCTGCCGGCGCTGCTCCATGCGCTGGCGGCCGAGGGCCTCAAGCGGATCTTCGTGGAGGGCGGCGGCGTGACGGTCTCGCGTTTTCTCGCGGCGGGGTGCCTGGACCGGCTGCACGTGACCGTGGCGCCGGTGCTGCTGGGCTCGGGCATTCCCGCCTTCACCCTGCCCGAGGCGGCGCGCATCGCCGACGGCATGCGCTTCGCCTGGCACGTGCATCCGCTCGGCGAGGACGTGCTGTTCGACATCGCGCTCGGCCGCGCGCGGCCTTCGGTGTGCCGGCCATGAGGGCGCGCGCGCTGTGGACGGTGGGGCCGGGGCGCTGCGAGCTCCGCGAGGAGGACATCGCGGTGCCGGGGCCGGAGCAGGTGCTGGTGAAGAGCATCGTGAGCGGCATCTCGCGCGGGACCGAGCGGCTGGTCCTGGCCGGCCGCGTGCCGCGCAGCCAGTGGCAGGCGATGCGGGCGCCGCTGCAGGCGGGCGAGTTCCCCTTCCCGGTGAAGTACGGCTACGCCACGGTGGGCGCGGTGGAGGCCGGGCCGGAAGGGCTTTCGGGACGGCGCATCTTCTGCCTGCACCCGCACCAGGACCGGTTCCTGGCGCCGGTGGCGCTCTGCGCGCCGGTGCCGGACGGGGTGCCCGAGCGCCGCGCGGTGCTCGCCGCCAACATGGAAACCGCGGTGAACGTGCTGTGGGACGCCGCACCGCTCGCCGGCGAGCGGGCGCTGGTGATCGGCGCCGGGGTCGTCGGGCTGCTGATCGGCTTCCTGCTGGCGCGCATGCCGGGGCTGGACGTCGCGATCACCGATATCGACCCGCGGCGCGCCGCGGCGGCGGCGGCGCTGGGCCTGGCCTTCGCGGCGCCGGACGCGGCGCCGGGCGAGCGCGACCTCGTCATCCACGCCACCGCCGATCCCGCAGGGCTGCGCCGCGCGCTGTCGCTCGCCGCCTTCGAGGGGCGCATCGTCGAGGCGTCCTGGTACGGCGAACGCGAGGCGGCGCTACCGCTGGGCGAGGCCTTCCACGCGCGCCGGCTGCGCCTGCTCTCGAGCCAGGTGGGCGCGGTGGCGCCGGCAATGCGCGGCCGGCGCAGCCACGCGCAGCGCCTGGCGCTGGCACTGTCGCTGCTGGCCGACGACCGGCTGGACGCGCTGCTCGGGCCGGAAACGCCGTTCGAGCAATTGCCGGCGGCACTGCCGGGGCTGCTCGAGCCGCCGGCGGGACAGGCGGCGCCGCTGTGCCCGGTGGTGGTGTATGGGTGAAAAGATCGGGGAAGGGAGATGAACTCCCTTCCCCGAACCCCATCCCTCCTTTTTTTGGCTTCTTGGCGCTGGGTGGAAGCCGCGGTCTGAGGTGACGTGGCGTTGTCGGCGCTCGGGACGTGTGGTCCTGTGCGGCTCCCGCACTCTCAGGCGACGCAGCCTTTGCGGGATCGGAACTGCGCTCGCCACGCTTCCCAGTAGCCAAAAAAAGGAAGTGGGGGGTCTGGGGGGCGGAGTTCATCTCCGCCCCCCAGTCTTTCCTGTAAGCTACCTACACCGGGAGGAAACATGATGACGCGACGACGCGGCCTGCTCGCCGCCGCTGCAATTCTCGCCGCGCCGCGGATTGCGCGTGCCGCCTGGCCGGCTGACCGGCCGATCGAGGTCATCGTCCCGTATCCGCCTGGTGGTGGCGTGGACACCATGGCGCGTGCCGTGCTGCCGGTGCTGCAGAACCATCTCGCCGGGGCGCGCTTCGTGGTGGTGAACCGGCCGGGCGCCGGCGGGCAGTTGGGATGGGAAGCGGCGCAGGCGGCGGCGCCGGACGGCTTCACCATCGCGGCGACCAGCGTGCCAGCGCTGGTGACCTATCCGATCGAGCGCAGCACGCGCTACCGCGCGCTGGACTTCACCTTCCTCGCCAATGTGGTGGACGATCCGGGCGGGCTGTTCGTGCCTGCCGCCTCGCCGCTGCGCACGCTCGCCGACCTGGTGGCGGCGGCGAAGGCGCGGCCGGGGCAGCTCTCCTATGGCAGCACCGGGATTGGTTCCGACGACCACCTGCTGATGATCGGCTTCGAGGAGGCGACCGGGGTGCGGCCGCTCAACCACATCCCGTTCAACGGCATGGCGCCGCTCGCGGCGCAGCTGCTGGGCGGACATCTCGATGTCGGCGCCTTCAACATGAGCGAGGGGCTGGCGCTGCTGCGCGACGGCAAGATCCGCGCGCTGGGACAGGCGGCGGCGGAACGCTGGTCGCAGACCAGCGAGGTGCCGACCTTCCGCGAGCAGGGCATCGACCTGGTGAGCGGCGCGACGCGCGGCTTCGTGGCGCCGCCGAACCTGCCGCGCGAGATCGCGGACCGCTTCGATGCGGGGTTCGGCGCGGCGCTGCGCGATCCGGCGTTCCTGCGCGACGCCGAGCGGCTCGGGCTGCCGCTGCGGCCGGCGATCGGGGTCGCGTATCGCGAGATGGTGGAGGGCGAGGACCGCGCGCTGCGGGCGTTGTGGCAGCGGCGGCCTTGGCGCGAGTGAGTGGACAAGCGAGAGCGCCGCTCTGCACACGGCAACATGGCGCCATCCGATATCAGATCGGCAGCAGGCCATCAGTCTTGACCTCGCTCAGCACGAAGAAGGTGCGGACCTGGCGGACGCCAGGCAAGGCCAGGATGCGGTCGCTGTGGAAGCGATTGAAGCCGGCCAGGTCGCGCACGCGGATCTTGAGGAAGTAATCCACCTCGCCGGCGACGAGATGGCATTCCAGCACCTGCGGCAGATCGCGCACCGCTGCCTCGAAGGCCGCGAAGCTGTCCCGGGTTGAACGGTCCAGCACCACGCCCACCAGCACCACGGTCTCCTGCCCGACTGCCTCCGGTGCGATCACCGCGCGCACCGACCGGATCACGCCGGCTTCGAACAACCGCTTCGTGCGCGACCAGCAGGCGGATTCGCTGAGATGGACGCGCCGGGCCAGTTCCTTGTTGCTGAGCCGTCCATCCTCCTGGAGGGCCCGCAGGATGCGGCGATCGGCGGCGTCCACGGACTGTGAAGAATCTTCCGAAACCTGCCCGTTCATACGCAGTTTCTACACGGCGAATGCCAAGATAGAAAGCATGCTGCGGGCGCATCGCCCACATTCCGCAGCACATTTCGCGGCGATCCCGCTAGGGTCCGGCCCGGTTTTCACGCCCCGGAGCCCCGCCATGGCCCTCAACCTGACCGCGCGCTTCCCGCGCACCCCCCTCGCCTTCTTCCCCTCCCCCCTCCACAAGCTCGAGCGCCTCTCGCGCGAGCTCGGCGTGGAGGTCTGGGCGAAGCGCGACGACGTCTCCTCCGGCCTCGCCTTCGGCGGCAACAAGATCCGCAAGCTGGAATTTCTCGCCGCCGACGCGCAGGCGCAAGGCTGCGACACGCTCGTTTCGATCGGCAACATCCAGAGCAACCACACTCGCCAGGTCGCCGCGGTCGCCGCCGTGCTCGGCATGAAGTGCCGCCTGGTGCAGGAGGAGTGGACCAAGTGGGAAGACCCCGCCTACGACAAGGTGGGCAACATCCTGCTCTCGCGCATCATGGGCGCAGAGACGGTGCTGGAAGGCGAAGGCTACTCCACCGCCATCAAGGACACCTGGGAGCGCGCGCTGGAGCAGGTGCGGCGCGAGGGCGGCAAGCCCTACGCCATCCCCGCCGGCGCCTCCGACCACCCGCTCGGCGGTCTCGGCTACGCGGCCTTCGCCGATGAGCTCGCACAGCAGGAAGCGCAGCTCGGCGTGTTCTTCGACACCGTGATCACCGCGACCTGCACCGGCTCCACCCAGGCCGGCATGGTGGTGGGCTTCAAGGCGCAGCAGCGGCCGCGCCGCCTGATCGGCATCGACACCGCCGCAGATGCGGCGATGACGCGCGCCGCGGTGACCAAGATCGCGCGCAACACCGCGGAGCTGATCGGGCTGAACAGCGCGATCGCCGACGAGGACGTGGTGATCGACCCGCGGTTCTGCGGCCCCGACTACGGCCTGCCGGACGAGGTCACGATCAACGCCATCCGAATGGCCGGCCAGCTCGAGGGCATGCTTACCGACCCGGTCTATGAAGGGAAGTCCATGGCCGGGCTGATCGCCATGGCGCGCGCGGGCGAGTTCCCGAAGGGCGCGAAGATCCTCTACGTCCACCTCGGCGGCGCACCGGCGCTGAACGCGTATCACAACGCATTTGCGTAAGGCCGAATGTCGGACACTGGGGAAGGAGTGAACTCCTTCCCCAGACCCCATCCTCCTTTTTTTGGTGATTTGGTGCTCGCGCAGAGTGCAGCGCGATGCACGCCAGTTCCGCAATCTCAATCGCCATACGGCGAGGGCTTTCCAGAGCTGCGCTTACCACTCTTCCCAAATCACCAAAAAAAGGAGGATGGGGGTCCGGGGGAAGGAGTTCATCTCCTTCCCCCGGTTCCGTCATCGGGCCTTCAGCGCCCGCTGCCCCTGCCATCGCCGCACTGCGACGAACAGCATGAACGCGAACGCGATCACCAGGACCGACACGCCGGTGGTCAGCGTGCCCAAAGCGTAGATCTCCGGCGTCGTCACTGTCGTGGTGAGGCCCTGGAGTTCCAGCGGCAGCGTGTTCACATCCCCGATCGCCTGGGATGAGCGCGCGATCTCGTCCCACGAGAGGGTGAAGCCGAAGAGGGCGACGCCGACCAGGCTGGGGCCGATCAGCGGCAGGACGACGTGGCGGAAGACCTGCCAGGGCGAGGCGCCGAGGTCGCGCCCTGCTTCCTCGAGCTCGCCGGGGAAGCGGTTGAACACGGCGAACATGATGAGCAGGCCGAAGGGCAGCGTCCAGGTGAGCTGCGCGCCGAGGCCGGAGGTGAAGAGGCCCATGGCGGTGGTGTAGCTCTCGGCGATCCAGGCGATGCCGTGCGCATCGCCCCAGGCCTTGATGGCGTCGTCGAGCAGGCGGAATTCCAGCGCGATGCCGAGCGAGACGACGATCGAAGGCACGATCAGCGAGGCGACGGTGAGCTGGAACAGCAGGCCCTGGCCGGGGAAGCGCCGGCGGAAGGCGTAGCCGGCGAGCAGCGCGATGATTGTGGTGAGGACCATCACCAGGAGGCCGAGGCGGACGGAGCGGCGGAAGGCGGCCCAGATGTCCACCACGCCGACGCCTTCCCACAGCCGCGTGTACCAGGTGAGCGAGAGGCCGTTCATCGGGAAGGTCAGCCCACCGTCCGGCCCCTGGAAGGAGAGCACCATGATCGTGAGGGTGGGGCCATAGAGGAACAGCACGAAGAGCGCGAAGATCGCGGCCAGGATCCAGAAGCTGCGGGGACGGGCTTCGCTCACAGCTCGCGCCTAATGTCCACGAGCTTCGTCATCACGGCGATCATGATGAGCACCAGGGCGAGCAGCACCATGGCCTGCGCCGCGGCGGCGGGGAATTGCAGGTAGGACATCTGCACCTGGATGATCTTGCCGACCGAGGCGATCTGCTGGCCGCCCATCACGCCGATGGTCACGAAATCCCCCATCACCAGCACGATGACGAAGATGGAGCCGATCACCATGCCCGGCTTCGCCAGCGGCAGGATGACATGCAGCAGGATCTGGGTGCCGGAGGCGCCGAGGTCGCGCGCCGCCTCGATCAGCCTTCGGTCGATGCGCATCAGGCTGTTGAACACCGGCACCACGACGAACAGGGTGTAGAGGTGCACGAAGGCGAGCACGACGGAGAATTCCGAGAACAGCAGCCAGTCCTGCGGCGCGTCCACGATGCCGAGCGAGAGCAGCGCGCGGTTCACCGCGCCCTCCCGCCCGAGCAGCGGTATCCAGGAGATCATGCGGATGACGTTGGAGGTGAGGAAGGGCGCGGTGCAGAGCAGGAACAGCGCGTTGCGCGTGGTGTTCGACCGCAGGTGGAAGGCGAGGAAATAGGCGACCGTGAAGCCCAGCGCGAGGGTGATCGCCCAGACGATCAGGCACAGCCTGAAGGTGGAGAGATAGGTCGCGAAGGTGGTGCAGAGGCCGCCCGAGACATCGAAGCAACCCTCGAACATGTCGCGGTAATTGCGCAGGGTCACCGCGGGGACCAGCGAGTACTCCGTGTAGTCCCATAGCGAGACCACCGCGGTCGCCAGCAGCGGCAGCACGAAGAACCCGGCCAGCACCAGCCCGAGCGGCATCGCCTGCCAGAGCGGCGCCGCCCAGCGGCGGCGCGGGGCGGCCGCCCGGCTGGCCTCCCGCGCCGGCAGGGTCATCGCCTCAGGCAGCGATGAACTCATTCCATTTCCTGACCATGTAGTCGTTCTCGTCCATCACCGCGTTCCAGCACGCGATCGCGCCCATGCGCTGCGCATAGCTGCCGCCGTCGCGCACCGCGCCGGCGCGTTCCAGCACCGTGCCGTCCGGCGCCTTGATGTCCTGCGCCGCCGGCTTGCCCTCCATCCAGTAGTCCCACTCATAGGGCTCCATGGCGCGCTGCGCGGTGGAGAGCACCGCGGCGTAGTAGCCCTGGCGGTTGAGGAAGGCGCCGGCCCAGCCCGAAAGGAACCAGTTGATGAACTCGTAGGTCGCATCGAGCTTGCGCCCGGTGAGCGTCTTCGGGATGCCGAAGCCCGCCGCCCAGGCGCGGTAGCCTTCCTTGAGCGGCTGGTAGATGCAGGGAATGCCCATCGAGCGCACCTTGGTCACCGCCGGCGACCACATGGACTGGATGACGGTCTCGCCCGAGGCCATCAGGTTCACGCTCTCGTTGAAGTCGCGCCAGAAGGCGCGGAACTGGCCGGCGCGCTTCGCCTCGGTCAGCACGCGCATCGTCAGGTCGATCTCCTGGCGCGTCATGTTGCCCTTGTCGGCGTAGCGGTGCCGCCCGGCGGCCTCCACCGCCATCGCCGCATCCATGATGCCGATCGAAGGGATGTTGAGGATCGAGGCCTTGCCGCGGAATTCCGGGTTCAGCAGCTCGGCCCAGCTCTCGATCGGGCGGTTGATCTTGTCCGGGCGGATGCCGAGGGTGTCCGCGTTGTACACGGTGGGGATCAGCGTCAGCCACTGCGTCGGCGCGTTGGCGAAATTCCGCGCCTCGCGCGATGGCAGGTAGCCCACCTTCCACGGCGCGGTGCCCTGGCTGCCGATGCGCCTTCCGGCGATCTCGCCCTTGGTGAAGACGGTGGTGATCTCGTTCACCAGGCGGATGCGGCTGGCATCCATGCCCACCAAATTGCCCGAGGGCACGATCTTCTTCAGCATCCAGTACTCGGAATCGAGCACGTCGAAGCTGTTGGGCTGCGTCACCGCGCGGCGCACGACGTCGTCCGACACCACGGGGATGTATTCGAGGACGATGCCGAGATCCTCGCGCACCTTGTCCTTGATGCCCTGATGCTGGTTGACTGCGGTGCCGACATAGCGCAGCACCACCGGCCCCTGCGCCTGCACCGCCGGCGCGGCGAGCGCGGGCATGGCGGCCGCCCCCTTCAGCAGGGTGCGGCGGCCGATCGCTCCTGTCTTGTCGTGCATTCTCGCCTCCTCGTCTGTCACGTGGCCTCCAGCGGCCGCTCATCGGCCGGGTCCCAGGTCAGCGCCACCGTCTCGCCCGGCTCGACCGCGCGCGCGGCATGCGCGGCCTCGTCGAGCAGCAGGGTGAGCTCCTCGCCGCGTCCATCGGTCAGCGCCAGCGCGAAGCCGGTGCCGGTATACTCGACCGCGCGCAGCGTCGCCGCGATGCCGCCGGCGCCCGGCGGCGCGATGCGCGTGCGGTCCGTGCGCACGGCGACGGCATGGCCGTTCAGCGCGAAGACATTGTGCCCGCCCATGAAGCGCGCGGCGAAGGCGGTGCGCGGGCGGTCGAACACCGCCTCCGGCACGCCCTGCTGCTCGATGCGCCCGGCGCGCATCAGCACGACGAGATCGGCCAGCGCCAGCGCCTCGTCCTGCGCATGCGTGACATGGATGAAGCTGATGCCGAGGCGGCGCTGGAAGCGCTTCAGCTCCGCCCGCACGCGGCCGCGCAGGAAGGGATCGAGCGCCGAGAGCGGCTCGTCGAGCAGCAGCGCGGCGGGGTTGGTCACCAGCGCGCGCGCCAGCGCGACGCGCTGCTGCTGGCCGCCGGAAAGCTGCGCCGGCAGGCGGTCCGCGTAAGGCTCGAGCTCGACCAGCCGCAGCATCTCGCCCGCGCGCGCATGGCGCTCGGCCTTCGCCACGCCCTTCATGCGCAGGCTGAAGGCGATGTTGTCGCGCACCGTCAGATGCGGGAACAGCGCATAGGACTGGAACATCATCGCCGTGCCGCGGCGCGCCGGCGGCAGGGTGGTGACATTGGCGCCATCCAGCAGGATGTCGCCCTCGGTCGGGCTCTCGTGGCCCGCGAGCATGCGCAGCGTGGTGGTCTTGCCGCAGCCGGAAGGCCCGAGCAGGCAGCAATAGGTGCCGGCCGAAATACGCAGATCCAGCGCCTCGACGGCGGCCGCAACCGTCGCCGCGCCGAAGCGCTTCGTCACCCCGACGAACTCGGCGGCGCCGCGCGCGGCGGAACGCTCCTTGTCCTGGACCATCTGCAAGCCGGTGCCGTCCCCTCGCCGCCGGTTTAGCCAAGCCGCGGCGGCGCTGCACGAATTATGCCATGTCCGCCGCCAGCGCGGCGGCCCCGGCCGGCGGGGCCGCCCCCGCGCCCGGGCTGCGCATCTTTTGGGCGGTCTGCCCGCGCCGCGCCGGCGCAACCGGCCCCTCCCCGCGGCGTTGCCCCCTCTGCCGGGCCGCCGGGACTCGCTGCAACACGAAGGCGGACACGGCAAGGCGGAGCCGGGCCACACACAGCCCGGCTCCGTTCGCAGATGGCAGCGTTCTGCCCGCAGCGGCATTCTGATCGGCACGACCAGCCGAAAGGATCCGCGCCATGCGACACCTCCTGGCACTACTGCTGCTGCTCGCCCTCGCCCCCGCCGCGCGCGCCGACGAAACCACCGAGATCGGACACGTGAACACAGCCATGACCAATCTCGGCCTGACGCGCAGCCACCGCGTGGTGGTGGAGCGCTTCGACGACCCCGAGGTGCGCGGCATCTCCTGCTACATCAGCCAGGCCCGCACCGGCGGCATCGCGGGCATGGTCGGCGTGGCGGAAGACCCCGCACGCTTCGGCCTCTCCTGCACCGCGACCGGGCCGGTGACCATCGCCCCCAATGCACGGCGCGGCGAACGCGGCGAACAGGTCTTCGCCAGCGGCACCAGCCTGTTCTTCAAGGAAACCCGCGTGCAACGATTCATCGACGAAGCGCGCGGCGTGGTGGTGTACCTCGCCTGGTCCACCAAACTGGTGGACGGCAGCCCGTACAACGCGATCGCGGTGGTGCCGGTTCGGGCGGGGTCCTGAATGGCGTAGTGCGGGCCAGGAGGGGCTCTGCCCCTCCTGGACCTCCCCGCCGGGGGGCAGCCGTGCCCCCCGGACCCCGCGTGAGCGTACAGGTTCGGCAATGGGAAGGGGCACAACCCGCGCGCCGCTTCACCGGGCGGGACGTGCCCCTTCCCATTGCCGAACCTGCCCTCGGGGTCTGGGGGGCGAGGTCGCCCCCCAGCGGGGAGAGCCCGAGAGGGGCGGCGCCCCTCTCGGTCCCGCACTCATGGCCTTCAGCCTCGCACCAACGGGCAGCCGCCCTGATCGAGTGGCCGGAACGCGTCTTCGCCGGAGATGGTTTGCGCGACCTCGAGCAGGTCCCACTGGCCGCGTGCCTGGCCGGGCTGTTTCACGCGCATCAGGTACATCTCGCGGATCACGCGGCCGTCGCGGCGCAGGCTGCCGTTGCGCGTCATGAAGTCGTTGATCGGCAGCTCGCGCATCTTGGCGATGACGGCGGGCGCGGCGTCGGTGCCGGCGGCCTGCACGGCCTTCAGGTAATGCGTGACGGCGCCCCAGCTGCTGGCCTGGAAGGCGGTGGGCGGGCGGCCATGGATGCGCGCGAAGCGGTCGGCGAAGGCGCGGGTGGCGTCGTTCTGGTCCCAGTAATAGGGCTCGGAATAGACCAGGCCCTGCCCGGTCTCGAGGCCGATCGCCTTGATGTTGGTGAGCGAGCAGTTGAGCGCGGCGGGCTGGATGCCGCGGCGGAGCAGGCCGAACTCGCCCATCTGCTTGGCGATGTTGATCATGTCGTTGCCGCCGGCGCAGATGCCGACGACCTGCGCGCCGGAAGCGGCAGCGCGAACCAGGTAGGAGGAGTAGTCGGTCTCGCCGAGCGGCGCGCGGGCGCTGCCGGTGACCTCGCCGCCGAGGCTGCGCAGGATCTCGGAAGCGTTCTGCTCGAGCGAGTGGCCGAAGGCGTAGTCGGAGGTCAGGAAGAACCACTTCTTGGCGCCGCCGCGCACCAGCGCGGTGACCGGGCCTTTCGCGGCGGAGTAATTGTCGTAAGTCCAATGCACGCCATAGGGCGAACAATCCTTGCCGGTGAGGTCGGTGGTGCCTGCGGCGATCACGATGTCCACCTTCCGCCGCTCGCGCGAGAGGTTCTGGACTGCGAGCGCAACCGCCGAATTGCCCAGGCCGAAGATGGCGTCCACCTTCTCCTGGTCGTACCAGCGGCGGGCGATCGCCATGCCGACATCGGCGCGGTTCTGCAGATCGCCGAAGACGAGCTCGATCGGCATGCCGAGGACGCGGCCGCCGAAATCCTCGATGGCGAGGCGCGCGCCGACCACGTCGCCCATGCCCTGCTGGTCGGCGAAGACGCCGGACATGTCGTCCAGCACGGCGAGCTTGACGACGCCGTCGGAGATGCCCTGCGCCGAGGCGCGGCCCGGCAGCAGGGCGACGAGGGGCAGCGCGCCGGCGCCGCCGAGCAGAATCCTGCGGTGCATTCACTTCCTCCTGGACGTTGGGCGCCGGCCTCCCTGGTCCGTGCGCGTCGGGTTTGGCGCGCGGCCTACAGGCTGAGGCCGCGCGCGGTGATGGCTTGCAGGAAATTGGGCTGCGGCGGCGGCAGCGGCGGCAGGTCCCAGCTGCCGGTGCCGATCGGCCGGATCTCGCGGTCTACCGGCACCTCGACGAGATAGGGCGCGTTGGCGGCGATCGCCGCCTTGATCGCGTCCTCCGTCTCGTCGGCGCGGGTCACGCGGTGCGAGGCGACGCCGAAGCTTTTCGCCAGCATGGCGAAATCGGGCGTGTAGAGCTCCTGCGTGCGGTCGTGCTGGAAGTTGGTGGCGAGCTCGCGGCCGCCGAACATGCCGAGCTGGATGTCGCGGATGGAGCAGTAGCCGCAATTGTTCCACACCACCCAGACCACCGGGATGTCGTATTCCACGGCGGTCGCCAGCGCGTGCGGCGTCATCAGGAAGGAGCCGTCGCCGACCACGGCGACGCAAGGCCGGTCGGGTGCCGCGAGCTTGGCGCCGAGGATGCCGGAGGTGGCGAAGCCCATCGCCGCGAAGCCCCAGGAATGGATGAGCTGGCGCGGGCGCAGCACGTCGAAGAGCTGGATGATCCAGTTGTGGTGCACGCCGACATCGCTGGCGATCACCGCGTTCTCCGGAACGGCGCGCGAGAGGGCGCGCAGCAGGCGTTCGGGGCGGAGCGGCACCTGGTCGGCGTCGGCGAAGCCCTCCTGGTAGTCGCGCCAGAGCTTGCGGCCGCTGCCCAGCCGCGCGAGCCAGGGCGCGGTGATGCCGCGATCGCCGAGGCGCGGTGCCGCGCCTTCGATGAGCGCGGCGAGGCTCGCCCTCGCATCGGCGAGGATGGCGATTTCCGCAGGGTAATTGCGGCCGAGCTCGGCGGGATCGATGTCGATCTGGATCAGGCGGCTGGGCGGGATGGAGAGCGTCTGGCCCTCCAGCCAGGCGCTGGTCGCGCGGTCGTCGAAGGAGAAGCCGAGGGCGAGGATGACGTCCGCGTGTTTCGTCGCGTCGTTCGCGGCGTAGCTGCCGTTGCGCCCGATCGCGCCGAAAGCGAGCTCATGCCTATCGGCGATGGCACCCTTGCCGTTCGGGCTGGTGACAACGGGAATGCGGAGCATCTCGGCGAAGCGCTGCAGCTCCGGCGTCGCCTCGGAGAGCAGCACGCCCTGCCCGGCGATGATGACCGGGCGCTCGGCGGCCAGCAGCAGTTCGAGCGCCGCGGCGAGCGCCTTGGGATCGCCCGGCGAGCGATCCGCGATGCGCGGCGCGGGCTCCGGCGTGGAAACCGCCGCCTCTTCCACGAAGACGTTGAGCGGCACGTCGAGATTCACCGGGCCGGGGCGGCCGGCCAGCATCAGATCCCACGCCTGGCGCACCGCGAGCGGCACCATCTCCACCCGCGTCGGCTGGTAGCTGCGCTTGACATAGGGGCGGATGACGGAAGGGAAGTCGCCCTGGAAATAGCGGCCGGTCTCCTGGAAGGGCGCGCGGTTGAACTGGCTGGTCGGCACATTGCCGGTGATCGCCAGGAAGGCCGAGCTGTCCATCATCGCCGCCGCCAGCGCGACGACGAGATTGGCCGAGCCGGGGCCGCAGGAGGTGAAGGTGGCGACCGGCTCGTGCCGCACCTTGAAATAGGCGTCCGCCATGTGGCCGGCGGATTGCTCGTGATGGACGGAGATGGTGCGGATGCGGTTCTGCGCCTTGAACGCCGCATCGAGGAATCCGACGTTGCCGTGGCCGCACAGGCCGAACAGGTACGGCACCTTCTGCTTGACCAGGAAATCCACGATGATGTCGGCGCCGTTCGTCGGCGCGCGGCTGCTGCCGTCCATGATCTTCCTCCCTCAGGCGGCCGCTTGCGACGCAGGGCTGCCCAGCATGCGCGAGATGCGGAGCGCGGTGGCGCGCACCAGCACCTCGAGCTCGGCGATGCGCGGCGCCTCCATGCGCGAGGCGGGCGCGGAGATCGCGAGACTGGCCGAGACGCGGCCGGCGTGATCGGTGATCGGCGCGCCGAGGCAGCGCAGGCCGGTTTCCATCTCCTCGTCGTCCAGCGACCAGCCGCGCTCGCGGATGCCGCGCAATTCCGCGTGCAGGCGCGCGGCGCTGGTGATGGTGCGCGGCGTGAAGCCGGCGAGCCGGCGCGCGGCCAGAAATTCCTCCACCGCGCTCTCCGGCAGATGCGCCAACAGCACCTTGCCGAGTGCGCTGGCATGGGCGGGGGTGCGCTTGCCGACGAAGGCGTGCATGCGCACGAGGCGCGTGCCGTCCACCGCCTGCACGCAGATCACCTCGCCGTCGTGCAGCACGCCGACATGCACCGTCTCGCCGGTCTCGCGCGCGAGGTCCTGGAGCGGTGCCAGGGATTGCCAGCGGAGCTGTTCCTGCCGCACGGCAGCCGAGCCCAGGCTGTGCAGCCGGAGGCCGAGGCTGTAGCGCGTCGTCGCGGCATTCTTCTCGACATAGCCGGCTTCCTCGAGGGTGTGGAGGATGCGGAACAGCGTCGGCTTGCTCTGGCCGAGTGCCTGGGCGAGCTCGGCCAGGCTCCAGCTCGGCTGGCGGGCGAAGCAGTCGAGCACCGCGAGGCCCTTGCGGAGGGAGCCGAGGAGATAGGGATCGCGGGCTTCGGCGTTTCGCATGCTGAAATCCGACTACGCAGCATTGGCGCGCTGAGGCTAGGCTGGGTGCGCGCCGTACCGCAACGAGAAATCGTCCGGCCATCGTATTCCGCATAGCGAAACGGCAGGAGGACCCCATGCCAGACCGCGTCGCCAGCATCCGCAACATCGCCGAGGTGCCGTGGGACGAGCTGCCCGGCCATCACGGCGGCGCCCTCTCCAAGCTGCTGGTGCATCCGGAGACGACCGGCTCGCGCCATATCGACCACCGCATCTCGGCCTATCAGCCGAGGGCGCATGTCGCGCGCCACCGCCACGAGGTGCAGGAACAGTTCTATCACGTGCTCGAGGGTGAGGGCCTGATGGAGATCGGCGGCGAGCGCCGCGTGGTGCGCCGCCACGACGTGATCTTCATTCCGCCCGGCGTGGAGCACGCGATCGCCAACACGGGGCTGACGGATCTGGTGTTCCTGGTGGTGACCTCCCCGGTGACGGACGAATGAGGCGCCCCGCCTTGCCGCTGCGCCCCGCCGACCGCATCATGACCGGCCGCAGCCGAGGCGACATTCCATGAGCAGCACCGTCTTCCGTCCGCACAGTTCGCACTGGGGCGTGTTCCACGCCGGATGGGAAGGCGGGCGGCTGGTTGTGAAGCCGCATCCGGGCGACCCTGATCCCAACGCCATCCTGCAGAATTTCCCCGACGCGCTGCGCCATCGCGCCCGCATCGCGCAGCCGATGGTGCGGCGCGGCTGGCTCGAGCGCGGCCCTGGGCCGGACGATTGCCGCGGCCGCGACGAATTCGTGCCCCTGGCATGGGACCGCGCGCTGGACCTGCTCGCCGGCGAGCTCCGCCGCGTGCGCGACGCCCACGGGCCAGGCGCGGTGTTCGGCGGCTCCTATGGCTGGTCCAGCGCCGGGCGCTTCCACCATGCGCAGAGCCAGGTGCATCGCTTCCTCAACATGGCCCTCGGCGGCTATGTGCGCTCGGTCAACAGCTACAGCGCGGGCGCATCGAACGTCATCATCCCGCACATCCTCGGGCCGTTCGACGCGGTGACCAAGCGCAACGTCTCCTGGGAGCAGCTGGCCGCGCATACCGAGGTGGTGCTGGCCTTCGGCGGCATGGCGCTCAAGAACAACATGGTCGCCTCCGGCGGCGTCAGCCGGCATATCGAGCGCGACTGCATGAAGGCGGCGCGCGCGCGGGGCTGCGAGTTCATCCTGGTCTCGCCGCTGCGCACCGATCTGCCGGAGGAGGCGGCGGCGGATTGGGTGCCGGTGATCCCGAACACCGACACCGCGCTGATGCTCGGCATCGCGCATGCGCTGGTGAGCGAAGGCCTGCACGATCGCGAATTCCTCGCGCGCTACTGCCATGGCTGGGAGCGTTTCGAGGACTACCTGCTCGGCCGCAGCGACGGCGTCGCGAAGTCGCCGGACTGGGCCGCGCCGATCACCGGCATCCCCGCAGCGGAGATCGCGGCGCTCGCGCAGAGGCTCGCGGGCAAGCGCGTGCTGGTCGTGGTGGCGCATGGGCTGCAGCGCGCCGAGCATGGCGAGCAGCCGGTGTGGATGGCCTCCGTGCTCGCGGCGATGCTCGGCCAGCACGGGCTGCCGGGCGGCGGCTACAATTACGCGCTCGGCTCGCTCGCGCATTACGGCCGCCGCGCCAACGCGGTGCCCACGGGCGCGCTGCCGCAGGGCAGGAATTCCGTGCGCGACTTCATCCCCGTCGCGCGCATCGCCGACATGCTGCTGAACCCCGGCACGGCGTTCGACTACAACGGCCTTCGACTGCCCTATCCCGACATCAAGCTGGTCTATTGGGCCGGCGGCAATCCCTTCCACCACCACCAGGACCTCAACCGCCTGCGCCGCGCCTTCGCGCGGGTGGACACGCTGGTGGTGCACGACTTCGCCTGGACCGGCACCGCACGCCACGCCGACTTCGTCCTCCCCTGCACCATGACCTTGGAGCGCGAGGATATCGGCAGCGCGCCCACCGACCCGCTGATGGTCGCGATGCACAAGCTCGCCGAGCCCCATGGCGAGGCGCGCGACGATTACGCCATCTTCGCCGCACTGGCAGAGCGGCTCGGCGCCGGCGAGGCCTTCACCGAAGGCCGCAGCGCGCGCGACTGGCTGCGCCATCTCTACGAGACCACGCGCGCCGCGCTGGAAGCGAAGGGCCTGCCCGCACCCGATTTCGAGACCTTCTGGGAGCAGGGCGAGCTGGTGCTGCCCTCCGCGCCCGATGACGGCGGCATCCTGCGCGCCTTCCGCGCCAACCCGGACGCGAACCCGCTGCCCACCGCAAGCGGCCGCATCGAGATCTTCTCCGACGTCATCGCCGGCTTCGGCTATGCCGACTGCCCCGGCCATCCCGCCTGGCTGCCTTCGACCGACGTGCCGGGCAGCGCCGCGCCGATGCATCTGGTGGCGAACCAGCCGGCGACCCGGCTGCACAGCCAGCTCGATTTCGGCGGCCACAGCAGCGCGGAGAAGCGCCGCGGCCGCGAGGTCGCGCGCATGCACCCGGAAGACGCCGCCGCCCGCGGCATCGCCGATGGCGACATCGTCAAGCTGCACAATGCGCGCGGCGCCTGCCTCGCCGCCGTGGTGCTGACCACCGATGTGCGGCCGGGCGTGATCCAGCTTCCGACCGGCGCCTGGTACGATCCCGAGGACCCGAACGAGGACGCGCCGCTCTGCGTGCACGGCAATCCGAACGTGCTGACGCGCGATGTCGGCACCTCGAGTTTGGCACAGGGCTGCACGGGACAGCTCACCACGGTGCAGGTGGAGCGCTTCGAGGGCAACCTGCCGCCGATCCAGGCTTTCGAGCCACCGGCGCCGGCCATGGCGGCTGAGTGAGAAGAAAAGACCGGGGAAGGGAGATGAACTCCCTTCCCCGGACCCCATCCCTCCTTTTTTTGGCACTTGGCACTGGGTGGCTCCCGCACTCTTAGGCGACGCAGCGTTGTCGGGTGGAGAACGGCGCTTCCCACCCTTCCCAAGTCATCAAAAAAAGGAGGTGGGGGGTCCGGGGGGCGGAGTTCACTCCGCCCCCCGGTTCTTACTTGATCCGCTTCTCGAGGAACACGCTCAGCGGATCCTCCGGATACGCCCCGAAGCGCGCGCAGCGCGTGAAGCCCGCGCGTTCGTACAGCGCCAGCGCCGCGTGGCTCGAAACGCCGGTCTCCAGTCGCAGCACTGTCGCGCCTTCCGCGCGGGCGGTCTCTTCCAGCGCCAGCAACACGGCGCGCGCCACGCCGCGGCAGCGCACCGAGGCGTCCACCCACATGCGCTTCACCTCCGCCCACTCGCCCATCAGCACGATCGCGCCGGTGGCGAGCGCGCGGCCGCTGTCGCTGCGCGCCACATGGAAGCGGACATTCGGCGCGCGCAGCGCCTCCAGCGGCGACTGGTGCCGGCTCTCCGGCGGATAGAGTGCGGCGGAGAACGCCTCGCCGTCGTGCAGCAGGGCGTGGAGCTCCGGCTGGTCAGGATCCTCGATGGCAATGCGCATGCGCTACTCGGCCTCGGAGCAGTCGCGCCGGAAGGGCGACAGCGTCGCGAGCTCCTCCATCTCCTGCAACATCGCCGGCCGCTCGCGTGCCAGGAAATCCGCCACTGCGCGAGACAGCCCGGCATGCGCGATCCAGTGCGCCGAGAAGGTCGGCTGCGGCAGGTAGCCGCGCTGGATCTTGTGCTCGCCTTGCGCGCCCGCTTCCACGCGGCCGATGCCGTGCGCGATCGCGAAATCCATCGCCTGGTAGTAGCAGAGCTCGAAATGCAGGAAAGGCATGTCCACCAGCGCGCCCCAGTTCCGCCCGTAGAGCGCGTCGCGCCCCACCAGGTTCAATGCGCCGGCCACCGGCTCGCCGTTGCGTTCCGCCAGCATCAGCACGACGGCGTCGCCCAGCCGCTCGCCGAGCAATGGCCAGAAGCGCGCCATCAAGTACGCGCTGCGGCCCCATTTGCGGTCGGTGGTGCTGCGGTAGAAGCGATGGAACGCGGCCCAGTGCCGCGCGGTGATCTCGCGCCCGCGCAGCACGCGGATGCCGAGGCCCGCATTCTGCGCATCGCGCCGCTCGCGGCGGATCTGCTTGCGCTTGCGCGAGGACAGCGCGCCCAGGAAGTCGTCGAACGAGGCGTAGCCCGGGTTGTTCCAGTGGAACTGCGTCCCCAGCCGCTGCAGCCAGCCCGCCTGCCCCAGCGCGTGCCACTCCGCCTCCGTGCAGAAGGTGACGTGCACGGAGGAACAGCCGAGCTGCCGGCAGGCCTGCGCCAGCCCCTCGCCAAGCGCCGCGCAGGGCACGCCGGCATCCTCGCGCATCAGCAGCCGCGGGCCCGGCACCGGGCTGAACGGCACGGAGACCTGGAGCTTCGGGTAGTACTGTCCGCCCGCGCGCTCCAGCGCATCGGCCCAGGAATGGTCGAACACATACTCGCCCTGCGAATGCGACTTCGCGTAGCAGGGCGCGCAGCCGACCATCCGCCCCGCCTCGTCGCGCAGCACGGCATGCTGCACCAGCCAGCCGCGCGGCCCGCCGACGCTGCCGCTGTCCTCGAGGGCGGAGAGGAAGGCGTGGCTGACGAAGGGATTGCCGTCGCCCGCGCAGCCATCCCACTCGGCGGCGGGAATCTCCGCGATCCGGGGATGCAGGGTCAGCGACAGCGGCGGCGCATCGTCGGGCATGCGCGCAGCATGTCGGGCGAAGGCACCGCCGCGCAAGCTGCCCTCAGCGCGCGCGCAGCACCGGCACCGCGAGCGCCACGAAGATCGCCCCCGCGGCGCCCTGCAACCAGCGCGCCGCGTTTCCGGCGCCCGACAGCCGCCGCGCCGCACGATGCGCCCCGGCGATCAGCAGCGCGAACACCGGCAGCGACATGATCGGCAGCAGCGGCCCCAGGATCAGCATCTGCAGCCAGGCGGGGCCGCGCGCCGGATCCACGAATTGCGGCAGGAAGGCGAGGAAGAACAGCGCCACCTTGGGGTTGAGCAGATTGGTCAACGCCCCCTGCAACCAGGCCTGCCGCGCCGGCGCGCCCGGCGCCAGCGCCACGCCGTCGCCGCGCCAGGCCGAGCGCAGCGCCTGAAAGCCGAGCCACAGCAGATAGACCGCTCCGGCGATGCGCAGCGCCGTGAACGCGGTCGGCGAGGCCGCCAGCAGCGCCGCCACGCCGCAGGCCGCGGCCAGGCAATGGCACGCCGCGCCCGTCATGATGCCCGCGGTCGCCGCCCAGCCGCGCCGCGCCCCGCCCGCCAGCGCCTGGCCGAGCACGAACATCATGTCCGGGCCCGGGGTCAGGATCAGCACCCAGGCGGCGGCGAGATAGGCGATGAAGAGATGCGGATCGAGCGGCATGCGGCGTCACATCGCGCGAGGCGCGGAGGAACGGAAACGCATTGTCTTGAAGCGCCAGATCAACGGAATTGATGAGGCTGGGGGGCGGAGAGAACTCCGCCCCCCAGACCCCCCACCTCCTTCTTTTGGATACTTGGCGCCGGCAGAAACCGAGCGCCAAGAGAACAAGCCTTGGTCGGGACCCGATGGGGTCACATGCCGGCCATCTCGCGCCACTCGGGTTCGGTCAGGGTGCGCACGCCAAGCTCCCCAGCCTTCGCCGCCTTGGATCCGGCATCCGCGCCGACGATCACGAAATCCGTCTTCTTCGAAACGCTCTTCGTCACTTTCGCACCCAGCAGCTCCGCGCGCGCCTCGGCCTCCTGCCGCGTCATGGTCTCGAGCGTGCCGGTGAACACCACCGTCTTGCCGCTGAACGGGCTCTCCTCGGCCTCGAACACCGCATCCTCGGGCGGCGCCTCGCGCGCGAGGTCGTCGAGCGCCGCCAGGTTGCGCTCCTCGGCGAAGAACTCCACCAGCTCCTGCGCGATCGCCGGGCCGATTCCCTGGATGGATCCCAACTCCTCCCGCGGCTCGGATCCCACCACCTGCGCCGCCAGCATGCGCTCCCGCCACGCCGCGAAGGAATGATAATGCCGCGCCAGCAGCTTCGCATTCTGCTCGCCGATGCGGCGGATGCCGAGGGCGAAGATGAAGCGCTCCAGCGGCACATGCCGCCGCGCCTCGATGGCGCGCACCAGGTTGCGTGCGGAAAGCTCGCCCCAGCCCTCGAGCGCCGCGATTTCCGCCTCGCGCCGCGGCAGCCGGAACACATCCGCCGGCGAGCGCAGCCAGCCCAGCTCGAACAATTGCTGGATGCGCTCGACGCCCAACCCGTCGATGTCCATCGCCCGGCGCGAGACGAAATGGATCAGCCGCTCCACCGTCTGCGCCTGGCAGATCAGCCCACCGGTGCAGCGCCGCACCACCTCGCCTTCCGGCCGCACGGCATGGCTGCCGCACACCGGGCAACGCTCCGGGAACACGAAAGGCTTCGAGTCCTTCGGCCGCTTCTCCGGCACGATGCCGAGGATCTGCGGAATGACGTCGCCGGCGCGCTGCAGCGTGACCGTGTCGCCGATGCGCACATCCTTGCGCGCGATCTCGTCCTCGTTGTGCAGCGTGGCGTGGCGCACCACGACCCCGCCGACATTCACCGGCTCCATCACCGCGCGCGGCGTCAGCGCGCCGGTGCGGCCGACCTGGATCTCGATGTCGAGCAGGGTCGTCATCGCCTGCTCGGCGGGGAATTTCCACGCCACCGCCCAGCGTGGCGCACGGCCGACGAAGCCGAGCCGGCGCTGCCAGTCCAGCCGGTCCAGCTTGTACACCACGCCGTCGATGTCATAGGCGAGCGCGCCGCGATTGACCGCGATCTCCTGCTGGAACGCAGCCGCCGCCTCCGGGTCCGGCAGCAGCTTCGACAGCGGGTTCACCGCGAAGCCCCAGCCGCGCAGCCGGTCCAGCCAGTCCCAATGCGTTTCCGCCGGCTGCTCGCTCGCCTCCCCCATCGCATAGGCGAACAGCTTCAGCGGGCGCGCGGCGGTGATCGCCGCGTCCTTCTGCCGCAGCGAGCCGGCGGCGGCGTTGCGCGGATTGGCCGGCACCACCACCCGCTTGCCTGCTTCGAGCGCCGCCTGCTGGGCATCGCGGAAGGCGAGGAAATCCGCCTTCTCCATGAACACCTCGCCGCGGATTTCGATGCGCGCGGGATGCTTGCCCTTCAGCCGCCGCGGCAGCGCCTTCAGGGTCAGCAGGTTGCGCGTGACGTCCTCGCCCACCGCGCCGTCGCCGCGCGTCGCGCCGCGCACGAAAGCGCCGTCCTCGTAGAGTAGGTTGATCGACAGCCCGTCGATCTTCGGCTCGCCGACGAAGCGCAGCGCATCGTCCTTGAGGCCGAGAAAGCGGCGGATGCCGTTGCAGAACTCTGTGAATTCCTCGGCGCCGAACGCGTTGCGCAGCGACAGCATCGGAACCCCGTGGCGCGACTTCGCAAAGATCTCGGCCGGCGCGGCGCCGACGCGGCGCGAGGGGCTGTCCTCGCGCACCAGCTCCTGGAAGCGCGCCTCGATGGCGGCATTGCGGCGCACCAGCGCGTCGTACTCGGCATCGCTGATCTCCGGCGCGTCGCGCTCGTGATAGGCGCGGTCGTGATGCGCGATCTCCGCGGCGAGCGCGGCGAGCTCGGCCGCGGCCTCCTCCTCGGTCAGCGCCTCGACCGCGCGGACCCGCAGGCTGTCGTCGGCTGCCGCTTCCTTCGTCCTCGCCATGGCTCAGCCCCGCTCGCCGGCCGGCGCCGCGCCGTCATCGGCGAGGCGCGCGAAATCCTCGTACACGCAGGCGAAGGCCAGCACGGATTCCCCTTTCCCGCCAAGGCTGCGATAGAAGGCATGCGCCGCTTCGTTCCCGGCGCGCGCCGTCCACCATAGATGCGAGGCGCCGCGCGCGCGGCCCGCCGCCGCCAGCCCCGCCATCAGCGCACGCCCGACGCCCTGCCGGCGGAACGCGGGCGCGACATAGAGATCGCCGACATAGAGGCCGCGCTCGGCGTAGTTGGTCTCGTAGGTCGCATGGCCGGTGGCGTAGCCCGCGAGCCCGCCATCCGGCAATTCCGCAACCACCATCAGCCCCGCCGGCGCATCGCTGAGGAAGTCGCGCCGCAGCCGCGCCGCATCGAACAGATCCGTGCGCGGGTTCTCCTCCTCCGCGTTCAGCGCGGCGGCCAGCGCGACCACCGCCTCGGCATCGCGCGGCTCGGCGGCGCGCACGCGTACGCTCTCAGCCATGGCAGCGCCGGAGATTCGTCGTCGAGTACAGCATCGAATTGCGATACTAGGGCGGTGTTGTTGGAACTGGAATCAGACGCAGAAGAGTGGGGGCGGAGAGAACTCCGCCCCCACACCCCCACCTCCTTTTTTTGGCTTATTGGCGCTGGCTCCTACCGCGCTTTCAGGCGCCGAGCCGTTGTCGGACTGAGAACGGAGCTCGCCACGTTTCCCATGAGTCAAAAAAAGGAGGTGGGGGGTCCGGGGGGCGGAGTTCATCTCCGCCCCCCGGCTCTACTCTAGCAGCGCGCGCTGCTCCCACTGTCCGGACCGGGCGGGCTTGTCGCCCAGCAGGCTGTCCGCCGCCGCGCGCGCGGCGTCGGTCACCCGCTCGCCGGCCAGCATGCGCGCGATCTCCTCGCGCCGCGCCGCCGCGTCGAGCGGCTCCACCCGCGTCTCCGCGCGCCCCCCGCGCACCGCCTTGGCGACGCGCAGATGCCCCGCGGCGCGCGCCGCCACCTGCGGGCTGTGCGTCACCACCAGCACCTGCAGCCGCTCCGCCACGCGCGCGAGCCGCTCGCCCACCGCGGCCGCGGTGGCGCCGCCGATGCCGGAATCCACCTCGTCGAAGATCAGGGTCGGCACCGGCGAGCCGCGCGCCAGCACCACCTTCAGCGCCAGCATAAGCCGCGAGAGCTCGCCGCCCGAGGCCACCTTCGCCAGCGCGCCCGGCGTCTGGCCGGGATTGGTCGCGACCAGGAAGGTCACGCGGTCCATCCCGTCCGGCCCCCAGCCGCTCTCCTCGCGCGGCGCGACGTCGATGGAGAGCCGCGCGCGGTCCAGCTTCAGCGGCGGCAGCTCCTTCGCCACCGCCTTCTCGAGCCGCAACGCCGCAAGCTGCCGCGCGGCGGTCAGCCCCCTCCCCGCTTCCAGATAGGCGCCGCGCGCCGCCGCTTCCTCGTGCTCCAGCGTCGTGACGCGCCCGGTGCCGGCATCCAGCGCGCCGAGCCGCTCGCGCAGCGCGCCGAGCAGCGCCGGCAGCTCCACCACCGCAACCGAGTGCTTGCGCGCCGCCGCGCGCAGCGCGAACAGCCGCTCCTCCACCTGCTCCAGCCGCCGCGGATCGGGCCCGCTCTCGGCGGATAGCCGCTCGAGCGCGGCTTCGGCTTCCGCCAGGGCATCCTGCGCGGCGACCAGCGCGGCGAGCGCCGGCTGCGCTTCCTCGTTCGGCGGCGGCAGGCGCTCCAGCGCGCGCGCCGCCTCGCGCAGCGCCCGCGCCGGCGTCGCCGAGCGCCGGTCGCGCGAGGACAGCTCGGCGATCGCCGCCGCGATCGCCTCGGCGCGGCGCTCGCCCTGCTGCAACCGCGTGCGCTCCTGGGCGAGCGACTCCTCCTCGCCCTCTTCCGGCGCGAGCGCGGCGAGCTCCTCCACCGCGTGGCGCAGCCATGCCTCGTCGCGCTGGGCGGCGGCGATCGCCTCGCGCGCCTCGCGCAGCGCCCGCGTCGCGCTGCGCCACGCCCCCCAGGCCGCGGCGAGCGCGCCGCGCTGCGCGTCCAGCCCGCCGAAGGCATCGAGCAGCCCGGCATGGGTCGCGGGATCCGCGAGCCCCACCTGCTCATGCTGCCCCTGCACCTCGATCAGCGCCGCGCCGAGCCGCCGCAGCAGCCCCACCCCCACCGGCTGGTCGTTGACCAGCGCGCGCGAGCGCCCATCGGCGGAGAGCACGCGCCGCAGCACGAGCTCGTCCTCGGCGCCGATCCCCTGCTCGCGCAGGATCTCCAGCGCCGGGTGGCCTTCCGGCGGCAGGAAGCTCGCCGCGACGCTCGCCTGGGACTGGCCGGCGCGCACCATCCCCGCCTCGGCGCGCTGGCCGAGTGCGAGGCCCAGCGCGTCCAGCAGGATGGACTTGCCGGCGCCGGTCTCGCCGGTCAGCACCGTCAGCCCCGCGCCGAAGCCGAGATCGAGGCGCTCGATCAGCACCACGTCGCGGATCGCGAGCGAGGCGAGCACAGCGCGCCTAGAACACCCAGTTCCACGCCCGGCGGAAGAAGCCCGCCCGGTCCGGCGCCCCCGGCGCGCCCTCCACCAGCAGCGCGTAGGAATCCTGGTACCACGGGCTGCCGGGGTAATTGTGCCCGAGCACCGTCGCGGTGCGCCGCGCCTCGTCGGTGAGGCCGAGCGAGATGTAGATCTCGGTCAGCCGGTGCAGCGCCTCCGGCACGTGGTTGGTGGTCTGGTAGTCCTCGATGACGCGGCGGTAGCGCCCGATCGCCGCCCCCAGCAGCCCCTGGCGCTGGTAGTAGCGGCCGACATTCATCTCGCGCCCGGCCAGGTGATCGCGCGCGAGGTCGATCTTGAGCCGCGCATCGCGGGCATAGGCGGTCTCGGGGAAGCGGTTCACCACGTCCTGCAGCGCGGTCATCGCGATCTCGGTCTGCCGCTGGTCGCGCTGGGCGTCGTTGATCTGCTCGTACTGGCAGAGCGCGCGCAGGTAGTAGGCATAGGCGATGTCGCGATGCGCCGGATGGAGCTGGATGAAGCGGTCCAGCGCGCCGATCGCCTCGGTGTAGCGGTTGCGCTGGTACTCGGTATAGGCGGCCATCAGCTTCGCGTTGGTGGCCCAGGTCGAGTACGGGTATTCGCGGTCCACCGTGTCGAACAGCTCGACCGCGCGCTGGTAGCGCTGGGCGCGCATCGCCTCCATGCCCGCGGCGTAGACGGATTCGGGCGATTGCTCGTCCGGGCTGACGCGCTGCGGGTTGAGCGCGGCGGTCGTGCCGTCCCAGGCACGGACGGAGCCTTCCCGCTCGCGGCTGCCACCGCAGGCCGCGAGCAGAACCAGGGCTAGAATCGGCAGGACGGGTCGGGTCATCTCGGAGTCACGCTGTGAGGCCGCCCCTATACCACGGGGCGGCGCGAGCGGCAGCCCGGCGCTGGAGCTGGGGGGCGGAGTGAACTCCGCCCCCCGAACAGGCAAGGGGGAAGCGTGGCGAGCGCCGTTCTCGGCCCGACAACGGCTCGGCGCCCGAGAGTGCGGGAGGAGCCAGCGCCAATAAGCCAAAAAAAGGAGGTGGGGGTTCGGGGGCGGAGTTCTCTCCGCCCCCGACTTTTTCTACTCCGCCCTACCGCGCGGTAGCGCTCAGCCCAAGCACGCGCACCGCGGCCTCCGGCCCGCCGGGGGGCGGCCCGGCGTGGAAGCTGTTGAGCGGGATCGGCTCGGGCGGCCGGGCGGCGATCTCCACCTCCCGCGCCTGGCCGAGGATGACGCGGATCAGCGGCTCGCGGATGGCCGCCAGCGCCGGCGCGTTGCTCAGGGCCGCCAGCATGCCCGCATAGTGCTGCCGCAGCGCCGCCTCGGGCTGCCCCGATTCCTGCGCCTGGGCGCGGATCACCCGCTCGATCAGCGAGGCGTCGGCATAGCGCAGCACGAAGCCGACGAGCCTGGTGCGCAGCAGCTCCTCCCCGGTGGTCCCGGGAACCAGCCCCTCGAGCGAGACGGAGAGAGCGATCCGCCCGGCATCCTGCGCCTCGATCGCCAGCTCCTCGAGCTCGCCGCGCTGGCTGGCCGCGTCGTAGCGGGAGCGCACGGTGATCTGGCCGAGGATGGCCTCGTAGCCGAAGCGCCGCAGCCATTCGGCGAGGCCGGGGACGGCGCCCACCCGGATGCCGGTGATGGCGAGCGTGCCGGCACCGGTGCCGTCCTGCCCGATGTCGCCGGCGAGGCGCAGGCTGGCCACGCCGCCCAGCGCCGTGTCGCCGTGTCCCACCGTCAGCGCGTCCAGCGCAGCGCTGACGGTGCCGGTTGCGCGCGGGGGCGGGGTGCGGGACTCGGCGGCCTGCCACAGCCCGGCCAGGTCGAAGCCGTCGAGGGCGAAGCGCCCCAGGCCGACGCGGTCGGCGAAGCCGCCCTGGAAGGCGACCTGCAGCCCGTCCAGCGCCACCCGGCCGGGCCTGCCGCCGCCCCAATTGGCGAGCTCGAGCGTGTCGAAGGCGACGCGGGCCGTGTTGCCGGCCCGCAGCCGCTCGATGCGGGCGGCGTCGAAGGCGAGATCGGTCGGCGCCAGCCGCCCGCCCGGCGCCGGCTGGCGGACGCTGAGGCCGTGCACCTCGATCAGCGCGGCGGCCATCGGCTCGCCCGCCTCGATGGCGAAGCCGCGCATCACCAGCCGCGCCACCCCGTCCGGCCGCAGGCCCTCGAATTCCGCCTCCTCCACCGTGGTGCGGCTGCGCGGCTCCTGCATCACCACGCCGGTGAGGCGGGCGGAATCCTCGCCCCGCCCCTCGGCGGTGGCGTAGGAGAGCCGCGTGTCGGGCCCGAGCACCGCGCGCAGCCGGGTGACCGCCGGCGGCTCGTCGGCCGGGACCGGCGCCGGCGCCGGCATGGCCTGTTGCGGCGGTGCCGGGGTCGTGGGCGGGGTGGGCTGGGCCTGCGCCGGCGGCGGGGCGGCGCGCGGCGGGACGGGCTGGGCCTGGGCCGGCGGCTGCGGCGCCACCGGCGGCGTGGGCTGCGCCTGGGCCGGCGGCTGCGGGCCGACCGGCGGGACGGGCTGCGCCTGGACCGGCGGCTGCGGGGCGACCGGCGGAGCGGGCTGGGCCTGGACCGGCGGCTGCGGCGCCGCGGGCTTGCCGGGCTGCGCCTGTTGCGGCGCCGGTGCGGCGGGCGGCGGAGTGGGCTGCGCCTGCGCCGGCGGTGGCGGTGCCGTGGGCTTGCCGGGCTGCGCCTGCTGCGGGGGCGGCGCGGCGGGCGCCTGCGGCGCCGGCGGCTTGCCCGGCTGGGCGAGGCCCGGCGCCGGCGGCAGCGGCGGTGGCTTCGCGCTCGGCAAGGCCGATGCGCCGGCGGGCGGCGGCTTCTGCGCCTCCACCGGCGCGATCCCGAGCAGCAGGCCGGCGAGGACGATGCTGCCGATGGTGGCGGCGCCGGTGGTGGTGGCGGCCGCGCCGCCGGTTCCGATGATGCGCACGCGCGTCTGTCTCCCGACACCCCCGCGCGCAGTAAAGCGGTGGCGCGCGCCGCCCGCCACCGCTCATTCTCCGGTGGCGCGAAGCTGGCAAGCCAGCCGGCCGCGACCCATGTTGATCGAGGCCATGAGCAACCCCCTGGACCGGCCGGCCGCCTCCGCCTCGGTCGCCGCCTTCCTTCACAAGGTGGCGAGCCTGCCGCAGGCCAAGCCCGCCGGCGGCCGCCCCGGCCGCCTGCTGTTCTGCGTCGACGCCACCGCCTCCCGCCAGCCCACCTGGGACCGCGCCTGCCAGCTGCAGGGCGACATGTTCTTCGCCACCAAGGCGCTCGGCGGCCTCGCGGTCAGCCTCTGCTACTACCGCGGCTATCGCGAGATGGCGGCGACCCCCTTCCTCACCGACCCCGCCGAGCTCGCCCGCCGCATGGCGGGCGTGCGCTGCCTCGGCGGGCAGACCCAGATCCTGCGCGTGCTGCAGCACGCGCTGAACGTGACCCGCGCCGATCCGGTCAACGCGCTGATCTTCGTCGGCGACGCCATGGAGGAGGAGATCGACCCGCTCTGCCATGCCGCAGGCGAGCTCGGCATGCGCCACACCCCGGCGTTCATGTTCCACGAGGGCAGCGATCTCCGCGCCGGCGACGCGTTCCGCCAGATCGCCAAGCTGTCGGGCGGCGCCTATGCGCCGTTCGATGCCGGCTCGGCCGATGCGCTGCGGGAGCTGCTGCGCGCCGTCGCAGTCTATGCCGCGGGCGGGCGCGCCGCCCTGGCGCAGCTGCCGGGCCATGCGGCGACGCGGATCGCGGGGCAGCTGCCGGCGCCGAAAGGCCGCTAGATGGCCTGGATCGCCCTCGGCGGACTGGTCCTCCTGCTGGTCCTCTACCTGCTCAAGCTGTTCGCCGAGGCGCGCATCGAGACGGTGAAGCTGGTGCTCGCCTGCGTCGCCGGCGGGCTCGGGGTGATCGCGGTGACCGGGCTGCTCGCCACCGGCCGCGGCTTCCAGGCGCTGTGGGCGCTCGCGCTGTTCGGGCCGGCGCTGTGGCAGGGCTGGCGGTCCTGGCGGGCGCGGCGCGGCTTCAGCGCCCCCGGCGGCGAGCGGGGCGACGAGACCCGGGTGGAGACCGCCACCCTGGCGATGAGCCTCGACCACGAGACGGGCGCCATGAGCGGCCAGGTCCGCCGCGGCGCCCATGCCGGGCGATGGCTCGCCGATCTCGGGCTGGAGGCGCTGCTCGATCTCCTCGCGGAATGCGCTGCCGAGGACCCCGAAAGCGTGCCGTTGCTGGAAGCCTGGCTCGACCGCAGCCACCCGGACTGGCGCAGCGCCGCCCAACAGGGCCGCCGGCGCGCCCCGGACGGCAAGCTGACGCGCGAGGAGGCCTTCGAGGTGCTCGGCCTGCAGGACGGCGCGAGCGAGGAGGAGATCCGCGCCGCGCACCGGCGGCTGATGCGCGCGGTGCATCCGGACCAGGGCGGCAGCGCCTGGCTGGCGGCGCGGCTGAACGCGGCGCGCGACCTGTTGCTCGGGAAGTAGGCGGCTTGCGCGGCAACCTTGCGTCCCGCGCGGTTTTCGGGCGTTCATGGCGGCTCTGCCGCCACCCCTGACGGAGACTCCCCCAAGGTGACGTTGAAGCCGCTGAAGAAGGCCGTGCTGCCGGTCGCCGGCCTGGGCACCCGGTTCCTGCCCGCGACCAAGGCGATGGCGAAGGAGATGCTGCCGGTGGTGGACCGGCCGCTGATCCAATACGCGGTGGACGAGGCGCTCGAGGCCGGGATCGAGCAATTCTGCTTCATCACCGGCCGCGGCAAGACCGCGATCGTCGAGCATTTCGACGTCGCCTACGAGCTCGAGCGCACGCTCGAGGAGCGCAGCAAGCAGGCCGAGCTCGAGGCGCTGAACGCGCTGACGATGACGCCGGGCTCGATCGTCACCGTGCGCCAGCAGGTGCCGATGGGCCTCGGCCACGCGATCTGGTGCGCGCGCGCCTTCGTGGGCGACGACCCCTTCGCGATCCTGCTGCCCGACGACCTCATGCTGTGCGAGGAGAGCGCCACCGGCCAGCTCGCCCGCGCCTATCGCGAGACCGGCGGCAACGTGGTCGCCATCGAGGAGGTGCCGCGCGAGCGGGTCAACCGCTACGGCGTGCTGGATGTCGCGGAGGACAAGGGAAGGCTGGTCTCGGTCAAGGGGCTGGTCGAGAAGCCGCCGGTGGAGAAGGCGCCGTCCAACCTCACGATCATCGGCCGCTACGTGCTGATGCCGGAGGTGATCGGCCACCTCGCGGCGATGGAGCGCGGCGCCGGCGGCGAGGTGCAGCTCACCGACGGCATGGCGAAGCTGATCGGCAAGCAGCCCTTCCACGGGCTGCGCTACGAAGGGCGGCGCTTCGATTGCGGCGACAAGGTGGGCTTCCTGGAGGCGCAGGTGGCCTTCGCGCTGCGCCGGCCCGACCTCGCGCCGGCGATGCAGGCGATCCTGAAGAAGTACGCCTGAGCGGCGCGGCGGCCTTGTTGCGCGCGGGCGCCTTCGCCAGATAGGACCGGTGTGGTGACGAAGGCGCCTGCCATGCGCGAGCTTGCGATTCAGGAGGCCGGAGCGGCCCTCACCAGCGTGATCGAGGAGGCCGCGCAGGGGAACCCGACGGTGGTGACGAAGGACGGCCGGCCGGTGGCGGTCGTCGTCGGCTTCGAGGCGTGGGAGAAGCTCAGGGGGCGCGAGATGTCCTTCGCCGAGCTGCTGGCCTCGTTCCCCGGCGATGACGAGTTCTGCGAATACCTGGAGTCGCTGAGGTCGCCGCCGCGACCGGTCACACGGTGACGGGCTATCTGGTCGACACCAATGTCATCTCGGCCGAGGCGCCTGTCGCTCGTCGTACGGTTCCGGATGCCGCCAAGCAGCGGGCGAGGACATGGCTGGCAGCGCATGCCGACCGGCTGTACCTGCCGAGCATCGCCGTCGCGGAGATCGCCGGTGGCATCGGCAAGGACGACGCCACCGGCGCGACCCGTCGTGCCGCTGCGCTGGACGCATGGCTCGGCCTGTTGATCGGCCGCTTCTCGCGGCGCGTGCTTGCCTTCGATCACCTCGCGGCCCTGCATGCGCGGCCGCTGGCTGAGGCGATGTGGCGGGCCGGCGTGGTGGTGGATTTCGCCGACCTCGCCATCGCCTGCATCGCTCGCACCCACGACCTCACCGTCGCGACGCGCAACCTGCGGCACTTCGCGCCGCTCGGCGTCGCGACGGTGGATCCCTTCACCGCCTGAGGGCGGGCGGGTCAGCGCCCGCGCAGGAAGGCCGGCACCGGTCCGGCATCGCGGAAATCGCCGTCGCGCCAGGCGCGGTCCTTGCGGCTGCCTTCGGCCCGAGCATGCTCGGCCTGCGCCGGACGGCGACGCGTCTCCTCGCCGCCATGGCGCGGCGCCGGCTTCGACGGGCGCGGCGCGCCGCCATGCGCCGCCGGCTTCGCCGGGCGCGCGGCGCCGTTGCCATGCCCCGCGGGCCGATGCTGCGCGTGACGCTGCTGCTGCGGCCGCTGCGGCTTGCGGCCGCGCGGCGCCTCCGGCGTTGCGGCCAGCGGCTGGCTGGCATCGGCGCGGCGGTCCTCGGCAGGGATCGCCTGGCGGATCAGCCGCTCCACCGCACGCAGCTTGGCGCGCTCCTCCGGCGCGCAGAGCGCGATCGCCTCGCCCGAGGCGCCGGCGCGCGCGGTGCGGCCGATGCGGTGGACATAGCTCTCCGGCACGTCCGGCAGGTCGAACTGCACGACATGCGTGACGCCGTCGACGTCGATGCCGCGCGCGGCGATGTCGGTCGCCACCAGCACCGGCGCACGGCCGGAGCGGAAGTCGGCGAGCGCGCGCTCGCGCTGGCCCTGGCTCTTGTTGCCGTGGATGGCGTTGGCGGGGATGCCGTCGGCCTCGAGCTGCTTCACCACCTTGTCGGCGCCATGCTTGGTGCGGGCGAAGACCAGGGTGCGGCCGACGCCCTCGCCACGCAGCAGCTCGGCCAGCACGCGGCGCTTGCCGCCCTGCTCGACATGGATCGCGCGCTGCGCGACCTTCTCAGCGGTGGTCGCCACCGGCGTGACCGCGACGCGCACCGGGTCGTGCAGCAACTCGCCGGCGAGGCGGCCGATCTCGTTCGGCATGGTGGCGCTGAAGAACAGCGTCTGGCGCTGCTTCGGCAGCGCGCCGACGACGCGGCGGATCGCCGGGAAGAAGCCCTGGTCGAGCATCTGGTCGGCCTCGTCAAGCACCAGGATGCCGACATGGTCGAGCCGCACCGTGCCGCTCTCCATATGGTCGAGCAGCCGGCCCGGCGTCGCCACCACGATGTCGACGCCGGCCGACAGCGCACGGCGCTGCGGGGTCATGGAGACGCCGCCGAACACGGTGGTGATCGAAAGCCCGAGATGCTTGGCATAGCCGCGCATCGCGGTGGCGATCTGCGCTGCGAGCTCGCGGGTCGGGCTCAGCACGAGGGCACGGCAGCCGCCGCGCGGTGGGCGCCCCTTGGCGAGCGACAGGCGGTGCAGGAGCGGCAACGCGAAGGCCGCCGTCTTGCCGGTGCCGGTCTGCGCGATGCCGAGCAGGTCGCGGCCCTGCATCGCGGGCGGGATGGCGCCGGCCTGGATCGGGGTGGGGGTGGTGTAGTTGGATTCGGCGAGGGCGCGCAGGATCGGCGCCGCCAGGCCGAGGGATTCGAATTCGCTCACGAGTTGGGTACAGTCCATGGACCGCGCGCGCCATCGCGGCGCAACACGGCGGTTGCGGGATGGAACGCCCGCGTGACGGGGTCGTACCGGAAGAGTGGTGGCGTCACGCCCGGCCCGGTCCGCGCCATGCTGCCGCCGGTCAGGGCGGGAGGGGGACCGATCGCGCGGCCGGGTCGCCGCGCGGCGCGCGTGCTTGCGCGCCGATGGGTCAGCATATGCGCCATAGGTGAAGGGATTGCAACCGCGGCAGTGTGAAAGATGCGGGGGAGGGAGATGAACTCCCTCCCCCGCCCCCCACCCTCCTTTTTTTGTTTCGTTTTCGGTCGCTCCAGCGCGCAGGATGGGCACGAGGACCGATGGGGCAAAATGACGGCGCTCGGCTGGACGCGGGTGGTCACGGCGCTGCTCGCCCTTGCGTTGGCGCCGCCGCGTGCCACCGCTGGGATCAGCCGCAACTATCTGTGCTTCTTCGCCGCAAACAGCAGTGAGCTGACCGAGCGCTGCCGGCTGATCGCCGGAGATTTCGCGGCGTTCTGGCGGAGCACCCGCGACGGCACGCGCCGGGCAATCCCCACCGGAGAACCGGTGCCGCCTCACAGTCTGCGCGTCAGGCTCACAGGCCACACCGATACGCTCGAGGACAGCATCCCGCTCAGCGAGGCCCGGAGGCGATCGGGGATTTTCCTTGTCTCCGAAGGGATCCCGCGCGAACTGATCACCACCGAGGGAAAGGGCAGCGCCTTTCCCCTCACTCCCACCGGCCCGCGCGTGGACGAGCCGCAGAACCGCTACGTGTCGCTGATCTTCCGCTGATCCCGTTCATTTGAATTGCGCAACGCACGCCGCGCCCCGCAACCTCGCGCGCAAACGGGGGCCGAGCACAGGGAAGCCAGGATGGCCAACCACCCCGCGCGCGTCGAATCCCCCGCCGTCGCCGATACCGTCCGCGCGCTCCGCGCCGTCATCCCGGAGCTGCGGCCCGCCGGCAGGATCGGCACCATCCGCAATGACGGCTCCCGCCACACCGCGGGCCTCGCCATCGACATCATGCTCGACAGCCGCAATGCCTATGAGAAGGGCATCGCCGACGAGATCATCGCCGCGCTGATCGAGCTGCACCCCCGCATCCGCTGGCACGACATCCTCTACACCGACTGGAAGGACGGCCGGCCCTTCCACTTCCACATCCCCGGCAGCGCCGACTATGCCGGCATCCGCTTCGCGAAGAACCGCGTGAGCGATCCCACCCTCGGCCACGAGCACGAGAACCACATCCATGTCGACTGGGTGGATTTCTCGCTGCGCATCGAGGGCGACAGCCTCTTCGTCTATGACTGGCCGCGCGATGCGCGCAGCACCGGTTTCGCCGACGACCTCGGCAATCGCCTGGCGCTCGCCTCGCGGCGCTGAGCCGGATCCCCTCCCGCACTCTCGACCGTCTTGCCGTTCGAGGGTGCAGCACGGCGCTCGCCACGCTTCCCAATAGTCAAAAGAAGGAGGCGGGGGTCTGGGGGGGTCGCGGCACTGCCGCGACGTGAAGCTCCGCCCCCCAGTTCTTCCTCTACGCCGTCGGCAATCGCCGGAACCCCGGCTCCGTCGGCGGATCGGAAAAATCCTCCGCGATCCCGTCCACGCGTGCGAGCGGAGGGCCCTTGCGGCAGGCGGTCAGCAGCGCCTGCACCGCCGCTTCCTCGCCCGCGACCAGCGCCTCCACCGTGCCGTCGCGGCGGTTGCGCACCCAGCCCTGGACGCCGAGGCGCACGGCCTCGGCGATCATCCAGTCGCGGAAGCCGACGCCGTGGACGCGGCCGGAGATGCGCACCAGCCGCGCCCTCATGCGCGGCTCTCCGCGCGGTGCAGCGCGAGGAAGCGCTCGGCGAGCGCGATCTCGCCGGCGACGCGCGCGCGCCGGCGTGCGGTTTCCGGATCCACCCCCCAGAATTCCTCCTGGAAGGTATCGTCCAGCACCGCGAGGGCGTACGCCTGTTGCGCGGTGAGCCGTCCGGCGGAGAGGGCGAGGCCGAGCACCAGGCTGCCCAGCGCCGGCACCGCGATGGCGAGCGCGGCGAGCTCTTCCGGCGCGTGGGCGCCGACCGCGCGGTGCAGGGCGGCGAGCGCCGCGGGCGGCTGGGCGATCGGCATCAGCCCGGAGGTGACGCGGAGCGGCGCGTCATGGGTCAGCGCAGCCCAGTCGAGCAGCGGCTGCCAGGCTTCGGCCTGCAGCGTGGCGAGGCGATGGTCCTCGGCGCGGTAGCAGAGCAGGTCGGTTTCGCCGTACTTGGCCAGCCCGTCGACGGTCGGCGCGGGATCGGGCGCGATGCGTTCCTGGGCGGTGCCGAGCAGGCGGGTCAGCGGCACGTCCTCGGCGCGCATCTCGCCCTCGCGGGCGCCGCCGGCCTGCTGCCATTCGGCGGCGATCGCCTCGGCCAGGGCGGGGCCGGCGACGGTGAGGCGCGCGCCGCTCGGCAGCTTCACCGGCCGCTCGTCGAGCAGCACGGTGAAGCCGCCGGGGATGGCGGCGGCGCGGGCGGTGTGCCAGAAGCGTTTCATGCGCGGTTCCGCGACCTTATAGCGGCGTAACGCCGCGCGCGCCGCATCATCGGCGGCCGCCGCCGAGCAGTCCGCGCAGCACGTCGCGCGCGGTGTCCTGCAGCTCGCGCGGCACGGCGGGGATCGGGGCGGTCTCCGCCGGCACCGGGCCGGGGCGGCCGGCGCGGGCGAGGGCGAGCTGGGCGGCGCAGCCATGCTCCGGCGGGCGGCCGGTGAGGCGCCCGGCGAGCCAGTCGATGGTGGGGTCGCGCCACAGGCGGTTGGCGATGGTGTCGCCGATCACCGTGGTGAGGGCCTGGGTCGGATCCACGCCGATGCGCGGCCGCGCCAGGCTGCCGCCGACGCCCACGGGGGCGCGGAGCTGCACGCCGAAGGCGCGGATGTCGGGCAGCAGGCGGGCGGCGATGGTCTCGTCGCGCAGGTTGAGGGCGAGGGTGCCCTCGACGCGGCCGGCATCGGTCTCGAGCAGCAGGGCGCGGCTGTGGGCGAGGCCGTCCTCGGCGCGGGCGCGCAGCGCGAAGCAGGCGATGGCGGTGGCGCGGCCCTCGGCGGCGGGCAGCAGCAGGCGCATCAGGTCGGGGCCGAGGCGGAGGAAGTCGGCGTTGTCCAGCCGGCCGTTGACGAGGGCGAGGCCGAGCTCGCCGGTGGCGGTGGCGGCAAGCTGGCGCAGGGTCGCGCCGCGCCCGGCGAGGTCGGCGTCGAGTTCCAGATGGCCCTGGATGGCCGGGCGCTCGCCGCGGGCGCGCTGGAGGGCGGTGAGGTCGAGGCCGGGGCCCTCACTGCGCAGGACCAGGTGCAGGCTGGGCGGGGTGCCCTCGAGGGCGAGGCTGCCGGCAACCGGTCCGCCGGGGGTGGTGACGGCGAAGGGGTCGAGCCGGGCGGCGGATCCGCTCAGGGTCAGATGGGTGGCGAGGTCGCGCCAGGTGGCGCGATCGGCGACCAGGGTGGCGGCGGTGAGGTCGAGCGCCGCGTCGAAGGGCGGGAGCGGCGGCAACGGCCAGTCGGGGATGACGCCGCGGGTGCGCTCGGGGGCGGCGGCGGGCGGCGGCGGCGGGCTTGCGCCAGGCGCGGCGGGGGCGGCGCCGGGCGGCGGCGTTGCGCCGGGCGCGGCCGGGGGCACGGCGGCGCGGGCGGCGTTCAGGGCGTCGAGGTCGAGCCGAGCCGCGGCGAGGCGGCCGGTGACCCGCGGGCGCGGCCCCGGCTGGACGTCCAGCGCGCCGGTCGCCTCCAGGGGGGCGGCGGCGATGCGGAGATCGGTGAGGCGGAGCAGGCCGTCCTGGTCGGCGAGATGGGCGGAGAGGGAGGCGGGGCCGGCGGGGAGCCGGTGGCCGGCCAGCGGCGAGAGGGGGGCGAGGTCGGGTGCTTCCAGGCCCAGGGTGATATCGGCGCCGGCCAGGCTGCGCGGCTGGGCGAGGCGGCCGCGGAGGGTGGCGCGGGCGCCGGCGGCCTCCAGGGCGAGGTCGAGCGGCAGAGGGGCGCCATCGCCGGAGCCGGCGCGGAGCGGGATGCCGGGGCCGAGCGTGCCGGAGAGGCGGAGCGGTGTGGCGGCGAGGGTTCCCTCGGCCGCCAGGTTGAGCGGCTGGTCCGGGGCGGGGAGCTCGGCGGTGAGGCTGGCGAGGGCAAGGCCGGGACGGAAGGCGGCGAGATCGGTGGCGCCGAGGGTCAGCCGGCCCTCGCGCAGGGTCACCGGCTCGCCGGCGAGGCGGGCGGTCAGGGCGACGCCGCGGGCTTCGGGCAGCCGGTCGAGCCCGGGCAGGCCGAGCGCGGCCAGGGCGGGGCGCAGCGGGCCGAGCTCGGCGATGTTGGCCGAGAGGGCGAGCTGCCAGGCGCGCAGATCGACGCTGTGGGCGAAGGTGGCGTCGGCGGCGATGCGGGTGCCGGGCGCGGTCAGGCTGGCCTTGATCGGCCAAGGGCTGTCGGGGGCAGGGCGGAGCGGGCCGGTTTCCGCGGCGAGGTCGAAGGGGACGCCCCCGAGGGCCAGCCGGCCCTGGATGGCGACGGGGTCGTCGTCAGGCCCGGTCTCGAGGTCGAGGACGGCGATGTCGAGGCTGCGCGTCAGGCCGGTGCGGGCATCGTGCAGGGCGAGGCGGCCGCCCGCGATGTGGATGGTGCGGAAGCCGAGGGGCTCGCGGGGGCGGCGGGGCCGCGCCTCGGGGCTGGGCTCGGCAGGCGGGCGGGCGGGCCGGGCGAACACCCAGTTGGGGCGGCCCTCGGCGTCGGTCTCCAGCAGGATGTCGGGGTCGCGCAGGCTGACATCGAGGACCAGCCGGCCGGTGAGCAGCGGCGCCAGGGCCAGGCTAGCCTCGACCCGGGCGATGCGGGCCATCTCGGGGCGCGAGCCGTTGGGGAAGTTGGCGAGGGTGGCGCCCTGGACGGTGAGGCCGGGCGGCAGGGCCTGCAGGGCGATCGGGCCGGCGGTGAAGGCGCGGCCGGTGGCCTGCTCGACCGCGGCGGCGAGGCGCGGGCGCAGGGCATCGGCATCGAGGAACAGCGACAGGAGGGCGAGGCCGGCGGCGCCGATGCCGGCAAGGGCGGCGATGGCGATGATGGTCCAGCGCAGGGCGCGCCGCATGGGGGCTCCTTCGGGGATGGTCCGGCTCAGATGGGGGTGCCGGTGGGTGGGTGCACGGGGCGGGCGATGGCTAGCATGCGCTGCAGGCCCGGATGCGGGCCAGGAGGGGCGCTGCCCCTCCTGGACCACCCCGCCGGGGGGCAAGCGATGCCCCCCGGACCCCGCGGGCAATGGTGCAGGTCCGGGGAAGGGGGAGGGGCGGAACCGGCGCGCCGCTTGAAGCGGTGCGCCATGCCCCTCCCCCTTCCCCGGACCTCCCTTCGCGGGGTCTGGGGGGCACGGCTGCCCCCCAGCGGGGAGAGCCCGAGAGGGGCAGCGCCCCTCTCGGTCCGCCGCCGGGTCAGCGGAGATGCCGGGGCGGCAGGGTGCGCGGGGTGGTGAAGCCGAAGAAGCCGAAGGTCTCCAGCATGTGGGGCGGGAGGGGCGCGGCGAGCTCCAGCGTGCCGCCCTGCGGGTGCGGCAGGCGCAGCGCCCGGGCGTGCAGGTGGAGTGTATTGCCGAGGCCCTCGATATGCGCGCCGGCGCCGCCGTACTTGCCGTCGCCGAGGATCGGGGTGTTGAGCGCCGCGGCGCAGTGGACGCGGAGCTGGTGGGTGCGGCCGGTGAGCGGCTGGAGCTCCAGCCAGGCGGCGCGGCGCTGGGCGGAATCGAGGGTGCGGTAGAGGGTGACGGCGCGGGTCCCCTCCCCGTCCTCGGCGGGCGCGGTGCGCTCGCCGCGCGGGCCGGACTGCTTGGCGAGGGGGAGGTCGATGCGGCCTTCCTGGGGCGTGGGGCGGCCGACGGTGACGGCCCAGTAGGTCTTCTCCGCGTCGCGGCCGCGGAAAGCGGCGGCGAGCCTGGTCGCCGCGGCAGCGGTGCGGGCGAGGATGAGGACGCCGGAAGTGTCGCGGTCCAGGCGGTGGACCAGGCGCGGGCGTTCGGCCGCGCCGAAGCGGAGCGCGTCCAGCATGCCGTCGAGATGGCGGGTGAGGCCCGGGCCGCCCTGGACCGCCATGCCCTGCGGCTTGTCGAGGGCGATCACCGCCTCGTCGCGGTAGATCACCAGGCGCTGGAGGGCGGCGGCGTCGCGCTCGGAGACCGGCTTGGGGGCGGCGGGGCTGGGCGCCGGGCCCTCGGGGAGCGGGGGGATGCGGATCTCCTGGCCGGGGGCGAGGCGGGTATTGGCCTCGGCGCGCTTGCCGGCGACGCGGATCTGGCCGGTGCGCAGCATCTTCTGCAGCGCCCCCTGGGTGAGAGCGGGGAAATGCCGCTTGAGCCAGCGGTCGAGGCGGGTGTCGGCCTCGTCCGGGGCGACGGTGCGGTACTGGATAGCCATAGCGGGGAGGTAGCGGGGGAAGCGGCGGAAAGCGAGGCGGATCAAGCTTGACGTATGGGATTATTTTCCTTACTTCCTTACCATCTTACGATCTTACTTCCTTACTCGCAGGAGCATGGTCCGCATGATCTCGAAGATGGCGAAGCTGACGGCGAAGAACCAGCTGACGCTGCCGCGGGCGGTGGTGGCGGCGCTGGGCTGGCCGACGCATTTCCGGGTGCAGGTGCATGACGGGGCGTTGATCCTGTGGCCGGGACGGCTGATGAGCGAGGTGGAGCTGGCGGCGCAGCGCGCGCGGGCGCGCGAGACCGGTGGCGGGGGGAAGGGTGGCACGGGCGGGGGCGGGAAGCAAGGATAATATTCTTAGAGAGCGCCCGGGCCCATCCGGGTCGCTTCGATGGCCTTCTTCTGCGGCGTGCGAGTAAGCAATCCTGGGGTGCGGAGTGAACTCCGCCCCCCAGACCCCCCACCTCCTTTTTTTGGATACGGGGAATCCTCGAGAGCTCCGTTCTCAGCCAGACAACGGTGTGGCGCCTGAGAGTGCGGGAGGAGCCCGCGCCAATAAGCCAAAAAAAGGAGGTGGGGGTGTGGGGGCGGAGTTCTCTCCGCCCCCACTCCTTTTTCGGGCCGCCGGCGAGGGCTTGGACGGCCTCCCCGGCATCGTGTTCACTCCCGCCGAGGGACCGGCCGGAGTGGGGGCATGCGCTCAGTCGAGATTCGCCATGACGTCCTACTCGGCCCGGCGCGCGCCACGATGGAGTTCGCCATCCACCTCGCCTTCTTCGCCAGGGATGCGTCGGGAGACCTCGATGGCCTGCGGCTCCGGCGCCGCTACGGGACTTCCGGCCTGTTGCAGGATCCGCCGGACACCGTCCAGGCGCTGCCGGAGGCGATCTATGGCGGCTTCCTCTACAACCAGTTCGGCCATTTCATCCTGGAGGGCCTCGCCCGGTACTGGTTCCTCCGCGCGCAGCCCGACCGGATGGTCGTGTTCCATTCGCGGCAGCGGCGATTCCTACCCTGGCAGGCGGAGATCCTCGGCCTGCTGGGCTTGGCGCCGGAACGCCTGACGCTGGTCAATGACGGTCTCCGCATCGGCAGGCTCGAGATTCCCGCAGCGGGGTTCGAGATCGGCGTGCGGGCCGACGCGGACCACATCCGTGGCCTCGGGGTGTTCCGGCCGCCGCCGCGCGGCGCGGCGGAGGAGCAGGCGCGCCTCTGGCTGTCCCGGTCGGCGCTGGGGCCGGGATCCAATGGCTACATCGAGAACGAGGATCGGCTGGAAGCCGCGCTGGAGAGCACCGGATGGCGGATCTTCCGCCCCGAGGCGCATCCGGTGGCGGAGCAATTGCGGGTGCTCGGCAGCGCAAGGGAGATCGCCGGGCTGGAGGGATCGGCCTTCCACGCCCTGGCGCTGCTCGAGCGCTGCGACGGAGCGGTTTCCATCATTCCCCGGGGGCCGCGGCTGGCGCATGAATTCGGCACGCTGCTCGAGGCGAAGGGCATCCGCTTCCGGGTGCCGCAGGCGGAGTTCACCGTGCTGGGCGGGAAGCATCGGCGCACCAGCTTCCGGCTCGAGAACGCGGCCGCGCTGGCGGCGCAGCTGGAGGCCGATTCCGCGTTCGGGCAGGAGGCGCGATGCGGCGCGTGACGCGGGCGGTGCGGAGGGAGAGCGGGATGCGAGGCCTTGCCATCCTCGCGCTGGTGGTGGCCGCGCTGGGTTCGCCCTCGGCGCGGGCGGCGCCGGAGCCGCCCGGAAGCGGCTATTCGAGCGAGGCGATGCGGCGCCGCGCGGAGGAGGATGCGCGGCAGCGCGCGGCGTGGTGGGAGCGCCAGCGCGCCCGCGAAGCGGAGGAGCGCTTCCGCCGCGACGTGGAGCGCCGCCGCGAGGCGACGAACTGGCAGATCCGTCGGTGGGAGGAACAGCGCGCGCGGCGGTCCTGGTCGCGACGGACCGATATGTGGCCGTGACGCGGCGGCACCGGCACGGCGCCGCACGCCATGGCGGCGGCGGCGCGCCGCCGTGGTGCGGCAGGCCGTGCAGCGTCCTGGGCCGTGCAGGAGCCTCGGCCGTAGAGGGGCCTCGGCCTTGCGGCTGCCAGGCGGTGTCGCTGCGTGGGCCGTGCGGCCTCGGGGCGGGTCAGACCTTCTCGGCGGTGGTGGGGTCGATCATGCGCTCGACGCGGCTGATGCGGTTGGCGGGGAAGCCGCCGCGTTCCGCATGCTCGCGGATCCTCTGCTCGCTGGGGGCGATGTAGACGCAGTAGATCTTGTCGCCGGTGACGAAGCTCTCGACCCACTGGATCTCGGGGCCCATGGCCTGCAGCACGTCGCACGAGGTGCGCGCGGCTGCCTGCAGATCGGTGGCGCCAAGGCCGCCGACACCGGGCATTTCACGCTCGATGACGTATTTGGGCACGTGCTTCCTCCCCTTGCGGCACAGCGCCGGGGGCGGTCGGTCGGGCCTTGCCTGACTGATGTGGCCCGTGGACCGCGCCCGGTGTGCCGTTCCGTGTTCGCCGCTACGCCGAAATCCGAACGACAACTCCGACGGTCGCCGCGGCCTTTCGCGGAGGTGGAGTCACGCTCCCTCCATTGCCTTGTTGGCAAATCCGGCCTCGCCCCGTGGTGTTCGCCGTTCTGCGTGGCGTTCACCCCCGGTCCGGTGCCGGTCCGTCCAGGCATCGCCTGGCTGCGGCAGATCAAGCGGACGCCCGATGGATGCGGGTGTCAAGCGTTGCGTCGATCAACTTCCGCCGCGCGGCGTTGCCGCAAGGTTATCGGGCACCGACCCAGCCGTGACCGATCGGCACCGTGGGCAATGCCGTTCCGCGGGTTCGGGAATCCGGCAGGGGATGTGTGCGGGCCTCGGGGGTGCCGCGGCGTGGCGCGGCCCGGGTTGGTGCGGGCGTCGCCTTGCCGCGACCGGGGCGCGGCTTCAGGGTGAGGCGGCGAGCGGGGAGAGGCGGCGATGGCGTTCGACGCGATCGTGGTGGGGATCGGCGGGATGGGGAGCGCCGCGTGCTGGCAGCTCGCGCGGCGGGGCATGCGGGTGCTGGGGCTCGAGCGCTTCGACATCCCGCACGCGATGGGGTCCTCGCATGGCGTCACCCGCATCATCCGCCTGCCCTATTACGAGGACCCGGCCTATGTGCCGCTGCTGCGCCGGGCCTATGCGCTGTGGCGCGAGCTCGAGGCGGCGAGCGGCGAGCGCATCCTGGTGACGACGGGCTCGCTGGATGGCGGGGTGGAGGATGGGGCGGTGTTCCAGGGCGCGCTGCATTCGGCGCGCGCGCATGGGCTGGCGCATGAGGTGCTGAGCGGGGCGGCGGTGAATGCGCGGTTTCCCGCCTATGCGCTGCCGGATGCGCATCGGCTGGTGTTGCAGCCGGAGGGCGGCTTCGTGCTGAGCGAGCAGGCGATCGTCGCGCATGTCGCGGCGGCGCAGGTGCTGGGGGCCGAGGTCCATGCGCGCGAGCGGGTGCTGGGCTGGGAGGCGGTGGGCGATGGCGTGTCGGTGGCGACGGATCGCGGGCGGTATGCGGCGCGGCGCCTGGTGCTGACCGCGGGGGCGTGGATGGGCGAGGTGGCGCCGGTGCTGGCGTCGCTCGCGGTGCCGGAGCGGCAGGTGCTGGCGTGGCTGCAGCCGGAGGATCCGGCGCTGTTCGCGCCGGAGCGGTTTCCGGTGTTCAACCTGGAGCTCGCCGAGGGGCGGTATTACGGGCTGCCGGTGTATGGCGTGCCGGGGTTCAAGCTCGGGCGGTACCACCATCTCGGCGAGGTGGTGGCGCCGGATGCGGATTGGCGTGACGTGGGCGCGCGCGACGAGGCGGTGCTGCGGGAATTCGCGGCGCGGTATTTCCCGTCGGGTGCCGGTCCGGTGATGGCGTTGCGGGCGTGCCTGTTCACCAACACGCCGGATGAGCATTTCGTGCTGGATGTGCACCCGGAATTTCCGCAGGTGGTGCTGGCCTCGCCGTGCTCGGGGCATGGCTACAAATTCTGCAGCGTGATCGGGGAGATCCTGGCGGATCTCGCGGCCGAGGGCGGCACGCGGCACGAGATCGGGTTCTTGGGGCTGTCGCGATTCGGTGCCGCGCTCTCTGCCGCCAAGTAGTCAAAAAAAGGAGGGAAGGGTCCGGGAAGGGAGTTCACTCCCTTCCCGGTGTCCAGCCTCGTGCTCTCAGTGGCCTGCTCATCCGCTCCGTTCGCTGCGAAGGGCAGCGAACTTCGCGGGCAGGACACTAGGCATACCGCACCAACGCTTCCTCCAGCGACGCGAAGGCGTGCGCCAGCGCCTGTCGCATCGCGTTCGCCGCCGCTTCCGCGTTCGGCGTCTCGGTGCCGGTGGCGAGTGCCGCGTTGCCGCGCGAGACGAGTTGTCCCGCCACGCGTGTCGGGCTTGCGCGTTCGTCGAGCAGGACGAAGGATAGTTCGGCGCGGGCGGTGCCTTCGGCCTGGAAGGCGGCGAGGCGGTTGAGGTTGCCTTCGAGGCTGAGGTCCGGGCTGGCGCGGGTGCCGGGGGCGAGGACGGCGGTGAACAGGCCGCAGGAGGCGAGCCAGCGGCGCAGGGCGGATTCCGCGGCCTCGGCGGGCGGGGCGACCCATTCGGCGTAGAAGTCGATGGTCTCGGTGCCGTCGGGCTTGACGGTGATGAGGCCTTTCTGGTCGAGGCCGGCGCCGGCGCCGAGGGTGCGCAGCAGGAGGGCGCGGCGGTTGCGGGCGCGGCGCGGCGGGCCTTCGCGCACGGGGGAGAGCGGAAACCTGCGGGTTTCCACGTAGGGGCGGTCGGGCAGCAGGCTGCAGGCGCCGGCCAGGAGCGGCGCGGCGAGCAAGGCGCGGCGTGCGGTCATCGGCGGTCCCGGTTCGGCGCGGGCGGCGGCGCGCCCAGCAGGGTTTGCGAGGGGCTGCGGCGCAGCGCCTCGGTGGTGTCGCGGAGGTTGCCGGAGATCGCGCGGAGGTCCCGGAGGATGGGGCCGAGCTCGGACTGCACGTCGGTGACGGTGCCGCGCGAGGAGCGGATGGTGGCTTCGAGGGAGCGCATGACCTCGGGCAGGCGCGCGAGCGAGGTGCGGAGCTCGGCGGTGGCCTGGGCGATGTTGGCGAGCGCGGCGCGGGTGTCGCGGCTGCCGGCGAGGTCCTGCACGCTGGAGGCGGCGCCGGAGATGTCGTTGAAGGCGGTGCGGATCTCGCGGAGGGTGGCGGCGAGGTCGGCGCCCTGGATGGCCTCGCGCAGGGTGTGCATGGTCTCGGAGGCCTCGCGCAGGGTCACGGCGAGGTCGCCATCGGTGACCTGCTGGCGCAGCGCGCCGAGCAGGGTGACGGTGTTGTTGATGAGGCCTTCGAGATCGACGCCGCGCAAGCGTTCCATCAGCGCCTCGAACGCGCTGGTGACCTGGGTGATGGTGGAGGGGACCGAGGGGATCACCGGGTAGCGCGGGTCCCAGCTGATCTCCGGCATGGCGGAGCGGCTGGGGTCGAGGAAGTCCATCTCGAGATAGCTCACGCCGGTGATGCCCTGGCTCGCGATGCGGACGCGCAGGCCGGCGCGCACCGCCTCGTCGAGCGTGCCGACGCGGCCGAGGCGGTTGGTGTCCACCGCGAAGCGCACGAGCACCAGGCGGAACATGGTAGCGAAGGGCGCGGTCTGGGCGGAGGGCGGGTAGTCGGTGATGACGAGGCCGATCTGGGTGACGCGGCCGATCTGCACGCCGCGGTAGCGGACGGCGGCGCCGATATCGAGGCCGGTGACGGATTCGGCGAAGTAGGTCTCGAAGATCTCGGCGTCGCGGCCGAAGCGGCCGGAGGTGAGAAAGAGGATGAAGCCGACGGCGATGACGGCGCCGGCGAGCACCAGCATGCCGACGCGGAGATAGAGGCGGCGGGCGACGCGCATCTCAGGCCGCCTCGCGCCGGAAGAAGGCGCGCACGGTGGGATGCGTCGCGTGGTCGCGGAGCTCGCGCGGGTTGCCTTCGGCGATCATGCCCTTGGCCTCCTTGTCCAGCATGATGCAGCGGTCGCCGATGGCGAGGATGGACTGCAATTCGTGGGTGACGACGACGAAGGTGGTGCCGGTGCCGCGGGCGAGGTCGGTGATCAGCTTGTCGAGGCCGGCGGAGGTGATGGGGTCGAGGCCGGCGGAGGGCTCGTCGAGGAAGAGGATGGGCGGGTCGAGCGCCATGGCGCGGGCGATGCCGGCGCGCTTGACCATGCCACCGGAGACCTCGGCGGGGAGGCGGCCGGTGGCGTCGCCGAGGCCGACCAGGCCGAGCTTGGCGCGGGCGATGTCCTGGCGCGCCTCGCGCGGGAGGGCTGTGTGTTCCTCGAGCGGGAGCTCGATGTTCTCGGCGAGCGTCATCGAGCCGAACAACGCGCCGGACTGCCACATCACGCCGATGCGGCGGAGCAGCGCGGTGCGGGCCTCGCCTTCGGCGGAATGGAGGTCGTGGCCGAGCAGCTCCACGCTGCCATGGGAGGGGGCGTAGAGGCCGATGAGGAGCTTGAGGAGGGTGGACTTGCCGCAGCCGGAGCCGCCGAGGATGACGAAGATCTCGCCGGGCGTGACGTCGAAGGTGACGCGCTCGAAGACGGTGCGGCCGGCGAAGCGCATGGCGAGGTCGCGGGCGCGGATGACGGGCTCGGGGTCCTGGGCGGCGGCTTCGGGCGCGGCCTCGTCGCGGTGCATGGCCGCGGGGCTCGGGGGCGTGCTCATAGGCCGAGCCTGAAGAACAGGACGGCGAAGATGCCGTCGAGCACCACGATGGCGACGATGCCGCCGACGACGGCCTGGGTGGCGGCGTCGCCGACCGCGCGCGGGCCGCGGCCGGCGGCGAGGCCGGCGCGGCAGCCGATGCCGGCGATGGCGAGGCCGAAGCAGGCGGCCTTGAACAGCCCGCCCCACAGATCGGTGAGCGACAGCCACTGCTGCAGCTGGCTGGAAACCGCGGCCCAGGGGTAGTTCAGCGTCGCCATGACCATGGTCATGCCGGCAAGGCCGGCGATGTCCATCAGCAGGGCGAGCACCGGCATCACCAGCATGGCGGCGACCAGGCGCGGCAGGACCAGCATGGCGACCGGCTCGATGCCCATGACCTTCAGGGCGTCGATCTCCTCGTTGACCGTCATGGTGCCGAGCTCGGCGGCGAAGGCGGAGCCGGTGCGGCCGGCCAGCACCACGCCGGCGAGCAAGGGGCCGAGCTCGCGCAGCAGAGAGATGCCGACGAGGTTGGGGACGAAGACCTCGGCGCCGAAGCGGCGCAGCGGGATGGAGGACTGGTAGGCGAGGATCACGCCGATCAGGAACCCCAGCAGAAGCGTGAGCGGGAAGGCGCGGGTGCCGGTCTCGTCGAGATGACGGAGCAGGTCGCCGACGCGCAAGAGCCGCGGCTGGAGGAGGGTGCGGAGGATGGTGACGGTGGCCTCGCCGAGGAAGGCGACGCCGCCGAGCAGAGCCCGCAGCCGGTCCACCACCGTCTTGCCGAGGCTGGTGATGGGGCCGAGGCGCGGCGCCGGCTTGGGCGGCGGGGCGGCGGCGAGCGCCTTGCGGGTACGCTCGAGGATGGCAGCGAGAGGCTCGGAAAGGCCGGAGAAGCGGGTCTCGACGGCGGAGTTCTCGGCCTCGATCAGCAGGACGGCACCGGCGGAATCGAGGAATTCGAGCCGGTCCAGACGCAGCTCCAGGGCCGGGGCGCGGCGGGCGGCACGCAGGAGCGGCGCCCAGAGCCGCGCCGCGGCGGCCGCGTCGAGCCGGCCGGAGAGAAGCAGGACCGTCCGGCCCGCCTCCTCGCGCGACTCAAGCTGCCCCGACACGGCATCCGCTACCGCCATGAGCACGATAGGCACCGATCCCGCGGCCGGCCGCAAGTGTTGCGCTTCGAGGACCGGCTGCGGGCCAGGAGGGGCTCTGCCCCTCCTGGACCTCCCCGCCGGGGGGCAAGCGATGCCCCCCGGACCCCGCGGAGAAGGGTACAGGTCCGGGGGAGGGGGAGGGGCTCAAAGGGCGCACCGCTTCCACGCGCGCGCGGTGCCCCTCCCCCTCCCCCGGACCTCTCCTCGCGGGGTCTGGGGGGCACGGCTGCCCCCCAGCGGGGAGAGCCCGAGAGGGGCAGCGCCCCTCTCGGTCCCGCAGCCAGGCCTCGAAGCACCCCCGGCGGCGCGGGGCTTGCTTGCGGGGGTGGCGGGCCCGGCGGCACCGTCCGGGCGGATTGCTCGGAGTCGCCCATGGAGCGGTTGTTCGGCCTGGCGGAGCGCGGCACCACGGCGCGCACGGAGATCCTCGCCGGGGTCTCCACCTTCCTCACCATGGCCTACATCATCGTCGTCAATCCGGGGATCCTGGCGGCGGCCGGGCTCGATCACGGCGCGGCCTTCGTCGCCACCTGCCTGGCCGCGGCGATCGGCTCGATGCTGATGGGGATGGTCGCCAATTTCCCGATCGCGCTGGCGCCGGGCATGGGGCTCAACGCCTATTTCGCCTTCGGCGTCGTGCAGGGGATGGGCGTGCCATGGCAGGTCGCGCTGGGCACGGTGTTCGTCTCCGGCCTGCTGTTCTTCGCGATCTCCATGTTGCGGCTGCGCGAATGGCTGGTGAACGGGATTCCCCTCTCGCTGAAGATCGGGATCGCGGCGGGGATCGGGTTCTTCCTCGGCCTGATCGGGCTGCACAACATGGGGCTGGTGGTCGCCAACCCGGCGACGATGGTCGGCCTGGGGCAGCTCGGGCAGGCCTCCACGCTGCTCGCCTGCGCGGGGTTCCTGGCGATCGCGGGGCTGTCGGCGCGGCGGGTGCCGGGGGCGATCGTGATCGGCATCCTCGCCACCGCGGCGGCGGGGGTTCCCTTCGGGCTGACCAAGTTCCAGGGCGTGCTGGACACGCCGCCGTCCCTGGCGCCGACCTTCCTGGCGCTCGACATCCCGGGCGCGCTGGGGCTCGGGATGGTGGGGATCGTCTTCACCTTCTTCCTGCTGGATCTGCTCGACAACACCGGGACGCTGATCGGCACGCTGCATCGCGCGGGGCTGCTGCGGCGGGACGGCACGGTGCCGAATCTCGGCCGCGCGCTGATGGCGGATTCCGGCGGGGCGATGATCGGCGCCGTGCTCGGGACCTCGCCGACGGTGAGCTACATCGAGAGCGCGGCGGGAATCCAGGCCGGCGGGCGCACCGGGCTGACCGCGGTGACGGTGGGCGTGCTGTTCCTGCTGGCGCTGTTCCTGGCACCGCTGGCGACCGCGATTCCCGCCTTCGCGACCGCGCCGGCGCTGGTCTTCGTCGCCTGCCTGATGGCGAGCGCGCTGGGCGAGATCGGCTGGGAGGATCCGACGGACTACATGCCCGCAGTGCTGACCGCGCTCGCCATGCCGTTCACGTTTTCCATCGCGACCGGGATCGGGGTGGGGTTCATCACCTATGCCGGCGTGAAGACGGTCGCCGGGCGCGCCAGGGAAGTGCACGGCGCGGTGTGGCTGATCGCGGCGCTGTCGGTGGTGAAATTCGCGCTGCAGTGAAGTTGGAGGGCGGAAAAAGAAGGAAGGATGGGGGGCGGAGCGAACTCCGCCCCCCAAACCCCCCACCTCCTTTTTTTGGTGACTTGGGAAATGTGGCGAGGGTGGCGCTACGAGACGGAGCGGTGCGGCGCCTGAGAGTGCGGGATCGTGCGCCGTTCTCCACGCGGCAACGGCCTGGCGGCGGAGCGTGCGTGGGCCACCGGCGCCAAGTATCCAAAAAAAGGAGGGATGGGGTCTGGGGAAGGGAGTTCATCTCCCTTCCCCAGCTCTTGGCCAGAGCCCCGGGCGGCGGCGCGTGCCGGAGCGGCGCGGCGCCTGAGAGTGCGGGATCGTGCGCCGTTCTCCACGCGACACCGGCCTGGCGGCGCAGCGTGCGTGGGCCGCCGGCGCCAAGTATCCAAAAAAAGGAGGGATGGGGTCTGGGGAAGGGAGTTCATCTCCCTTCCCCAGATCTTCGCTATTCCGCGAAGCGCTTCACCCAGGCGGTGTAGCTCTCCAGGAAGCCTTTCAGGAATTTCCGCGTCGCCTCGATGCCGATGGAGCCGTCGGGGGCGAACATGCCGTCCTTGACTTGCACGTACACTTCCGGCGCGCCGAGGGTGGGCATGTCGAGGTAGCCGAGGATGCTGCGGAGATGGAGCTGTGCCACGCCGGTGCCGAGCGCGCCCACCGAGATGCCGCAGAGGCCCGCCGGCTTGCCTGCCCAGGCGCTCTCGCCATAGGGGCGGGAGGCGTGGTCGATGGCGTTCTTCAGCACGCCGGGGAGCGAGCGGTTGTATTCGGGGGTGACGAAGAGCACGCCCTGCGAATCGCGGATCTCCTGCTTGAGGCGCTGCACGGCGGGGTGCGGCTCGCGCTCGAGGTCCTGGTTGTAGAGCGGCAGGTCGTCGATGCGGACGAAGTGGAAGTCGAGCTCGGCGGCGCCGAGCTTCGCCAGGCCTTCGGCGAGCTTGCGGTTGAACGACTCCTTGCGGAGGCTGCCGACGACGACGGCGATTCGCAGCTTGGCCATGTTCGGGTCCCCCCTTCTGGTGACGTGGGGCTAGAGTTTGGCGTGGCCGGCAGTGCCGCAAGATCCGGGCGCGCCGCGCCGGGCGCACGAATTCCGGCGCCTGTTTGGCGCTTCGCCCTGGACAAAGCGGCCGGCGGTTGATTCTCTGTGTGGTGTTCTTGGGGCGGTGTTCTTGGGGGGTGGTGCGGCGCATGCCGCTGTGGATGGCGATCAAGCGCGGGCTGAAGGCGATCGCGCTGCCGGTGCTGTTCCTGGCGCTGTCGGGCTATTTCGTCTGGCATGCCGTGCATGGCGAGCGCGGGCTGATGGCGCGCGAGCGGCGCCTGGCCGACATCGCGGCCGCGCAGGCCGAGCTGCGCCGCGCCGAGCATGACCGGGATGCCATGGAGCGCCGCGTGGTGGGGCTGCGCGGCGAGCGGCTGGACCGCGACCAGCTGGATGAGCGGGCGCGGGCGCTGTTGAACATGGTGGGCCGCGATGAGCTCGTGGTGCCGTACACGCCGGAGCGGCGGCTGTATTAGGCCGCGCTTGACTTCGGCGGCCTTCGCGCCACGTTACATGTAACGCGGGGCGAGGAGGCGGCGATGGCGAAGTCCGATGTCCGCAAGCGGGTGGCGGCGCATCGCGCCGAGCTGCGAAGGCAGGGGCTGCGGCCGATCCAGATCTGGGTGCCGGATACGCGGGCGCCGGGGTTCGCCGAGGAGGCGCGGCGGCAGTCGCGGCTGGTCGCAGCGGAGGACGATTTCGACGAGGTGATGGACTTCATCGAGCGCGTCTCCGTCTTCGACGAGGACGAGGAGCAGGACGACACCCCCGGCGGCGATGCGCCGCGGTGACATCGTGGTGGTCGCCGACCGCAGCGGCGGCGACTATGGCGGGAAGCCGAGACCGGCGGTGGTGGTGCAATCGGAGCTGTTCGAGGAGACCGGCTCCGTCACCGTCTGCCTGGTGACGACGCAGCAGACCGGGGCGGCGTTGCTGCGTATCCCGGTCGCCGCGGGAGAGCGCAGCGGATTGCACCGCCCGAGCCGGATTGCTGTCGAGAAGCTGATCAGCGTGCGCCTCGACCGTGTCGGGGCCCATATCGGACGGATCTCGGAAGAGGAGACACTGGCGCTGAACCGCAGCCTGGCGGTGTTCCTCGGCTTCGGGTGACGGCGCGCGGGGCGCGAGTTAACCAGAATTCGGTTAAGTGACTTATTGCGTTGCAAAACCACGATCTTTCGGCGAGCTAACTTGCGCGATGCGGGACCCGCGGTTATCTGCACGCCCAGCCGCAGTCCGAGATGGAGGCCCCCCATGCCCGCCGATGCCGCCACCAAACGCCGGAGCAAGGGGAAGGAGCCAGGGCTGGGGCAGGACGAGCTCAAGCGCGCCTATCGCGACATGCTGCTGATCCGCCGCTTCGAGGAGAAGGCGGGGCAGCTCTACGGCATGGGGCTGATCGGCGGGTTCTGCCACCTCTACATCGGGCAGGAAGCCGTGGTGGTGGGCATGCAGCTCTGCCTGCAGCCGGGCGACGAGGTCATCACCTCCTATCGCGACCATGGCCACATGCTGGCGACCGGCATGGAAGCGCGCGGCGTGATGGCGGAGCTGACCGGGCGCATCGGGGGCTACTCCAAGGGCAAGGGCGGCTCGATGCACATGTTCAGCCGCGAGAAGGGATTCTATGGCGGCCATGGGATCGTGGGTGCGCAGGTCTCGCTCGGGACCGGGCTCGGCTTCGCCAATTGGTACCGGCAGAACCGCAATGTCTGCCTGACCTATTTCGGCGAGGGCGCGTCGAACCAGGGCCAGACCTTTGAGAGCTTCAACCTCGCGGCGCTGATGAAGCTGCCGGTGGTCTACGTCATCGAGAACAACAAGTACGGCATGGGGACGAGCGTGGAGCGCGCCTCGGCCTCGCACGACCTGTCGAAGAACGGCGCCGCCTGGGGGATTCCGGGCGAGCAGGTGAACGGCATGGACGTGATCGCGGTGAAGGAGGCCGGCGAGCGCGCGGTGGCGCATTGCCGCGCGGGCAACGGACCGTACCTGCTGGAGATGAAGACCTATCGCTATCGCGGGCATTCGATGTCGGACCCGGCGAAGTACCGCACGCGCGAGGAAGTGCAGAAGATGCGCGAGCAGTCCGACTGCATCGAGACCGCGCGCAAGATGCTGTTGGAGCAGTACGGGGTGCCCGAGGCGGAGCTGAAGGTGATCGACGACGAGGTGAAGGCGATCGTGCAGGAGGCGGCGGATTTCGCCCAAGCGTCGCCCGAGCCGGACGAGAGCGAGCTCTGGACCGACGTGCTGGTGGAGGCGCGCTGAGATGGGCGTGCAGATCCTGATGCCGGCGCTGTCGCCCACCATGACCGAGGGCAAGCTCTCGCGCTGGCTGAAGAAGCAGGGCGAGCAGGTGAAGGCGGGCGACGTCATCGCCGAGATCGAGACCGACAAGGCGACGATGGAAGTCGAGGCGGTGGACGAGGGCACGCTGACCAACATCCTGATCCCCGAAGGCACCGAAGGGGTCGCGGTGAACACGCCGATCGCCGAGCTGGATGGCGGCGGCGGCGCGCCGGCGGCGAAGCCGGTGGCGGCGCCGGCGGAGCGGCCGGAAGAGGACCACGGCGCGGTGGCGGCGCGCGGGGCGGAGCAGCGGCCGAGCGTGGCGCCGCAGCCCAAGGCGCCGCATGTCGAGCCTGAGAAGGACTGGGGCCCGACCAAGCCGATCACCGTGCGCGAGGCGCTGCGCGACGCCATGGCGGCCGAGATGCGGGCGGACGAGAACGTCTTCCTGATGGGCGAGGAAGTCGCGCAGTACCAGGGCGCGTACAAAGTGTCGCAGGGCTTGCTCGACGAGTTCGGACCACGGCGGGTGATCGACACGCCGATCACCGAGCACGGCTTCACCGGCATGGCGGTGGGGGCGGCCTTCACCGGGCTGAAGCCGATCGTCGAGTTCATGACCTTCAACTTCTCCATGCAGGCGATCGACCAGATCATCAACAGCGCGGCGAAGACGCTGTACATGTCGGGCGGCCAGCTCGGCTGCCCGATCGTCTTCCGCGGGCCGAACGGGGCGGCGGCGCGGGTCGCGGCGCAGCATTCGCAGTGCTATGCGTCGTGGTATGCGCATTGCCCGGGGCTGAAGGTGGTGGCGCCGTGGTCCTCCGCCGATGCCAAGGGGCTGCTGCGCGCGGCGATCCGCGACCCCAACCCGGTGATCGTGCTGGAAAACGAGATCCTCTACGGCCACACATTCGACTGCCCGACGACGGATGATTTCGTGCTGCCGATCGGCAAGGCGAAGATCGAGCGCGAGGGGAGCGATGTCACCATCGTCGGCTTCTCGATCATGGTCGGGATGGCGATGCAGGCGGCGGAGAAGCTCGCGGAGCAGGGGATCAGCGCGGAGGTCGTGAACCTGCGCAGCCTGCGGCCGCTGGATACCGAGACCATCGTGCAGTCGGTGAAGAAGACCAACCGGCTGGTGACGGTGGAGGAAGGCTGGCCCTATGCCGGCATCGGCGCGGAAGTCGCGATGCAGGTGATCGAGAACGCCTTCGACTACCTGGATGCGCCGCCGGTGCGCGTGCATGGGCTGGATATCCCCATGCCCTATGCGGCGAATCTGGAGAAGCTCGCCCTGCCGCGCCTCGAGCAGGTGGTCGAGGCGGCGCACAAGGTCACCTACAAGTAAGTCGGCAGGGGAACGCGACGATGGCGACCAACATCCTGATGCCTGCGCTCTCGCCGACCATGACCGAGGGCAATCTCGCACGCTGGCTCAAGAAGGAAGGCGAGACGGTCAAGGCCGGCGACGTCATCGCCGAGATCGAGACCGACAAGGCGACCATGGAAGTCGAGGCCGTGGATGAGGGCATCCTCGGCAAGATCCTGGTGCCGGACGGGACGCAGGGCGTGAAGGTGAACGACCCGATCGCCGTGCTGGTGGAGGAAGGCGAGGCGGTGCCGAGCGGCGCGCCGGCGCCGGCCGCGAAGCCCGCGCCGAAGCCGGAAGCGGCGAAGCCGGCGCAGAGCGCGGCGCCGAAGCCGGCGGCGGAAGCGCCGAAGCCGGCCCCCTCCTCTGCCCCGGCGCCCGCGCCGGCGCCGAACGGGCATGATCGTGTGTTCGCCTCGCCGCTGGCGCGGCGCATGGCGCAGCAGGCGGGCATCAAGCTCGAGCAGGTGAAGGGCTCGGGGCCGAACGGGCGCATCGTGAAGGTTGATATCGAGGCGGCGCTGGCGCGCGGCCCCGCGCCGGAAGCGGCGCCGGCCGCGGCACCCGCTGCAGCGCCGGCCGCGAAGCCGAGCGCGCCGCCGCCGGCGATCACCGCGCCGCACACGGCGGTGCCGAACAGCACCATGCGCAAGGTGATCGCGCGTCGCCTTTCGGAATCCAAGACGACCATCCCGCATTTCTACGTCACCATGGATTTCGAGATCGACGCGCTGTTGAAGCTGCGCGCCGATCTCAATGCGCGCTCGCCGAAGGAGGGCCCCGGGGCCTACAAGCTCTCGGTCAACGACCTGGTGATCAAGGCGGTGGCGGTGACGCTGCGGCGCTTCCCGAACGTCAACGCCTCCTGGACCGATGAGGCGATCATCCAGTACCAGGACATCGACATCTCGGTCGCGGTCTCCATTCCCGACGGGCTGATCACGCCGATCGTGCGCAAGGCCGACCAGAAGGGGCTGGCCGCGATCAGCAACGAGATGAAGGACCTCGCGAACCGCGCCAAGGCGGGGAAACTGAAGCCCGAGGAATTCCAGGGCGGCGGCTTCTCCATCTCCAACATGGGGATGTATGGCGTGCGCGACTTCTCGGCGATCATCAACCCGCCGCAGGCCGGCATCCTGGCGGTCTCCGCCGGCGAGCAGCGGCCGGTGGTGAAGGATGGCGCGCTGGCGATCGCGACGGTGATGACCTGCACGCTCTCGGTCGATCACCGCGTGATCGACGGCGCGCTGGGCGCCGAGTTCATGCAGGCGCTGAAGCGCACCGTCGAGGATCCGCTGAGCCTGATGCTGTGACCGCGGTCGCGGGCTTCGCGCTGCGCGAGGCGACGGCGGAGGATGTGCCCGAGATCCTCCGCCTCGTCCGCGCGCTCGCGGAATACGAGAAGCTGCTGCATGAGTGCGAGGCGACGGAGGCGGATCTGCACGCCGCGCTGTTCGGGGCGAGCCCGCGCGTCTTCGCGACGCTGGCGGAAAGCGGCGGGCGCGCGGTGGGCGTGACGGTGTGGTTCTACAACTACAGCACCTTCACCGGGCGGCACGGCATCTTCATCGAGGATGTCTTCGTCGAGCCGGAGCATCGGGGCTGCGGCATCGGCGCGGCGTTCTTCCGCCATCTCGCGCAGCGGGCGGTGGCGGAAGGCTGTGCGCGGCTGGAATGGCAGGTGCTGGACTGGAACGAGCCCGCGATCCGCTTCTATCGCGGCATCGGCGCCAAGGGCATGGATGAGTGGCGCGTGCAGCGCGTGACGGGCGACGCCCTCCGCGCCCTCGCCGCCTGAGCAGGAGAGAACACGCGTCATGGCCGAGCAATTCGACCTGGTGGTGGTGGGCGGCGGGCCCGGCGGCTACGTCGCCGCCATCCGCGCCGCGCAGCTCAAGATGAAGACCGCGGTGGTGGAGCGCGAGAATCTCGGCGGCATCTGCCTCAACTGGGGCTGCATCCCGACCAAGGCGCTGCTGCGCGCCTCCGAGATCAACCATCTGCTGCACAGCCTGGATCACTACGGCTTCGCCGCCGATAATGTCCGCTTCGACTTCGCCAAGGTGATCAAGCGCAGCCGCAACGTCGCGAATCAGCTCTCCAACGGCGTCAAGGGGCTGATGCGCAAGCACAAGGTCACCGTGTTCGACGGGCATGCGAAGCTTGCGGGGCCGGGGAAGCTGTCGGTGGCGAAGGACGGCAAGCCGGTGGCGGAGCTCGCGGCCAAGAGCATCATCCTGGCGACGGGGGCGCGGGCGCGCGTGCTGCCGGGGATGGAGCCGGACGGCAAGCTGATCTGGACCTATCGCGAGGCGCTGGTGCCGGATGTCATGCCGAAGCGGCTGGTGGTGATCGGGTCGGGGGCGATCGGCAGCGAGTTCGCCTCCTTCTATCTGAACATGGGCGCCGAGGTAACCTTGATCGAGGTGCTCGACCGCATCCTGCCGGTGGAGGATTCGGAAGTGTCGGCCTTCGTGCACAAGGCCTTCGCCAAGCAGGGCATGAAGGTGATCGTCGGGGCCAAGGTGCAGGGCATCCGGAAGGAGAGCGATGCGGTTTCCGTCGTGGTGGAGAACGGCGGCAAGGTGACCGAGATCAAGGCGGACCGGGTGATCTCGGCGGTAGGCATCGTCGGGAATGTCGAGGATCTCGGCCTCGAGGGCAGCAAGGTGAAGGTGGAGCGGACGCATGTCGTGACCGATGCGATGGGGCGCACCGGCGAGGACGGCGTCTATGCGATCGGCGACCTGACGGGCCCGCCCTGGCTGGCGCACAAGGCGATGCATGAGGGCGTGGTGGTGGTGGAAGGGATCGCGGGGCAGCACCCGCATCCCTTGGATATCGCCAACATCCCGGGCTGCACCTATTGCCGGCCGCAGGTCGCCTCGGTGGGGCTGACCGAGGAGGCGGCGAAGCAGGCGGGGCACGAGGTGCGGGTCGGGCGGTTTCCGTTCATCGGCAACGGCAAGGCGATCGCGCTCGGGGAGCCGGAGGGCTTCGTCAAGACGGTGTTCGATGCCAAGACCGGCGCACTGTTGGGGGCGCATATGGTCGGGCCGGAAGTGACCGAGATGATCCAGGGCTATACCGTCGCCCGGACGCTCGAGAGCACCGAGGCCGAGCTGATGGCCACCACCTTCCCCCACCCCACGGTCTCCGAGGCCATGCACGAAGCCGTGCTTGATGCCTATGGCCGGGTGCTCCACATCTAGGGCCGGACAGGGACCCCGGAGCCCATGGCGACCCGTATCCTGGTGGATCATCGCGCCGGAGGCGCGTTCAGCGACCAGCGCGCTGGCGGCGCGTTGAGCGAGAGGAACGCCGGAGGCGCGTTCAGCGAGCGCGCTGGTGGCGCGATCGGCGGCAGTACCGGCGCGGCGACGATCGCCGAGGCGAAAGCGCTGCGCCATCCGGAGAAGGCGCATCGGCCGGACAACCCCATCCAGCGCAAGCCGGCCTGGATCCGGGTGAAGGCGCCGACCCACCCGATCTATCACGAGACCCGCGCGCTGATGCGGGACAACCGCCTGGTCACCGTGTGCGAGGAAGCGGCCTGCCCGAACATCGGCGAGTGCTGGTCGCAGCGCCACGCCACCATGATGATCATGGGCGACACCTGCACCCGCGCCTGCGCCTTCTGCAATGTCGCGACCGGGCTGCCGCGGGCGCTGGAGGCGGACGAGCCGAACCGCGTGGCCGATGCGGTGGCGAAGCTGGGCCTCCGCCACGTAGTGGTGACCAGCGTGGACCGCGACGACCTGCCCGATGGCGGCGGGGCGCATTTCGCGGCGACCATCCGCGCCATCCGCGCCGCCGCGCCGGAGACCACCATCGAGGTGCTGACGCCCGACTTCCTGCGCAAGGACGGCGCGCTGGAGGTCGTGGTGGAGGCGCGGCCGGACGTGTTCAACCACAACCTGGAAACCGTGCCGGCGCTGTATCCGAGCATCCGGCCGGGGGCGCGGTATTTTCACTCGCTCAGGCTGCTGGACCAGGCGAAGCGACTCGATCCTTCGATCTTCACCAAGTCCGGGATGATGGTGGGGCTCGGGGAGAAGCGGATCGAGGTGCTGCAGGTGATGGACGACCTGCGCAGCGCGGAAGTCGATTTCCTCACCATCGGGCAGTACCTGCAACCGACGGTGAAGCATGCGGCGGTGGACCGCTTCGTCACGCCGGAGGAGTTCGAGGACTATGCGCGGATGGCGCGCGGCAAGGGCTTCCTGCTGGTCTCCGCGACGCCGCTGACGCGCAGCTCCTATCACGCGGACCGCGATTTCGCGGCGCTCCGCGCGGCCCGCGACGCGCAGCTCGGCCTGAATGCCGACGCACGCTGAGAAGAAGCTGCTCCGCTACACGCCGGAGCAGATGTACGACCTGGTCGCGGATGTCCGGCGCTATCCGGAGTTCCTGCCCTGGTGCGTCGGCGCGCGCATCGTCTCCCACACCGAGAGCGAGCTGCTGGCGGACCTCACCATCGGCTTCAAGATGTTCCGCGAGACCTTCCGCTCCCGCGTGACCTTGGAGCGTCCGCACGCGGTGCATGTGCGCTACGAGACGGGGCCCTTCCGCTACCTGAACAACCATTGGAAGTTCACGCCGGCGCCGGGCGGCACCGAAGTCGATTTCTTCGTGGATTTCGAGTTCAAGAGCTCGCTGCTGCAGGCGGTGATCGGCGTGGTGTTCAACGAGGCGGTGCGGCTTATGGTGCGCGCCTTCGAGCGGCGGGCGATGCAGCTCTATGGCCGCGGCGGCACGGTGCCGGTGGGCACGCCGCGCCCGGCGCCGACGACGTGACCTTCGTCTCTGCCCGGCGTTATCGTGATCCTCTGAATCGGATGGGAAGCCTCACTTCATGAAGAATCCGGCGGCGTATGCGCTGTTCGCCTGGCAGGCGGGCTGGGTGTTCGCGTTGCGCAGCGCGCAGTTGTGGACGGAGCCGGTGGGCGCCGCGTCGGCGCTGGCGGAGATGGCGGCGGAAAAGCAGCGCGCCTTCGCCGCCGGCGCCTTGGCCGCGGGCCGCGCGGCACTGCAAGGCACGCGGCCGGACCTGATCGCGGCGGCGGCGCTGGGGCCCTCGCGGCGTCGGGTCGCGGCCAATCTGAAGGCGCTGACGCGGTTGCGGTGAAGGTTGGGGGGCGGAGTGAACTCCGCCCCCCAGACCCCCCACCTCCTTTTTTTGGTGACTTGGGACGCGTGGCACGTGCCGCTCTCAGCCCGAGCAGGTTGCGGCGGTTGAGAGTGCGGGAGCCGCGAGCGCCAATAAGCCAAAAAAAGGAGGGAGGGGTCTGGGGAGGGAGTTCACTCCCTCCCCAGTGTCCAGCATTGGAGTGCATCCCCCTGCTGGCGCAGCACGCGCTCGCGCCGGCGGTTCAAGGGCGCTGATGGGCGCCATCACGGCTTTGCGTTGGCCCGCACGGCACTCCTTCGGGCAGGCTGCGGCGCCATGAGCTACATCCTCTATGGCGACAACGGTTCCGGCTCGGGGCCGGTGGAGATGGTGCTGGCCGAGATCGGTGCGCCGGTGGAGATCCGGCCGACGCCGCTCGAGACCAATGCCCAGCTCGCGGCGGAGTATCGCCGCATCAACCCGATGGGGCGCGTGCCGACGCTGGTGCTGCCGGACGGCACGGTGATGACGGAGTCCTTCGCGATCCTGCTGACCTTGGCGGACCGCCATCCGGAGGCGGGGCTGCTGCCGCCGCCGGGCGATGCGGACCGGGCGCGGGCGCTGCGCTGGATGGCGCTGCTGGCGGGCGAGTTCTATCCGCATGTCACCCGATCCGATTACCCCGAGCGGTTCAGCGCCGATGCGTCGCACGCGCCGGCGATCCGGGCGCGGGCGCGGGAGATGGGGCGGGAGATCTGGCGGCTGGTGGAGGACCAGGCGGGGCTGACCGGGCGGGAGGACGCGCCGTTCTTCCTCGGCGCGCGGTTCAGCCTGGCGGATCCTTATATTGCGGTGCTGTCGCGCTGGATGGGAAACGCCGAGGCCTTGCCGGCGGAGTTTCCGAAACTGGCGGCGCTGGGGCGGGCGGTGGCGGCGCGGCCCAGGATCGCGCCGGTGTGGGCGCGGCATTTCGGATAGCGTCCCAGCAAGCCTCGGGACGCCACCGCGCGACCGGGGATCAGCGGCGGGAGAGGTAGAGCAAGGCGCCGCGGATCATGGTGGAGACCTGGCCGTTCTGGGGTTCGGGCAGGCGATCCCCAGGCGGCGGCACCACTGCTGGGCGGGACGCCGGCGCACCGGCGCGCGGCTCGGCGATCGCGGCAGGCGCGGCGGCATCGCTGGCGGCGAGGACGGGCAGGGCAGCCGTGGCGGCCAGGACCAGGCCGGCCGCAAGCAGGGCGTAGCGGAACATTGTCTGGGGTCTCCGGCCGGAGGCATTGTCCCCCGGCTCGCGCACATCATCATATGGTGTGCATGCCTTCCGCCAACGCATGCGATGGATGCAATCCATCCATGGCGTGGATGGAGGGTGGCCCAGGCGATAGCCCGGGATCGCCGCCGGTGCGGCTTCCGCGATGCCCTGCCGGCGCTGCCGACCAGCACCGGGCAAGGCTTCCCCGCCCGCCATCCTGACCGGCGCGGCGGCGGGGGCGCGCTCAACCCGATGGCGGGCGCCGCGTTGCCGGCGCATGCCTGGCGACATCCGCATCGGCATTTCCGGCTGGCGCTATGCGGGCTGGCGCGGGGTGTTCTACCCCAAGGGCCTCCCGCAGAAGGACGAACTACGCTACGCCGCCAGCCATTTCCGCAGCGTGGAGATCAACGGCACCTTCTACTCGCTGCAGCGGCCGGAATACTTCGCGGCCTGGGCGGAGCAGACGCCGGACGATTTCCTGTTTGCGGTCAAGGCGCCGCGCTACTTGACCCATATGCTGAAGCTGCGGCGGTTCGCGACGCCGTTGGCGAATTTCCTGGCGAGCGGGGTGTTGCGGCTGGGCAGCCGGCTGGGGCCGGTGCTGTGGCAGTTCCCGCCGAATTTCCGCTTCGACCCGGAGCGGCTCGAGCCCTGGCTGGCCGGGCTGCCGCGCGACACGGACGCGGCGGCGGCGATCGCGCGGCGGCACGATGCGCGGCTCGAGGGGCGGGCGTGGCTGGAGCCGGGGCCGAACAGGCCGCTCCGCCACGCCATGGAGATCCGGCACGAGAGCTTCCGCTCGCCGGATTTCGTCGCGCTGCTGCGGCGGCACCAGGTGGCGCTGGTGGTGGCGGACACGGTGGACTGGCCGCTGCTCATGGATGTCACGGCGGACTTCGTCTATGCGCGGCTGCACGGCTCGGAGGAGCTCTATGCCAGCGGGTATGACGACGCGGCGCTGGACGACTGGGCGCGGCGGGTGGCCGCCTGGGCGCGCGGGGGCGAGCCGGCGGATGCCATGCGCGCCTCGCCGCAGCCGGCGCCGAAGCGGGCGCGGCGCGACGTGTTCCTCTATTTCGACAACGACGCCAAGGTGCGGGCCCCGCAGGACGCGGCAGGGCTGATCGCGCGGGTCGGGCGCCCGCAGCCGCGGGGCCTCCTCCGCCGGCTCGCTTGACCGGCCTGCGCCGCCCCCCTACCCAGCCCCCGCGCAGCAGACGGAAAGGGGGCGCGGATGTCGGACAAGGCGCAGGACCAGCTCGAGAGCCTCGCCGCCGCGTTGCCGTTCCTCAAACGCTACGACGACCAGGTCGTGGTGGTGAAGTATGGCGGCCACGCCATGGGCGAGGAGGAGACCGCGCTGCGCTTCGGGCGCGACATCGCGCTGCTCGAGCAGGTCGGCGTCAGCCCGGTGGTGGTGCATGGCGGCGGGCCGCAGATCAACGCCATGCTGAAGCGGCTGAACGTGCAGTCCACCTTCGTGCACGGCCTGCGGGTGACCGATGCGCAGATGGTGGACGTGGTCCAGATGGTGCTCGCCGGCACGGTGAACAAGCAGGTGGCGGCGGCGATCACGCGGGCGGGCTGCATCGCCGTCGGCATCTCCGGCAAGGACGGCAACCTGATCCGCGCGCGCAAGCTGGCGCGCAGCTATCGCGATCCCGACAGCAACATCGAGCAGGTGCTGGACCTCGGCTTCGTCGGCGAGCCTGAAGTGGTGGACGCGCAGGTGCTGAAGCTGCTGATCGGCGCCAGCATCGTGCCGGTGGTGGCGCCGGTGGGCGTCGGCGCGGACGGGCAGACCTACAACATCAACGCCGATACCGCGGCGGGCGCGATCGCCGGCGCGCTGGGGGCCGAACGGCTGCTGATGCTGACCGACGTGCCGGGGGTGCTGGATGCGGAGAAGCGGCTGATCCCGGAGATGACGGTGGCGGAGGTGAAGGCGGGTATCGAGGCGGGGTGGATCTCGGGCGGGATGATCCCGAAGGTGGAAACCTGCATCTACGCGATCGAGCGGGGCGTGAAAGGCGCGGTGATCATCGACGGCCGCGTGCCGCACGCGGTGCTGCGGGAGCTGTTCACGGATGCGGGGGCGGGCACCTTGATCCGGGCGTAGGACATGGGGGGCGGAGTGAACTCCGCCCCCCGTGGCGAGGGCGGCGCCGAACCTCGAGCGTCGCGGCGAGCGGCCTTCGTACGCGCAAGCCCAAACCATGTTCCTTTGTTCGGCTAAGGGGCCGTTCCTCCGTCCCGGCCACGCATTCGCAGCGCGCGGCGGCGGCGACGGTGTCAAGGATCGCCGCAGGCGACCGGCGAAGCCGGCGCGCAGCGTCCTTGATGCCGGCGCCGCCGCCGCGCGACGCTCGACGTGAACGGGACACGAAAAAAGGGGACCCCGCCTCGCGGCGAAGCCCCCTCTGGTTCGAGACGCGGAAGACGTCAGATCGAGTAGTACATCTCGAACTCGACCGGGTGCGGCGTGTGCTCGAAGCGGTACACCTCGCCCCACTTCAGCTCGATGTAGCTCTCGATCTGGTCCTTGCCGAAGACGTCGCCGGCGAGCAGGAACTCGTGGTCTGCGGCGAGCGCGCCGAGCGCCTCGCGCAGCGAGCCGCACACCGTCGGGATGCCCTTCAGCTCTTCCGGCGGCAGGTCGTAGAGGTCCTTGTCCATCGCCTCGCCCGGATGGATCTTGTTCTTGATGCCATCGAGGCCGGCCATGAGCATCGCCGCGAAGGCCAGGTACGGGTTCGCGCCCGGATCCGGGAAGCGGACCTCCACGCGCTTCGCCTTCGGGCTGGTCGCGTAGGGGATGCGGCAGGAGGCCGAGCGGTTGCGCGCCGAGTAGGCGAGCAGCACCGGCGCCTCGAAGCCCGGGATCAGCCGCTTGTAGGAGTTGGTCAGCGGGTTGGTGAAGGCGTTCAGCGCCTTGGCGTGCTTGATGATGCCGCCGATGTAGTAGAGCGCGGTCTCCGAGAGGTCGGCGTAGCCGTTGCCGGCGAAGACCGGCTTGCCTTCCTTCCAGATCGACTGGTGGACATGCATGCCGCTGCCGTTGTCGCCGTAGATCGGCTTCGGCATGAAGGTCGCGGTCTTGCCGTAGCTGTGGGCGACGTTGTGGATGCAGTACTTGTAGATCTGCAGCGCGTCGGCCTGCTTGACCAGCGTGCCGAACTTCATGCCGAGCTCGTGCTGGCTCTGCGCCACCTCATGGTGGTGCTTCTCGATCACGACGCCCATCTCGCCCATGGTCGAGAGCATCTCGGCGCGGAGATCCTGCTCGCTGTCCACCGGCGGGACCGGGAAGTAGCCGCCCTTCACCACCGGGCGGTGGCCCATGTTGCCTTCCGGGTAGTCCTTCAGGCTGGCCTGCGGGCCTTCCGAGCTGTCGAGTTGGTAGATGCCGTAATTGCCGCCGATGCCGAACTTCACGCTGTCGAACACGAAGAACTCGGCTTCCGGGCCGAAGAAGGCGGTGTCGCCGATCCCGGTGGACTTCAGGTACTCCTCGGCCTTCTTCGCGGTGCCGCGCGGGTCGCGGGTGTAGCGCTGGCCGGTGGAGGGCTCGTAGATGTCGCAGATCAGGATGAGCTGCGGCTTGGCCGAGAACGGGTCCATCGTCGCCGTGTCGGCATCCGGCATCAGGATCATGTCGGACTCGTTGATCGCCTTCCAGCCGGCGATCGAGGAGCCGTCGAACATGAAGCCCTCGGTGAACACCTCCTCCTCCATGGTGGAGACGTGCTGGGCGGTGTGCTGCCACTTGCCGCGCGGATCGGTGAACCGGAGGTCCACATATTCCACGCTGTGCTCCTTGATCATCTCCATCACCTTGGAGACGGCGCCGTTGCCGGCGGCTGGCTTCCTGGCCATCGTTCGGTCTGTTCCCCTGCGAGCGGTGTCACAAAGCCGCAGCGCGGACGGGCCCGCCCGCGCTGCGTTCCGGCACCGGGCCGGCGGCGAGGCCGCCGCCCGGACGATCCGGCCCGTGCACGCCGCAAGCCTGCGGCACGAGCCCCGGCCACGCGCCCTGCCGATCCGGGCGCGCCACCGGCATTCCCACGCGGCTCAGACCGCGTCCTCGCCCCGCTCCCCGGTGCGGATGCGGATGACGTCCTGGATGTCGGAGACGAAGATCTTGCCGTCGCCGATGCGTCCCGTGCGCGCGGCCTGGAGGATCGCCTCGATGGCGCGGTCGGCCATGTCGTCGGCGCACACCACCTCGATCTTCACCTTCGGCAGGAAGTCCACGACGTATTCGGCGCCGCGATAGAGCTCGGTATGGCCCTTCTGGCGGCCGAAGCCCTTGGCTTCGACGACGGTGAGGCCCTGCAGGCCGATCTCGTGCAATGCATCCTTCACCTCGTCGAGCTTGAAGGGCTTGATGATGGCCTCGATCTTTTTCATCGGCTGCGTCCGCCGGCTTCGGCGCGACGCGCCTGCCCGGCCCTTCCTCCCGCTCGGATGAAACCAGTGTCGCCGGTGCCTCTTGGAGGGGCCTCGGCGTGGGCGGGTATTGCATGGCCCGTGCCGGGGCTTCAATCCGCGGCGCCCGGGGAAAATGGGTGGGGCGGGGGAAATCGAGCCCAGATGCTGGGCAGTGTGCCCAGGAAAGCGGCGCGGACATGACGGAGCGGTTGCCGCGGGGGGCGCGAACCCCCATCATAGGCCCTCGCGCCCGGGGCCGGGGCGGGGTGGCGCGGCCACCCGGGTGTCGGGCCGCTTCGGTTTGCCAGGGACGCCAGGCCGGCCAGATGAAGCCGCAGAATGCGCTGCTCTCCGCCACGGGGACGACGATCTTCACCGTGATGTCGGCGCTTGCCGTGCAGCACGGCGCCATCAATCTCGGCCAGGGGTTCCCGGACACCGACGGGCCGGAGGACGTGCTGCGCGCCGCCGCGGATGCGCTGATGGACGGGCGCAACCAGTATCCGCCGCTGACCGGGGTGCCGGAGCTGCGCGCCGCCGTCGCCGCGCACAATGCGCGCTTCTACGGGCTGGAGATCGATCCCGACGCCGAGGTGGTGGTGACCTCGGGCGCCACCGAGGCGATCACCGCCTGCCTGATGGCGGTGCTGGATCCCGGCGACGAATGCGTGCTGATCGAGCCGCTCTACGACACCTACCTGCCGGTGGTGAAGCTGCTGGGGGCGGTGCCGCGGCTCGTGCGGCTGACGCCGCCGCGCTGGGAGCTGCCGCGCGCCGAGCTCGCCGCGGCGTTCGGGCCGAGGACCAAGGCGATCCTGCTGAACACGCCGATGAACCCGACGGGGAAGGTGTTCACCGCTGCCGAGCTGGCGTTCCTCGCCGACCTGGTGGCGCGGCACGACGCCTATGCGATCTGCGACGAGGTCTATGAGCACCTGACCTTCGACGGGTGGAAGCACATCCCGCTGATGACGCTGCCGGGGATGCGCGCGCGCTCCCTGCGCATCGGCAGCGCGGGGAAGACCTTCTCGCTGACCGGGTGGAAGGTCGGCTACGTGACCTGCGACCGGACGCTGCAGCCGAACGTCGCCAAGGCGCATCAGAACCTCACCTTCACCACGCCGCCCAACCTGCAGCGCGCGGTCGCGCTGGGGCTGGGGAAGGAGGATTCCTATTTCGACGGCCTGTCCGCCGGGCTGCAGGCCAAGCGCGACCGGCTGGCGCAGGGGCTGGCGCGCTTGGGCTTCGGCGTGCTGGAGACGCGGGGATCCTACTTCGTCACCGCCGATTTCCGGCCGCTCGGCTTCGCCGGCGACGACGTGGCGTTCTGCCGGACCGTCACCGAGGAGGCGAAGGTGACGGCGATCCCGGTGACCGCCTTCTACGCCAGCGCCGATGCGCCGAACCACTATGCGCGCTTCGCCTTCTGCAAGCAGGATGCGGTGCTCGACGAGGCGCTGGCGCGGCTGGAGGCATGGCTCGCGCGGCGCCGGGCGGGCAGCGGGGCGGCGGCGGTCGCCTGAGCGGGCAGAACCCGCGCCGGCGTTGACCTTGGCGGGGCGGGGTCCTATTTCACCCCGCCTCCGGTGGCGGCCATAGCTCAGTTGGTAGAGCGCCAGGTTGTGGTCCTGGATGTCACGGGTTCGAGTCCCGTTGGTCGCCCCATCTTCCCTCCCCCATTTTGCGGTTCGCGCCGATCGGCGCACCATGCGCCCGACCACATCCGGGGGAGATGGCCATGGACATCCGCATCGACGGCCGCGCGGCGCTGATCACCGGCGGCTCCAAGGGGCTCGGCCTCGCCATGGCGAAGGCCTTCGCCGAGGCCGGCGGCAAGGTGGCGATCGTGGCGCGCGACCGCGACGGGCTGGCGAAGGCCGAGGCCGTGCTGAAGCAGGCCGCGCCGGGCGCGGCGGTCGCGGCGATCGCCGCGGACATCTCCACCGCGGAGGGGTGCAGCGCGGTCTTCGAGAACGCCGTGCGCGCGCTCGGGCAGGTGGACATCCTGGTGAACAATGCCGGGACCTCGCAGCGCGGGCCGTTCCTCGAGCATTCGGACGCGATCTGGCAGGCCGATCTCGACCTCAAGCTGTTCGCGGCGATAAGGCTGGCGCGCGCGGCGTGGCCGGGCATGGTGGCGCGGCGCTGGGGGCGGGTGATCAACGTGCTCAACATCGGGGCGAAGGCGCCGCTCGGGACCAGCGCGCCGACTTCCGTCTCGCGCGCGGCGGGGATGGCGCTGACCAAGGTGCTGGCGAACGAAGGCGCGCCGCACAACGTGCTGGTCAACGCGCTGCTGGTCGGGATCATCGAGAGCGACCAGTGGGTGCGGCGCCATGCCCGGGAGCAGCGCAACATCTCCTGGGACGATTGGAAGGCCGAGCAGGGGAAATCCGTGCCGCTGGGGCGCATCGGCAAGCCGGAGGAATTCGCGGCGATGGCGCTGCTGCTGGCGAGCGAGGCCGGCGGCTACGTGACCGGCACGGCGATCAACGTGGATGGCGGGCGGAGCCCCGTGGTGTGACCCAGGCATGGAGCTGAGCGCGCTCCCGCTGCACCGGCGCGCCCTGCCCTTCGCGCCGGTGGTGCAGGAGGTGCGCGACGCGCTGGTGGTGCCGCAGACGGCGCTCGGGCGGAACGGGCGGCGCTTCAACGGCGGGGTGTACGAGGCGGGGCGGCCGGTGCCGCTCGCGCTGCATGCGGGCTGGGGCGGGCGGAACCTGCCGGACGTGCCGCCCGCGCACGAGGCGTCGCTGCACCTTCCGGGCAGCTACCTGTTCGGCGGCTGGCTGCGCGACCATTTCGGCCATTTCCTCTCCGAGAGCCTGGGGCGGCTCTGGGCCTATCCCGAACACGCGGAGGAGATCGCCGGCATCGTCTACATCCTGCGCGAGCTGGCGCCGCTGCCGGCGCCGCGGCCGGCTTCCAGCCTGCATGGCCGCAGGCTGCTGCTGCCCTATGTGACGGGCGTGCTGGATTGCCTCGGCGTGACGGCGCCGCGCGTCAGCGTGGGGCCGGCGGTGAGCGTGGACCGGCTGCTGGTGCCGGCGCAGCTGCTGTTCACCGCGGAGGACGCCGGCGCGGGACATCCGGCGTTCAACGAATTCGCGCGGCGCGCGGCGGCGCATCCGGCGGTGGTCGCGGGGCCGAAGGCGGAGCGCATCTATGTCTCGCGGCGGCGCTTCACGCAGCAGGTGCGCCGCGCCTCGGGCTTCCTGCTCGAGGATGCGATCGAGCGCAACCTGGAGGCGGAAGGCTACACGGTGATCCACCCGGAAACCCTGCCGATCCATGAGCAGCTTTCCTATTACGTCGGGGCGCGGCAGCTGGTGTTCGCGGAGAGCTCGGCGGTCTTCCTGGCAGCGATGGTGCTGGGGCCGGAGCAGGAGGTGGCGATGATCCATCGCCGCGACCCCTGCCCTGCCCCGCTGATCGCGCGCCTGGCGGGCTCGGGCGCGCGGCGCGTGCTGCATGTGCCGGCGGTGAGCGGCTTCGTCGCCGCGGCGCCCGGCGACATGCCCAAGGGCAAGGCGTGGCTGGTGGCGCGGCCGGTGCTGGATCTGCGCCGGGTGGAGGCGATGCTGGCGGAGGCCGGCTTCGCGACGCGGCGCTGGGAAATGCCGGGCGAAGCGGAGCTTGCCGCGGCGGTGGAGGCGGCGGTGGCGGAGCTGCAGGGGGTGTTTCCGGGGGTGGCGTTCGGGCTGCGCGATGCGGCGGTGTGAAGAAGGCTGGGGGGGAGGAGATGAACTCCTCCCCCCCAGACCCCCCCACCT
>Ga0081539_10000058_pt1 | contig 256212 bp, 206 predicted proteins | sample TabmetS4T2R2_FD_71023 | JGI IMG/M metagenome (GOLD analysis project Ga0081539, IMG submission 71023) | Tabebuia heterophylla rhizosphere microbial communities from the University of Puerto Rico - S4T2R2 | ecosystem: Host-associated > Plants > Roots > Rhizosphere ... | reverse complement strand
TGCACGCGTAGGCGTCTGATTCCAAAGATCCTCAATATCCAACATTGCACTCGGAGAAAGTCGCAGCTTATGCGGTCTGTTGGTAGCGAAAGTCGCGCCTTATGCGGTCGGTCAGTCGCAGCTCTTGGTGTCCACTGTCCTGGCAAAGAGTTGATTCCATTGTCGCGCTAGTCGCAGCTTATGCGCTAACCCACAATTGGAAACGCGGGGTACAGCCGCGGGCGCGGCGACCGCTAGGAAAGGAGCGCGCTGAATGTGCATCGAAGGCACGGTTCTGGAAGACACAAGCACGCGGCTCCAAGAGGCAGCTACGCACTCCGATCCAGAGGTGCAGCGGCTGGCCCGGGCCTCGAAAATTGTTATCGATTATTGGCATCGGCAGCTAACCTCTATCGCGAACGGGTGCGCAGATCCGGCCTTTATCGCACGGCGCGCACTTACGCTGATCCCGTCGGAGATCTCGCGCCATCTGTCCAATGATCAGATAGAGCTGCTGCGAGAAGACCTGCGTCGGAGCGTGGGCGCTGGTGATACTCGTGGTTCGACCGGCGCGTAAGCTCACGAGCAGAGCGCTCCAAGTCACGTCCTGTCGTTGTGGCGGTACGGGGTGGGTGTGCGCACAAGACCCGTCAAAACCATATATCTACGATGAAAGTCCCGGCGTGGGCATACCCTGCATCTGTAGTCCTCACTACGAGGTGATGAAGGCGCACGCGGCAACGACTTGTCGCTGCGGTGGTACCGGGTGGGTATGCGAAAGTCATCCTTCAAAGCCCTACACCCATGATGACTGCCCGGGGCCAGGAGTCCCCTGCAAGTGCAATCCACGTGGTGAGGTGCAGTGGAAATCCACGTGCTGCGGTGGTGATGATCGAGACTACGTCATCGATCGCACGATGGACCCACCATCCGTGGCAGGTGACAGCAAGGTCAGGTCCTAGCGCCGAGGAGGGCGTAGCGCTGCGTTCGTCGATGGCGCGAGGTCCTCGCGAACGCTTTTGAATACTGGCGCTCGCAGCATTCTGTCTGCCGTGAGCGAGCTATATTCGATCTCTGCTTGCAGCACAGGATCGACCCACGTCGCCTTCGGCTTCTTCACCGGTACGGATAGCGGGGAGGTCTTGCGGATGTAAGGGTCCAGCCGCTCGCGGAGCTCGTACAGCGCATCATGCTTGAAACCCGTCTGGGCCTTGCCGGCGTAGAGCAGTCGATCGCCTTCCCAGCGGCCGAGATAGAGAGATGCGATGCGTCGCGGTTTTGCGCCGAGCTTCTCCACGAACGCGATGATCGGGTACGTCTCGCTCTGGCGGCACTTCAGCTTGATCCATGTCTTCTGGCGGCCTGAACGATAGGGTGAATCTCGTTGCTTGGAGACGATTCCCTCGAAGTGCATGGCGCAGGCCTGTTTGAATACCGCCGCTCCGTCTGCCTCGATGTGTTTGCTCAACTGGATGCGGCCGGTCTCGGGCACCGTGGCGAGCAACTCCGCCAGTACGCGCCTGCGTTCGATGAGCGGGGCTTTCCGTAAGTCGAATCCGTCGACGTAGAGGACATCAAAAGCAAAGAGGACGAGTCGATCCGTCCGCCCGCTCGCCAGATCCTGCTCGAGCAGGCGGAAGTCAGAGATCCCGCACTCGTCCTGGACGACGACCTCCCCATCGAGGATTAGGTCCTTTGCCGGCAGCGCGCGCAGCGCATGCGCTATCGAAGCAAACGGATGAGTCCAGTCATAGCCATTCCTCGAGTAGACGACTGCACGTCGATTGATCAGGTGTGCCTGCGCTCGATACCCGTCGTGCTTGATCTCGTGCAGCCACTGCCCTTGCCTCGGAAGCATAGTCCGCAACGTTGCCAGGCACGGCTCGATGAATCCGGGATATGCAGACGGAGCGACGCCCGCAATCCGCGGAGGCGTTCGCCGTCGCGAAGCGGACAGCACATCCGTGGCGGCCCGCCGGTTCTTCTTCGATGGCATGGGCTCGCGCTCGTCAAGGTCGAACGAGTCGAGCTTACGCCGGCGGATCACTAAGCAGATTGCGGTGCGCCAATCAGACCACGCAGTGGCTCAGCAGCCTTCAGTGTTCTTGCAGTCATCTGTCCGGGAGAGTGGCGGCCCCCGACTGTGGTCGTGCGTGTAGATTTCGGTGAAGCGTCGTTCCTCTTCCCCGGCGATCTTGAGGGACCGGCAGAGCTGGACATGGTGAAAAATTTTGCGGGCACCGACATTCTCGACGTTGACGTATACCAGACCGGACATCACGGCTCGCACACCAGCAGCTTTAACGAATTCCTGGATGCCATGAGCCCTGAGATCGTCGTGATTCCTGATGGCGTGCCCACTCGACAACACAGCACGAGTGCGTGGGCGTACGGCCATCCGCGAGCGGAATGCATAGACCGGATCCTCCCTCATCTCACGCGCGACCGGATCCCTATCGATGGCGCCATCGCGAACGGCGTGAAGGACTTCACGACCGTACGGGTCGAGAAAGCGCTCTATTCCACGGGTTGGGACGGGACGATTCTTATCGAGGCCTCGGACGATGGCACCCTCGAGGTAACCACAGGGCATTAGGCTTCAGGCGCAGTGGTCTCGGAAAACTCGCCTCGTTGAAACTCCATGCACGGCGGCAAGGTGAATAGGACTTTCCGCCGGCCCCGCTAGAAAACTCAAAGCCCGCAACTGGCCATCGCCTGCTCATCGTCGGCCGGCGTTGACGACCTTGAGTCCGTTCGCCTTTGTCTCAAAATTTAAGGGTGCACGTCACGGAAATGCGGTGAGCCTCCGCATCCTGTTGTTTGCGGAAACGCACCAGCGGAATAGCGCCCACTGAGCGCCCCTCGTCATTTGCGGGTTCTCGTCCATGAGGACACTCCTTGAGCGCGGAAGGTGGCACATCACTTGCGTTGCAAGCCTTGATTCCGGGCCCTCATCTTTCCTACTAGCCAAGTCACGTTCATGCCGCGCGTGGCTCGTCGGTGTCGTCACCGCACTCGGCCCCACGGCTGCCGCGTTCGGCGCTGACATTCGTGTCTTTACGGATGAGGCGCATCCGGTTCGGTCCGATAGCGGCACGCGCATCATTCTGCTCGATGCGTCCGCGCGCATCACTGCTCCACTCGGGGCGAACCTTCCTGCCGATCCGCGACGCGCGACTGAACTGGTTGCTGCACGTTTGAAGGAAGGAGGTCCCGCGCTTCAGCGTGATCTCGCCGCCGCGTATCAGGGTGTCATTGAAGCCTGGCGCTTGGGGCTCACGAAGATTCCCGCGATCGTCGTCGATCACCGCTACGTCGTCTATGGCGAGCCCGATGTCGCGCGCGCGCTGTCCTGGATCGATGCCTATCGGAGCGCGCACCCATGAGACTCCGCTCCGGCCGCTGGCGCCCTGCCCTTGTGGCATTCCTCGTGGGGGCGACCCCCACCGCCTTTGCGATCGACACCGCCAGCATCGCCAGCTCGGCGCTGTCGCCGGATTGCCTGCAGTATCGCGTCGCCGGGATCTGCTACTGGCTTCTCTGCACGATCTATAGCTGTGAGATCGAGACCTCCGTACAGGTCTCGCATTACATCCCGGACGCGGTCGTCTCGAGCTACAGCAACACGGGCGAAAACCCCTGGAACGATGTGGCCTTCATGAGCCCATCGAATCCAACTGCCGTGCACGGAGGGGACGGCACGACGAATCAGAGTCACGAGAACAATCTCGCGAAATTCAAGAACGGCGACGTCGTTGGGCATCCCGCGACCCTGTTTGCGGACTTCGTGAGCTCGTTCGGCTACTCCTGCAAGGCAGTCGGCCGCCCGCTCGTGCCGTACCTCTTGAGCACCTTCGACACGCTCGCCTGGCGCTACAACATCCCGGAGATGTTCTACCCGGAGTCGCTCATTCCCGGGCGACGGGAGATCGGCAGCCGCCTCGCATTGAACCTCTGGGGCAATGTCTACCCGCGCGGCGGGTTCCTGCATCACGTCGATGATTACAAGGCCGCTGCCGTTGTCGCGCAGCGGGCCGGTGACATCGTCACACGACGCGGCCAACCGCACGTCTATCGCCCGATCCTCGCCAGTGAGATTCCGGTTGTGGACGAGCAGGACGGCTACTGGCCACCGGGCGCACTCGTTGAAACCGATGCGTCGACCGGCAAGTGGCAGGAGCTGGTACCGACGCTCTCGTCGAGTTGCGCGGTGTTCCCGCATAACAACCCGCGCGTACAAGCGATCGATGGCGGATATGCCTGGGCACTCTGGCGACCATATAGCTGCTGCGAAAGGCGTGGGCAGGTCTTCCTTGGCCACGTCGAGTTTGGCAACTGAGACTGGAGTGGTCGATGCGCTCGCCAATCCGTCTCGTTGCGAATGCCTCGCTCAGTCGAGGCTCACCTGCACTCCTGGTCGCCATCCTGACTCTGGTCTCTGTCAGCAGTGATGCACAGACGGTAATCGATCCGAATGGCATCCGCGCCGGCGGCAGCGTGATCGATGACATGGTGCTCTACCGCATCGGCGGCGGACGCGCCGTGTCGATGACGAGTGCCCCAGGGATGGTGAGCTTGGGCGTCGGGATCGGCTGGAACAGCAATCTCATCTGCGGTGACATGAGCCTGAAGACGACGCTGCACAATCAACTCAACGGTATCACCGATGGGTTCCAGGCGATCATGAGCGGCATCATTCAGGATGCGACGGCCGCAGTGGCCTCACTTCCGGCGCTCATCATCCAGCGCGCGGACCCGGGTCTCTACAATTTGTTAACCAATGGCATTCTGCAAGCGCGGCTGGATTTCGATCGCTCAAAACTTACCTGCCGGGCAATCGCTGAGCGCATGGCCGATCTTGCAGGCGGGCAGATCGGCTGGGACCAGCTCGCGGAAGGTATGGCCTTGAAGAACGCGATCGCCGCGAACGATGCTGTCTCCGCGATCGAGGAAGCCGAGACGAACCGGGGCAACAACGGCGTACCGTGGGTGGGCGGAGAGAATGGGGGCGGCGCGGATCAGGAACCCGTTCGGATCGTGACCGATGTGACGCGCGCCGGTTACAACCTGCTCAATGGTCGTGCTGTTGTGGACACGGCGCCCATTGCAGCCGCTGCCTGCAACAACCGCCTGACATGCCAAGCCTGGCCCTCACCCGATGCTGCGATCACCTTCGCCGTGCGGGTACTCGGCGAGCACGAGATACGCACATGCGAAGGGTGCACGAAGACCCAATCCACCGCGGGCGTCGGACTGACCCCGCTCATCCAGGAGGCATACGAGAGCAAGCTTCAGATGCTGCAGCAACTCGTAACGGGCGCTCAGCCTACAACGGCTGAGAACCTGGATAGTGCGGGAAGCAACTCGATGCCGATCACGCGCGGCGTCATTGAAGCGCTGCGGGACGAATCCGACCAGGACCTGCTCGCCAAGCGCCTGGCGTCCGAAGCCTCATTGTCGGACGTGCTGGAGAAAGCCCTCCTCCTGCAGCGGATGCTCCTCACGGGACGCAAGGAGCCGAACGTTGCGGCCAACCAACTGGCACAGGATGCGATCGCGCGCGAGAGCGACCTGCTGGAACAGGAGATCACCAGTCTCAAGACCGAGCTCGAATTGCGCCGCGAGCTCGCGGCGAACTCGCCGATGGCCATCATCCAGCGCCACACCGGACGGAATGACGCCTCACGCGGCGTCTTCGAGGGCGACACCAATCGCAATCGACTCGACACGATCCAGAAGCCGCCGGCGCAGCGGAACTGAGTGACGTGAGCGTACGCGGACGGATCTGGCCGAGCGCCCGTCGCATACTGGCGATCACTGCATGGATCGTCGCGGCGCTCATCGTCTCGATCGCCGTCAACCTCGCCGGAATTTATATCTTCGGTAACGTTGCGGACTGGGGTCGCTGGCTCGAGGGCCATCGCTGGTGGTTCTTCGCGTGGCGGCTGTGTCTCTATGCCGGAACGATCTGTGGCTGGTGTTGGATGCGTCAGCGCGTGCGGGCGCGTGAACCGTCGGTGGCGGTAGCGGCGCGCCTCGTGCGAGCAGAAGTCGCTGCCATCGCCATCCTCATTGTGCTCGAACTCTCGGTAATGCTGCGATGACCCTCTACACGACGGACTACCTCGAGTATTACCTGACACTCGTCGGCTGGATCGTGAACAATGGCATCTGGAACATGCTCGTTGCAAGCGGTGCGATTGCGCTGCCATTTCTCGGCATCGTGCTGCAGGAGTGGTTGAGAGCCCGTGCGGAAGGCGCGGACGAGGGCAACAAAGGCGTGCTCTCATCCATGCGCATCGAGAATCGTGTCTGGGCCGCGATCGTCGTCATCCTGTTTGCCGGAATTCCCTTCATTCCGGTGGACCTGAGCACGATCCAGTTTGACCGCAGCCGCTCAGTGCAATGCCAGATCGACGTGCCGCTTCCCGCCGAGACGCGCTGGGAGACGGCGTTCACGACGTTGAACAACCAGAGCGCCTTCGTACCGATCTGGTGGTTCTTCATGCACGCGATGTCGAAGGCCGCGACGGCGGCGGCTGTCGCCGCCGTTCCATGCGGGACAGATCTGCGACAGATCCGCATGGACATCGACAGTACGCGCATCAGCGATCCCGTGCTGGCACAGGAAGTCGCGGATTTCACGCGCGATTGTTACGGACCTTCGCGGTCGCGCCTCTTCAGGGATCGTCCGACGCTCTCCGATGCGCAGATGAACGATGTGACCTGGATCGGCTCGAACTACTTTCTCGACGCTGCGGGGTTCTACGACGCGCATCGCTCTCACGCACCGCGTGCGGCGTGGCCCTACGATGAAACGCGCGATGCGGGGCTTGCGCAGGTGCCGAGCGGCGGCGGATATCCCACCTGTCGCCAGTGGTGGGCGGACGAGGACGAGGGACTGCGTGCGCGCTTACTGGAACAGGTGGATCCAGGCCTGCTCTTGAGAATCCAGCGCTGGGCGGGGTTTCTGAATCAGCGCGAGGTCGACGATGCCGTGATTCGCGCCATCGCATCCCCGCGCCAGCAGGTCATGAATCAGGGACAGGTGTACACCGACTATGGTGGACAAATCGACATGACCCTGCCCAACATCGCAACGCGTGTGGTCTCGGATCTGGGGATCATGGTTGGAACGCTTGCGTTCGTGCCGTCGATGGACGCCGTGCGCCAAGCGTTACCAATCGTGCTTTCCCTCCTCAAGATGGCACTCGTCATCTGCATGCCGCTCGTGCTCCTGATCGGCACGTTCGACCTGAAGACAGCAGTGATTCTGACGTGCGTTGAGTTCGCGCTCTTCTTCGTGGATTTTTGGTTTCAGCTTGCCCGCTGGCTCGATAGCACCGTTCTGGATGCACTCTACGGCTGGAACTCGCCACACTCGAATTTCAATCCGCTGATGGGGCTCAACAATGAATTCGGGGACATGATCCTGAACTGGTTCGTGCTCGCAGTCATGTTCCTCATTCTTCCCACGTTCTGGCTAATGGCGCTCACGTGGGTAGGCGTTCATGCGGGCGGGATCGCGCAAGCCTTTGTAAACGGCACGAACGACGTCAAGGCCGCCGGTGCACAGGGGTCAGCAGCAGCGATCCGAGGAACCGGGGCGGCTATCGGAGTCGGTGAAGCGTTCGTCAAAGGCTACAGAGGCAAATGAACGGGCCTCGAACTCTAACCGTCACGGAACAGGTCGTTGGGATCGTGCGGATCGATGCGCCAACCGCTCTGATCGTACAACCCGAATCCGAGCCAACCAGAGCGCCACTCTGCCGCTTTAGGAGGCGCAACGATTTCGGACTTCGAGTATCCCTTCGCCAGCAACCAAACGAACAGAAGCACCACTGCAAACGCGGCGAGGAGACAAAGAATAGCGCAGAGGACAGCGAGCCTTGCCGCCCACATAAGCGCCGAGGCGAAGAAGCGCGGACAGCCGTGCGCGATGAACCAGTCTGCAAGTCTTCTTTCGCGGAGCGCGAGCGCTCGAACGGCGTGCCCCGACGCCGCCCCGAAGCGTTCAGCTGTGCTCGTATGCCGTCTTGCGTGCTGCACGATCTGCTTTCTCCTCGGCCAATACTCTGCGCCCGTTTGAGCAGATTGCAAGCCGGCACAACATCCGATGTAGCCAAGGTCGAGGTTTCTGGCTCCGTTCGCGATCGGGCGCCGGTCCTCGGAAGGCCCGCGCTCAACTGCGCCCCCAGCCGACGGGGACTGCACTCACTATTTCAGCCGTCCCTTGCGAATGACCGATTTGCGAACGGCGGCGTTCACCTGCTCGAATGCCAGTATCCACGCGGCGAGCTCATCGTCCCTGGCGTACAGATAAGGCGTCGGAACGTCCAACACCTTGGCGAGACGTTCGGCCGTGGAATATGGCGGGTGTGTCTTTCCCAGTTCGTAGTAGTTGATGCGAGTGCTCGCAGCAAACCGGTCGATGCCGGCTTCAATACCGAGCACCTTCTGCGAGATTCCAGCCCGCAGCCGCGCCTCCTTAAGGCGTTTCGCGAGAACCGAGACACCAGCCATCTTTGTCCCACACACCCAAGCTCGTGCGAGACAAGAAGATTCTGCGCTTCGAGTTTGACGCGATACTACGAATTTCGTAGTATCAGGACTAGGGATTTCGTAGTAGCAAGAACATGGAGACATGTGCCGCTCCCCGGTCTGGCCGGGCGGCACCCCATACCCTGCGTTGGCTGCTGTTCAGCCCCTTCCAATTGGGGGCACGGGATCTGCCGTGCTGATATTGACTCGCCGCGTTGGAGAGACCGTGATGATCGGAAACGACGTCACGGTGACTGTCCTTGGAGTGAAAGGGAATCAGGTGCGCGTCGGCATCAATGCGCCCAAGAACGTCGCGGTTCACCGCGAGGAGATCTACGAGCGCATCAAGCGCGAGCAGCAGGGCGAGCCGAGCGGCGAGTCCGAGCCGAACGGCAACCGCTAGTCCCAGCTGAGAGCACAGGTAGTGCCTTTCCCGATTGTGGAAACGGTAACCGGCGATCTCTGAGGAAACAGTGCTTGGCCGTTCATAACCTCCGACGCAGCGAGCGATTGCAGTCATGTAGAGCCGGGCAACAATGCAGATGCATTGGTGCGTATCTTGTGCCAACGCGGTGGAGGATGAGTGACCGAACTTAGTTAGTGTCGCCCGGAAACAGTCCGGCAGATTCACCGCGCGTGGGGCGGCGTCAGGTTTTCCTTGATGCAGCGGACGTGTGTCTTGTTTCAGCAAAGTTCGCGGAATGGCACGTCCGAGGAACTAGGCAAACCAGCTCTGTAAAAACCCTGCGGCTCGATCTGGTGCCGGCATCATTGGCTTGACGCGCGCACGGCGCGTCCTCGCGCCAAACTCGTTCATGCCGGTGGCGGTACAAAACAGAATGCACGCATTGAAGAGTGTAAGCAGAATCTCGGCCGTAATATGCTGCGGTGGCCATTGGAGAGCTAAGCGAAGTGCTGCCAGTGCAAGGCTCGCGGCGAACGCTGCATGCACTCCATTTACACGGGCGACCGTGCGTGCAGTGTTTGCAAATGCAACGACGCAGGCTGCTGCTACGCCGAGGGAGCCGATCGATGTTGCATCTATATAGATCTGGGTATGTTCCATTTGCGTTTACCCCGTACGGCCGAAAAGCCGATCCAGCGTGTTTCCAAAGACGGCATACATCGCCATTCGCATGTTGTCGTTCGGCCATCGTTTCCAGAAAGCCGCGATGCGGTCGGCTGCACAGGGATGTGTCAACTTTTGTCGTTGTGTCGCCGGGCGTCTCAACTCAAGCTGTTCGATCATTTTGAAGACTAGTATCGGTACGACCCACAGCATTCCAGTCAGGGCTTGTCCTTGTGTCAGCTCCTCTTCGTCAGCGTAAACGCCGCTATCGCGCAGCAGCTGTGCGCGGACGTTCTGGTTAACGCTGAATCCAACTCTATCGAGTTCGACGAATTTCGAGTATCCAGGGTGCTTCGCGAAGAATTCGCGCCGGTCACTGACCGTGCGGATACGCCCGGCCGCCACGTGCTTGCTCATGGGTGGAACCAACATAAGACCCGCCGCGATATGCAGCTCCGCGGCAAATTCGTCTGCGTAGACTTCTTCATCGATGTCCCGCGAAAACTTCAGGTTCGTTTTGAGAGCGTTCACATGGCCCAGCTCGTGGGCGAAGAGGAACATCTTCGCGAACCTCGCCAACCATTCGGTCTGGTGAACATGCTCGATCGACGCTGATGGATATGGCTCGATAGGCCGGCCCTGCGCTGCCAGATCAAAGTTCGCGCCCAAGTGAGCGTACGGATCTACCTTGCAACGGCCGGTGAAGGTTTCCCAGAAGACGATCATGAGGTCGCTCATGAGCTGCCGGTAGCCAAACGTGGTTTCGATTATCCAGCAGGATTTCGACACGAGATGCACAGAGCCATGAATCTCGTCGCTTAGATCAATGCCCGCGAAGAATCGATCAGATTCAAAGAGCGCGAGCTCGTTCCACCGAATGACGTGGCTCAGTATTTCGTTATCTGCTCTCTCCATGATAAGTGCGAGGGGTACCTTTCGCAGCTGATGCCAGAGCAAGCGGTCTTGTCCACCCCGGGATCGAGCGTGCAGCTCTGCAGACAACCACGAGTTGAATTCTGTCGCCGCGCGCACATCGAGCAGTGGTGCTTGCGACAGGCGGTCAACGCACGCATCAAGGAAATCTAGATGCCGGCCGCATGCTTCCGCCAAGCGCACTCTTTGGCGTTTCACGAAGTCTGGATCACGAAATAGTCCGAGCATTTGGCCCCTCCGGCTTCTAATGGGCGGGCCGGTCAGAGCTCGCGATAGTGCTACTGTCTGCGGGTGACTTCAAATCGGCCGAGACCAGCCACGCGACGATTGGGCAGAACCGAGCCTGGGTGGGGTGGGGTCACGTGAGAATGCGCCAGCGCTCACTGTCGGTTTCGCCATTGGCCCATCGATCGGCCTGCGTTCAGCATGCTTCGCCCGCGAGTCGAATGCGCGAGCTGCAACACCGTTCGAACGCCAGTCCGCGCAAGAAAGGCGATAAGCAGCAAAGGGCTAAAAGGGCGGATCAGCAACGGAAACGGCTGGCACGAGCTATAGGAAAGGTGAGCAAGGGGAAAGGCCCTACCAGAAAGGGCTAAAGGGGCACTGAAACGGTCGACGCTGGAGCACTGCCGATGTTCACCCTGTTCCGGCGCAAAAAGGTATCGCCTCTGCAGGCCGAAGCCGCCACTCCGCCGCCTCTGTCCGCGACCCTGCTCCAGCCTTCGCCGGGCGTGACGCTCCTGGGAAGTCCGCGCCGGCAAAAGCTGCTGGAACACATCTGGCAACGAACCTCGCTCTCGCGGGGGCAGTTCGCGGTGCTGTATCAGGTGCCGATCGAGCGGTACGCGGCGCTCGTTCAGCAGTTCCCGGCGTCCGAGTACCACCACCACGCCTACCACGGCGGAATGCTCGATCACGCGCTGGAGAGCGTGGGGTACGCGCTGAAGCTGCGACAGTCGTACCTCTTGCCGGTGGGCGCAACGCCGGAAACGCAGTCGGCACAGAGCGAAGCGTGGACGACCGGCGTCGCCTACGGGGCGCTCCTGCATGATCTCGGCAAGATCGCTGTGGACTTGCATGTAGAGTACGGCGACGGGACCGCCTGGCACGCCTGGCACGGCGTGTTGAAGCAGCCCTATCGTTTCCGATATCGCCAAGAGCGCTCCTACCGTTTGCATGGGGCCGCGACGGGCCTTCTCTATGCGTCAGTGCTCGGTCAGCAGGCTCTTGACTGGTTGCATGGATTTCCGGAGCTCTGGAGCGCATTGCTGTATGTGCTTGCCGGACAGTACGAGAATGCCGGCATTCTGGGTGAGCTTGTTATCCAGGCCGACAGGGCGTCCGTCGCGCAGGAGCTCGGCGGAAATCCGCAGCACGTACACACCGCCCCGAAACAGGCACTGCAGCGAAAGCTCCTAGATGGACTGCGCTATCTCATCAAGGAGCAATTGAAGTTGAATCAGCCGGAGGCTTCTGACGGCTGGCTCACGCAGGAGGCACTGTGGCTCGTCAGCAAGACCGTCTGCGACAAGCTGCGCGCGCACCTTTTGTCACACGGCGCCGAGGGCATTCCGGACAGCAACACCGCCGTCTTCAACGTGCTTCAGGATCATGGCATCGCGCAGGCAACCGCCGACGGCAAGGCGATCTGGAAAGCGACCGTGACGAGTGCAAGCGGCTGGACACATAGCTTCACGTTTCTGCGGATTGCGCCTTCGCTGATTTGGGAACCAAGGGAGCGGCCGCCGCCCTTTGACGGCACGGTTCGGAGCGAGGACGCAGCTCCTGAGAAAGAGCCGGCGCAGACTGGACAAGGTCGGCCATCCACCGACTCAGCAAACGTCCGATTTAGTCCCACGAGCGAGTCGTTCGCCGAGAACCCTATATCGCCAGATCCAGCGTCAGCCGTTGCGCTGGATGCCGCACTATCCCTGCTCGCGGTCCCAGCCCCGGGCGGCTCGAACATACCAGCGAGCGCCGAGCGTTTCGTCGCAGGAGAGACCAACCCCGCACAAGCTGTGCCCCCCGCGACTCCGGACACCGCTCCCGAGGTGAAGCTCGCACCGGGTGCGCCCGGCGCGCAGTTCATTACCTGGCTGCGCACACACATCCAGTTGCGGCGCCTGGTGATTAATGACGCGAAGGCACTGGTTCATACCGTCGACGGCACGGCGTTTCTGGTCAGCCCGGGCATATTTCAGCGCTACGTGCAGGAGCAGCCCATAACCACACTGTTCGCCAAGGGGGAAGGCATGGCCGATTGGGTCTGGGTGCAGAAGAAGTTCGAAAGAGAAAGATTGCACCGCAAGCAACGCAACGGACTCAACATCTGGACGTGCGCCGTGACCGGTCGACGCAAGACTCGTCGGCTGCACGGATATCTGCTCCTTGATCCGTCGACGATATTTTCGGAAGTACCGTTCGACAATCCTTACGTTCGCTTGTTGAATCCCGCCAGTTCGAATCAAGACGAAGCCGCGTAGAAAAGCGGCATGTCGTGTTGACGCATTCATGGCTCCCGCGCGAGCCGACTTTCGAGAGGATGGCGTCGGCCCCCCGCGCTGCTTGCCCTTATCTCCCCACAGGCAAATGCACCGGTTGCGCATGTTCGATCCCGAGCTCTTTTGCGCATCTGCCGCTCGCCTCAACCGACATTGTTTCTGGGTCATCGTTCGCAACGGACGCTGCGAACCTGGGTGATCCAACGGATCTCGTTTAAAACCATGATACACAAGTGAAAGGAGGTGATGCGCATGGAAGAGGAGCAACGCGAGCGTGAACGACAGCAGGCTCAACGCCTGACGACCCGGGGCGTCGCATCCGGTGAAAACACGCAAATCCGTTGATTCAGGTACTCACGCTTCGATCCGGAGCCGGAGTCAACAATCGACTCCGGTTCTGGGGGGCTTCGAAGACGCTACCGCCGACCGCGTCTTCAGTTCGCGATGATCGCCGCCCAACGCAGAAACGACAGGCCGCCATATGCGAGACCATTCTCAGCGCGACGTTTTTTCGCTGAGCGCTTTGACGTCCATGAGGCTGAAGGCCGCTTTGGGCATTTCAACGCCTTAGTCTGCGAATGTCTTGTTCAACACGGAGGGCATCAGTGCTTCCAGTTCCTCCTCTGTTTCGGCTTGAGCATCGATGAGTCCATTCACCTTCTCCCTGAATGCGTTGACGCAACTGACCAGCCGCGCCTGCTGTTCAAAGGTTGGAACAGGCACCGGCACAGCTCGCAGCTCGTTCAAATTGAGTTCGGTCAACCGAAAGCCGACTTTCTCCCGCTGCCAATCTCCGCGTTCCCGTCGGCGCAGTTCGAATTGACCACGAGCACCTCTGAGGTACGCGTACAGATAGTCCGGGGTGACAATCTCGGGGTTGGCCCGGGCGATGGCAATATGCGTGTCGGTTGACGCAGATGCGGTGCCCTCGAAGCGAGCGACCCTGCCAAGGCATCCCGCGGCCGAGCAGGCAATCAGAAGGTCGCCTGAACGTACATGCGCCTCCGGCTTCACCTTCGCTGCAGCACTGCTGGACAGCTTGAGCGTGCTTGGAACGTAATGGCCCTGCTGCACGTGCTGAGTCTTGATGAGCACATGGTCCGAGTCGCCCTGCTCGGATTGCTTGCCGCGCGAGAGGTAGGAGGTGACGCTGGCGAGACTCTGGGACGCCCATTTTGAGGTTTCGGGCCAAAGATTCTTCTCGAATGCTTCGATCAGCGCCTCGCGCTCCGCCTGGGCTTCTCCGCGCAATCTCCGGGCCGCTGCGATCTGCTCGGCAATGGTGTCGAGTCGCACAACTATTCGGCGCTGCTCCTTCAGTGGTGGCAGCGGAACATCGATGGCGCTCAATTTTTCGACGCCCAACGTTCGATTGCGACCAGCCCCGCCTGGTGAGGCCCGCAGCAATTGCTCACGTCCTCGATCGTGCACAAACCACCAGTACAGATAGCGCGGATCGGCGAGTTCGCGATTAACTACACAGGTGAGGAAGCGATGTGAACCGATGCTTCCACGCTCGGTGGCAGTCGCAACAGCGACCGCGCCTTCCCAAGCGAAGACGATGTTAAACAGGAGGTCGCCAGGTTCAATGTAGAAGACACGCTTTTCTCCGATCTCCGCACCGGTGGCCCGCGGCTTGTGGAAGACGCCCTTTCCGAATGAGCGGATGCCAATCTGCTGGTACGACTCATGGGGCATGACCTGCACCGGTCGGCGTACGAGCGGTGCCACCTCGGCCATGGCTCGGCTGGCGCGCGAAGACGTCATGATGCGGAGTCGAGTGTTGCTTTGATCTGCCCGACGAGGACAGCGATTTTGTTTTCCTTATCCAGGATACTATCGATGAGTCGCTCGGGCGGTAGATGCTCAAGATTCGCCTTGGCGTGTGGATTCGGTTGGTCCAAGTTGCAATTTGCAGCTAGCAAGGACTCTGCGGACACCTTCCAAGCGCGCTCGTTCTCCTCACGATCCCTAAACCATTCAATGCAATGCTTCCATTCGTCAAACTGCATCGGCAGCGTCTTGGAATAGCTCTTGCGGCCTTCAGGGATCGGTTGCTCGTAGTACCACACGTCCTGCGTTGGCCCCGATCGATCGAAGAACAGAACGTTCGTCGGAATGGGTGTGTAGGGCGCGAACACGCCGTTGGGCATGCGAACGATCGTGTGGAGATTGAAGTCCTTAAGAAGGTCCTCCTTGATACGTGCCGCAACGCCACCGGCAAACAGCGTTCCGGTTGGCACGACCACAGCTGCACGCGCAGGGCGTCCTGTGACTGTGGGCTGGCGCCGCAAGCGACGCATGATCAACTGAAGAAACAGCAGCGCTGTCTCTGAAGTTTGACGATCTTCGGGGAAGTTTCCTTGGATGCCCTTTTCCTCTTCTCCGCCGAAAGGCGGGTTGGTCAGGATCACATCCACGCGGTCCCGCTCGCCGATCTCGGTGAGCTTCACCGCAAGCGCGTTGCCTGAATCGATGTTGGGGGCATCAAGTCCATGCAACAGGAGGTTCATCTGGCACAAAAGATATGGGAGAGGCTTCGGCTCGCAGCCCATCAAGCTTTTGTGTTGCAGGGTTGCGCGATCCTTGACGGTCTTGACCTGCTGGCCGAGGTGCGTGAGTGCTTCGACTAAGAAGCCACCGGTTCCGGCCGCAGGATCCAACACGGTCTCTCCGAGACGCGGGTCCAGCATCTTCACCATGAATCGAACCACGGGTCGCGGCGTATAGAACTCACCCGAATCCCCGGCCGCGTCGCGCATCTCGCGCAACATCGACTCGTAGAGTGCGCCGAGCGTGTGTAACTCTTCGCTCGAGGTAAAGTGGATTCCGTTCAGCTTGTTGACGACGTCCCGCAAGAGATAGCCGCTCTTCATGCGGTTGTCGACGCCCTTGAAGACGGTGGCGATGACGTCGCGTCGCGCATCCCCGTTCGAGCTCTTCAGCCCTCGCAAGTACTTGAAGAGCCCGGGGCCCTTCTTGCCGTCAGGACGGCGGACTTCATCTTGATTGATGAAGGCGAGCAGTTCATCGCCAGTGACGCCATCGGCCTGAGCGGCCCAGTCGCGCCAGCGATAGGGCTTCTCCAACGCCGCTTTGAATGGCTTTCCAGCGAGTTTGGCTTCGTCTTCGCGCTGCTGCTCCAAATCATCCAGGAACTTCAGGAACATCATCCAGGTAAGAAGCGGCAGGCGATCCAAGTCACCGTTTAGCCCTTTGTCCTTGCGCATGATGTCGCGCGCGGACTTCAGCAGCGCCCCGAGAGATTGCGCAGTTGTCAGTGCCGCGGGGGCGTGACCATTGCCCTTGGCTGAAGTCTTGGTCTTACGACGCATAGAGCGCTTGCTGTAATTCGTTGACGGCGCCCTTTAGTTCTTCGGCACCGCCAAAGAGCTGGATAATGTCTCCGACCTGCCCGTGGCTGGAGATCGGCGGTACCTTCAGGACATCGGGCAATTTGAATTGCGCCTCGCCGAACTCGGCATACTTTTCCAATAGTTCCTCCAAAATCTCGCGGGCCTCGGGCTGGTAGCGCGCGAAAAGCTCTTTATGCAATTCCTTCAACTGCTGTGCTCGCTCGCGGCGTGTACGAAGCGGCGCATTGAACGCGAGATGGCAGATTAGGTCAAACGGGTCGGCCTCGGGTTGGTGGAGCGCCTCGGCCAACGACTCGAAGTTGATTCCGCGCTCCTCAAGCTGATCGATCAGGGCCTGGCGTTGATCGGGATTGACCCACAGTGCGTGGAGCTCGGGCGCGGACGGACAGAGGGTGCGTACGCGGTCCGCCGCGTACTCGGTGTAGCGCACCACCCGCAGTTGCGTGCCGCTGGGATCAAGCTCGTAGACCAAGTGGGCGGCGATTTCGACTTGCCCGCCATCAAAATAGAACTTGCGCCGCTCGGGGTCCGGTGGCTCGACGATCACACCTCTGCCGTCCCCATAGTCGAGCGGCTCTTCGCGAAGCTCAGGTGGATCGGCGGCTGGCAGGGCCGACGGCGGCCCCGGTACGGGAGCGTCGATCAACGTCTCGCTGATGAACGCGGGTTCCCCGTCGAACTCAGGGTCCGCGAAGAGGCGCGTTGCGGAACCCGTGTAGTCGATGATGTTGAACCAGAGCTTGCCGTAGTCATCACGCACGCGTGTGCCGCGGCCGATGATCTGTTTGAATTCCGGCATAGATCCCACGATGCGGGCGAGCACGACGTTCTTGCAGGTCGGAGCATCGACGCCAGTGGTGAGCAGCTGCGATGTCGTGAGGATCGTCGGCGTTCGGGTTTCAACGTCCTGGAAGCGGCTCAAATGCCCGCGGCCGACGTCGCCTTCGTCGGACGTCACCCGGCAAACGTAGTCCGGATACTTCATCACGAGATCCGCGTTCAGGTTGTTGAGCGCCTGGCGCATCTCGCTCGCGTGTTCTTGGTCGACACAGAAAACGATGGTCTTTGCGAATGGGTCGGTCGCCGTCATGAACTCGTTTAGATGCTTCGCGATGGCGTCGGTGCGCGCTTTCAGCGCGACGAGACGCTCGAAATCCTGGGTGTGATATTCCTCATCCGGAATGCTGCGACCGTATCGATCAAGGTCTGCTTTGCTGGGCCGCCAACCCGCCGCATCCCATTCGGTGACGACTCGATGCACGCGATATGGCGCGAGAAATCCGTCATCGATGCCTTGCCGGAGACTGTATTGGTAGACGGGATTTCCGAAGTAGGCATACGTGTCGCGGCTGTCCTGACGGAGCGGCGTCGCGGTCATGCCAAGCTTATAAGCCGGCTCGAAGTAGTCAAGAATCGCACGCCAAGCCGTGTCCGCGCGAGCGCTGCCACGATGACACTCATCCACGATGATGAGGTCGAAGAAATCGGGAGCGTACTCGCGAAACAGCCCTCTGCGGACCTCGTCCTCCGCGAGTGCCTGGTAAATCGCGAAGTACATCTCGCGACTCTGCACGAGCTCGCCGGACTCGATCTTGTAGCGCGCGTCGCCGAAGGCGGCGAAGATGCCGTCCTTGGGTTGATCGACGAGGATGTTCCGGTCGGCCAAGTAGAGAATACGTGGCCGCCGTTGGTGATCGCCCACCCGATTCCAGCGTGAGGACCAGAGCTTCCAGCAGATTTGAAATGCGACGGCCGTCTTGCCTGTTCCCGTCGCCATGGTGAGAAGGACACGGCGCTTGCCAGAGGCGATCGCCTCGATGGCGCGGTTGACGGCGTTCTGCTGGTAATAGCGTTCGCCCTTACCGACGTTGTGGTTGAAGGCTGCCAACAGGATCTCGTCGATGTCGGGGGGCAGCCCCTTGCCCTTTCGATAGCGGCTCCACAAATCGCGCGGCTTCGGATACTCCGTGATGCGTGACTCACGGCCAGTGAAATAGTCGAACTCGATGATCTCTGTGCCATTGGTGGCGTAGGCAAACTTGAGTCCCAGCAGTTCGGCGTATCGCTTTGCTTGCTGAAGACCTGCAGCCGCCTCCTTGTAAGAGGCCTTGGCCTCGACAACGGCAAGGGCGAAGTCCCGTTCGTAACGCAGGATGTAGTCCACCCGCTTCGGGGGCCGCCTGACGAACCCTTGGCCCCGCGGAATGATCCGCCCGTCGGTAATGGTGCGCTGCTCGGCGATCGAGTGGGGCTCGGTGTCCCATCCCACAGCCTGTAACTTCGGGACTACGAACTTCCTGCAAGTGTCCGCTTCGTTCGCCATCGTCGGATTTGTGACGACCCTGTCCTAGTGTGAGATCGTCGTTTTTGTGACGCCGGAAGTCAGTGATTTCCCGCTCATTTCTGCCTATGGGGCGTATCGTAACACTGCCGGGGACACAGTCGCTTCGAGCGCGTCAGCGTGCCCGCACTTTTTTACCCTCCGCGCCCACCGTGCACGTTGCGGTTAGGCTCCGGCCAGGGTTCCCTTCTTGCCGTCGGCTCACGGGGAACACGAATTCCGGGCTACGGGAGTGTGGATTCGACTCGCGGCCGTAGGTCTATTTCTACGCGGGCCCGTTGCAGTGGCGTCGTTTCTGATGCAGCTTTCGCGCAGAGGGCCGGACCCTTCACGGCATTGTGTTTCATCGCCGCGCCAGCAGCGAGAAGTACAAGTACCAGTTGGCACTCAAGGACTACACCGATCTCGCCGACTGGAACAGGCGAAGATACGGCACGCGTCGGCATTGAAGCTGCAGGCCCGCCCGATCAACACGCCGGAGAACCGGCCCCCGGGCACGGTTCAGGCGAACGATGTGTCCTCCCGCACCGGACGATGTCGACCCTTGTACGAGCGCACGTGCAACAAATGTCCGCGAGTTAGCTCGCCAGCAAATATGGCTGCGCATCAACTGTGAAACGAACCGCGGCCCGAGCTGCGCATTCGTGACCTAAAACAACGTTGGCACAACCCCACCCTTGCGAGACTCCTGCATACAACACGACAGGATGGACCCATGTCAGCAACACACACTGTCCCGGATGGCCTCGAAAACAAGTCCGCTAAAGACGGACGCGGCTTCGAACTCCGTTACTTCAGCCGGCAACTAAATTTCTCGCGCCCTGTCGGTACGTGACCTTGATGCCGAGGCGTAGCTGACCCATATCGCAGCCAAATTCGCGGGCCACCGCTTCAATGCGATTTCGAGTCCTCACAGCCATCGTCGTCTTTCTAGGCTCCTATCTGCCTTTGAGCATGATCCTGCTCGCGCAGAACTATGACTACAGCGCTTCGTTCTGCTGGACCCTATGGGAGCCAACCTGCCAATTGCCGCTAAGGAATCCGGTGTTCTCCCTCTCGGCGTTCTGTATATGCGCGGCATGCTTCCTCATCACGCTCTTCGTCCTGACACTGGTTAAGCCAAAGCACGAAATAGAGCTCATCGAAGCGAAATACATCCCGACGGAGCTGATGAACTACACGCTTCCCTACGTCGTCTCGTTCATGAGCATCGATTACCAGGACACATCGAAGTTTGTGGGCCTGACGATCTTCTTAGTCTGGATGTTTTGGATCACCTACAAATCCGGCCAGGTCCTTCTCAACCCACTGCTCATCGTTCTCGGATGGCGCCTGTACGACCTCACCTATCAGTTCCCAGCGGATCCGAAGAAAACACAACTCAGCAATCAGGCGCTCTCACGACATGCCATCGCTGCCGGCGAGACTCATCGCCAAATCGCGCTCGCCGACATCCTACTCATAAGACCATAGTCGCACGGAGACCTCAGTATGGCGGTTCCGAAGTCGTTCAGTGGATTCGACATTGCTCAGTCGACAGTAACGCTCTGGTTGTTTCGCAAGACGCCTCAGCCCGCCGGTCAGCCTCCGAAGTACCAGGGACGCTGGATTGACACGAATGCGCCGCTAGACCGGGCCTTGAAGGCGGCCGTGATCGGCGAGCGCGAACGGATCACTGAGGTGCGTGATTACGCGCTCCTTGCTGAGAACAATGAAAGCAGCGCGCTTAGAGTTGATGTTCTCGAGACTCACGGTCATTTGATTCTCGAGCAGGCCGCGATGGAGCAGACTGAGAAAAAGATCAAGAACATCGACCAGATTCAGAACACGGACTTCTACGTCATTAAGCTCGTGCATGGCAAGAAAGCGCTTTATGCCGTGAAAAAGACGGAGTCGTCTTGGCAAACAAGGAAGATGAAGGATGCGATCTATGCATTCTTTGACAACAACAAGTTGGGCCTTGACGACAAACCGAGCTTTCGCATCTCTAAGGCAGTGGATTTCTTTATCATCGACGACCAAGTCCTCATCTCGCACAAGATTCACTTCGAATCCATCCTGAGCCACAAGCAGGCCCATATCGAGGACTTCAAGGCGCTACAATCGGAGCCTGCGTTCATCGCGCTTTTCACCGATCTTGCTCCCCTTGTTCAATTTGTCGGTGTCAACAGGATCCACCTGCGCCGTGCATGCGCCATCCGTGAGAAGGGGCACTACAAGAACAAAGACTTCATGGCAAGGCTAAAGGCAAATCATGTCCGTCACCACTTAACGCTGAACTTCGACGGCAACGGGCGCATTGTGCCAACCCCAGAGACGTGCGCTGATATCGTCCGTGCGTTACTAGACCACCGCTTGCTCTCACCGTTCTCTCACAGCCACTACGATGTCGACCACGCGACTGCTGTGCAATAAGTGAACGTCAAGGCGCCAACATAGAAGACATCGTCGATGACTTTGGAGCCCGGAGTTGAACACACGTTTACTCTATTTCAATTGGGCTCCCGGGTGCGCAAGGTAAAAACCAACAAGGCGACCCGGGTGGTCACTCCCCATCTGTCGCGCGGCCCACCGCATACGACCAGCTCGCTTGGAAACTCACATCGGAGCTGCGTCAAGGTCCGCTCGCCCGGCGCGATACGACGCTTCTCGGGGTCGTGCTCAATGTTGCTCCTCGCCTGGCCCGATGTCTGTTTTCGCGCTGGAGACCGTCTGGCGCAATCGGCAGATGTGCCAAGCTTGGTGCAGCCACGAAGCAAAACTCAGCAGATGGGTTACCATGCACGCCACTGCCGGCGACCCAGCGAAATTTTCCAGCCCTTTCACTGCGAGTCGATGGCAGGTGGGATGGAGGGTGACCTCGCTTCGACCCTCGCAAGCTCTTGATCTTGCTTGGGCTCGCGTTGCGCGAATGGCGGAGCGGACGGGACTCGAACCCGCGACCCCCGGCGTGACAGGCCGGTATTCTAACCAGCTGAACTACCGCTCCGGCTAGATGGGCCGCGCATCCTAATCGATTGAATTGAAGGCTGCCAGACTGGAATCCGGGGCGGAAGCCCTCAATCGCCGGGAGGCTGGGAACCGACTGGGTTAGGCACGAACTCGACCGGGTTCGAGAGCGTGCCAAGCCCCGAAATCGTGACTTCAACCGGCCCGGCGGTGCGCGCCAGATTCGCCAGATGGATGCTCCGCCGGCCCGGCCCGGGCTTGAAGGCCGTGCCCATCGAAATCACGTCCCCAGGCTCCAGGGTCTGAAACCGGCTGAGAAAGGCAATCACCGCGGCGACGTTGTAGTTGAAGTACTTCGTCGAGTCCTCCGCCACCACTTCGCCCGCCACCCGACAGCTCACCTCCAGATCGTCCGGGTTCGGCACCTCGTCCCGGGTCACGAGCCAGGGCCCGAGCGGGCCGAAAGTGTCGCTGCCCTTGTAGCGGGCTGCATAAGAAAGGTGTTGCTCCACCTTCTCGAGCTTGTCCGGATCGTCCTTCGAGGCGTAGAGCGCGTAGTAGTGGAACATGTCCTCCGCGCGCATGCCGTTGCTGGTGATGTCGTTGCAGATGGTGTAGCCGAACACGGCCTCATGCGCCTCACTCTGCGGAATCGCGCGCCCGCCGCGGCCGATCACCACGGCCAGTTCCGGCTCGGGGTGCGTGCTGCCGTAGTATTCGTGGATGCGAATCGGCTGCAGGTGGCCCACCAGGCACGAGGCGGGCTTCAGAAAGAACGCGGGATGATCGGGCGCCTTGATCTTGCGCGCGTTGCTGGCCGAGTTGTTCATGGCCACCCCACAGATCTTGCCGGGCCGGCGCACCGGCGGGCGCCATATGACTTGCGATGTGGGGATCAAACGGGTTTGATCCTTCCGCTGGCGAAACGTCGCCAGCGCCGCGGCCAGCCGGGGGAGCATCTCCGTGCCCCGCTCGATCAGCGTGAGCATGTCGGGCGCCGCAATGCCGAGATCGTTCACATCGACGACGTGGTGGTCGTCCACTGCGACGACCACGCGTTCGCGCTCGTCGTGACGGATGCTCGCGAGTTTCATGTCGGCCAACTATAGAGGGTATATGCCGGACGCAGAATCCATGACCTGTGGCCAGGCGCTGGTCAAGTCGCTCATCAATCACGGTGTGGACACCGTGTTCGGCTTGCCGGGCGTGCAGACGTATGCGCTGTACGACGCGCTCCACGAGCATCAGGACGAGCTTCAATACGTCGGCTCGCGGCACGAACAGGGTGCCGCTTACATGGCGTTCGGCTACGCCAAGTCCACGGGTCGCCCGGGCGTGTACACCGTCGTGCCTGGGCCGGGTGTTCTGAATACGAGCGCGGCGATTTGCTCCGCGTATGCGGCGAATGCCCCGGTGTTGTGCATGACCGGGCAAGTGCCCTCGAAGGGCATCGGCTCGGGCGCAGGGTTTCTGCACGAATTGCCGGACCAGCTCGCGACATTGCGTCTGATCACGAAGTGGGCCGAGCGTATCAACGCGCCCGAACAAGTGCCCGCGGTGATGGATGAAGCGTTCACTCAAATGACCACCGGCCGGCAACGCCCGGTCGCCGTCGAAGTGCCGTGGGATGTGCTGCTGAAGAAAGGCGACGTGACGTTTCCGGCCGTGCGCAAGCAGCCTGAATCCGCAGTCATCGATGAGCGAGCTATCGACGAAGCCGTCGCCCTCATCCGAAATGCCACGCAGCCGATGATCATGGTCGGTAGCGGGCCGATGCACGCGGGCGCCGAGGTTTTGGAATTCGCAAAGCGCATCCAGGCGCCGGCGGTCTCGTTTCGCAGCGGCCGCGGCGTCGTGAGCGACGAATCGAACTATTGCCTCACGTGCGCCGAGGGCTATCGCTGGTGGGACAAGACGGACCTGCTAATCGGCATTGGCTCACGGCTCGAGCTGCAGTACATGCGCTGGCCGTCCCGTCCGCCGAATCTGAAGCTCCTGCGTGTCGACATCGATCCGGCAGAGCTCGCGCGCATGAAGCCTCACGTGGGCATTCTGGGCGATGCGCGCGCAACGCTGGGCGCACTCAATGCGGCCCTGAAGCGCAGTGGCTTCAATCCACGCTCGCGTGAGCAGGACCTCGTCGCCATCAAGCAGCAGACCCAGCGGGACATCCAGGAAGTGCAGCCGCAGATGGGCTATCTGCGAGCGATCCGTGATGTTCTCCCGCGCGATGGATTCTTCGTCGAAGAAATCTCGCAGGTCGGATTCGCATCCTACTTCGGCTTTCCGGTCTACGAGCCGCGCACGTTCGTGACGTGCGGCTACCAGGGGACGCTCGGATTCGGCTTCCCCACTGCGCTCGGCGTGAAAGTGGGCAATCGCGAGAAGCCCGTAGTTTCGATCACCGGCGACGGCGGCTTCATGTTCGGCGTGCAGGAGCTTGCCGCGGCCGTCCAGCACGAGATCAATCTCGTCACCGTGCTCTTCAACAACGACTCGTTCGGCAACGTGCTCCGCGACCAGCAAACGAAGTTCCGCGGCCCCATGGGCTCGGAGCTGCGCAACCCGGATTTCGTGAAGCTCGCGGAAAGTTTCGGCGCGCACGGCTGGCGCGCGCGCACTCCCGATGAGCTTCGGAGCCTGCTCGAAAAAGGCTTCGCGGCGCGCGGACCCGTGCTCATCGAGGTACCCGTGCCGCAGGGCTCGGAAGTCTCACCGTGGAAATATCTTGTCCCTGGCGGATATTGAGGATCTGAAATGCGAATCGATGCAATTCCAACCGGCCGCAATCCACCTGAAGAGGTGAACGTCATCATCGAAGTGCCGGTCGGCGGCGAGCCCATCAAATACGAAATGGACAAGGCGTCCGGTGCGCTGATCGTGGACCGATTCCTGTACACGGCCATGCGGTATCCAGGGAACTACGGATTCATTCCGCACACGCTGTCTGAAGACGGCGATCCCTGCGACGTGCTCGTTGCGAATCAGCGCGGTGTCGTGCCGGGTGCAGTGCTGGCAGTCAGGCCGGTGGGTGTGCTGAAGATGCAGGACGAGGCTGGCGGAGACGAGAAGATCATTGCCGTGCCGATTCCAAAGCTCACGCGCCGCTACGAGAAAGTGCACAACTACACGGACCTACCGGAAATCACCGTGCGCCAGGTGCAGCACTTCTTCGAGCACTACAAGGATCTCGAGAGCGCGAAGTGGGTGAAGGTTCTGGGCTGGGGTGATGCAGCCGAAGCGAAGGCGCTCATCGTTCAGTCCATCGAGCGCGCCAAGGCACAGAAGCCGAAAGGCTGAGCCCACAGGCGGATCAAGGAAGTCACCGATGCAGCGACGAACATTCCTCGCGACCTTGCCGGCGCTGGCGGCGGGCCCCTCCTTTGCGCAGACACGCAAGGCGAATCCGAATCGGGATCGGCGCGATGTGGGCGCGGGCGATCGCGTCGACGGCGCCACGTTCGCGTCGCGCTCCACGGTGTGGGGCGTGCACGGCGCAGCGGCAACGTCGCATCCGCTTGCGACGCTCGCGGCTGTCGACATCCTTAGGGCTGGTGGGTCCGCTGTTGATGCGGCGATCGCCGCGAATTCCTGCCTGGGATTTCTCGAGCCGACGGCCAATGGCATCGGCGGCGATTGCTTCGTCATGTTGTGGGATACGAAGGAGCGCAAGGTTGTCGGCCTGAACGGCTCGGGCCGCAGCCCTGCGAATCTCAGTCTGGCAACTGTTCGCAGTCGCGCGCAGGACGGATTGATCCCCGGATCGGGTGCGATTGCGGTGTCCGTGCCCGGCACGGTGGATGCTTGGTCGGAGCTTCATGGGCGCTACGGCAAGCTGCCCTGGAAGTCTCTGTTCGCGCCAGTGATCGGTTATGCGACCGACGGTGCGCCAGTCGCGCAAACAGTAGCGTTCTATCTCGATGCGAGCGCCAAGAAGTTCACGGAGCCGGGGCGCGGCATCGAGGAAGTCGACAACTTCCGCAAAGTCTGGATGTCGCAAGGCCGCACGCCGCGCGAAGGCGAAGTGTTCCGCAACCCTGCCCTCGCCCGCACGCTCACGCTCATTGCCGAACAGGGGCGCGACGCGTTCTACAAAGGCGAAATCGCGGAGACGATCGAGCGCTACTTCAAGCGCATCGGCGGCTGGATGACGAAGGCGGATCTCGAAGCGCATCGATCCGAGTGGACGCAGCCGATCGTCACCGACTATCGCGGTGTGCAGGTGTATGGGCTCGCGCCCAATACGCAGGGGCTGAGCACGCTGCAGATGCTGAACATCATGGAGACGTTCGACGCGCGCTCGATGGGCTTTCAGTCTGCGGCGTGGATTCATCATGGCGTGGAAGCGAAGCGACTCGCCTTCGAGGATCGCGCTCGTTATTTCGCGGACCCTGAATTCGTGAAGACGCCGATCGAGTGGCTCGTGTCGAAGGACTACGCGCGCCAGCGCGCGAAGCTCATCCGGCCGGATCGCATTCTCAAGCCGGTGCATGCGGGTGAAGCGCCGAGCCATGGAGACACTACCTATCTATGCGCGGCCGATGCCGACGGGATGATGGTGTCGATGATTCAGTCGAACTACAGCGGCATGGGAACGGGGCTGATGCCGGATGGGCTGGGGTTCATGTTCCAGAACCGCGGGTCGCTGTTTGCGCTGAAGGACGGGCATCCGAATGTCTATGCGCCGCGCAAGCGGCCGTTCCACACGATCATTCCGGGATTCGCAGTGAAGAGTGGCGAGCCGTGGCTGGCGTTTGGCGTGATGGGCGGAGACATGCAGCCGCAAGGTCAGGCGCAGGTGATCTCGAACATGGTGGACTTCGAGCTGGCGCTCCAGGAGGCGGGCGACGCGCCGCGCTGGCACCACGAAGGCAGCACTGAGCCGACGGGTGAAGCGCAGAAAGGCGTCGGGCTGCTTCGCGTGGAAAGCGGCATCCCAACGAAAACGCAGAAAGCGCTCGCTGCGCTCGGCTGGAAGCTTGGCGAGAGCGATGGCGGCTTCGGCCGATATCAGGCCATCGAGCGCTGGCCAGGCCGCTATGGCGCTGCTGCCGACATGCGAGCAGACGGCCTGGCCCTCGCCTACTAGCGCGTCGGGCGGCGCATCCGCGCACCGCCCGACACGCAACTCACACCAAGTTCAAAGCCCGAGGCTCGACAGGAACCGAGTCGTGAATCCGAGCCGCCCAGCCGTCCCGTAGCTGTTGCAGATCGGCGAGGCGTAACCCGGTGCGCAATCCGTATCGCGATCGAACGACCAGAAGTGCAACCCGGCCAGACCTTTCTGCCGCGCGTAAGACGAGAGCGTCGCGACGTTGCCGATGGTGAACGTTTCATCGATGGTGTCGTTGCCACCGATCATCGGCGTCACTTCGATCTGGTTGTACGGCACACCGTAGAACGAATGCAGATTCTCCGCCGCGGCGATGGCCGATAGCGCCATGTCGCAACTGCCGTTCACGACCACGCAGTTGCTCGGCGTGGTGCTGCCATAGTCCATCGTCATGAGATTCACGATGTAGCCGCTGAGCCCTGAGCTCCTGAGCGCATTCATCACCGTGATCCCCGTCGGGCCGAGACTCTGCGGCGAATTGCCGCCGAGCGTTGCGATCGTGAAGCTGAAGCGCAGGTTCGGGAAGTTGCGCTTCGCCACGATCACACGCTGGATCAGGTTGTTGATGTCCGCCTGACTCTGCCCCGCTTCGATGTCGAAGTCGACGCCCAGCATGTTGCTCGAGTAGTAGCGCCTGATGAACGTATCGAAGCCGGAATCAGAGCCGCAGCGGAACGAGCCCGCGGCGCCACCGGTGGAGATGACGTAGAACTTGCCCATGCTGACGAAGTTCTGCACGTTCGCCGCGGCAACCGCTGGACCAGGCAGGCCCGCCCAGTTTTCACTGCCACACTCGCCCGTGGCAAATCCCCACGTGAGCGTCGTGAGATTGCTCGGCATCACGTTCAACACCGGCTGCAGCGAACCCGTCACCGCGGAGCTGATGACGTTCGTGTTCCAGTTCATGCTGATCGTGATGTCCTTGTAAGGACCGAACTGGAAGCCGCTCGGCGGTGGCGTCGTCGGCGGTGGATTGGTCGGCGGCGGATTCGTCGGCGGCGGATTCGTGCTACCGGAGCAGCTGCCGTTGGACGTCCATGGCTGGCCGCTGCCTGCGCCACCATTGTTCGTCGACGGGTTCTGGTTCTGCGTCCAGTAGTTCGCCGTGTAGTTCACGGAATTGAAGCTCGCCGTATTGCCGCCGGTGTACACGGCGGTCGCGCTCCACGCCGTCGCGCACGAACCACCGCTCGGGGGTGGGTTCGTCGGCGGCGGATTCGTGGGGGGTGGATTGGTCGGCGGCGGACTCGTCGGCGGTGGCGTGCTCGTGCCGAGCGGCTGCCATAAGCTCGCGATCGTTGGATTCCAGCCGGTGGCGGCATAGTCCGTCTGATTGACGAGCGCCATGTAATCCGCGCCGTTGTACGTGACGATCGTACCCGCGGCGTAGTACGTGTCCGCCTGCCACGCCGGGTACGCGTAAGCGGTGGACGCTGTCAGTGCGAGAGCAAAGCAAGTGAGAAATCGCGATCCATATTTCCGTGCGTAGCGCGCAGAGCTCATCGAAATCTCCAGTGACATCCCTGAGGGTGCGCGATTCTGCAAGCGCTTCCATGCGCGCCTCAAGATGTTTGTGACTGGAGACAAGGCGTCATTTCTGTCTCATCGCCTCACTTTCGGTACAGACCAATTCGATGGTGTCGCGGCTAACGTTCCGATCCGTCGCAGACAGCCGCATAGGACCACTTCGCACGGGAAGCCAAACGTCTCAACCCTCATCGCCGTCCGCGGCCCGGACGCGTGACGCAGTTGGCTTTACCCCGGATGTCGTTTTGGCGAGCGCCGAGCCGCCATACGTCCGTCGCAGCCAGGCGCTCATGGCGTCGAGCTCCTCGTCCGTCAGTTGCGGATAGCGCGTCATGCTCACTTCGGTCATGAGCCCGAGCTTGCGCTCGCCGATGCCGAGACCCGTCTTCATCAGGTGGCGGAAGGCATCCTCCGAGTAGCCCGCCAGCACGACGAGACTCGGCGCCTTCAGGAAATCATCGCCCTGGAGATTCTGGCCATGGCATTCCGTGCACGACGTCCTGACGAGATATTCGCCGAACGCCAGTGGGTCGGACTTTTCGGTCTTCGCTGCATGCGGCCGGTTGTGATCGATCGTCGACGCGAGCGGCTTGAACTTCCCGCTCACGATGCCGACGCGTCCGAGCGGCCGCATGGTCACCTCGCGCCCCAGGCCGTCGAGTACCGGCGCCGTCCGCACGAACGCGATGATGCTGGCGAGATCCTCATCGCTCATGCGCGCGAACATTGCCGACGGCATGATCCACGTGCTCGTCCCGTCGCGCTTCACGCCATGGCGCATGAGCCGCTCGAGCTCTGCATCGGTGTACTCGTGCACGATCCGCGTGATATTCGGTGCAACGATGCGTGCGATGCCCGGCTCGTCGAGCAGCTTCAGGCCCTGCATGCGCTCGCCATGGCAGCTGTTGAAGCAGCCGTAGAGCGTGGCGAGCCGCTTGCCTTTCGACACGGACTCGGCGTCGTACGACACAGTGAAGTCCTCGAGCGGCACGTCCGTGTACTGCCGTCGCATCTCGCGCTCCGAGAGCACATAGACAACGAGAGCCGCGAGGATGAGCAGCGCCGCGAGCCCTGCGACCGCCCGACCGACCCACTTCAGAATCCGCTGCGCCATTCGACCCCACTCCGCAAAGTGCCTGGGCGTATTGCGCCCCATGGGGTGAAACGCGGAAACCGACTCCGGTTTGGGTCAGGCCCTGACCGGAGTCGGATGGAACGATGGGAAATCAGGCAATTGCGGCGTCGACGACCTTCTGGGCCTCGGCGAGGATGCGCTGGAGATGGTCCTCGCCGCGGAAGCTTTCGGCGTACACCTTGTAGACGTCCTCGGTGCCGGAGGGACGCGCGGCGAACCAGCCGTTCGCCGTCACCACTTTGATGCCGCCGATGGGCGCGTTGTTGCCGGGCGCGCGGTCGAGCACGGCAACGATGGGATCGCCCGCAAGCTCTGTAATCTTCAGCTCCGAAGGCGTCAGCTTCGAGAGCTTCTTCTTCTGCTCGCGCGTGGCGCGCCCGTCGCGCCGATTCGTTACCGGCATGCCGAGCGCATCACCGAGCGCGCGATAGGCCTCACCCGGATCACGTCCCGTGCGTGCCGTGATCTCAGCGGACAGCAACGCAGGCGCGATGCCATCTTTGTCCGTCGTCCAGGCAGTGCCGTCCTTGCGACTGAACGATGCGCCGGCGCTCTCCTCGCCACCGAAGCCGAGTGAGCCGTCGAACAAACCGTCGACGTACCACTTGAAGCCCACGGGCACTTCGTACAGCCGCCGCCCGAGCCGGGCCGCGACGCGATCGATCATCTGGCTGCTCACCGCGGTCTTGCCCACGGCCGCGACCTTCGACCAGCCCGGCCGGTTGCGGAACAGGTAGTCGATCATCACGGCGAGATAATGGTTCGACTGCATCAGCCCAACGCTGCGCGTAACGATGCCGTGACGGTCGTGATCGGTGTCGCAGCCGAAGGCCACGTCGAAGCGATCCTTCAATCCGATCAGGCGCTGCATGGCATAGGACGAGGAAGGGTCCATGCGAATGCGGCCGTCCCAGTCGAGCGTCATGAACGCGAACCGCGGATCGACGGCGTCGCTCACCACTTCGAGATTGAGCCGATACTGCTCGGCGATGCGCGCCCAGTAATGCACACCAGCCCCGCCGAGCGGGTCCACGCCCATGCGGACCTTGGACTCGCGGATCAGATCCAGGTCGATGACGTTGGCGAGGTCGCGTACATAGCCATCGAGAAAATCGTGCTCATGAGTGGTCGAGGCGCAGCGCGCGTCTGCGTAGGGCATGCGCTTCACGCCCTTGAGCCCTGCCTCGATGAATCGATTCGCTTCGGTCTCGATCCAGCCGGTGACTACGGAATCCGCCGGCCCGCCATTTGGCGGGTTGTACTTGAAGCCGCCGCTGTCCGGCGGATTGTGAGACGGCGTGATGACGATGCCATCCGCCAACCCGCTCTGCCGGCCGCGGTTGTAGACAAGAATGGCCCGCGACAACGCCGGCGTCGGCGTGTACTCATCATCCTTCGCGATCAGGACCTCAACGCCATTCGCCGCAAGCACTTCGAGCGCGGAAGCAAACGCCGGCGCCGACAACGCATGCGAGTCGAATCCCAGCAGCAACGGCCCGGTGATGTTCTCTCGCGCGCGATACGCACAGATCGCCTGGCTCATCGCCAGCACATGCGTTTCGTTGAAGCTGTGCTCGAACGACGATCCGCGATGCCCGGACGTCCCGAACGCAATCCGGTGCGCCGGCACGGACGGATCGGGCCGTTCCGAGAAATATGCCGTGATCAACCGGGGAATGTCGGTGAGAACTTCGTTCGGTGCCGGCTTTCCAGCCAGCGGAGAAATGTTCGAGCTCACGTTGCGGGAACCTCCAGCCAACTTGGCCGTATAGCACTACTGCGCCCGTTCACGCGGGCCACGCCGATTCCGCCGCAACCCCCACAAGGTCCGCTACCCATGAATCTCATCGTCTCGGTTGGCCCTGTGATCGCACTGATCGCCGGGATACTGATCCTGATTATTCCACGACTTTTGAACTATATCGTGGCGATCTACCTGATCCTGATTGGCCTGATAGGTTTGTTCGGCCCCGCTCTCGGGGCTTGAGCGCATCAGGAAAAGATCGTTTTGCGAGCGGAAGGCAAAGAGTTGTCCGCTGCCGGGCGGACTGGTTGCGCGTGGCTGGTGACCCGTCGTCGAGCCGCGGGACCGGTCTTACGGCCGGTCCCGACCGGAAGCCCCCTGGCCGCGGCTCTGCCATCAGCTGGCACGAGGCGGCGCCGGCGAGCGCGAGGTGAGACCGTCAGTGGGCGTGAGGCGGCGGCGCTGGCGAGGTCGTCGAGGTTTTTTCCGATGAGCCCATGAGCTTGTCGACGAGCTGACTCATGTACTCGGGCGACTTCGTACGTCGTGCGATGAGTGAATACACCGCGGGAACGACGAACAACGTGAGCATCACGGAAACCAGCGTTCCGTAGAACACCACGACGCCAATAGGCTTGCGCTGTTCGGCGCCGGCGCCAGTTGCGAACAGGAACGGCAAGGCGCCGAACGCCGTGCAAAGGCTCGTCATGAGAATGGGGCGCAGACGAATCGTGGCTGCTTCGACGACCGCCTCGGTAAATTCAACGCCCCGATCCCGAAGCTGATTGGCAAACTCGACGATCAGCACGCCATTCTTGGCAGCAATGCCGATCAGCATTACCACAGCAATCTGGCTGAAAATATTGATGCTCAACCCGTAGAGCTTCAGCCCGAAAACAGCCCCCAAAAGCGCAAGCGGCACCGTAACCATGATGATGGTCGGGTGAATGAAGCTCTCGAACTGCGCCGCCAACACCAGAAACACGATGGCCAAGGCGAACAGAAACGTCGTGTACATCTGCCCGCCGCTCTTCAGGTACTCCCCGGATTCCCCGTTGAACGCAAGGCTGGCCCCGGGCGGCAACTTCTCCCGCACCGTGTCCTGGAACCACTTCACCGCCTCCCCCATCGTGTACCCCTCCGCCAACCCCGCGGAGATCTCAATGGTGCGAATCCGGTTGAAGCGATTGAGCGAAACCGCGCCCGCTGTCTCCTGCAGGGTCACGACATTCGAGAGCGGAATCAGCTGACCAGTGCGATCCGACCGCACCTGAATGTTCGTAAGGTCCGTGGTCGTAGCGCGATCCGAAGCAGGCCCTTGCAAGATGACGTTGTACTCGCGGCCCCGATCAACATAGGTGGTAACGATGCGTGACCCAAGCATCGTCTCGAGCGTGCGCCCCACAGTCTGCAGGGAGATGCCCAGATCAGCTGCACGATTGCGATCCACAGCCACACGAATCTGCGGCTTCCGCTCCTTGTAGTTGGAGTCGACATTCACGAGCCCCGGGTTCTTCTCCGCGAGCTTGAGCACCGTATCGGCCCACACCGCGAGCTGCTCATAGTCCGGCCCACCGATACCCGCGATCACAGGCTTACCGAACCCGCGACCCAACCCACCGGGCGAGAAGCTGGTGACACGCACGCCGGGCAGCGCCGACGCCTTCATCATCATCGACCGTCCCACTTCTTGAGCCGTGCGCTCACGGTCGTGCCAGTCTTTCAGCACAACGAAGAGGCGCGCCGAGTTCACGTCGGCCCCACCATCCCAGTTACCCGGCACGCGCAACATCATGCGTTCGATGTCGCCGAACTGCCGTTTCTCCTGCTCGGCAATCGCCTGAAGCCGCTCAGCATATGCCTGCGTGTACTCGAAGCTCGCGCCCTCCGGCGCCTCCAGCAACACGACTGCACGACCTACATCCGACACCGGCGCGAATTCAGCCGGCAGGAAGTGGAACGTGAGCGCACCGAGCACCATGAGGCCGCCCACAGCGCCGACGATCAACCACGGCCGTCGGATGAGGCTGCGGAGTCGCCGCTCGTACGCCGCACCGAACTTGCGGAAAAAGCCATCAACCGCTGCGGCTACGCGGTTGCTCTTCATGTTCCCCCACGACGACTTCGACGCCAGCATCGGAGTGAGCGTGAGCGCGATGAGCGCCGAGAACAGCACGGCCGCCGCGAGGGAGAAGCCGAACTCGCGGAACATGCGGCCCAGATCGCCCGGCAGGAATGAGATCGGCACGAACACGGCAGCCAGCGTCAGCGTGGTGGCAATGACGGCGAAGCCGATCTCTTTCGCACCGTTCACCGCAGCCACGATCGGCGACTCGCCCTCCTCGCCGCGCCGGAAGATGTTCTCCAGCACGACGATCGCATCGTCCACGACGAGACCGATGGCGAGCACGAGCGCCAGCAGCGTGAGCGTGTTGATCGAATAGCCGAACGCGTACATCGCCGTGAACGACGCCACGATCGACACGGGAATCGTGACGGCCGGAATCAGCGTTGCACGCAGATGGCCGAGGAACGCGTAGATCACCACTAGCACAGACACGAACGCCAGCCCCAGCGCGATCACCACTTCCTTGAGCGCCGACTCGATTGATACGGCGTTGTCGACATTGACGAGGAGCCGCGAGCCTTTCGGTAGCGAGGGCTTCACGCGCTCCACGGCCTCGCGCATGCCGTGCGCGATGTCCAGCATGTTTGCCTTGGATTGCGCCTGGACCGCGATGCCCACGCCGACGCGGCCATCCGCACGAATGATCGTGCGCTCGTCCTCGGCCGCCAGTTTCACGTCGGCGACCTCGCCCAGGCGCACGAGCTGATTGTCCGGGCCGCGCCCGATCACGAGGTTCTTGAAGTCGTTCTCGTCGTCGAGTCCGACGTCCGTGCGAAGGGAGAACTCGCGCGAGCGCGATTCGAGGCGCCCCGCCGGAAGCTGCACGTTCTCAGTGCGCAGAGCGTTCTCGATGTCCGACACAGCGAGCTGCCGCCCCGCGAGCGCCACGCGATCTATCCAGATACGCATTGAATAGCGCCGCCCGCCGTTCACCACCACGCGCGCCACGCCCGGCACAGTGGAAAGTTGATCGACGATGTAGCGCTCCGCGTAGTCCGTCAGCTCGAGAATGCTCATCGAATCCGAGCTGAAGTTCAGGAACATCACCGGATCGGCGCCCGCATCGGCCTTACCCACTTCCGGCGGATCAGCTTCCTGGGGCAACGCGCTTGCGACGCGCGCCACGCGATCGCGAATGTCGTTCGCGGCGCTGTCGGCGTCGCGATCCGCGGAGAACTCCACGTTGATGACGGAGCGCTCGTCCATGCTGCGCGACTGGATCTTCTCGATGCCTTCGAGGCCGGCGATGCGGTCCTCGATGACCTGCGTCACCTTGTTCTCGATGATCGGCGCCGCCGCGCCCCGGTAGTTCGTAGTGATCGAGACGACCGGTCGCTGGATGTCCGGATACTCGCGCACGGACAACCGGTCGAGCGCCACGAAGCCGAAGATGATCAGCAGCAGGCTGATGACCGTCGCGAAGACGGGACGGCGGATGGAAACTTCGGAAATGCGCATGGGATCAGGTCGCCGCGGCGACCGAGGTCTTGTCGGAGTCGAGCTCGAGGACCGCCGCGCCATCGCGAATCTTCTGCGTGCCCTCGACCACGACGCGCTCGCCGTCGTTGAGGCCCGTCGTCACCTGCACTTCGCCCGGGCGACGGCGGCCGATCGTCACTTCGCGCTTCAGGGCCACGCCGTCCTTCACCACGAACACGAACGTCTTGCCCTGCTCGGGAACGATCGCGCCCTCGGGAACGAGCAGCGCCTGCGCAGCTGCGGCGCTGATCTTCGCCGTCATGAACATGCCAGGTTTCAGCGTGCCGTCTGCGTTCGGTATCTCGGCACGAACCACGATGGATCGCGTCACCGGATCCACGCGCGAATCGAGCGTGGTGATCTTTCCGTTGAAGGTCTTGTTCGGCACACCGGCGATCTGGGCGGTGATCGCCAGACCAGGTGCCAGCCCGAACATGTAAGCCTGCGGCACAGTGAAGTCGAGCTTCATCACCGACGTGTCGTCGAGCGTGCTGATGACGGTGCCCGGATTCACGAGCCCGCCGAGACTGATGTGGCGGAAGCCCATGCGACCGCTGAACGGCGCGCGGATGATGGTGTCTTCGAGCCGCGCACGCGACGCGGCCACCTTCGCCTCGTTGGTCTTCAGCGTCGCTTCGAGCTGATCCATCTGCGACTGCGACAGCACCTTCGTCTCGAGGAGCTCCTGGCTGCGTTTGTACTGACTACGGCTTTCAGCGAGCGCAGCTTCCGCAGCCGCGAGGTCTGCACGGGCCTGCGCGCTGTCGAACTCCACGAGCACGGCGCCGCGCTTCACGAGCTGCCCTTCCTGGAAGCGGATGGCGGTGACGGTGTTCAGCGACTTCGAAGTGATCTGTGCGGACTCGTTGGCGACCGCATTCCCGATCGCCTCGATTTCGAGACCCATCGACCCGGTGTTCGCAGGAGCGGTGATGACGCCAACGGGCTGAGCGTTGCCGGCGAACGGCCCCGCGCCGGGCGGACCGCCGGGTCGGCCGGCATTCGGGCCCTGGCCGCCGGGAGGACCGAACTTGCCCTGGCCTGGCGGGCCATCACCGTTGGGTGCGCCACCCGAAGGGGCGGTCGAAGATCCTGAGCATGCAGCCAGGCCGAGCAGCACCGCCGCGAGCACGGAAGCAGTGAATTTCACGGGGCGCGGAGCGCGTTCGCGCTGGGCAGCAGGCCGCATGGAAAACCTCTAGAACAACACCAATCGAAGTATCCAGTAGTCGGACCTCGCCAGGGTCCGCTGCAAACCGACGTACTCCTGGACCTTCGAAATCTGTCCCGCCCAAGGCCTAACCGGCAAGCGAAATGTCATCAATCGCACGTCCCGCGATATGAGTGCCGGCCCCTGACCGGCGATGGAAGGGATTGATTTCAGAGGGCCTGTGACGCCCGCGTGTGTCGTTCGCCTGGCGGGCATGGCGTTCACGCGTCGAACCGCCATCGTTCGCGGGCCGCGAATGGGAACGGCTGCGTCTTAGACTGCCGCCGCACATTGCCTACAGGCGGCCAACAGGGGACTTCGGTCATGAACCGTCGGGACGTCGTACTCACGCTGCTGCTCATCAGCAGCGTTTTCGGGGGAATGGAAGCCGCGCTCGCCCGCTCGGGCTCGCCTGGCACACCGCTGTCGGACGCTGTTAAGTCCGACATCACTCAGCAATTGAACGCGGCAGTCGCGCGGGGCGACACGCCCGGGGTCGTGGCACTCGTCGTCGATCGCGAGGGGGAGTTGTATCTGGCCACGGCGGGCAAGCTCGACAAGGCAGCCGACACGGACATGCCGGTCAACGCCATTTTCAATAGTGCGTCCATGACGAAGCCGATCACATCCGTCGCTATCATGATGTTGTTGGAGCAGAAGAAGCTCGCACTCGACGATCCGGTTTCGAAATTCCTGCCGGGCTTCGACAATCTGCAGGTGATCACGCGCTTCAACGAGGCGGACGGCACGTACGAAACGCGGCCGGCGAAGCGTGCGATGACGGTGCGCCATCTGCTCGCGCACACCTCCGGCCTCGGCTATCCCTTCACCAGCTCGATCGTCGCCCGCCTGCAGCAGGGCACGAACAAGATGGAATGGGAATTCCCGCTGCTGAACGACCCGGGCGAGAAGTGGAACTACAGCGCCAGCACGCGTGTGCTTGGATTGATCGTGGAAAAGATCGCAGGCGTGCCGCTCGAAGACTACTTCCAGCAGAACATCTTCAAGCCGCTCGGCATGAACGACACGTCGTACGCCGTGGCGGCAGACAAGCAGTCACGCGTGACCGCCATTCATTTCCGCGAGGGCGGCGAAATCAAACAGCGACCGCGCGCGACTATCGCGAGCACAGCTGCTCCGCCGTATCGAGGCGACGGCGGGCTGTACACGACCGCGCACGACTACGGACTGTTCATTCGCATGATGCTGAACGGCGGGAAGCTTAAGTCCGCGCGCATTCTGAGCGAGCGCTCGGTGCGGCTCATGGGTGAGAACCAGATCGGCGCGATCTTTGTCGAGCAGCAACCCACCACCAACCTGGCGCTGTCGAAACCCTTCCCGCTCGGTGCGGGCCGCGACAAGTTCGGTCTCGGGTTCCAGATCGCGGCAGACAGCGCCGACGCGAAGCGTTATCGCAGCGCTGGCAGCATGAGCTGGGCGGGCATTTTCAATACAGAGTTCTGGATCGATCCGAAGCAGCAGGTCGGCGGCGTGCTGCTCATGCAGATCCTGCCGTTCTATGACGACGGCGCGATTCGCACGCTGCAGAACTTCGAAGAGGCGGTTTACCGCGCCGTGCGGTAAGCCAGGACCTCGGGCGGAACCGGGATACCGGGCGCGAGCCGCGCGTCCGGTACCGGCGCCTGCGGCATCAGTTTCATCGGCAGCACGCCCGCCCAGTACGGCAACGCATAGTCTTCCTCGGCATCGCTCACCGGGCCGCTGCGTACCTTCGCCGATGCTTCCGTGATATCGAGCGCGATGACGGATGTTGCCCTGATCTCCTGCTCGTCCGGTGTGCGTGTCGCATTGAATCTGCCCGGCATGATGTGATTCACGACGGCTTCGAACGCGCGATAGCGCTCGTTCGGATCCGTGACTTCCCTGCCAATCCCGAACACCATTATCGAGCGGTAGTTCATCGAGTGATGGAACGCTGAACGGGCGAGCACGAGCCCATCGAGCAGCGTGACCGTAAAGCACATGGGCACGCCGGTGGCGAGATTCCGCAGCATGCGGCTCGCAGCGGAACCATGAATGTAGAGCCGGTCGCCGATGCGCGCGTACGTCGTCGGCACGACAAACGGCTGCTCATCCACCGTGAACCCAATGTGGCAGACCAGCCCTTCGTCCAGGATCGCGTGGATCAACGGGCGATCGTAAGACCCGCGGCCGGGCCGCCGCTTGAACGTGGTCCGCGGAGTTTTAACGAGCGTATCCATCAGCGCGACAATGCCTTTAGAATGGTCTGTACAAAAGGTCCAGATTCATGAATTCAGACAGACCAGTCGATTACCGGAATCTGCAGGTGCAGCTCGACTCGAACGGCGACTCGCCGCTGTTCCTGCAAATATCCCGCGCCATCACCGGGGACATTCAGCGCGGGCGGCTGCGGCCCGGCACCCGCCTGCCCGGTACGCGCACGCTGGCGGAGTCGCTGGACGTTCATCGGAACACGGTGATCGCCGCGTACGCGGAGCTCACCTCCGAAGGCTGGATCGAATCGTCGCGCGCGAGCGGAACGTTCGTTGCTCGTTCGCTTCCGACGCTGCGTCCCCGGGCGTTCGCTCGTAACGCTTCGCGCGCGCCGGTGCGAAACGCGCGGCCTGGTTTCGAGCTGCGCGGACCTGCGCCGACCCTCGAGCCACGTGTCGCGAGTGACGTGCTCGTCATGGTCGGTGGCGTTCCGGATGTTCGACTCGCGCCGGTTACCGAGTTGGCGCGCGCCTATGGCCGCGCCGTGCGTAAGAGCTCACGTTCGGTGCTGAGTTACGCCGGCCCGCACGGTCATCCGCGCCTGCGAGCCGCGCTCGCGTCGATGCTGGCGATGAGCCGCGGTCTGGCCACCGAGGAGGACGACGTTCTCGTCACGCGTGGCAGTCAGATGGCGCTGGATCTCACTGCGCGCGTGCTCATCGAGCCGGGCGATGTCGTTGTAGTCGAGGCGCTGTGCTATCCGTACACGCGGGAAACGTTCAGGCAGCGTGGGGCGAAGCTCGTGCCCGTCGCCGTCGATGAGCACGGGCTCGATGTGGCCGCACTCGAGCAACTCGTCGCTCGGACGCCGATTCGCGCGGTGTGCGTGACGCCTCACCATCAGTACCCGACGATGGTCACGATGTCGGCGAGTCGCCGTGTAGCACTGCTCGCGCTCGCGCAACGCCACGGGTTCGCGATCATCGAGGATGACTACGATCACGAATTTCACTATGAAGGAAGGCCGGTGCTGCCGCTGGCGAGCGCGGACACAGCGGGTGTCGTCGTGTATGTCGGCACGCTGTCGAAGATCCTCGCGCCGGGCGTGCGCCTTGGATACGTCGTCGCGCCCCGAGCGTTGCTGGACCGGCTCGCCGCGCAGCGTGTGTTCATCGATCGCCAGGGCGATCAGGCCGTGGAGCTTGCTGTTGCTCAGCTTCTGGAAGACGGCACCGTGCAGCGGTGCGCGCGTCGCGCGCGGCGGATTTATCAGGCCCGTCGCAACGTGCTGGTCGAGCAGCTTCACCGCAAGCTTCCGGATGTGCTTTCGTTCAAACTGCCTTCGGGCAGCATGGCCATCTGGGCGAAGGTGGCGCCGGAGATCGATTGCGATCGCTGGGTCGAGCGCGCGCTCGAGCGCAAGGTTGCCATTCGCTCGGCGCGCAGCTTCACCTTCGACGGCCGGTCGCGGCCGTTCGTACGCATTGGATTCGCCGCGCTCGACGAGCGCGAATTGATGGAAGCGACTCGGCGCCTCGCGCAAACATGCAGATCGACAGGAGACTCGAAGTGAACCCGACGGAGCTGGCTTTTCGCGACGATGCCTACCTCAGGACCACGACTGCGCGTGTGCGCAGTGTCAACGAGCGCGGAGTCGAGCTCGATCGGACGATTTTCTATCCCATGGGTGGCGGGCAAGTCGGTGACACCGGCGCGTTGATTCGCGCCAACGGCGAGCGCGTTGCCATCGTCGACACGCGCAAGGGGGACACGCTGGACAGCGTGCGGCACATTCCTGCGCCAGGCGCTGCCCAGCTCGAACCCGGCGAGCCGCTCACACTCGAGATCGACTGGGAACGTCGTTACTCGCTCATGCGCCTGCACACGGCGTTGCACGTGATGTCGTGCGTGGTCGTTGCGCCTGTTACGGGTGGGAACATCGCCCCGGACAAGGCGCGCCTGGATTTCGACATCGACATGAGCTTGCTCGATGGCGCGAAGATCGAGCGCGAGACCAATGCGATCATCGCGCGGGCGATTGCGACGGAGACTGTGTGGATCACGGATGAGGAGATGGATGCGCGGCCGGAACTGGTCAAGACGATGAGCGTGAAGCCGCCTCGCGGGGCTGGTCGCGTGCGATTGCTTCAGATTCCGGGCATTGACCTGCAGCCCTGCGGTGGGACGCACGTTCGCAACATTGCCGAGATCGGTGCGATCAAGGTGATTCGGCTCAAGAGCGAGGGCAAGCACAATAGGCGCGTCGAGATCGCGCTTGCGACCTGACGTGAGGCTGAAGACGAATTACGCAGCGGCTCTTGGAACCGAGTCGCGTCCAAAAAAGTTTTTTGTTTTGCGGGGCCTGCGGCCCCGCGCCCCTGCCGCGAGCAGTTTGATTTGCGGCCTGCAGCCGCGCGCCCTGCCAAGAGCAGTTGATTTGCGCCTGCAGTCACGTGCGCGGCCAAGAGCAGGTTGCCTTGCAGCCTGCAGTCGCGCGCCCCCGGCCGAGAGCCGTTTCATTTGCGGCCTGCAGTCACGCGGCCCCGCCGAGAGCTTTTTGACGCTGTGTGCCATTGATACCATTGCCGGGTAGGCATGAGTACCGCACAGGCTGTTACGTTCGACGTCGAGGGGAAAGCCCGCGTTTCGGGGTTGCTCCAGCTTCCGGCTGGGGCTCGTGCCGTGTACGTACTTGCGCATGGCGCGGGGGCGGGAATGAAGCAGTCATTCATGAGTGCGATTGCTGGCGAGCTGGCCGCGCAAGGCGTCGGGACGTTGCGCTATCAGTTTCCGTATATGGAGCAAGGCGGGAAGCGCGTTGATCCGCCGGCGTTGTGCCACGCGACCGTGCGCGCGGCGGTTGCAGAGGCCACAAGGCTCACGGGCAACGGGCGGCTGATCGCGGGCGGAAAATCGTTTGGGGGACGCATGACCTCGCAAGCTCAGGCGTTGTCGCCTCTCGCTGGCGTGCTCGGCCTCGCGTTCCTCGGTTTCCCTCTGCACCCGGCGAAGAAACCTTCCGTGGACCGGGCAAAGCATTTCTCCGACGTGCGCATCCCGATGCTGTTTCTGCAGGGAACACGCGATGAGCTGGCAGAACTTTCTCTGCTCGAACCCATCACACAGGAACTAGGCACACACGCGACGCTTCACAAGATTGAAGGCGCCGATCACTCCTTCCATGTGCCCGCGCGCAGCGGCCGCAAAGACGCGGATATCCTGAAGGAGCTGGCCCAGGCGATCGCCGCCTGGGCCAATTCGCTCTGAATCAACGCGACCCGGTGGTCACTCCCTCGGGATGCGCTTCTTCGAGTTTGTCGAGGCTCGACACCTCGCCCATCTTCGATGCCTTCGCCCGGCGCGGTGCCGTCTCGCGCAAGAACAGGCTGATGAGCAAGCCGGCAAGCTGACCACACAGCGCGAAGACCAGCGTGTACTGAATGCCGTAATTCTTCGCGATACCGCCCGCGATGACAGGCGCCACACCGCCACCGAAGATCTCGCCAATACCGATGACCAGACCGGCCACCGACGCGATCAACCCAACCGGTGCAGCTTCCGCCGCAAGCGGACCGGCCGTGATCGCCAGCGCGCCGAAGTTGAACAGCGCGGCAAAGAACAACAGCACAAACAGCGTGGTGAGATTCGTCGCATCCGCCTGGATGAAGAAGTACAGGAAAATCGCAGCGAGCACGAACGACAGCACGATCGCGAGTCGCCGGCCGATGAAGTCCGAGAGCGTGGGCACGCCGAACTGGCCGAGGAACCCGCCGAAGCCGATCGCCGAAGTCACGTAGCCCATCTGCGGCCCGGTGAGCTTGAGATAGTCCACGAGATAGTTCGGCATGAGCGCGGCCATCACGAACACGCCCGTCATCGCGCACAGGAGCGTGATCATCGCGAGCAGCACGTTCCGATGCTTGAACATCTCGGACAGCGGCGCGCGCTTCTCCCCCTGCTTCGCATTCGTGGCCGCAATCGTCAGCGGCTCACGAACGGTGAACCACATGAGGATCGCAACGAGAATTCCCGGGATGCCGACGATCAGGAACACGTTGCGCCAGCTCGTCACTTCCAGAAGCTGCGTGGCGACGATCGGAGCAATGGCCAGACCGAACAGCGCGAAGCCGCACTGGAACAGCCCGTTGTTCATGCCACGCCGCTTCGGATGCGACGCTTCGACCGCGACGGCGACACCCGTCGAGGCAACCGCTCCTTCAGCCGCTCCCATGATCGCCCGGATCAGGAGCAGGCTGACGAGCCCCGTCGCCATGCCGCTCAAGGCGGACAGGAGCGAGAAGCCCAGCACGGCTGGCACGAGCACCTTGCGACGCCCGAGCCGATCCGAGAGATTCCCGACGACCATGGCGGAGACGCCCCACGCCACGCCGAGAATGCCGACGAGATTGCCGAGATCCTGGTAGTCGAGCTTCAGGTCTCCCATCATCGTGGGAAACAGCGGCGGCAGGATCATGCGGTCGAGACCGACGAGGCCGAACCCGAGCGTCAAGAGGATGACGGCCTTGAACTCGTAGCCGGTATCCCAGTGCTTTGGCGTTGACACGATTTCCCCCTGTTGGAGCGTCTTGTACGGTTGGAACGTCTTCTGGAGTTATGCGGCCGGGCTGCCCTTGATGGCGGCGACCCCCAGGCGTTCTTCACGCCGGGGATCGTTCTCCATACGGCAGGTCTTGTCAAAGATCATCACGCTGCGGGTCGTTGCGGTGTAGGCAGGCCAGTTCGGCAGGCCCTTGCCGTTCGGATTACCCGTACGCGCGAACCGGGTCCACGCGCCACTCAGCGCCTCCGCGAGCATGGCTTGCTCGGGGCCGTGCCCGACGAGGATGTCAGCCAGGTGAACGTTGTCGAACACGAACGGAATTTCGACGGAGTGGACCGAGCGTAGCTTCCCGCCCCGCGCCGGCGAGGCCCATTCGAAGTGATACAAATAGGCGGGCGCCTTGCCCGCAGCGGACTTGCGCTCCGCGAGCGTCACGGCGTCCGCCGTCATCCAGTAGTCGCTCGCGATGAGCTGATACAGATGCTCGGTGGTGAAGCCCGGACGCGATTTGCGATAGAGCGCGATGAGCTTATCTGCCCCGGCATCATCGGTGCGCGTGTATTGCTTCACGCGCTGATGCAACGTTGCCTCGTCGATCGGATCGAGCGGCGTGTCCGGAAAGAACGTGACTTCCGTACCGTTGCTGCCGAGGAGAATCGGCACATTCGCCGAAATGGCAGGCGCATCCGGATCGAACGGATTCCGTGACAAGGCGCGCCCATCCACCACCGGTGTAAACGCCGGCGGCGGCTTCATCGTGTTGATCGCTTCGAGCAGCTGCACCTGCGGAACAGAGCGGAGCTTCTTCGCGATATCGGCCGGCTCGATGCCGAGCTGTTTCAGCACGCCTTTCGCATGATTCGTCGCGACGTCGCGCGACGCATGTCGAAGCGCGAAACCGCTCTGGGCGATTACGCGGTGAAAGAGTCCCGTCGCGGCCGGCATGGCCATCAGGGTCGTCACCTTGCCCCCGCCGCCGGACTCGCCGAACACCGTGACGTTCCCCGGGTCGCCGCCGAACTCGGCGATGTTGTCGCGAACCCATTGAAGCGCCGCGACGATATCCAGCATGCCGACATTGCCGGAATCCGCGAACGAAGGATCGCTCGTCAGATCGGCAAGAAACAAGTGACCGAAGATGTTGAGGCGATGGTTGACCGTGACGAGAACGACATCCTGCTTCGAGGCGAGATTGCTGCCTTCGTAACGCGTGTTCCCGCCCGAGCCGCTCGAATAGCCGCCGCCGTGAAACCACACCATCACCGGACGCTTCTTGCCGTCGCGCAGACCTGCGGTCCACACGTTGAGGTGGAGGCAGTCTTCACTCTGCGGCTCATCTGAAAGCGAGACGGCCTCTTCTTTCATCAGCCAAGGCGTGGAATTTTGCGGACTCTTGTCGCCGAGCTTCGTGGCGTCCCGGATGCCGCTCCATGGCTCGCGTTTCTTCGGCGCGGCGAAGCGGCCGGCGCCCGCGGTGCTCGCCGCGTACGGAATTCCCTTGAAGACGCTGACCGAGCCATTCATGTAACCGCGCACTTTGCCGGCAGCGGTCTGGGCAATCGGCCCGCCCGACGCCGGCGCGCTCGACGCAGATGGCGCGGAGCCCGGCGCCTGTCCCGAAGCATTCGCGGCGGCCGCGGCCATCGCCCCGCCACCCAACAACGTCAACATTGAACGGCGATCCATGATTCGAGTGTCCTCGCGTGTTTCAGGTGGAGGGTGGCGGCCTCAATCCCTTGCGCGGATCGAGCACGGTGCCATCTTCTTTCGTGATGCTGAGCGCGGCGCCGGCCGGACGCCCGTCGCGCAAGGGCCATGCTTTCACCGTGATCTTTTCGCCGGGCTTCAACGACCCCGGTTTGATGCCCGCACGCATGAGCGTGCTCGGGCCTTCCATCTCGAAGCTCCACTCCTTCACCTGGCCCTTCTCGTCGGTGACGAGAATGTCGAGCCACGAGTGGGGATTCGTGTAGTTGAACTGTTTGACCGTGCCCTTGACGGTGACTTCCTTGTTCCGGTCGAACATCGCGAACGAGTGGTGGGCCAGCGCCTGGCCCGCGAGCGCCAGGAGCGCGACGAACGTGCCGGCCAGACGAAGCGCGGGCGATGTCATTTCTTCTTCTCCTCGCTCGGCAGCACGATGTCGGTGCTGCCGTCCTTGAAGACAGCGCGGTTGTCTTCCTCGCACGCCCAGTGATCGATGCGCAGCGTCGGGTCCTTGAGCTTCTTGTAGCGCTTCACCACGAGCCAGGGCTTCGTCAGCGTCACCGGGTCCACCACGGTGATCTGATCCTCGATGGTGCTCTCGTCGATCTTGCGGATGCGCTCGGTCACGTGCGCCTTGTCGCTGTGGATGGCGCCCGTACGGTCGTAAATGCCCTCGCGCAGACTCACGGTGTCGACGACGAGCGTGTCCCCTTCCCAATGGCCGATCGAGTGGCCTTCCCATAACGGGTAGAGCTCGTCGGCGGGCGGGTGCTTGCGACCGTCCGTGTAGATGCGGCGGATCTCGTTCTGCTGCTCGTGAATCCACCACACCTGCTCGGGTCGGAGCACGAATTCCTGCAGGAAGGGCTCGGCCAGCACGCGCGGAAACCCGGCGGGCAGGCAGTGCGTGAGCGGATCGAATTCCTTGCCGTTGATCGCATCCTTCACGGTGGCCGCGTATTTCGCCTCGTATTCGGGCTTCAGCGGCGGGAATTGACGATGCGCGTCCGTCCCGGAATTGTCGAAGATGATCCGCCCTTCCATGACCCAGAGGCCGCTCCAGTCCGGGAGCTTCTCCCACGTCATTTTCGTGGGGGCAGGCTTGGTCTCGGCCGCGCCGGCCTGCATCGCCCCCAGGCACAGGAGCGAGAGGACGACCAGTTCCTTATCAAAAAGCATCCCGATCTCGTTGTAGTTGTTCGTGCAAATTGCCTCTCCGGGCAATGTAAGGCGTCCGCAGGCGGGCCGTAAACGCGGGCGGGACGCCCCACCACGCCGCGGTGGCTGCATGCACCCCGCGGGCTCTCGGGTCGGGCGCTCTGTGACAAGCGGGCCCGCCGGGCGGCCCTTAGATTGGCAGCCTGCCTGGAGGCTGTGCATGAAAGTGAGACGAATCGGGACCGTTCATTGCGCCCTCGGCGCGGGGCCGGTCTGGGACGTGGTCGATCAGTCGCTGTACTTCGTGGACCTGACGGGGGCACTCCTGTGGCGCTACGAGCCGGGACGCGAAACGTTCGCGAAGTGGAAGATGCAATCGCCGATCGGCTCGCTCGCTCTGCGCGAGGGCGGAGGCGCCGTTGTGGCGCTTCAGGACGGTTTCTACCGCTTCAGCTTCCACAACAACACGACGGCGCGCATCTGCAATCCGCAGCCGGACGACCGGACGCAGTTCAACGACGGCAAGGTGGACCGGTGCGGGCGCTTCGTCGCGGGCACCAAGCCGCGCTCGGCCAAGGAAACGGCGCCCATCGGGCGCGTCTATTCCCTCGACTCGGATCAGCACACCACGCAGCTCGATGAGGGCTTCGGGCTCACGAACGGGCCGTGCTGGAGTCCCGACGGACGCACGTTTTATCTCTCCAACAGTAACCTGAAGACGATTTTCGCGTACGACTACGACCTCGACACCGGCACCGTATCCAACAAGCGCGTGTTTGCGGACGTCACGCCCTTCGGCGGCCTTCCCGATGGCGCAACCGTGGACTCAGAGGGCCACATCTGGGTCGCCATCTGCGGCGGGGCGAAGATCGTATGCTTCGATCCGGACGGCACCGTGTTGCGCGTGATCGATGTGCCCGTGCCGCTGGTGTCCGGCGTGATGTTTGGCGGGCCGGATCTCGACAAGCTCTATGTCACATCGATGGACGGCGCCGCGCTCGGCACGGGTGCGCCGCGGGACGCGCTGAGCGGCGGGCTGTTCGTCATCGAGGGTCTCCGCGTGCGAGGATTGACCGAACCGCGATTCGCGGGGTGATCTTCTCAGAGATTTTTGGGTGAAGGCCGGATGAAAGCGGGGGGCTGGCCGTCGATCGTACTGATCTATCTGTACGGCGTGCTCGCGTCCGCTTCGATCAGCAAGCTCATCCCGCTCACGAACGTCTTCGCGCAGTCCTTCGCTGCGGGCCCGGCGGAATTCGCGCTGCTCCTCTCGGTAATCACTCTGCCTCCTGCCATCTTCGGTGCGGCGATCGGCGGGCTGGTGGATCGCGTCGGCCCCGCCCGGGCACTCGTGTTCAGCGCCATCGCTGGCGGGCTCGCGAACATCCTTTATCTGTTCGCGGACCACATGGTCGCGTTCGAGCTCATCCGCGTGTTCGAAGGTTGCGCGCTGATGGGGATCTATGCGGCGGCTCCCGCACTGATCATGGCGACGACCACGGACAAGCGCCGCGTGCGAGCGATGACGCTTTGGGCCACCTATACGCCGGTGGGCTTTTCAACCGGACTTTTATTATCGGGGTTGGTAGCGGGCGAGGATCACTGGCGGGAATGCTTCGTCATTCATGGAGTGCTGTTCGTTTCCGTGGCGTCCGTCGGACTCGTGCTCCCACGCGTGGACCAGGCCCCGGTCGTGAGCCGGGCGCTCACGTTCGCCTCCCGCATGAAGTCGATGTTGTCCGGATACACGGAGCCGCGCCTGCTGCGCCTGGTTCTGGCGCTCGGCTGCGTCGTGTGTATCGGATTCGGAACCAGCACCGTGTTTCCCACCTGGTTCTCGCGTGTGCATGAGCTGCCCATTGGCACCGTGGCCGGGATGCTGGCCGTTGCGAACCTGGCGATGATCGTCGGGAGCCTTTCTGCCGGGGCGCTCATTGCGAGAGGTTCGCGTGTGCGGAATCTCTTCGCAGCGCTGGCTGTGGCGGGTATTGTTTCCGGTACGAGCTTGTGGCTCCCGCTCACTCCCATGACCGTTGCACTCCTCATGCTGTGCCTGTGGCTCGCGACGATCGGCGCGGCACAAGGCACTGTCATGGCCGTTCTGCCCAGCGTGATCCGCAGCCCGCAGAAAGGTGCTGCTGCAGCCGGGCTCATCAGTCAGACGAGCGCGCTCGTGGCATTCATTACGCCGCCCATCTGGCTGCCCGCCGTCGCCAACAATCAGTGGGTACTGCTGGTGGGGCTCGTTGTCGCTGGGTGGGTCGTGAGTCTCGCCCTGCTGCCAGTGTGGAACGAGCGGGCCGCTCCGGCCCCGCTTCTGAGCTAGCCCGCCCATGGCGAAGGATCAGATCGGGCGGCTCGATCTCAACCTGGTGTTCGTTTTCGATGCGCTGTTGCGTTATCAGAGCGTGACGCGTGCGGCCACGAGCCTGAATCTGACGCAAGGCGCGGTGAGCCACGCTTTGCGTCGTCTGCGCACGTTTTTCAATGACCCGTTGTTCATGCGCACGGCGACTGGGATCGCGCCAACTCCGCGCGCGCAACAGCTCGCCACGGCAGTCAACGAGATTGCATCCCTCGTGCGTCGTGGGCTGCTGAGCGAAGCGCCGTTCAATCCTGAGCAGGCAGGGCGCACCTTCTCGGTCTGCCTCACGGACCTGGGGGAGCTGGCGATTCTGCCTACTCTGCTTGCGGCGCTGAGAAAGGCGTCGCCGGGATCGGCGGTGCGTACGGTCCAGGCGCAGCCCGGCGAAGCGCACGCGATGCTCGAGTCAGGCGAAGCGGATCTTGCGATCGGTGCGGTCTCGCCGGGGAGCGGGGAGATTTACCGGCAGCTCCTGTACACGGAATCGTCCGTGGTCCTCGCTCACAAGAACTCGCTCCGGCGCGGCGAGAAGATGACGCTCGATACATATTGCGAGCGGCCGCACGTGGTCGTTGCACCCCTTCTGGGCAGGATCTCGGTATACGACGCGGCGCTTGCGCGAATCGGGCGGCAGCGACGAATCGTATTGACCACGCAACACCACCTGATCCTGCCGTTGCTTCTCGAGAAGGATCCATCGCTCCTCGGCACCGTGCCCGAGGTGCTGGCGCGGGCCTGGGTCAGACGGGGAACCCTGAAGACCTTCCGGCTGCCGTTCGATTTTCCCCTGTTCGAGATTGCCCAGTGGTGGCATGGCCGGGTGCACACGGACCGGCAGCACATGTGGTTTCGCAATCTCGTTGCCAATTGTTTCCAGCGGCGCTCCCAGCAGCCGAAGCCCGAGCGATATGAACGGGATTAATATGCGGTATTAACACGACGGCATGGTCGTTGCCCGCTACGCGGTTGTAGGCTCCAGCATCGGTACAGCCAAACGCTCTTCGGGGGGAGCCGACGGAACATGGACCGCGCCACACCGCTCATCGTCAGCATTCATCGCTACATTCTCGCGAATCTCGATCGCGGCGACCTGTCGCCGCGGGAGATCGCCATGGGGAATGGCATTTCCGTGCGTCAGCTCCATCGGCTGTTCAGCGGGACGGGCACGACGGTGAGCGAGTGGGTACGCCGGCTCAGGCTCGCTCGATGCGCGGCGGACCTGCGGCGCGCCGACAGCGTTGCGGAAGGCATTACGGCCATCGCGTTTCGCTGGGGTTTCAACGACTCGGCGCACTTCAGCAAGGCATTTCGCGCGGAGTTCGGGCAATCGCCGCGTGCATATCGCGCGCAGCATGCTGGCCTCGTCGCCAGGAGGCCCCAGGCTGAGCGATTGCTCTCCGGGGGTGTTGCCGCTACTGTGCCGGCGTGCGCAGCACCTTAGCCTTCCGCCGAGTCATCGCTTTCGTTGTTCTGTTCTGTCAGGTCGCGACGGGGGCCGTTGCGCATGTGTCTGTCGCGCACGCGACTGGCGTGGCGGGTGCCGTTGCCGTGTCCAAGCATTGCCACGATGGCTCGGTTGAGGCGCGCCAGGCCGGCGCACAGACAGATCACTCGCGCGACACTGCGCGGGCGTCACTGGTGCCGCGCTCGCAAGCCGGTGCCTCGGACGATGCCTTTGCATGGGCCTCACTGCCGGGGCACTCATCGGCCTCGCTGTCAGGACACTCATCGGCGTCACTGCCAGCGCACTCATCGGCGTCACTGGTCGCGTACTCGCATGGCGAGCATGGCGATCACTGCAAGTCGGGCGCATGCAAGTGTCCTTGCGCGCACCTGCCTGCTCTCGCGACGGCGGTCGTGTCACCTGCTTCGGCCATCCCGCATCCGCCTGTGATGCTCGCGGACTCAGCGCCTGTCATGTCGCTGCGTCCGGATCTCCTCTTCCGACCTCCAATCTGATCGCCTTCATCGGTTAGCCCGCGCTTCGCGCACGCGTTGGCGTGCCGTGCGCTCCTTTCGGATTTGAAGGACGATGCTGATGTCTACGCGTTTTCTCTCGCGACGACGTTTCGTGCAGGGGCTTGCCGGCAGCGCGCTGTTGGCGAGCGCTGCTCGGGGCTGGTCGCAGGACTCGGCCGCTGCAGGCCGCTCGCCGTCGGTGCTCGTCGGCCCCGACTTCAATCTCACCATCGACACAACGCCGGTGAATTACACGGGCGCGGCGCGCACGGCTACGACTGTGAACGGCCAGGTGCCCGCTCCGCTTCTGCGCATGCGTCAGGGTGACGCGATCACGATTCGCGTGACCAATCGGCTTCCCCGCGCGCCGACTTCTATTCATTGGCACGGGATGATCGTGCCGGCGGACATGGATGGTGTGCCGGGCGTGAGTTTTGCGGGGATTGGAGCCGGCACGACGTTTACGTACCGCTTCAAGGCCAATCAATACGGTACGTACTGGTATCACGCACATTCACGTTTTCAGGAACAGGTTGGCCTCTACGGGCCGATCGTCATCGAGCGGCGTGGCGGCGAGCGGCATGCGAGTGATCGCGAGCACGTACTGTTGCTGTCGGACTGGACGGACACGGATCCCGAACACATCTACGCGACGCTCAAGCGCGAGAGCGACTACTTCAATTTCGGGAAGCGCACGGTGGGGGATTTCCTTGCCGATGTTCGTCGCAATGGGTGGCAGGAGACGGTTGCAGATCGGCGCATGTGGGGGCAGATGCGCATGAATCCTACCGATCTGCTCGATGTGTCCGGCTACGCGTACACGTATCTAATGAATGGAGTTACGCCCGCTGGAAACTGGACGGGGCTGTTCAATCGCGGCGAGCGCGTGCGGCTGCGGATCATCAACGGGTCGTCGATGAGTTTTTTCGACGTGCGAATCCCCGGGCTGAAGATGAAAGTGGTTGCGGCAGATGGGCAGGACATCGAGCCGGTGACCGTCGATGAGTTTCGCATCGGCGCTGCAGAGGTGCTCGATGTGATCGTCGAGCCAAAGGACGATCGGGCTTACACGATTTTCGCGCAGGCGATGGATCGGTCCGGCTATGCGCGCGGCACGCTTGCGCCGCGTGCCGGCATGTCCGCGGAGGTGCCTCCGCTCGATCCACGGCCGCTGCTCACGATGAGTGACATGGGAATGGCGCACGGCGCGCACGACATGCAACCAGCGCGCAGCGATGCGACCACCGAGGGCAGCCCGACCAGCGATCACGCTGAGCACGGGGCGACGAACGCGGGCGAGTCAACGAGCACCCATGCTGAGCACGGTGCGACGGGTGCGGGCGACTCAAGCGATCACGCTGCGCACGGGGCGGCCGGCGCGAGCGGCGCGACGTCGAACCAATCGCACGGCGTCGATCATGCGGCGATGGGGCACTCGATGCCTGCGTCGGGTGGCGCGCCACGTCACCCCGTGACCGAGGGGCGCAACGTCGACATGCAGGTCTCACAAGCCTCGCCGCGACTCGACGACCCCGGCGTCGGTCTGCGCGACAACGGCCGTCGCGTGCTCTCGTACGCGGACCTCCACACGCTCGGCGGTCCCATCGACCATCGCGCACCTGGCCGCGAGATCGAGCTGCGTCTCACCGGGCACATGGAGCGCTTCATCTGGTCTTTCAACGGACAGAAGTTCTCGGAAGCCGAGCCACTGCGCTTCACGCATGGCGAGCGACTGCGCATCGTGCTCGTCAACGATTCGATGATGAATCACCCCATTCACCTGCATGGCATGTGGAGCGAGCTCGAAGACGAATCGGGTGCATTCCTCGTGCGCAAACACACTGTCACCGTGCAGCCTGCTCAACGCATGAGCTATCTGGTGAGCGCAGATGCGCTGGGCCGGTGGGCATATCACTGCCATCTGCTCTATCACATGGAGGCAGGAATGTTTCGCGAGGTCATCGTCGCGCATGGTGACAGCTCGGAGGAGCATGACCACCCATGAGCACGTCAACAGTCACGCTTTTCCTCGCAGGCTTGCTGCTCACGTTTGACGTGGCTGCACAGGAAACTCAGAGCGAGAAAGAGCATGTCCCACCAGACCCGCCCACCGCGCAGGACGCTCATTCGATGCCCTATCGCGAAATGGTTCGCGTCATGCAGATGGACGATACGCACCCATACGGAAAGGTGTTGATCGACCGCCTCGAATGGCGCGACGCCAATGGCGGCGATGGACTCGAATGGAACGCCGAAGCCTGGTACGGCAACGACGACGACAAACTCTGGTTCAAATCGGAAGGCAATCGAAGCGATGGGGTGACCGAGCTCGCACGCAACGAGCTTCTCTGGAATCGCACCTTCACGCGCTGGTGGAATCTTCAGGCGGGCGTTCGTCACGACTCCGGCATTGGCGAGTCGCGAAACTGGGCGGCATTCGGCGTGCAGGGTCTCGCGCCAGGGTTCTTCGATGTCGAGGCGACGGTGTACATCGGTGACGCGGGCCGCGCGGCCGCTCGACTCTCGGTCGAGCGCAACCTGCTCTTCACCCAGCGGCTGATTCTCCAACCCGAGCTCGAGCTGAATGCCTACTCGGAGAGCGATGCCGCTCGCCTCATCGGCTCAGGCATCTCCGACCTCGAGCTGGGGCTTCGTCTGCGTTATGAATTCCGGCGTGAGTTCGCCATGTATGTCGGCGTAGCCTGGGAGCGCCGTTTCGGCTCCACAGCCTCCTTCCTGCGCGCCGCCGGCGAAAACCCCGACGACCTGCAGGCCCTCGCCGGCCTCCGAACCTGGTTCTGACGCATGCCGCGCCCGCGCTCGTTCGACAACCCGCCAGACCCACCCTACACTACCGCCGCCGTTCTCCCGGCCCATTCTCCGGGCCGCACGTGGGTGCTTAGCTCAGCTGGTAGAGCGTCGCCCTTACAAGGCGAATGTCGGCGGTTCGATCCCGTCAGCACCCACCAAATCCACAGCACACCGTGCTTGAGATGATTCCGGCCCTGACGGTGAATTGAGCGGCAATGATCCGATGCAAATCGTCTCGGGGCGTTGCTGGACGCAGGCCCCGGGGGTTCATGGGCGGCATGTCGAACCGAAAGTACGCGAGCCTGACGAAGACGAGTCCGGCCACCGCCCAGCGCGACCTTGCCGAGCTCGTCGAGATGGGAAGCCTGGTGCCGACCGGAGCGGGACGCAGCGCCCGCTACGAACTCCCGCCATAGGCTCGCGACGCTACGCGTTTACCACTTCGCTAACTACTCCCAGCTGCCGCTGACGGATTCCAGGACCTTTGGATCACTCACGCGCACCGCAAGCCCCGAGCCATGCGGAGCGGCCCATGAAAATCCTGAGGGTTGGTGCCACGTCTTCACCTGAATGACTGCATTGGCTCCCAGTTCGCGGCCCCTTTCGGCCATTGATGTCAGTACGTTCTTCGATGAGCCGTACCAGATCTTGCCCACTTCGATTTTTGCGATCTCCTGGACGACCGCGTTCGACGGCAGCGCCTGCTGGGTTACAAACACCTTGTCGTGATGTGCCGGGAACTGGGTCTGGCTGACCGAATGCGAGTCCGTGGTGTTCTTGATGATCATCGGACTGTGCGCAGAGCACGCGGTCAGCAGCAATGCGGTGACCGTGAGGGAAACTGATGCAACTGTCGTCCTCACACTCCGTCTCCTTGTGCGTAAGAAGAATGACAAGGGTACCGATCGTCCGGCGACGCCACTAGCATGCAAGTCACAATGTGAGGCGGCGCCGCGAGGCGCATAGGCGGCCGTCAGCCAGAAATGACCCGCGAATCGAGTGGCTCGATCTTTGGCCGCCGCTTCTTCTGGGCGTTCCATAGGTCATACGCCAATTGCATGCGGAGCCATGACTCAGCGGATCCGCGCAACGCAGCCGCGAGACGAATCGCGAGCTCCGCGCTCACAGCCGCCTTGCCATTGACGACGCGAGAGAGCGCCACACGTGAGACGCCCAGCCGCTTCGCGAACTCTGTAACCGTAATGCCGCCGTGACTGCGGAGCACGGTATCCTTCAACAGCTCGCCCGGATGCGGTGGGTTATGCATTTGCGCCATATCGTCCTCGTCAGTGATAGTCCTGGTAGTCCACCAGAACGGCGTTTGCACCCTCGAACTTGAAGGTGAGCCGCCAGTTCTCGTCCACCCACACGGCGAAGTGTCCGGCGAGCTCGCCTTTCAACGGATGAAGGCGCCAGCCCGGTAGATCCATATCGTAAGGTACGGTCGCGGCGTCCAGTCGACCCAATTGCAAACGAAGTCGCTTCGCGTGCTTTGGCTGTATGCCCGCCTTTGAGCCAGTCTCAAAGAACCGCTTGATACCCGCATGTCGAAAGCCCTTGAGCATCAGTGTATCGCCTCACGATACAGTGAACAAGAAAGCGTCTCACGGGCCGCAATGCACAGGGAAGCGACGGCTTGCGCGCCGTCGGCCGGGTTGGGGGTGTCGGACTACTACCGACTGTACGAATCTGTCGTGCTAGATGCCGTCAGCAAGCGCCAGATTTCGCGTCGCGAGGTCTAGTAAAGCTCGCGAAGTGGAGCATCAGTGGCCGGTCACAGGCAAGCGCTCGGGTTCGTCGGGGCTGAGCCAGCGGTAGATGAAACCGCCGAGCGCCCCGCCGACGAGCGGTGCGATCCAGAAGAGCCACAGTTGCGCCAGGGCCCATCCGCCTACGAACACCGCGGGGCCCGTGCTCCTTGCGGGGTTCACGGAGGTATTCGTAACCGGAATGCTGATCAGATGAATCAGCGTGAGGCACAAGCCGATCGCGATCGGCGCGAAGCCTTTTGGCGCGCGGCCATGGGTCGAACCCATGATCACGAACAGAAACGCGAATGTGAGGACGACCTCGGCGATGAGGCAGGCTGCAAGCGAGTAGCCGCCCGGCGAGTGCTCGCCATAGCCGTTCGAAGCAAAGCCTGCTGCAACATCAAATCCGGCGCGGCCTGTCGCGATTCCGTATAGGACGGCCGCGCCTGCGATGCCCCCCAGTACCTGAGCGATGACGTAAGGCACGAGCTCCTTTGCGGGGAAGCGGCCACCTGCTGTGAGTCCAACTGTGACTGCGGGATTGAGGTGGCAACCCGACACATGCCCGATGGCATATGCCATGGTCAGCACGGTAAGACCGAATGCGATCGAGACTCCGACAAAGCCGATACCCAGTTCCGGGAAAGCCGCAGCCAGCACTGCGCTACCGCAGCCACCGAGTACCAGCCATGCCGTACCAATGAACTCGGCCAAGAGACGCTTGCCCATGTTCACGCATCACCCCCATACCGCGCAGCGAAACTCCCATGCTCCGCCGACACATCATATTCCCGCGGCTGCGTCAGCGGAAAGTTCAGGCCAGCGCCGAATGCAGGCGCTCGAACACGTGCCAGTTGCGCCAGTACTCCACGTGCGCGGCCAGCAGCGTCACGGCTTCCGGGTCCACCTCGTTGACGACGCGCGGCGGCTGATTCGTATCGGGCCAGTCGGGATTGTCGTAGTAGTCGAGCGAGCCGCTGATGATGTCCCAGGGCGAGTAGACATTGAGCCAGCGGATGCGCTCCCGCACCGCCTGGCTATCGATCATGGGCTGCACGACGGCAGCGAGCCCTTCGCGGGCTTTCGTGAGCCGTTTCCCGCTCTTCTGATTGGCGAAAACGAACGCAGTCTTGTCGAGCGGCGAGCCGAACGTCAGGAGCAAGGGAGTGCGATTCATGACGTCGAGGCCACCGCCGGTAGTGTCATCCAGCAGCAGGCGGTTCAAGGTGTCGTACGAAACAACGGACCCCAGCGAATGTCCCGCGATGACCACCTCGTCGTAGTCGAACGTGGTGCCGTCGGATTTCTGGGCATAGATGGCCTTGGCCGTCTTCCAGACTCGCTCCTTGATCTTTGCCCGCAACGAGTCGAACTTGTCGATGGTGTGCGACTCGATATACGCCGCGACGTCGCCTACGAACTGAACCAGAAAGCCTCGCACGAACACCCCGACGCCGATCACCGCGAACCATACGGGCGCCTGGAACATCACGCTGCGCGTCGTCTCGTTTGCGGGTCCGCGCGCGTTGTTCCACAAGTCCCATGCGAACCCACCAAGCTTCACCAGCATCCAGACGAAAACACCGATGACGATCGTCGACGCCACGAAGCGGCCCGGTTTCCAATGCGCGCCGAACTGCCGGAACCAACCCAGCACGAGGGATGAGAGGAACGAAACGACGACCCCGAGAGCCAACAGCGCCGCCGCGGCGATCACGATCCACGGCGTCCATCTTCCCACCTCCTGCACGTACTCAGGCACGATGAGCGTAGCGGGGTCCGGTGCGCTTCCGTGCAGCGTCACCAGCATCGGCACTGCCACTCCCGCGGCGAGTATCGCGAAGAGTGATGCGGCGAACGCTGCGAGCGAAGCGAGCCCGAGTAACCATTTCAGCCAGGTCCATGCCCTGAAGCGGTTGGCCGTCTTGCTGACGAAAATCAGCAGCCCGAAGGCAAGCAGCACGATGACCAGCGCGTTGAAGATGGCCGTGAGGTCCTGGAACAACCCGGCGCTCAACCATTTCGGCATGTCGGAAAAAGCCGCACGCGCCGCGGACACCGCGACGATCACCGTGTTGATCGCAACCAGTGCAGCGACCACGAGCAGCGCGACAACGAGGAAGACCAGCGTCTGCACAGGCACGCGCTGGACACGCAGTGCTCCAAACGTCCAGTGCGAAAATCGACCCAGCGCGTTCTTCAGACCGTTGAGTCCGGCGCGATACAGGAACGCCACGACGTCGCGCAAGTTGATCGCGCCTTCCGTCAGCGGCGACCAGTACGCTTCATAGATGTGCACCTCCTGAACGGGCGCACCCTCCTTCTCACGCAGCCCGACTTCGATGCGCTCGAGGCGCTCCTCGCCGAGTTTCACGTGCGTCGCCAGTGGCGTCCGTTGTGGCGGCGACCCGGCCTTTCTCACTTCTTCCTTGAAGAGCCCGTTCACGACGGCGTCGAGCGTCTCGAACCGCAACTGCTGACCCATGCCATGGACCACCAGCAGCGCCTTCGGCTTGCGGCGCTTCGGAACGGCGACGTCGAGCCTCTCGAGCGCAACCTCCGCCGCAGGCGCCGCTGCGGGTGGTGCTACCTGGCGACTCCCTGGCGTCGCAAATTCGAGCTCGGTTTTCCCTGCGTTCTTCTCGTTCGCTGTTGCCATCCCCCGAAACTCCCTCGCTGGCGACGCTATCGATGATAGCTGATACGCCGCGCAACGAGGGCGATCGGAACGCCAACCAGGAACATGTGAACGAGAACGGCGAGTGGATAGAACACGCCGCGAGGACCACTGACGGTCGCGGCCGAAAGCGGCACGACCACATAGTTCATCACAACGAAAATAACGAGACCGAACACGGCTCCGGCGACGAACGGATGCCGGTTCAGCGCAGCGACACGCCGGCTGACGAACACGTACACGGCAGCGAAGACACACGCGATGAACAGATGCGAGACCAACCCAAGTACCGCAGTGGCCGCCCCACCCTCGTACGCCGCGCGCCCGAGCCATCCGGTCGCCACGCTGTGCAGAATGTCGAACGGCGTAGCACCCACAAACCCATACGCTATGAATGCGTAGGTGATATCGAGCGCTCCGGCCAGGAGGCCACCGAGCAATGCTGCGCGAACCATGCCTTACAGCTTGAGTAGTTGAGCCACGTGGGGATGGAACGCGCGACCCACGTTGAAGCGCCGTCCGGTTTCGCGCATGACGAACACCAGGTGACTGTCCGCGTCCCGCTCGATCCGGTCGACGAACGCAAGATTCACGATCACCGATCGATTCACACGGACGAACGACTCCGGATCGAGCACAGCGCACACGCTCTGCAGCGTGCCGCGCATGAGTGAAGGTCGTGGATCTTCGGTTTCGAAAACCTGCACGTAGTTACCTTGGGCTTCGAAAGTCGCGATCTGCCGGCATTCGATCACGCGAAACGCATCGTCGCGCTCGGCAGTGAGGCGCTCGATGTACCGTCGCGACCGCTGGGCCAGCATCGAGCGCTCGAGCGGCCCGATCATCTCGCGCACCGCTGCCTGCGCCTCGCTCACGAGTCCTCCCCGCAAATGCCGCCGCACACGCTCGAGCGATTCGCGAAAACGATCCTCCGGCACAGGCTTCAGCAAGTAGTCGATCGCGCGCCGCTCGAATGCGCGCACGGCGTACTGATCGTGCGCAGTCACGAACACGAGCTGCGGAACCGCCGAGCAGGCCACGCCATCCAGCACCTGGAACCCGTTGTGAGGACCGAGCTGGATGTCGAGCAGCAGCAGATCGATGGCGGTGGTTCGTAACGCGCGCGAGGCTTCGGCAGCCGTCGCGCATTCGCCCACGACCTGAATGTCCTGAGCCTTGCTGCACAACCGGCGCAACCACTGCCGCGCCGGCGCTTCATCGTCGACGATGAGGGTGCGAATCGGATTCGGAGCCGGAGGATTCATGCGCTTTCCCTTTCGCTGGCCCTGCGCGCCGGGAATTCGAGGCGCGCTTCGAACAATCCCGAGCTGGTGTGTTCTGCGCTGAACGACGCGCTGTCACTGAAGGCTGCGCGCAGCCTTTCACGAACGTTCTCGAGCCCGAAACCGCGCTCCGCCGCGCCCGGACCGTTCGCCGGTATCGCTGCGTGGTTGCTCACGATGACCTGCACGCGATTGTTCACGAGCCGGCATTGCACTTCCACTTCGATGCTTCCTTCGCGCGTCGAAAGCCCATGCTCGGCCGCATTCTCCAGCAGTGGCTGCAGGAGCAGCGGCGGCACGAGCACATCCTTCACCTCGCGCGATGCGTGGATCTCATAGTCGAAGCGACTATCGAAGCGTGCACGCTGGATTTCCAGATACTGCGCGCCCAGATCCAGCTCCCGCCGCAGCGGAACGAATTCCGCATCCCGATCGATCAGTGTCGCGCGCAGCAGCTCGCCGAGCTGCGTGACCATCGACTCCGCTCCGTCCGGCCGCGTGCGAATCAAACCTGCGATCGCGCTGAGCGTGTTGAACAGGAAGTGCGGATTCGTCTGCATGCGCAGGGCCTGCAGTCGTGCCCGATCGTATTCGCCCGCCAGACGCTGGCGCAGTGCCTCTTCGCCTTTGAGGCGCGCGTAGAACGCAGCACCGGTGAGAATTCCCTGCAGCGCCAGATACTGAGCCACATCTTCGACCGTCGATGAGCCCCACAGCTCCAGCGCCCGGATCGTGTAGGGCCCATCCATCATCAGCCGCGCTTGATCGAGCGACACATCGCGCAGCAGAGCCGTAGCCACGAAGAGCAACGGCCGCGCGGTGAGGCCGAAGAGCAATGCCAGTGCCACATTCAACGCGAGCAATCTGGGCCAGCGTGTGAGGTCGTATCCCGCGCGCCACGAGAGCACGGTGAGTGCCCACAAGGGAAAAAACATCAGGAAGCAGGTGAACGCGACGATATCGGGCGGCGCGACGTTGCCTGTCGCCAGCCGCATCAGCTCCCAGCGCGCCATGGCGGTGAGCGAGACGTACCCCCAGAAGATCGTGGCAATGATCAGACATGCGCGCAGGGAGAGCGCGGAAGTGTTCGCAGCCAGAGGTGGCGCAGGGCCATGCATGCGGAATTCTAGGATCAAGCCGCGCCGGGCCGCGACCTGCAACTGCGGGCGAACGACCGCCGGCAGGGATGAGCGACCTGACGATGGTCGGCCGACCCGTTGCGCCCTACAAGGGCCCCTCCTGCATGCGCCATCCGCTCGTCATCGACGGTCCGTTCATCGAGACCAAGGAGCTCGTGCTCGGCTGCCCGCCCACGGCTCCTTATCGCTCAGAACTTGTACGAGAGACCGAACTGCAGCCGGCGACCCGGTTCGATGAGCTGTGCCGGCTTGCCGAAGGCGGCATTGGCCGGCTGCCCCGGCCCGGGAATGACGCCGTTGTACGAGCCGGGCTCGAAGTTCTCGAAGTCGAAGACATTGAAGACCTCTGCCACGACGCTCAGCCGCTGGTCGCCGAACCCGAACGCTTTCTCGAGACGCAGGTCCACGCTCCGGAATGCCCACGCGTTGGGAATGATGAATGAGCGTCTTTCGGGGCGGCCTTCGAAGTACCGGTGCCGCACCTGACCGGGTCCCGTGCCCAGGGTCTGATCGTGAATCGTGTAGCCCGTGCCTGAGCCCAGCGTGATCATCGAGGATGCCTTCAAGCCCCACGGCAGACCGACGATGGCGCTGAAGACGACGCGGTGGCGCTCGTCCGACTGGGTCGGGTGTCGCGGGTAATCCGCGATCGTCGGGAAGTCCAGGCTGAACAGATCGCCGCCATTCTCCTCGGCATCGCTGTACGTATATGCGAACGTCATGCCCCAACGCGACTCTCCCGTGTAGACCTTCTCGAGCGTCAGGAACGCGCCGGTATACCAGGCCTGCTTGTCGTCGCTCGAGAGCAGCACATTGCCGAAGCCTCCGGGCACGGGAAAACAGCACGTGCCGTCGGGATTGAGGTTGCCGAAGATGTACGAGAAGCCGTGTCGGCTGCGGTTGCGCGCAACAGTGACCGTGGTGAGCCAGCTTTCACCGAGGCGCTGGCGCACACCGAGGCTCGCCTGAATGGTCTCCGGGATGCGCGTGTCGTTCTCGATGAGGAAGATTTCCGGATTCGGAGCGACGCCCGACGCGATGAGATTGTTGAGGCCCGCCTTGCTCAGGAAACTGTCGCTCCACTGTATCGTCGGCTGGCCACCGCGCGGTGTGCCGTCCGAGGAGAACGTAAACCGACGCACGGCGTGCTGCAGACGCAGGCGTTCATCGAGAATCTCGTTGTAGAGCACGCGATCGAAATAGCGACCGATGCCTCCGAACAGTACGGTGCGGTCGTCTCCCCTGAAGTCGAATGCGAATCCGACGCGCGGCTGAATCAGGTCGTCAGGCGACTCGCGCTGTGTGCCATCCGTGATGTAGCGGGCTGGCACGAACGATGAGACCGCCGCCACAACCTCGGGTGGCGTCACGTAGTTCACGTCGAGCAGGTTGGTGTCGTAGTCCCAGCGCACGCCGAGGTTGAACGTGAGGCGCGGTGTGGCTTCCCAGTCGTCCTGCAGATACAAGCCATACTGTGTCGTGTGGCCTGAGAGATCCGGGTTACCGGTGCCGAACAGCGCCTCGCCCGGGAAATCGAAGCTCACTTCGGGGAGAAAGCGGAACAGCGGATTGCCGCGCTGGTTCTTTTGCACGTCGTAGTCCACGCGCGAGAAGCGCACGCCGCCCTTGATCACGTGGCCGCTGAGGCCGGTGTACGTGAGATCGTCCTTGAACGTCTTCGCCTCCTGGCCGATGTTCTGCGTAGTGTCGGCGCCGCCGATGCGAACGACGCCGACGAAATCCAGGCCGACCAGGTCGGGATTGATCGGCACTGGATTCCAGTCGTAGTCGAAGAACGTGAAGCTCGCCTCGTTCACCCATCCCTGCGGCGCGTACGTGTGCGCGAGACGCGCCATGCGCACCGTGTTGCGCACGTCGCTCGCTGCCTGGAAGCTCGTCTGGCCGCCGAATTCGCGGATGTCCGTTTCGTCGCGATAGTTGGCGGTGAGCTCGAAGGTCTGCTCGTCGTTCACCTGGAAATCGAGCTTGCCGAAGAACAGGTCCTCGCGGAACGGCTGCGTGAAAGCGCCCTGGAACTCGCCGAACGTCGAGGCGAAAGCGGGATTGCCGAGCGTGACGCGGCTGGCGCGATCCTGATCGTTCGCTTCGTACGCAAGGAAGAAATGCATGCGATCGCGGATGATGGGTCCGCCGTACGAGAGACCGTACTGCTTGCGTTCAAATTCAGCCTTCGGTTCGCCGGGCCGCGCGAAATCGTCGCGCGCGACGAGTCCCTTGTCCTGGTAGTAGAAGAAGGCATCGCCGTCGAATTCGTTGGTGCCGGAGCGCGTGCGCGCGGTGATGATGGCGCTAGATGCGTGCTCGTATTCCGCCTTGTAGTTCTGCGTGACGACGCGGAACTCGCGCACCGCATTCTGCGGGAACGGGTTGCCGCGGCTCGACTGCTGACCGGCGACACCGCCGTCGATCACCTGGTTCTTGTAGCTCACGCCGTCGATGTAGACATTCACGGCGTTCGCGGAGAGCGCGCCTGCCTGGAAGCTCTTGGCGATGTCCTTGTCGTTGACGCGCACGCCCGGCGCGAGCGCGGCGAAGTTCAGGACATTGCGGCTGTCCTGCGGGAGGCTTTCGATCTGTTCCGTGGTGACGTTGGTGGCGATCTCGGATGTGCGCGTCTCGATGAGGCGCTCTGCGCGCACGACCACCTGCTCGACGGGCTGCTGTTCCGGGGCGGCTGCCCCGCCCGCTGCGCCCTTCACTTCGAGATCGAGATTGACGGTTTGCCCGATCTGTACCCGTACCGGTGGTGCAGTTTCTTCGTAGCCAGCGCCCGAAACTTTGATCTGGTAGGTGCCGGGGTCGAGGCCTACGAGGACGTACGCACCGTTTTCGCGGGAGACGGTGCGGGTCGTGAAGCCAGTCTCGGAGTTGGTTGCGACGATGGTGGCGCTTGCAGCGGGCTCACCTGCCGCGAGCACGCGGCCGCGCACGGTCGCGCCAGTGGCCTGCGCAAAACCGGACATGGGTATGGAGAAAAAAATTGTTGCCAGAACGGCAACAGACCACGCGGATGAAATCCTTCTGGTGGCGCTCATGGCTCAGCCCTCCCTGCCAAAGAGGAGGGTGAGTCGCAAACTGCGTGCCGCTTAGGGCATCAGACAACTTCGAATAGCCCGGCCGCTCCCATTCCTCCGCCAATGCACATCGTCACCACTACATACTTCGCACCCAGTCGCTTGCCCGCGAGCAACGCGTGCCCGGTCAACCGCTGACCGCTCAATCCATACGGATGGCCGATGGCAATGGCACCGCCGTCTACATTCAACCGATCATCGGGAATCCCGAGTTTGTCGCGGCAATAAATAACCTGCACCGCGAACGCTTCGTTCAACTCCCACAACCCGATGTCATCGACCTTGAGACCCACACGCTTCAGAAGCTTCGGCACGGCGAACACCGGCCCAATCCCCATCTCATCCGGCTCGCATCCCGCGACAGCGAAGCCGCGGAAAATTCCAAGTGGCTGCAAACCCCGCTTCGACGCCACCGTCGAGCTCATCAACACGCACGCACCCGCGCCATCCGAAAACTGACTGGCATTCCCCGCAGCGATGGTGCCGCCCGGAATCGCCGGCTTGATCTTCGAAACACCTTCGTACGTGGTATCCGCGCGCAATCCTTCATCACGCTCGATCGTCACTTCGCGCGTCATCAACCGACCTGAATCCTTGTCGACCGTCGCCATGGTCGCCGTCGTCGCAATGATCTCGGCCTTGAAATGCCCCGCAGCCTCAGCCGCGCAGGCGCGCTGCTGGCTACGGACGCCGTACTCATCCATGCGCTCACGCGAAATGGAATACCGGCTCGCAACCGTCTCCGCCGTCTGCAGCATCGGCCAGTACAGCGCCGGCTTGTTCTCCGCGATCCACGAGTCGCGGAGCATGTGCGCGTTCATTTCATTCTGAACGCACGAAATCGACTCGACGCCGCCCGCGACGAACACATCGCCCTCGTTCGCCAGAATTCTCTGCGCGGCGAGCGCAATGCTCTGCAAGCCGGAGCTGCAGAAGCGGTTCACGGTGACACCCGACACACTCACAGGACAGCCGGCGCGATACGCAATCTGCCGGCCGATATTGCTGCCGGTGGCCCCTTCAGGCAGCCCGCAACCGATGATCACATCGTCGACCTCAGCCGGATCGAGCTTCGCGCGCTCGATGGCAGCCTTCACCGCCTGCCCGCCGAGGAGCGAGCCGTGACTCATGTTGAACGCGCCTCGCCAGGACTTCGCGAGCGGCGTGCGCGCAGTGGAAACGATGACGGCGTCGGTGCTCATGCGGCCCCCTGATCGAAAGACTTGAAAGATCCGTCCTCAGCCGCGAGCCGCGCCAGGAGCGGCGCGGGCTTCCAGAAATCCGCATCGCTGGCCGGATCCGCCGCAAATCGCTTCATTCGCCGCACGACGTCGTACAGCCCCACCGTGTCCGCGTAGAACATCGGGCCGCCCCGAAACGCGGGGAACCCGTAGCCCGTGAGGTAGACGATGTCGATGTCCGAGGCGCGCGCCGCGATCTTCTCCTCGAGGATCTTTGCGCCCTCGTTCACGAGCGCGAAGACGAGCCTGTCCACGATCTCTTCCGGACCGATCGCGCGCGGCTTGATACCCAGCTCGGCGCGATGGCTCGCGATGAGATCGTCCACCACCTTCGATGGGTACGCCGTGCGATCGCCAGGCTTGTAGTCGTACCAGCCTGCCTGCGTCTTCTGACCGAACCGGCCCAGCTCGCACAACTTGTCGCCGAGCTTCGAATACTTGAAGTCCGGATTCTCCTGCGCTTTGCGCTTGCGAATGCGCCAGCCCACGTCGTTTCCGGCGAGATCGCCCACGCGGAACGGACCCATGGCGAACCCGAACTTCTCGATAGCCGAATCGATCTGCTGGGGCGAAGCGCCGGCCTCGACGAGATAACCTGCCTCGCGCACGTACTGATGAAGCATGCGATTGCCGATGAATCCGTCGCACACTCCGGAAACGACCGGCGTCTTCTTCAGCGTCTTCGCGAGCTTCATTGTCGTGGCGAGCACGTCCTTCGCCGTGGCGTCGCCGCGCACGATTTCCAGGAGGCGCATGACATTCGCGGGACTGAAGAAGTGCGTGCCGACGACGTCCTGCGGGCGCTTGGTGGCTTTGGCAATGTGATTGACGTCGAGCGTCGACGTGTTCGTGGCCAGGATGGAGCCGGGCTTCATGACGCGATCCAGCTCGCGGAACACCTTCTCCTTGACGCCCATCTCCTCGAACACCGCTTCGATGGTGATATCCACATCACCGAGCTTGTCGTACGACAGCGTGGATGACAGCAACGCCAGGCGCTTGTCGCGATCCGCAGCCTGGAGCTTGCCTTTGCGGACCTGGCCCTCGTACACGTCCCGCACACGAGCGAGACCGCGATCGAGAGCCTCCTGGTCCGTCTCGAGCATGGTGACCGGGATCCCTGCGTTCAGGAAGCAGATGGCGATGCCGCTGCCCATGGTGCCGCCACCGATGACTGCCGCCTTGCGAATCTCGCGCGTCGGCGTCGATGCAGGCACGTCCGGAATGCGCGAGGCCGCACGCTCGGCGAAGAACACGTGCCGCAAGGCCTTGGACTGCGGCGTCTCCATCAGCTCGACGAAGTACGAGCGCTCGAGCGCGACGCCTTCATCGAACGGTTTCGTCGCAGCCTGCACGGCATCGATACAGCGGACGAGCGCTGGAAACTGCGGGAATTTGGTTTTGACGGTGTTGCGCGCGAACTGACACAGCGCTTCGGCGTTCGGCTCCTTCAGGCGAAGGTCGCGCACACGGCGCGGGGTCTCGCCCTTGGTCGCCGCCGATGCGGCCAGATCGACCGCGGCCTCGACAGGGTCTCCGTCGACGACCCGATCGAGTAGCGGCGTCTTCGCAAGCAGCTTCGCCGGCACCGGCTCGCCGCCCAGGATGATGTTGAGCGCGGTCTCCATGCCCACGAGCCGCGGCAGCCGTTGCGTGCCGCCTGCACCCGGCAACAGGCCCAGCTTGCTTTCGGGGAGCCCGATCCCCGCTTGCGCGGCGGCAACACGCAAATGGCAGGCAAGCGCAACCTCGAGGCCGCCGCCAAGGCACGTGCCGCCGATCGCGGCAACGACGGGCTTGCGCATGTCATCGATTATTGCGATGAGCTGGTGGAGGTTCGGCGCGGCACGCGAGGCCGGCAGACCGAACTCGCGGATATCGGCGCCTCCCGAAAAGACGCCACCTGCTCCGGTGAGCACGACGCCCTTGACGGCGTCATCCGCAGCGGCGCGATCGAACGCCTCGGCCAGCTCGCGTCGTACCGCATGCCCCAGGCTGTTGACCGGCGGGTTGCCGAACTGGATCACGGCGATGGGGCCGTGGAGCCGGTATTCCACGTGGCTCATATCGGAATCTCCTCACTGCAAGAGTTGCACCGCGCGGGGGCCGCGAAGCATGACTTCGCGTCGGCGCGCTTTCAAGAGCGCATGGCGCGTCCGCGCGGTCAACCCCGCCGTATATCGGGGCGCAGCTTTTGCGCGGGCGCGACATCTTGCCGCGCGCGCGAACGCGCAGTAGGCTCGTTCCAAAATTGCAGAATAGAATTCCATTCTGCGAAACAAGCAGCCCGGGACGGGCCGCAAGACAGAGAGGCACGGCTGACAGTGAACCTGGAGCTCTCCCCCGCCGAAGTGCAATTCCGCGCCGAAGTGCGCGAGTTCCTGGGCCGCAATCTCCCGCCCGACATCAGCGCGAAAGTCCTCGGCTTCAAGCGCCTTGGGCGCGAAGACTGGCTGCGCTGGCATCGCATCCTCCATGAAAAGGGCTGGTCGGCACCGTCATGGCCGAAGGAGTTCGGCGGCCCGGGCTGGTCGACCATCGAGCAACACATCTTCGACGAGGAATGCAGCGCGGTTGGCGCGCCGCCGGTGATTGCATTCGGCGTGCGCATGGTCGCGCCCGTGATCATGGCGTTCGGCAATCGCGAGCAGCAGGAGTATTTCCTGCCGCGGATCCTGTCGGGTGAGCACTGGTGGTGCCAGGGGTATTCCGAGCCAGGTTCGGGGTCCGATCTCGCGTCGCTGAAGACGCGCGCGGAACGGCGCGGCGACGAGTACGTGGTCAACGGTCAGAAAACCTGGAACACGCTCGGGCACTTTGCGGACTGGATCTTCTGCCTCGTGCGTACGGACGCGGAGTCGCGGCCGCAGGCCGGCATCTCGTTTCTGCTCATCGACATGAAGACGCCCGGTATCACCGTGCGCCCCATTCCGTTGCTGGATGGCGAGCACGAAGTGAACGAGGTGTGGTTCGACAACGTGGCGGTTCCGGTGCGCAACCGCGTTGGCGAGGAGAACAAGGGCTGGACCTACGCGAAGTATCTGCTCGCGCACGAGCGCGTGAACATCGCGCAGCTCGGGCAATCGAAGCGCGAGCTGAAGAAACTGAAGCAGCTCGCCGCGCATCGGCTCTCGGGCGGTCGGCCGCTCATCGAGGACGCGCGCTTTCGTGACCGGATCGCGGAGCTGGAGATCGATCTCCTTGCGCTCGAATTCACGGTGCTGCGTGTGTTGAAGGAAGACGGGTCGAAGAGCAATCCGGGGCCTGAGTCATCTGTATTGAAAGTACGCGGCTCGGAAATTCAGCAGATGCTCACGGAGCTGAAGATGCAGACGCTCGGGCACTACGCGTTGCCGTGGATTCCCGAGGCGCTCGAAGCCGGATGGCAAGGCGAGCCGGAAGGCGCGGAGCAATGGGCGGCGCTGACCGGGCGCTATTTCAACATGCGCAAGACGTCGATCTACAGCGGGTCGAACGAGATTCAGCGGAACATCATTGCGCAGCGGATTTTGGGGCTTTGAGCTTTATGGATTTTGCGCTTACCGATGATCAGAGGATGCTGCAGGAGGCGCTGCAGAAGTTTGTTGAAGGTGAGTATGACTTTGAAGCGCGGAATCGGAACCTGCGCTCACGGCTTGGATTCAGCGAGGAAGTCTGGAAGGGGCTTGCTGAGCAAGGCGTGCTAAGGATTGGGTTGCCTGAAGAGCATGGAGGATTGGGTGGACCCGTTGAGGTGATGGTGGTGATGGAGCGGCTGGGGGCGGGGTTGGTGCTCGAGCCGTTCATGAGCAGTGTTGTGCTGGGTGGTGGGGTGATTGCTCGCCATGGGTCTGGTGCTCAGCAGAGCGACGTTCTGCCACGGATTGTAGATGGGTCGTGCAGGGTTGCCTTGGCGCACCATGAGTCGGGGGCGCGATATGCACTCGACTATGTGAACGCGGTTGCGCGTGAAGCCGATGGCGGCTTTGTGCTCAACGGTGTGAAGACTGTTGTGCTCGATGGCGCTACTGCGAATTTGTTGATCGTGTCGGCAGCGCAAGAGCCTGCTAATGGGGCGAGCCGTTCCGCCGGGAATACGGCCGACGCTCGCTCGAACGCAGCGCGCGGCGGATCAGGTGATCCAGCGGATCGAGAGTTTGCTGGCGCGGCGCGCGGCGGATCGAGCGATCCTGCGCATCGCAGGGCTGTCGGCGCGGCGCGCGGCGGGTCTGGCGAACCTAAGAGACTCTCTTTGTTTCTAGTCGATCCTGGCGCCCGCGGCGTTGAGGTCGTCACCTATCGCACGCAGGACGGGCGCAATGCCGCTGACGTCAAATTCCATGACGTGCGGGTCGCGAAGGACGCGCTCATCGGAAAAGCGGGCGGCGGACTCGCCATTCTCGAAGAAGCGCTCGATCACGCCATGGCTGCTCTGTGTGCTGAAGCCGTCGGCATCATGGAAGCGCTCAACAATCAGACACTCGAATACCTGAAGACTCGGGTGCAGTTCGGCCAGCCCATCGGTCGCGCGCAGGTCCTGCAACACCGCATGGCCGACATGTTCATGATGGCCGTGCAGGCCCGCTCGATGAGCCTGCTCGCCACCGGGCGCTGCGCGGCCAACGACGCCGCTGCGCGCCGTCGCGACGTATCCGCTGCGAAGGCCTTCATCGGCAAGGCCGCACGCTTCATCGGCCAGCAGGCCGTTCAGCTCCACGGCGGCATGGGCATGTCCGCCGAGCTGATCGTGAGCCACTACTTCAAGCGGCTGACGCTGATCAACGCCACCTTCGGCGACGTCGATCACCACCTCGGCCTTCTCAGCGACCGCATTCTGTCGGAGCGCACATGAGCGACACACCGGACAAGCGACCCAGCGTCAAACAGCTCTTCGATCTCTCGGGCCGTGTAGCGCTCATCACCGGCGGCTCCCGCGGCCTCGGCCTCGCCATGGCAGAAGCGCTTGGCGAGATGGGCGCGAAAGTCGCGATCACTGCGCGCAAGAGCAACGAGCTCGAAGAAGCCATCGAGCACCTGCGCGGCCGCGGTCTCACAGCCGAAAGCTTCGTGAACGATCTCGCCAAGTTCGACACCATCGGCCCGATGGTCGCCGGCGTGATCGAGAAGCTCGGCCCGATCGACATCCTGATCAACAACGCCGGCGCCACGTGGGGCGCGCCGATGGAAGAGCATCCCATCGAGGCGTGGCAGAAGGTCGTCGACCTGAACCTGACGGGCACCTTCCGCGTCACGCAGGAAGTTGGCGTGCGCTCGATGATTCCGCGCCAGTACGGGCGCGTCGTGAACATCGCATCGGTGGCAGGCCTGCAAGGTGCGCACCCGGCCGTGATGCGCGCGATCGCATACCAGACCACGAAGGGCGGCCTCGTGAACTTCACGCGCGCCCTCGCCGCCGAGTGGGGCCAGCATCACATCGTGGTCAACGCGATCTGCCCCGGATTCATCGTCACGCAGATGAGTCGCGGCATCCTCGAGAAGATCTCCGAGCGCGTGAAGAAGAACACGCCGCTCCAGCAGCTCGGCCTGGAGCAGGACCTGCAGGGACTCGTCGTGATGCTTTCGAGCGAAGCTGCGCGACACATCACCGGTCAGATCATCGCGGTGGACGGAGGCTCGAGCGTGATATGACTGTCGAGCGCACACTGGACGCCGCGCGCCTCGAGCGATACCTGTCGGTCGCCGAGCCGTCGATCGGCAGTGTGTTGAGTGCCCACCAGATCGAAGGTGGACAATCGAATCCGACGTACCTCGTGACCGCCAGCTCCGGCCGCTACGTGTTGCGACGGAAGCCGCCCGGCACCCTCCTCCCCTCGGCCCACGCGGTGGATCGGGAGTTCCGCGTGATCCGCGCGCTTCAAGGGACCGACGTTCCTGTTCCGAAAGCGCTCTGCTACTGCGACGACCCCTCGGTCATCGGCACTGTCTTCTACGTGATGGAATTCGTCGACGGCGAAGTCTTTCGCGAGCCGGAGCTGCCGACGATGACCCGCGAGCAGCGCACGAAGGTCTACGACGAGCTGAATCGCGTGATCGCGGCACTTCACTCGATCGATCCCGCGGCAGTAGGGCTCGCGGACTTCGGCAAGACCGGTAACTATGCGGAGCGCCAGATCGCCCGCTGGACGAAGCAGTACCGCGCCTCCGAGACCGAAAGGATCGATGCGATGGAGCGTCTGATCGACTGGCTCCCGCAACACATCCCGACCGACGAAGAAGAGCAGACGCGCATCATTCACGGCGACTACCGCATCGGCAATGTGATCTTCGACCCGCACGAACTGCGCCTTCTCGCCGTGCTCGACTGGGAGCTGGCGACGCTTGGCAATCCGCTCGCGGATTTCGCCTATCACTGCATGCCTTATCGCCTGCCGCACGCGATGCCGAGCTGTGCGGGCGGCGGGAATGTCGCGCAGCTCGGGATTCCCAGCGAGGCCGAATACATCAAGCGCTACTGCCAGCGCACTGGCCGCGACGCCATACGCAGCTTCGACTTCTATTCCGCATTCAGCATGTTTCGGCTCGCCGCGATCCTGCAGGGAATCCGCGCGCGCGAGCTGCAAGGCAATGCGTCGAGCATCAATGCAGCCGAGGCGGGACGCATGGCGGGCCCGCTCGCCGAGGCCGGCTGGGCCCAGGCGTCGCGCTTACAAAGCGCCCGACACTGAAGGGAGCACACGATGGATTTCAGCTACTCAGAAAAAGTCGTCTCGCTCCGCAAGCGCGTCGAAGCGTTCATCCGGGAAATCGTCCTGCCTGCGGAGAGTGCCTACCGCGAGGAGTTGCAGGCGAACCGCCGCGCGGGCAACCCGTGGCTGCCATCGCGCACGATGGAGAGGCTGAAAGAGCGCGCCCGCGCCGAGAAGCTGTGGAACCTGTTCCTCCCGGCGTCCGAGCACGGCGCCGGGCTGACCAATCTCGAGTACGCGCCGATCTGCGAGCTGATGGGCGGCTCGCCGCTCGCGTCCGAAGCGTTCAACTGCAGCGCGCCGGACACGGGCAACATGGAAACGATCGAGCGCTACGGTACGCCCGAACAGAAGAAGCGGTGGCTCGACCCGCTACTCGCCGGCGAGATCCGCTCCGCGTTTGCGATGACCGAGCCCGCAGTTGCATCGAGCGATGCGACGAATATTTCCAGCTCCATCGTCCGCTCCGGCAACGAGTACGTCATCAACGGCCGCAAGTGGTGGACGACCGGCGCGAACAGCCCGCGCTGCAAGCTCATCATCCTGATGGGCAAGACGGACCCGAACAACACCAACCGCCATAGCCAGCAGTCGATGGTGCTCATTCCGATCGACACGCCGGGAATCACCGTTCTGCGCAGCCTCAACCTGTTCGGCTACGACGATGCGCCTCACGGCCACGCCGAAGTGCTGTTCGAGAACGTGCGCGTGCCGGCGTCGAACATTCTTCTCGGCGAAGGCCGCGGCTTCGAGATTGCGCAGGGGCGTCTGGGCCCGGGGCGCATTCACCACTGCATGCGCAGTATCGGCGCGGCGGAACGCGCGCTGTCGCTGATGTGCAAGCGGGTGTCGGGGCGCGTGACGTTCGGGCAACCCATCGCGCATCAGAGCGTCACGCTCGAGCGCATCGCGCATGCGCGCATCCTCATCGAGCAGTCGCGCCTGCTCGTGCTGCACGCCGCTTACATGATGGACAAGGTCGGCAACAAGGCTGCCGCCAAACATATTGCGATGATCAAGGTCGCTGCGCCCCAGATGGCCTGCCAGGTCATCGACTGGGCGATGCAGGCGCATGGCGGCGCCGGCATGTGCGACGACTTCCCACTTGCTTCGGCTTACGCACACGCGCGATCCCTGCGGATCGCCGACGGGCCGGACGAGGTTCACTGCAATCAGATTGGACGTCTGGAGATCGGAGAACAGCTCGCATGAATCAGGTAGCACGCATGGTCATCCCGCGCACCCGCCAGCGACGTGCGCTCGATCTCACCACCAATGCAAGGCTGCAGGCGTCGTACCGGCAGCGGGATAAGGGCGACCGGCAGTTCGTCGAAGCGCTGGCGCGCGGGCTCGCGATCCTGCGTTGTTTTCGCGCAGGGGATCGTTTCCTCGGCAATCAGGAAATCGCCCGCCGCACGGGTTTGCCGAAACCCACGGTGTCACGCCTTACGCACACGCTGACGCAGATGGGATTTCTCGCGCCGAGCCAGCACGATGAGTACGCACTCGGCGTCGGCGTGCTGGCTCTCGGGCACGCGTACCTTGCGAACCTGAACATTCGCGACGTCGCGCGGCCGCTGATGCAGGAACTGGCGGATTTCGCCAAAGCGACCGTGTCGCTCGGCGAGGCAGACGGACCGCGCATGGTCGTGCTCGAAATCTGCCACGGCAGCCCGACCTATCGCCTGCGGCTCGAGATCGGCGAACGCGTGCCTCACAACACCACGGCGCTCGGGCGTGCCTACCTCGCAGGTCTCTCCGAGGAGCGGCGCCGCCAGTGCATCGCCTCGATCAGCGAACGCATGCAGCCCGAGTTGCGCGCGGGTTTCGCTGACAACATCAAGAGCGCCCTGCGCGAGTACGACAAGCACGGTTTCGTGTTCTCGTTCGGCGACTGGAAGGAAGACATCTTCGCGTGCGGCGTGCCGCTCAGCTCCTCGGACGGCCGGCGCACTTTCTCGCTGAGCTGCAGCGGGCCGGCCTTCGAGATGACGCGCAAGCGCCTGCTCACCGAGATCGCGCCGCGCATCGTGCAGTTGCGCGATCGCATTCTCGAAGCAACACACGGCGTGTTCTGAGCGCACAGGGCCCGCGCCATGGACGAAACCTACCTCCGGTTCTGGCCCCTGCATCGTCCCCGGAACATTACGCTCCCGGAGACTTCCATCTGGGACAACATGGAAGTGTCTGCCAGGCGCTTCCCCCAGAAGACCGCAAGCATCTTCTACGACAGCCCGCTCACGCACGGCGCGCAGAGAGACGACGCTGAGCGACTGGCTGGATTCCTGCAGCGTGAGTGCGGCGTTCGGCGCGGCGATCGCGTGGCGCTGTACCTGCAGAACAGCCCGCAGTTCGTCATCGGCTACTACGCCATCCTGCGCGCGGACGCGGTGGTCGTGCCGATCAATCCGATGAATCGCGCAGGGGAGCTGGCCGCCATCATCGAGGACGCTGGCGCGCAGGTATTGATCGCGCCCCAGGACCTGCTCGCGAATGCTGAACCTCTGCTCGGTCGCGCGGTGAAACACCTGATCGTTGCGTGCTACGCCGACTACCTCACTGCGCCGACGGATCTCGAAGTTCCCGATGTCATCGCTGCGCCTCGGCAAACCGTGCGCGGCGCCGACATCACGCTATGGAAGGATGCGCTCGCGCGCGGCATAGCGCCTCAACCGCATCTCTCGACGGCCAATGACCTTTGCGTGATGCCTTACACGTCCGGCACCACGGGCCAGCCAAAGGGCTGCGTGCACACACATCGGAGTGTGATGCACACCGCTGTGTCTGTGGTGGTGTGGAACGGGTTGCATCACGATGAGCGCGGCCTGTGCGTGCTGCCGCAGTTCCATGTCACGGGCATGCAGCACTGCATGAACATCGGCATCTATCTTGGCAGCAGCGGCGTGATCATGTCGCGCTGGAATCGCGAGATGGCGGGCAAGCTCATCGAGCGCTATCGCCTCACGCGCTGGACCTCCGTGCCGACGATGCTCATCGACTTTCTGGCGAGCCCGACCACCGCGCAGTACGACGTTTCGAGCCTTGCCAGCATTGGCGGCGGCGGCGCGGCCATGCCGGAGGCAATCGCGAAGAAGTCGGAAGAGCGCTTCGGACTCAAGTACCTCGAAGGCTACGGCATGTCCGAGACGATGGCGCCGACGCATGCCAATCCGGAGCATCGGCCCAAGCGGCAATGTCTCGGCATTCCGATCTTCAATACCGAGTCGCGCATCATCGATCCCACGACGTTTGCTGAAGTGCAGCCGGGCGCTGTTGGCGAAATCGTCGTGCGTGGACCGCAGATTCTCGAGCGCTACTGGAACAAGCCGGAGGCGACAGAGGAAGCGTTCATCACGATCGACGGTAAGCGCTTTCTGCGGACAGGCGATCTCGGGCATGTGGATGAAGACGGCTACTACTTCTTCGTCGATCGCATCAAGCGAATGATCAACGCGTCCGGCTTCAAGGTGTGGCCGGCGGAAGTCGAGTCGATGCTCTACGCGCACCCGGCCGTGCAGGAAGCCGTGGTCATCTCGGCGAAAGACGCGAAACGCGGCGAAACGGTGAAGGCGCTCATCGTGCTCAAGCCCGGTGCGCGTGGCACGACGTCGCCAGAACAGATCGTCGACTGGTCGAAGGACAAGATGGCCTCATACAAGGTGCCGCGCGTCGTCGAACTGGTCGAGACTCTGCCGAAGTCGGCGTCCGGGAAGATTCTCTGGCGCGTGGCGCAGGAACAGGAGGACGCGCGCGCGAACGCCGCGGCAGCAGCGTCATGAGAGCGCTTCTCTGCAAGGAGTTCGGTCCGCTCGCTGGCCTGCAGGTCGAAGATGTGCCGCCGCCGGTGCCCGGTCCGGGACAGGTGCTCATCGATGTCGCTGCGGCTTCGGTGAATTATCCGGATGCGCTGCTCGTGCAGGGCAAGTATCAGGCGCGCCCGCCCCTGCCGTTCATTCCGGGCGCCGAGCTCGCCGGAACGGTTGCTGCCGTTGGGGATGGCGTCGAGAAATCTCGTGTCGGTACGCCGGTGCTCGCCGTATCGGGACGGGGTGCGTTCGCAGAGCAAGTCGCGGTCAAGGCCGATTCGGCGTTGACGCTCGACGGGCAGATCGACACCGCTACGGCCGCCGCGCTGCCGATGACTTACGGCACCGCCTATCACGCCCTCCTCGATCGAGCGGAACTGAAAGCTGGCGAGACGCTGCTCGTGCTGGGCGCGGGCGGCGGCGTTGGTTTGGCCGCCATCGAGCTCGGCAAGATCCTGGGCGCAACGGTGATTGCCGCGGCTTCGAGTCAGGAAAAGCTGGACGCCGCTGCGAGCCGTGGCGCCGATCACCTCATCAACTACTCCACTGAAGATCTGCGTGCGCGGCTGAAGGAAATCGCGGGCGACCGCGGCATCGATGTGGTTTGCGATCCGGTTGGCGGACCGCATTCGGAACCGGCGCTGCGCTCGACCGGTTGGCGCGGCCGCTATCTCGTCATCGGTTTCGCCGCCGGCGATATCCCGCGCATTCCGCTGAATCTGACGCTGCTGAAAGGCAGCGCGATCGTCGGCGTGTTCTGGGGTGAATTCATGAGGCGGGAGCCGCAACGAGCGGCGACCGAGCTTGCGCAATTGCTTGCATGGCTACGCGAGAGGCGCGTGCAACCGCTCGTCTCTGCGCGCTATCCACTCGAAAACGCGAGCGCCGCGCTCGCGGCTGTCTACGAAAGAAAGGTTGTCGGAAAGTTGCTCATCACTTTGTGATTTGGACATCAGGGGGATTCACATGGACAACGTTGCCTTGCTTCGCCGGCTAGCCGCTTTGCTTGCAATGACGCTGCCCGGCATACCGATCGCGATGGCTCAGAGCTCCACGACGCCTGCCGATGCGGGGGCGAAGGGTCTGATGGAAGTCATCGTCACTGCGCAAAAACGCGAACAGAACCTGCAGGACGTGCCGATCGTCGTTACGGCGGTGTCGGGACAGCTTCTGCAGGACACCGGTGTAAAGGATATCAAGGACCTCACGATCCTCACGCCGGGTCTCACCGTCACATCCACGTCGAGCGAAGCGGTAACGACCGCGCGTATTCGTGGCATCGGGACCGTGGGCGACAATCCGGGGCTCGAGTCGTCCGTCGGTGTCGTGATCGACGGCGTTTACCGGCCTCGCAATGGCGTCGGGTTCGGCGATCTCGGTGAGCTCGAGCGCATCGAGGTGCTGAAAGGACCGCAGGGCACGCTGTTCGGCAAGAACACGTCTGCGGGCGTGATCAACATTCTCACGAAGCTGCCGGAGTTCGCGTTCGGTACGAACGTGTCGCTGAGCGGCGGCAACTACGGCGACTTCGAGGCCGGTGGATCGATCACCGGTCCGCTCGTCGCGGACAAACTTGCGGGACGCCTGTACGCGGCGCGCAGTAAACGCGATGGTTTCTACGATACGAACATCGCCAGCGGGCCGCGCACCGAGACCGAGGATGCGGACCGGGATCTCACGACCGTGCGCGGTCAGCTGCTGTTCCGGCCGTCGGAAGACCTTAGCATTCGCTTCATCGGTGACTACTCGGACCGCGACGAGAACTGCTGTGGGGCCGTGCAGACCAACGTCGGGGCCAGCGCGGCGGTGATCAACGCGCTTGCGGCCGATACGGGTGTCGCGATTCCTCAGGATCCGTTCTCCCGGCGCAATTTCTCCAATCGCCCGACGACGCAGGAGATCAAGGACAAAGGTGCGTCAGCGGAGCTGAACTGGGATCTCGGTGCGATGGGCCTTACCGCGATCACCGGATGGCGCAACTGGCGTGTGAGCAGCGGGCAGGACTCGGACTTCTCGACTGCAGACATCTGGTACCGCTCGCCGGATGGACGCTTCAGCAATGAGTTCGAGCAGCTGAGTCAGGAAATTCGTCTCGCCGGGCAGGCAGGCAAACTCAACTGGCTCGCGGGTGCGTTCTACGCGAATGAAGACCTCGATTCCCTCCAGCATCTGGCTTTCGGCACGGCGTTCGAGCCGTACTACAGCCTGCTGTTCTCGGCGGGCATGGCGCCCACACTCGTCTCGACGCTGACGGGGCGACCGGTCGGAACGTCGTACCCACTCGATGCAGGGCTGTTCGATCGTTACAAGCAGCAGTCAGATAGCTACGCGGTGTTCACCAACAACGGTTACGCATTTACGGATCGGCTCGAAGGCACCCTCGGACTGCGCTACACGAAGGAAGAGAAGACGCTCGATTCCGTGTACTCGAACATCGGCGGCGGTTCGGCTGGCTGCGCCGCTTCGCGTGCACGGCGGGCGATCGTCAACGGAGCGTTCGCAGCTGCGCCGGCGGGCACGGCGCAGAACTGGTTCAACCTCGGGTGCGGCACGTACGCGGACCCGGCGTTCAACAACGCGACGACGCGTCAGAAGATCGATGAGAGCGAAGTGAGCGGCACCGCGAAGCTGGCTCTGCGCTTCACCGACGATGTGATGAGCTACGTGTCGTATGCGCGCGGGTACAAGGCTGCCGGTTTCAATCTGGATCGGGAGCGCATCGTCAGTGCGGCGCTGGGCGCTGCGGATCCGGGTTCGACGGTTGATGTCGACACGCACTTTCTGAAGGAGAGCGTGGACTCGTACGAGCTCGGCACGAAGACGAGCTGGTTCAGCCGGAGCTTCCTCCTGAACGCGACGGCGTTCTACGAGAAGTTCGAGAACTTCCAGCTCAACACGTATACGGGCATCAGCTTCGTGGTCGCTTCGATTCCGGAGGTGACATCGAAAGGTGTCGACCTGGATTTTCTGTGGCTCACGCCTGGGCGGTCGCTGAGCCTGCAAGGCGGTGTGACGTACGCTGAGACGGTGTACGGCAATTTCACGCCGGGCCCGGGCATCTCACCCCGTTTGCCGAACAACACCGTGTCGTTCGCGCCGAAGTGGTCGGGCGTTTTGTCCGCGACTTACTCGCGGCCGTTGACGGCCAACCTGGTGTGGCGGACCAATGTTGGCGCGAAGACCACGTCGGCCTACAACACCGGATCGGACCTGAATCCCGGGAAGGAGCAGAAGGCGTACACGCTCGTGAATGCGCGGCTCGGGCTCGGGAGCGAGAACGAGCGGTGGATGCTCGAGGCGTGGGGGCAGAACCTGTTCAACCGGGATTACTACCAGTTGTTCTTCGATGCGCCTTTGCAGACTGGAACGCTCGATGCGTACCTGGGTGCGCCTCGGACGTACGGGTTGACTTTGCGGGTGAGCTTCTAACGGAGTAAGGGGCCGCCGGGCTCGCGCGGACTGCGATTGTCCGCATGCGCCCGGCGGCTGTTTCTTTTTCTTTCTTGCGGGGCTGCGCCCCGCGCCCCCAAGCAATCAATAACTTACGCCTAGACCGACACTCGCTGGTGCGAGTGTCCTACAGCGCGCTGCGGGGCCCACCGACACCGCGGCCAAGGCCGTGCGGGCACGATGTGCCCCATCTGAAGCGGGGCACTGTGCTCCGACGAGGGTGGGAGAAGGCGAATGCTTCACTACGCAGTAGTGTTCTTCATCATCGCGCTGATTGCCGCTGTCTTCGGGTTCGGCGGAATTGCAGCCGGCGCGGTGGGCATCGCGAAGGTGCTGTTCTTTGTGTTTCTGATCCTGGCGGCCGTGAGCTTGATTGCCAACATGGCTCGCAGAACCTGACGTGTCGAATCGGGTCGCGCGCGACTGATACTGACAGCGCGCATGACCTGGAGCAAACCGGGCGCCGGCGCTTTCAATCCGCCGGCGTTCTTTTTTTGTGCCTTTAGAAACTCGCGCTCAATGTGAGCTGATACGTGCGCGGAGCGCCGATCGCGTACTGCGGTGGCCCGCCAACATTGGCAAACGAGTTGGCCGGGTTGCCGGAGAAGCGCGTGGTCGGAATGCTGCCGAGATATTGCCGGTCCGCGAGGTTGATCACATTGAGCTGCACGAATGAGTCCATGCCGAACAACTGGAACGCATAACGAGCGTCGGCATCGAACACAGTGTACGACGGCGCCACCTGATCGTTCACGTCCGTTGAGAACCGCTCGTCGACATACTTGCCCTGAATGCCGACGGTCAGACCAGCAATCTTGTACTCGGCGCGCGCGCCATAGGTCCAGTCAGGCGTCTCCACCAGCTTCTTCCCGGCGGTCGGGATCGTCACGCTGGCGTTGAACGGCACGTTGCGCTCGACTTCGCTGTGATTGTACGAAGCGGTCCCGTAGATCGAGAAGCCTTCGAACACCTGGGCGCCGATGGCGCCATCGAATCCGTACAGCTCGACCGGGCCGACATTGCGGTCCACGCTGATCCCGAGATTCGCATCGAACGAGCTCACGATGCGATTCTCGTAGTCCGACTTCCAGATGGCGGCGGACGCCGTGATGGTTTCGTTCGAGTAGCGATAGCCGACATCGTACGAACGCGTGGTCTCCGGCAACACGTCCAGAATCTGCACGCTGTACAGATTGTCCGTGCGCGGGGCCGAGAACCCTTCCGCATAGCTCACGTAGAACACGTGTCCGTCGTTCCAGGGCGCGAAGGACAGGCCGACGTTCGGCAGCACATCGTCATACTTCTTCGTGCCCGCATACGGCTGCAGGAACGTATTCGTGTTGCCGGGGAAAGTGACCAGCCCGCTTGCATTCGGCGCATTCGGAGCCTGGCTCGTGCACAACGGCTGGCCGTTGCTCACCTGGGTGTAGCAGTACTGGTTCAACTGACGGCTGAAGAACGGCGCACGAACGCCGACGTTATACCGCAGGCGTTCCTCCAGCAGCCGCCCTGAATAGCTCAGCGATACCTGGTTCAGCTTTGCAATCGTGTAGCGATCGCGGCCCCGCAGATCGAGGCCGTCGGCGCTCGTGACGGGCGGGCCATCGCGGCCCGCGAAGACATCCAGTGGATTGCCGGAAGCGTCCATGAACCCGAACTGGGCAGTCTGCCGGTGTTTGCCGTAGTCGAGCGTATAGGCAAGACGCAGGACACTCGTGTCCGTGACATCCCAAAGGAGCGATGAGTTCAGGGTGTAGCGGTGGGTCGAGGTGTTGTTCGGAGTGTGGAGCTGAACGCGGTCGGCCGTGTCGCCGTCGCCATTGAGGTCGACACCCGTCGCAGCGGACGCGCCGATGAGGCGCCGGTCGTTCTCGAAGATCGCCTGGACGCCGCCACCGTTCGCGAGCACGTATTGAAACGAAGGATCGATCGTCAGGCGCAGCGTGTCCGTGAGCCCGAAACTCGCCTGGCCGCGAATATTGCCGGTATTCGACGGGTTGATGCGCACGCCGTAATAGTTCGTACACAGGGGCGCGGCGCCGGGTTGCTCGTTCTGCGCTCCCCCGCCCGGTATCAATCTGGCGCAGGTCGCTTCGTTGTCGAACGTGTAGCCGTTGGCGCCGAGCTCCGCGAGGCTGATGTTCCGATAGAAGGCGTTACGGTTGCGATTCCAGTGGAACGCGAGGCTGATGAAGTTGTCGTTCTCGAGCTGCTGGTACAGCCGGCCATTGATCTGCGTTTTCTGCAAGGCGCCCGGCCCTTTGAACTTGTCGTAGTCCTGGCGTGACGCCGCGACGAACGCGCGCGTTCCCCACGGCCCGAAGCTGCCAGTGTCCAGCTTGCCGAACACACGCCAGTAGTCGTCCGAGCCGAACGAGGGGGAAACCAGGACGCCGGCCTGCTCCTTCGGCATCACAGTAATGAGATTGATCGTGCCGCCCGTCGCAGACGCCGTCGGGCTGTCCACGTCGGTGGTGCCGAGGTTGACGGTCGCGCTCTCGACGATTTCCGGATCCACCTGCTGATTCGTGAAGATGGCGTAGTTGCCCGTGTCGTTGAGCTGCACTCCATCGAGCATCAGCGAGATGCGATTCCCGTCGAAGCTGCGCATGCGGAGGTTGCCACCGCTCGAGCCGTATGGGTCGGAGTTCGTGAAGTTCACGCCGGGCACGAGGTTCAGCGACTGGATCACCGACTGGCCCGCCGCCTGCGTGGCGAGATATTCCGCGGTGATCGTCGTCCGCGATTTCGGCGCGTTTTCGGCCTGGATCAGTCCGCTGATGGATTGCGTGCGCGAGGCGGAGACCGTCACCTCCTGGAGCGTGCCCTCCTCGATGCGCGTCGCTGTGGACTGTGCGAATGCCGAAGTGCCGGCCGCCAGCAGCGTGGCAGCGGTCGCGAATCGAATCGTGAGGTGTTGCATCTGTGCGTCCTTCGTTCATCACGGCGCCCACGATGAAACAGGAACACGTGATGCGTCCCTGCTCGTAGCGCTGATCTTGTGCCGCTAATTTCAGCGGTCGTTTGTGTTAGTTGTATGTCAGCGGCCGTTGCATGCGAGCAACGTTTGACGCCAGCGGGAGGTGTTCAGACGTTTTTCGAGTGGCGCGCAAGGACAAGCGTGAACGCATCTGGCAGGAGGTCGGCTGCAGTCGTCTGCGTTCGATCACCGTTCAGATTTGCTCGAATGACGATGAGCTGCGGGCCCCCAAGCTCGAGCATCACCTGTCGACATGCACCACAAGGGGACACGGGCGCCTCACAATCGGCCACGACTGCGAGGTGCGTGAGATCGCCAGCATGGCAGCCGGCAGTAATCGCCGAGAACATCGCCGTGCGTTCAGCGCAATTGCAGAGGCCGTATGACGCGTTCTCGATATTGCAGCCGGCGAAGATCTGCCCGTCGCGCGTGAGCACGGCGGCGCCCACCTGGAAATTCGAGTAAGGCGCATACGCGCGAGCACGCGCATCGCGTGCGGCACTGATCAGGTTGTCGATTTGCGAGGCCATGATCTCATCCTCCTGCGGCCAGGAACGCTCCGGCGATCGTCGCGCTCGCGAGATTCGACAATGTAGCCGCCGCGACTACACGCAAACCATAGCGAGCCACTTCTGAACGCAGCTCCGGAGCGACGGCTCCGAAGCCACCCGCGAGGATCGCGATTGACGACAGGTTCGCAAACCCGCAGAGCGCGAAAGAAACGATGATGATCGTCTTCGGGTCGAGTGCAGTCAGACCTGCAGCCGCGACCGCGGCAGGATCCGTCAAATACGGCGCGAGGTTCGCGTAACCAACGAACTCGTTCAGGATGAGCTTCTGTCCGATGAGGTTGCCCGCGATATCCGCGTGTTCCCACGGCACGCCGATGAGCCAGGCGAGCGGTGCGAACACGTAGCCCATCAGCGTTTCGAGATTGAGCGTCGGATAGCCGAACCACCCGAGCACCCCGCTCACGATGCCGTTCAGAAGCGCGATGAGACCGATGAATGCGATGAGCATCGCGCCCACATTCACGGCAACGCGCAGCCCGACCATGGCTCCCGCCGCGGCGGCTTCGATCACATTCGCCGATGGGCGCTCCTCGAAATGCACGTGGCCCACCGTGATCGGACTCGGCTCGACCGTTGGATAGATGATCTTGGCGAACAGCAGCCCGCCCGGAATCGCCATGAACGACGCGGCGATCAAATATTCGAGCGGCACACCCAGGCCCGCGTAACCGGCGAGTGTCGAGCCGGCAACCGCCGCCATGCCGCTGGTCATGATCGCGAACAGCTCAGCGCCGCGGAGCTGTTTGGCGAAGGGCCGTAGCGCTGCCGACATTTCGCTTTGCCCAAGGAAGATCGTCGTCACCGCAGAGAAGGATTCGATCCGGCTCACGCCGACGAGCTTCTGCATCAGCACGCCGAGCCCCACGATGATCCAGCGCATGATGCCGAGGTGGTACAGCACCGCGATGAGCGCGGACACATAGATGATGGCCGGCAGTACGCGGAAGGCAAACACAAACGCCGTGTCGCCGAACAGCTCCGCCATCTTCGCGCTCACGAGCCCGCCGAACAGGAACTCGATGCCGCGGTTACCGTAGTCGATGACGTGATTGACGGCGGTTGCGGCCGCCCCGAGCGCGATCCGCCCCCAAGGCACGAATAGCACGAGCCCGCCGATGGCGATCTGCGTGCCCAGCGCCGCGAGCACCACGCGCGCCCGAATGGCCCGACGGTTCTGTGACAGCGCAACCGCGATTGCGATCAGCACAACGAGGCCGATCAGCCCACGCACGATGTCCGTCATGCGGCCGGATCATTCCAGACAAGATCGGCCCCAGCAACAAAAAGGCCGGCGTGGGATGCCACGCCGGCCTGTTCATCGACTCGAAGGTCGTCGCTGCGCTCAGTGAGCGGGCACGACGTCCTTCACACCGCGGCGACCGTTACGCCGCGTACTTTTGCCATCGGCTGCTTCCGCAGGTATCGGTGTGGGCTGATGAGTCAGCGCCACCTGCAACACCTCGTCGATCCAGCGCACGGCCTTGATCTCGAGATTGCCCTTGATGTTGTCGGGAATCTCGACGAGATCCTTCTGGTTCTCGTCCGGGATCAGCACCGTCTTGATGCCGCCGCGGTGAGCGGCCAGCAGTTTCTCCTTCAGGCCGCCGATCGGCAGCACTTCGCCACGAAGCGTGATCTCGCCCGTCATCGCGACATCCGAGCGCACCGGAATCTTCGTGAGCGCCGAGACCAGCGCCGTGCACATGCCGATGCCCGCGCTCGGCCCATCCTTCGGCGTGGCGCCTTCCGGAATGTGCAGGTGGACGTCGTGCTTCTGATAGAACTCCTGCTCGAGGCCGAGCACTGAAGCACGGCTGCGAACCACGGTCATGGCCGCCTGGATGGACTCCTGCATCACCTCGCCGAGCTGGCCGGTGTGCTGGAGCTTGCCCTTGCCCGGAACCACCGCGGCTTCGATCGACAGCAGCTCGCCGCCGACTTCCGTCCACGCGAGGCCCGTGACCTGACCGACGCGGTTCTGGTCCTCCGCCTTGCCATAGCGGAAGCGCCGCACGCCCAGGAACTTGTCGAGGTTCTTCGGCGTGACCGAAACGCTCTTCTGGTCCTTGCTCTGCATGAGCATCTGCTTCACGGCCTTGCGGCAGATCTTCGCGATCTCACGCTCGAGGCTGCGCACGCCGGCTTCGCGCGTGTAGTACCGCACGATGTCGAGCAGCGCCGCATCCGTGACTTTCAGCTCGTCTTCCTTGACGCCGTTGTTCTTCATCTGCTTCGGCAGCAGGTAGCGGCGCGCGATGTTCATCTTCTCGTCTTCCGTGTAACCGGGCAGCCGGATGACTTCCATGCGATCGAGCAACGGCGGCGGAATGTTCAGGCTGTTGGCCGTGCACACGAACATCACTTCCGAGAGGTCGAGATCGACCTCGAGGTAGTGGTCGTTGAACGTGGTGTTCTGCTCCGGGTCCAGCACTTCGAGCAGCGCAGCCGAGGGGTCACCGCGGAAGTCCATCGACATCTTGTCGACTTCATCCAGCAGGAACAGCGGATTGTGGACCGCGGCCTTCGACATGTTCTGCACGATCTTGCCGGGCATGGAGCCGATGTACGTGCGGCGATGGCCGCGGATCTCGGCCTCATCGCGCACGCCGCCCAGTGACATGCGCACGAACTTGCGGTTCGTGGCGCGCGCAATGCTCTGCCCGAGCGAGGTCTTGCCGACGCCCGGCGGACCGACGAGGCACAGGATCGGGCCCTTGATCTTGTCGACCCGCTGCTGGACGGCGAGATACTCGACGATGCGCTCCTTGATCTTCTCCAGCCCAAAGTGATCTTCGTCCAGCACCTTCTCGGCCCGGGCGATGTCCTTGATGATCTTGGTGCGCTTCTTCCACGGCACTTTCACGAGCCAGTCGATGTAGTTGCGCACGACGGTGGCCTCGGCCGACATCGGCGACATCATCTTCAGCTTGTTCAGCTCGCTCGTGGCCTTCTCGCGGGCTTCCTTCGGCATGCCCGCTTTCTGGATCTTCTGCTCGAGCTCGGTGATCTCGTTGCCGCCCTCGTCCATCTCGCCGAGCTCTTTCTGAATGGCCTTCATCTGCTCATTCAGGTAGTACTCGCGCTGGCTCTTCTCCATCTGGGCCTTCACGCGCCCGCGGATGCGCTTCTCGATCTGCAGCACGTCCATCTCGCCTTCGATGGCGACCAGGATGTGCTCGAGACGCTTCTTGATGTCGAGGATCTCGAGCACCTTCTGCTTCTCGGGGAGCTTCAACGACATGTGGGCGGCCACCGTGTCGGCCAGGCGCCCCGCATGCTCGATGCCCGCCAGTGCCGTCAGCACTTCCGGCGGCACCTTCTTGTTGAGTTTCACGTACTGCTCGAACTGCGAGATGACCGAGCGGCCGAGCACGTCCATCTCGCGCTCGTCATACGCTTCGACATCGGGCATCAGCACGACGTCCGCCGAGTAATGCTCGCCGGCGTGCAGGCGTTCGATGCGCGCCCGGTCCACGCCTTCGACGAGCACCTTCACGGTGCCGTCCGGAAGCTTTAGCAACTGGAGGATGGTGGCGACCGTGCCGATGCGGTACAGATCGTCGGCCTTGGGATCGTCTACATCCGCCTGTTTCTGCGCGACCAGCATGATGCGCTTGTCAGCACGCATGGCCACGTCGAGCGCCTGGATGGATTTTTCTCGCCCGACGAAGAGCGGAATCACCATGTGCGGGTAGACCACCACGTCCCGCAACGGGAGCACGGGAACGCTCTCGATGCCGGGAGAAGGGGTCGTCACACTGGTGGAAGATGGGTCGGACACGCTGAAGCCCTCGCTACAGTGAAGTAAACGGCTTCAGGTGCGAGCCGAAGCCGACTACGCGTGCTGGGTAGTGTAACGGGAAATAAGGATTATCGACCCGCGTTTCAACGACGTGAGTCGCGGAAACACGACGGGCCTTTCTTTAGAGAGAGGGAATCGAACCCGCGTCAGTGATGGTTCGTGCCCGAAACGCGGCGCGGCGGCTGCGCTTCATCCTCGGACTTGTAGACGATGTACGGCTTGGTCGAGCCTTCGATCACCGTCTCGTCCACCACGACCTTGGCCACGTTCCGCATGCTCGGCAGCTCGTACATGGTCTCGAGCAGCACGTTTTCGAGAATCGTGCGCAGGCCGCGCGCTCCCGTCCGCCGCTGCATTGCCCGTGTTGCCACTGCTCTGAGAGCGTCGTCACGGAACTCGAGCTCCGCACCTTCCATGTCGAAGAGCCGTCGGTACTGCTTCGTCAGCGCGTTCTTCGGCTCGGTGAGAATCGAAATCAGCGCGGCTTCGTCGAGCTCGTCCAGCGTCGCAACGACCGGTAATCGTCCAACGAACTCGGGGATGAGGCCGTACTTGATGAGATCTTCCGGCTCCACGTCGTGGAACAGGTCGCTTCCATGCGGGCGCGAATCGACCGAGCGCACATCGGATGTGAACCCGATCCCACTCTTCTGCGTGCGGTTGAGAATGATCTTCTCGAGGCCGGCAAAGGCGCCGCCGCAGATGAAGAGAATGTTTGCAGTGTCGACCTGCAGGAATTCCTGCTGCGGGTGCTTGCGGCCACCCTGTGGCGGGACGGAGGCGATCGTGCCTTCGATAAGCTTCAGCAACGCCTGCTGCACGCCCTCACCCGACACGTCGCGCGTGATCGACGGGTTGTCGGACTTGCGCGAGATCTTGTCGATCTCGTCGATGTAGACGATGCCGGTCTGCGCCTTCTCGACGTCGTAGTCGCACTTCTGCAGGAGCTTCTGGATGATGTTCTCGACGTCCTCACCGACGTAGCCCGCTTCGGTGAGCGTCGTCGCATCGGCGATGGTGAACGGCACGTTGAGCAGCCGGGCCAGCGTTTCGGCGAGCAGCGTCTTGCCACAGCCCGTGGGGCCGATCAGCAGGATGTTGCTCTTGGCAATCTCGACGTCGTCCTTGGAACGGGTGCCGGAGCCACTGCGCGTCTGCAATCGCTTGTAGTGGTTGTACACGGCAACGGAGAGCACTTTCTTGGCGCGCTCCTGGCCGATCACGTACTCATCCAGGACCTTCTTGATCTCGTGGGGCTTCGGGAGCTTGTCGCGGGCGCGCTCGGCGCGGTCTTCCAGCTCCTCGCGGATGATGTCGTTGCACAGCTCTACGCACTCGTCGCAGACGAACACGGATGGGCCGGCGATGAGCTTGCGCACCTCATGCTGACTCTTTCCGCAGAAGGAGCAGTAGAGAAGCTTGCCGTCATCGTGCCGGCCGCGGGAGTCTTCGCTCATCGATCGCCCTCGTGCAGCACCGTTTCCTCAGAGCAAGATCGGTGCCTTGGCTTGTGCGTCAGTTTTATAGCACGCGCCGGGGAGCCTAAGCAAAACACTCCCCGACACGTAACTCGTTGTGTGGCGGGGACTTGTACGTATCCGTGCACTATTTCCCCGGAACGGTGACCGCGATCTCGCCACGGTTTGCCAATATCCTGTCGATCAGTCCATAGCCCACGGCATCGTCCGCCGACATGAAATTGTCGCGGTCGGTATCTTTCTTGATCTGCTCGACGCTCTGGCCCGTGTGCTTCGCCAGTATTTTGTTGAGTCGGTCACGGGTGTAGAGCATTTCCCTCGCGTGGATTTCCATGTCCGCCGCCTGGCCCTGAAAGCCACCCAGCGGTTGATGGATCATCATCCGTGCGTGCGGCAGGCCGTAGCGCTTGCCCTTGGTGCCGCCAGCCAGCAACACCGCGCCCATGCTGGCCGCCTGGCCGATGCAGATGGTGCTGATGTCGCATTTCACGAACTGCATGGTGTCGTAGATCGCGAGCCCGGAGCTCACAACGCCGCCGGGTGAGTTGATATAGAGCGAGATGTCCTTGTCCGGGTTCTCGGACTCGAGGAACAGCATCTGGGCAACCACGATGTTCGCCATGTAGTCATCCACCGGACCGACGATGAATATCAGGCGATCCTTCAGCAGCCGGGAATAAATGTCATAAGCCCGCTCGCCGCGCGCCGTCTGCTCGACGACGATGGGGACCAGGTTCAGTGCTCGCTCGTTCATGTCTTTGACCCTCAGGCGCCTGCCGGCGCGCCTCCGCCCGTCTGGTTCTGACCGAAACCCGTTAGTTCGCTGAAACTGAGCGGTCGTTCAGTCACTTTGGCCCGCCCCAGTACCCAGTCGACGACCTGGTCTTCGAGCACGGCCGATTCGATCTGACGCATCGCGTCAGCGTTTTGCAAGTAGGCCCGTCTCACTTCCTCAGGATTCGGGTACTGGGCCACGAGATCCGCGAGACGCCCCTGCACGCGCTCGCGATCGACCTTGAGGCTCTCAGTGCGGACGATTTCGCCAAGCAAAAGGCCCAGCGCCACGCGCCGCCGCGCCGGCTCCTCGAAGGTCTGCGCCGGCGGGAGCTGGCCCGGATCGGTGATGTTCGCCCGTCGCGCCATGTCCAACTGCAGCTGCTGTATCTGTTCCTCGATGAGTGCGCGCGGCACGTCAAAGGAGTTGTTCCGGTAGAGAGCCTCCAGGACCTGGCCCCGCATCCGGTTGCGGACGAGGTCGTTCATCTCCCGGGTCATGCTCTGGCGCACCTCGGCGCGCAGCGCCTCGATCCCGCCTTCCTTCACACCGAAGGCCTGCACGAACTCCTCATCCACCACGGGCAGGGACTGCTCCTCCACCTTTTTGACATCCAAACGGAACTCGGCGTTCTTGCCAGCCAGCTCCTTGTTGGGATGCTCGGCGGGGAATGCAACGGCGACCGTGCGGCTTTCGCCCGCGGCCGCGCCCTTGACCCCCTGCTCGAGCTCCGTCATGACCCGGTTTGAGCCGATGATGAAGGTGACATCCTTCCCATCCCCGCCCTTGAGCGGCTCGCCGGCCACGGTGCTCGTGTAGTCAACGGTCACACGATCCGTGTCCTTGGCGGCCCGTTCCACGACGGTGAACACGGGGCGCTGCCGGCGCATGCTCTCGATCATCGCGTCGATGTCTGCCTCGGTGACTTCCGCGGTCGGCTTCTCGACCGCGATGGCGTCCACGGGCTGCACCTTGATCTCGGGAAGCACCTCGAATGTGGCGGCGTACTTGAGGTCCGCACCCGGGTCGACCGCAATGGGCTCGATACGGGGGTTGGCTGCCGGGTTGAGCTTCTCCTGCGTGAGCGCCTCGGCATAGCTCGACCGGATGAGGTCGCTGATAACCTCACCGCGCACCTGGTCCCCGTACTGGCTCTTGATGACCGCGTACGGCGCCTTGCCCGGACGGAAGCCCTTCAGGCGCGCCGTGCGCGAGATCTGCTTGAGGCGCTGCTCGACTTCCGTCGTCACGCGCTGCGCCGGGACGGCCACTTCGAGACGTCGCTCGAGACCGGAAGTGGCGGTCAGAGATACCTGCATCGTTCAATCCTCGAATCGAAAACCCGGTCACGGGCCGGAAACTGTTTGGAAGCTGGTGCGAAAGGAGAGACTCGAACTCTCACGGGTTACCCCGCCGGCTCCTAAGGCCGGTGCGTCTACCAATTCCGCCACTTTCGCACGGGCCGCGCGTGCACCGTCGCGCGCCGCCCCGTGTAGCGGTGTGGCCGTGCGACGGGGCGCAGGATTATAGCCGAAGGGGTTCTCAGCGACGCGTTGTCGGCGAGCGAGGCAGGCGGTTCAGCAGCGCTTCCAGTTTCCGCACCTGATCCTGCAGTGGATCTCCTACCGATCGCTGCAGGAGGGTTGCGATGTCGGAATCGATATCGGCGTTCTGGTGACGGAGCGCGCTCACCGCGACAGTAATCGCGGACTGCAATCCCTTCAGCCGCGCGATGACCTCCTGCAGCTCGGCGCGGACCGGACGGATCGATTTTTCGCTGACCATCTCGCACCTCTCCCTGGACGCTTGAGGCGCGAGCCGCTCCAAGGCTCGCGTACGTCGGGACACGCTACGTCATATTCGTACGATGTGCAATATTTTCGTGCCCTGTTCTGGTAATTTCGTGCCGGCCGGGCTACATTCGTCGCGTATGCTCCAGGACGGAAAACCGCTTACGCCTGCTGTACCAGACGGATTTCCCGCGCGTCTCCGTCAGGTCCTCAATTCGTACGGAAGTACGAGCGCGCTGGCGCGGGAAATCCACCGATCCGAAGGGGCCGTGCGAAAGTGGCTGCGCGGGCAGTCCGAGCCCGCGGTCTCGGACTTGCGGAGCATCTGCGAGGTCACGGGAACGAACGTCGAATGGCTGGTCATGGGGCGCGGCGAGCAAACCCACATGGCGGTGTTCGAGCCGCCCAGCTCGGCGGGTTCGGGGGATGCACCGCTCGCGCCGCTCGACTACAAGCTCATGGATGCCGTGGTCTTCGCGATCAGGCTCGAGCCGAAGCTGGCGGGTACGCCGGTCTCGCCGGAGAAGTGCTCGTCCATCCTGAGCACGGTGTACAACATGTCGCTCGTGACGAAACGGGTGGATCGCGAGGGCGCCGAGCGCGTCATCGCGCTGACCGCCTGACCTGACGAGCTGAAGACGAAGGAATTCGAGTTCGAATGGTCTTGTTTAATCTGCAGTGGGCTATTGTCCTGGCCGCCGCGACGCTCGCCGCCGAGCCCACCTCCGAGTCCGCCTCCCCGCAACCCGATGCCATCGCCACCTGCCGCGCGCTGCGCACGGACCAGGAGCGGCTCGCCTGTTACGACAGGCTGTTCGGCGCGCCGGAAGGTGCGCTGGTGGAACAGACGCCCTCGCCGCCCGCGCAACCCGTGGCCGTGCGCCAGAGCGACTCGCTCCTCAATCAGCGCTGGGAGCTGACGGAGGATCAGAAACAGGGAACGTTCCGCGTCGCGCCCCACAAGCCGGTCTACATCCTCGCGGCTTTCCACTCGAGCAGCACCAACGACGAGCCGAACAGCCCGAGCGAGGATCACAGCGTGGACTCGCCGCTCGACATCCGGCCGACCGAAACGAAATTCCAGATCAGCCTGAAGAGCAAGCTGTGGGAAGACGTGCTCGGCCAGCCCGCGGATCTCTGGTTCGGGTACACGCAGTCCTCACGCTGGCAGCTCTACAACGCCAACGAATCGCGGCCCTTTCGCGAGACCGACTATGAGCCTGAGCTCATGCTCACCGCCCGCCTGCCGCAGTTTTCGCTGCTGGGGTGGGATGCGCGTGTCGCTGGCCTCTCCTTCACGCATCAATCGAATGGCCGCCAGATACCCCTGTCGCGGAGCTGGAATCGCGTCATCGCGCAGGTCGGTTTCGACCGTCCCGGCTGGAGCGTCATGGTGCGTCCCTGGTGGCGCGTGCACGAAGACCCCTCGAGCGATGACAACCCGGATATCGAGGACTATCTCGGTCGCGCCGAGCTTCTGATCACGCGCAACGTGCGCGGCCACGAGCTCTCGGCGATGTTCCGCCATTCGCTGCGCACGGGGGACCGCTCGCACGGCTCGATCGAGCTCAACTGGGCATTTCCGATTCATGGAGAGCTCAAAGGGTATCTCCAGTATTTCGGTGGCTACGGCGAGAGCCTTGTCGATTACAACCACACGGCGAACTACGTGGGCCTTGGCGTCTCGCTCATCGAGTGGTACTCGCACACCGCGGAAACCACGAGCAACTGAGCAGCGGCCACGCCGGGATTCTTGCGGCATCTGCGTATTCCTTGCTCACGCCGCGTTGGCGAGAGTCCCGCCGCTTTCGAACGCGGCCCGGTGCTCACTGAGAGTCCAGACGTTCGTCAGGGTCGAAAAATGGCACTAACGGCGGGCATCGGGTCGTTTTTCACGAAGCTGGCGAATACGCGCTTCATCGCATTCACCCTCGCCACATAAGTGCGCACACTGTGGTCGCCGCATCGCTGGCCGCCACTCGAACGAAATCCACGGCGCACGTAGAGATTCCCTGCTCCGGCACCGCACAGGTGAATGACTGCCGCCAGGTTCTGCCTTCTTTCCAACGATGCCGACTTCACGCCGTTGCGTTTGAGCGTGCTTTCCACCGCGCGATCGAGGTACGCGGAAGTGAGCTCGACCGAGTGGCTCGGAATCACGCGCATGTAGAGCCAGTTGAACCAGCAGGACTTCCAGTCGTCCCACGGTCCGTCGTTCACGACCACGTGATCGTGGATGCAGAAACGGCGCGCCTGCTCGAACGTGCCGTCGGTGATCTGGTACATCCCCACCGCACTCGAAGCCGGGCGATACACCTCGAACGGCTGCATGCGCCATGACCAGCGCCAGTACGTGCGCACGATGGGATTGCCCGAACCCTCCACCTGCGCCAGCGCGGCGAGCAACTCCGGCGTCATCACGCTCGTCGAGTGGCGGCGGAAGATGGTTTCGTAGGCGTCCCACGTTTCGGTGGGTGTCTTGTAGAGCACGCCGCTGACCGGGAAGAACAGCTCCGTGGGCTTGCGCACGACCTGGTAGATCCAGTTCACGGCGAGCCATAGCGTGACGATCCCGACTGCACCGACGAAGAACTGCACGGGAACCGGCGCCTTGCGAAACGCGCGCCACCAGCGCCGCCATACGCGGCCGCTCGGCAGATAACGAGTGAAGCGACTGCGACGGCGCGCGCTCCGTCGCGCGCGACGAGCGAGCGCAATCATGTTGGAGTGGACGTTACCGCGGCTCGTACACGTTGGCGACTGAAAGGAAGATCGCGCAGGCGTTTGCCGGTTGCATTGGCAATCGCATTGGCCAGCGCCGCCGCTGCGGGCCCCTGCGCGGCCTCGCCGGTACCGAGAAACGGCGCGCCCGGCCGCGGCACGACGTGAACCTCGATGCTGTCGGGCACCGACGGGAATCGCAGGATCGGGTAGGTGGACCAGTCGATGCTCGTGATGCGAGTGTCGTCGAACGAGACGGACTCGAACAGTGTCCAGCTCATCGACTGCAGGATGCCGCCCTCGATCTGGTTGCGAATGCCGTCGGGGTTGACGATCTCGCCGCTGTCCACCGCCGCGACGGCACGCGTCATGCGCACGCGCCCGGAGTCGCGCTCAACCTGCACTTCCACGGCGACGGCACAATACGCAGCGAGATTCTTGTAGCGCGCAAACGCGAAGCCGCGTCCCCGATCGCGTGGCATCGCCTTGGGCGACCAGCCGAACCGTTGCGCCGCCGTGGTGATCACATCGCGAGCACGCGGGTCCTGCATGTGCCGCAATCTGAATTCGACCGGATCCGCGGCCGCCGCAATGGCCAGCTCATCCATGAAGCTTTCGATCGAGAAGACATTCACGTACGCGCCGAGCGCGCGCAGCGCCGACACGCGCACTGGCATGTCCCGAAGGAAATGCCACACGACGTGCTTGTTCGGAATCGAGTAGAGCGGGATCGCATTCCGGTCGCCGCTCCCCTCAGGCGCGATTCGCACGGCAGCCGGTGGCGCGGTGAACGGCGTCGCGATATGCCGGGCTGCGAGCAGATTGCCAGCCGGGCCGGGCCGCGTGGCGTGCGGGTTGCTCCAGAGCTGATAGTCCCACGCCGCTATCGTCCCTGTTTCGCTGAGTGTCGCGCGCACCTTCGTGACCATCGCGGGCCCATATGGCTCCCACGCGTGCTCCTGCTCGCGCATCCATTGAACGCGAACCGGGCGGCCTGGCAGCGCGCGCGCCAGCAACGCGGCATCTGCAGCCGCGTCATCTGCGCCGTTGTGGCCGTAGCAGCCGGCGCCTTCCAGGTGGATGCAATGAACCTTGTCCTGCGGCAGCTTCAGCATTTCAGCGATTGCCGCGCGATCGGGAAACACACCTTGCGTGTGCGTCCAGATGCTCATCGTGCCGTTTTCGAAAAGCGCCACAGCGCAGGAGGGCCCGATCGACGCGTGAGCCTGATAAGGCCGAGTGTAAGTCGCTTCGAGCGTGCGACCTGAAGCAGTCGGCCCTTTCTGATCGAGAACGAGCGCGTCCTCTGCGGGCAGCTTCATGATGAAGGATGGCAGATCGCGCGTCGCCGGTAACGTCGGCTGCTCCTGCCAACGCGCAGCCGCCGCGAGCTGTCGCATTGCCTGCACCGCCTGAAACTCGGTCTGCGTGATCACCGCGAGGAAATTTCCATCGCGCACGAGCTTCAGTACGCCCGGCAGCTTTTCGACTGCCTCTGCGTTGACGTGTAGCAGTCGCGCGGCCGGGCTGGGCGGACGCACGACTCGCGCATGGGCCATGTTGGGCAACCGCAAGTCATGCACGTAAGCCGCTCCGCCCGTGACCTTCGCAGGAATGTCCACGCGCTTCATCGGCGTGCCCATGACTGTGAAGTTGGCGGGGTCCTTTAGCTTCGAACGCGGTTGCGCAGTCACGTGAAGCAGCTCACCCGACACGAGCTCACCGTACTTCACTGCGTGGCCGTCGTCCCCTACGACCTGCCCGTTCCGTGCTTTCAGCGCGCCGGCATCGAGATTCCAGCGGCGCGCAGCCGTGGCGATGAGAATCTCGCGCGCCTGTGCAGCGGCGTGCCGAATCGCCGCACCGCTGTCCTGAATGGAGCGGCTTCCAGCCGTGTAGCCTTCGTTCGGTGTGCGCGCGGTGTCCGCAGTGACGAGCTGAATGGTCTCGGGCAACACCTCCAGCTCTTCCGATACGATCTGGATCAGCGCCGTGCGGATTCCCTGCCCCAGCTCCGCCTTGCCCGTGAACACCGTGACCGCATTGCTCGCGTCGATGCGGATCCAGGCATCGAGGAACGGCGTGGCGCCGAGATTGGCGGGTAATCCTTCTTCGGCGGCGGCCGCGACGGCTTCGAGCCCACGCGACAGGAGCGAGAAACTCACGACCAACGCGCCACCGCCCCGGATGAATCCGCGGCGACTGATGACATTGGATTCCACGACGGACATCAACCGGTCCCCGTTTCCGCCGCGGAGGGCGCCGAGCCGCGCATCAGCTCGCCTGCTCTCAGCACCGCGGCGATGATGCGCATGTGCGTGCCGCATCGGCAGAGATTGGGCTCCAGAGCAGCGCGGATATCTTCGACGGAAGCATCCGGCGACTTCAGCAGCAACGCATGCGCACGCATCATCATTCCGGGAATGCAGTAGCCACATTGCGCGGCCTGCTTCTCGATGAAGGCTTGTTGCATGGGACCCGGCTGCTCGATGGTCCCGAGACCTTCAACCGTGACGATCTTGCGACCCTTGAGCAGCATGATCGGAGTGACGCACGAAAGAACCGGCTTGCCATCGACCACGACCGTGCATGCGCCACACTGGCCCAGCCCGCAGCCGAACTTTGCGCCGTTCAGCTGCAGATCGTTGCGCAGAACGTAGAGCAGAGGTGTTTGGGGATCCGCGGCGATCTCGTGCGTGCTCCCGTTGATGTCGAGCGTCACGGCCACGAGTCGCCCTCCTCGTGCAGCGCTTCGCGCGCGGCCTCGATGTCCTCGGCAACGTCCGGCCACGGCGCCTCGTCGCTGAAGCGGGCCCGCAGGTACTTCAGCAGCGCTGCGAGCTGCTCGTCGCTGATGGCTCCGTCGAAGCCGGGCATGATGGGGGCACGCTCGCTGTCCGCTCCGTGCAGGCCATGCAGCGTCACGTTGATGATGTTGCGAGGATTGGGCGCATTCACCGCGGCGCTCAACGAGAAGTCGATGCCACCGTATGGCAATGGGCGCGCGCCGTCATGACAGGCGGCGCAGGCGCTCTCGTAGATCGTGGCGCCGAGCTGATTCGGCTCTTCTGCCTGCGCCTCGGCAGACCTGGCAGGCGGCGGTGTCTGCGCTTTCATTTGCGACACCACGTAAGTCGCAATGGCTCGCACATCGCTCTCACGCGCGTCGGCGAGACTGTTCGTGACGTCAGTCATGGGACCACGCGAGATGCCGTGCCTGGCATGCCATCCCTGGCGCAGATAGAACGCGAGGCTCTCGACGTCCCAGGCGACGGGCGCCGGTGAGCTGCGGTCGAGCGCATAGGCATTCCATCCCTCCACCTCTCCGCCTGCCAGCGCCTGCTTCTTCTTTTCCGCGCCCAGAGCGTTGCGCGGAGTGTGGCACGCCCCGCAGTGGCCGACACCTTCGACGAGATACGCCCCGCGATTCCAGGCCGCATCGTGGCGCGGGTCCGGCTGAAATCGCCGCTCGCGGAAGTAAATGGCCTTCCAGGCGACGAGCAGCTCGCGGAGGTTGAGCGGAAACGTCAGTTGATTCTCGGGAGTCGTCGCCCGCACCGGCTCGCGCGTCATCGAGTACGCGTAGAGCGCACGCGCATCGTCACCCGAAAGCTTTGTGAAATGATCGTAAGGGAATGCGGGGTAGAGATGCTCGCCTTCGCGGTCCACCCCTGCCTGCAAGGCGCGGACGAATGCGCGCTCGGACCAGGTACCGATGCCGCTGATCGGATCGGGGGTTATGTTCGTCGAGTAAATGATGCCGAAGGGCGTCGAGAGGGCGCGGCCACCGGCGAACAGCCGGCCGCCACGGGCCGTATGACAGGCGGCACAGTTACCGATTGCAGCGAGATTCGCGCCTCGCGCGACCACTGCGGGATCGAATGAGCTCGCCTGCGGGGCCTCGATTGGATGGATAGCGGGACGCGCCGCCCACGCGGCAAAGCTGGCGATCAGCACCACCAGAATGAGCATCACCCAGGTGAGAGCGCGCGTGTGCTTCAACGACGCAGGTTTCCTCATCAACTGGAAAAAAGTCGCCTGCGGCGCTTTTTTCGAGACCCTACACGAGCGCCGGCGGCAAAAAGCGTGGTTTTTGCCGCCTGCTCCTTCGCGTAGCTACGCCCGCGCCCACCATCACTAGCGCCAGTACGTCGTTCGCTCGTAATGGCGATAGAGGAGCTGCTCGTAGTCGCGGGACGGGGGTGCGCTCGGGTCGTAAGCGGGACTCTGCTTGATCCGGTCTGCCGGCACGTCCATTGTGAGCTTGCGTTGAGCCCAGTCGAAATGATTGACCCAGTCCGGGGCAACGAGCACCGGCGGCCCGGGCCACCAGTTGCGCGTATCGATCAGCAGGTAGCGGATCGTCCACGTTTCCGGCTCGATCAGCATGTCCTCGAGGTGCCCAAACGTGTCGTCGCGCGCGCGGATGTGACAGCCCAGAGCGGCCTTGGTGCTGCGGGGACCCGGAATATCCGCTGTGTCGTCCGGTCGGGACGGCGCTTCGTCCACCTGCTCCTGCAACAGTCCCACGCGCAGCTTCTGGTTCTCGACCTCCATCTCGCGAACTGCGCCCACCGGCACGAGCACCTTGCGCCCACCCACGATGTTCCGCGTGTTCACGATCAGGTCCGCGAGCGTCCAGCTTTCCTCATCGAAGCGGGAGTCGACGAGCGTGCCCGCCGGGCCGTCGCTGGCGTCCACGTTGAACGTATTCAGGGTTTTCACGTTGAGCAACATCGACTGCTAAACGTTGCCTGCGCGCGGGAGTTCCGTGATGGCGTGGGCCCGGGCGTAGCTACGCGGCGAGGCAGGCGGCAAAAGTCGCGCCTTTTGCCGCCGGTGTCCGTGTAGGGTCTCGAGAAAAGCGCCGCAGGCGACTTTTCTCCAATTAATTAGAACAGCTCCACGTCGCCGCCGCTTTCTACCTTTTCCTTCTCCGTGAGCTCGCCCGCAGCAACCAGCTCTTCGTACTCGCGCACGTTATTGCGGCCATTGCGTTTCGCGTAGTACAGAGCCGCGTCGGCTCGTTCGATGCAGGTGGCCGGCACATCCTGCGGCCGAACCTGCGTGTAGCCGAGACTGATGGTGACGTGCCCGAGCTGCGGAAACGTGTGGCCATCGACGGCGGCGCGCACTCGCTCGAATGCCGAATGTGCCCCGGCCGTCGTCACCTCCTCCAGCACGATGACGAATTCCTCGCCACCGAAACGGAAGAGCTGATCGCCACCGCGCAGAGTGCGCGTCATGATCTGGCTGACCAGCAGCAACACCTCGTCGCCGAACAGGTGGCCGTGGCTGTCGTTGATGAACTTGAAATGATCGACATCCACGAGCCCGAGCCAGCTCGGCTGTACCGTACTGCCTGCGCTCACGCATTCGCGGAGCGACTGGCACAGCTTCTCGAAGCGGTACTCGAACGTCTTGCGGTTCAGGAGGCCCGTGAGGGTGTCGCGCTCTCCATAATCGAGCAGCGAAAGCTGGTTCTTCAGGATGCGCAGGATCCCGCGCACGAGACTCGCATCGCGCGGCGCCATGGCGCCCGGCATTTCCATTTCGAGGAGGCCCACCACCTCGCGATCGCCTGCGATCGGAAAGACATTGAGCGTGGACCCGTCGGGCTGGGCGACATGAACGTCGTTGCGTTGCTCGACGCAGTCCTGCCAGGCGGGGTTGTCCGACACCGAAGGGAGCTTGCGCAGATCATCGAGAACGTCGGGCCCGACCTCGCCCTGCTCATGCGTGACGCCGACGCGGCGGGCGACGCGCAGCGACTGCGCCTCGCCGATCACGCGATAAAGCGTCACCGCGCGCGCGGCGAGAAACTGCAGCAGGAGCTCCACGATCGAGCGATCGAGCGCATCGCGATCACGATGCGACGTTGTATCGGCCACGCGTTCGATGAGCGTCGGGCTATGCATCGGGTTTGAGACATCCCCTGCGGCGCGCGACAGCCTACCGCCGCGCGGCTCACAGAGCCAGATTTCGCGAGCGACGGCAGTGCGACGGCTAGTCGCCCACGTCGTGGGCCGTACCGTTTCCAGAACTCGGGCCAGCGCAGGCGCGCCGCGAATGCCCCGAAGCGGGGGTCCCGCCGGAATGGCAGCATCTCCGGGAGCCAGAGCGGCGCGAGCGTGCCGCGCATCGCGCCCTTCAGCTCGTACTCGTCGACCATTTCGTTCGCCAGCTCGAAGGCGAGATCGAGCTCTCCGAGCAGCGTCGCCCAGTCGATGAGGAAACTCAGCAACGTGCTCGCGACCGGCCCCAGCGCAAAACCGGCGGGCAGCTCGCGGATCGCCGCGACGCCGGCGGCGCGCTGGAGCGGGTCGCCCAAGGCATCATGAACCTGCCGGATCGCGCGGATCGTACCAGTGTCACGCTGTGGCGGAGGGATCAGCACGAGCAGATGCTGGATGGCCTCCTCGTGCGCACCGGCCCGGCGCGCAGCCTGCGAACGGATATTGGGGACCGGCGGAACGTGCTCGGGAATACCGAGCTGAACCGCGATTGCGGCCCAGCGCAGCGCCTGTATGTCGCGCCCGAGCAGGCCCTGCACGAGCGCCACCACCATGGAGTTCAGGGCATCCGCGGGGGCGAGCTCGTATGCCCGCGGGTACCGGCGTGGTCCGCGCTCATCATTCCTACACGATGTTCGACGGCTCACGGCGACTCACCGTGGCCGGCACCGTTGCGAAGGTCGAGTGGATGAATCCACATGTCTTCATATGGGTGTACGTGCCCAACGCCGAAACTCCGGGCCGCTATGACCTGTACGCGTTCGAGAACGGCTCGACCGCGGCGCTGGCGCGCATCGGCTGGACCCGGACGACGCTGACGCCCGGCCAGAAGATTTCGGTCGAGTACTCACCGCTCAGGGACGGCCGCAAGGGAGGCCATTTCATCCGGGCGATTCATGCGGACGGGACGGTGTCGGCCCTTCAGTCGCAAGCTTGCGTACGGTCGGATCAAAGGCTACGTGGGTCGCGAGATATCCCTCTGCACGCGCTTCGATCGCTCGATCGACCCGACGAACGGCAAGCAGCGCTTCGACATGACGCCACCGGCGGACCTGCCGCCGCCACCGCGCCCTTAGGGAATATTGGGTGCTTTCATGCGCGCACTTACAATAACGCGTCATGAACGCCGCCCACCCAAAGCTCGAGGGATCGCTCTCCGCAGACGACGTACACACGTGCGTACGCGTGTTACGCGCGATCGAAGCGGATCGCTCGCACCTCACCCGGCTCACGCAGGACCAACGGCGCGAGCTCCTGACTCTCGCGGGTCTCGTCGCAAAGCCGGAACGTCACGACCTGGTGAGAATGGCGAAGGCTTTCCGGCGTGCGGAACGCGAGGCTGCGAAGGAGCAGGATCGCAAGGCTATCGAGCAGGCGGGACTTCGCTTGCAGCGTCGCTCGGAGGTCTATGCGCCGCTCTGGCTCGAGCCGCCAAAGCCTGAGGATCTCGCGGAGCGGCCTCGCCTGCATCAGGAGCGCGACTGCTACGTCTGCAAGAAGCCGTTCGCCACGGTACATCGTTACTACGACTCGATGTGCGAAGCGTGCGGCGATCTCAACTATGCCAAGCGCGAGCAGACGGCCGACTTGAGTGGCCACTACGCGCTGGTGACCGGCGCGCGCGTGAAGATCGGTTATCAGGCCGCTCTCAAACTGCTGCGGGCTGGCGCGCACGTGATCGTGACCACGCGCTTTCCGATCGATGCCGCTGAACGATATTCGAAGGAACCGGACTTCGCGGCATTTCGCGAGCGTCTGCAGATCCATGGACTCGATCTGCGGCACACGCCGAGCGTGGAGCTGTTCACGCGATTCTTGCTGGAGCGACTGCCGCGGCTCGATCACATTCTCAACAACGCGTGTCAGACCGTGCGCCGTCCGGCGGGGTTCTTCCGACACCTGCTTGCACGGGAAGCGGAAGCGATTTCCGCGCTTCCGGAAACGTTGCGAGCGCCGCTAGCGAGTCACGACGAGTTGCGCCGTTCGTTGACCGGGCCGCAGTCGATCGCAGTACCAACGGGGCGCGCACCCGGCGAAGGCCTTCTGCATAGCGCTGCTCTTTCCCAACGCCGCTATCTCGATGACGACTTTCGGGATACGGAAGCCCTCTTCCCTGCGCATCGCTACGACGAGGATCGGCAGCAGGTCGATCTGCGGGAGGTGAACAGCTGGCGGTTGCGGCTGCACGAAGTAGAGACACCAGAGCTGCTCGAAGTGCAGCTCGTGAATGCCATCGCGCCGTACATTCTCAACGCGCGGCTGAAGCCGTTGATGATGCGCACGCCGGAGCGTCACAAGCACATCGTGAACGTCAGCGCGATGGAGGGGCAGTTCTATCGCGCCACCAAGACTGACAAGCATCCGCACACGAACATGGCGAAAGCGGCGCTCAACATGATGACGCGCACGAGCGCCCCGGACTTCGTGAAGGACGGCATCCACATGAATGCCGTCGACACGGGCTGGGTGACGGACGAAGACCCTGCCGTGCACGCCGCGCGCAAAGCTGGGCTGGGCTTCGCTCCGCCGCTCGACATCATCGATGGCGCCGCGCGCATCGTGGACCCGATTTTCATGGGGCGACTCACGGGCACGCACCTGTGGGGCCAGTTCCTGAAGGACTACAAGCCCGCGCCGTGGTGAGCGCGCCGCCGAAAGTGGGGCGTGTAAGCTGACTCGAGACAGGTCTCTGCCGGCAGTCCCGCTGCGAGACTGGCCCGATGAGGATCGTTGTCTTCGGTGCAAGCAGGGGCGTGGGCCGCTGCCTGGTCGACCGCGCGCTTGCGGCGGGTCATGAGGTGACGGCGGCATCCCGCAACGGTGCCGCGTGGAACACCGTTCACCATCGCCTTCGCGTCGTGCGCTGTGATGTGCTCAACACCGCCTCGGTCGACCGGGCGATGAAAGGGCACGACGTGGTCTTCGCCACGCTCGGTGCCGACTCCCGCGGTCCCACCAATCTGTACTCGGTGGGCGCGCGCGCAATCGTGCGGGCCATGCAGATGCACGGCATTCGTCGATTCGTCTTCCTCTCCAACTTCGGTGTGCTGGACGAGAAGGCCATCGGCCTTCGCCAGCAGGTCCTCTTACTCCTCGCGCGGCGTGTGTTGCGCCATACGCTCACCGACCATCGGGAAGCACTCGACGTGATTCAGAAGCACGCGGCCGACTGGGTCGCCGTTCGGCCCCTTGCCATGACGAACGACGCGGGCATCGGCCACTATCGGACATCCGTATACGGCCTCCCTCCAGGCGGCACGCACATCGCCCGTGCAGACGTTGCGGACTTCCTTTTGCGGCAAGCGACCGACGACATGTATCTGCGAACAGCACCTGCGATCGCGTACTGAGGCGACGAGTCAGCGCCGCTCGAGAGCGACGGCTCCGTAACCTTTGACGTTGTTGAGCCGCGCGGGAACGCGCTGTCCCTCGCTCATCGCCGTGTTGTAGTTGAGCCTGAAGAGCAGCCCCGCGAACTCGCCCTGCCTGCCATAGAACTGCAGCTCGGCATCCGAGCAGATGTCGTAGCCGGTGTCCGTGCAGCTCACGGACGTGAACGTGGTGCTCGGCGGCTTGCGTCTCACGAGCTCGAAACGGAAATCCGCCTCGACGCCTCGCACCGTATAGCCAATGCGGGCCACAGCCGTGCCGCGCGCGAAATCCACCTGCACGCTCGCACCTCGAATCGGGCCGGGTTCGATGATGTTCGAACGGAAGTTCACTTCGTCGCGCGACGCGATGAACGGCGAGCCGAGCATCGCGTACGTGATCGTGCCTTCGGTGGGTACGGGCGAGGAAGGCGTTCCACCGGCGCGGAGCACGTCGTGGCGAAGGTATTCGCTGGCGGTGATGCCGCCGACGTACGGGTGCGTGACTGTCGCTGCGTAGGAACCGCGCTCCTGCGTTCCTTCGAACCGGCGCACTCGGCCCGGCATCCATAGACCCCAGTAGATGGTGTCGTCTTCAGCTCCGTAGTGAGTGATTGGCCCGGGCGTCAGCAGCGCCAGCGCCGGTTCGCCGCGCGCGATGAGGGCGCGAACCGCCCCTTCCCTGTCCACGGCAAACGTGGAGACGTGATCGCCGAACTCGCCTCCGAGATACGACTGCATGCCCACGCCACATCGCAAGCGGCTTTCGGGCACCAGCAAGGCGAGCGCGGGATCGAGCGGATCGCATTCGAGCTCGAGTCGCGGCAGCACGCCACGCTCCTGTGCCAGAGCTTGTATCGGCAGCCAGGCAACAATCACGCCGACCATGGCGCACGCAAAGGTCCGCATACCCCACCCGTTTCGTCTCGCGAATCACCCGCACCGACTGTACCGACTTTTGGCGATGTCGGCATTTGGCGATGCTTTGACAGTGTGGGATGACAAAAGCACAGTCCGCGCGCGCGACCTGATCTTCCTTCGAATAACGGAGTGGAACTCACATGGATAAGCAGATTTCGCCACGCGACACGCGCGTGGCGCGGGGTCTCCTGCGCGCGCTATTCACACTGACCGCGACGCTGGCCGTCGCGACGGCCTACGCGCAGCGGGCGCCGCAACGAATCATCGTCATGTATCAACCCGTGACCAACGAGCTTGCGACCAACGCCGCGCGCTCGATGACCGCGATGACCGCGCGCTACGGCGTGTCGATGCGAGCGGTCCGTCGGATGCACAACGGCGCCATCGTGATGACGATGGATCGCGAAATGACGGACCGTGACTACAACCAGCTCGTGAGCGAAATCTCCGCCAGCAGCAATGTGGTTTACGCGGAAGCGGACCGGATGTTCAGGAGAACATTCACTCCGAACGACACTTATTACAACTTGCAGTGGCACTACTACGAGACCGCCGGGGGTCTCAATGTGCCCACTGCCTGGGATCTCAGCACTGGTCAGGGAGTCACGGTTGCGGTCATCGACACGGGCTACCGGCCGCACGTCGATCTCGCGGCCAGCATCGTGGGCGGCTACGACTTCATCAGCGACACGTTCGTTTCACGCGATGGGAATCTGCGCGACGCGGATGCTCGTGACCCGGGCGACTGGAACGCCGCTGGAGAATGCGGAGCTGGCATCGGGGCGAGCGATTCGAGCTGGCATGGCACACATGTGGCCGGCACGGTCGCGGCCCGAACCAACAACGCGCGCGGCGTGGCTGGCGTCGCATTCAACGCGCGTGTGCTGCCAGTGCGTGTTCTGGGTCGGTGCGGCGGGTATACGTCGGACATCGCCGATGGGCTGGTCTGGGCCTCCGGTGGCACGGTTGCGGGTGTGCCAAACAATCTGAACCCTGCGCGAGTTGCGAATCTCTCGCTCGGTGGCGGCGGTGCGTGCGGCACCACGATGCAGAACGCCATCAACTCGGCTCGCTCACGCGGCACGGTCGTCGTGGTCGCGGCGGGCAATGAGAATCGGAATGCAGCCAACTCGAGCCCTGCCAATTGCTCTGGTGTCGTCGTCGTTGCCGCGGTCAATCGCAGCGGCGGCCGCGCGTACTACTCGAACTTCGGTTCCGTGGTAGACGTAGCTGCGCCCGGTGGCGCGATGAATGTGAGTACCGGCAATGGCGTGCTATCCACGCTGAACACCGGCACGACTACTCCGGGCAGCGATGCGTACGCGTACTACCAGGGAACGTCGATGGCCACTCCGCACGTGGCCGCGGTGGCGGCGCTCATGCTGTCCGTCAATTCGTCCCTGACGCCTGCACAGATCGAAACCACTCTGCGCAACACGACGCGCGCGTTCCCCGCAACGTGCAGTCAGTGCGGCACGGGCATCGTCAATGCGCGCTCGGCGGTAGTCGCCGCGCAAAGCGCGGCTCGCTGAGTCACAGCGAAGCTTATGAGCTGGCCGCGACACCTTGTCGCGGCCAGACTCGCTCCAGCCTCATCGACCCGGATCGAGGTCGTCGAACTCTACAGGTACGTCTTCGCCGCTCAGGCTGGTGAACGGTGACAGCCGGGATTCGAAGCGCTCGCGCGCGGCAGGGTCCGACATGGCGGCATCGAGGGCGCAGTTGAGCTCGTAGGCGTGCACATCGTAGCCCGCGTCGCGCATTGCCGTACTGAACGCATCGACGTGCGCAGTGCCGGCCTGGTAGACCCAGGGTGCGAAGTCCGGATCGATGTCCTCATTGTCGGGTTCTTCGAAGGACTGCTGGCACCCTGCTACGTTCGTCGCGTGATAGTTCCGGCATGACTGGGGACGCGCCCCATAGATCGTGCAGCGTCCGCCGCTCAGGAACGGACATTTGACGTTGCGCTTCACGCGCTCGCTCTCGTCGAGATTCCTGAGCGCTGTGCTATTCGCCCGAATCTCGGCGTAGACGCGCGTCTTCTCTTCGGCCGTGAAAGTGCGCTCGACGAAATCCAGGATACTGAAGGCCTCGACCGCGCGCACATCGACGGTGAAATAGCAGCACCACGTGCATCCGGCGCGGCAGGCGAGCGTGCCGAAATCGGGCGCGGCAGCGATCCGTTCGTCGTGGCGACGCTGGGAATTCTCCAGTGCGCGCCAAACGCCGTGCGTTCGAATTTCCTCCCGCGCGCGCTCGTACTCCTGCGCGAGGACGCGGCGAATGAAGTCGAGATCGAGAGAAATCTCCATGGGCTATGCCTTCAACGCTCGCGCCACGAACGATTTGGGCACACGAGCGCGCGGCACGTCGTCGTCGAACCAGCTCCGTACATCCTGATCGAGCCCGATGCCGTGCATGTAGTTGTACAGGGCCTTCCTGAGCGCAACGCCCAACACATCGTGATCGACGCCCGTTGCGTCTGTGAAATTGATGTCGTTGTTGGCGAACGTCGCATGCGCGGGCGGATGCAGCGTGACGCCGTAGTGATCCGGATGCTTGCCAACAGGCGAATGCACGGTGCACGTGAAGCGATGGAAGAATCCAGACTGTATGCAACCTGCCGCGAACAACTGGCGCACGTATTCCAGTGCATCGACCGTATCCTGCACCGTTTGTGTCGGGAAGCCGTACATCAGGTACGCATGCACGAGGATCCCCGCGTCGGAGAATGCACGGGTGACGCGGGCAACCTGTGCGACCGACACGCCCTTCTTCATCAAGTCGAGTAGTCGATCCGATGCGACTTCCAGGCCGCCCGTCACGGCTATGCAGCCACTATCGGCAAGCAACTGGCACAGGCTGGCATTGAATGATTTTTCGAAACGGATATTGCCCCACCACGAAATTTCCAGCTTCCGCTCGAGCAGCGCGTTCGCAAGCGACTTCAGCGCCTTGGGTGGCGCCGCTTCGTCGACGAAGTGGAATCCCGTTTGTCCGGTCTCGCGAATCAGGGCCTCGACCCGCTCGATCAGCACATCGGTCCGCGCCAGGTCGTAGCGCGATATGTAGTCGAGGTTCACATCGCAAAAGCTGCACTTCTTCCAGTAGCAGCCGTGTGCAACGGTGAGCTTGTTCCAGCGACCGTCCGACCAGAGACGATGCATCGGATTGAGCATGTCGAGCAGCGACAGATAGTCGTCCAGCGGCAAGCCATCGTAGGTGGGCGTGCCGCTTTCAGAGAACGCGATGCCAGGCTCCTGGCAATCGACGTAGTGAAGCTCGCGTGTATAGGTTCGTACCAGTCGATCGCGTGGCCTTCTGTTCTCCAGATGCTCGACGATCGCGAGCAGCGGGCCCTCGCCAGCGTCGAGCGTGACGAAATCGAAGTAATCGAACACACGCGGCTCGTTCATCGCGCGCAGCTCGGTGTTGCAATAGCCACCACCCAGCACCGTGACGATGGACGGCCGGGTCTGCTTGATGGTCTGCGCTATTCGAAACGCGCCATACACATTGCCCGGAAAGGGCGCGGTGACGAGCACCAATGTCGGCTGGTGTTGCGACAGTGCTTCGAGTGTCAGCGCGTGTAGCGTTGCATCCACCAGCGTATGCGGCGTGTTGAGCGCGTCGTGGAGGTGATCGAACGACGGTTGGCTTGCCGCCAGCGATTCCGCATAACGAACGAATTCAAAACGCGGATCGATCGCGTCGCGAATGACATCGGCCACATCGTTGAGATAAAGGGTCGCAACGTGTTTGGCGCGATCCTGCAACCCCAGCGCGCCGAAAGCCCAATCGAGCGCATCTCCCGCACCGTGCTCGCTGTCGACAAAGTGATTCAGCGACGTGAAGCGTGGGCCTTCGGGCAGGTAACGTCGCGAAGCGATGCGATGCGCGAGGCTCGGGTCCCGGCCTTGCAGAAAGCGGATCGTCGGCGCGATCGTCGTCAGGTAACTCTCGAAATGATTCGCAAAGAAGCGCGTCGCCGGCGTGTGCTGCTTGCGTGAAAGCGTTTCGACCTGCCGATGAATGTCACGCAGCCCATCGACCGCCAGCAAGCGCAGCGCCAGGCCGATCGAGAGATCCATTTGTTCTGCATGCAGACCGCGCGAACGGAGGAATCCAGTGAGATACGCTGTGGACGGATACGGCGTATTCAGCTGCGTCATCGGCGGGATGATGGACAGGATGCGCGTCATGCTCGTCTGTGGCGCATCTAAGTGCTTGATGGAGTGGGTGGCAAAGTGTGGCAGCGTTCAAAAAACCAGGCAATGCGCGTGAACGAAACAGCAGCTTCCGTAGAATGCTCTACCTCGAATCCTGACAGGGACGAATTCAAACCACATATGGATGCCCAGTTCCGTTTCCGCGGCGTGCTCATCCTGACCCTGCTGCTGCTCGCCTCGTGCGGTGGCGGCGGTGGTGACAATCCCCAGCCACTACCGACGCCGATACCCGCTCCATCCGGTCTGAGCTACTCCTCACCACAAGTCCTGACAGTGGGCCAGGCCATGTCGGCGCTGAATCCGACGGTGACCGGGACTGTGACGAGCTATGCCGCCAGCCCGGCACTGCCTACTGGCCTGAGCCTCAATACCACGTCGGGTGTGATCTCTGGCACGCCCAGCGCAGTGGCGGCCGCCACGAACTACACGGTGACCGCAACCAATTCCACTGGCAGCACGAACGCGACTCTGTCTATCGCCGTGAACGACGTGGCACCGTCGATCAGCTACGGCGGCACGACGTTTGGATTCGCCACCGGCATCCAGATCAACGAGATGGTTCCGAATGTCACGGGCGGTGCTGCGGTGAGCTGGTCCGTCAGTCCGGCGCTACCTCAAGGACTCGCGCTCAACTCTACGAATGGACACATCAGCGGCACGCCTGAACAGGTGGCCGGTGCAAGCAACTTTGTCGTAACGGCCAGCAACTCGGGTGGCATGTCGCAAGCGACGCTGAGCATCAGTGTCGTCCAAGGCGTTCTCCTCGAGCTCGGGCACGCGGAACAGATGAAGCTGCTGCGTCTCACGAGCTCGCGAGCATTGACCGTCGACATCGGCGGCCGTTGGGTGCTCTGGGAGACTTCGACACGCGACATCATCGCCGCAGGATCCACTCCATGCGTCGTGACCTATTGCGGAATCGGCTTCCTGCCGGGGAACACGTATCTGCCCGCGGACCTCGCCGGTCCGACATTCGTCATCGCCACACCGAGCGGCTTCGAAGTGCGCGCATCCTCGGATGGTCACGTCCTGTCCGCGATCGCGACGACAGCGTCGTGGTGGAAGCTCGCTACGGATGGCAGCTATCTCAGCGCGGGGAATGCGTCCAGTGCCACTGCGTGGTCTCCTGCGGGAAACGCGCTGGTCACGCGCTCTGGCAACTATTCGGTGGCGCAGAGCTTCGCGGGCGCCGGTGAGCTGCGGATCGCGAACGGCGCGGCGGGCGCGAACGTGGTGGAAACGATCGCACTGCCTGCCGGAACCTCATCGGTCAGCGCGCCCTTCTCCGGCGAATTCCGCTCATGGTTCGGGGACGGTGAGCGCTTCCTGACGAATGTCACGACGACCGTGCGCACCTACTCGAAAACAATCGTGCAACAGGACATCCGGTTGCTGCCCACGATCGAAAACCTGGCCGCGCAGGGCAACTGGTTCTGGAGCGGCGCCGGCAATCTCACGTTGTACGAGGTCGGCACCAACACGACTGCCACCTATCCTTTCCCGGGAACCTCGCAGGCCATCGCATCAGGCCCGATACTCGCGATCGTTCACTATGGCGAGGAACGGCTGAGAATCATCGATCTGTCGGCGCCGGGCACTTCCAGTGTCGATCAGACCGTTCCGAACGCGTACCTGGAAACCTTCGCTGCCAACGCGAGTGGCGACTGGCTCGCGGGTAATCGCGATGGCGTGGTACTGGCAGGTTCGAACGGCGGCGGCGGGCTGCAGTATCTCGGGTACGGTGCGGCCTGGAGCATCAGCGGCAGCAGTGCGCGCGTTGCCATCGCAACGGCCTCTGGAAGCATCTTGTATTTCAATGCCAATACCATCGCGCTCGAGGGCACGATTCCATTCCAGGCCACCGATACGGAGCTGTCATCTGACGGAGCCGCGCTGTCGGCGGTGATGACCGAGCGTAACGCGCCTTACCACCTGGACCGCTCGGTCAAGGTCTATTCGCTGCCCGCGGGCACCGAGACTCAGGTGTTGGCGTACACGAACGCGAGCTCGCCCGCTCCCAGTGGCGGGATCGCCTTGTCGGGAACCGGCACGGTGCTTGGCCAGACCCTGCGCGCGGGCTCGACCGTCGAATACCGTGTTACCGCGGTGAACGGCCCGCTCATCTGGTCGGAAACGCACGCCGACCCGGAGCAGCTCGTGCGGCTATCACCGAATGGCACACGGATCGCGATTCCCACCACCGCCCCCCAACCCGCGACGGGATCGAACATCGTGGTCAATGGGGCGCTGGTCAGCGCCGTGCCCGCCTGGGCGGTGGGCTGGATCGACGATCATCGGTTGCTGACGAATACATACAGGACGACGGCCCCCTTGATGTTCGAGTACGCCGGCGCCGAAATCTATGACGACACGGGTGCGAAGGTCGGCACGCCGACGCTGCCGCAGCTGCGGTCCATGCAGCCGCTCACGGCCGACACGATCTACTCCCAGCAGTTGAACCAGATTCTCTCGGTGACGACGGGCAATACGATCTGGTCGAGCGGCACCACGACGCGTGGCGTCGGAGCGGTGGCCGGCCCGCGAGTGTTCTACGCCTCAGGAGCCCGCGTGCTCGCCGAGCCTCGCTGACTCTCTGCTCGGACAGCCCCAGCTCGTGCGATTCAGGCGGCGGTAGCTCGTCCGACTGAAGGTGCGTGTTGGAAAGAAGTGGCAGGGCGCCTTTGGAAGCGGGCGGCCATGCATTCTCGGAAAGGTAACCCTTCCGCAATGTCCATGACGCATTCTTCTTCATCGCAAGGATTTGAGGCAGGACGTCAAATGACACGCAACATCCTCCATCATGCGATCCGCTGGGTCTCCTTGGTTGCTGGCGCGTGGCTCGGATGTGCCAGCCCTGCATACGCCGAGGTCGTCTACAACTACGACGAACACTGGCTGTTCGATACGACGACCGGACTGTACTGGCAGGTCCTTCAGGTGCCCAGTGCAACGCTGATTCCGCCTACGGGCACGATCCCCGAATTCGACCTGGTGAATCAGCTGGCATCCGACGCCGGCCTGCCGCTGTTTCAAGAGGGTGAATTCTCCCCGACGATCGCGAATTTCATATCCTTCTTTGCATCGGGCGTACCGGCGGTCCCCGAAGTCCCCATTCAATTTTCTGCGCTCTACAGCTACCCCCATGACCTCCCACTAGGCGGCTACCAGTACGCGGGATTCGAATACACACGCGATCCGAGTTTGACCATTTGGCGGTTTTTCACGTCCACGACAATCGGGCTCTACGGGCCCGGGCACCCGTGTCCGTTCGAAGTCTGCCCGCCAACCACGCCCGCCTTCGTGTACTCAACCGTGCGGCCTACGCCTGCGCCACTCCCTGCGGCGGCATGGCTCATGCTCTCCGCATTGGCGTTGGTCCTGGTGATCCGGACGAGGCCTGCTCTCGTAGCTCTCCGGGCACTTCGTCCTGTTCCTGCGTGCTGATCCAAATTTGGATCAGGTAACAACGAGATCATTGCGGGAGCCGTGCACCTGAGCGCATGATCCCGCGGAGCGAATGGTCGCTCGACTACAAGAATAATAATGATTCTGCGCAGTCCCCACCCCGACGTCTGCATTCCGGCGCAAACACTTACCGACTTCGTACTCGGCTCGGACCGTGCCCGACCGCAGGACGCTGCGCTCGTCGATGGAAGCACAAGCCGCGTAGTTACTTACGGTGAGCTTCGGGAGCAGGTTAGGCGCGTGGCCGCCGGGCTCGCCGTGCTCGGCATTCGGAAGGGGCACGTGGTCGCACTTTGCTCACCGAACTCGCCGGAGTTCGCAATCGTCTTTCACGCGGTGGCGCGCCTGGGGGCGATCCTGACGACGATGAATCCCGCGAATACCGCGCACGAGCTGGCACACCAGCTCGTCGACTCCAATGCGACGTTGCTCGTGAGCACCTCGGCGCTTGCAGACAAGGCGCGTGCCGCAATCCAGGAATCCAAGCGCGCCATCGATCTCATCACTACGGACGACACGCCCGGCACCCGCTCGCTCAGTTCGATCGCGCGAGATGCGGATCCGCCTGCGGTAACCATCGATCCAGACACAGACGTGGTCGTGCTGCCGTACTCCTCCGGAACCACCGGACTGCCGAAGGGCGTGATGCTGACCCATCGCAACCTCGTGGCGAACCTCGTACAGACGGATGCCGTCGAGCGGCCGGATGTGCGCGCGCTGATCGGAGTGCTGCCGTTCTTTCACATCTACGGCATGGTCGTGATACTGAACTTCGGTCTCATGCGCGGCGCGACCATCGTGACCCTGCCGCGTTTCGAGCTCGAACCGTTCCTGAAAGCCCTGCATGACTGGCCCATCGCACTCGCGCAAATCGTCCCGCCGATCGCCGCGGCGCTGGCCAAGCACCCTGCTGTCGACCATTACAATCTGAGTCACGTCGAATCGATGTTCTGCGCAGCCGCGCCCTTGCCAGGGTCGATTGCAGAGGCGGTCCAGCAGCGGCTGAAAACCACAGTCAAGCAGGGCTATGGCATGACAGAGGCGAGCCCCGTCACGCACTACTCCGACTACCGAAGCGCACCACGAAGCGGCACGTGCGGCCGTCTGGTTCCTTCGACCGAATGCCGAATCATCGATGTCGCGACGGGGCGCGATGCGGCGGTCGGCGAACCGGGTGAAGTGTGGATTCGCGGACCTCAGGTCATGAAGGGATATCTCAACAACCCCGAGGCGACCGCTCGCACCGTAGACGGCGAGGGCTGGCTGCACACCGGGGACATCGGTGTGGTCGATGAGGCGGGCTATCTGACAATCGTCGATCGCCTGAAGGAGCTGATCAAGGTGAAGGGCTACCAGGTGGCTCCCGCCGAGCTCGAGGCACTACTGCTGACGCACCCACGAATCGCGGACGTCGCTGTAATTCCCGTGAGCGACGACGAATGCGGGGAAGTGCCCAAAGCCATCGTCGTGCCGCGCGGTGAGCTGACCGCAGACGACGTCATCCAATTCGTCCACGCGCAGGTGGCACACTACAAGCGGGTGCGCCATGTCGAATTCATCGACGCGATCCCGAAGTCGGCCTCCGGCAAGATCCTCCGCCGCGTGCTCGTGCAACGAGAACGACTGGCCTGAATGATCGGAACGCTCCTGGTATGAGTGTGATAGATCGCGTGGCTCGAGGCTAACGGTGCTTGACCTTCTCGCCCTCGCGCAGGCCCGAGATCACCTCGATGTTGATGCCATCCGATAGACCCGTCCTGATCTCGCGCTTTGCGAAGGTCTGCGGCGACGTTTCCACCTCGACGAAGGTCTTCTCGCCTTCGATGATGAGATCGCCTTCGTTGATCGCGAGCGCGTTCTCTCGCTTGTCGAGCACGATGTCCGCGTTCGCGCTGTAGTTGGAGCGCAGGAACAACTCCTTGTCGAGCTGCACGGCGGCGCGGATCGTGAACTTGATCGTGCCCTGGTCGGTGACGCCCTTCGGCGAGATGAATTCCAGTGACGCCTTGAACGGCTTGCCCTGAAGTGCGCCCACGTTGAGCACGAGCTCCATGCCCTGCCGGAGCTTGCCGACCTCCGACTCGTCGACCAGGCCTTCGAAGATCATGTCGTTCATGTCGGCCAGCGTGGCCAGCGTGGTCCCCGACTGGAAAGTGCTCGATTCGACGATGAATGCGCCTTCCTTGTTGGGTACGTCGAGCACGGTGCCGTCGATCGTGGCGGGAATCATGTTGGACACCTTGTCGCCGGTCGCGCCCGTCTTCAGCAGCAGTACCGCGCTCTCGGCCGAGGCCACGGCCTCTTTCTGCAGGTTGTAGTCGGTCTGGTACTGGTTGAACTGGGACTCCGAGATCACGTGCTCGGCAAGGAGCTTCCGATAACGCTCGATCTCCAGGGCCTGGTTCTTGAGATTGATGCGCGCCGAGAGCAGTTGTGCCTCGGCCTGGTTGACGTTGAGCATGTTCGGGCGCAGCGCGATGCGCGCGATGATCGCGCCCTTCTTCACGGCTTGTCCCGCGGTCACGTAGAGCCTTTCGACGACGCCGGACACCTGGGCCTTGACCTCGATCTCGCGCCGTGGGATCACCTTGCCCGTGGCTACGGTCTTCTTGACGATCGTCATGCGCGCCGGCGCATCGACCTGGTAGACGACCGGCGACTTCTGCGACTTGCCGTAAAGGAACGCGAGCGTGCCCATGAACACGATCACGATGACGGCGAGGATGAGGTACCTGACGATCTTTTTCATGTCACTCGTCTTGTAGTGCGACGATCGGGTTCACACCGGCCGCCTTGGCCGCCGGCATCAGCGATGCCAGCAATCCCGACACGAGAAGAACGGCGAGCGCGATCATCGCGGTTCCGAATTCCAGCTCCGGCGGACCGAAGAAGCCCGCCTTGCCGCCGCTCGCCTTCAGCATCTTCGCCACGCTCTCGAGCAGCAGGGCACCGACGATGAGCCCGCTGTAACCGGCGACCGCGGTGATGAACAGCGACTCCTGGACGATCATCGACACGATGGAGGCCGGCGTCGCGCCCAGGGCCTTGCGCAGCCCGATCTCCCGCGTGCGCTCCTTCACGACGATCAGCATGATGTTGCCGACACCGACCGCGCCGGCGAGGATCGTCCCGATCGCAACGATCCAGCTGAAAACCCCGATGCCGGTGAACAGTCCCTGCACCTTGTCGTATTGATCCTGCAGGTTGAAGCTGCCGAACACGCCCTTGTCGTCAGGAGAAACCTTGTTCAACTGCGCGAGGTAAGCCTTGACGTCATTCTCGACGACGCGCGCATGCAGGCCGGGCTTTGGCACGAGAACGAAGCTTCCCACCCAGCCGATCTGGTTGAAGGCGTAGCGCAGCGTGTCGTTCGGCAGATAGATGCGTTCATCCTCCTGCTGCTGGTTGTTACCGTCCTGCAGAGACCGGAACACGCCGATCACCTGGAAGCTGATGCCGTTGACGGTGATGTCGCTGCCGACCACGCGTTCGTCCTTCGTGAACAGCTGATCGCGCACGCGCTGCCCGATGATCGCCACCTTGCGTTTCTGCTGCTCGTCGAACGCGTTGATCGAACGCCCTTCGAGAATGCGCAGCCCATTGAAGTTCTCCACGCCGTCAAAGCCGCCCTGCACGCTGAAGGCACCGTTCTTCGTCTTGTGCACGGTGTAGGGCGGACTGCCGCCCCAGACCCCAACCGAGTTCTGCGCCTTGATCACTCCGACACTCGCGACGTTCTTCGCGATGGCGTCGACGTCTCCGGGACGCAAACCGACCTGGCGGCCGATGGGCATGCCCTGGTAAGGAATCTGGGTCGTTCCCTGCGTCCAGATGTAGACGGAATTCGCGACGCGCGGAAAGCCTTCCGTGGCGCCGTTCTCGAGACCCTTGCCGGCGCCGAGCAGCACCGTGAGCATGAAGATGCCCCAGAAGACGCCGAACGCGGTCAGCGTCGTGCGCAGCCGGTGCTGGCCCAGCGTCCGCAGGATCTCGCGCCATTTCTCGATGTCGATCATTCGGCGCGCATCGCTTCGATGGGTGTGATCTTCGCGGCGCGCAGCGCGGGCGCCAGGCCCGCGAGCACGCCAACGCCGACGAGCAGCAGGAGCGCCGCGATCGCCGTCTGGAAATCGACTTCCGGATTCATGAAATACGGCATCTTCGCGCCGGTATTGCGCAGGGCGAGCGCGACGAGCTCGAGCAGCCCGACGCCGATCACGAGCCCGAGATAGCCGGCGATCCCGGTCACGAGCGTCGACTCGAGCAACAAGGTGCTGACGATCGCGAACGGCGTGGCGCCCAGCGCCTTGCGGATGCCGATCTCCCGCGTCCGCTCCTTCACCGTGATGATCATGATGTTGCTGATGCCGACGATCCCCGCCGTCAACGTGCCCAGACCGACGAACCAGATGAATACATTGATCCCGATGAAGAGCCCGTTGACCCGCTGCGCGGGCGTGGCCATGTTGAAGGAGTTCACGCCGCGCTTGTCGTCGGGCGCCACATCGTGCCGGCGCTTCAACAATTCGAGCACTCTCTGCTCGAGCGCGAAGCCATCCACGCCCGCGACCGGGCGCAGCATGATCGAATCGATGCGCTCGCCGCCGCCGTAGATCTTGCGAGCCGTCGACAGCGGCATGTACACGCTTTCGGAAGCGCGGCCGCGATTGCCCTTGTCGTGGAATACGCCCACGACTTTCATCACCACGTCCTTCACGCGAACGTCCTGGCCGACCGGGTCCACATCCGCGGGGAAAAGCCGTTCCGCAACGCTGGTGCCGATGACGACGATCTTGCGCACCTCATCGAGATCCAGCGGGTTGATCCTGCGGCCGAAGTTGAACGGCACGTCTTCCTTGATCCTGAAGAACTCGTCGGGAATGCCCTGGAGGTCGGCGTTGCTGTGCTTGTCCCCCAACGTGACGGTGCCGTTGCCGAGGCCCATTCCGCCCGAGATCATCCGGATGCCACTGACCTGTTGAGAGACGGCCTGCACGTCGGCCTGATCGAGCCGGATGTGACGCCCCGGACCCATGCCGCGATAGGCCACGCTGGTATCGCCGGACCAGACGATGATGAAATCGAGCACGTCGGAGCCGAAATCGTCGAACACGCCGTTCTGCATGCCGCGACCGAAGCCGAGCAACAGGATGAGCATGAAAATCCCCCAGAACACGCCAAACGCTGTCAACAGCGTCCGCAGCTTGTTCTGTCGCAGGGTGAAGAGGATTTCCTGCAAGCCGTCGAGCATGGCTAGTGCGTCCGTTCGGTCGAGGTCACGCGGCCGTCCTTGAGAATGATCTGGCGCTCGGTCTCGTCGGCGATGTCCTGCTCGTGCGTCACGATGATGATCGTGTTGCCGCGCCGGTGAATGTCCTTGAGCAGCTCCACGATCTCCTGCGTCGTCTGGCATGTCGAGCTGGCCCGTCGGCTCGTCCGCGAGAATCACTTTCGGGTCGCAGACCAGCGCCCGCGCGATCGCCACGCGCTGCTTCTGGCCACCGGACAGCTGGTTCGGCATGAAATCCCGGCGGTCGGCGAGCCCGACGATGTCGAGGAATTCCTCGGCGCGTCGATTGCGCTCCTTGCGACTCACGCCCTGGTAGTAGAGCGGCAGCGCGACGTTCTCGGTGGCGTTCTTGAAGGGCAGCAGGTTGAAGGACTGAAAGATGAAGCCCAACAGCTTGTTCCGCAGGCGCGCGGCGTCCGTCTCGCCCAGGTGGCCGACCGACTGCCCCGCGAGGGTGTACGTGCCGCGGTCATATCCATCGAGCACGCCCAGGATGTTGAGGAGCGTCGATTTCCCCGAGCCGGAGGACCCCATGATGGAGACCAGCTCGCCCTCGCGAATCTCGAGGTCGACGCCCTGGAGAACGTGCAGAGACTGCTCGCCCGTGCGGTAGTACTTGTGGATGTCGTGCAGCTCGATCAGGGCGTCGTCTCCCTTGCGACGTAGCCACTATGGACTGGCGCTGCGGTCAAAAGGTTTACAAACGCGTCGTTGGTCTTGGTTGGTTCGCGTTTTTTTCATCCCTGAATCTGGTGGGCCGTGTAGGAGTCGAACCTACGACCAAGAGATTAAGAGTCTCCTGCTCTACCAACTGAGCTAACGGCCCATTTTCTGGAATCTGGGGTGAGCGACGGGACTCGAACCCGCGACAGCCGGGATCACAACCCGGGGCTCTACCAACTGAGCTACGCCCACCATCGTCACTAACCCTGGCGTGCCCGGCAGGACTCGAACCTGCGACCCTCGGCTTAGAAGGCAAAGGGTTTGTCCTCCAGCGCGCCAGAAACTGCTTAGTTTTCGCCGCGTTACAGAGATCGTGACTTTGCCTCACGGCTCTGCAAATGGCAATGCAAACGGAAACCAGCAGCTGCTTCGAGCATCCTATCCGCTGCCACCGAATGCACCCGAGTGCATCAATCGGCAACGGCGCTGGCTCGAAGGGTCGCGGAGTATATACGAACCTCGACCCCGCTCCAGAGTGGGAACGGACCCAAGGGAGATGGCGCGCCCGGAGGGATTCGAACCCCCGACCAGCGGATTAGAAATCCGCTGCTCTATCCGTCTGAGCTACGGGCGCGCTGTAAGGTGTTTCTGCCCGAACGGCTCGACTGGCAGATCGGTACCGGGATTATGCGCCTATAGGGCTTTCTGCGAGAGCCTTGCAGCCGCTTCCCTCGCAAAGCGTTGGCTCGTTGACAGTTGCGGGCGGTCGGACCATGGCCACACCGGGACACCGGCGACCCTCTAGCAGGAATCGTCGGCCGCCAAGTAGCAAGGGCGCACAGTCCGGCGCCACGAAGCCCACATCAGCTGAGCCTCGGCGAGCTGTCCTGCAAACTCGTGAGCGATTGGAGCGCCTGTGCCGTGGTGCCAAATCCACTTGCGCTCAGAATTCCAACGGCCGGCGTAAAGGAGATGTCAGCGAGCGTACCGAAGCGGTTGTAGCGATACGTGAGGTCGCCACCGAGCGCTGCGGTGTCGCTGCCGCTGAGATACTGAGCGGCGAGCGCGTTGGTCAGTGCCCATGTAGTGAGCATGGGATTCGCCGCTAGCGCCGCATCGAATGCGGAGACCAGGCCGTCGAAGTTGAACGTCTCGATCTTCTCGTTGCGAGTGGTGTCCGATGAAGAGGGATCGTAGTCGGTCGTGCCCTCGATCACGATCTGCAGCTTGTTGACACTGCGGTTCGACGCGCTCGCGTAGTATCCCGTGAAGGTAACCTGATCGCTCGCGCCTACCTTGAGGATCAGATCGTTCCCCGTCTTCTGGAACAGTAGGTCGGCGTAAACTGCGCCGCCTCCAAGGCACACAGTGTTGTCTTTCGTGGTGCTCACCGCCACGGTATCCAACCCATCGCCCTTGTTGAAGACGATGAGGTCCGCACCTGCGCCTGTCGTGAGTGCATCGTTTCCTGTTCCGCCAATCAGCAAGTCATTCGTGGCGCCGCTGGTCAGGGTGTCCGTACCGGCGCCCCCGTTCAGCAGCGTTATGCCGCCACTGTCGGAGAGCGTATCGGTGGCGCCTCCACCCTCCAGAATGTCCACTCCAGTTGAACCCGCGAGAGTGTTGTTCCCGGAATTTCCGCGCAGAAGATTATTCAGTGTGTTGCCTGTGCCGTTGATCGCTCCGCTACCCTGCAGAAACAGGAGCTCGATATTGTTGCCCAGGGTTGCAGTCACGGATGCATTGACCGCGTCGATTCCCTGGCTGGAATTTTCCGTAATAGTAATGCCCGTACTGCGGTTCACGACGTAAGTATCGTCACCCTGGCCGCCGAGCAGAGAGTCCGTGCCGGCACTGCCCGGGTCGAGCGTATCGTTACCGCCGGAGCCGGTCAGGGTGTTGTTGCCGCTGTTGCCGGTCAGAATGTTGTTGTCCGTGTTACCGGTGCCGTTGATCGCACCGCTTCCGGTCAACAGCAGATTCTCCACGTTGCTGCCGAGCGTATATGTCACCGAAGCGTTGACGGTGTCGCTGCCCTCTCCGGAGTTCTCGGTAATCGTGATGCCCGAGCTACGTGTGACGATGTACGTGTCATCCCCCGCGCCGCCGACGAGGACATCCGTTCCCGCGCTGCCCGGGTCGAGCGTATTGTTGCCGCTGTTGCCAGTAATCGTGTTGGAAGCTGTATTACCTGTGCCGTTCACATTTGCGCTGCCCAGGAGGGTCAGCTTCTCAACATTTGCGAGCGTGGCGAGACTGTAGGTCAGCGTCGTGCGAATCTCGTCCGTCCCCTGGCCTGAATTTTCGTTGACGGTATCGAGCGTGCTGTCGACTATGTAGATGTCGTTTCCGGCACCACCGGTTAGCGTATCGTTGCCGAGCCCCCCGTCGAGGGTGTTGGCCCCGCTGTTCCCGATTATCGTGTTGTTAGCGGTATTGCCGGTGCCACTCAGTGCGGCCGTTCCCGTTAATGTCAGCTGCTCGATGTTTTCGGAGAGGACATAGCTGACTGAGGACTCGACGATATCCGTACCTGCGGCTGGATTTTCTGTAATGGTGTCTGCGGAATTGTCGACGATGTAGTAGTCGTTCCCCGCGCCACCGGCCATGGAATCCGCGCCGGCGCGGCCATCGAGCGTATTATCGCCACTGTTGCCTGTCAGGATATTGGCGACAGAATTACCGACGGCGAATGTTGAAGAGGTGCCAGTGAGCGTCAGGTTCTCGAGCTCGGCGCTCAGTGTGAAAGAGCCTGCCGACAAAACGAGGTCCGTTCCTTCGCCTGCATATTCTGTGATCGTGTCATCAGAGTCGGCTATATACGTATCGTTGCCCACGCCGCCAAACAACGAATCGAAACCCACTCCACCGTCAAGCGAGTCGTTGCCTAGGCCGCCATACAGCGCGTCGTTCTCTGTGCCCCCTGAGAGTGTGTCGTTCCCGTCTTCGCCATAGAGTCTGTCGCTTCCCGCGCCACCCAGTACATTGTCATCGCCTCCCCCGGCGAACACGAAGTCGGCTCCTGCGAGAGCGTCGATCGTGTCAGCCGCCGCGGTGCCTTGAATATAGTCGTCACCGGTGCTGGGTGATCCTTGCCCGATCGCCGCCTGCGCTCGCCAAGCGAGTTCCAGGTCAGACCAAACTGCACCGTCGGCAAAGGAGACCGTCAGATAGTTCTTGAGCGTGTATCCCGTCGCATCGGTGAAGAGCGAGCGCACCCTCATTGAGCCTGGATCACCGCTGATCGACAGAATCAAATCAGCACCGTCGCGCGACAGGATGATCTCGGAGGCCGCGACGCCGGAAGCTATCGCCAGTGTGCCCAACGCACTGTCGATGGCCGTATTTTCGATCGTGTCATGACCGTAGTTTCTGCCAAAAACATACTGCTGAGAGGTGCCTCCTGTACGACGCAGCACATCGTCCCCAGCGCCGCCGTCGAGGTTGTCACCGCTGCCGCCGGATTCGAGGACGTCATTCCCGTCACCGCCGCGCAGTGTGTCTGTCCCACCCGCACCGTTCAGATAGTCGTTACCGGCGCCGCCATCGAGGACGTTCGCGGACGTGTTGCCGATGAGGGTATTGTCAGTGGAATTGCCCGTAAGGTTGGATGCACCCAACGTGGACGAACCCAGCTCGAGATTCTCGATGTTCGCAAACTCATCCACGAGATAGGTCCGCACCGGACCAACCGTCAGAACGACGGTGTCGCTACCCTCATCGAGCTGCTCGACAGCCGAATCGCCGCTCCCCAGGATGTAACGATCGTTACCTACTCCACCTGAAAGTACGTTTGCCGCGGAATTTCCGGTGCCATCGAGCGTGTTGTCGAGCATGTTCCCCATGCCAGCCACCGCCGCCGATCCCGTGAGCTTGAGAATCTCGACATTTGCGGGCAACTCATACTCTAGCGCCGTCTGCACGGTATCGATCGAGAGCTGCTCGAGATGATCGCCGATGCCTTGTTCGAGCACGGTGTCGAGGCCATCGACGATGTAGGTCTCATTCGCCTTGCCGCCAATGAGAATGTCGGCACCGGCGCCGCCATCGAGCACCACATCGTATACGACGCCATTGTAGGCGAAGGGTGTGTAGCCCGATGTGTCCAGAGTGTTGTCGAGCGCGTTGCCGATCATCCAGCGACGCAGGTCTGATCCTGGCAATGAAGTCTGCCAGGAGAAGACGGATTCATGAGTCAACACGAGCCGCTCGACGTTGGCCGCGAGAGTCGTCGACCATGCTCCAGTGATGATCGTGTCGTAGCCTTCGCCCGCTTGCTCGACCACCGAGTCATCGGTGCCCGCGCTCCATCCTGACTCGAAGGCTGTGCCACCTGAGGCATTTACCTTGTAGGTGTCGTCACCAGCGCCGCCGGTGAGCGTATCGAATCCCGTAACGCCATCGAGTGTGTTGTTCGCGCCATTGCCGGTCAGCACGTTGTTGAGATCGTTCCCTGTCGCATCGATGCTAAGGGTACCCGTGAGCGTCAGGTTCTCGAGGCTCGAGGGTTGAGAGTAATTCGGTTGCCGCAAATCAAATGACGCGCTCGAGATGACGAGGTCGGTTCCGCCGCCTGAATTCTCGACCACATTGTCGAATGGATTATCGAAGTTATACGTGTCGTTACCCGAGCTCCCGGTCAAACTGTCGGCCGGTCCGGAGATATCGACCGTATGCGAGAGGATGTCTACTGCGTTCCAGACTGTGCCATTGGCGAAGGCGATGCCCTCGATCGCCTGACTGCCGTCGGCCAGAAAGTGATTCACGATGCGAAGCGAATCGCCGCTGCCGGCGATAGTCAGGACCAGATCTGTGCTCGTCGGATCAGTGTTCGAGGAGACCTGCCACAACTGCACGTCGGTGACGGCAATGCCTGCGTCGAGGCGGACTTGATCGGTCCCATCGAAATCGGAAATGCGGTCTGTACCGGAGCTCCTCCCATAGTGATAAACGTCATCGCCTGCCTCATCAAAGTACTGGTCGGCGTCCACGCCCCCATCGAAGTCATCGTTTCCTGAGGAATCGGTGAGCCAGTCGCGGCCTTCTCCGCCACGCAAAATGTCGTTCCCTGCATCTCCCACGATGACATCGTTGCCGCTGCCACCGTAAAGCTGGTCGTTGCCCTCATCGCCGTACAGGCCATCGTTGCCGGCGCCTCCCAGCAGCACGTCATCGCCGCTTCGACCAAAGAGTCCATCGTTGCCATTGCCACCATCCAGGACATCGTTGCCGTTGAGGACTGCAAAGCCATCGTCGCCATCGAGCTGATCGTTTCCGTTGCCACCGTACAGCCGATCGTCGCCCCCATGACCGGTCAGCAAATCATTGCCATCGCCACCATCCAGAACGTCTGCGCCGTGATATTGAAGAGCGAGTGCCGATTCATCACCCCCCAACGTGTCGTCTCCAGCATCACCGTGAATCGTGTCGGCGCCGCCCGCGCCGAGGATTGTGTCGTTACCCGCGCCACCCTGGATGTAGTCGGCGCCGTGGAATTGCCCGGGCAGGAGACCACTGGCGTTGTCACCCCAGATCAGATCGTTGCCATCACCGCCTTGAATCTGGTCGTCTCCGCCGTCACCGGCGATACCGTCATCGCCGCTGCCCCCATCAATGACGTCGTTCCCGTGATCGGCACCGGCCACGACTGAAAGTGAGCCGTCGCCAAGGATCGTGTCGGCACCACTGCCACCGCTCAGCTCATCGCCGCTACCACCGCCATCGAGGTAGTCATTCCCCGCACCGCCAATCAGAACGTCTCGTCCCATTGCCGAAGAGGGCAGTCCGGCAGCTGAATAATCCCCGAAGAGCGTATCGTCGCCATCTCCGCCGTCGACAACATCACTCCCTCCGCCTGCATCGACAGAGTCGTTGCCACCCTCACCGTAGATCTGATCATTCCCATGAGAGGCGCCTGCGAGATAGCTCAAAGGCGCATCGCCCCAGATGATGTCGTCATCAGCGCCGCCAAGAATCAGGTCGTTGCCACCTTCTCCCTCGAGGAAGTCTTCACCTGCGCCCCCTTCGATGTGATCGGCGCCGTGGTATGCGACTGGCGTGTTGGTGAGATCGCGGGCATCCCCGTAGATGAAATCATCGTCATTGCCACCAAAAAGCCGGTCGCTCAGCCCGCCACCGAAAATCGTGTCGCTCCCCGCGCCACCGCGAATTTCGTCCTGACCATCGCTCTCGACGGGCGAATAATTCGCGAGCCCGGTTGCGCGACCGCTATCACCTACAAGGAGATCGTTCCCGCTGCCACCCTCGATGACGTCGTTCCCGCCCATGCCGGACACCGAATCGTCGTCGGCACCGGCATCGATCTGATCATCGCCGTACCCGGCAAAGATCTCATCGTTCCCACCGCCACCTTCGATGATGTCTGCCGTGTCGTTGATATCGAGGAAGCCGCCGATGAATCCGCCGAAATAGTAGACATCGCCAGGCTGGTAGCCTGGGGCCGCGTATATCGCCCAGTTCCAGCCGCCTGTCAGCGTCTGCTGACCGCCCGGAGGCGCGTACAGTGGATCGGAGACGGCATTCGGAATCTGTGGTCGCAGGGTGCCGCCCCCCAGGATGTAGTCGGCACCGCTGCCGCCAACGAGTCGGTCGGAACCCGCACCCCCGGATAGGACGTTGGAGCCTTCACCGCCATCGAGCTCATCGTTCCCATCGCCGCCATAGAGCGCATCGTTGCCGCCGAGGCCGTACATGAAATCATCACCGGTGCTGCCGAGGAGCGTGTCCTGACGATTGGGCTCGGGACCGGTGCCAATGATGTTGCCGAGCGAATCCTTGGAATACGTCCCCCCGGAGACAAGCGGTGTCAGGTCTCCGGAAATCGTCGTGCCAGTCGGCGGCGCGATGGTGCCGCTCAACGTGATGTTGAGCTGACCAGACGTCCAGTCACGCACTGTAATGCTGTCTTCGAAGCCGACATGCTGGATGACGAGGTCGTTGCCGATCGTCTGATACAGGAACTGCGAATCCGCGGAGCGCCACACGGAGGCGCCGATACGCGTGCCGCCGTTCAGCGTCGTTGCACCAACGATCAGCGAGCCAACTCCGTCAGAGTCGCGGACCTCATCGTGCCCGTCGCCTTGCGCGAAGACGTACTGATCGTCACCCTGCCCGCCGCTCAGGTAATCGTCGCCCGTCCCGCCAATCAAAATATCGTTGCCGCTGCCAGCAACGAGCAGGTCGGCGTCAGCGCCACCATTGAGCGTATCCACTTGAGTCCCGCCCAGAAGGACGTCCTTGCCCGCGGCACCCGCCAGTGAATTGCCGGCGACAATCGACCCGAGCTGAACCTCATCGGCGGACGTGCCCGCAACATTCAGAGCCACCGCACCGCTCTGAATACTCCAGAGGCTCGCTTTGTCCAGCGCGCTGCGCACGCGCTGCTGGTCTCCCGACTCCAGGAGTGCGGTCACGTTGTCGACAAGCAATTGGAAGCCGTGACGAGAATTCGCGGCGGCCGGCAGTCGGCTCGCATCGAACTGGATACCGCCGGTCACGTTTTGAATGAAGTCGGTCGTCGGGGCAGAATTCGCCACCTCATAGAAGTCGATCAACGCACCGATAGCGCCCGAGAGCAACGTATAGGTCGGCGGCGTATTGAGCTCGGCAAGCCGCAGCGCCTCCGTGCCGAAGCGCGATGCAAGTGCGATCGGCGTGACCGTAGTGCCATCGCGAAACGTGCCACCCAGCTCGTACTGAATCAGGTGTCGTTTGAAATCGAGCAGGGAACTCGACCTGTCAAATCCATATAAATCCGAGGACGCCATCAATTCCAACAGCTGAGGAAGTGTGTTCGCGGCGGTCCGAAGCGATGAGGACGCATTGAGAAGCGTCATGAGATCCATGGAGTGCAGCGAAACCGACGCCATGAAGAAATCGAAGCTACCGGTAAATGCGAATTCCTTGATGGCCCGCTGATACAGCGTCGAATTTGACACGTCGAAGAAGTCGCTGCTCGAGTTGATGGCCGTGTTCTGATAACGGATGCGAGTGAGAGTCTCACCCGCGATATGTTTCTCGGTGATCGCCGCTTCACGTGTCGCAAACTCGGACAAGAAAGTGCTTGGGCTAGTCGTCGCGGCCGCGTACGACTGAAAGCCCGCAGCCACGCTGCGGCCGAGCAACGTCTGGCGTGCCAGGTATTCAGCGTAGTACACGTTAACGAGGAACGGATTGCGCGCTGAAGCTTCAAACGGTGCCTCATCGAAGACGCGAGCCGGCAAACTGAAATAGATCGCCATCAGGGATGCCAGACCTCCGCCAAGGGAGTGTCCCGTAAACGTGATCGTCTTGCCGGCCGAACCGGGCGCTGCCATCACGTCCGCGACGAACTTGATCGCATCCGCGATCTGTGTGGAGTAGTAGATCGCGGCTCCGGCAGGGATGTTGCCTGTAACCCAATCCATCAGCCCCGGCTCAGTTCCGGTGAAGGCAATCACAATTTCGCTGCTGCTCACGAAGGCGCCGGCGGAGAAGCCTAAGCGACCCGCTGGCTCGTAGAAGGTCCGCGCACCATCCGTCAGGTATTGCCAGCCTGTTGGGATCGGGGTCTCGTTAGGTTGGCTGCTGCTATAGACCCCTGTCGACATCAGCATCAATTCGTTATCTGTAGCCATGCGTGTTCCCTTAACTGTATGCGCGCTTTAGTTCGAGTGATTGTCAGCATCAGGGAGGATCGTCTCGTAGCGCGAAATCAAACCGTGAGCGTACTTGTACGTCCACGCTTGCTTCTTCTCGAGGGTAACCAGATGCTTGGAGTCTTCAACCCAGGATGGACTCAACAACAGATTCGTCTTCATTCCGAAAAGCCAAGATTTAATTGGCTCTTCCGTCCAGCGATTGTCATGAAGCCTGAATTGCCAGTAGGGCGGCTTGTTCTTTCCGTACTGTTCCCACACTTCGTGGACGGTCGTTGCCCCTACAAGAACGTAGTCACCGGTGGCGGGGTCCCGCGTAAGGAGGATAGGATCGAGCCTGCCAACCCATTCTGCCGAGTGGCCCATGACTCGTAGCCGCGTCTCGATCGGCATCTCAAACTGTGGACCGCTCCAAGCGCCCTTGACTTCATAGCGGTGCATCCGCTCCACACGGACGATGTCGCCACTTGCGAGGCGCACTTCCTCGGTCCAGCTCCGGGACTTGTTGGTGCAGGCAGTGGAGCACAGCAGCAGCAGTGCAGCGGCACCGGAAGCTATCGAGCGCCAGATCAGCAACCGAACATGCACAGACGTCCTGCTTTCGCGATCAATCAGCTGCGATTCGAAAATCACGCGAGTGCGGTAACAACGTACCGAACCGGGGATGTAGGCATCGATCAGGCGCGGCATCGTCAGCAGCCAGATGCGTTTCCGTGTGATGTACTGCATGTTTCTCAGCGCCAGATCTCAGCGTCCGGCAGGATCGTTTGGTAGCGTGGGACCACGCCGCGAGCGTATTTGTACGTCCACGCCTGCTTCTTCGCGAGCGTGACCAGATGCTTGGGGTCCTCAACCCAGGCAGGTGTCAAAAGCAGATTCGACTTCATGCCGAAAAGCCATGGTTCGATCTGCTGTGGCGTCCAGCGATCGCCGCGAAGTCTGAATGACCAATAGGGAAGCTTGCGCTTTCCGTACTCTTCCCACACTTGGCGGACCGCGGTCGTTCCTACGAGAACAAAGTCCCCAGTGGACGGATCACGCGCGAGCAGGATCGGATCGAGCCTGCCAACCCATTCAGCCGTGTCGCCGACGATGCGTAGCCGTGTCTCGATGGGCATCTCAAACTGTGGACCGCTCCAGGCACCCTGCATTTCATAGCGGTGCATCCGCTCCACGCGTACTACGTCACCATTGGCGAGTTGCACTTCTTCCGTCCAGCTTTGGGACTTGTGGGTACAGGCGCCTAATAGCCCGAGCAACAGGGCTACTAGGCCTCGCCACATGCGATGAGAGATCATTCCGCGTGTCATCGCTATCGCTCTCCCCCTGCCTCGTCCATCACGCGACGTACCGGCGACAGTAGATACTCGATGATCGTTCGCTGTCCTTCGCGAATCTCCGCCTGCACCGCCATTCCCGCGACGATCGGCAAGGAAACGCCATTCGAGCGCAGTCGCTGTTCCCTGATCTCGATCAGCGCCTTGAAAACAGAGCGCGATTCCTGCGACCCGTCCAAGCCGCGTTCTCCTTCTGCGCCCGCCTCGCTCAGGCGTGAAGCATCCGCACTCAGGGTCCGCACGGTGCCTTCCAACAGGCCATACTTCGTGAAGGGGTATGCCGCCACTTTGATGCGCACGGCCTGACCTTCGCGCACGAATCCGACATCCTCGTTGCTGATGTATACCTCTGCGCGCAGCGGCTCATGCTTCGGAACCAGCGTGAGAAGAACTGCACCCGGTTGCACCACGGCCCCCACAGTGTTCGTCGCGAGGTCCTTGACGATGCCATCCTGTGGAGCGCGCAGCTCCAGCAATCCTTCACGAAACCCTTGTTTGCGGAACTCCTCCGCAAGTTGGTTGACTTCACCGAGAAGTTGACTGCGCTCAGTCTGGAGCGCGCTGTGGTAAGCGCTTGCGAGCTGCGCGAGCTTTCTCTGCTGCGCGCGGACGGTGGAATCCAGAGAGGAAACGTAGGCCTGTTGAGCCTTCAAGTCCTGCGCATGCTCCAGTGCTTCCCGCTTTTTCGCGTCCGCCTCGAGCGTACCCACGAGGTTCTCGCGCGCGAGCTGTTCGTAGGCTTTGGCCGATTGCTCGAAACTCGGCAACGTGCGCGCGAGCTTGTTCAGGGTCTCTTTCGCGGCCGCCAGCTCGCTCTCGTTGCGAGCGAGAGTCTCACGTTCCTGGCTGATCTGATCCTGAAATGCGCGCTCGCGCGCGAGGCCGTCGAGACGCACCTGCGCGAACAGGGCAGGCTCATCACTAGGCTCAATGTTGAGGGCTCTACCGACAAGCTGCGCGTCGATGCGCCGGATCTCGAGGCGCTTCAGCGCGAGCTGTGAAGCGACGGAGCGGCGATCGGCCGAGGCGAGCGTCGGGTCGAGGCGCACGAGCACCTCGCCTTTCTGTACACGTTGACCCTCTTTCACCCGCAGCTCCCGGACGATTCCACCTTCAGCCGGTTGCACGATCTTGAGATAAGTCTGCGGCACGAGGCGGCCTTCAGCGACCGCGACGATGTCGAGCCTTGCGACGAACGTCCAGAGAATCAGCGCGAGGAAGAGTGTGGTGATTGCCCACAGGGTCAGCCGCGAGGAATTTTGCGGCTCGCTCCGGACGAGCTCAAAGATGGCGGATCGAATGCGCGGTGTCAGCTGGCTCGCGCTCACGTCGTCGCAACCTCCGCGCGCTCACTCGGTACGACGGCGAGCTTCTCGCCGATGCGAAGGATCTGATCGAACTGCAGGCTCTTCGGCAAGAGATGCGCGATGAACAGGATCGTGACGCGGCCTTTCAGGGCCGATATCGTGCGGCCAAGCTGCTCTGCGGTGGCGCCATCGACGCTGCTCGTCGCCTCATCGAAGATCAGCACTTTGGGGCCTTTCAGCAGGGCACGCGCGATCGCGATGCGCTGGCGCTGTCCGCCCGAGAGTCCGATGCCGCGCTCGCCGATCTCACTCTGATAACCCTGCGGCAAGGCCTCGATCACACCGTGGATCTCGGCCATGCGGCAGGCAGCGACCACCTGCTCGAGAGAAGCGGCCGGATTCGCGAGCTTGAGGTTGTCGAGGATGGTGCCGGAGAAGAGCACCGTTTCCTGGGGCACGATACCGAAGAGCGACCGCAACTCGTTTGCGGAGAGATGATTGTGATCGATGCCGTCGAGCCGTATGCGGCCCCGTGAGGGCGCGTAGAACCCTTGTAGAAGTTTGGCGAGGGTGGATTTGCCGGCTCCGGAAGGTCCGAGCAGCGCGATGAGCTGCCCAGGCTGGACATGAAAGTCGAAATTCTCGAACAGATAGGGCAGGTGCTCGCCATAGCGAAACGCGAGACCGTCGATCTCGATGCGGCCCGCGCCCGAGGAGCCAACGCGCCGGGGCACGAGACTGTAGCTCTCGGCAGGCGCATTCATGATATCGCCAAGGCGCGCAATGGCCATGCGCGTCTGCTGCCACTGCTGCCAGAGACCCACCATTCGCAACAGCGGCTGGCTGATGCGTGCGCTAAACATCTGGAAGGCCACGAGCATGCCGATCGTTAGCGCCGTCGTGCTCATGACGATCCACGCGCCGACGATCAGCACCAGCATCGTCATGAGCTGTTCGAAACTGGATGACCAAGTGTTGTATGTGTTCGCCAGCTGCCGTGTCGTGAGACTCGAATTCAGCAGCTCTGCCAGCAGCTGCCGGTAGCGATGGTTGAGTTGGGGTTCGAGCTGTAGCGATTTCACCGTGTCCATGGCTGCGATGTATTCGGTGAGGAACGCCTGATTTGCGGCGCCCCTGCGAAACTGTTCGTTGAGGCGGCGTTGAAAGGCCGGCGCGACACATAGGCTCACTCCGACGATGATCGCCAGTATGGCGAGCACGATCAGTGTCAGGGGCACGCTGTACCACAACATGATGGCCAGAAAGATCACCAGGAACGGTACATCGAGGATCAGGGTGACAGCAGCCGAAGCAATGAACTCGCGGATGGTCTCAATACCGTGCAGACGTGCCGAGATCACACCCGTGGCGCGGTGCTGGAAATAGAGCGGCGGAAGGCGCATCAAGTGATCAAACACCTGACTGCCAAGAACTGCGTCGATGCGGCGCCCGGTGTGTAACACGAGATGCTGACGAATCCAGGACAGAACGCCGGTGAATACAAGAAAAATGGCCATTCCGATGCCGAGCGCGATCAGCGTGCTGGTCGTCCGATGCACGACCACCTTGTCGATGATGACCTGCGTGAACAGCGGAATGGCGAGCGCAATGAGCTGTAGCACCAGAGAGGCCGCCAGCACATCCCGCCAGATTGCACGATGCTTCAACAGCTCGGGAACGAACCAACGCAAGCCGAAGCGTGCTGAGCGGAATTGCAGGCTGTCCGGATCGCGTGTTTCGGTGGACAGCGGCACCATCGCGAGCGCCAAACCGGCGTAACGCGCGGAGAGTTCCCCCAGAGCAATTGAGACAGGCGCGGCAGCCCCCCGCTCCAAAATCGCTGCATGAGTGTCACTGACATTGAGGACCAGCGCCCAGGCTGCTCTCTTGAAGTCATCTGAACCGGGCGCCGCCTCCAGCGTGGAGTCGTTTACGGGAGCGCGGACACGAATCGCCACGGGCAAGTGCCAGGCCAGAGCGGAGTCGAGCGATCCTGCGCGCTGCTCCAGCGAGAGCCCTAGCTCCTCTGCTGCCTTCTCGAAGGAGACCGTTGTAATGGGCGCTGGATAGCGCTGCGAGAGGAGCGCGGCGTCGAAGGCGACGCGATGAAGTGCGCAAAACGAGGAAGCGAGCCACGTCGCCTCCTCGAGACCGAAGCTGTGCTCGGGTCTCGCAAATCGGGGGGCTCTCCAGCGCACCGGCCCGTATCCCGGCAGGAAGTGACTAGGTGCGCTCTTCTTGAATCACGTATGACGTGCGGCGAATCGCGACCAGATAGTCCATAACGCTCCCTTTCCCGAATACAGGCGCAGTGCTCATTGGCCTGCGCGTCTTTGTGCGGCACGCTAGCACGACGATCGTGACAGATACAAGACGTCAGTGACCTGCTCCGAGAACGAGACTCGTACTTCGATACACGGAATGCGTGCCAGGATCGGCGAGCGGGTGTGCAATCGGCCTGGCACCAATCACAGAACGCATGCTGACTTCGGTGCCCGCGCCAAGCGAATCATCTCTAACAGCGCCGGTCCGACCTCAGGTGAGCATTGAGTCGCAACTCGAAGAAGCGGCTGACGAATTCAGGTGACCGTCCGCGCTCTACGTGCGCGCAGCGCGCGAGCGCACATCAGTGTTCCCCGCGATCGTTTGACGATCGGTTGACGTTCATCCGCTCAGCGCACTCATCTCAACACGATGGCAGCTTCCAGAGTCAGCACGACCACAGAGTCAGCACGAACTGCTCCCTCCGTGCGCGCACGAATTTCGTGAGGTGCTGCGAGAGAGAGCGCGCTAATTCATGACTTTGCTCGAAATGCTGAGCATCTCCGCGGATGGAGCGATTCGGAATGAGGACTTGATAGGCCGGCCTCTCGCCATGTCCCGGCGCTGCGGGCGGCGCCATTGACCTCAGCGTTCCTGCCCGCGAGTGAGGCTATTTGCTGTCTATTTGCTCGTTTGCTCTTGGGGCGCCAGAGCTGGATCAATGTCACCGGGCTCGCATCGCTTGGGTCTGCTCACCGTGGCCACGGGTGTGCTTTGCGCCGCGAGCTCCTTCATCTTCTCCTGCATCGCCGGGCCCTGCGATCCCAGCTGAGCCCGCAGATCACGCAGGCCCGAATAGACCTTCGCGACCTGTGCATTCTGCTCGGCCGTCCGTTGTTTGTCCTGATACGGATTCGGCGTCGTTTTGTCCCACGCCAGCACCCGATCAATCGTTCGCTGCGCGTTCCGGAAATCGTACCAGGCGTAGTTGGTGATGCCCTCGCCGAGCGTCATCATCATGACTGCCATGATCTGACCGCGGTCGCCGTTCTCGAACACGAGCTGATACCGAGCGCGCAGCTGTGCCGCGTAGTACCAGAAAAGCGCCTCATCTTTTCCTCCGTGCCGAAACAGCGTCTCCGCCGGCATGAACATCGCAATCGGCTCGGTCAGGCTCGCCGGGTCGTTCAGAACCTCATGGGCTGCTGCGATGGCTGTGTCTGGATCGCATGATTTCATGCGCTGGTCTACCGGCAGGGGTTACTGTGCGCAGAGCATTGGCGGCAACCAAAGAGCCGCCACGAGTAGCCATGCATGAAGTTTCGAGTTGATGTTCATCCATGCGCCTTCCTGAACGTAGTACCACATGGTGGACATTGCAGATGCATCGTTCCGCGAGCCGGGTCACGAATTGACGCCCCGCTAAATTTAGCAAACGAGGGTCCATCCGTGCCTAAGAAGGCAGGTCTTCGGATGACATTACGGCACACGGGACGCGGACGTGTTCGGCGATGAGCTTCGGATCGGCTCCAGAAGTGAGCACAGCAGGCACAGCATGGCTGCGTGAATTGTGGTGCTTGCGAAGGTGACACCCTCAACGCGCGCGGTGTGTGAGTCACCGTTGCCGAGATATCGCTGTCGAGCACGCTGTAGGAGCGCACGGGCGTGCGCGTCAAGGGTGCCCCAGTCTTCCTCGATCTTCGTCGCACGCGCGGCCGCACGCACACAACACGTCGCCGCCCCGTGCGTCAGCGAGCCGGGCGAAAGCGGGCGCGTCGCGGAGTCGCACGCGGCGGCGGCTCCCTCGGATGGTTCGAAGTCCGCCCTGAGCCGGGCACTGATGGCGAGGAGCTGCTGGCGTTGGCGCTTCACGCGCTCGTCGATGTAGCGGTCGGGCCCGTAGCCGGTTGCCTGCCCCAGGAGTTCCGTGATCTCGAGCCGGCTATAGCCGAGTTCCTCGGCAGCGGTCGCGAGATTGTGCCGGAACTGATGCATCGTGAAGCGGATCCCCGAGTGTTGGCGCAACGGAAGCACTGCCGCCTTCACTTCTTCCATGTGCCCCGATCGAGAAGTTCTCGAGGGGAACAACCACGCGCTGGCATCGCCGTAGCTCGGCGCCACCGCGCGAATCTCCGCGAGGATCCGCTCGATGTCCGGTGTGAGGGGCACGATCTTGGCCAGATGCGCGAGGTGCCGGCGGTTCCACCGGACCTTCGAGTTCTCCGTATGGGCCGGGATTTCGATCCGGTCCGCCTTGATGTGTTCGGGCTTGCAGCAGAGGGTGATCCCCACGCGCAATCCGGTCGCGAGGAGGAAGCGCGCGAGCAGCGTGTGCAGGGGGTTGCCGGGGTAGCTCTCGAAGCTACGGACCAGCGTGCGCAGCTCGGCCACCGGGAGGCTCTTCACACGCTGCGGCTCGGCGATGAGATCGTCCGCGAGCGCCTGGGCAGGACAGTCCGGCACGGCAACGCCCGCCTGCAGCAGCTGCGCGTGATGCATCTTCACCCAGTACTTGAAGACGCGTCCGAAGCTCATGACGGTGTCGAGCGCGGCCTTGATGCCCGTGCGGTGGCCTGGAATACGACGGCCTAGAGAACGTCGACGGCGAGGGCGTGGGACAGGGAGACTTCGACATCAAGGTCATTCACAACCAAACCGAGTTGCTGCAAACCCTGGGCGTGTCGGCTTCGGTCGAAGCCCGCACCGGTTTCTTCAAGGGCGGTGCTGCCTATTCTAATAAGCGAAGCTATTCCTTTAGTGATGATTCGATCGTGTGGACGTTATCCTCGAAGACAGTGCTCGGACGCTATCGACTGAAGAATCCTCGCGCGAACGCTTTACTTGCCTCGCTCAATGCTGGTCAAGCGCTGCGACGTTGCGGTCCCGAGTTCGTAACGGAGGAAACTCGCGGCGCCATTATCGCAGTCGTCTATCAAGCGACCAATATTTCCTCAGCACAGAAAGAGGAGCTCACGGCATCGATTTCGGCGGCATATAAGGGGCCGAACAAGTATTCTGCGAGGAGCGCTTATCAATCAGCAATTCAGAAAATTCTGCAGACGTCATCCATCTCTCACGAGATTCACTATCGAGGTGGTCCCGGGGAGCAAATCTTGGCTCAGGCGGTCTCTGAACCTGAGAACCTTGTAGGTCTAGGGACCGCACTCGCCACCTACATCAAGGGCTTGACCCCCGCTAACGCCCGCCCGCTGCTGTATCAAACCTCGGCACTATCGCAGTTCAGTGACGTCCAGGTCGAGGCTGCGCCAAACACCGATGAGGACAGGTTGTGGGACATCTACGAGATCTATGCGAAGGTGACCGCCCTGATCAAACGAATCGACGTGTACATTCGCCCAATCGCCGAGGACGAGAAACACATTGCGGCTGGTGTGAATGAAGCAAAGCGCAACGATCTGCAGAAAGTTCGCAATCGCTACGAGAAGGCTCGAGACCACCTGCGCATCGCGGCACTCGCCTGCCTGGAACATGCTGCAGGATGTGAGATGCCCCAACTTGCAGAGCTACCGCGCGTTGACTGGCCGCGCATTCCCCCACCTCCCGAGATCATTAAGGCGTGTGAGATCGGTGGACTCGGCTTTGCTTTCAGGGGGCAGCCGCCTGTGGGAGCGGAAGTGATAGTGAGTACGCACATCACATATATGATCAATGCGGAGCCGGATGCGGTGGCGTCCGTATACAGAATCGAAGGACAGAATCGACAGTTGCTGGAGCTCAAGCCCGCATCGAAAAAATCCACAAGTGCAACGACGTCAGCAGGGGCAGCTTTGGTGGCTGCGTTGGCCGCCGAAGAGATGGACACCTGGCTACCTAAAGACTGTGTAAGTCAGCTCGACAGAAGCCGCGCTGCCGGATCCGTGTCTGTTTCTATCAGCAAGCGTTACAAACAACCTTCTGGCGTGCGCCTAGAGGTCATCGACATCTACGGGCGCAAGTCGATCCTTGAGATCGATGAGAGAGTAGAAGAGCTGAAATGACCGTCTGAATGGACGTGGGGGCGCGCGACAGGGAGAAGGAATCCGCAGGGTCTCAGACCGCAGAGCAGAATTGCTGATTCGATACTCCTGCTCACCCTGCGCGAAGTGAAGCTTTCCGCGCACACTCGCGCCCAATGGCCCTGTAATCCTGTAATCGGGTGTCGAAGGAACTAGAACAAACAGGGAGAGTACTCAAAGAACAGCGCCAGCAACTCGCAGCCCAAGCACAAGCCGCGGAACGCCACGTTTTCAAGCGAGCTGGTTGCCTGTCGTACTCATACGCTCTCTCGTTGCAGCGATCGCCACTGCTGTCTTGACCGTTTCACGAGGGTCAAAGCTGCCTTGACTCTGGCCTCGAAGTCCGCGCTTCTCAGTAAGATGGGAGTGGGCTCTCGAGGCTCGTGCATTAATGGAACGAACGCGCTATTGCCGCGTGGCGAGTACAACCAAAGAAGCCGAAGTCGCAAAGATGGAATGTCCAAAATACGCACCTTGAACAGACGACGGGATGAGGCGAGCTGAGCTTGCGCGAACAAGGTGGCATCTAGGAAGGAAGCTGCACTGGTCCCTTGCGATATTCCGCCAAATCTTAAGCGGCCGTGATGGCTGCTTATGAACGCTAGAGCTGGCTGCTTTCCCCCGATGACCGGAAAACACCAAGACACCCTTTTGCTATTTCGCAGACAGCCGGCGCGTCGGAAAGCAGCAAAACTCACGCGATACACTGGAATCGCACGCCCGGTCTGTAGCTCACCACGCAGTGCCTCGACATGAGCATGCGATCGACGACGAAGTGCAGTGTGAAGTACTGCACGAGATCCACGAGGCGCGGCGTCAGACTTGAGCGGCATTACTTTGGCCGGGATCGCGTGCGGTAGCTCTGATCCCACTGGCCTCCATGGTAGTTCAACTTGAACGACTCATATGGGTAGACCCCGTCACCGTATCTTGGCGACGGGTCGCGGACGATCACATCTTGAGTGCTCGCGTCATAGCCTACGATCGCGTTGAAATGGCCCGGATTGTCCTCAAACTGAATGTGGCAGCAGACCGGTCTTTGAGCGTCGATCTCATTTACGATCTCTTCGAAAGACAGCGGCTGCTTAACGATCGGCTCAGACAAGTGGCCTAGAATCGTCAACGCCCTACTCAGCGTGTACAGCCTGTTTCCCTCCCAATCCGGCGGAGGTGGTCGGGGTAGGGGATCGACACAGCAGTCCATGCTGAGGCACCGCGATGCGACCTCGCACTGGAGCAACATCGGATCGTCTTCATAGAAGCTTGCAATGCTCGCCGCTGTCGCCGCCCAACACCATTGCGTTTGTAGCTGCTCTTGCATGTTGAACGGCAACGGGTTCGAAGCGCTCGCTACTGCCGCCATGAGCTTTTTTGCCGCCATTTTCGATAGCTTCGGTACGGGCTTGAAAGGCCCTAGGAACTTCGCCGTCGGCATGGGCGACTTACTCGCATTGATCGGGATGAGCCTGACAACGAACGAGCCGCTGTTGTTGCGCGATGAGATCGGCTTGTGCCTGCAATTCCGCCGCCTTGTCGGCTGTCGACTTGCCCGCGAATGGAGCTGCCGCAGCGGTGGCAGCGTTCAAGGGTCCTGCTGCTCCAGTAAGTTGGCCGTAGTCAATCGCGGTGATGGCGCCAGCCTCCGAGAGCGTGAGCGAAAAGCTCTGCTTTCCAAACACAGCGGCTTTTGGCAGAGGCAAATAGTACGTTTCCGACGTCGGCACCGTGAGCCGGCTCGTGAAAATCGCGTTGCCATCCTCCAGCACCTCCACCTTCAAGTTCTGGGTCACTTGAAGCGTCAAGGGCACCGCCTTTTTATCCGCCTTAAGATCGTACCCTTCATGCAACTGCACGCCGGAGGCAACCACTTGTGGCTGGCTTATCTGTACTTGCAGTTTGGGAAGCCTCGCCTTCAGTTTGGCGTACAGGGCTTTGCTGCTCTGAGATACTTCCAACGGAACAGGGATCTCGGCCGCTGCCGGCGGATCCAAAAACGCCGAGTAACTTAGAGTGACCGGCTTGTCTTTGCCCCAATCGGCCACGACGCCACACTCCGGAATCGCTGGCGGCGTCACCTTGGGGTCAGAAGGCTTTCCGCCCAATGCTGCAATCGAGGTTGCGAAACTCACCGCAGCCTTGATGACAGCCTCACCCTGGCCTTGAGATGAAGCATTGATGGTCTTCAACCGACCATCGTCAAAGAAGGCGAACGACACATCGCTGTCTGCAACCGCGCCGTCGAGATTCTTGATCCTGAGTGAGAAGGGAGGACGCGAATAGTCCGCCGCGTACGCTGTTACGACAGACGGCGTGTCCAAAACAATCAACGCCGTCTTATCAGCCGTGCAATCAACGGTCTGTAACACGCTGACCGTCGTGCGCGCACTAGACGGATAATAGTTGTACACAACATCGGGTGTCGAAGCGCAACCCGACATCAACGCAAAGACACAGCACCCCACAAACAAACGAGCATTCTTCATTGACCACCCGTTCACGCATCCAAACGCAAAGCAGGGCGGGGCACCCTCTAGGCAATTTTTTTTTGAGGAAGTAAAGCATTCCCGATCCGGTGTCCCTGACCTGATCCCGACGTGCTGCCGGCGATACCGACTTGCACAATGTTCTATTTATGAGACGACTATAGCGCCAACGCCATCCCGCTGCCACTCGTGTTCCATCCGCACCAGGCGTGGGAGTCACGTACGACGCCACCAAGCACTAACTCGAGTACCACGCAGTCAAGACCGCCGACGGCATCAAAAGCGAAATACCCGGTCACGAAAAAGCCGCCACCGACGCCAACAACCGCATCGACAACTGCAAAGCCGCCCAAGGCCTGAGATTGTCCTGACGGAATCGAAGGAGAGGAGGCGGCAACCTCAAAACTTAAGACTGCGGTAGCGCAAGCCAAGGCGGGTTGCGCTTCTTCAGTTCAAGAAGCTTCTTAGCCACCGCATCCGCTGGAACGATGATCTCAGTAAGCGCCTGATTGGTGGACTGGCTGATCGCCGCTGCTCGGTGGGCTCTTGTCACATCGCCCTTAGGATCTTCGAAAGTTTCCAGCCCATAGGCCGGACGTCCATCGATTTTGTAGCTCCAGTACGCGGGATTTCCATCGACCTCCATATTGCCGGTCTTGGGATGATACTCCACGGATCCGAAGCGGCTGGCTACCCTTTCGATGAGGGCCTGTGTGAGCTCAGGGAGTGCGTCGTTGAGAAGATCCGTATTCCTTTGTGCGTACTTCCAAATGCCCTCGCTCTTCTGCGTCAGTGCAATCTCGCAGTACACGGCAGTCATTAAGGTCGCCGCCATCGCACGCGCATGCGTTCCCACCAAACCGAGCCCCTCGGCGTCCGCATATAGGTCATGCGCCGTCTGCGCCATGTGATCCAGCGTCCCTTTCATCGTAACCGGATCCGCAGCATAGGCTTCCATCTGACGCTGCAGCGAGCGCAATCGATCAATAGTCTTATTCAAACGATCCTGCGCTAAAGCCTCCTGCATAATCTGACCGATCTTCTGAATCATCTCCCGCAAAGCACCTTCAAGCTCCTTACCCTTCCCAAAGATCTTATTGATGATCTCACCCACGATCGCCTTCAGGATCAAACCCACGAAGTACATCAAAATCGCAGTCATCGAAATCGGCTCCGCGACCGCAACGAGGTTACCGCGATACAGCTCATCCGATTTCACATGGGAAACATCCTTCGCAAGCAAAGCATCCCGCGGAGTCGCGATCACAAGATAAGCGTACGGCTCCTCCGCCTTCGAAACATCCAAACGAGTGATAGAAGCGCTCATTTCTATTCTCCTTATTTGAAACTACACCCGAACGCCCGCCCTAGAACCTAAGATTGCCAAAAACCCAACCATTCCTTCGCATTGACTGTACTGATGCGATGCCTCACGCGGGTCGCGGAATCAAACTGCTCCCCGCAATACCGGCACTTGTGGATGTGACCCCTGCAATGCGCATTTTTCGATGCACTTGCGAGCACTGTACGCCCACACGAGGCGCCGCGGAAGCCAGTCCGCATATCAACGCGCACCCTGGAAAAGGCGAAGATCCCGGCCCAAGAACGAACAGCTGACGTTTGAAGAGCCTGCCGGTGGCCGAGCTGCGCACGCTGGTCCGCAGCTTCGAGAGCTACCCCCGGCAACCCCCTGCACACGCTGCTCGCGCGCTTCCTCCTCGCGACCGGATTGCGGGTGGGGATCAGCCTCGGCTGCAAACCCGAGCACATTAAGGCGGACGGGATCGAGATCCCGGCGTCGGCGACTGCCACCACGGCCAATGCGGCTGCGAGCGCGCGCTCGATGGAAGCGAGATCCTTCCAGTGCCAGCCCATTCCGATGTGCAGCGGAAACAGACTGAAGATGATGCTGTTCTCGTAATGCAGAAGCCCGTTCGCTCCATGTCGTGGGCGAGAACCTGAAGAACTAACTCGGCTTCGCCCTCTGCGCAAGTTTGTTGTTGTCGTGGCTTCCATTCGCTTTGCTCTTTGACAGTTCCATGTCAGCGGCCAGCATCGTCACACACGCACTCAGGACACTTCAAGGGCATTTCGGACTGCGAACACCTCTGTAGCCGAGAGCTGAAGGTGACCTATGGTGAGCCTGCGCTTGCGCGTTCGCTTGCGAAGACCGTTGGCGACCCTTTATGTGCATGCGGCAGCGGGCGTGTGCCTCTCGTGCCCGTGTGAATCTGCGGGAACGTCGAAGCGAGTGTACCGTTCGCAGTAAACTAGCTCTCTCGCCTTCAAGGGACACAATAGAGCGGGACGCCTAATGTATCCACGCAAGTACTTCGACCTATACCCACCTCTTCCGAATCGCCCGTTCGTCTTTGTCGCGATGAGCTTTGATCTGCAGTTTGAGCCGCGTTATCGGGACGTGCTCACACCTGCGATCCGCGCCGTCCAGCGAAACGGCGTGATGTTGGAGCCTCACCGCGTTGACTCACGAAAGATCAGCGACTCGATCTTGACAGAGATTCTTCAAGGCATCGGACATGACGTGCTCATTCTGGTTGACATCACGACGGTCGGGTACGTAGGTAAGGCGGCAGTCCGCCCAGCCAATGTCATGTACGAGATGGGACTCGCTCACGCGGTTCGGCGTCCGGAGGACGTCGTCGTGTTCCGATCGGATCATGACCCCTTGTTGTTCGATGTCGCCAACATCAGAGTCAACTCGTACGATCCGGACGCTAATCCCGCGCCAGCACGCGAGCTGGTATCGCAAGCCGTTCAGAGTGCCATTGCCGAGATCGACCTGACGCGCTCACTCGCGGTTGAGAAGGCGCTTACGAGATTGGATGGAAAAGCGTTCTCGCTGCTGATGGAGGGCCTTCCTGCGGGACACATCAAGTTGTCAGAGGGGAAGAGTATGGGTCAGCTCTTGTGGCAGGTAGACCGACAGCGGGCCATAGATCGACTACTCGATGTAGGGGCCATCGAGACTACGTGGCCGAAGTTCGTTAGCCCAGACGACGAGAGACTGATGAGCAGGGAAGTCCACACCTTGGTTCGATATGACATCACCGAACTAGGACGCGAGCTTCTTGTGCGGTGGAGCAAGGAAACCACAGGGCATCTGACGATGGAGCAACTCCAAGAAGTCGCGCGACGTGGAGCGGCTCAAACTGCCGCAGCGACGCAACCAGTAGCATCAGAGACGGTCCCTCCAAGTGCCGATGGTCCTACCGGGCCGCCTGTACCACAGCCGAAGGAGGCACCGTGAGTGTTGAGGAAGCTGCGGCTTTTTCGAAAAAACTGCGAGGCGGGTTACGTATATGTCGACCGCACCAAACTCCGCCCATATAGGGGTTGCTCACGCCACATTTGCCGCGACTCGCAACGGCGCTATCGACTCGCGGCCTCACCCGTTTACTATGACCCGCACAACTGCAGCAGTGGAACACCGGATGCAACAAGCTCATCGAATCGCATTTGCGCTCGCGCTGGCTGCGAGTGTTCCTGCGAGCGGCTTTGAAGCGTGGGGTTTCAAAAGTGGTATGAGCGCTGAACAGGTCGAGCAGTTGGCGGCTAAACAAGGATACGTCCGGCGAGAATCCGGGGACCTTGATGTGTTGATCTTCACTACCCCCGATGAGCATGACCCCGTGTATGTAGCGACATTCTGCCGCGACGGCCTTAACTGGCTTGCCTTTAGTTACAAGCCGACAATAACTAACGTCGTTGACCTCGTCGATTCACTCACGCGCGACTACGGGCAGCCGACAACATCTGCGTCGACAACGATGGCACGAGAAGGACCGTTGCGACATCTCTCGTTTACCTTTCCCGCGCGATTGAACGACACGGTACGATTGGTCCTGACCAACTACCAATCTGAAACAGCTTTCGGCCTTCAGGTCGAACACGGCGCGAAGGCAAGTTGCATCGCCAAGTAGTTTCGAGCCGCCGCGCCGGTGCCAGCAGGTTACTTACGACTCACCGGCCCGCGCGCTCACTCCCCGCTGAGCACTCGCCGCTGCGTACGTGCGCGCCTCGGAACGTCTCATGAACGTCAAGAGCCACTTCGAGTAGCGACTCTCGCCAGTGATCGAGAGCTGCTATGGCGCACCTTGGCGGCTCACGCGGTGGCTATGATCATTTAGTGGCCAGCCCTAGGCCTGGGTTCCGGCACCGCTCGCCAGAGAGCTGCGGCCAGTAACCACTGCGACCCAGCGTGCGGTACAGTGCGCGGCCTGAGGATGGTCGAAAGCCCCGCGCCCGTAGCTCAGTCGGATAGAGCATCGGATTAGAAATCCGATGCTCTATCCGACTGAGCTACGGGCGCACTGGAGGCTGTTTCTGCCGAACCGCTCGACTGGCAGATCGGTACCGCAATTATGCGCCTGTTGAGCTGTTCTGCGAGAGCCTGCAGCCGCCGTGTCGCTCGCGAACGTCCGACCTGTTGGGGGTGCCCCGAGATTACATCTGCAACGAATCCTTGGCGAAACGCGATGCATGGACCCGCTACTTACAGATCCGCTTTGCCCAAAATCGATGTCCTAATCTTTGCCGCCTCGATCAAAATTTCGAACCTTGGGATGATGGCGCATCTAAAGCTCGACGCCGCCCCCCGAATGACGCGTCAGCTGCGGCGCATGCAGTCGTCGTCAACTTCCGGCGCTCGGGAACAGGAGCGAAAAACGGGGCGGGCATACGCCCCGTCTCAGCGTCGACAACCGATCGTCCTGATCGAATCCGAGCCGACAGACTCAGGCCATCAAAGGTCTTGCCGGAGAGAATGGCCGCCGTTGCGCCACAAGGAACACCGGCGACGCGGATGTCGAAAAAGACAAGCAGATCGCGGTTGCCATCGAGATTGACGTCCACCGGGAGTCCACTCCCGAGCACCGCTCGCGCGCCTTTCGGTCCGAATCGCAGGGATGCATACTTGGCTTCATCGGCCCATCACGGAGTGGCTTTAAATACGGTTTCATCTTTGGCGCGCCGGAAGTCGAAGAATTGCGGTTGCTGCCTCGAAATAAGGCTTCGCGCGCCGTCCTCAGAGTCATCGTGGACTGTACCGCCTCGCGGCACGAATTTTCCTTGCGCGAGATCGTTGTATAGCCCCGGCACGCGGCGTGCTCCGTAGTCGAGCCACTCCCGCATCGTGATCACGTCATTCTGCGGCGCCGAGTCAGCCATACGCGCGTCGAGTCCCTCTTTCAACAACGCATACGTCAGTACACCATGCTTCAGTCGACTGCTCTCGACCGCAGAATCCCCGGCCCTAGCGGCCACGAGCACTCGCATGCCCTTGTCATATGCGAGCTGCCCGAGGCTGCGACTTGCGAGCGGAGCTGGTCGGAAGCTGCGATCCTGAATGCCTGCGCCGGATTGGCAGGCGTCAATGATGAGGACGATCTCGCCGGCATCCACTTCCCGCAGCCAGTCGCTCATCTCGTCAGCGGCAATCAGCGATCCGCGATCGAGGCCTTCCAGAGAACTATCCGGTGTTTCCTTGGCATCTGTCGGCAAGATATAAAACTCACCATCATCATCGGAAAGGCCGTGGCCTGAATAGCTGATTAACACAAGATCGTCGGGGGTCGCTATCAATTGCTCGCTGTTCGGAATTCCTGACCGCAACTCTGAATTGATCGTCCGCCCTACCAGCAGATCGAAGACGGCACGGATGCGTGCCTTGGTCACACGATGCTCGCCTGTGCCCATCAATTCGACTGGAACAACGCGCGAGAAGCGTCCGCTTCGCTCGAGCCGCGCCTTCAGAGTCTCCTGCATCAGGCGAGCATCCGCCGCCGCGTACTTCAGCTTCCAGCCCGGCGCATCGAAGTCGTCGACACCGATGCTCACGAGAATCGCGCGCGGCTTCCGCTGGCCGACCAGAATTGGCAGCTTGTTGAACTCCCGGCGCGCGGTCAGACTCTTCACGCCGTCCTCGTTGAACGCGTAGGCGGTAAACTCAACTGAGTGCGGCGGCCTGCGGACAGGAAGTTTGACGTGTTCGAAGATGACTTCTCGGGTGGACTGACGGATCGCATCCTTATCGGCATCCTGTTTCTCCGAGGCGACGAGTTGCCCGTCGCGAAAGAGACGAACATCGCGGGCTTCACGGGTCACCGCCACAGTGCCGTCGGGCATGAGCCGACGGCCTTGACTCACCTGGACGACGACAGAAACCTCTGGCTTGCTGTCTGTCTGCGTCACTTTCAGAATTTCCACAGTCGGCTGGACACGATTCAGGGTGTCGAGCTTGCGAACTTCGCGAAGCGGTTCACCGTTCAGAATTCGGCGCAGCAGATTCGGCTCGAAGTAATCCTTGAGAAAGGCTTCGACCGGATAGGGCGTCAGCGGATCGCTCGGCAATTGCCAGGTGATCGCCGGCAGATCACCGGGGCTATCAGAATCGTAGAGGCCTTCGGGCGTCGTCACGATCCAGTTTCGCTTTGCGCATCGCCACCCTTCCTCAACAATGAACGCTCGGCACACTTGCCCGAGAGTGGCCATTGGCTTGCCTGTGAGATCCCAGAGACGCACCGATCCATCCCACCCGCTTGCCGCGACGAAGCGCGGGGAGGTCGAAATGTCGGAAACTCGCCAGGGCGCATCACGTAGCTTCAAGGCACTGCCCGTAGACATATTCACGATGTAAGCGCCGAATGGAACGGCGACGGCGAGTTCCGTGCCATTGCTTAGGTACTCGGCATAGTAGATCGGGAGGTCGTTCAGAGCGCCCGAACCGAGAATTTTCCCGTCCTCGGTTCTTATGTTCCAGAAGCGTCGTGGAAAGTCGCTGATCGCGATCAGGCTGCTCCCATCAGGTGCGAGAACCAAGGCCCCATCTGCGCCCTGCGTATCGATTTCGCCCAGCTTGGCGGGAGCTGCAGAGCTCCAGAAGCTCGCGCCCGCTGCCGGACCCTCCACCAGGGACAAGGTGCCGTCGCCGCGTATCCAGCGGCTTTGTGGTTCAGCAGACGACTCTCCGTCACGGGCGGAGCTGAATGCGACACTGTTGCCGAAACGAGAGATTGCAACTTGCGGACTGGCCTGACTCTTCCAGCGCCGCACAGGCTCGTCAACGTGAAGCCGCCACAACGTCACTTGTCCAGCCTCGCTGCCGACGAGCACGTCATGCGCCTCGGAAAGACCAAGAGACGTGACGGCGCCGCCGCTCGCTGGGAAGGCTCGAATAGTCTTTGCGTTATCGACATCCCATAGCGTGGTAACCCCCGACTGGTCCCCGATCGCGGCGACCTTGCCACTTTCTTCGAGCTTAACGGCCTTGAATTTGGAAGATGCAAACTCCGAGCGGGTTGCAAAGCGATCGCTCCACTCATCGAAAGCCAGTGTCGAGCGCGTGTCAGTTGCCGTGACGAGGCGCAGGCCGTCCGCTGTCAACGCTAGAGCACGCTGTGGCAAATTGGGAGGACGTGCGATGTCGATGATGCGATTCGCGGCGAGATCTCGCATCCATTTGGCTCCATCTTCAGCCGCGGAAAAAATTCGCTGTGCGTCCCTAGCGATGGCAATCAGTGCGACGGATGCCCTGTGAGCGGTGAGCGACTGCAGTGCTTTACCCGTTCGAGTCGCCAGAATGCGCATCTCCCCGGTCTGGTAACCAACGACCAAGCGTTCACCATCCGCGGCAAACGCTGCGGCGGTTGCCTGCCCCGGCGGCGGATCAAACGCGGTATCGAAGCTCGCGTTCGACTGTACCCATAACTTCAATGCGCCAGCCTGGTCCAGGACGGCATAACGCCCATGATCCGCATCGCACGCGAGCAATCTGGGAGCCAAAATATCGATATCGACTTTGTCTTTGCTGGCGACCTTCGCCACTGTCAGCGCGTCATCTGCAATCAGCACGTCCGTGTCGCCCTTGAGAAAGCAGACCATGGCCGTGTACAGGCGACTGCGAATCTTTTGGGTGCCCTCTCCCGTAGCGGCATCGATCACTTCGACGCCACCATGACTAGTGCCGTGCGCTATCCGTCGGCCATCACTGGAGACCGCAAGTGCCGTAATGCCGTCACCGTCTACTCTTCGTTTGTATACGCGGGTCGCAGCACCAGTATTGGCATCGCGCAAGATCGATGTCCATGTGACGACATTGTTACCGTACACGGCTGTAAGCAGCGCGCGCTGATCCGGCATCATCACCAGAAACGCGCCTTCCGGTACGAAACGTTCTTTCCAATGCGTGCTCGTTCCGGGGTTGAGAGGTGTTTGAGGCGGCGCGGACCATATCTGGTGCGCATCGGAGTTCGGGGGAACGTCCCACAACGCAATTTCTCCATCACGCGTGCCGATCCAGACCCGGCGACCATCGGGGCTCAGGGCCGCACTGGTGGCTTCGCTATCCTTTCCGAAGGGAAGCATGAGCTTCGGGAAGCTCGCATCCTTTGCGTCATCGTTCTCGGCGATACCCGCCACTGGCATGCCCAGCAGCGATAGCAGCGCGGCACACCACATGCCCAGTTGGCGCAGCGATCGGCCACTCGCGCAAATTACTGTTTCGTATCGATGAAAGCGCGATGCCGCCAACACGCCTTGAGCTTGTATTGCGAACGATCCCACTTGGCCCAACCACCTTTCAGGATCTTCTGGTATTCCACGCCGGTATCGTTAAGTCTCTGGCCGAAAGCATCCTTGGATCCATCCCAACCGTGGGAGCCCCAGCCGATAAATCGCTGCGGATCCACAACCATGACGGTGTGACCCACGCATGCCTGACTGCCCGGCCGCTTGCCCTGAAACACGAGCACATCGCCGGTGCGCAATGGCTCGCCACGGCAGTCCTCGAAATTCTCGTGCATCAACGAAGACTTCGGCGTTTCACTGGAGCAACTGTCCGCAGTTGCGTCAATCATCTGCGCTGTAGAGAGATATCCGTTGTGCCAAGCCCCCGTCGTGTACGCCAGACCGTTGCGCGTGAACGCGTACCAGATCGCACGCGAACAATCGATGCCGAGTTTCAGATTCGCAGCGTCATCGTCGGGTGTTGCCCTCCCACTTCCCTCGCTCCACCCATGCTGGCGATAGGGAATACCGTCACCCGAGTGTTCCGGATCCGCCGATTTCGCAAGCGCGTAGCCGAGCCTGAGAACACTTGCCAGCGCTTTGTTTGCCTGCAACACGTAGGGCTCGATGTCGAGCTTCTGCAGAGTGATCTCCTTGGAATCAGAGCTGCAATCTCCTCGCGTTTCATCGAGGAATTCGAGCTGCGGGTTCTGCACCACGCGCAGTGGCAATCGCGTCGATGTCCACGGCAGCGTGTCGTCCGTACCCACACTGCCGCCTTTCTGACCCAGAAGAAGCCGGTCCAACGCGCGTGCAAGCGGATGAGCGCGGCCTCGTCCCTTCGCCGAGCTCGCCGGATCCGTGAGAAGCGCCCAATCGATATCGACTGATTGGTCGGTACCGAAAATGGCGACGTACTCGGGGACGTTCAGGGGAGCGTGGCTCTCGATCCATTTGGAATCCAGTGGATAAAACCTGGAATCCGGCGGTATCACACGATTGTCACCGTCGTACGGCAACCCGACCGTCTTGCCATCGTTGAGGAGGATTGCGCCCCCTACGCGCAACGGTTGAGTCCCGACATTGGCGACCTCCACGCGCCATCGCCCGCATAAAGGCACGATCTGCTCCTCGTTCGGACACTGCTCGATCCATTGCTCTCGTGCACTTCGTGCGCACGCGGTGTCCGGCCCCGATGAAACGCGCGTCAGCCGGGCGCGCAGCGTTTCGTTATTTCGCAGGCTCGCACCGGGCTCGCCTTCGATCGAAAGAATGACCTGCTGGCGCGCATAACGCAGCAGCCCATCCAGAACCGCATCGGGGTTCCGCGTCTGGCCTTGCTCCCGCAGTACGCCTTCCGGCCCGCGAATTGCGAACCCTTTGTCGCCGTCGGATTCAACTGTGAAGGCGCCCGCCAGCTCCGACAGGTTCAGCAAGCCACTGACATCATCGCGTTTGCGCATGCGCTGAATGATCGCAGTGACGTCGCTACTGGGCAGTGCCGTGCCAGGTGAATGTGAAAACCTCACCGGGAGCTGGCTTGCGGAGGGGCTCGGCAAGGAAAGAACTGCGATGTCCCCTGGCTCGATCGACTCACGAGGCTTGCCCTGCAATGAAGCTTCGCCAGTGACATGGTCGAAGCGCGTAATCTCCGCGGAGCCTTTGGCTCGCATGGGATCAGAGATGTGCAGGCGATCAGTTGCACCGTCGTAGATCCGAATGCTCGCTCCCGTTCCCCAGCCGGGTAGCGGCACACCAACCAGTTTGATCGATGTCCCTGAAACGGCGGTGATGTCCCAGCCATAAGGGCGGACACGACTGGCCGTCGCAAACACCAGCTTGGTGAGATCCCCCTGAAATACCGGGAACTGCCTGCCGCCCGCAGCTTGATTGACAGCTCCCCGGACGCGTTGGGCCACTTGACTCCATGCGAGCGGTTGGGTTTGGAGCGGTGCGAGAGCCGCGATCAATGCTGCCGTGAAATAGCTCTGGTGCTTGCCGGGGGGTGCGTATGCCGAGGAGCCGTCTCTCGATGCGGAGAGGCGCGTGACGCCCGGCATCGATTCGAGCGACGGACCTGTATCATCGCCTGCAGGCAGATTTGCGATCGGCGGCGTCATCTTGATGATGTCGGTAGGACGAGTGCCCTTGGTCACGGATGCGGAGTCACACGCGTCGATGATCACGACGATGTCATGTGTGTACTGGTACACCTGCGCAAGAAGATGATTTAGCTCGTCGTCCCGGATCGGCGCCACACCCCCAGACCACGAATCGTTCAGCACCAGCAATTCATCGAGCCCATCCTCTTCGTCGCCCGATTGGTCCCGCGAATAGCTGCCATGGCCCGAGAAGTAGAAGAGCACCTGCACGGGTGCCTGGCGCGACGCTGCAGCCACGCGTTCCGTGAGCGCGCGCCTGAACATGGACGTGAAATTTGCGCGAGTCGCTCGCTGTCCTGTCAGTTTACAGACGTTCGACTTCGGGAATCCGTACCCGGACGGAGACGCAATGAGGTCGGCAACCGCATCTGCATCCAATGAAGGGGAGGCGAGCTGCGTGATTTGATCATTCCTGAATTCACCGCTGCCGACCAGAAATGCGAGGCGGATAGTGCCGTCGCCACTGAGGATGGGCGCTAAGTTCAGGTCACACCAGGAGCTTCCGTTCTGCCGGGCCTGCCCGAGAGCGGCATGCGGACTCGTCAGGAGAATGATCAGAAGGACTGCAAAAGCTGGACGCAGAATCTGCTGCACGTCTGTGAACGTTGCTCTTATTGAGGTCACACGAACGTCCTGTTAGACCGAGAGGACGCTTGCTCTTTAATCAAATACATACCAGAAATCAGCCGGACGTACCACAAGTCCGAGACGCGCGAGGCGACGACTCGGCCATGCGCCGGCCATTTTCTAAGGCCGTGTCAGCGTCGGGCCTGGCTCCAATCGCGGGCCGAGCGCCTTGTTCACTTTCTCGTAGGCATCGCTACGGATGGTCTCGATGAACGAGGGAGGCGGGTTCAGGATGCGGGCTCGTTCCCACCAGGCATCGTGGACACTCTTGTTACTGGCGCTCATTTTATCGAAGGTCGTGGCAATCTGAGAAGGCATCGACGCCTTGAGGGCCAACAAGGCCGCCTTCGCCGCGGGGTGATTGAGGAATGTGGATACACCCTTCAGGTACTTCGACCAGAAGCTGACCCATATTTTCTGCCACTCCCGTGGAATGGTCTTCTTTGCGATCGCCTCGCCGATCTTTTCTTTCGCAGCGTCCTCGACCTGACCGGAAAGTGCTTCGCGGATGAGCTCCATGTCGCTCTTGGCTCGCCTAAGCCCCACGACGCTCTCTCTCAATCGGGCGACCTCACTGACGTACCGCGTATCCCAGAGCGTTAGCACCTTATTGAGATCCTCGGCGGACTTCGTGGCCGAGATCGCTTCGCGGGCCTTTGCTGCGCATTCGTAGGCACTGTTTGCCGCGTTCTGACAGACCGCCGCTGCTCTCTCGAGGGGCGTCATCGGCTTCGTCTGCGCGTTGATCAGAGGCGCGCTTACAATGAGTAGTAAACACGCTATGTGCGATCGGAGTTTCATGATGTTCGATGGCGAGTATCGAAGGATGCAGCAAATATTGAACGTTAAGTAATTTACGCGCGTCACGGTTTTATGATACGAATTCGATACAAGTAAAAAGCTGGCGGTCTCGAGCCGGCTCAAAAAGCGGCGGCTATCTCCTGCTCAAGAATAAACGTGGGGTGCACCAATGGGTCGACAATGTGACGCGCTCAAGTGGACTTGCCTTTTTTTGGTGCTTGTGTCGACAAGCACCACAGCGCAGGAAGCGGCATCCGCGGGCGCACAACCCACACCGCGCCGCTGCAACGGGTTGACGCCCATTGCCTTTGCGGAGCGATTTCATCCGCAGGCGGGCAATATGACTATCGTGACCTGGGACCAGAATGCTGAATGCCTGGTCATGACTCCGCCAGCTGCTGGAGGACCCTGGATCCTCGAGGGTCAGGATCTCATCCTGCAAGGGGGGCTGCTCTGGATTGACGAACCCACGGAAATCCGCAGCTTCAAGGCGGATGCGGCGGCGAGCTCACCACCTGCGAAACCGACGAAGCCTTCGACCCCCGCAGTAATTCCAGGTCAGCACGGACCAGCAGGCATTGCAGGCACATCCGGAAGCTCAGGAGCTTCCGGGAGAAACGCCAGCAATGTTTTGCTATTAGCGAATGATGTGGGCGGGCCCAGCACGCTCACTTTCGCCTTGATCGGTGAGGACGGCGGCGCCGGCCAAGATGGCGCCGAGGGCGGTAACGGCGCCGCTGGAAGCAAGGGAAACTCGCGAAGTTGCGGAGGTTCGCCCAGGCGAAGATGCAGAGGAAATGCATCAGGCTTCAATGGCGGGCCTGGAGGAACAGGCGGCGATGGCGGGGCCGGAGGCTCCGGCGGAAGCGGCGGCACCTTTCGCTATCGACAGATTCTGAAGTCGAAACTGGATACACAAATTGTCGTACATCTTTCCGGGGGCGCTGGGGGCCCTGGAGGACAACCCGGACAAGCGGGCTCGGGCGGTACGTACGGCCCGGGCGGCGATGGAAGGCAATGTTCGAGCTGGTGTGATAAGGGCGCAGCGGGTCAACCAGGCGGGCCCGGAAAGCCCGGCAACGCCGGAAAGCAGGGAAGCCAGGCTTCTGACGGACAGCGCATCGCTATTCAGTAGCCCTACTCGGCGCCAGGTACGTATGAATCTCAGCGTTCTGCGGAACTGCTTTTGGTTCTCACTGATTTCGGTTCTGGCATGCGGTCGCGTGCCATGCGCCGCACCGGTAGAACGGCCCGTGACCTCCATAGGAGTTGCGGTCCAATCTTCGAAGATTGTGATTCCGCTGCCCGATGCGAAATCGATGGATTGTGTGTCATCGAAAAAAAACGATGCCGAGGAGCCAAAGCCATTCAGCCGAGAGCGCATCGTAGCGACCTCGTTGGAAATGCCTGTCGGGCTGAACGTTGCGGAACAGCTGCCCTTTCTTCGAAAAGACTATCTGTGGCTCGATGTAGAGAATCTCGTTGTCACGAAACCGCTGAAAATCAGCGCCGACAGCCGCATTCTGATCACCGCAAGGACGGTGACGTTCGCGCCTAACGCGTACATTCAGGTGGTCCTGGGTCAGGGCGGCAAAAGGTCAACGGGTGTCGAGGGCCAGGCCCTGCGGCCGCAATGCGCCGCGCTGCCCGCGGATAATGAAGCCACTGTTCTGATTTTCACGGAAACTGTCGAAGCGCCCTCATTGGCCGGTGTGTTGCACGATGGCGCGTCCAATGGCAAGGCCAAACCGTACGCTGTGCGTGCGAATCGGTTCATGTGTGCCAACAAAACATGCACGCTTGCAGATATCGCAGGTATATATCCTGACAACACTCGCACGGCATTGCGCGATATCTCCGATCCTGGGCTGCTCGACGCGATCCGACGTCTCGTTCGTTGGCCCGACCTTGCCTATCAGGCGACTCAATTCAGGTTCGCACAGGCACCATACGATGTCGCGATGCGTGACGAACTCGAGCGCGCACTCGTATCGTTGAGGGATATCAGGGCATACGAGCTCAGAGCGCCCCTCCTCTTCCGAATCCAGGATTCTCTGGAGCTCGTGAGGCAGGGGAGAAATCTGTTCGGACAGGATCAGTATTTCTTGCCGGCGCTCAACCATCAGCATCTGGATCGGTATCTCACGGATGAGATTGGCAAATTGGAAGCCATACGCGCCGTCGATGCACAGGTCGCCAAGCTCGAGCAAGGTCTGCAGGGAGTGAGCAATGATCGTGAGTTCATAAAAGGCCGGCTGCGCGACATAGCCGCGCGGCGTACGAATCTCAATGTGGACGAGGAGGCGCGCGAGGCCGAGCTTTCAGCCGCTGCGACCAACGTTCAGGTGACACAGGACCGACTTACCGACAAAGTGGCCGCATACGAACTCGCGATACAGCGAGAGAAGTGGAATCAGCAGCGACTTCAGCGCAAGGCGAGGGATCGGGCAAAAACGGCTCAAGCTCTAACAGCGGTCGGAGTCGTGGCAGGCGCAGTGGCCACATCAGGTGCAGGCGGCGAGGCAGTCGCGGGTATCGCCAGCGCCGCCCAGCCGATGGCTGCTGCGTACAGTGCTTATGCTCAGGCGCAGAGTTCCGCAGAGATGTGCGGCAAGAAGGTCGACTTTCTCAAAAGTGTCGGCTTCGCGGTAGAGCAATATCAAGGTATGCGGGAGCGGTCGAACGAGCTCGGACAGCAGCTGAAGACTTCAGCGAATCGAGTCGGAGACCTGGGCAGGGAGGGCCGGTGCTTTGCAAAGAACTCGAAGGCGGATGGATTCGGCAAGTGTTTTGCACAGGCGACGGAGTCGAATAAGAAGGCTTCACAGGAAGGCAACCTGAAGTTGCCGGATAAGTACGACACTCGCACGCGCGCAGAAGGATTCTTCACCCGCTCGAAGGAAATTTCCGATGAAATAGAAAAGATGCGCGATCTTCAATGGGAGCAGCCTCTCAGCATGCCAGAATGCCCTGAGAAGCGGCCCATGCCGGAGCATTTGAGGGCAGCCACAGATGAGTACGATGCTGCGAAGGCCGAAGCAGAGTCGGCCGCGATTGCCTTCGCGGACATTGCAACTGCGCTCTCGAAGATCAATGCCGAGCTGGTCACTCTCGCAGACCTCGAAGCGTCTCTGGCAACTGTGGACGGTCAAAAAGTGGCCTTTGGACCCGAAGCGCAGGAGGCGCTGGATGGTCTGGTTGCCGAGCGACGTTCCCATTTGCTGTATTTGGGAAACATCATCGAAGCCCATCGACGCTGGACCTACCTCTTGAGCCTCAGCGGCGATGACAACCAGCGACGGTATATTTCGGATGCCGGTATGAGCGGAGCAGCGATACTGGCCGCTTTGGCCTCGAGAACAGATGCTCTCACCGAAGGCGAGCTGGAAGCGCTGACAACCCGCATGAAGAGCTATCAGGAAACCGCATCTTTCACGAAGGTTTTTCTTCCAAACAGAAAAGAGAAGACGGAGACGCTCACTCAGCGCCATCTCCTAAAAGCGAACTGGCAACTGCTGCAGCAGTGGTACCTCAAGGTGCAAAGTGGGACGACGCGCGAGAATCTGGTGCTGGACGTACCCGTTCCGATCTTCCCCGGCTTGCCACGCGTGACAACGGTGCGGAACGTCAGTGCAATAGGAAAGTTCGAGCATCCGGGCGCTGCGCCTACCATCAAGATGAATATCTACCTGAGTCCATTTGGAATGATGCAAACGCCCGACATCGGTATCACCTATTGTCTCGGTCGCTTGAGTTTTCCTGAGCCAAATCTTCGACTCGATCCAACGCCGATTCAAAATTGCGGATTCAAGAAGCAAAGCGCGCCATTCGCCTGGGCATCAGGAATGGCGTTGTTGCGAGAACAGGAGTTCAAGCCCACGTTACCGCCGGCTCCGTCAGAGATGGATCTGAGCCCGTGGAGCGGAGTCATGCGTTTGGTCTTTCTAGCCCCTTCCAAGGAAGACTTGCCGGAGAACGTCGGGCCTGCCGAGCCTCTTATCGGTGTCGAGATCCAGACCGATCATTTCGTCTATTGGTAACGCGCATTGTTGACTAAGCGTTCCTGTGCGAACGGTTTGGTAATCGCCGCACGGCGAACGTTGTCTGCGCTCTTGGGCCCTACAGTTCAAGAAGGCGTTCGTGAACGGGGTCAAGCTCACCTTCCACGGATGGTGAGGCTCGCCCTAAGCGTCGTGGCAAACACAGACCACATACTAACGTGGGTCCCCAAGTAGCTTTCCGATCCAGGCAAGTCCCTCGTACTGAAGAAGATGCTCACCCGGCAGGGCATAGAGCACCAGTCGCGTGCCTATCTTCCGCCCTCGAATGGTCAGCGACGACTGCTCGGGGGGAACAACGTGCTCGCGTTTCGACCCGCGGCGACGTGCGGCTCAAACGCCCGCTCCGGAATCAAGCCGTCATCGCCGATAGAGGGATGAGATTCCGAGAAACGCCGCGAAAGGCCTGGTTCCCGCGAGCATCAAAGTCAGTTCTCGACCCGTGTGGATCTTGTAGGGCAAATCATCCGCGGAGCACTTAGGCCGAAGATGAATCGGCATACCTTTGGTGTCGAAATCAATGCCGTAGTATCCCCTTAGCTTGTCTAGCTGCTCACCATCCAAGTCGACGATCTGTACCCGTGGACCTAACGTTGAGGAATCCATCTGCAGTACTCTGCAGAGCTCATGGGTGCTCCGTACTGGAAACGAGCTCTCGTGCGACACGCACTCGGTCTCTGGATCGGTGGCGACGAGAAAAAATGTCTTGATGTCGTCTTCAGCGTTCATTCCGCGAGGCGCACGTGCTGATCGAGGAGATCAACGAAGCGCGCGAGCTCGATGAGCCGCGCAAGTACAAGCGCGCAGATGGAAGCCGCGGAGCTGCTCACCGGATATATGGGCTGTTCGGGTTGGCGTATGCAATCTGCGCTGCAGACACGACGGATTTGGCGAGCATGCCGAGCCCCCGAGCAATCCCCCCTAGACCTTCGCTCCCCTGCAGCAGTTGCGAAGCCCTTGCGCGTAGCGCACCGATGTGACCAAGACGCAGGGCCGCTATCAGATAGTCTTGGGCCTTCTGCGCATCGCGATCCGTGCCCTCGCCGCGGCTGTACATGGAAAAGACCCAGTACGTGGCAGAGGGATGAGACTGCTCGGCCGCCTTGACGTACCAAGACAAGGCCTCGGGAAATTCATTGCGCAAATGGAGCAACATGGCCAAAGCCCATTGGCCGTGCACCGACCCTTGTTCTGCCGCACGGCGATATGAATGTATAGCCTTGTCGCGATCCGCGGGAACGCCCAAGCCTTCGGTATACATATAGCCGAGGTAGACCAGCGCGTTGACGCTACCTTGCTCGGCCAGTGCCTGAAATCCAGCTCCCGCTGCGGAATAGTCCTCACTTTCGAATCGCGCCACGGCGCCATTCCACAAAGCGGAATTCGTTGCGTCCTCACTCGGCAGCGTGCGCCACACGTGTCCCTTTGCCATGCACTACACCTTTTGCGGTGGATCACCCGTGCGCGTCATGCACCCGACTCATCATTTATCTGGCGGCCATCTGGCGGCGGGTCCTTCGGCGGACCCTTCGGATCATTCGGGTTTGGCAGGGGAAGGTTCCCGGCCGGTGGGTCCGGAGGGGGTGGCCCCTTAGGTCGCGTCGGGTCCCCGTCGCAATAGCGGCTGAGTAATCCACCTGCAGTTACTCTGGAGAGCTCCTGAGTGCTCCGAACTTCAAATGAGTTCTCGTGTGACACGCACTCGGCCTCTGGCTCGATGGCAACCAGAAAAAATGTCTTAATGTCCTCAACGTTCCCCGTAGGTTCCGCCGTGCTTCCCATTGCAGTTACAACAATCGATCCTGGCAGACCTTGTAAGAGGGGTCGGGAGTGCTAGAGCTTCGAGTGTGTCTGCTTACGCTTGCGCGCAAGCGTCCCTCCAAACCGTCCTCATCAAACCAGTTTACTGGATCATCGTAGACGTAGGCATACGTGTTGGTCTCCACATCGAGTGCCACGGGCTCCGACTCAATGTATCTGCCAGCCACAGGGTCGTAGGTCCCGAAGTAGCTGTAATCATGGAGGGCGCCGCGCAGAGCCGCGGATCTTCGCTGATAAACCGGCCGAATGTGGAATGATACGTGCGGGCTCGGTAGTAGTAGAGGCCACTGCCCTCGTTCTCACGCCCCGTGAACTGATAGCTGTTTGTGGACGACGACCCGGCCATCTGTAGAGCGACACCGTAGATTCGAGTTAAGGCGACACCCAGATTTACGCGCCTCCGGGTCGTGGGGGGTAGCCTCATCCGCCGATCGACTGCGGTCGGGAGGCGGACATGGCGATCACCGATCTGGAGATCCGCATGACCATCAAGACGCTGGCGGCGAAGGGTGTCCCGAACCGCGCCATCGCACGACAGCTCTCTCTTTCCGAAGGGACCGTGCGCTATCACCTGCGCCGACAGGCTTGTGGAGCGATCGACGGTCGCTCACGACAAGCACGGCGTGCGGGTGCGTTCCATGGTGCCATCGATCACTGGTTCGCTCAGCGTGCAGACTCCCCGGTGAACCTCGCTGCACTTCACTCGTGGCTGGTGAGCGAGCATGGCTACGCTGGATCGCTGCGTTCCGTTCAGCGATACGTGAGCGAGACATACCCACCTCCGCCACGGCGGGCGCGGCGACGCGTGGAGACGCCGCCCGGTGCGCAGGCTCAAGTAGACTGGGCGGAGTTTCCCGGGCTCGTCATCGCGGGCGAGCTGCGTACACTTCACGCCTTCCACATGGTGCTTTCGCATTCGCGTCACGATGCGATCATTTGGATGGCGAACGAGAACCAGCTGTCATGGCTCGCGGGTCACAACCACGCGTTCCGCCGGCTCGGCGGTATTCCTGCGGTCATCCGTGTCGACAACACCAAGACCGCGGTCGCGCAGGGCGCCGGATGTTGGGGAACGCTCAATGAGACGTATCGACGTTACGCGCTGACCGTGCGCTTCCACATCGACATGTGCGCTCCGTATTCCCCCGAGCACAAAGGCAAGGTTGAGCGGGCCGTGCGTACTCAGCGCTGGGGACAGGATCCGCAGCGCCAGCCGTGGGATAGCCTCGAAGAACTTCAGTCACACACCGACGCCGTGCTTGTCGATGCGGCGTGTCGCCGGCGCTGTCCATCCACGGGAACGTCAGTGTACGAAGCATGGCAAGCCGAGCGCGCCTTCCTCGCATCACTGCCACCGCTCCCGGAGCCCTTTGATCTGGTGGCTACGCGACGCGTCGCCAACGATGCGCTGGTCGCCTTCGAAGGCCGGCAGTACTCGGTGCCCTTCACCTGGCTGGGCCAGATGGTCGAGCTGCGCGGAACAGCAGGCCACGTGCAGATTCTGGCCAATGCCAGGATCATTGCCGAACATCCGCGCCACACAGCTGCACGCCTGGTCATCGATCCGGCGCACTACGAAGGGCCGGGTACTCGCTTCGTTCAGCCGCCCACGCCGCTCGGACGCTTGGGTCGGCGCCTGCAGGAGCTCGCATTTGTGCCAGTGGAACGCCGGCCGCTGGATCTATATGCCGCGCTTGCGGAGGTGGCCCGATGAACAAACGCAAGCTCGATATCGATCACACGCGAGAGAGGATGCTCGCCTTCGGGCTGGCACACGCTGCAGATCAGCTCGATCCGATGTTGAGCGAAGCGGTGAAGCGGGAGACCGCTCCACACGCCTTCCTGGATCAACTGCTCGAGGCGGAGTACCAGGGACGGGAGGCACGGCGCGTCCGCACGGCATTGCGCCTGTCGAACCTGCCCACCGGACACACGCTGGCGGACTTCGACTTTGCGTTCCAGCCAGCCATCGAGCGCTCGCGGATCGACACTCTCGCCACCTGCGCGTTCATTCGCGCTACGGAGACCGTGCTGATCCAGGGGCCACCCGGAGTGGGCAAGACCCACCTCGCCGTTGCACTGGGCGTGAAGGCGGTCGAGCACGGCTTCTCCGCCCAGTTCTATCGGTTCGATGAACTCAAGGTCGCGCTGAAAACCGACGCGCATCTGCCGCCGGCGAGGCTGCGCCGTCGCAAATACCTTGGACTTGACCCGCTTTCGTGGACACCCCAAAGTTTGCTTTGGAGGAGTTCACGGTGGCAGAGAAGTCGGTCCGGTACACGCCGGAGTTCAAGCGGCAGATGGTGGAGCTGGCACGCACGGGTCGAACCCCGGCGTCGCTGGCGAAAGAGTTCGGGCCTACGTCCTGGTCGATTGCGACGTGGGTGAAGCAGGCCGCGCGGGATAGCGGCAAAGGCGATGGTGGGCTCACGAGTGCGGAACGCGAGGAGCTCACGAAGCTTCGGCGTGAGAACCGGCGGCTGAAGGAAGAACGGGAGATTCTTTCAAAAGCCGCGGCCTGGTTCGCAACCGAAGGCAGCACCTCGAAGCGCTCTTCGGGTTCGTGAGAGCGAACCAGGCCACCCATTCGGTGGGGCGCATGTGCCGAGTGCTGAAGATCTCGAGGAGCGGCTTCTACGCGTGGCGTGATCGGCCGCTGAGTGCGCGTGCACAGAAGGATCTGTGGCTCACAGGGAAGATTGAAGCGATTCATCGCCGCTCGCGCGAAGCGTACGGCGCGCCGATGATCCATGCGGAGCTGGCGGACGATCACGGCATCCGCGTCGGTCGCAAGCGCGTTGCGCGTCTGATGCGCGCGGCGGGACTGCGCGGAGCAAGTCTGCGCAAGTTTGTGGTGACGACCACGAGCGATCCGCAGGCCGAGCGTGCAGTGGATCTGGTGGATCGACGCTTCTATGCGGAAGGTCCGGATCGCCTTTGGGTTGCTGATATCACGTACGTCCCAACATGGTCCGGATTTCTATATCTGGCGATGGTGCTCGATGTTTACTCGCGACGGATTGTTGGGTGGGCGATGGAGACGCATCTGAAGACCGAATTGATCCTCGCGGCTCTGGAGATGGCACTTGCACAGCGGCGGCCCGAGAGCGTGATCCATCACTCTGATCAGGGCTGCCAGTACACGAGCTATGCGTTTGGCAAGCGCTGCCAGGAAGCGGGCGTCATGCCTTCGATGGGTTCGGTGGGCGATGCGTACGACAACGCGATGGCGGAAAGCTTCTTCGCGACGCTCGAACGCGAGTTGCTCAGCCGTCGTCGCTTCCGCTCTCAGGCCGAAGCGAGGATGGCCGTGTTTACCTGGATCGAAGGTTGGTACAACCCGCATCGAAGACATTCCTCGCTCGGATACCGATCCCCGGCGAACTATGAACGCGCGCACCAGCGCGCCACACGCATGACCAAGAAACCGGAGCTTCTGGCGGCTACGCCGCCAGACTCGCCTGCGTTGTAAGATCGAAGGAGGTTCGAGAAGAGCAATCCACTAAGAGACGAAGACGGAAAACTGTCCACGGAAACGGGGCAGGTCCAACCTCTCGACTTCCCTGATCATCATCGATGAGCTGGGCTTCGAGCCCATGTCACGGGAGGAGGCCAGCCTGTTCTTCCGGCTCGTCACCTATCGCTACGGACGCGGCTCCATGCTCATCACCACGAACAAATCTGTGCGTGACTGGACCGAGCTGCTCGCCGGTGACGAGGCGCTGACCACAGCCATCCTCGACCGACTGCTGCACAAGGCCCACGTGATCAACATCAAGGGAAGAAGCTATCGACTCAGAGATCTCGAAAGCTTGCTCAGCAGTGCCCGAACCTGAGACTTCACAGCCCGTAGGTGCGTAAGACTGGGTGTCGCCTTAGTGCGTGAAACTAGATGTCGTTTGACACCATCGTCGTCCGCACCATAGGGCTCATAGCTGTAGCTCGTCTGCATCGTGCCCGAGTCATCCATGAGCCCGAAAGTGGAACCCAGCGCATCAGTGATATGGATACGCGTGTGGCGCGTATCCGCCTCGACCGCTGCGCCAGCGTACGCGATCCCGGGCCTGCAGACGCCGCCAGTCGCCCAGTTCGTGAGCCGTTACGCGAAGCCCAGTGTCGTTCCCCATCAGCTAGCCGCGCTCTCGCTTGCCGCTGACCTGAAGGCACTCCTGCCAGCTCAATCTCGCGGAGAGGCATCTTGCAAGCACCCCAATGATTGCAGCGTCTGCGATGTCGTACCAAAGCCGCTCGCCCTCAGCATTGCGAGCGCCGATGTCAAGGAAATATCGGGTCGCGCCCAACGCCACCGGATGCAAGCTGGCAGGCGTGTTCATCGGTGCGGGAATGGGGCATACATGTGCAACGCGGTTCCAAGTCAGGGCGACATGTCGCTCGGTACCGATCAAGCATGCAAGAATATGGCTGGACTTGAGGGCCTAGGCGCACAAACTTGATGGACGGACCTACAGCCGAAACACCGTACGTACTCGCGGTAAAGCTCAGACGGGATACGGTCACCTCGTTTGTAAGCGATTAAGTAATCGCGTTGCGGTCTCGCAATGGCAGTTCGATATGCTCGACGACGCGCTCCATTCGCCACGTGCTCGGCCCGTTCGCAACGGCTTCCACTCGTACACGCGTCCGTGACTTGTCTGTCCATGAGACCGAGACTTCGATGGACACCGGCTCGCCGTCAAGGTCTATCACTCGAACCCGTGGCGGCGCGCCAACATGCCTGAGCAGCTCATCAGCGGCAAGACCGCGCCATAGCTCCAACTCCTGAGCCACTACCCCATATGCATTCGATCGCTTCATACGCTACTCACCGGCCCGGCTTGGTCCGGTGTGAGGCGGCGGCAGCGAGTGCGGGCTTTACATTCCATGGCAGCAGCGTCTCGAAGTCCTCGACGATCTTGGCATAGGGAAGCTGCGCGAACAGCAGCGAGAGATATGCATGCGGCTCGATGCCATTGGCCTTGGCCGTCTCGACGATCGAGAACAGATTGGCGCTGGCGACAGCGCCCTTTACCGTGTCGCTGAACAACCAGCCCTTTCTGCCAAGAACGAACGGCCTGATCGCATTCTCGCAGCGGTTGTTGTCCAGTGGCACCTCACCGTGCTCGAGGAACGTGGTGAGCTTGGGCCACTGACCCAGCGTGTAGTGAACGGCCTTGCCCAGCAGGCTCTGCGGCAGCACCTTCGGCGCGAGCGCGGTAAGCCAGGCATGGAACTTCGTGATCACCGGTGCGGACAGCTCCGCGCGCACGCGTACCCGATGCTCGGGCGTGATCGGCTGATCGCGATCCCATAGCGCCCGCTCGACCAGATAGAGCTCGCGGATCATCTCCAGCGCCACGCGCGCATGGCCGCCGGCGGTGTTCTCGGTTGACTGCGCCTTGCGTGCTTCGTCGAACTTTCTGCGCACGTGCGCAAAGCACCCGGCATGCACCAGATCGAGTGACTCGGCCACCGCATCGTAAGGCTCGTAGCCATCGCTGAGCAGAATGCCCCGGTACCCTTCGAGCAGGCGCTTCGGTACCGCCCCGCCACGGGAGGGATCGTACTCAAAGAGCACGATCCGCCGTCCCGGTGGCCCCGCCGCACGTACCCAGATCCAGTGATCAGCCGTTGGTGCTTTGTCGCTCTTGAGCACCTGCAGCCGCGTCTCATCGCAGTGAATGAGTGGCGCGTCCAGCATGTGCTCATTGAGCAGGTTCACCAGCGGCACCACGTGCGAGCCACCCAGCCGGATCATCCAGCCAGCCATTGTCGCGCGTCCCAGCCCCACTCCGAGTCGCTCGAACTGGGTCTCCTGGCGATACAGCGGCAGACCGTCGACGAACTTCGCCGTAACGATGTGGGCCAGCAGGGATGGTGTCGCCAGACTCTTCGGAAACAGCTGCACGTGCACCGGCGCAATCGTCACCCTCAAGCAGCACGGGCAGGTGTATTTGGGGCGGATGTTGCGGATCACCCGCACCTGAGCGGGTTTGTAATCCAGTTGCTCTGAGACCTCCTGCCCCATGCGCTCAAGAGGCACCCCGTGCTCGGCACAGACCTTCTCAGGTTCGGGCAGATCGTGAACGACATCCACGCGGGGGAGCGCGGCATCGAGCTTCTTGCGGCCGTGCTTACCGCGCTCGTGTGCGGGAATCGTGATGCTTTGAGGCGCGCTCTCGGCAGCTTTCGCCAGCGCCTCGGCTTCGTTGAACAGCCACGCCTGATCGGGGTTGAGCTCCTCTGCAGGAGTCTTCTCCGAGGAGCGCCCGAGCAGCTGCGCCTTCAGCCACCGGTTCTCCTCCTCGAGAAGCTCGACTCGCTCCTCGCGCGCGGCAAGCTGCGCGCGCAAGATCTCAATGTCGGTGGCGGCGGTGCTCGGCGCGGCGGCGTCTGTCACGCGCGCCAGTATATCGTGCCACGCTCACCAACACTTCAGCTGAACACCGAAAAATGCAGCGCTTCGTGCGGCTTCATCCGCCACACATCGTATCCGTCCAAGAGCCAGTTGAGCTGCTCGCCGCTGAGCGTGACCACCGCTTCCTCGGCACGCCGCGGCCAGTGAAACTTGTCCCGCTCCAGGCGCTTGTACCAGATGATGAAACCGTTGCGCTCCCAGAGCAGCAGCTTCAGTTTGTTCCGTCGCGCATTGATGAATCCGAATAGCGCGCCACTGGTCGGGTCCTGTTGAATCACATCCTTCGCCAGAACGACCAGGCCGTCGATTTGTTTACGCATGTCAACCGGCGCGCGATGCAGATACACGCGTGCGATCCCGCGATCAGGACGCAGCATCCGAGGATCCTGGTACCAGACCCGCAAGCCAGCTCGCCGGCGGCCACTGCAGACACTCGATCACGCAGCCGCGCTGAACGATCCGGCACAGCGGCACACTCAATGTGGAGTTCATCGCCGGCGGCACACGCTCGGCGACCCTCACCGCCACGAACCGGCTGCTCGCTCGCTTCGAAACCGGCTTCGTCAACACACCCTTGCGCCGGAGCGCTGCGATCGCGTCGTACAGCTCGCGCAGCGGAAGCTCGTGCGACTTCGCGTAATCACTCAGCGTCACGCCCTCGCTGCGCGCGCCTTCCAGCGCCTGGATCGCGCGCCGCTGCTTCTCCGTCATCTCCATCGTCGTCTTCATCGCCACACCTCTCCAATGAATGTGGCGCCAGCTTCTCGCGCGAGACTATCAGGACGGAAGAACGTGCTTCCCTAATCGCTTACCCTCGTTTGACCAATATCCCTTCAGCCTGCCAGCCCTACGCCATTTGGATACGCTGGACCTGCATCCAGCCGTGACATTTCTCGTGGGAGAGAATGGCAGCGGAAAATCGACGCTGCTGGAAGCGATCGCCGTCGCCTGGGGCTTCAATCCTGAAGGCGGAACACGAAGCTTTCGCTTTCAGACACGGGGCTCGCATTCCCAGCTTCACCAGCATTTGCGGCTCGTGAAGACCATGCATCGACCGCGAGATGGGTTTTTCCTGCGCGGAGAGCTTCTTCAATCTAGCCACCGAGATCGAGCATCTCGACGAGGATCCAACGGCGGGGCCGCGCATCATCGACTCGTACGGCGGCCGGTCGCTCCATGAACAGTCTCATGGCGAATCATTCTTTGCTCTGATGATGAAGCGCTTTCACGGTCAGAGCTTTTTCGTTCTGGACGAGCCCGAAGCGGCGCTCTCACCTTCAAGACAGCTGGCGATGATCTGCCGGTTGCACGAGCTCGTTCGCGCGTACTCACAGTTCGTCGTCGCAACACATTCGCCGATACTGATGGCGTATCCGAATGCCGCCATATACGAAATCACGGACAGCGGGCTGCAGCAGGTCTCCTATGAGCGCACGGAACACTACGTGGTTGCGAAGCGATTTCTGAACGACCCGAAGGCTCAGCTGGAGAGACTGCTGAGTTGAGGAGCTCCGTGGTCGGTCATTGACCCCGCTGAACCGGTTTTCCTACTGCGCTCACTGCGTCTCGGGACGTTTGGGCAGTGTGCTCCTCAAAGAACCTGCGCCGCTGTTCCATGTGTATGTCATTCTGCCAGTCTTCGTACCCGAGCAGGCTCCCTTCCATGCGCTCGAAGCCGTCGTCCCAACCGGTCTTCTCCGCGGTCCTGCGCATCAGCACATAGGCATCGATGCGCCACTGCTCACCCGGCAGAGCATAGAGCACCAGTCGCGTGCCTATCTTCCGTCCCCGAACGGTCAGCGACGACTCTTCGGGCGGAATGATGTGCTCGCGTTTGATGATTCGACCCGCAGCAACGTGCGGATCAAATGCCTGCTCCGGAATGAAGCTTTCATTGCCGACAGACGGATAGGATTCCGAGAATACGGCGAGAGGCTTCGTTCCCGCGAGCATCAAGGCTAGTTCTCGGCCCGTGTGGACCTTGTACGGCAAATCATCCATCGAGCACTTAGGTCGGAGATAGGTCGCCATACCTCTGGTGTCGAAATCGATGCCATAGTATGCCCTTAGCCTGTCCAGCTGCTCACCGCCCAAGTCGATGATCTGTACCCGTGGATCCAACGTTGAGGAATCCACCTGCAGTACTCCGCAGAGCTCTTGGCTGCTGCGAACTTGAAATGAGCTCTCGTGCGACACGCACTCGGTCTCTGGATCCGTGGCGACGAGAAAAAATGTCTTGATCTCTTCGGCGTTCATGTCTTTGCCCCAGCAACGACGCTCAAATGCCGGCTTCGCCTCCTGTGCTCCTATTTCTAGCAACCAAACAAAATTTTCATGAGCGATAGGATAAGCATACCTGCAGGACCTAGCCCACCTGGAGGGACTGCCCCGGCCGGTGAAGGCTCGCCCGTCCGCTGATTACCGCCGCCACCGTCGTCTCCGGCACTGTCTCCCTCGCGACCAGGCTTTGGGACAGGAACATCGTCTTCTCCCCAGTCCGGCCCGTTTTTCGGTGGTGGTACGCCGCCGTTCGGGTCCCTGCTCTTCTTGAAGCAGTCCGGACAATAGTCGCCGAGGGCGCCCCCGTTATTAGGGGTACCACAATTTGTACATGGAATCCTCGGACCTCTTGTATTGGATCGACGCTTCTTGCCATCTCGATAGTTCGGCCCATGCCCGGTTACATCCGTCAATGTGATCGGGTCTGCCTGCGCGTACGTGTAGAGATTCAACCCGCCGTTCATGCCGATGGGATCTTCCGATACAAATCGACCGAATGTCGGATGGTAGTAGCGCGCCCGAAGGTAGTGGAGGCCGGTACCATCGTTATCCCTTCCTGTGAACTGGTTGGGATTGCTTGAACTTGCGCCGCTTACGGTGACCGCTCCATACGGCTCGTAGGCGTAGTTCGTAACGATCGATCCCGAATCGTTTGCGAGTGCGACCGTTGACCCGATTGCATTTGTCAGGAAGCTCCGCCGTCCCGCACTGTCGGTGCGACTGAAGCGCTCATCCAGGGTTCCCCCGAGGAGATAGCTCGCAATGACGGTTGAACCGTTGAGCTCCTGCAAGACGTTATGGCCGTCGTAGAGGTAATTCGTCGTCGTCGTTCCTACGGTCTGCCCGTTTCTACGGTTCATCGCGTCGTACGTGAACGCTGACCCGCCCAGCGAAATGAGCCGGTTTCGACTGTCCCAGGCATTCGTATTCGTGCCATCCCCCGTGAGGTTGCCGTTGTCGTCGTACGTGAACGACTGCGAACCCCACGACTGCAGACGCTGAGCAGCGTCATACGTCGCACTGGTGAGTGCAGCCGGCAGCACCGTGTTCGACAAGCTGCCGCCCGCTGTGACACGCCGACCCGCGACATCGTAGGAATACGTGACGTCTCCAATTTGAGTGGATCCAGAGGCGTACTGGATGCTCGTGAGATGGTCACCCGAATCATACGTGTTAGTCGCCACGACGCCGTTGGGCAGCGTCAGTGTCGAGCGCCTGTTCGCATTGTCATAGGTAAGCGCGACCGTTGCGGACCCCTGCGCGATTCCGGTGAGCCGGTCGGCCGCGTCATACGTGTAGGCCACAGTCGATTGGCCACTCACTGTTACCCCTGCTCGACGGCCGGCAGCATCGAGTTCATAGGTCACGGTACCTTGCGCCGTGGTCTCTGAGATCGTTCGAGCCGCATCGTTATAGGCGAGCGAGATCGTCCCACCCTGCGTGTCGGTGACTTCGGTCGCGCGATTGTTCGCATCCCACGTGAAAGCCACCGTCGCATCCGGGCTCGAAAGCGTTTGACCCTGGAGAACGCGGCCATACTTCACTTCAGTTACTCGGTTCGCCGCGTCGTACGAAGCGGTGGTGACCTTGCCATTTCGCTCCGTGCGACTGGTGACACTTCCTACCCCGTCGTACGCGAACGTTTCCGTGTGCGATAGAGCATCGGTACGGGAAGCGGTGCGGTTCCTCACATCATACGTATAGCTCGTCACGCCGCTCCGCGGATCAGTGACGCTCAGGACATTCCCGTTGTCATCCCGGGCCAGCGTGATCACACCTCCCTTTGCATCTGTGATCTGCGTCAGGCGGTCTCGCCCGTCGTACTGAAACCGCGTTCGACTGCCGAGCGCATCGGAGGTTGCCACGCGCCGACCTGCGGCATCGACTTGCCACTTGATCGCGTTGCCGACGGCATTCTGAATGGCGACCAGATCACCACGAACATACGTGAGGGCAACTGAATGATTGAGTGGGTCCGTTATCGTCGTCGGCTGCCCCGCTGAGTTATTCGTGAACGTCGTGACATGGTTCAGCGCATCGGTGACCGAGGTCACGTTTCCACGACTATCGTGGGCAAACGATGTTGTGTGATTGAGCGGATCGGTGATTCCAGTGAGTTGGTTGTAGAGCGAACTATACGTGTATGTCGTTGCCAGGGGGCTCGATGTCTCGGCAAGTTCAGTTTCGCTGGTGAGGTTTCCCATCGTGTCGTAAACATAGTCAGTCCGATGACCGAGGGGATCCGTCATGCTCGTGATGAAATTCGTCCCGCCTTGCCGCGTGTACGTTGTGGTCTGCTCGACACTTGTCCCCAGCGCTGTAACCTCGGACGTGACATAGCCATCAGAGTTGAAATTGAAGCGATGCACGTTACCGCGTTCGTCGGTGGCATCAGTTCGCGTGACCTTTCCGTTGCTCGTCGTGTAAGCAAACTGATTGGTTGTGCTATCGGCAAACGTCTGCTGTGTCACCCGACCCGTGGTGCTATCGTATTGGTTCGTGACGACAACGTTATTCCTGGGGTCGGTCCAGGTCAGCATCCGGTGGCTGGTATCATAGCTGTAGCTCGTCACTTCCCCGGTCGCATCCGTTACGGATGCAAGATCGCCCGCGGTGTTGTACGTGTAGCTAACGGTTCGCCCGATATTGTCCTTTGCCTGCGTGATGCGCGCCGAAGTGTCGTATGTCAGCTCGATCCAACGACCGTTGGGCGACGTAATGCGTGTCAGATTCCCTGCCGGAGACCCGAACCCGTTCACAGACGAATACGTTAGCTGGACTCGATTGCCGTTCCGATCTTGAATGGCCTGCAGCGGAGCGGTGTCGCCAAAGATGTACGTCAATCCGTTCTTGAGCGTCAGATTCCAACCTGTTCCGTTCCACGACAACTTCGACTTGTAGAAGTCGGTTGGCGTTGCGTTGCTCGTGCTGGTCTCAACGTGCTCGTAGACTGCATCGGAGTAGCTGGTGCCCGCCGAAGTCCGAACGTAGTGAATACGGCCACCATCGGGCAGCACGAGATCTGCTTGCGTGTAGTTCTGCGTCGAATACAAGAAGATGCCGTAAGTGTGATTGGCGCCAATTCCGAACGGTCTCGATGCCGTGTCACTGGAACGATAGGTGCGGACGAAATCGAGCGGCAGCGTGTCGGCCAGATACATATCCGTGACCCGATGCACGAACAGGCCCGTTCCGCAATCAACCGGATCTCCGAAGAAGGCACAGCCGCCAGGCAGCGGCCAGCCCGGGGGCGGTGCCGGAGACGCCCCGATCATGGCGCCGGTGAACTCGTAAATTCCGACCCCCGGATCCGGTTTCACCTGCTTGCCATCGTCCGTGACAGTTCCTTGTCCGTAGATGTACCAGCCCTTCTCTTCTGGGTCGTAGTGCCAGAAGTTCACGCGCGTGCCGGGTGGGTGGTTTTTGTAGTTCGGATAGACCAGCCACGCTTTTGCGTGGTCTGGGTTGTAGACGTACGCCGCACCTGGCTGAATCGTGAAGTAGATCGGTACTTCAACCGTCGCAGGCAACGGGAACGGCGGCTTGCTGACTGGAATTGCAGTAATGCCGATCGTCTGCGCCACTTTCCCATCGTGATCCACGATTTTCGTGTTCGGCGGCAGGTGCAGCTCGAGCCCGGGGATCTGAGGCGTCTTGATCACGACCTCGCCTGTCGTAGGCGAAGGAATCCTGACCGCGCTTGCGGTATCGAGCGCGGGCATCCAGATCGTATAAGACAGCGCGGTCGTGACCGAGCTCGTCACATCCACTCCGACCTCGAAAATTCCATAGCTCGCTCGTGCGTTGCTTGCGCTACGCCCGTCGATCAAGAGTTCATGGTGTCCGCTCGGTATCCGCTGCAGAAGGAAGCGCCCAGTGCCATCGGTTCGCGCGGTCTGGCCTTCCAGGCTCAGTGTCACTCGAGCAAGGGGACGCCCATCCTGCAACAAAACCTGACCTGCCAGAGCCGTCACACCGCGCGGAGCTTGCCGCGGCGGCAGTTGTGAGACGTCTGCGGATGCGGCTTTTCCCTTTTGGGCGTCGGAATCGCGTCCTGGCGTATCGGCTGCCGCCAATGCGCTCACGTTAGGCTCGTCGAGTGCTTCTAGCTGGCCCAGAACCGACGCAGTGGACGCTGGTTTCGCAGGCGATTGGGGTGTGGTGCTGAAGGTGACGCCCGCAGGAATCAAACTGAGACCGTCCAGCCCTGAGGCGCCTTGCACTCTGAGGTCGTAGCGGGCACCCGACTGCAGTGACGAGAGCGGTTTGACAAAGATGAGTCGACCGGCTTCGGCGATGGTGACTCCAACGGGTTCCGACCCGCGCGGTCCCATCAAGGTCACACTGTCCGGCCGCACGCTGTCGATTTGAAGTGTCTGCGAGAACCGCAGAGCGATGCGCCCGTCAGCGGAAACACCGCTCGCGCCATCTTCGGGAATCGAAGCGATCAGGCGCGGATTGCTGTCATTCGCCTCGCGAGTCGCGCCGGCTGTGCTTGCGGTGTCGAAGTGCAACGTGACGGGGTCGAAACGCTCAGCCCCTGTCCCACCGTGCGTGCCGCCATTGCCGCCTGCGATGAGGACGCCGCCATCGCCCAGCAATGTGGCGGATGCATCGAGGTGCGTTGCGTGCATCGGCAGGACTGATACCGAACTGGCCGCGGCCCCCGTACCCGAGAGGGTCGAAACATCCGAGCTCCATAGCTCGGCATTCTGGATTGGCTTGCCGAGCCCGTCGCTACCGCCGGCAATCAGCAAGCGTCCGTCCGTGAGCAGTGTCGTCGTGTGATGAGATCTGGGGGCCGGCCAGTATCCTGGCAATGGCACGAAGCTCCCCAAGGAGGAGTCATAGAGCTCGTTAATCGGTACCGCGGTTCCCTCCGCGCTCACACCACCTGCCACGAGCACATTGCCATCCGGGAGCACCGTCGCGGTGTGCCAGGAGCGTCCATAGTGAAGCGACGCGGCGAGATCCGTGCGCGTGCCGGTCAATGGATCGTAAAGTTGGGCAGAACGCGCTGCGTTCCGGCCGCCCAGGAGCAGGACGTTGCCATCGCTCAGCCGCGTGGCACTTTGTCCAGGTTGAAGCTTCAGTGGCTCGGACGCGGACAGGGGTGATTGCGCCCGCAGCGCCTCGGGCCCGACCGCGCCCGCGAATGCACCGACCAGCAATACGCCCGATGCGAGCGCGAGACTCGCGCGGTAGTCCCACTGTGTCAACCGCGCTGCAAGACTCAGCATCCGGGAGAAATGAGCTCGTAGTTTCATTGCAGTCTCTCCCTTAGGGACTCGTGACACTGACGCTGATGGCGCCGGTGTTCGTGCTGTTCGGGTCGAACTCGATGGTGTACGTCCCGGTGACGGGTAGCGTCTGCGTCGATAGGTTGAAGCTCGAACTCGAGGAACCCGAGGAAGTAAGCGACGTCCCGTCCGGTTTGCGCAGCGTTACGGTTACGTACCCGATACTGTTGCTCGTGAGATGAACGGTTGCCGACTGCGAAGCAGAGCCGCTGAAAGTTACGGTTCCACTCTGTCCGGGCGTACCGATGGTCAGAGTCGTCGCCGAGCCGCCAATCGTCACGCTGCCCGAGGCATCTGTGGATACGTCATAGAGAGTGAAAGTCGCACTACCAGTGGCGATGTTGCTCGGATCGAAAAGAATCGTATACGTACCGGTGCTACCGAGCGTCTTGGTATCAATGAAGCTCGTTGAGCCGTTCGACACGCTGGTGTACGCGAGATTCGAGCCGTTGGGATTCCTGATGTACACATCTCCATAGCTGTAGCCCGTGAGGGATACTGAGCTGACATACAAACTGATGCGCTGACCCGCCGTCCCACTGAAGGTCAGTGATCCGTTTTGGCCGCGCACGGTTGTCGTGAGGGTCGCGGCAGATCCGCCGGCCGTGATCGTGCCGCTCGCATCTGCCGGCACGTCATAGAGAGTGAAGGTGGCGTTGCCCGTTGCGATGTCGCTCGGATCAAAGAGAATCGTGTAGGTGCCGGTGCTACCGAGCGTCTTCGTATCAATGAAAGTTGTGGAGCCATTCGACACACTGCTGGACGCGAGTGTCGAGCCATCAGGATTCTTGATGTAGAGGTTGCCGTAGCTGTAGCCGGTGAGGGATACCGAGCTGACATACAGACTGATGCGCTGACCCGCCGTTCCACTGAAGGTCAGCGATCCGTTTTGCCCCCGCACGGTTGTCGTGAGGGTAGCGGCAGAACCGCCGGCCGTGATCGAGCCGCTTGCATCAGCCGGCACATCGTACAGAGTAAATGTCGCGCTACCCGTTGCGATGTCGCTCGGATCAAAGAGAATCGTGTAGGTGCCGGTGCTGCCGAGCGTCTTCGTATCGATGAAAGTCGTCGAGCCATTCGATACACTGCTGGATGTGAGATTCGAGCCATCGGGATTCTTGATGTAGAGGTTCCCGTAGCTGTAGCCAGTGAGGGTTACCGAGCTGACATACAAACTGATGCGCTGACCCGCTGTTCCGCTAAAAGTCAGTGATCCATTTTGCCCCGCAGTGGTGGTGCTCAGCGTCGCGGCCGTGCCCCCTGCGGCGATCGTTCCGCTCAGATCTGCAGGAACGTCGTACAGACTGAGCGTCGCGCTTCCGGTGCCCGTGCTGTTGGGGTCGACCAGGATCGTGTAGGTGCCACTCGTCGGCACCGCTTTCGGCTCGATGAACGCACCTGTTCCGCAGCTGATAGAGGCCAGCAGTGAACCATCAGGGTTCAAGATCTTGCAGATCACGCTGTTCGTAAAGCTCGCGCTGCTGATCCTCAGCGCCACGCGCTTTCCGAAAGTCGCATCGAAGATCACCAGCGCGATCTTGTTCGCCGTGCTTAGCGTCACTGAGAGGCTCGCGCCGAGCGCCAACCTTCCGGTGAACCCGATGTCCGAGGCAGCGAATGATGCGGGAGGAACAAAGAAGTCTGAGCTGCTGAACGCCGTCCCATCTGGTGTGGTCACCGAGATCGGACCAGAGGTCGCGCCAACAGGTACGGTGGTCGCGATGCTCGTGGCCGTTGAACTCGAGACACTGGCGTCCACGTTCGCGAACCCAACGCGATTGTTGGCTGCTGTAGTCTCGAAATTCGTTCCGCTGATGGTGACCGATGCTCCCGCGACTCCACTGCTTGGCGAGAACCCGGAGATGGTGGGAACGTGCGAGGTCGTCACCGTGAAGGACGCGCTACTCGTGGCGCTGCCACTCGGGGAGGTCACGCTGATCGTGCCGGTCGTCGCCCCTGAAGGAACAGTAACGGTGATCTGCGAGGTCGTCGCAGATGTGACGGTCGCCGCCGTGCCATTGAAACTGACTGAATTCTGACTCGGCGTTGAGCTGAACCCGGTTCCGCTGATCACGACCGTAGTACCCGTCGTTCCGCTCACGGGGGCAAAGCCAATTACGCTGACCTGACCCGCGGTGATACGGCTGATCGCGACGATGTTTCCACTCGCGTCGTAGCTGTACACGGCTGCATTGCCGGACGCGTCGACGACTCCCGTGAGGCGGTTGTTCTCGTCATAGATGTAGGTCACATCGGCGGCGAGAGCGGCTACTGTCATGAAAGGCAGAAGCAAGATCAGGAGGCATCTGCGAGCGTTCAGGAGGCCTCGGAGCCAGCTGCGGGCCGCTGAATAAGATTGTGAGTTCTGCTCGACGCGAAATGCCCTAGGACCGGCCGTGTATCTTCGCGTTGCCATGTGTTTGCTTCCTTCCTGAACCACCGCCGATGACGGACACGCCATGAATCGCATCAAGCGGTGACACTCGCTATTCGCACCGGATGGTTCTGGCATGGGTGCTGTGTTGTATTCACTGCCATGAGCCACGGCCCGACTTGAGGCAATGCGTCACCATCGAGCGAGAAGGCTCGCCCGTCGTGTTTCGCACGTGGCATCAGAGACCTTGAGGGCGAGTGCTGCCGTGGCCCCCGCGCATTTGGCGGCGGCGCGCGAGACTCGTCTCAGACTCTGGCTTGCGTTGGTTTAGGCGTCAGGCTCTCGAATGAGAGCACGCTGCGAGAACTGTTCCATGACCGACCTCCCTCTCCGATTCCCTGTCACTGAAAGCTCTTCGGCTTCTAGTGAATCAAAAACGCGCCGACTCAAAAATGCGACGCGCCGGAGGCTAGCATGGCCTTTGTGACATTCACAAGTACGTGCGATCCACGATTTTGATCCCGCAAGACTGGCTGAAGACAAGGTCCACACTGAGTTGGTGATGTCACTCTTGTTGATTGATGCGGACTCTCGTTTGCACGATCCATCCGTCCTCCCGCACAGTCACCGCACGTCGTTGAAGAAGATCGCGAGCATCGAAGTCCGCGTCCGTTTGCGTGGAGTCACATGCCTTCGAGTTGACACCGCGCGACTTCGACGGCGAGTCCGCGAGCAGTGCCGTAGCGGATGCACTGCGTAGGGCGCGCCTACCAAAGAGATGTGCTTCGCGTTTCCGCCTCTGCCGCGGAGGAACTGCGCTTCCCGTAGAATGAATGAATGGGCATCAAGGAATCCCGTTTCGGACTAGGTCGTGCGGTGCTCGGATCAAGGGCCTTCCTCCCTATATCCAGCCAAGATTATTCGCATCTGTGCTCTGCAAAGGTGTTCGTCTCCGAGGCGCTGGCTTTCGAGGAGAAGTACGACCTGCTGGTGTCCAATTACCTAGAGCTCGAGAAGACACTCAATGACATCGCCGCCGATCACTTGGTGTACTCCGATCACAGCTATCAGTCGATGAACGATTGCCGGGTACTTATCAACCAGCGCGTACAGAACCTGCTCAGTGCATGCCGCTTGTATCTCGACCACGGCGCCCATCACGTCAGCAACATGGAGTCCGCGGTGCCGAACCTTGCCGCCGAGTTCGATGCCCTGCGCAGGAAACAGTACGACGAGAACGCTGGATATAGAATCGGCGAGGCGCTACGGAACCACTCCCAGCACAGAGGCTTTCCGATCGCCGGACTGTCTTCGGGTGGAGGCTGGGTCTCACGGCCGGGTGCTGAGGAAGTGCTGCTCCATCGTATCCAAATCCACATCGACATGGAGGAGCTGCGCGAGGGCAAGAGGACGAAGGCGTCGGTGCTGGAGGATATTGCGAAACTCGGTGAGAGTGCTGATGCCCGATTTGTGCTGCGTGAGTACGTCGCACGACTCAGCGCCTTGCATCAGCTCATGAGGACTAAGCTTCAGGATGTCCTGGCTGAGCGAGAGGTGGACATCGAAGCCGCCATCGAACGCTTCAAACTCGCTTTCCCGGAGGAGCAGTCCGTCGCGGGGCTCGCAGCCGTCGAATGCGACTCAGACGGCAACTGGATCAACCAGAGCGCACTTTTCATGGGCATGATTGAGCGGCGCCGTCACTTCCTGAAGCGCAACCAGAACCTCACCAATCTCAAGCGCTGGCACGTCTCGAGCGAACCGAACTAACTGTTGAAGTGCGAATCGAGCCTAATCAGGCTCGCACGAACGCACCTACCGTGGTCCACCAGCGAAATGGTGGACACTTTAGTGGCACGGGACAAATTTCCAAGATCGTCTGCTGCGTCGAGCGCCTGGGTCTACGCACACCGGCTGGTTTCGATTCCCAGATGGCAAGAAAATCTGCGATGGCGCGCCCAGGGCAATTCGAGTTCTCGATGATTCGACGTCCCGCTTCGTAACGAAGAGCTGACTCCGCGGGACACGATGGTTCAGAACGCACGAGATCCATTTGGCCGTGAGCGCAGGATCGGCTCGAGGAGTGAGCAGAGCAGGCACGTAAACGCTGCGTGAATCTTGGTGCTTGCGAACATGGGACCCTCCAAGCGCACGCCATTTGACTCAGCGGTACCGAGGCTCCCTTGGCGAGCGAGCTGCAGGAGAGTGTTGGAGGTTTGCGAGCCGATGGCGTACCACGCTTCATCGATCGCCGCCGCACACACCGTCGCGATCCGAGCGTGCGGCGCCGCGCACTGCACCTCTGCGCCGGGTTGGACCAAATGCGCAGGTGAATCGCAAGACGCTGGTGCCGCTTCGGGTGCCTCAACGACCGCCTTGAGCCGCGCACCGATAGCGAGGAGTTGCGCACGCTGGCGCTTTACCCGTTGGTCGATGTAGCGGTCGGGTCCGTAGCCGGTTGCCTGCCCCAGGAGTTCGGTGATCTCGAGCCGGCTGTAGCCGAGTTCCTCGGCGGCGGTTGCGAAGTTGTGCCGGAACTGGTGCATCGTAAAGCGGACCCCCGAGTGCTGGCGCAGCGGAAGCACGGCCGCCTTCACTTCCTCCATGTGTCCCGATCGAGACGTTCTTGACGGAAATAACCATGCGCTGGCATCGCCGTGGTTCGGCGCCGCTGCACGTATCTCGGTAAGGATCTGCTCGATCTCCGGTGTCAGCGGCACGATCTTCGCCAGATGCGCGAGGTGCCGGCGGTTCCACCGGACCTTCGAGTTCTCCGTATGGGCCGGGATTTCGATCCGGTCCGCCTTGATGTGCTCGGGCTTGCAGCAGAGGGTGATCCCCACCCGTAATCCGCTCGCGAGGAGGAAGCGCGCAAGCAGCGTGTGCAGGGGGTTGCCGGGGTAGGTCTCGAAGCTGCGCACCAGTGTGCGCAGGTCAGCCACCGGCAGGCTCTTCACACGCTGTGGCTCGGCGATGAGATCGTCGGCGAGCGCCTGGGCGGGACAGTCGGGCACGGCAACGCCCGCCCGCAGCAACGGCGCCTGATGCATCTTCACCCAGTACTTGAAGACGCGTCCGAAGCTCATGACGGTGTCGAGGGCCGCCTTGATGCCCGTGCGATAGCCCGGGCGCGCGCGCTGAAGCTGCTCGCGGGGCGGAAGCTGCGCCCAGCGTGCATCGAAGGCCGCGCCTTTTGTCTGCACGCGCGCCATCACCTCGTGATAGCGCCGCTTGAGCATCACGGCATCGATCCTCAGGAGCGGGCGGTGGCGCCAGTCGTGCAGATTCTGGAGCGCCGAGACGAGCGAGCGTTTACTGCGGGGCGCGCAGTTGCGGTTCGCGACGTAGAAGGCGATCGCGTCCTTGAGCGAGGTCTCCCCGATGGGACGCGGACGACGTCGCTCCGCCTGGGTCTGGGCCGGCGCGGCAACCCCCGCGCTGCGCGGGCGCGCCGCACGTACCGGCGTGGATCGAGCGCGCGTTGGGGAGGCATCCGTTCGCTGGCTCACCGGCGACTCGGGCGCGAATCGGATCGGGCGTTTCGGCACCCTCTGCCCGAGAGCCTCCGTGGGGTTGCCTGCGTCGCGTGCCACCGAGAGCGGGCGCGGATCGACTCCATTGTGAAGCGCGCTCAGCCGCGCAGTCGCGGCCAGCCGCGCCGCCCTGAGCGACATCCCCCTGACCTCGCCGAGACAAAAGAAACGGGCGCGGGGGCGATTCGTGACGGGATCTTTCACCGTCGTGGCACACACCCACGTGCGATGCCCGCTTTGGTAGCAGCGCATGCCCAGGCCCGTCCGGCCTTCCCACAGGTAGTGATTGCCGCGACCTCGCGGGTCGTTCTGCGGCCGATACCGAAGAGAGGGCACCTGCTGCTGAGTCCAGCGGAACGGAGGCGTCCGGCTGGCGCGAGCGGGTGAGGCAGGTGAGATCGCCTCCGAAGGCGCCGGCGGCGCAGACGCATTCAGCGCGGCGTCCGGGTGTACCCCACCGGCACCCTCGCTGAACACGCTGCTCAAGTCTGTGCCCGCAGCCGAGGCACTCAGCACCGCAGGCATGCTCGTCCGCTCATCGCCGATCTGCATCGAGTCCCCCATCACGCAGCCGAGGGCGCGATGCCGCCCGGTTCTGCAAATAAAATCACGCCGCCGGGCGCCCGTGGCGCGCTCGAGGTGTTTCAAGAGTGCGATGGAGGAGAACGCGTAAATGCCCGGCCCCGCAGCGCATTCGGTGCGCGGATTTTGCAAACCCATGGCTTAGAAGGCCGATGCTCTATCCGCCTGAGCTACGGGCACGGATGAGGTTCACAAGTCCCGACTGCCGCGAGGACTGGTCGGGGCAGCAGGATTTGAACCTGCGACCCTCTGCTCCCAAAGCAGATGCGCTACCAGACTGCGCCATGCCCCGACTGCAAGAGCCCCGCGCTCGATGGCTGCCGGACCCTCCGAACGGGGGGGCGGATGATACGGGAGAAGCCGGGGGCCGCGCCACTTCCGGCGCCGGCGCGTTATTTCCGGCGCCAGGTCGCCCTGCCGCCCGGCATGTCCTCGACGATGACGCCGGCGGCCGCAAGCTCATCCCGCAGGCGGTCAGACTCGGCCCAGTTCTTTGCCGCGCGCGCGGCGGAGCGCTGGCGCACCTTTTCGTCGACCTCCGCATCCGCCAGCAGGCGATTTACGGTGGCCGTGTCGGCATCAGCGATCGTGACGGCGTCGCCGGGGACGGGCTGGCCGGCCCTTGGCAGTCGGAACCACTGTTCGGGATCGAGCTGGCCAACCGCCAGCACACCCGCCAGTGCACGCAGCTCCGCGCCCAGCAGCGCCGCCTTTTGATCCTTCTTTGCGTCACGCGCGGTGTTGATTTCGCGCGTCATCATCTGCAGAACGGCGAACGCTTCCGGCGTATTGAAGTCATCGTCCATCACTTCGATGAACCGCTCCGTGTGTGCAGTCCGCGGACGTGGCACGGGCGGCACAGGCAGGCCCCGAAGCGCCGTATAGATGCGATTGAGCTGGATGTCCGCCTGCTCCAGCGGCTCCGTCGAATAGTTGATCGGCCCGCGATAGTGGCTCGCGAGCAGGAAGTACCGCAGCACTTCCGGATGACGGAGCCTGGGCAGCACATCGCGCACGGTGAAGAAGTTGCCGAGCGACTTCGACATCTTCTCGTTGTCCACGCTCACGAAGCCGTTGTGCATCCAGATGTTCACGAACTTCGCGCCCGTAGCCCCGCAGGTCTGCGCGATCTCGTTCTCGTGATGCGGGAACTTCAGGTCCATCCCGCCGCCGTGAATATCGAAATGCAATCCCAGGATGTCCGTGGACATCGCCGAGCACTCGATGTGCCAGCCCGGACGCCCCTGCCCCCACGGCGACGGCCACGCGGGCTCGCCGGGCTTCGCGGACTTCCACAACACGAAGTCGAGCGGATCGCGCTTGGCCTCGTCCACTTCCACGCGAGCGCCCGCGCGCAAATCCGCGAGCACTTTGCCAGAGAGTTTCCCGTACCCGGCGAAGCGGGCGACGGAATACATCACGTCCCCGTTCGAAGCGACGTACGCGTAGTCCCGCGCGATGAGCTGCTCGATCATCGCGATGATGTTGCCCACGTGCTCCGTGGCACGTGGTTCGAAGTCCGGCACCTGCAGGCCAAGCGCCGCGAAGTCCTCGTTCTGCGCGCGGATATAGGTGTCGGTGATCTGGTCGATAGTGACGCCACGCTCGGCGGCGCGCTTGATGATCTTGTCGTCGATGTCCGTGATGTTCCGGACGTACGTGACCTTGTAGCCGCGATAGCGCAGATACCGCTGCACCATGTCGAACGCCGTGAGCATGCGCGCGTGCCCGACGTGGATGTAGTCGTACACGGTCATGCCGCACACGTACATGCCGATGTGCCCGGGCTCGATCGGCCTGAGCTCTTCCTTCTCGCCCGTCAGTGAATTGTGAATTCGTATCATGGAGTGTCTGTTCGATCAGGCTGCAAAACGTGCGAGACGCTCGCGCGCCTTTCCGGGCGGCATGGCTTTCAACAGCGGCGCGAGCTCCGGGCCGTGGGTACGACCGGTGAGCGCGAGACGGAGCGGCTTGTACAGCGCGGCGCCGGTCTTCCCCGTGGCGGCCTTCACCGCGTCCACGATCGCCTTCAGATCGTTGTCATTCATCGCGGCCGCTTGCGCCGCAGCCGAAAAGTAACTTGCGCCCGCGCTTCGCACCACCTGCTCGTCATCGCCGGCCAGCGGCGGCAGCTCGCCGAACACGACGTCCGCCCAACCACGCGCGTCTTCCGGCAAAACGATATTCGGCAATACGGCTTCGACGAACGATAGCACCGCGCGCTCGTCGAGCTCGCCGGGCACGACACCAGCAAGCCATTTGCGCGCAACGTCCACGGGAGTGCGATGAACCCACTCCTTCTGCCACACGTTGAGCTGTTCCTCGTCGAACCGCGCAGGCGCGCGCCCGAGATGCGAAGGATTGAACGCCGCGGCCATCTGCGCGAGATCGAGAAAGCCGTGTTCCGACGTGGAATGACCGAGCCGGAACAGATGATTGGCGATGGCCGGCGCCGCATAACCGCGCTCGCGGTAGAACCGCAGGCTCGGGTCGCCATGTCGCTTGGACAAAGGCGCTCCGTCCTTCCCGACGAGCAGCGATACATGCCCATAGCGAGGTGCCGCCAGGCCCAGCGCCGCCAGGATCATGAGTTGCCGGGGCGTGTTGGTGAGATGGTCCTCACCCCGCAAGACATGCGTCACGCCCATCGACGCATCGTCCACAGCATTCGAAAAGAAGAACGCCGCGGAGCCATCGGCACGGCGAATCACGAAGTCGCCGATGTCGTCGCTCAGAAAGCTCTGCGGCCCATGCACGAAATCGTCGAACGCAATGCGCTGACCACTGGGCACCCGGAATCGCGTGGTGGGCGAGATGCCCGCGGCACGCTTGCGCGCCTGCTGCTCGCTCGACAGCTCCCGGCAGGTACCGGCGTAGCGAGGCGGACGCCCGCCGGCGAGCTGCGTGCGCCGGGACACTTCCAGCTCCACAGCCGTGCAGAAGCAGGGATAAGTCAAACCCTGCCATTCGAGCTTGTCGAAGTACTTCGTGTACACGGCGGCCCGCTGCGACTGGCGGTAAGGCCCATGCTCATCCTCGCGGTCAGGCCCTGCGTCCCACTCGACGCCCAACCACCGCAGATCGTCCATCTGGCGTGCGATGTGCGCGTCCTTGCTCCGCTCGGCGTCCGTGTCCTCCACGCGCAGGATGAACCGTCCGCCCAGGTGTCGGGCAAGCAACACATTGAACAGCGCCGTGCGCGCATTGCCGAGATGCAGCTCCCCGGTGGGGCTGGGCGCGAAGCGTGTTGTGGCGGGCGAGTCCATGGGGGCCGCAATGGTACGGGAAGCCGGCGAGGCCAGATACCCGAGGTCCGGGCCCCACCGGGCCGGTTCCGGATAGTCCCGCTTGCTAGAATCCGCGGCTCGTTCGAGGGCACCCTGGAGCTGCGATGAATTCAAGATGGATGACGGCCGGATGGAGGACAGGGTGGCTGCCGGCACTGATCCTGGCCGCACTCGCAGGCGCCCTGCCGCAGGCGGCGCTGGCGCAGACCGTCCGGGTAACCACGGACATGGGCGCTTTCACCATCGAGCTGCAGCCCGACCGGGCACCGCTCACCGTCGCGAACTTCCTGCGCTACGTGAACGAAGGCTTCTATACGCAAACGCTGTTTCACCGGGTGGTAGGCGGATTCGTGGTCCAGGGCGGCGGCCACTCCGCCACGGACTCCAAGCTGAAGACGACGCACGAATCCATCGTCAATGAATCCGGCAACGGTCTGCAGAACAAGCGCGGCACGGTGGGCATGGCGCGCTCCGGCTCACCTCACAGTGGCAACTCGCAGTTCTACATCAACGTTGCCGACAACGCAGAGCTCGACCCGCTGCCCACACGCTGGGGGTATGCGGTGTTCGGCCGCGTGGTCGATGGCATGGACGTGCTCGACAAGATGGCGGTGGTCGCGACCGGCTCGATGGGGCCGTTCAAGTCCGAAGCGCCGCTGAAACCCATCGTCATCGAGAAGGTCGAGGTACTGAAGGGCGACGGCTCTTCGTCGGGCCCGGCACCGGTGAACCGGGCTGTGATGCCGTCATCCGAAGGCGCTCAGCAAGGCAGCGCGCCCCCGCCTTCGAGCGCACCGCCGCCGAAGTAGGCAGCGCTTCGCACTGACCTGAGCATGGCTCGCCTGTTCGTTTCGGACGTGCATCTCGACGCAAGCGCGCCGCAGGCAACGGAACAATTCGTGGACTTCCTGCGCACCCACGGCGCAGGGGCAGAAGCACTCTACATCCTCGGCGATCTGTTCGAAGTGTGGGTGGGTGACGACGATCCGAGTGCCGAGAAGGGGCGCATCGTCACAGCCCTGCGCGATCTCACGACCAGCGGCGTCGCGTGTTTCGTCATCCATGGCAATCGCGACTTTCTGCTCGGTCGCCAATTCTGCGATCGCAGTGGCTGCCGTTTGTTGCCGGACCCGGTGATCGCGGAGCTCGATGGCGAACGCGTGCTCGTGACTCACGGCGATGCGCTGTGCACCGACGACCACGCGTATCAGGAGCTTCGGAGCAGCGTGCGAACCGCGGACTGGCAGCGCCGTTTCCTCGCCCTGCCCTTCACCGTTCGCGATCGGTTCGCCAACAAGGCACGCGCCGGAAGCAAAGAGCACACAGCTCGCGCGGCGCCTGAAATCCAGGACGTGAATCCAAACGCGGTCGATCTCGCATTTCGAACGGCGCGCGTCCGTCGCATGATCCATGGCCACACGCATCGGCCCGGAATCCACGACACGATCGTCGAAGGCCAGCCTGCGCAGCGAATCGTGCTCGGCGCGTGGTACGAAGCGGGCAGCTATCTCGTCTACGACAACGGCCAGTACGAGCTGAAGACGCTCCCCCGCTAGCCCGGTTTGCCTGCGTCCTTCGCCAGCTGTTTATCCAGCTCGCGCTGAAGCGTGCCCGGGATGGGCTCCGGCACCATCTGCCGCGTGGCATGAATTTCGACGGTCTCGAATATCTGCTGCTTGAAATACGGATCGCGCGCCATCACACGATCCAGCTCCGCCCGATCCGCGACATCGATCACGAACACGCTGCCGACGATCCTGCCCTCCGGGTCCAGCAGTGGCCCGCCGAACACGTAGCGGGTCGTCCCGCCGCTGAGCTCGTTGAGGATGTGGCGGAAGTGCTCGGCGCGCGCCTTCTGGCGCAGCTCTCCGGACCCCTTGTCCTTGCAGTAGACGATGAATTGCATTGCGTGTTACTCCAGCACTTTCGTACAAGACCGCACCCGGCCTCCAAGCAAGATTGCCTGGCATGACCGCAACCGCCGCCGCCGCTGAACTGCAATTCTGGCGCGACCCTGCCCTCGATGGAGCATGTCTCGCGCATGCACGCTTTCGCAAGCAGTCGTTCGAGAAGCACGTGCACGACGAGATGGTCATCGCCGTCACGGAAGAAGGCGCGGGCAAGTGTCGTACGCGGATGGGGTCGGATATCTGCGGTCCGGACACCGTCTGGGTGTTCGCGCCGGGCGAGTATCACTGCGGCGGCGTGTGGGAAAACCGCCTCTGGAACTATCGCGGCATCTATATCGACCTCTCGGGCCTCAGGTCGTTGAGTCGCATCCTGTCGGATGAGACCTCGGACAATCTGTGGGTGCCACCAGGGCTGTACCACGATCCGCAGCTCGCGCGGCTGATCGCTCACGCGCATCGCTGTTATGACGATCATGCGCCCATGCTGGAGCGGCAGACGCGCTGGTGGGCGGCCATGGGCGTGCTGTTCGGGCGCTACGGCCAGCCGAAGGCGCGTCCTGAACCGCAGCCGGCCAGCCGCAGCAGTCTGCAGCGTGCACGCGATTTCATTGCAGACAACATTGCGCGCAACGTCTCGATAGACGAGCTCGCTGGCATCGCAGGGCTCACGCGTTTTCATCTCATGCGTTCGTTTGCACGCGAGTACGGGCTGCCACCGCATGCGTACGCGAACCAGCTCAGGCTCAACGCAGCCAAGAAGCTCATAGATGCCGGCGAGGGACCTGCGGAAGCTGCAATCGCCGTGGGCTTCTATGACCAGAGTCATCTGACACGCGTGTTCCGGCGTGCTTACGGACTCACACCGGGCGCTTACGCACGGCTTCGCGAAAAGCCGGTGACGCGCGCAGCGCGCTGAAGATCAGGCGGGCGCACCCGAGTGAAAACGAAATGCGGGATCGGGCGTGGTGGCGAGGCCAGCTTCGCATTCGGCAAGGGTCTGCAACCGGCGTTCGAGCCCTTGCCCATCGGTCGCGGCCGCGGCGAGATTGAGATACAGCTCGAAATGCCTCGCCTCTGAGGCGGCAAGCGTCGTGTAGAAATCTGCGAGCGGCGCGCCGAGTTTCGGCGCGAGTAGCCGGAACCGTTCGCACGAGCGCGCTTCGATGAGCGCACCGACCAGCAACAGGTCGAGCTTCCTTCCAGGATCGGACGTGCGCGTCACCGCGCGCAACCCGGAGCCATAGCGCCCCGGCTTCTGGCGGATGTACGGCACATCCAGCGCATCCATCATGCGCTGGACCTGTTCGAAGTGCCGCAGCTCCTCGCGCGCGAGGCGCGAGAGCGCACCGCTGAGTCTTCTGTCCTCGGGATACGTGAACATCAGCGCGAGGGCAGTGGACGCGGCCTTTTTTTCGCAGTTCGCATGATCCACGAGCAGCTCGCGCCAATGCGCAGCCGCGTGGTCGACCCATGACGCCGGCGTCGGCGCCAGCAGAATCGTCTCGACAGTGGTCATGCCGCCAGCTCGGTGGCCTTCAGCTCGCGGGCCGCTTCACGAATGGCGCTGACCGCGGCGTTCGCGGTGGCCAGGCGATCGTCCGGCTTCTTGGCCATCAGCTTCTCGATCAGCGGCTGCAGAACACTCACCTCGGTCGGCAGCACGGGCACGGGAGCATTGCGGTGCTTGTAGATGATGGCCATGGGATTCTCGGCCGCATACGGCTTCTGCTTCGCCAGCATCTCGAACAGGATCACGCCGAGGCTGTAGAGGTCGCTCCTCACGTCGATCGCTTCGCCATGGCCCTGCTCGGGGCTCATGTAATGCGGCGTGCCGAAGATCTGCCCGTGATCGGTCACGGACATCGCGAGGGCCGCGTCCTTCGCCAGCCCGAAATCGATGAGCGCGAGCGTGCCGTCGTCCCTGAGCATCACATTGCCCGGCTTGAGATCGCGATGGAGCACGCCTGAGGCGTGAATAGCGTCGAGTGCGCGGGCGATGGCCACGGTGATGCGCAGTGCATCGCGCGGCGTGATGGGCTTGCGCATGCGTCGGCGCAGATCGCCGAGGCGGAAATACTCCATCACGAGATACGCGTGCTCGTCGCTGACGCCCAGGTCATACAGGCGCACCACGCTCGGATGACGGATACGCTGGACGATCTCGTATTCCTGCAGAAAGCGTTTGAAAGACTGATCGAGCTCATTCTCCGTCTGCTGATCGCGCGCCACCTTCAGCACGACGAGCGCGCCCGCCTGTTCGCTCTCTGCGAGATAAAGCTCCGACACCGGTCCGCCCGCGAGGCGTCGGACGCGACGGTAGCCGCGAATGAAAGCTTCGCCGAACTTCTGCGCCTCCTCCGCTTCCGCGGATGTACGCCAGTCCGCGCGCGCCTGCATCTGCTTGCTGGAGGCGCTGGCGAGCGCATCGACGAGCTTGCGATGCTCGATTTTCGAACGCGTGAGCGCGGCGTGTGCGCCGATCTTCAGCGCCTCGCGCGCTTCGCCGTTCTCCGCGTCCTCGCCCAGGAAGATCACAGGTGCGAAGCGCGGGCGAGCCGCGAAATCCTGCAACCACTCGAGGCCGTGTCCGCCGGGCCAGGCATGAGAGAGGAGCACGGCGTCGAAACCTTGCGCGAGAAATTCCGGGGCGGGCCGCGGCTGAACGACGGGACTGGCCACGACGAGCTCGGCGTCGGGCCAGCGGCACGTCAGATGGTGCCGGATGAGCGCGCAGTAGCGCGCGTCGTCTTCGAACATCAGCAGCCGCATTGGCGCGGGCGCTCCCCGATGGCCCTGTTCAGTGATTGTAATGGGCCGAGCGGCCGGGATCAGAGCATTCGAGAGGTCGGCGCGTCACGGCTTTGCAGGAACGAGGCGGCGGCCTCTTTCGACAGCTTCAGGCCGATCACCAGGTCGCCGACATTCGTGCCGGTGGGACCGGTATGGATCAGATCGCCGGCAGCGGCAAGCGCGGCCCCGGAGTCCGCCGTTTCGAGGCATTTCTGAACATCCAGCGTGCCGAGCGCGACTCGCGAGCAGGTTTCGCCGTCCACGATCCCTCCGGCGTCGGACGTGACACCGTCGGTCCCGTCAGTACCTGCCACCAGCAGCATCAGGTTGTCGTGGCCGGCGATGATGCGCGCGGCAGCCAGCGCAAGGTGCTGGTTGCGACCACCGCGCCCCGGATTCTCAGGAAGGTTCACCACGGACTCGCCGCCCCAGATCCGCACCTGATCCGAATTCATGTGCAGCTCGTGCGCAAAACGCACGGCGAGGCGTTCGGCGGGACCGTCGAAGGCGTGCGTGTCGCGCCAGACTTCGAGACCGAGCGCCTGTGCTTCCGCCCGCGCCGCCTTGCCCGCGATGTCGATCGACGCGATCACCCGCCGCTCGATGGCGTCGTCTGTCGTGCCGCTCGGCCCCATGAGGCCAGAGCCGATGACTGCAGGGTCGTGCCCGGGCACGTCCGAGATGAAGAGCGCACGCGCCGGGCGCCCGGCCAAACGCGCGGCGAGACGTCCACCCTTGATGCGGGAAAGCTGCGCGCGGCGTGCGTTGAGCTCGCCGATCGCGAGGCCGCTCGCCAAACCTTTGGCGTTTACATCCATGAGCTGCGCCAGCGTCACGCCCGGCGCCAGTGCCTCGACGAGACTCGATGCGCCGCCTGAAATCAGAAACAGCAGCTCGGCACCGGGCGGCACGGCGTCCACCCATTCGAGCAACCGGGCGCCCGCGGCGAGCGAACGCTGATCCGGAACGGGATGCGCGCTTTCCACGATCTCGACCTGCGACAGGCCGTAGACCTCGGGAGCAGCGTGATCGTCCTTTGTGATCAGGAGCGCGCGTTCGAGCCCTTTGCCCAAGGCATCGTGCGCCCCAAGCGTCATCGCGCTCGCGGCCTTCCCTACCGCTGCCGCCCACACACGGCGCGGTCGCGCAGCGGCGTCTGGCGGAACGGTGAGCGCTTCACGGACGCAAACCCGACCATCGACGCTCGCGAGCGCCGCCTGGAACAGGTGAAGGAGGAGTCGGCGTCGCGGGTCGCCCCGGCCCGAGTCAGGTTCGTCCAACGACTTTGAGGGATCCACGGCCTTCGCGCCGTTCGCTCTTGGCTTCGTCCGAGCGCTCGGTCTGCAGCCGCGCGAGGTACTCGGGCGTGACGTCTCCAGTGACGTACTCGCCGGAGAAGCAGGATGTGTCGAATTCCGTCACCTGCGCATCGTCGTGCCGGCAGGCGGCGACGAGGTCGTCGAGGTCCTGATAGATCAGCCAGTCCGCACCAATTTGCTTGGCCACTTCATCGACCGTACGCCCGGCTGCGACGAGCTCGCTGGCCGCGGGCATGTCGATGCCATAGACATTCGGGAAGCGCACGGGCGGCGCAGCCGAAGCGAAATACACCTTCTTTGCACCGGCTTCGCGCGCGAGATCGATGATCTGCGCCGACGTCGTGCCGCGCACGATGGAATCGTCCACGAGCAGCACGTTCTTGCCACGGAACTCGAGGTCGATGGCATTCAACTTGCGGCGCACGGATTTCTCGCGCATCTGCTGCCCGGGCATGATGAAGGTGCGGCCAATGTAGCGGTTCTTGATGAAACCTTCGCGATACTTGAGCCCGAGCCGCTGTGCCACCTGCAACGCGCTGGTGCGGCTCGTGTCCGGAATGGGGATGACGACGTCGATATCGTGGTTCGGCCGCTCGCGGACCATCTTGTCGGCGAGCTTGTCGCCCATGCGCATGCGCGCGCGATACACCGAGATGTTGTCCATGATCGAGTCGGGACGCGCGAAGTACACGTACTCGAAGATGCAGGGCGTGTGCCGCACGGTTGCGACGAGCTGCTGCGAAAAGAGCCGCCCCTGCTCGTCGATGAACACGGCCTCGCCCGGACCGATGTCGCGGATGAATTTGAAGGACAGCGCCGTCAGCGCAACGCTCTCGGAAGCGAGCATCCACTCGGGCCCCTTGTTCGTGTCCCGGCGGCCCAGCGCCAGCGGCCGGATGCCATTCGGATCGCGGAACCCGAGGATGCCGTGGCCGATGACCATGGCCACCACCGCAAATCCGCCGCGACAACGGCGATATACCGCATTCAACGCGGCAAACACGTCAGCCGGCGTGACACGCGGCGTGCCCACACGCTGCAGCTCGGACGCGAAGACGTTCAGCAGCACCTCCGAGTCGGAGCCCGTGTTGAGGTGGCGGCGGTCTTCACGGATGAGCACTTCGGCAAGCTCGCGCGCGTTCGTGAGATTGCCGTTGTGCGCGAGGACCATGCCGTACGGAGCGTTGACGTAAAACGGTTGCGCCTCGGTGATGCCTTCGCATCCAGCCGTGGGATAGCGCACATGGCCGATGCCGACGTTGCCACGCAGCTCGAGCATGTGGTGCTGCTGGAACACATCGCGCACCAGGCCGCTTCCCTTGCGCGTGCAGAGCTCGCCATTGTCAGCGGTTGCGATGCCGGCGGCATCCTGGCCGCGGTGCTGGAGCACCGTCAGCGCATCGTAGAGGCGTTGATTGACGGGTCCGGTTCCCACGATTCCGGCAATTCCGCACATCGCAGGACCCCCTCAGTTCACGGCCGGTTGGCGGCCGAGATGCCGCTGGTTTTCGCCAGTGTCTCGCCGACGATCACCCTCAGCCCGTTGGCGATGCTCTCGCCTACCGGCATGAGTTTCGAGCTCTGCCACCAGCGATTGGTATCGAGCTGCAGCAGCTGCCCGAGGATCACGAATACACCCAGCAGCACGATGCCGCGGAGCAGACCGAACAGGAAGCCGAGCAGGCGATCCGTGCCGCTGAACAGCGACAGGCGGACGAAATAGCTCAGGGCGGCGGCGATGCCCATGCCAAGCAACAGCACAATGAGGAAGACGATGGTGCGCGCCGCCCAGGTGCTGGCCGGCGGCTTGGACAGCAGGCCCCCGAGATAGGGCTCGATCACGTCGGCAAACTGCCACGCCAGGAAAAGCGCGACGATCAGGGTGATGAGCGCGATGGCTTCGCGGAGAAAGCCACGTACGGCACCGATGATGGCTGAGATGACGACCGCAAGGATCACAAGGTAATCGACTAGATTCATCGAGTGGCCCGGGTCGCGCGGTCGGCCGCGCGGCGCGAATTGTACAAGAGCCGCCGCGCAACTGTGCACGCGTCATATCCCGGGCCGCAAAACTGGGGTGCGCGTCAAGCCCGCGCGGACTATGTACAGCCGGTTCAGGGATACGGAACCGGTGCGCCACCGGGGTGACCGGAACCGCGCAGCTTCGCGCCGAGCGCAACAGCTGCCGCGCGGTCCTCTTCCGGACCGACGCGGACGCGCCACAAGCGCTTGCCCTTGCCGCTACTTTCACTGACGGTCGCTGCAAAGCCTTTGCCCTTCAGCTCACGGGTGAGCCGCTCTGCATTCTCGCGGCTCGCAAAACTTCCCACCTGCCATGCCCAGCCCGCCGCGGGCCGGGGTTCGGCCGAGCCGCTGCGCTTCGGTGCCTCCGCGACTCGCACGGGAGGCGACGGTTTCGGCGTCTCAGCAACGCGCGCCGGCGGTTTCGCCGCTTCGACGCGCGGCGGTGGCGCCGTCACCCGCGCAGGTGCCTTCGCGGGCTCAGGAGAAGAGTCAACGCTTTCCGGCTGCGTTGCGCCAGCGTTGTCTGCCTTGACGTCCGCAGGTCCGCTCGCTTGCGCAGCGCTGCCGTTTGGCGCGGGCTGCGACTCCGGAACGGGCGTGTCGACCGCCTGCGGCGTGCCCGAGCGCGGTGTGTCGTTGAGCTCGATCTTGTACGAGCGCAACTGCGCTTCCTCGCTGTTCGAGGGTGTCTGCGCGGCGGAAGAAGCCGAACGACTCGGCCCCGTCAGCAGCTCGGGCACCAGAAGCACCAGCAACGCGACCAGAATGATCGCGCCCGTGAGCCTCTCCTTCACGCGAGTGTCGAACATTGGGGGCGATGGCCGTGAATCAAGCGCACGGTGAAGCTTTGCAGGCGTGATGAACTCAGTATATCCGAAGCCACTCGAGCGCCGACCCCACGATGTAGAAGCCGCCGCAGACGACGACGCGATCGGCGGGCGCGGCCACGCGCTTCGCCGCTTCGAAACCCGCGGCGGGCGAGCTTGCCAGCTCGTGCGACGCGCCGCTCAGCGACAGCCGTCGCGCGAGCTCGTCGGCAGGCAGCCCACGCGGCTCAGCGACCGTGCACACGATCCAGTGATCGATGAGAGGGCGCAGTATCTGGCCGATAGTCGGAATGTCCTTGTCGCCAAGAATGCCGACGACGCCGATCGTCCGGCCCGAGGAGGGGCGAGCGGCAAGGTGCCCAGCGAATACACGCGCCGCAGGCTCGTTGTGGCAGACGTCCAGGATCCACTCGACAGCACCGGGCACAACGTGAAAGCGCCCGGCGAGCTGCACCGATTTCAGGGCCGAGCTGACCGCCGCGGCGGCAATGCGCTTGCCGATGCCCAAGGACTCGACTGCCGCCAGGGCGGTGGCCGCGTTCCTGTACTGGATAGCCCCTTCAAGCGCCGAAGGAGGCAGATCGTTCAGCGTGACGCTGAGCCCGTGGTAGTTCCAGCCATGTGGGTGCACAGCCCAGCGAAAGTCGGACTCAGCGACGACGGGCCTTGCGCCGAGCGTGCGAATGGTCTCGAAGACCGTCGATGGCATGTCAGGCGATCCCAGCACCGCCGGACGGCCACCACGGAAAATGCCCGCTTTCTCGCGGCCGATCTGATCGAGCGTGTCGCCCAGCCAGTCCCGATGATCGAAGCCGATGGACGTGACCACTGCCACGTTGGCGTCGATCATGTTCACGGCATCGAGCCGACCGCCCAGACCGACTTCGAGGACTGCAACGTCCACCCGGCGCTCGGCAAAGATCAGCAGGGCCGCGAGAGCGCTGAACTCGAAGTACGTCAGCGTCGTGCTACCGCGCGCTTGCTCGATTCTGTCGAAGGCGGCAACCAGCTCGGCGTCACTCACCTCCGCCCCATTCACACAGATGCGCTCGTTGTAGCGAACGAGGTGCGGTGAAGTGAACACACCGGTCGAGAACCCATGCGCGCGCAGGAACGCGTCCGAGTGCGCGACGACAGAGCCCTTGCCGTTAGTGCCGCCGATCGTGATGACGGGATAGCGAACCTCGTGCACGCCAAGCGTGCGCGCCACGCTCGAGACGCGCGCGAGCCCGAGATCGATGCTCTTCGGGTGCACCGACTGCTGCAGCTCGAGCCACTCGCCGAGCGTCCGCATGCGGGCGGCCGTCAGGCCGCGGCGGTGGTGGTCGTGGCCGCCGCGGGGGCGGCCGGAGGCAGCTTCATCAGGATGCGCAGCATGGACGACACGCGGTCCCGCATGTCCCGTCGATCCACGATCATGTCGAGAGCGCCGTGCTCGAGCAGGAACTCGCTGCGCTGGAAGCCTTCGGGCAGGGTCTCGCGCACGGTTTGCTGGATGACGCGCGGGCCGGCGAAGCCGATGAGCGCACGCGGCTCAGCGATGTTGAGATCGCCGAGCATCGCGAGGCTCGCGGAGACACCGCCAGTCGTCGGGTCCGTCATCACCGAGACGAAGGGCACGTGCGCCTGCGCAAGCCGTGCGAGCGCCGCGCTGGTCTTCGCCATCTGCAGCAGCGAGAACAACGCCTCCTGCATGCGCGCGCCGCCGGTCGCGGAGAAACAGATGAGCGGGTGCTTGTGCTCGATGCAGTGATCGACCGCTCGCTTGAAGCGCTCGCCGACGACCGAACCCATCGAGCCGCCGAGGAAACGGAATTCGAATGCGCACGAGACGATGTCCAGCCCGTTCACTTTGCCAGCGAGCACGACGAGCGCGTCTTTTTCACCGGTCGCCTTCTGGGCCTGGGTCAGGCGGTCCTTGTAGCGCTTGCTGTCCCTGAACTTGAGCGGGTCCTCGGGCGTGATGTTGGCGCCGATCTCGACGCCGGTGTCCTTGTCCAGGAAGGCCTCGAGGCGTTCGCGGGCGCCGATGCGCATGTGATGGCTGCACTTCGGGCACACGTAGAGGTTGCGCTCCAGCTCCGCGCGGTAGAGCACGGCATCGCAGGCCGGGCACTTGATCCACAGGCCTTCCGGGACCGAGCGCGTGCGCCGCTCGGTCTTGATGCGCGAAGGCATGATCTTTTCGAACCAGGACATGCGTTAGGCCCGTGCCCCAAATGGAGGCGAGATGATAGCGGAGCCGACCGCGACCGGCAGCCCAAACGCCGCCGGGTACTCCACGCTCCACATGTACAGACCTTCGGCGGGTGCGGTCACGCCGCCCTGTGTACGGTCACGGGATTCGAGCACGCTCCGCGCCCAGCTCACCGGCTGCTCGCCGCGACCGATCTCCATGAGCACGCCCACGAGATTGCGCACCATGTGATGCAGGAACGCGTTGGCGGTGATCTCGACGGTCACCCAGTCTCCTGCGCGTTCGACCACGAGCCGCATGAGCCTGCGCACCGTCGACTTCGCCTGACACTCGGAAGAGCGGAACGCGCTGAAGTCGTGCTCGCCGACGAACACGGAGGCGGCATCGCGCATGCGTTCGTGCTCCAGTGGCCGATGAATCTGCGCCGCTCGTTTTTCGACGAGCGACGAGCGCACCGGGCGGTTGTAGATGAAGTAGCGGTACGTACGCGACTCCGCGGAGTACCGCGCGTGAAAGTGCGCCGGCACGGGTGCGATCCAGGAAACGCTGATGTCGCGGGGAAGATTGGTATTCGCGCCGAGGAGCCACCCTCGCAGCGGCCGAACGGCATCAGTGTCGAAGTGCGCCACCTGCTCGCGCGCGTGCACGCCCGCATCCGTGCGGCCCGCGCAAACGAGGCTCAACGTTTCATTGGCGACGGTGGAAAACGCGCGCTCGGTCAGCTCCTGGATGCTGGGCGCGCCGCGCTGGGACTGCCAGCCCGCGTAGGCCGTGCCTTCGTATTCGATGCCTACGGCAAAACGGGCCAACTCTTCGTGTTAGCCGGGAAGCGACTCGATGAGGCGCTGGGCTTCCTGCTTCTGCGCGACCGAGCCTTCCTGCATCACTTCCTCGAGGATGTTGCGCGCGCCTTCGGGGTCACCCATGTCCATGTACGCGCGAGCGAGATCGAGCTTGGTGCCCACTTCGCTCATGGTCACGGGCTCCATATCCGGGAGCGCCAGGTCTTCCGAGGAGAGCTTCTGCGTGGAAGTGAAGGCCGTGTCCGGGACCGTGGCGATACCCACGTCCAGATCCACGCCCGAAGCGCCGGAGCCGTTGGTCATGTGCGGCACAGGCTCTTCGGCATCGCTGAAGTCGAAATCGAGGTCCTTGCCCCTCACCGCCTTGAGGCGCGAGGTCTCGGACAGATTGTCCTCGCCCGCGCCGTTCTCGTAGGGAGCAACGCGCTGCGGAGGCATCGTCGGATCGAGATCCTCGCCGGCGAGATTCCACGAACCCGTGGAAGAGATTGCCGTGGCATCCGGATCGCGCAGGCCGCCACCGCGCCGCTCGGCCTCGTCCATGATGCGGCGTGAGCGTTCGTCGAGACCGGCAACGAGGGTCGGTGCTTCCTGCGTCGAGGCGATGCCAGGCTGATCCATCGTATCGAGCGCACTGAGATCGAGGCCGAGATCGTCGATGGCCAGTTCCGCCGTCTGCTCGGCCACGTTGCCGCCGCCATGCTTCATGGCGGTTTCGACTTTCTGGCGGACCGTCGGATTGTCGCCGCGGCCGTAGAGCTGCGGCTGCTCGACGGTCGGCGCTTCGAAGTCCGCGCCGTAGGTCGCGACAGTGGGCTCGTCGTTGTGAATCTTCTGCGTCATCTGACGCGTGGTCTGCGTTCCCGTGCCGGAGGTGAAGCCGTCCTCATGCAACGCGAGGTTCGAGTCCGTGACGGTCGCCGACTCGCTGCCGTCGCCGAGCGCGGAGCCGATATCGAGATCGATGCCATCGCCGCTCGCCGCGGCTACCGGCTCGCCCAGCAGATCGAAGTCGACGCGGCTCTGGCCGCCTTCGAGATCGAGGTCGACGCCACCGAGGGACGACCCGGACGCGATACCGCTCGAGAACAGCGGATCCTCGGGCGCGAGCTGCTTGCCCATGATGACGATCTTTTCCCACTCGCCGGACTGCGCGCGCTCGCGCGTGTCCGCCAGCTCGCGGGCCGTCTGCAGGAACTGCTCCTTGTTGCCCCAGACGAAGAAGACTTCGAGCAGCTTCAGCTTCAGATCGCGACGACCGGGCTCGCGCGAGATGGCGATGCGCACGAGGTCCGCCGCCTGGTCGTACAGACCGTACGCCATGTGGAAGTCGGCCTCGGCCAGCGGATCGCCCTGATCCAGGTTGATCGCGGTCTCGCTGCTGATCGTTTCGTCGGTCGCCACATTACGCGGCGCCGGCGCGGCTGCGAGCTCCCCGCCGAAGCGCGGCCGCTCGTGGGTGCCGGACTCTTCGACGACGAAGGCAGCTTCGCGGCCGAGCCCAGTGCCCGAACGCAGCGGCTGCGTGTCACTGCCAAACGAATCGCCACGATCGAGTGCGGCGGCACCGGCGCTGCTGGCAGCAAGCCGGCTGAGCGAATCGTCAAAGTCGTTCCGCTGACGCGAACGGAAGGCCCGCAGGCCAAAGAAGGCGAGCAGCGCCACGATGAGCGCGCCGCCAACCCACCAGTACTCGGCGAGCGTATCGAGAATGGAACCGCCCGCTGCTGGCGCCGGCTCGGCGGCGGCCGCGGGTTTCTGTTCTGGCGGAGGTGTGGGTTGGGCTTCAGGCGCCGGCTCGGCCGCCGCGGGGGCGGGTTCGCTGGCCTGCGCGACCGGCTCCTCAACCGGCGGCGTCTCTGCGGCTGGTGCGGGAGGCGGCGTCGCCTGCGCGGCCGGAGGCTGTTCAACCGGCGCAGGCGGTGGGGCCGCCGCGGCACCCGACTGCTGCGCTGACAGTCGCGCCTGCAACTGCGCGACCTCGGCATTCTTCAATTCGAGCAGACGCTTCTGTTCGGCGACCTGCGACTCGAGCTCGCGCACGCGCCCCTGGAGCTGCGTGTTCTGAGCACTGGTTGCGCTGTCCGCACCGGCGGCGCCGGGCTCGGCTGGCGTAACGAGACGCAGACGTCCGGGCTCGGACCCCGTCGACGTGCCGGCCGCACCAGGCCCACTGCGCCACGCCGCCCACTGACGACGAATCTCCGCGCCTGCTTCGCTCGGCGCGATCGCGGCAGCAGCGGAGCTGTCCGGGATCCGCAGCACGGCGCCCGAACGCATCACATTCATGTTGCCTTCGAACGCCGACGGGTTGTTCTGATAGATCGCGAGCATCCACGCACGTGTGCGCGAGGAATCGCCCGAAGACACTTCGCTGGCGATGCCCGAGAGCGTTTCGCCTGGCAGAACCGTGCGATCGGTGCCTGCAGCGGCAGAAGACGCGAATGAAGAAGAGGCTGAGACAGGCGTTTCTGGGGCACCCGCCGTGGCCGGCTCCTGAGCCCGTCGCGGTTCCGGCGTTGGAACTGCGGGCGCGCGTGCAATCTGACCACCGCGCGCGCTATCCGCCGTCGAGGGCGCGGCGACAGGGGCATCGGCCTGACGCTGCTCCGGCGCATACACCGGCGGATCGAGCAGCATCGTGTACTCGCGTACGAGCCGGCTGCGTTGTGAGTTCACTTCGACGAGCAGTGTGAGGAACGGCTCGGTGATCGCTTCCTTCGATCGCAGCCGGATGATTTCGCGGCCGTCGCTCGCGCGTTCAGTAGTGAGAGTGACCGAGCCCAGCGCGGGCGGAAAATCGAGGCCCTTCTCGGCGAACAGCTCGCGGGAGGCAATCTGTGCCTTGAGGGTCGCCATCTCCTCGGGAGTGGCGCCCAGCACTTCGATCTCGGCATCGAGCGGCGCGTTCAGCTGCGAGAGCAGACGCACATCACCCAGGCCGAGCGCGAAGGCGGCCGCTGGAAAAATGGCGAGCGAGGCCAGCGCCCACTTGACGGATTTGGCGACCATCAGCACACCCCGTGGGGCAAGAGCATCAAGAAATATCTTTTAGAAACAATAATGTGGGCCGCTTTTCGCGAGCCCACGCAAATTTGGGCGGCAATATAACTTAAATATGCTCGCGTACCAAAATCTCCGCGATCTGGACGCTGTTTGTCGCAGCGCCTTTGCGCACGTTGTCCGCTACGACCCATAGATTAAGTCCACATTCAGTGGAAATATCTTCACGGATTCTCCCGACATAAACTGTGTCGCGGTTCGCTGCCTCGGTAGCAGCGGTTGGATATCCCCCCGGTTTTCGCTCGTCCAGCACCTCGATTCCCGGTGCTTTTCTCAACAGCGCTCGCGCTTCAGTAACAGTTATCTTTTTGCGCGTTTCGATGTGCACGGCTTCGGAGTGGCCGAAGAACACCGGGACCCGAACTGTGGTCGGGTTCACACGTATGGTCCGGTCCTCCATGATCTTGTGGGTTTCCCACACCATCTTCATCTCTTCGCGCGTGTAGCCGTTCTCCTGGAAGGCGTCGATCTGGGGGACACAGTTGAATGCAATTTGCTTCGGGACGATGCGCGCCTTCACCGGACCCTGGCCATTCAGCAGCGCTGCGCTCTGGGTTGCCAGCTCCTCCACGGCTTCTTTCCCTGCGCCGGACACGGACTGGTACGTGGCAACGTTGATGCGTTCGATGCCTACCGCATCGTGAATGGGCTTGAGCACCACGAGCATCTGGATGGTGGAGCAGTTGGGATTTGCGATGATGCCGCGAGCCTTGTACTGGGCGATGGCGTGCGGGTTGACCTCCGGCACGACGAGCGGGATGTCGTCCTGGTAGCGGAACTCGGAAGTGTTATCGATGACGATACAGCCTGCCGCGGCCGCCTTCGGCGCGAACTCGCGCGACACCTCGCCGCCCGCCGAGAACAGCCCGATGTCGGCCTGGCTGAAATCGAACTCCGCCAGATCCGCGACCGGATAGCTCTTGCCACGGAAGGTGACGGACTTGCCGAGCGAGCGATTGCTCGCCAGCGGATAAAGCTCGGAGACGGGGAACTGCCGTTCCTCGAGCACCTGGATCATGGTGTCGCCGACGAGCCCGGTTGCTCCGACCACGGCCACTCTGAAGGATCGGGGGGAAGACATGCTCAGGGTTTCCGATTCGTGATGACGGGCGTGCCGGAGGTGACGTCTGCATTCTGCGCGCGATGGCGCAGATAGTGATCCATGAGCACGAGGGCGAGCATCGCTTCGGCGATCGGCGTGGCGCGCAATCCGACGCAGGGGTCGTGGCGACCCGTGGTCACCACTTCAACAGGCTCGCCCGCCAGATTAATGGTGTCGCCCGGCACCTGAATGCTCGACGTGGGCTTCAGTGAAACGTGCACGACAACGTCCTGCCCGGAGGAGATTCCGCCGAGCACACCGCCGGCGTGATTGCTCTTGAACCCCGTTGGCGTGAGCTCGTCCCGATGCTGGCTGCCCTTCTGCTCGACGGCGCGCGTTCCCGCGCCCATCTCCACGGCTTTTACCGCGTTGATGCCCATCATCGCGTACGCGATATCCGCATCCAGCCTGTCGAACACGGGCTCACCGAGGCCGGGCGGCACGCCGGCCGCGACGACGGTGACGCGTGCGCCGATCGAGTCGCCCTCTTCGCGGACCTTCCACACCAGCGCCTCGAGCTCGGCGACACGTGCGGGGTCCGGACAGAAGAAGGGATTCTCGTAGGCGAAATCCGGCTGCACGGGATCGAGCGTCAGCGAGCCGATCTTGCTGAGGTAGCCATGAATGCGGATGCCGAGGCGCTCCGCGAGGTACTTGCGTGCGATGGCGCCAGCCGCCACGCGCATCACGGTTTCACGAGCGGACGAACGGCCGCCGCCGCGGTAGTCACGCATGCCGTACTTCTGCTGATACGTGTAATCGGCGTGGCCGGGGCGGAAGCGATCCTTGATCTTGTCGTAGTCGCGCGAGCGCGCGTCCGTGTTCTCGATGAGCAGACCGATCGGTGTGCCCGTGGTCTTGCCTTCGAACACGCCGGAGAGAATGCGCACGGCATCCGCTTCACGGCGCTGGCTCACGAAGTGGGACGTGCCGGTGCGGCGGCGGTTCACGTCACCCTGCAGGTCGCTTTCCGCAAGCGCCAGCCCGGGCGGGCAGCCGTCGACGATGCAGCCCATCGCCGGCCCGTGGCTTTCGCCGAAGGTCGTGACGGTGAAGAGCTTGCCGAAGGTGTTGCCTGACATCGCTAGCTAATCTTTCCCTGCTCCCGAAAGTGACGCGGCGGGCAGCAGGAACACTCCGCCACCGCCGCGCTCGAACTCGAGCCACGTGAACGGCAATCGCGGGTACGCGCGCCGGACCGCGCTCTCCGTATTGCCGACTTCGACGATGAGTGCGCCTCCCGGCCGCAGATGCCGGCCGGCCTCGCTCAGAATGACCCTGACGGAATCGAGGCCGGAACGCCCGGCGGCCAGCGCCTGCCGCGGCTCGTGACCGTATTCAGGCGGCAGCGCTGCGAGCTCACTCGCCCCCACGTAAGGCGGGTTGCTCACGATGATATCGTAGGTCTCGCGGCCCAGTGCGCTGAAATGGTCGGAAAGCAAGAGCCGCACGCGTTTGCCGAGACGGTGCCGGCGCACGTTGTCGCCAGCCACCTGCAGCGCTTCGGGCGAGATGTCCACCGCATCGACGCGCGCTCGCGGGAATGCCCTGGCGCAGGCGATGGCGATGCAGCCCGAGCCCGTGCCGATGTCGAGAATTCGCCGAACGCGCTTCGCATCTATCCAAGGTGCGAAGCGCTGCTCGATCAGTTCGGCGATGGGCGACCGCGGGATCAGCACACGTGGATCCACCTTGAACGGCAGGCCTGCGAACCATGTCCGACCCGTCAGATACACCGCGGGAATGCGTTCGTTGATACGACGATCGACCAGCGCTGCAACCTCGCGCTGCCCCGCTGCATTTATCTTTCGTCGGTAAACGCGCGGTGTGGGATTGTCCGGCAGCCGCAGTGCATGCCAGACGAGCGTGGCCGCATCGTCCCACGCATTGTCGGTACCGTGGCCGAAGAAGACGCCCGCGCGCTGCAGGCGTCGGCTGCCACGGTCGATGAGGGTGCGCACGGTGACGGGAGGCGTGCGCTTCGTCTTCCGCCGCGGACGCGTGTGGGATACTTCAGCCATGCAAATGAAAAGCTCGTGGCTCCTGTGGGCAGCGGTCGTCGTCGTGGCCGCGCTGGCCGGCTTCTTTGTCGCGCAACGCTCGGGCCACTCAGTCCCCCAGCTTACAAGTGGCACGTGGTTTCCGCAGCCTCGGCTCATTGAGAACTTCACCCTCACGGATGAAAGCGGGCAACCCTTCACGCTCGCGGAGCTGAAGGGCCAACCGACTCTCGTGTTCTTCGGCTTCACCCACTGCCCCGATGTGTGCCCAACCACGCTTGCGCGGCTCGCTCAGATCGCGAAACGGTCGGGCGTGCCGAATCTGCGGGTTTTGCTGGTGAGTGTGGATCCGGAGCGGGACAGGCCCGAGCTGCTCGAGAAGTACGTGCATGCGTTCGATCCGCACTTCAAAGGCGTGACGGGGGACGTGACGCAGATCGAGCGGATCGCGCGTGAATTTGGCGTGGCGGTCCAACGCGTCAATCTCGGCTCGGATTACACGGTGGACCATTCGGCGGCGGTGTTCCTGATGGATGCCGAGGCACGGCGGGTTGCCGTCTTCACGCCGCCGTTCGAGATCGAGCCCGTCGCAACGGATTTGCGCAATGTGGCCGACCGGCTGCGAGGTTGAGCAACATGAGCACGACTGAATCCTCGACGCTCGTCAGCGGCACGACCGAGCGGCCCACGATGAAGCGGCGGCTGTTCGTCGGCATGCAGCACGTTCTGCCGCAGCACCTGCTCACTAGCATCGTTCACTCCGTCACGCGCAGTCGGTCGCGTGCAATCAAGAACTGGCTCATCGGCAGCTTCATGCGCGGGTTCCACCCTGACATGAGCGATGCGGTCGAGCCGAATCCACTTGCCTATCCGACCTTCAACGAATTTTTCACGCGCGCGTTGCGCCCGGAGACGCGGCCGATCGAGCGAAACGAGCGGGTGCTGATTTCGCCGGTGGATGGCACCGTGAGTCAGATGGGGCGCATCGACGGCCCGCGGCTCCTGCAGGCGAAGGGGCGTTACTACACGCTGGATGCGCTGCTTGCGGGATCCGAATGGACCGATCGCTTCGAAGGTGGGGCGTTCGCGACGCTCTATCTCGCTCCTTATAACTATCATCGTATTCACATGCCGCTCGGCGGCAGGCTGATCGCCGCCTGGTACGTGCCCGGGAAGCTTTTCAGCGTCAATGCGAGCACGGCTGCAGCGGTCGACAACCTGTTCGCCCGCAACGAGCGCGTGATTTGCCTGTTCGAGAACGGCCCGCTCGTGTTTGCCATGGTGCTGGTGGGCGCGTTGTTCGTGGGAAGCATGTCGACGGTATGGCACGGGGACATCACTCCGCGCCTGCCGCGTCTCGCCAGCATCCTGCCTGTGAATGGCACTGCCGTGCCGGGGCGCCTGGAACAGGGCGCCGAGATGGGACGCTTCAATATGGGATCGACCGTGATCCTGTTGCTGCCTCCGGGCACGACGCAATGGCATTCCGAGCTGGGTGCGGGCAAGACGATTCGCATGGGTCAGCCCTTGGCGGGTCTGACATTCTGATGAGCGAGGACTGGCAACCCACTGCAAGCCGTGCGCGACTGGAGCGGCGCGCTTCGGCGCTGGCACAGGTGCGGGCGTTCTTCGCGAGTCACGGCGTGATGGAGGTGGACACGCCGGTGGTTGTCAACGCGCCCGTCACGGACGTGCACATTCACTCGGCAGAGGTGCGATTTCCCGATGCCGCGGACCGTGCGTTCTTCCTGCACACCTCGCCCGAATATGCGATGAAGCGGCTGCTCGCGGCGGGCAGCGGCGACATCTATCAGATTTGCCACGTCGCGCGCGGATTCGAGCGTGGGCGGCAGCACAACGCGGAGTTCACGATCGTCGAGTGGTACCGGGTCGGCTTTTCGCTCGAACGCCTGATGGACGAAGTCGAAGCGTTGGCCCGCGAGGTGCTCGGTCCCGTCGCTCACGGCGTTGCCAGCGAGCGCCTGACCTACCGCGACGCCTTCATGCGCGCGCTCGCCCTCGACCCACTGATGTGCTCGCTGGAGGACCTGAACCGCGCCGCGCGCGACCATGGCTTCGAACCGGCTTCCCGGTCGGCGCAGGCTGCGCCTCGAGTGCAGCTCGCTACACCCGCCGCTTCCAACCGCGACGAACTACTCGACTTCTTGATGGCCACTCGTATCGGCCCACAGCTCGGCAGGCGCGCGCTAACTTTCATCCATCGCTATCCCGCGTCTCAGGCCGCACTCGCGCGCCTCGATCCCGTCGATTCTCGCTGCGCTCTGCGCTTCGAGCTCTATTGCGAAGGCCTCGAGCTGGCAAACGGCTTTCACGAACTGGCTTCAGCGAGCGAGCAGCGTGCCCGCTTCGAACAAGATCGAGCCGAACGCTCGCGCCGCGGGCTCGCCGCGCACGCTCCTGACGAGCGGCTACTGAGCGCCCTCGAATCAGGCTTGCCGGACAGCTCCGGCGTAGCCCTCGGCTTCGACCGTCTGCTGATGCTCGCAACCGGCGCCACTCACATAGACGAAGTGCTGCCCTTCCCAACCGAGCGGGCCTGATCGCCATGAGCCACGAATCTGCACGCTACGAATTCAGGAACAAACCCGCCGACTACGCCGCACTCGCAAGCGAGTTACACGGTTTGCTCGCGGATGAAACCGACCTCATCGCCAACGCCGCGAACGCAACTTCGCTCATCTATCACGCCCTGCCCGACCTGAACTGGTGCGGCGTCTATCTCTTCAAAAGCGGTGAGCTGGTAGTAGGCCCATTCCAGGGCAAGCCCGCGTGCGTGCGAATCGCGTTAGGGAAAGGTGTGTGCGGAACCGCTGCAGCCACGCGAAAAACAATCGTCGTCCCGGACGTACACGCATTCCCAGGCCACATCGCCTGCGATGCCGCTTCACGTTCCGAAATCGTGGTGCCGCTGATAGTGCGCGGCGAGCTGGTGGGCGTACTCGATCTCGACAGCCCGAAGTTCGCACGCTTCGACGATGATGACCGCCGCGGCCTGGAACAGCTCGCGGCAGTATTCCTGAACAGTCTCGACGAGAAGCGTTAACCCTTGGCGCGGGAGATGTACGCGCCCGTACGAGTGTCGATTCGAAGGACCTCGCCCTCATTGATGAACAGCGGCACACGGACGACCGCGCCCGTCTCCAGCTTCGCCGGCTTCTGACCGCCCGTAGCAGTGTCGCCACGCAGGCCCGGATCCGTCTCCACCACCTTCAGGTCGATGTGCGGAGGCGGTGTGACGACCAGCGGCTCGTTATTCCAGAGCGTTACGATGCAGACGACGCCATCCTTCAGCCACTGCGCGCCCTCGCCCACGGCAGCTTTGCTTGCGGTGTACTGCTCGAAATTCTCGGGCACCATGAAATGGAAAAAGTCGCCGTCCTGGTAGAGGTACTGCATCTCGGTATCGACGACGTCCGCAGCTTCCAGCGACTCGCCCGACCGCCACGTGCGCTCGATGGTGCGACCGGTGCGAAGGTTGCGGATCTTGATGCGGTTGAACGCCTGACCTTTGCCAGGCTTCACGAATTCGTTTTCAACGATCGCGTATGGCTCGCCGTCGATCAGCACTTTCATGCCGCCGCGGATTTCGGCAGTCGTATAGCTCGCCATTGGATTCTCGCAGTGGGGGCCGCAAAATGAGCCGCGCATGATAACGGCATCCATCTCCGCCTGCCAGCCGGCGGAAAAACGCTGGCAACACGAGATGGCAGAAGCCATTTCTTCCCCTGAAACCTTGATCGAAATGCTGGGCCTTGACCCGGCATTGGCAGCGCCGGCGCGCGCCGCGGCCGCCAAATTCCGCCTCCGCGTACCGCGCAGCTACGTCGCGCGCATGCGTTTCGGCGACCCGGACGACCCGCTTCTGCGCCAGGTCCTGCCCATCTCGCAGGAGCTCGAAATCCTGCCCGACTACAGTGCGGACCCCATCGGCGAACGCGCGGCAATCCGCGCTCCCGGGCTGCTGCAGAAATATGCCGGCCGCGCGCTGCTCATCACGACCTCGGCCTGCGCCATTCACTGCCGCTACTGCTTCCGTCGAGAATTCCCCTACTCGGAGCAAACCGACGACGGCCCACGCTTCAGCGCGGCCATCGACGAGATCGCTGGCGATACCTCCATCGAAGAAGTGATCCTGAGCGGCGGCGACCCGCTCTCGCTGAGCGACACCCGGCTCACTGCTCTCACAGATGCACTCTCGCGCGTGCGCCACGTTCGACGTCTCCGCGTGCACACTCGCCAGCCCATCGTGCTGCCATCCAGAGTGGATGCAGGGCTCATCGCATGGGTGCGCTCCGTGCACATTCCGCTCGTTTTCGTCCTGCATGCCAATCACGGCAACGAAATCGATAAGGACGTACGCGCTGCCTGCGCGAAATTACGCGCGGCGGGCGTCACTCTGCTGAACCAGACCGTCCTGCTCGCAGGAGTCAACGACGATCCGGCCATCCTTGCGGATCTGTCACGCACTCTTTTTGAAGCAGGGGTACTGCCGTATTACCTCCATGCGCTGGATCGCGTCTCGGGCGCGGCGCATTTCGACGTTCCGGACGCGTGGGCACAGGAAATTGCGGGCGATCTGGCCGCGCGCCTGCCCGGATACCTCGTTCCGCGCCTCGTGCGTGACGTGGAAGGCGCGCCCGCCAAGGTCGTCCTGCCGCCGCGATTCGCCGGAAAGTGAGCGACGCCGCATGCTCGCCGGCCCCGGCGGGGGCTAGAATTCATGCGGTCTCGCCTTGTTGATTGTGTGATGGAGGTCACGTTGACCGAGCAGAACGCCGTTCCGCTCATCGTTCTCAGCAGCGGCCGCGAACCCGTGGAGTCGATCAACAGCATCCTGCGGCGTGCGGGCCACCCCGTGCATTGCACGTGGATTCCCTCGCTCCGCGACCTCGGGGACGCGCTCACACAGATCAATCCGGAGCTGCTGCTGTTCGTCGATAACGGCGGGGAAGACCTCACCTCGGCCGTCAGCGTGCGCGACCAGCTCGCTCCGACCGTGCCCATCATCGTCGCCGGTGACGGCTTCGATGAGAGCCGCATCGCCATGGCCATGGCTCATGGCGCGCGCGACGTGGTGTCGCTCGCCAATCCGGCCCGTCTGCAGGCGGTGATGAGCCGCGAGCTGCGTTCCTTCCGCCTCGAGCGTGCGCTCGAGACCACACTGAAATCCGCGCGCGACGCGCGCAAGCAGCTCGAGACGGTGCTCGAGCGCTCGAACGACGCCATCGTGCAGGTCCAGGAAGGCATCGTGGTCGATGCCAATCCGTCGTGGCTCGAGCTGTTCGGCCATTCCGAAGAGCTCGTGGGCCAGCCGATCATGGACCTGTTCGAAGAAGCCAAGCACTCTGCGCTGAAGGGCGCGCTCGCCGCGTGTCTGCAGGGCCGCTGGAGCGATCACACGCTGAAGCTCAACGCGGTGCTCGCGGACGGCACGTCCCTCCCGATGGAACTGGTGCTGACATTGGGCGAGCACGAAGGCGAGCCATGCGTGCGCATGGTGGTGCCTGCGCGACAGCGCGATGAAAGAGCGCTCGCCGACGATCTCGCGGATGCCGTGCGCCGCGATCCATCGACTGGTTTTCTGTATCGCCGTCCATTGCTCGAAGCCCTCACCGCGCGTCTCGCCACGCCGCAGACCGGCGGTGTGCGTTACTTCGCGTTGGTGAAGCCGGACAAATTCGCCACGATCGAGCTCGACGTTGGCGTGAACGCGAGCGAGCAGTTCCTCATCGAGTTCGCGGGCTTGCTGAAGGAGCAGCTCAACGCAAAGGACCTCGCCGGGCGCTTCGGTGGGGTGAGCTTCCTGGTGCTGCTCGAACGCGGGAACGAGCGAGACGTCGAAGCCTGGGCCGAACAGCTCGTCGGGCGTGCGGCGAAACACGTCGTTCGTGTCGGTGAGAAGCAGCTTTCAGTCACCTGCACGGTTGGCCTGAGTGTCGTGCCGCCAGCAGGCGCGAACCTCGATGCCGCGATCGCCGATGCCATCGACGCCTGTCGCAGGGGGCGCGGACGGGGCGGCAACCAGTCGGTCAGCTCAGACAAGGCCGACAACGACGCGCGCGTGCAGTCGTATGATAAGGTGTGGGTCAAGCACATCAAGGCGGCTCTCATGGAGAACCGCTTCCGCCTGGTGCAACAGCCGGTGGCGAGTCTCCAGGGCGACGACCCGAGCATGTTCGACGTGCTCGTGCGCATGATCGACAGTACGGGCAAGGAAGTGCTGCCGGCCGAGTTCATGGCGGCCGCCGAGCGCAATGACCTCCTCAAGAACATCGACCGCTGGGTCGTCGGCGCTTCGCTCTCCTTCGCCGCTCAACGCAAGCCTGGCTGCCTCTTCGTGCGCCTGTCGAAGGACACGGTGCGCGATGGCTCCTTCCTCGACTGGCTCGACAATCACATTCGCGCGAGCCGCGCCGACCCGAGTCGCATCAGCTTCCAGATTCCGGAAAAGGTCGCCGCCACGCATCTCGAAGAATCCTCGGCGCTGGCCGCGGCGATCCGTACGCGCGGCTTCCGCTTCACGCTCGAAGCCTTCGGGTCGGGACGGGATCCGCAGCGGCTGCTGGCGAGTTTCCCGCTCGACTTCGTGAAGATCGACGGCGCCATCGTGCAGAACCTGGCGAGCGACGCGGACCTGCAGAACAAGGTGCGCGGCCTCGTCGAATCCGCCGGCAAGAAGAAGGTTCAGACCATCGCGGAGCGCGTCGAGAACGCCAACACGATGGCCGTGCTCTGGCAGCTCGGCGTGCAGTTCATCCAGGGTTACTTCGTCAACGCGCCGGAAGAGGTCGTGCTGCGCGGTTAGCGGTCGACCGAACGCAGCAGCTCGTTCAGGCGCTGCGGATCGATCGGCTTGGTGAAGTGGTGATTGAAGCCGGCAGCGAGCGCGCGGGCCTTGTCCTTGTCCTGACCCCAACCGGTCACCGCGATCAGCATGACGCTGCGTCCGCGCGCGTTCCGTCGTATTTCGCGGGCGACTTCGTATCCATTCAAGCCCGGCATGCCGATGTCGAGCAACGCGACCTCCGGTTCCACGGCGCCGAATGCCGAGAGCGCATCGCGTCCGTCGTGAACGGCCGTCACCTCGTGACCCTCCATCTGTAGCAGCATTGCGAGACTCTCCGCCGCGTCACGGTTGTCATCGGCGATGAGCACGCGTCTGCCGGAACGAGCTGAGCCGGCCGCCGTGACCGCGTCCTTCTGCCGCGGCGCTTCGGCTGCACGCAGCGGCAATCGGACAACGAACTCGCTGCCGCGCTCCGGGCCGTCGCTGCGCGCTTCGATCGTCCCGCCGTGCAGCTCCACCAATCCTCTGGCCAGTGCGAGTCCAATCCCGAGCCCTCCTTCGGAGCGTTCCGTGCTCGCGCGAACCTGGGAAAACATCCCGAACAAATGATTCATCGACTCCAGCGGGATGCCAATGCCGTCATCGATGACGCTGATCGTAATGGCCTCGGAAGTGCGTTCGGCCCGCAACGTGATGTGACCTTCGGGATCGGTGTATTTGGCGGCATTCGTCAGGAGGTTCGAGAGAACCTGCGCGAGACGCAGCGGGTCCGCCCCGAAGCGCACCGGCTCCTCCGGCAGGATGATCGACAGCTCGTGTCGTTTCCCATCGATGAGCGGACGCGCGGTCTCCACTGCGGCGCCGATCACGGCTGCGAGCTCCGTCATTTCCAGCCGCAGCTCCAGATTCCCACGAGTGATGCGCGAGATATCGAGGAGGTCATCCAGCAGCAGCGCCATGTGATGCACCTGGCGGCTCACCACCTCGTGACTCCATTCTTTCTGTGCCTCGGTCGCTCCCGCAGCCTTCGCGATCAGCGCTGCCTGCCTGATTGGCGCAAGTGGATTGCGCAGCTCGTGCGCGAGGGTGGCGAGGAACTCGTCCTTCCGCCTATCCGCTTCGCGCAGCGCCGCCTCGGCTCGTTCACGCCGCGCGAGCTCCTGTTGTGCCGCTTCGTAGAGTCGCGCGTTGTCGATTGCGATCGCGGCCTGAGCCGCCATGCCCGCGACGAGTCGTTCGGCGCGTGCCGTGAACACGTCCGCCTCGGGATGACCGAACAGCAGCGCGCCGATCACCTCCCCTGAGCGCGACACCACCGGCACTGCCATGTAACTGCGTACGGGCAAGTGTCCTTGCGGCATCCCATGGTGGGGCGACATCGTTCCGTAGCGCGGATCGCGCGTGATGTCACGCGAGCGGACGATGCTTTCGCCGCTGAAAGTCGGGTCGAACACGGGCGTGTTGCGCGGCTTGCCGAGCCTCTCGAATGCTTCGCGCGGCGCGCCGGAGAGCGTGTAGAGCCGCAGCGCCTTTCCTTCGTGATCGATGACGGTGTAGAAAAACGCGCCGAATTTCGCGCCGCTGAGCTGGGTAGCTGCATCGGTCACGGTCTGCACGATGGCTCGCAGATCGAGTTGCGCGGCGATGGCGGTCCCGGTGGTGTTCAGGAGCTCGAGGATGCGGGTCTCCTCGCGCAGCGCTTCCTCTGTGCTCTTGCGAGTGGTGATGTCCTCGATGACACCGACGAACCGGTCCGCACCCCCCGCGGCGTCCCTGAGCAGTGTCACGGTCGTCCGGCACCACACGATCGTCCGGTCCTTGCGGACGTAGCGCTTGTCGAGGGAGTAATTCGAAAATTCCCCGTCGAGCAGCCGGCGCACCTGCGCCTTCGTTTCGGCGGTGTCCTCCGGATGCGTGATGTCGACCGCGGTGATTGCCCGCAACTCATCACGCGAATAGCCGAGGATTTCGCAGAGCTTCGGGTTGACTTCGAGAAAGCGATACTCGAGGTCGACGACCGCGATGCCGACCGCCACGCGCTCGAACGCAGTCCGGAACTCGCCTTCGGTCAGCGCGTCCTTCCGCGAAGTCCAGGCTTCTACGATCTCTTGTGCCAATGCACAGCATCCCCGGTCGCCGGCGGGCGGCTACTTGTTTACCTCGGCGCCGGGAATTGAGCAATGTGTAGCGCTTCCGAGACCCCTCAGTGATCAGCGCATGACTGCGTCATTGCGGCAGGCAGTCATGCGCTGAACATGCGCATCAAGGCGCCTGGTAAACGACTTCGCCGGCAATGATGGTCATCGTGAGTCGGACTTTAGGGATGTCCTTCTCCGGGATCGTCATCAGATCGGTGGCGAACACGGTGAAGTCCGCCTGCTTGCCGACTTCGATGCTGCCGCGATCGCGCTCCTGGAATGCCGCGTACGCGGGCCACAAGGTCAGCATCTTCAACGCCTGCTCACGTGAGACGCGCTGCTCGAGGTGCCAGTTCGCGTCGGCATATCCATCGAGCGAGCGGCGCGCCACGGCGGCGTAAAACTCGATGCGCGGATCGCCTGCTTCGACGGGCGCATCGCTCCCTGCCACGATGATCGCGCCGCTATCCAGCAACGTCTTCCACGCGTATGCACCGGTGAGACGTTCGGGTCCGAGGCGCGCGGGCGCGAAGAAGAGATCGCCGATGGCGTGCGAAGGCTGCATCGATGCAATCACGCCGAGCTTTGCGAGACGCGGAATGTCCACGGGGCTGAAGACCTGCGCGTGCTCCAGGCGCCAGCGTGGCTCGGCGACCGCACGCTCCTTCACGGGCACGGCGGCGAAGGCCTGCTCGTAAAGGTCGAGCATGATGCGGTTCCCGCGATCGCCAATGGCATGCGTCTCGATCTGGATGCCGCGCTTCAATGCCTCACGCAGCACCGGCGCGATCGCCTCGGGTTGATTTAGCAGCAGACCCTGACTCGATGGCGAATCACTGTATGGTGCCAGCAAAGCCGCGCCGCGCGAGCCGAGCGCGCCATCGATGTAGAGCTTGATGGAGCGCGCAGTGAAGCGGTCTCCACACTTGTTGAGTGCCGGCCCTTCCTTCAGCAGTCGGCTCGCGTCGGCACCAGGCCCGTCCACGGCGTAATAGAGGCGAAGCTTGATGCGCCCGCTCGTGTACAGCTGACACAGCTGGTCCATTATTTTGTAGGCGGTGCCGGGGTATTGCGGAGTGCCGGCGTTCTGCAGCTGGGTCCAGCCGATGCGGACGCTGCGCTGGGCGCCCGCTTCGAGCGCTTTCAGTTTCTCTGCATCGGTAGGCGGAGGAACGAGCTTGTTGACCAGCGCCATCGCGTTGTCCACCAGCATGCCGGTGGGCTCTCCGGAGGAGTCCCTGAGAATCTCACCGCCCGCAGGATTCGGCGTTTGCCGATCGATGCCCGCACGCTTCAGCGCCGCGCTGTTCGCGATGAGCGAGTGGCCATCGGCGCGCGTGAGCACCACCGGCCGGTCCGCAACCACCGCGTCGAGGTCCGCCTTCGTGGGAAACACCGCAGGCGACCAGCGCGACTCGATCCAGCCGCGGCCGACGATCCATGAGGCACCTGGCGCGGCGGCCGCGCGCGCGGCCAGTTTCGTTTTCAGGTCGGCGAGGCTTGGCGTGCCCTGCAGATCGAAATTCAGCTCGCGCTCGCCGATCCCCATGAGGTGCGCGTGCGAATCCGTCATCCCCGGGAAAATCGTGGCGCCTCGTGCATCGACTTTCTTCGCGCCGGCAGGCGCCCGCTTCAACGCTTCCGCGCTCGTGCCGACGTAAGTGATGCGACCGTCCACTGCCACGATCGCTTGCGCGCGAGGATTACGCTCGTCGACCGTATAGACGTTGCCGTTGAATAGAATGAGAGGCTCTGCGGCCGCGCAGACAGCCGCTGCGCCGATGAAAGCGATCAGCGCCGCGAACGCCTGGCCGACGAAGCGACTGGCCGAGTGCCGCACAGGCACTCGCGTCATCACCCGGACTGGACTTCGAGCCGGTCGATTTCTCGCCAGCCGCGCGTCAGCACGGAGCCACGCTGAGCGCGCTGGCCCTTGTAGTCCTTCAGATCGCCCCAGTCGAGAGTCTTCTGTTTGTCGCCCGACCACAGGATCAGCTTTCCATTCGGTGGCACCGCCGCGATGGCGGTGAGCGTTTCCTCGCGCGCGGCCGCTTTCTTGCCCGGGATGTCGAAGATCTTGTTGCCCTTGCCGCGCGGCATCTCGGGCAGATCCTTCACCACGAACGCCAGCATTTTGCCGTCGCTGTTCACCGCGCACACCAGCGATTCCGGCGAAGCGACGAACGCAGGCGGCAGGGCGAGCGCTTTCTCCGGCACGTTCAGTACCGTCTTGCCGGCGCGGCGATCGGTGAGCAGCTCCTTCAGACGCACCGTGAATCCGTAGCCCGCGTCGCTTGCAAGGAGCCACAAATCCTCGGGCTCTCCCATGATGACGCCAACGAACTTCGCGCCGTCCGGCGGATTGAGCCGCCCGGACAAGGGTTCGCCGTTTCCGCGCGCGGAAGGCAGCGAATGCGCCGGCAGTGCATACGTGCGGCCGGTGCTGTCCAGGAACACTACGTTCTGCAGGCTCTTGCCGCGCGCCACGCCTTGGAACGCGTCGCCGGTCTTGTATGAAAGCGTGCGCGGATCGATCTCATGTCCCTTCGCGGAACGCACGAAGCCACCGGTGGAGAGCACCACGGTCACCGGCTCGTTCGCGATCAGCGACGTCTCGTCGATGGCGACCGCCGCTTCGCGCTCGATGATCTTGGTCCGGCGGTCGTCGCCGTACTTCTCCGCATCATTGCGGATTTCCTCCGCCACGAGCTTGCGCAGCTTCGCCTTGCTCTTCAGCAGCCCTTCGATCTCTTCCTGCTCCTGCGACAGCTCCTTCTGCTCCTCGCGGATCTTCATCTCCTCGAGCTTTGCGAGATGACGGAGCTTGGTCTCGAGGATCGCTTCGGCCTGCTCGTCGGAGAGCTTGAAGCGCTTCATCAGCACCGGCTTCGGCTCATCCTCGCGCCGGATGATCTTGATGACCTCGTCGAGGTTCAGGTAGACGGCGAGCAGGCCGGCGAGGATGTGCAGGCGCCTCGTCACCTTGTCGAGCCGGTGCTGCAGCCGGCGCGTGACCGTAGCGATGCCGAAGGTGAGCCATTCGGACAGGATGTCCTTCAGGCCCATCACGCGCGGCCGGCCGTCCAGCCCGATGATGTTGAGGTTCACGCGGTAGCTGCGCTCGAGATCCGTCGTGGCGAAGAGGTGGTTCATCACCTCCACCATGTCCACGCGGTTCGAGCGCGGGATGATGACGAGACGCGTCGGGTTCTCGTGATCGGATTCGTCGCGCACGTCCTCCACCATCGGGAGCTTCTTCGCGCGCATCTGTTCGGCGATCTGCTCGAACACGCGATTGCCCGACACCTGGTGCGGGAAGGCGGTGATCACGACATTGCCGTCTTCGAGCTCGTACGTGGCGCGCGCCTTGAAGCTGCCGATGCCCTTGTCGTAGAACTCGACGAGGTCACTGCGGGGCGAAATGATTTCGGCGCCGGTCGGCAGGTCCGGGCCCTTGACGTGTTTCATCAAGGCGCGGGTAGTGGCTTCCGGCTCTTCGAGCAGGTGAATGCAGGCGGCAGCCACTTCGCGCAGGTTGTGCGGCGGGATGTCCGTGGCCATGCCGACGGCGATGCCTGACGTGCCGTTGAGGAGCAGGTTCGGCAGGCGCGCCGGAAGAAACGCCGGCTCGTCGAGCGTGCCGTCGAAGTTGGGCAGCCAGTCGACGGTGCCGTGGGCCAGCTCGGACAGCAGCACTTCGGCGTACTTCGTGAGCTTCGCCTCGGTGTAGCGCATGGCTGCGAAGGACTTCGGGTCGTCCTGCGAGCCCCAGTTGCCCTGACCGTCGACGATGGGATAGCGGTACGCGAAGGGCTGCGCCATCAGCACCATCGCTTCGTAGCACGCCGAGTCGCCGTGCGGATGGAACTTGCCGATGACGTCGCCGACGGTGCGCGCCGATTTCTTGTGCTTGTTGACGGACGCGAGGCCCAGCTCGCTCATCGCGTAGATGATGCGGCGCTGCACCGGTTTCAAGCCGTCGCCCAGCGCAGGCAGCGCGCGGTCGAGGATGACGTACATCGAGTAGTCGAGGTACGCCTTTTCGGTGAAGGTGCGCAGCGGTTGTTTTTCGATGCCCTCGAAATTCAGTTCCTGGTCTTGCATCTCAAACCTGAACCTCTGCGAGGTTGCCCTTCTCTTCCAGCCATTCGCGCCGATCGGAAGCCCGCTTCTTCGCGAGCAGCATGTCCATGAGTTTGTCGGTGTCGTCCTTGCCTTCGACGGTCAACTGCACGAGGCGCCGCGTACGCGGGTCGATTGTCGTTTCGCGGAGCTGCGTGGGATTCATCTCACCCAGCCCCTTGAAGCGGGTCACGACTGGCTTGGTGCGTGCGTTCTTCGCTTCGATGCGCTTGAGCGCAGTATCCCGCTCGGCATCGTCCAGCGCGTACAACACATCCTTCCCGGCATCGATGCGATAGAGCGGCGGCATGGCTACGTACACATGCCCGTCCAGCACGAGCGGCCGGAAGTGCCGCAGGAACAATGCGCAGAGGAGCGTGGCGATGTGCTGCCCGTCCGAATCCGCGTCCGCGAGGATGCACACCTTGTGATAGCGAAGCTGGGTGAGATCCGTCGAGCCAGGCTCGACGCCGAGCGCCACGCTGATGTCATGCACTTCCTGGGACGAGGCGATGGCGTGCGCATCCAGCTCCCACGTGTTCAGGATTTTCCCGCGCAGGGGCATGATCGCCTGGAAATCCTTGTCGCGCGCCTGCTTGGCTGAGCCACCGGCGGAATCACCTTCCACCAGGAACAGCTCGCAGCGCTTCGGCTCCTGGCTCACGCAATCCGCAAGCTTGCCGGGCAGCGCCGGCCCCGCGGCGATGCGCTTGCGCACGATTTTCTGCGCGGCCTTCAGCCGCTCCTGCGCGTTCGAAATGACGAACTGCGCGATGCGCTCGCCCGCGTCCGGGTGACGGTTCAGCCACAGCGCGAGCGAATCACGAGCATATGTTTCGACGAGCGGCGCTGCATCCCGCGAGGCGAGGCGCTCCTTCATCTGCCCGGCGAACTGCGGCTCGTGAATCTTGAGCGACAGCACGAAGCACACCTTCTGCCAGACGTCTTCGGGCGTGAGCTTGATGCCGCGGGGTACGAGGTTGCGGAACTCGCAAAAGTCTCGCACTGCCTGGGCCGCGCCGGAGCGCAGGCCGTTCACGTGCGTGCCGCCCTCGATGGTGGGAATCAGGTTGACGTAGCTTTCCGCGACGACCGTTTCGGCATCCGGCGCCCAGCAGATGGCGTAGTCGATGTTGTCGTTCTCGTGCACGGTCTTGCCGGCGATGGGCTCGGCGGGCAGGCGCTCGACCTTGCCCACCTCCTCGACCAGATACGCGCCGAGATCGCCGGAGAAGAACCATTCGTCCTTCTCGCCCGTCTGCTCGTTCACGAATTTCACGCGCAGGCCGGGGCACAGCACGGCCTTGGCCTTCAGCGTGTGCTTCAACTGCGGCACGGAGAACTTGTCGGAGTCGAAGAACTTCGGGTCCGGCCAGAAGCGCACGCGCGTGCCGGTGTTGCGCTGGCCGACGGTGCCGACCACTTCGAGCTTCGAGGAGACTTTTCCGTCCTTGAAGCTGATGTTGTATTCCTTGCCGCCGCGCTTCACCCAGCACTCGAGATTCTTCGACAGCGCGTTGACGACGGACACGCCGACGCCGTGCAGGCCGCCCGAGAACTGGTAGGTCTTGTCGGAGAACTTACCGCCCGCGTGGAGCCGGGTGAGGATCAGCTCGACGCCGCTCACCTTCTCCTTCGGATGGATGTCCACGGGCATGCCGCGGCCGTCGTCCTCGACTTCCAGCGAGTTGTCCTTGAAGAGCGTGACGACGATTTCCTTGCAATGCCCGGCCAGCGCCTCGTCGACGCTGTTGTCGATCACCTCGTGCGCCAGGTGATTCGGGCGCGAGGTGTGCGTGTACATGCCGGGCCTGCGCCGCACGGGCTCCAGGCCGCTCAGGACTTCGATGTCGGACGCGGTGTACGACTGGCTCATAGAATGAATTGGACCCGCGCTGTCAGACGCGGGCCGGGAATATAACAGAATGGGGGGTAGAGTCAGTTAGCTCAAATCTGCCGTCAATGCTGCATGCACTGCAGGCGGCACGGGATTCACTTCATGGCGATAGGCATCGTGATCGACACCCAACCCGAGCGATGCGCCTGACTTCAGAGCCTCGGCCATCCCAGCAGTGAGCTCAAACCGCAGGAAATGAACCGACGAGGTTTTCTCCTCGTTCTCCCGCTCGAGGTCCTCATCGGCAATCGCGAACACCTTCTCCTGCCCGCCAACCTGCACCCAGCACCGGGTCTCGACACCCTTCAGCTTCGCAAGCTGCACCCGCCGCTCCCGCTCATCCGGAAACTCGATGAGCAGCGTCACCTTCCAGTTCCGCCCATCCGGAATGAGCGGGTTGTACGCGCTGAGCTCCTCTTCGATGCCTTCCGGCTCGAAAATCCGCTCGGCCCGCAGCATCTCCTGCACCTGGTACTGGATCGTCAGCCGGTCCTCGAACAGCCAGGTCACGTTCGGCCCCACGGCCAGGAGCCGCACCTTCTTGTGCTCCAGCACGCGTGCCCGGAATTCCGGGCGCTGCCGCGCGTACTGCTCGAGAGACATCAGATCCGAGGTGGCGAGCTTTTCCATGACGTCAGATTCCGTAGGCAATGCGCAGGAGCTTCAGCGGATGGGTCGGGGGTTTGGCATCCTTCAGGCCGCTTTCGATCTGGTGACCCGCCATCGGGCAATCGCTTGCGTAATACGCAGGCTGCGCGTTCTCGACGCGCGTCATGACCGGTCGGCCGATCTTCACCGAAGCTGCGCGGAATTCTTTCTTCACTGCGTACGTGCCGTTGTGGCCCGAGCAGCGCTCGATGACGTCCACGGTGGTGTCGGGGACGAGCTTCAGCAGGTCCCGTGTTTTCAGGCCGATGTTCTGCACGCGCAGGTGACACGGCACGTGGTAGCTCACTTTGCCGAGCGTTTGCTTGAAATCCGTACGCAGGAGACCTGCGCGATGGCGCAGCATCAGATACTCGAACGGGTCGAAGATGCGGGAGCGGACGGTTTTGACGTCCGCATCGTCCGGGAACATCAGCGGCAGCTCCTGCTTGAACATCAGGACGCAGGAGGGGATGGGGGCGATGATGTCGTAGCCGTCGTTGATGACCTTCATCAACTGCGGGATGTTGCGTTCCTTGTGGCGCGCGACGGATTCGAGGTCGCCCAACTCCAGTTTGGGCATGCCACAGCACTCTTCCTTTGCTATGAGGCGGACTTCGATACCGTTGTGCTCGAGGACGGCGACCAGATCGAGATCGAGATCGGGCTCGTTTCGGTTGCCGTAGCAGGTCGCAAAGATCGCAACACGACCACGCGTGGCATCTTCACTTGGAGCCGCCGCAGAGGCCGTCGTGCCGACGCGATCGCGGAGGCGTTTGCGGGCGGTGTTCGAGTGATATTTGGGGATCGGGGCTTCGCGAGACACGCCGAGCGTCTTGTCGAGAATCGCACGGCCAGCGGCGGAGCGATTCACCGCGTTCACCACTTCGACGATCACCGGGATGCCGGCAATCTTGCCGACCGTGTCGGTCGAGGCGAGCACTTTGTTCCGGAAGCTGAGGCCTTCCTTTTTCGCGTGCACGGCCTTCGCACGCAGCATCAGATGCGGGAAGTCCACGTTCCACGGGTGCGGCGGAACGTACGGACACTTGGTCATGAAGCACATGTCACACAGGTAACAGTGATCCACGACCTCCCAGAAAACCTTCTTGTCCACGCCATCGACTTCACCCGTCGATGAACCATCCACGGCATCGAACAGCGTGGGAAACGCATTGCAGAGGCTGAAACAGCGCCGACACCCATGGCAGATGTCGAACACGCGCTCGAGCTCCCTGGTGAGCGCGGCCTCGTCGTAGAACGCCGGGTTCTTCCAGTCGAGCGGATGGCGCTTGGGTGCTTCGAGGCTGCCCTCGCGACCGCCGGGTGCTGATGAGCTCATGTAGCGGGCAAAAACACGCAGGATCGGGGCCGGGTCGTCAGCCGACCCGACCCCGTTCAGATATCACCGCGATTGAGGACGGGATCAGATCCCGTCCAGCGCCTTCTGGAAACGGTTGGCATGCGAGCGCTCGGCCTTGGCGAGCGTCTCGAACCAGTCCGCGATCTCGGCGAAGCCCTCTTCGCGCGCCTGCTTGGCCATGCCCGGGTACATGTCGGTGTACTCGTGCGTCTCGCCCGCAATCGCCGCCTTCAGATTCAGCTTGGTATCGCCGATCGGGAGGCCCGTCGCCGGGTCGCCCACCTGCTCGAGATACTCCAGGTGCCCGTGTGCATGCCCGGTTTCGCCCTCTGCCGTGGAGCGAAACACCGCCGAGACGTCGTTGAACCCTTCAACGTCCGCCTTGGCTGCGAAATACAGGTAACGCCGATTCGCCTGCGATTCCCCGGCGAACGCGTCCTTCAGGTTCTTTTCGGTCTTGCTGCCCTTGAGATTTGCCACTGCCGTACTCCTCGATGAAGACACGTTAGACTTGGTCTAATGTGGGTCGAAACTCTATGCCCGGCCTGTTAAACCGTCAACCTCGTTGACCCTCCGCCGAGCGCCTGTATAAGGTGCCGCCCCACCCGGAGTGACCCTTGGCCGCGGATCCGAAAGAACCCGACTTCGAGCAGGCCCTGACCGAGCTCGAGAAGCTGGTCGAGCGCCTCGAGCGCGGCGATCTGCCGCTCGATGAGGCGTTGAAGACCTTCGAGCGCGGCGTGGCCCTGACCCGCCACTGCCAGGGAGCGCTCAAGGCCGCGCAGCAGAAGGTTGAGATTCTGCTGAAGAAGAGCGGCCGGACGGAGCTGCAGACGTTCACGGGTACCGAGGCCGAGGACGCGGCCGACGCCGAGGAATGAATGACGATTCCGTTCGAGGACTACCAGGCCCGCATCGAGCAGGTGCTCGATCGTTGCCTGTCGCTCCCTGATTCGGGCACCGCGCGACTTCGGGAAGGCATGCGGTACAGCGTGCTAGGCGGCGGCAAGCGTCTGCGACCCGTGCTTGTGTACACGACCGGCGAGTCGCTCGAGGCGCCGCTCCAGCGGCTCGACATCCCGGCCGCGGCGGTTGAGCTCGTTCACGTGTACAGCCTCGTGCACGATGACTTGCCCGCCATGGATGACGACGACCTGCGACGAGGACGGCCGACGTGTCATCGCGCGTTCGATGAAGCAACGGCGATTCTCGTTGGGGATGCCTTGCAGGCGTTGGCCTTCGATGTGCTCGCGAACGATGCCGGAGGCTCATCACCGGCAGCGCGCCTGGAGATGATCCGCATCCTCGCGCATGCGAGTGGCACGAGTGGCATGGCGGGTGGACAGGCGATCGATCTCGCGTCAGTTGGCCAGTCGCTTACAGCTAGTGCAGTTGAGAACATGCATCGGCGCAAGACTGGTGCTTTGATCGAATGTAGCGTGCTGCTCGGCGCGACCGCTGCAGGTCTCACTGCAGGACCCGAGCTGGATGCGCTGAAGCGCTTCGGTGCTGAAGTGGGTCTCGCGTTTCAGATTCAGGACGACATTCTCGATATCGAGGGCGAGACCGCGGTGATCGGCAAGTCCGCGGGAGCGGACGTCGCGCGTAACAAACCTACCTATCCGAGCACGGTTGGGCTTGCGGCTGCTCGTGCACGCGCGCAGGAGCTCTGCGATGGGGCCATCGCGGCGCTTGCACCGCTGGGGTCTCGCGCGGCGCGCCTCGCTGAGCTGGCGCGATTCGTGGTCAATCGCGCGCAGTAGTCTTCTTCGGGCCGGTTTCCCGGCCTGTCTCACATGTGATGCCGGTCACCTTATGACAGGGACCCGGGTGCCACCATGGCGCCCTTGCTGTCCTTTGCGTGAGATTTTTTGCGTCTTGGGTCGACCGAATGGCGGGTCGCGCGTTATCGGCGTGAGTTGCGCGATGAGCGCCTTGGGTTGTGAGGGAGAGCGAAATGAAGGCATTTGACAGTTCTCGCGCGCTGCTGGGCGTGTCTGCCGCGGCGCTGCTGTTGATGGCGGGGGTCGTGAACGATGCCAGTGCCGCTGGGCGGCCCCGGGCAGGTCAGTCGGCCCACAGCACCGTAACGCGCACCGGCCCGGCCGGCCGCACGACGCGCCGTGAGGCGACGACGACTGCGACGGAACGTGGATTCGAGCGCGATGTGACGCGCACTGGGCCCAACGGCAAGACGATGTCGAAGGACACCGTCGTCGAAAGAACCGATACCGGCTACACACGCGACACGACTCGCACCTTGCCGAACGGCAAGACGGCTACCTCGTCCGTCGACTTCACGAAGACCGACGACGGCCACACCCGCGAAGTCACGCGCACCGGCCCCAACGGCAAAACGATGAGCTCGTCGACAGAGTTCACCCGCACGGACGACGGCTTCACCCGCGACACGACTCGCACCCTGCCGAACGGCAAGACGGCCACCTCGTCCACTGAGTTTACGAAGACCGACGACGGCCACACCCGCGAGGTCACGCGCACGGGCCCGAACGGTCAGACGATGAGCTCGTCGACTGAATTCACCCGGACGGACGACGGCTTCACCCGCGACACGACTCGCACGCTGCCCAATGGCAAAACGGCCACGTCGTCCACCGAGTTGACCAGGACCGACGACGGCTACACGCGGGAAACGACGCGCACCCTGCCGAACGGGAAGACCGCCACTTCGTCCACTGAATTCACGAAAAGGGACGACGGGCATACCCGCGAGGTCACGCGCACTGGCCCGAATGGCAAGACCTCAACGGTCACGCGCGAAGTGACCCGCACGCCGCCCGCCAACTGAGCCTGACCGATGCTCACGCATGCGCGTCTGCTCGCGGCGCTGTTCGCAACGGCGATCACGTGTCCGCCAGTGCTCGCCGAGGCGTCCTGGAATTTCAGCGCCGGGGTCCAGGCCGACGAAAGCGGCGCGAGCAGCGCGGATGCTGACGTGGCCTTCAGTCCCACGGACACATTGACTTTTTCCATTGCCGCGGGCCACGTCAGCGGCGACTCCGATGAGGGCGATTTCAGCGCCACGACAACCGGCGCTGCCGCGAACTGGCAACCCTTCCGCCGCCTCGGCATCTCCGTCGGCTACGACGCATGGGACGACCCGAGTACGTTCGAGAAACGCACCGCGCACGCCGCGCTCTACATCGGCGGTGAGCGGACCCGCATCGGTTTGCTAGGCGAATCCGTCAACACCGAGACCACCGCCGAGCTCGCCCTGCTGCGCCGACGGACCTCGCTCGAATTCAACGGCACCGGCTATGGCGTCGACGGACGCCTCTCCGGCAAGCGCGTCGATTTCTACGTCCGGTACATGAGCTACGACTACGAAGACAACATCGGGAGGCTCCTCAATTTCCTGGCCAACCCGCAGCTCATCGTGCGCCCCCGCGTCGAGGCCCTGATCAACTCCGGTCTGACCGCGGCCGGCGCGCTGCTGGACAGCTCTGCGACCGCCGGCGTGGACGTCTTCGTGAAGCACACGCGTATCGGAATCGCCTTCTCGCAATATGACGAGCTTCTGGCGAATTCAGACACACAAACGCTGCAGGCGGACATCGAATGGCCGCTCTCGGCAAAATGGTCGGCAAATCTCTCGGCCGGCATGAGCGACAGCGATACGACGGACGCCACGCTCTTTGGCGGGGCGCGCCTCCTGTTCCACAGCAGGTAACCGCTGCCCGGACCGTTCAAGGGATGGGGGCCGGCCGTGTACACTGGGCGGAATGGCCGACGCGCCCGACAAGTACCCGCTGCTCGCGCGGATCGAATCGCCTCGTGATCTGAAGCGACTGCGTGTTGCCGACCTCCCCAAGCTCGCTGCCGAGCTTCGCGAATTCCTCATTCAGAACGTGGCGACGCGGGGCGGACATTTCGCTGCCGGCCTGGGCACGGTCGAGCTGACCGTTGCGCTTCATTATGTCTACGACACACCGAACGACCGCATCGTGTGGGACGTGGGCCACCAGGCCTATCCCCACAAGGTGCTGACCGGTCGCCGTGACCGCCTGCCCAGCATCAAGCAGAAGGACGGCCTCGCGCCCTTCCCCACTCGCACCGAGAGTGAATTCGACACGTTCGGCGTTGGCCACTCGAGCACGTCGATCAGCGCTGCGCTCGGCATGGCCGTGGCGGCCGCGCAGCTCGGTGAAAAGCGCCGCGCCGTAGCGGTCATCGGCGATGGCGCACTCACCGCCGGCATGGCGTTCGAAGCGCTGAATCACGCCGGCTCGCTGCCGAACGACCTGCTCGTCGTTCTCAACGACAACGACATGTCGATTTCCGAGAACGTCGGCGCGCTGTCGAACTACTTCGCGCGCGTGCTCTCGGGCCGCGTGTATGCGCACCTGCGCGAGGGCGGCAAGAAGATGCTGCGCCCCATGCCCACGGTGCTGGAGCTGGCGCGGCGTTCCGAGGAGCACATGAAAGGCATGGTGCTCGCCGGCACGCTGTTCGAGGAAATGGGCTTCAACTACATCGGCCCGATCGACGGGCACGATGTGAAAACGCTCGTGAGCACGCTGCGCAACCTGCGCAAGCTCCACGGGCCGCAGCTTCTGCACGTGGTCACGCGCAAGGGCAAGGGCTATGCGCCCGCCGAAGCGGATCCGATCAAGTGGCACGGGCCGGGCCCGTTCGATCCGGCGAGCGGCACCATCTTCAAGGAAAAGAGCACCGGCCCGACGTACTCGCAGATTTTCGGGCAATGGCTGTGCGACATGGCCGAGCGCGACTCGCGCATCATCGGCATCACGCCTGCGATGCGCGAAGGGTCGGGACTGGTGGAGTTCTCGAAACGCTTTCCGGAGCGCTATTTCGACGTCGCCATCGCCGAACAGCATGCAGTGACGTTTGCGGCGGGTCTCGCCACCGAAGGGCTGAAGCCGGTCGTCGCCATCTACTCGACCTTCTTGCAGCGTGCGTACGACCAGCTCATCCATGACGTCGCCCTGCAGGACCTGCCCGTCGTGTTCGCCATCGATCGTGCGGGGCTCGTGGGAAGCGACGGCGCGACTCACCAGGGCAACTTCGATCTCACCTACCTGCGCTGTATTCCGAACATGACCATCATGGCGCCGGCCGACGAGAACGAATGCCGCCAGATGCTGTTCACGGCGAGCCTGTTGCCGGGCCCTTCCGCGGTCCGCTATCCGCGCGGCGCGGGGCCGGGAGTGCCCGTGGTGCGCGACATGATGGCGCTGCCCGTGGGACGCGGCGAAGTCCGACGCGAGGGGCGCAGCGGCCTGGCGCTGCTTGCATTCGGACCACTGGTCGATGCGGCCGAGAAGATCGGTGAGCGGCTCGACGCCACGGTCGTGAACATGCGTTTCATCAAGCCGCTCGACGAAGAGCTGGTGCTCAAGATCGCGGCCCGCCACCGTGCCATCGTCACCCTGGAGGAGAACGTGACGGCGGGCGGGGCCGGTTCCGCCATCGGGGAATTGCTGGTGGCCGAAGGCGTCGCCATGCCGCTTTTGCATATCGGAATACCCGATCGTTTCGTCGAACATGGCTCCCGCGAGGACTGCCTGGCGGCGGCAGGGCTCGATTTTTCAAGCGTTTCCGGGTCCGTGGAGCGCTGGTGGGCCCTCCAGCCCCGGGAGCGGACGTCTACCTCGAAGGTGGGTTGAAGGGCCCTCTCCGGCCCACTACATTGGCCTCATGACCGATATCGCCACCCTCAAGACCGCCCGAGCGAAGCTCGCGGAGGTGGAAGACGTGCAGGGGCGCGTGGACACGCGCCGCATCCCGATCAACCGTGTCGGGATCAAGGACATCAAGCATCCGGTGCGCGTGAAGGACCGTTCGGCGGGCGAGCAGCACACGATCGCCACGTTCAACATGTACGTGAACCTGCCGCACAACTTCAAAGGCACGCACATGTCGCGCTTCGTGGAAGTGTTGCATGGGGAGCGCGAGATTTCGGTCGAGTCCTTCCGCGGCATGCTCGAGAAGATGACCGAGCGGCTCGAAGCGGATGCGGGCCACATCGAGATGAGCTTTCCCTTCTTCGTGATGAAGAAGGCGCCGGTGTCGGGCGTGGAAAGCCTCATGGACTACCAGGCGAGCCTCATCGGCGAACGGCGCAACGGCCACACCGAGATGTGGATCGAAGTCGTGGTGCCGGTGACGAGCCTGTGCCCTTGCTCGAAGAAGATTTCGGACTACGGGGCGCACAACCAGCGCTCGCACGTCACCATCAAGGCGAAGCTCCGCCGGCACATCTGGATCGAAGAGCTGATTCGCATCGCCGAGACCGAAGCGTCATGCGAGCTCTACGGAATCCTGAAGCGCCCTGACGAGAAGTACGTCACCGAGCGTGCTTACGACAATCCGAAATTCGTCGAGGACCTGGTGCGGGACGTGGCCAAGCGCCTGAACGACGAAGAGCGTGTGGCGGCTTACGTCGTCGAAGCCGAGAACTTCGAGTCGATCCACAACCACTCGGCGTACGCCCTCATCGAGAAGGATAAGGACGCCTAGTTCCGCAGGGGCGATTCGGGCGGGCCGAGGTAGCTCGGGCGAACGCCTCCTGTGTCGATGACGATCCGCTCGAAGACCACGCCAGGGGTCACTCTCCAGAGCTTCAGCACGTGATGCCGAGGGCTCTTGATCGTGTGAGTGGATGTCACGCGACGCACGCCATCGGACACCGCACGATTCCAGTTCGCCTGATTTGCCATTGTCTCCAGCCGAAGCACTTTCGGTGGCGAGTCGTCGAATGAGATGGCGAATTGCAGCCCTTCGCCGGACTGGAAATCGAGCGAGGGCGCGAGTTGCAGCTCTACGTTCAGGTCGCCGGTCGAAGACAGCCACACGTCGTATTCGAGGTGTGCAGCACCTTTGCTGCTTGGCGCGGTGACTGGAAACGAGGTCACTCCGCCAAGCGTACGGCCGAAATCGGGCAGTGTGCGCCACGAGATTCCTTCCGCATTCACGGCGCGCGCGAAATGCGGTGCTTCGATGGCGACGTAACCGTCGGCCTCGATGAAGCCCTTGAAGCGACTCGGCGGCAACGCGACTGGTTTGTTCAGCGGAAGCTGCACGCTGACTTTTTGACCGGTGGTCGCTTCGATGAGCAGTGTTGCCACGGACCGTCCCGCCGGCGCCGCGTCCCACATTGCGCCCACGTCGACTGCGGCCACATCCGTTACGGATCCGGACGATGGCTTGACTACGATCCACGACGCGCTGGACTTGATGATGTAGCTGAACGGCGCAGTGCCTCGGTTGAAGACCTCGATGCGACGGCTGGCCGGCCCGATCGGGTCCAGCGCGGGCAACTTAGCGTCACCAGAACGTTGCGAGGGAAACGCGACTTCGCTGCCTTCGATCGCAACTGCCATCGACGCAGATGCTGAAGCGCGCACCTCACTGAGAGCCGGTGCCACTTCGATGTCCGGCTGCTGCCACGTGATGTAGCCCAGCTTCGCCTGGGACATCATGTGATTCCATTTGCCGTCTTTCAGGCTGTGATACTGGCGCACGAGCTCGCCGTCCGCCGCGAACAGCGCGCGTGCACGCGCGGCCAGCTCATTCGCGCCTGGCCTGCCCTGCCGCGCGTAGAGTCGATTGCGGCCTGTCGCCACGTAAAGGTTCTGAATGCCGGCGCTCGCCTTCAGCGGATACAGCACGAGCTGGAAAAAAGCCGCCCGGTGCTCTTCAGGCAACGCTGCGTACACGCGCTCGGCCCGCGCGACCAGATCGCCCCACTCCGCCAGCACGCGATCCGCTTCGCCGTAGTTCACGAGACTGAACGTGTCGGGCTCGAGCATCTCGGGCTTGCGTAGCCCGTTGAGTTTCGTGTAGCCGTTCATCAGCGCCGCGATCTCTGTGGCTTGGCTCGCGCCGAACTCGCGCGCGGCCCAGGCGCGGGAGAACTCGGTCAACGTATCGTGAGACCAGCGCGACGGATCCCACGCGAGCGCAAGGAAGAACTCCGCGGGAAACTCCAGCGGCTTGATGTCCCCGACATTCACGATCCAGATGCGCGTGGCACCGTACTGCCACGCGAGATTCATCTGCTCCCACACTTTCGTGATGGGGACGGTGTTGATCCACTTGTAGTTGCGTGGCCCACCCACGTACTCGAGGTGATAGTAGATGCCTGCGCCGCCGGCGCGGCTGCGTTCCGCTGGCAGAGGCAGGCGCCGAATGTTGCCCCAGTTGTCATCGCACCAGAGCAGCGTGACATCATCGGGTACCCGCATACCGCGCTCGTAATAATCCTGCACTTCCTTGTAGAGCGCCCAGACCTGGGGCGTCTCGGCAGCAGGACGACCTGTTATCTCGGCAAGCATCGCGCGTTGATCGCCAACGATGCGTTCCAGCAGGGCGACATTCGTCTCGGCGGACATTCCCGTGTCGCCATCGCCGCGCATGCCGATGGTGATGAGCTTCTCGTTGCCCATCACTCGCTCGACGCCGCCGCGCCAGAATTTGCGTAGCTGGGCCTCGTTGACCGAATAGTCCCACGCACCGCTCCCGTAGCGCTCCCACTCCTCATGCGCGCGCATCATCGGCTCGTGATGCGAAGTACCCAGCACGATGCCGTATTCCTCGGCCAGCGGCGCGTTGCGTGGATCGTCATCGATGAAGGCGTGCGGCTTCCACATCGCGGGCCATATGTAATTGCCTCGCAACCTGAGGATGAGCTCGAAGACTCGTCCGTAGAGCTGGTGATTGAAGCCGCCGAACTTCTCTTCGGCCCATCCCTGCATGGCGGGCGCTTCGTCGTTGATGAAGATACCGCGGTACTTCACCGCCGGCTCGCCACGCACCGTTCGGCCCGGCTTCACGAATACGGTGTCGTGCTTCGCCACCGGCACGTCCGCCCACCAGTACCAAGGGGACACGCCGATCTGCTCGGAAAGGTCGTACAGCCCGTAGACCGTGCCGCGCCGGTCGCTCCCCGCGATGACGATCGCCCGCTCGATGCCCGGCATCGGTCGCTCGATCACCTCGACGACGAACGACTCCCACTTGCCTGCGATGGCACGCCCATCGAGCTTGCCGCGCGCGACCAGATCGTCGATCGGCGCGCTGTGCCCCAATGTGCCCGCGATGAGCACACTCTTCCCGGCCGGGGGTTTCGCACCAGTCTCGAGCGCCGGCTTCACGCCGCCGACGCGTTCAACATCCGCCTGCACATCGCGCGCCGCTCGCAACACCGCCGCGTAATCGCGCTGATCAAGCCACAACGGCGTAGCAACCCCACCCTGCACAACCGCGACGCCTCGCGCGACCGGCGCGAAACTGACGAACGTGGACTCGCCCACCATCGCTTGCGCGACGGATGCGGCGAACAGGAACAGAACCACGATCCCTCGTGCGACCATTTCGTGTGAGCGGTAACAGCGATGGGCGGAAGTTTACCTTCCGCTGCGAACGAGGAGAAAGGTCCGGAAACGCCGGGCTGGCGTTTAGCTGGATGGTTGTTCGCCGCCCTGGAGGCGGCCGATGAGGCTGCGGAGGAACACGCGGTTGAAGCGGAGCTGGCAGGAAGCGGACACCTGCTCGAGCAGGGTGGAGCTCACCTTCAGCACCGTCACGGCCGAGCCGGCGCGGATCGTGGCCGTGCGCTTCGCGCCCTGCACGTAGCTCGCCTCGCCGAAGCAGTCACCGGTGTCGAGCGTGCCCATCTTGTGCCCGTGGCGCTCCACCGCGCACTGCCCGGACACGATGATGTAGAACCGGTCGTCCATCTCGCCTTCCTTGACGATCTCTTCACCCGGCGCGTAGTCCTGCCAGCTACTGGCGCGCAGCACTTCCCAGATCTCGGCGTGCGAGAACTCGTGGAAGAACTTCAGGCGCCGGAGCACGCCGAACTGCTCCTGGCGGTCGATGCGCGAATTCTGCTCGCGCAGCTTCTGATGGCAGCGGGTCAGCTCGGCCGCGAAATCGAGGCCGGTCTTGTAACGCTTGGCAGGCTCTTTCTGCAGGGCCATCGCCACGACGTTCTCGAGATCCTCGGGGATCTCCTTGCGCAACGTGTGGATCGGCGGCGGCGTGGCGTAAACGATCTGATGCAGGAGCTTCTGCAGGTTCCCGGCCCGGAACGGGCGGCACCCGGTGAGCAACTCGTACATGACCGCGCCGAGCGAATAGAGGTCCGAGCTGTTCGTGAGCTCGAAGCTCTGCACCTGCTCCGGCGACATGTAAGACGGCGACCCTGCGATGCCCTCGATGCGCGAGATGTCCGAATCGCGAACCAGCGCGATCCCGAAGTCGATGATGCGCACGTCGCTGTCCTGCGTGAGCATGATGTTCGACGGCTTGATGTCGCGATGGATCACGCCGCGCGAGTGCGCGTACTGCAGCGCCTTGGCGCACTTGTAGATGATCTCGACCGTGTCGTCGATGCGCAGCAGGTTGTCCGGCCGGCAGTAAGCGGCCAGCGTGCGCGCGCCGTGCACGTGCTCGGTCACGATGTAGCAGTGCCCGTTCTCTTCGCCGGCGTCGTAGATCGGAAGGATGTGCGGGTGCTGGAGCATGCCGACGAGATGCGCCTCGGACAGGAACATCTTGCGCGCGATGCGCGCCTTCTCCTCGTCCCCGCTCGAATCCATGTTGTAGACCTTGATCGCCACGTCGCGCCCGTAGTACGCGTCGTGGGACAGGTACACGATACCCGTGCTGCCGCGGCCGACTTCGTTGACGACCACGTACTTGCCGATTTTTTCGGGAATCTTGCGCGAAACCGTCTTGGGCGCAGGTATGGTCATGCTGGATCGGGCAACCGGGAACGGCGTGCAGGATACGTTCGGCCGATGGACCCGACTGTGATGTGGGCCTCAGGCCCCAAGCTGTTGCGGAAGCCCTGCGGTGCGGGCTCAGCCGGCCCGTTCTGAAGGCCGCGCGCGGCTCTCAGCGGGTGAAGTGGTCGTACCCGGAATGCGAGAAGTCCATCACAGTCCCGTTGCTCATGACCACACCACCCGGCTCTGTGCGCAAGACACCAATAGGACGATAGACCCATTGCGCGGGCGGCAACTCATGCGTCATGCGTTCGATGCTGGTGACGGGCACCGTGAAACACAGTTCGTAATCGTCTCCACCTGTCAGCGCGAGCTCGCGGGCGTGAGTGTCGCCAGCCATCGACGCCAGGTGATTGGAGATGGGCAGCTGTTCATAGTTGATCAGCACGCCGCAGCCGCTAGCCTCGGCGAGTTTCCCGGCGTCGCCTAGCAATCCGTCGGAGACGTCGATGCAAGCGCTGGCATAGCTCCGCAGTTTCTGGCCCAGCTCCACGCGGGGCGTGGGGAACAGGAAGCGCTGTCGGAGATAGTAAGCAGCGGCGGGGGTGGTCTGCGGGGCTTTTTCCTGCTCTATCTCGAGGCCGGCAGCCGCGTCGCCGGGACTGCCTGAGACAAACACTACGTCACCCGGCTTGCCGCCTGACCGCAGCATCGCAGGAGGCTGCGGGGCGTAACCCAGCACCTGCACGGTGATACAGAGCGGGCCCGAAGTGGTGTCGCCACCGACCAGGGCAACGTTGTGTTTGCGCGCGAGCGCGCCGAAACCATCCGCGAACCCTTGCAGCCATGTCGCATCGGCGCGCGGCAGAGTGAGCGCGAGGAGCGCCCATGCGGGTGTGGCGCCCATCGCCGCGATGTCACTGAGATTCACGGCGAGCGCGCGGTGACCGATCGACTCCGGCGGAAAGTGCGGCAGGAAATGGACGCCGCTCACCAGCGTGTCCGTCTTGGCAACGAGCTGCATGCCAGGAGGCGGGTTGATGAGCGCCGCGTCGTCTCCGACGCCGATCGTCACGTCCGTTCGGGACGCTCCGCATTCGCGGAAGTAACGCTCGATCAGCGTGCGCTCAGTCAGTGGCTTGCTCATGAACGCCGCGACCCCTCAATGTTCGTGGGGACGCAGGGTGCGGGCCGCTCGGTCGAGGACTGCGTTGACGAACTTGTGGCCGTCGGTCGCGCCGAATCGCTTCGCGAGACTCACACCTTCGTTGATCACCACGCGATAGGGCACTTCGGGGCGGGATTTCAGCTCGTACGCGCCGATCAGCAGCACCGCATGTTCGATCGGATCGAGCATCGCGGGACTGCGATCCATCCAGCCGGCGAGGTCCGCATCGAGCGCGATGCGCGCGCCGTGGATCGACTGCACCAGCTCGCGGAAGTACTCGTCGTCCGCCTTGTCCATGCCCTCTTCCGTGGCGAATTCCTGGATCAGGTCCTGCCACGGCGCTTCGTTCAACTGCAGTCGATAGAGCGCCTGCATCGCAAGCTTGCGGGCGAGCGATTTTGCACCCGAGGCAAAGCGGGCGGCATTCGGTGACGCCCCCCGCGACCGCGCGGACTCATCGGACATTCGCCGCACTCCGCGCACCGAGCTTCGCGAGCAGGTCCGCCATTTCGAGCGCCGCTTCCATCGCTTCGCCGCCCTTGTTGCTACCGCCGGGCGCGGCGCGCTCGAGCGCCTGTTCGACGGTTTCCGTCGTGAGCACCCCGAAGGCAACGGGGATGCCGGTGTCGACAGTCACGTTCTGAAGTCCGCGGGCACACTCGCCCGCGACATAGTCGAAGTGCGCCGTCTCGCCACGGATGACACAGCCGAGCGCGACGATGGCTTCGTACTGTCCACTCAGCGCGAGGTGACGCGCGACGACTGGAATCTCATACGCACCCGGAACTCGCGCGACCAGCAAGGCGTTCTCGGCTCCGCCGTGTTTCACCCATGCAGCGACTGCGCCTTTGACGAGACCCGACACGACGAAATCATTGAAGCGTGACGCCACGACGGCGATGCGACGCTGAGCCGCAGTGTGGCCCCCTTCGATGATCTGCGGTCCGCTCATGAGCCTTCGCCGACGTAGCCGTCGATTTCCAGGTCGAAGGCAGAAATGCCGTGCATCTGCTTCGGTGCAGACAGCACGCGCATGCGCTTCACGCCGAGGTCCTTGAGAATCTGCGCGCCAACGCCGTACGTGCGCAGCACTTGACCGCCTGCGCCGACCGGCGGTGTCGCGCGAGCGGCGGGCGCAGTCGGAGTCTTTGTCGCGGCGTTCGGTTTGGCGGTTGCATCGGGCGAGCCGAGCGTGCGAAGCGCGTCGTTCAACTCCGCCGCAGTTTCCTGCTCGCGCAGAATCACGACGACTCCGCTCCCTGCATGGGCGATGCGCTCCATCGCAGCACGCAGAGTCCAGGCATGCGGATCACCGCGAATGCCCAACAAATCGCGCAATGTATCTGCGACATGCACACGCACGAGCGGCGGCGTTTTGCCATCGAGCTTGCCGTGCGCGAGCGCAAGGTGAACGCAGCGCTGCACATGATCTTCATATGCGTAGAGGCGGAACTCGCCGTACTCCGTCTGCACGCTCTGCTCGGACACTCGCTCCACCGAGCGCTCGTTGCGCAATCGATAGCGAATGAGATCCGCGATCGTGCCGATCTTCATATTGTGCTTGCGCGCGAACTCCTCGATCTCCGGCCGGCGCGCCATCGATCCATCATCGTTCATCAGCTCGCAGAGCACGCCCACCGGGCGCAGACCCGCGAGCTTGCAGAGATCGACGGCCGCTTCAGTGTGACCGGCGCGCACGAGCACGCCACCCGGCCGCGGGCGCAACGGAAAGATGTGCCCAGGCCGGGCGAAGTCCGTCGCTGACGATGCGGGATCTGCAAGCGCCTTGATGGTGGCCGAGCGGTCACTCGAAGAGACACCCGTCGTCGTGCCGAACCTGTAATCGACCGAGACGGTGAACGCCGTGCGATACGCCTCGTCGTTGTTCGGCACCATCTGTGGCAGATCGAGCCGGGCGATCTGCTCGTCCTGCAGCGGGACGCAGATGATTCCGCTCGAGTGCCGGATCATGAACGCCACCGCTTCGGGCGTTGCGTGCTCGGCGGCCATGATGAAGTCACCTTCGTTCTCCCGATCCTCGTCGTCGAGAATGATCACCATGCGCCCGGCGCGCAGCTCCGCGAGAATTTCTTCCACGCTGCTGAATCCCGGTTGCTTCGGATCGCTATCAGGTGTCCGTGGCGGCAGAGAGTAAACGTTCGACATAACGAGCTACCTGATCGATTTCCAGATTCACCCGGGTGCCTTCTTTGAGCTGCCCGAGTGTCGTGACGGTTTGTGTGTGCGGGATGAGATTCACGCCGAAGGTGTCGTCCCTCACTTCGTTCACCGTGAGGCTCACGCCGTCGATCGACAGGGAACCTTTGCGTGCAATGTAGCGCGAAAGGCTTTCGGGCGCAGCGAAAGTCACGCGGAGGGAGTCGCCGTCGCGGGCGAGCCCGGTGACGGTGGCAAGGCCGTCCACGTGGCCGGAGACGAGGTGACCGCCGAGCGGGTCGCCGGCGCGCAGGGACGGTTCGAGGTTCACCGGCGAGTTGGGTTGGATGTGGCCGAGCGTCGTGAGTGAGAGCGTTTCGCCGGACACGTCGGCAGTGAAGTATTTGCCCGTGATCGACGTGACCGTGAGGCACACGCCCTGCACGCAGATGCTGTCGCCCACCGCGACGTTTGCGAGCTTGAGGCGGTTCGTCGCGACGGTCAGGCGTGCGTCGATGTCGCGCATTTCGCGTGAGGCGATTCGGCCGATGTCCTGGATGATGCCGGTGAACATGCTTTTCAGGTTGGGCGCAGTCGCAGCCGCAAATCCTCGCCGATGAGAGTTTGCTCGATGATCCGGAAACGGGTGGCCTGCTGTAAATCCACGAGCCGCGGGAGATCGAACAGTGGCCGGGCCTGCGGGCCCAGGAGCTTCGGAGCCATATATAAGACTAGCTCGTCCGCGAGACCGTGCTGCACAAAAGCGCCGCCGAGCGTGGGGCCGGCTTCGACGAGCACCTCGTTGATCTCCAGCTGCGCGAGCCGGGCCACCATGCTGTGAAGATTCACCAATTGCTCGATAGAACCTGCGGTTGATTCGGCCGCGACGCGCTCGCGGGCCGCCGCGGTGTGGGCTTCGGCGCGCGCCGGACGTTCGGCGGAGAGCCCGAGCGAGTCTGCGCTTGCGCGCTCGATGCGCACGCCTTTTGCGACGCGCGCGGCTTCGCCGGATACCGATCCGGCTTGCGTGAAAATCATCGTCGGTGCGCTGGCATCGAGAATGCGCGCCGAGGGCGGCGTGCGTAGCTTGGTGTCGAGCACGATACGTAGCGGCTGGCGTTGCACGCCGGGCAGTCGCACGGTGAGCTGCGGGTCGTCCGCGAGCACCGTGCCGATGCCTGTGAGCACAGCTGAGCTGCGAGCGCGCCAGCGTTGCACGTCGTTGCGGGCGGCCTCGCCGGTGATCCAGCGGCTGGCACCGTTGGATAGCGCCACTCGGCCATCAAGGCTCGTACCCATTTTCACGCGCACGAAGGGTCGGCCTTTGCGCATGCGCATGAAGAAACCGATGTTCGCTTCCTCTGCTTCGGAAGCCATGAGACCTGAGGCAACTTCGATGCCCGCCGCTCGCAAGGCGGCGGCGCCGCCCCCCGCAACTCGCGGGTTCGGATCGTCGATCGCGTAGATGACGCGTGCTACGCGAGCCGCGATGAGAGCTTCCGCGCAGGGAGGCGTGCGGCCATGATGGCTGCAAGGTTCGAGCGTGACGTAAACCGTCGTGCCTTCAGCAGGCGCAGCGAGCGCCCGAAGCGCAGCGGCTTCCGCATGAGGCCCGCCGGCACGCTCGTGCCAACCCTCGGCGATAATCTGATTGCCGCGCGTGATTACGCAGCCGACCCGCGGGTTGGGATGCGCCGTCTCGGCGCCGCGTTCGGCAAGCACCATCGCGCGCGCCATCGCGCGGCGATCAAAGTCGGTGAACGCTGAATCAGCGGGCCTCACTTCGACTTGCCTCCATTCCTGGAGTCGTCATTCGCAGGCGCGCCATCCGAAGGCAGCAGCGGCAGCTGTTCGCGATCGGCGGCAGGATCGCGTTTCCGGCGACGCGGATGCTGGCGCAGCTTCTCGATCTCCTCGCGAAACGCATCGATGTCCTGAAAGTGCCGGTACACGGACGCGAAGCGCACGAACGCCACCTCATCGAGATGCCGCAGCTCTTCCATCACGAGCTCACCCACCGCACGCGCCTGGATTTCCCGTTCACCGAGCGCGCGAATCTTGTGAAAGATGCGGCCGAGCGCCTCGTCTACGGCCTCGCGGCTCACCGGCCGCTTCTCGAGCGCCTTCTCCATTCCGCCGCGAACCTTGTTTTCATCGAACGGCTGGCGCGTACGGTCCGCCTTCACGACGACGGGCATCACCAGCTCCGCCGTCTCGAACGTGGTGAACCGCTCCCCGCAGCTCAGGCACTCGCGCCGGCGGCGGATCTGCCGCCCTTCACTCGCGAGGCGGGAATCCGAAACCTTCGTGTCTACGTGGCCGCAGAAGGGGCAATGCATGCAGCGGCACCCACTTCCAGGCGCCTCATGGACCGTACACGGGATAGCGGCGGCACAGATCCAGCACCTGCGGCCGTACGCGTTCGACGGCCGCATCGGACCCTTCGGCGTCCAGCACATCCGCCAGCAGGTCTGCGACGAGCTCGATCTCGCGCTCCTTGAATCCGCGCGTGGTCGAAGCCGGCGTGCCGATGCGCAGTCCGCTCGTAATGGTCGGCGGGCGCGGGTCGTTCGGCACGGCGTTCTTGTTCACGGTGATGTTCGCGCGGCCGAGCGCCGCGTCCGCGTCTTTCCCCGTGATGTTGCGGCCGATGAGACTCAGGAGGAACAGATGATTGTCCGTGCCGCCGGACACGATCTTGTACCCGCGAGCGGCAAGCCGTGCACTCATCGCACGCGCGTTTGCGAGCACCTGCTTCTGGTAGTCCTTGAACTCCGGCTGCAGCGCTTCGAGGAATGCCACGGCCTTCGCCGCAATCACGTGCATCAACGGCCCGCCCTGCGTGCCAGGGAACACCGTCGAGTTCAGTTTCTTCGTCACCTCGTCATTCGCGCGCGCGAGGATCAGACCGCCGCGCGGGCCGCGCAGCGTCTTGTGCGTGGTGGTGGTCACCACGTCCGCATGCGGAATCGGGTCGGGATACAGCCCCATCGCGATGAGGCCGGCGACGTGCGCCATGTCCACGAAGAAGTAGGCGCCGACGCTGCGCGAGATCTCGGCGAACTTCGCCCAGTCGATGGCGCGCGAGTAGGCCGAAAAGCCCGCGACGATCATGCGCGGCCGGTGCTCCTCGGCGAGCTTCCTGACCTGGTCGTAGTCGATCTCGCCGTTGTCGGGCCGGATGCCGTACTGGATGGCGTTGAAGAGCTTGCCGGAGAAATTGACCTTGGCTCCGTGGGTCAGGTGGCCGCCGTGGTCGAGGCTCATGCCGAGAATCGTCTCGCCCGGCTTCACCAGCGCGAGGTACACCGCCGCGTTGGCCTGTGAACCCGAGTGGGGCTGGACGTTCACGTAGTCCGCACCGAACAGCTTCTTGGCGCGGTCGATGGCGAGCTGCTCGGCGATGTCCACGTACTCGCAGCCACCGTAGTAGCGCTTGCCGGGGTAGCCCTCCGCGTACTTATTCGTCAGTACGGACCCCTGCGCTTCCAGCACCCGGGGACTCGTGTAGTTCTCGGACGCGATCAGCTCGATGTGCTCTTCCTGACGGCGACGTTCGCCCTGGATGGCTTCGGCCAGGTCGGGGTCGAAGGAGGCGATATCCATCGTCGTTCTGAACATGCTTTGGGTCTCACGGGGTCGGGTTGGGGAGCCCGCGATTGTAACCGGCAGATGGATGGAACACCCGATTCAGGGCCCGAGCAACCCCTCGACCACGGCATTCCATGCCTGAGCAAGATTCGCCCGGTTGTATCCGCCACCCCCCAGCCCAAGCACCCGCCCATGCCCCAGCCGGTCCGCCAGGGCCGCCAGGTCCCCGGCCGCCCGGTGATGGGCAGCAGGGCTGAATCGCAAGTGGGTGATTGGGTCGCCTTCGAGGCTGTCCGCGCCGCACTGGAGGATCACGAACTCCGGATCGTAGGCAGAAATGTGCTCGATCACCCGCGGCCACACGGCGTCGAAGATCTCATCCGTCGCCCCCGGCGGCACCGGCAGATTGAGCTTGGTGCCCATCGCGGCGCCCTTGCCGGTCTCATCGCTCCGCCCGGTGCCGGGATAGAGGTAGCGCCCGTCCTCGTGGATGTCCGCGAAGATGACATTCGCGTCATCTTCAAACGCGTAGAAAACGCCATCGCCATGATGTGCGTCTATATCCACATAGGCGATGCGCTGAAGGCCATGGCGCTTGCGGAGCAGCTCGATGACCACGCCGATGTCGTTGAACACGCAGAACCCGGCGGCACGATCGCGCGCGGCGTGATGAAGCCCCGCAATGGGTACGAACCCGCGCCGGCTCTGCCCGGTCATGATGGAGCTCGTCGCATTCAGCGATGCGCCAACCACGCAGGCCGCCGCTTCGTACACGCCGCGGAACGCCGGTGTGTCGCCTGCATCGAGAAACCCCTGACCCGTGGCAGAGCGTTCGCGCACCAGCGACACGTAGGCAGGTGTATGGAACGACAGCAGCTCTTCGTCCGTGGCATTGCGCGGGTCGAGCAGCTGGCTGCGCTTGTGCAGCCCCCGTGCCTCGAATTCCCGCAGGAAAGCGCCGTGTCGATCGGGCCCGAAAGGATGGCCCTCGCCGAACCCGTAGCGCGCGAGCCGCTCGCCCACAACCACTGCCAACGGGGAAGTCATCTTGATGAATCAGCTCCGCATCGGCGCTGTGCAAGGCGACGAAGCCTAACAGTACGCGGGCGGCCCCGACAGCCTCCCGACGGTCGCGCAGACGGGCGCCCTTCATGGATAATCCGCCGCCCTCCGCCCAACGCAGCGACTTGAAGATTCAATGGCCCAATACATCTACACGATGAACCGGGTATCCAAGGTGGTACCCCCCAAGCGCACGATCCTGCGCGACATCAGCCTGTCCTTCTTTCCCGGCGCGAAAATCGGCGTGCTCGGCCTGAACGGGTCCGGCAAATCCTCGCTCCTGCGCATCATGGCGGGCATCGACACCGCCATCGACGGTGAGGCCCGCCCCCAGAGCGGCATCCGCGTTGGCTTCCTGCCGCAGGAGCCGCAACTCGACCCCGAGAAGGACGTGCGCACGGCCGTGATGGAAGGCGTCGGCGACACCTACAAGCTTCTGGAACGCTTCAACCAGGTGAGCGAGAAATTCAGCGAGCCGCTTTCCGATGACGAGATGAATGCCCTGCTCGAAGAGCAGGCGAAGCTGCAGGACAAAATCGACGCGGCCGGGGGCTGGGAGCTCGAACGGAAGCTCGAGATTGCAGCGGACGCCCTGCGCCTGCCGCCCTGGGACGCAAAGATCAGCACCCTCTCCGGCGGTGAGAAGCGTCGCGTGGCGCTCTGCCGCCTGCTGCTGTCCGCGCCGGACATGCTCCTGCTCGATGAGCCGACGAACCATCTCGACGCTGAATCGATCGCGTGGCTCGAGCGCTATCTCGAGGAATATCCGAGCACCGTCATCGCGGTTACGCACGACCGCTACTTCCTCGACAACGTCGCGAAGTGGATCCTGGAGCTCGACCGCGGACACGGAATTCCCTGGCAAGGCAACTACAGCTCCTGGCTCGAGCAGAAGGAAAAGCGACTCGCCCTCGAAGAGCGCGAGCGCGAAGCGTTGCGCAAGACGCTCGAACGCGAGCTCGAATGGGTGCGCCAGAATCCGAAAGCACGCCAGGCCAAGAGCAAGGCGCGCCTGCAGCGCTTCGAAGAGCTGTCATCGAAGGAATTCCAGGAGCGCAACGAGACGAACGAGATCTACATTCCGCCCGGCGAGCGGCTGGGCGATCTCGTCATCGAAGTGAAGAACCTGCGCAAGGCCTACGGCGACCGGCTGCTCATCGACAACCTGTCGTTCGGCCTGCCGCGCGGTGGCATCGTCGGCATCATCGGGCCGAACGGCGCCGGCAAGACCACCCTCTTCCGCATGCTCACCGGAGTAGAGAAACCGGACTCCGGTGAAGTGCGCGTCGGCCCGTCCGTTAAGCTCGCGTATGTGGACCAGTCGCGTCATGCGCTCGATGACAAGAAGACGGTGTGGCAGGAAATCTCGGGCGGCCTGGACATGCTGAAGGTCGGCAACTACGAGACCTCATCGCGAGGTTACCTCGGCCGCTTCAACTTCAAGGGCACGCAGCAACAGCAGTTGATCGGCGATCTCTCCGGCGGCGAGCGCAACCGCGTACACCTCGCGAAAGTGCTGAAGTCCGGCGGCAACGTGCTGCTGCTCGACGAGCCGACGAACGATCTGGATGTCGAAACGCTGCGCGCGCTCGAAGAAGCGCTGCTCACCTTCCCGGGCTGTGCGGTCGTCATCTCGCACGACCGCTGGTTCCTCGACCGTATCGCCACGCACATCCTGGCCTTCGAAGGCGATTCGCAGGTGGTCTGGTTCGAAGGCAACTACCAGGAATACACGGAAGACTACAAGCGCCGCAAAGGGGAAGACGCTGCCCAACCCCATCGCATCAAGTACAAGCCGTTGACGCGCTGAGGGCAAGGTGGCGGTTGCGGCGGGCCAGGCGGAAGAGCCATCGTCGATCTGGCGGTGGCTCGGGCCGCTGGCGTCGCTGCTCGTTTTCGCGGCCGTTGCATATGTCCTGCACCGGGAAATCTCGCACCTGCATGTGCGCGATATCGTCCGCCACCTCAGCTCCATCCCCCGCTCGGCAGTAGGAGCGGCCCTGGCGCTCACAGCGCTCAGTTACTTGTTCCTGAGCTTCTACGACGTGCTGGCCATGCGCTACATCCGCAAGGCCATCGCGTATGGGCGTCTGCTTTTCACCTCCTTCGTCGCATACGCCTTCGGCCACAACCTGGGACTGGCCGCGTTCACCGGCGCGGCGATCCGGTTGAGGTTGTATGGCGCTGTCGGCCTCACTGCAGTCGACGTGGTCACCGCCCAGGTCTTCTGCAGTCTGACGAGCGCGATCAGCCTCGCGGCCCTCGGCGGCCTGTCGCTCGCGCTCGAGCCTCACAAGCTCGGCCACGCGATCCATCTGAACCACATGTGGGCCCGCGCGATCGGTGTGATCCTCCTTGCCGCAGTCGGCGCCTACGTCATCTGCTCCGCCATCATCCGCACGCCCATCGAAATCCGCGGCTGGCAATTGCGAATGCCGCGACCCACGCTCGCCCTGTCACAGGTGGTCGTCGGTCTCGTCGATCTGAGCATCGCATCGACGATCCTGTGGGTGTTGCTGCCTCCCGAAGCCAACGTCACGTACGTCCAGTTTCTCGGTGCCTACGCCGCAGCGGTGACGGCCGGATTGATCAGCCACGTCCCGGGCGGCATCGGCGTATTCGAAGCGGTCATCATCCTCGCGCTCCCTCAAGTGCCGCCCAGCCAGCTCGTAAGCTCGATGCTCGTCTATCGAGCGGTCTACTACCTGGTGCCGCTCGTCTTCGCTGCTCTGATGTTCGGCGCGAACGAGATCGAAGCCCGTCGCGGCTCGTTGGCGCGCGCACACGAGCTGGCCTCGCTGTACATCGCACCCATCGTGCCGCAGGTCGCGGGGACGCTCACGTTTCTCGCTGGCGTGCTGCTACTCATCTCGGGGGCGACGCCCGATATCGAGCACCGCATGGATGCGCTTCTCCACGTGTTGCCGCTCGCCATCCTCGAGCTTTCGCATCTCGCAGGCAGCGCAATCGGACTCGGCCTCATCGTGCTTGCGCGAGCGCTGTTCCGCCGCGTGCAGGCTGCGTATCACATTTCGTTCTGGCTGCTGTGCGCGGGCATCGGCGCGTCGCTCCTCAAGGGACTCGACTTCGAGGAAGCCATCGTGCTGGGGATCGTGCTCATCGTGCTGACGCTGGGCCGCCGTGCGTTCTATCGGCCAACGTCGATTCTCGAAGAGCGCTTCACACCGATCTGGGCGGTGAGCGTTGCCGGCGTGATCGCAACGATCATCTGGATCGCCATGTTTGCGTATCGCCACGTGGAGTACTCGCATGAGCTATGGTGGACGTTCGCGCTGGACGCGAACGCGCCGCGCGCGCTGCGAGCTACACTGGTCGTGGTGCTGCTCGCCACCGCGTGGCTGCTATTGAATCTGCTGCAGCCTGCCCGCCCCGAGCCCGCGGTGGCGACTGCCGACGATCTCGAGCGCGCGAAGAAAGTGATCGCGCTGGGCGACGACACGATGGCCAATGCCGCGCTGACTGGCGACAAGCGGCTGCTGTTCAGCGAGACCGGCGATGCGTTCGTGATGTACCAGGTGAACGGCCGAAGCTGGATCGCCTTGGGCGATCCAGTTGGTGCCCAAGCGCGCGCGGAAGAGCTGGTCTGGCGATTCCGCGAGCTGTCGGACCATCACGGCGGTCGCACGGTGTTCTACCAGGCGAGCGGCGATCGACTGCCGTTGTATGTGGACCTGGGACTCGCTGCCCTGAAGATCGGCGAAGAGGCGCGTGTTCCGCTCGAACAGTTTTCACTCGAAGGCTCGGCGCGCGCCGATTTGCGCCAGGCGCACCGGCGCGCAGAGCGCAGCGGCGCGTCGTTCGAAATATTGCCGAGCGAGAAGGTGCCTGAGCTGATGCCCGCACTCGCGCGCATCTCCGACGCGTGGCTCGCGGACAAATCCACCGCCGAGAAACGCTTCTCCGTCGGTGCGTTTTCTCCGGAATACCTCGCGAATTTTCCCGTGGCAGTCGTGCGCAGCGAAGGCACACCCTCCGCATTCGCAAACGTTTGGCCGACAGGAACGAAAGAAGAGCTTTCGGTAGATCTGATGCGCTTCGGCCCCGACGCGCCGCGCGGCGCCATGGACTACCTGTTCATCGAGCTCATGCTCTGGGGTCGCAAACAAGGCTATCGCTGGTTCAACCTCGGCATGGCGCCCCTCGCCGGCCTCGAGCGCCATCCGCTGGCGCCCGCCTGGCACCGCGTAGGCAACTTCGTTTTCCGGCACGGCGAACACTTCTATAACTTCGAAGGCCTGCGTCGCTACAAGGCCAAGTTCGACCCCGCCTGGGAACCCCGCTACCTCGTTGCCCCGGGCGGCGTCGCCCTCCCCCGGATCCTGGTAGACGTGTCGGTGTTGATCGCGGGAGGCATGAAAGAGCTGTTCGCTCGCTAAACGGCCTGTATCCCGTAATACGTAAAATTCCAACTCAAGCTTTCCGGGCGAACGCCGTTAAGTCAGCCAGGAGTAGAAGTCCGGAGTGAACGGCCCATGACGGCCAATACACGATCCACGTTAGCTGCATACCAAAGCGTCGCGACCCATGGCGGAGTCGCCGCCGGCGATCCCCATCGCCTGATCGTCATGCTGATGGACGGCGCGCTCGAGCGCATCGCGCGCGCTCGCGGTTGCATCCAGAACGGCCACCTTGCCGACAAGAACCAGTTGCTGAGCGCAGCCGTCGCCATTGTCGACGAGCTCCGTTGCAGCCTCGACCTGAACAATGGCGGCCCGATCGCCGCCAACCTCGACGACCTGTACGACTACATGTGCCGCCAGCTCATCAAGGCGAACCTCAACAACCGTATCGCTACGCTCGATGAGGTGTCGCACCTCCTGGGTGAAATCCGCAGCGCCTGGATTGCGCTGCCGGCGGAAGCGCGCGCACTGCGTCCCACTCCTCGCTGACGCTGCGTGCGAATTGAAACAGGCAGGGTGAGAATCCCAACCCCCTCGAGGTAGCGCATTCAGGACAGAGCGCCATGTACGACGGTTCGGATACAGTCATTCTCTTCGAAGAGCTGGCCTATCAGGACATCCTGCCGGTGGCCTGGCGTCAGCTGGGTGATTCGATCGATCCGGATCTCGCAGCGAGCTACACGGCCTCGAACGTGCGGGTGCTGCAGGCTTGCACGGCCCTGCAGGAACAGGGCCAGATGGAAAAGGCAGACGAGAACAATCCCCACTCTGCAGATTTCCTGCGCATCGAGCTGAAGATCAACCTGCTGCTCGATGTAGTCGGACGCATTCTGGCGGCGAATCAGCCGCGGCCGCCTTCCGTCGCGATACGCTTCAATGCGCTCGGTGCCACCTTCCAGGGTACGGCGCCGTATCCACGTCCGGGCGCGCAGGGCGCGGTGGAAATCTATCTGCGCGAATGCGTTGCCGAGCCGCTGCGCCTGATCGGCCGCGTCGCCAACGTCTCGCCGGGTGGAGAAATCAAGGTTCGGTTCCTTCCTCCCGGCGAAGCTGCTTCGGATCTGCTCGAAAAGCTCGCCTTCCGCCGCCATCGCCGTCAGGTGGCTGGCAGCAGGAATCCGCCGCGCACCCGACGCGGCTGATTCTTGCCGCAGCGTGGCCGTCGTCAGCCCCGACGGAAACTTGAGCGCAATCGCTACGCATCAGCCGCAACTGTGATTGAAGTCACGTGTATCAGCTCCGATGCACGTGCTGCGTCACGCCGTTACCGATACTCGTAAATTAACAATACGCTTACGTTTTCGAACGCGGGGTCGGCGCAACAGGGCGTGCAAATGCGTCAGTGCGCGAGAGTTGAAGTGGAGAGGCGATGCAAGCACAACAAGCCAGCGTTGCGCATGTCAGCGTGATGGATGGCTCCGGGGCAGAACACTTGAACGCGGTCGAAACAGCAGAGCGCCCGCGTATTCGCCTGCCCACCGGCTCGTCGGCCGCGATTCGCGACGTCATCTCCTTGATTCGGCAGGTCGCCGAGCACGACTCCACCGTTCTCGTCCTGGGCGAGTCCGGCACCGGCAAGGAAGTCGCCGCGCGCGCCATCCACGATCTCTCGCCCCGCCGCCAACGCCCTTTTGTCGCCGTCAATTGCGGCGCCATTCCGGCGGACCTGCTGGAGAGCGAGCTGTTCGGTCACGAGAAAGGCGCGTTCACCGGCGCCATCTCCGCACGCAAGGGACGCTTTGAAATCGCCGAGGGCGGCACGCTGTTCCTTGACGAAATCGGGGACATGAGCCCCACGATGCAGGTGAAGCTGCTCCGCGTTCTGCAGGAACGCGTCTTCGAGCGCGTGGGCAATCACGTGCCGATCCGCTGCAACGTGCGCATCATCGCCGCCACACATCGCAATCTCGAAGAGTCGATGGCGCGCGGCGCGTTCCGCGAAGACCTCTTCCATCGCCTCAACGTGTTTCCCATCGAGATGCCGGCATTGCGCTCGCGTCTCGAGGACCTGCCGCTGCTGGTTCGCGATTTCACTTCGCAGAACGTCGCCGAAGGGCGCGGGCAGGTGCAGCTTTCGTTACGCGCACTCGCTGCGCTGGCCTTGTGTCCCTGGCCAGGCAACGTTCGCGAGCTCGCGAATCTCATCGAGCGTCTGTCGATCGTTGCTGGTGGACGCACGGCCGACATCGCGGATTTGCCGGCGAAATACCGGCCCGCCGACTGGTCTTCGCAATGGGTCGCGCCGCCGTTCGCGAGCGAGATCGCCGCACTCGATACGACGGTTGCCGAGCAGATTCTGCTCGATGGCGACGCGTTGCCGGATGGGACGGAGCTTCTGCCACTCGAAGACGAAGCGGCCGAATGCGCAACAGACGATTGCATTCATGCGGTGAGCGATTCGCTCGCCGTTCTGCCGGCAGATGGACTGGATCTGCGTGCGCATTTGCTGGATATCGAGCGCAAGCTCGTGACGCAGGCGCTCGCCCGTTCCGGTGGCGTGGTTGCGCATGCAGCGCGGTTGCTGGGACTGCGGCGCACGACTCTCGTTGAGAAGCTGCGCAAGCTCGACATGTTGAGCGGCGATCTTCAGGCCGAAGAGTGAGTCGCGAAAGGCCCCTGGTCCTTTCAAAAAGATCTCAACGACGGAACATTGACGGTGGCGGCGAGAAATTGCCGCTCGCATGTGACCACGCTCTCAGTTTGATCGCTCTTCCAGCCCGGCACACCTCTTGCACCCTCAGTCAACGATGCACCGTCGTGCATGCGAGGGCTGAATGTCCGAAGAACTCACAGTGACGCCTGAAATCGCCGCGCCGCCCGCGCGCAGCGATGTCGAGCTCGTCGCGTGCGCGCCGATTTCGCGGCGCCTCGCAGAGCTGGCGCGGCGTGTCGCGACGAGCGACTGCACGGTGCTGATCGTCGGTGAGTCGGGCACGGGCAAGGAAGTGCTGGCGCGCTACATCCACCGCAATTCGAGCCGCGCCAACAAGCCGTTCATCGCCGTGAATTGTGCGGCGATACCGGAGACGATGCTCGAAGCCATGCTGTTCGGCTACGAGCGCGGTGCATTCACGGGTGCGCAGGCCGCGCATGCCGGAAAGTTCGAGCAAGCGCAAGGCGGCACGCTGTTGCTGGACGAAGTGACGGAGATGCCGCTCGGTCTGCAAGCGAAACTCCTGCGCGTTCTGCAGGAACGTGAAGTGGAACGCCTCGGCGGCCGCACCTCGATCACCCTCGACGTCCGCGTGCTCGCGACGACGAACCGCCGGCTGCGCGAGGAAGTGGCAGCCGGCCGCTTCCGCGAAGACCTTTATTACCGTCTCAACGTATTCCCGCTCGCCATCGCTCCTCTCTCGATGAGACGCGATGACGTGCTGCCGCTCGCCATGCAATTGCTCGCTGCGCGTTGCAAGGCCGGCGAGCGCATTCCGGCGCTGAGCGCCGATGCCGCGCATCTGCTGCTCACCTACAACTGGCCGGGCAACGTCCGCGAGCTCGACAACCTCCTGCAGCGTGCGCTCATTCTCGTCAATGGGCCGGTGATCGAGCCGGAGCACATCCAGTTCGAGCTGATGAATGAGCCGCTGCAACCCGTGCCGGTCACGGCACCGCGCGAAGTCGCGCAAGCGCTGCCCGCTGCAGCGCCGGCCTCGCTCGCCAGGAGTCTCGACGAAACCGAGAAGGACCTGATTCTCGAAGCACTGCGCACCGGCAACGGCCGGCGCCAAGTCGCCGAACGGCTGGGCATCAGCCCGCGGACGCTCCGCCACAAGCTCGCGCGCCTGCGCGAAGCCGGTGTCGACGTTCCGGCAGCCTGAAATCACTGAGGCATCGACATGAGCCAGATGGAAATCGATCGCGTACTTGCCACGATCCGCTCGTTTTCGACGCAGGGTGCAGCCGGCGTCGGTGGTGTGGGCCAGAGCAACGCGGCCGGTGCCGCGCAGGGCACCTCCGGTGTCAGCGAATTCTCGAAGCTGCTGCAGAAGGGCATCGACTCGGTCAACGAGACTCAGCAGAGCGCGAACAATCTCGCCACGCAGTTCGAGAAGGGCGTGCCCGGCGTCGAGCTGCCGCAAGTGATGCTCGAGATGCAGAAGGCGAGCGTGTCGTTCCGCGCGCTCACTGAAGTGCGTAATCGCCTGGTCAATGCGTACCAGGAAATCATGAACATGCCGATTTAGTGATCGAAAGCTAGATGAGCGCCGAAGCCGCAACACTTCCCGGATACTCACGCATGCCAGCTGGTCTCAAACCTTTGCTCCTCCTCGTCGGCGTCGCCGCGGCGGTGGCTGCAGGCGTAATGGTCGTGCTCTGGTCCAAAGGCCCGAGCTTCAGTCTGCTGTACGCGAACCTGAGCTCCGAAGATCAGGCGCAGGTCGCCGCCGCACTGGAGTCCTCTGGCATTCCGTACCGGCTCGAAGGCTCGAACGGCATGTCTGTCCCCGCCGAGCGACTGAATGATGCGCGTCTGAAGCTCGCCGGTCAGGGTCTCCCCGAAGGAAGCGGCGGCTTCGCGAACATCACCAAGGACCCAGGCTTCGGTGTGAGCCAGTTCATGGAAAGCGCGCGCTACCAGCATGCGCTCGAAGCGGAGCTCGCCCGCACCATCGCCAGCCTCCGCCCTGTCGACGGCGCGCGCGTTCACCTCGCCGTGCCACGCGAATCCGCCTTCGTACGCGACCGGCAGCCCGCCAGCGCCTCCGTATTTGTCCAGCTCAAGGCTGGGAAGCGTCTCGAGCAGGAGCAGATCCAGTCCATCATCAATCTCGTCGCCTCCAGCATTCCGGAGCTGGATGCGAGCCACGTCACCGTCGTCGACCAGCAGGGGCGGCTACTCTCTGCTCCACAGTCGAATACCGAGCTCGCCATGCGCGAGCGGCAGTTCGAGCTGACGCATCGTCTCGAAGAGGACTATGCGCAGCGGATCGAAGCGCTGCTCACGCCGTTCGTCGGTCCGGGCCGCGTGCGCGCCCAGGTCGTTGCACAGGTCGATACCTCGGTCACGGAGGAAGCGCGTGAGCAATACCGGCCGGACAGCCAGATCGTCCGCAGCGAGCAAACCGCGGAAAGCGCGAGTCGCGACGGCTCGGGCGGGCCGCAAGGTGTGCCCGGCTCACTGTCGAACCAGCCGCCCACGCCTGGCACGGCGCTGCCGCCCAACGCCACGCCTGCAGCTAATGCGACTGTTGCAGCCCCAGCCGCGCGTCCTGCCACGGCACAAGGTGCGCCCGCCACTGACGGCACGGCCACCGCGCCCCCCGACAACACTTCACGGCAGAGCACCCGCAACTACGAAATCGATCGGACCCTGGCGTACACGAAGACTCCATCCGGCCGCCTGCAGCGACTCACAGTTGCTGTGCTCATCGACAACGTGCGTGCCACCGGCGCGGATGGCAAGACCACGAGCACGCCGCTCTCACCCGAGCAGCTCGAGCACGTAACCAAGCTGGTGAAGGATGCCGTCGGCTTCAACGAGCAGCGCGGCGACAGTGTGAACGTCGTGAATTCGGCGTTCCGCGAGGAAGCCGCGCAGCCCGCCGGCGAGCTCGAACAAGTGCCGATCTGGGAACAGCCCTTCGTGCGCGACATCGCCAAGATCGTCGCCGGTCTCATCGTGTTGCTGGTGTTGGTGCTGGCGGTGCTTCGTCCGCTCACGCGCGGCCTGCTCACGCACAGTCGCACAGCCGCTCCGCAGATGGCATTCGCAGCCGAAGCCGTTGCAGCCGGCAGCCCAGCCGCTCCGCGTGCCGCAAGTGGCGGCGGCGGGGCAGCTCAACAACCGTCATTGGCGTACGAGCAGCAGCTCGCGGCGGCGCGCACGCTCGTGAACCAGGACCCCAAGCGGGTCGCGCAAGTCGTGAAGTCGTGGGTCGCACAGGACGAATAGCCGGGTAACCAATCGATGCCAGCGAACGAAAAACAGAATGCCCGCAACGGCGTGGAACGTGCCGCGATTCTGCTGCTCACCCTGGGCGAGCAGGAAGCCGCACAGGTGCTCAAGCACATGGGCGCGCGCGAAGTGCAGAAGGTCGGCTCGGCCATGACGCAGCTTCTCAACGTGTCCCGCGAGGAAGTCGCCGAGGTGCTCACGACTTTCACGTCCGTCGCAGAAACGCAGACGTCCGTGGGCGTCGGCGTCGACGAATTCCTGCGCAAGGTGCTGGTGGATGCGCTCGGCCAGGACAAAGCGTCGAGCGTCATCGACCGCATCAACATCGGCCCTTCGAGCAAGGGCCTCGAAGCCCTGAAGTGGATGGACCCGCGCGCCGTCGCGGAGCTCATCCGCCACGAGCATCCGCAGATCATCGCTATCGTGCTCGCGTATCTCGATTCGGATCACTCGGCCGAAATTCTCGCCGCGCTCCCGGCGGGGCTGCGTGCCGACGTCGTGATGCGCATCGCGACGCTCGACGGCGTGCAGCCGGTCGCGCTGTCCGAGCTGGACGACGTGATGGAGAAAACCTTCGCGGGCAAGTCCACCGCCAAGACCGCCTCGCTCGGCGGTGCGAAGGCCGCGGCGGACATCGTGAACCTGCTCGATGCCAGCAACGAGAGCGCGATCATGGAGCAGATCAATCGCGCGGACGAAGCGCTCGGCTCCAAGATCCAGGACCTGGTGTTCGTGTTCGCAAACCTCATCGACGTGGACGATCGCGGCCTGCAGGAGCTGCTGCGCAACGTCCAGAGCGACCGGCTGCTCATCGCCTTGAAGGGTGCGGACGAGGAGCTGAAGGCGAAGATCTTCAAGAACATGTCGCAGCGTGCGGCCGAGATGCTGAAGGACGATCTCGAGGCCAAGGGTCCCGTGAAGCTCTCCGAAGTGGAGACTGCGCAGCGCGAGATCCTGCTGGCCGCGCGCAAGCTCGCCGAGGCGGGGACCATCTCGCTCGGCGGCAAGGGCGAATCGTATGTCTGACAAGGCGGCCGCCATGGCAAAGGCCGCTGCGACGGCGGAAGCGATCCAGCGCTGGTCGATGCCCAAGGTCGAAGGGCCGATCGTCGGACGCCGCACCGGCGAGGCCGAGACGCGCAATGTCGAGCGCGCCAATCACGCACGCGGCTACGAAGAAGGTCTGGCGGCGGGACAAGCGGAGATCAATCGGCGGCTCGCCGAGCTGAACAACCGTATCGCGCGACTCGACTCCATTCTGGGAATGCTTGCGCAGCCCCTCGAAGTGCTCGACGACGAAGTGGAGCAGCAGCTCACACTGCTCGCCCTCACCGTCGGCAAGCAGATGGTGCGGCGGGAGCTGAAAACCGATCCCGCTCAGGTCATCGCTGTGATTCGCGAGTCGGTGGGACGCTTGCCGGCCGCCGCGCGCGACATTCGAGTTCATCTGCATCCCGAAGATGCGGCCGTGGTACGCGAGCATTTGTCTACGCCGACCAGCGATCGCGCCTGGAACATCGTTGAAGACCCTGCTCTTTCGCGTGGCGGCTGCATCGTTCGCACGGACACTTCGCAAGTCGACGCACGGCTCGACAGCCGGTTGAATGCCGTGGTCAGCGCAGCGTTCGGTGACGAGCGCGCGCCCCAGCGCGCCGCTGACGCGCAACAGGACGGCGCTGAATGAGCCAGGCCTCGCTGCGCTCGAGTGTGAGTCGAGGCGCGATCTGGCGAGATCGGCTTGCCCGCAACACACAGCGCGTGGAGCGCATGCCTGCGCCGGCTGTCGAAGGACAGCTCACACGCATGATCGGGCAGACGCTCGAAGCTGTGGGTTGCCAGGCGGCCGTCGGTGACTATTGCGACGTGCTGACCAGCATCGGTTCGCGGGTCGAGACCGAGGTCGTCGGCTTCTCGGCGGACCGTCTGTACCTCATGCCGACCGGCGACGTGCATGGCCTCGAGCCGAACGCACGCGTCGTTCCGCGCCAGCGCGCTGGAACTGTGCGTGTCGGGCCAGAGCTGCTCGGCCGCATCATCGATGGCGGCGCGCAGCCGCTGGACGGGCTCGGCCCATGTCTCTGCGAAGAGAGCGTGCGCCTCACGGGCAAGCTCATCAATCCGCTCGCGCGTCAGCCAATCTCGGAGCCGCTCGATGTGGGCATCCGTTCGATCAACTCGCTGTTCACCGTTGGCCGCGGCCAGCGCATCGGCCTGTTCGCGGGCAGCGGCGTCGGCAAAAGCGTGCTGCTCGGGATGATGGCGCGCTATACGAGCGCAGACGTCATCGTCGTTGCGCTCATCGGCGAACGTGGCCGCGAAGTGAAGGAATTCGTCGAGAGAATTCTCGGGCCGGAGGATCGCAAGCGCGCAGTCGTCATCGCGACGCCGGCCGACAACCCTCCCCTCATGCGCATGCATGGTGCGTGGCTTGCCTCGGCCATCGCGGAGTACTTCCGCGACCGTGGCGCCAACGTCCTGCTGCTGATGGATTCGCTCACCCGCTTCGCGCAGGCACAGCGCGAGATCGGTCTCGCGATTGGCGAAGCGCCGGCAACCAAGGGCTATCCGCCCTCGGTTTTTGCGCGCCTGCCGCAGCTCGTCGAGCGCGCCGGCAACGGCATCGAGGGCGGCGGCTCGATCACAGCCTTCTACACCGTGCTCACCGAGGGTGACGACAACAACGATCCCATCGCAGACGCGGCGCGCGCGATCCTCGACGGACACATCGTGCTGTCGCGGCGAATCGCGGAGAGCGGACAGTACCCGGCAATCGACGTCGAAGCCTCCGTGAGCCGCGCGATGCACGAGATTTCGCCGCGCCCGCAGATCGATCTGGCGCGGCGCTTCCGCCAGACGTTGTCGACCTACGAGCATCATCGCGATCTCATCGCGATCGGCGCGTACCAGAAAGGGAGCGATCCGCGTGTCGACGCGGCCATCGCGCTCTGGCCGCGCATCCAGAAATTTCTCCAGCAGGACATGCACGAGTGCGTGAGCTTCCAGGAAAGCATCGCGGCCCTCAGCGAAGTCCTCGATCAGGGCGCCGGGGCAGCGCCTGAAACGGCAGGCACGACGTGAAGCGATCCAAACGGATGCAGACGGTCGAGAGGGTGGTCTCGGACGTCGAGCGCAAGCGCGCCGAGGCGCTCGCAGCGAGCGAGCGGCGCGTGAGTGAAAGCGAGACGAAGCTCAAGGAGCTCGAGTCGTACCAGAAGAGCTACGCGGACCAGTTCCATGCGCGGGCCGGCGCCGGTATCGGAGCGGCGGGTCTGCGGGATTTCCAGACCTTCATGGGGCGGCTCGCGGACGCGGTGAAACAGCAGACGCAGATCGTGCTGAAGGCGAAGGCTGACCGGGATGCAGAACTGAAGACGTGGCAGAACGCCGCGCAACGTGCCGAAGCCGTCGGCGGGCTCGTGAAGCGCTGGCAGAACGAAGAGCAGCGGCAGGATGACCGGCGCGAGCAGAGCGAGTCCGACGAGCGCTCGCAACGCGCATCGCTTCATTCGGTGCGCGCCCGATAGACGAAACGAGGAATCCTCATCATGGCGGCGATTCTGAATTCAGGCGCATCGGCACCCACTGCGACACCGGTTGCGGTGACAGGCACGCCGACTGCCCTCCCGGTGCAAGGAACGCCCGCTGTATCCACGGATATCTTCACGCAGCTGATCGCAAAGATGCTCGGCGCCCGCGCCCCGGCGCAGCCCGGCCCGACGTTACTGCCCCCGGATCTCGCTACTCCAGCCGAGCTGAGCACCGAAGGCCTCGAGCTCCCGAGCGACGAGCGCGAGCTCGACGCCGACGATACTGATGACGAAGAAGCCGGCGCGCTCGCCGTTGCCGCGCTGTTGCCCGGCCTCGCGCCTGCGACTCCCCAGCCTTCCGCGAACACCGCCGAAAAAGGCGTGAGCACGGACGCGATCTCGAGTGCCTTCATCGCGAGGCGCGCCGAAGTCGACGTATCGGAGGCCGCGGTAGAAGAGCTCGTCGACGAAGCGGCAAGCGCCGCAGACGATGCGGCGTCCGCCGAGCCGCTGCCAACGCCAGCCCCAACGATCAGTCAGAACACGAATCCGTCGGTACACGTGCACGCGATGCTCGGGTCGCATGCGACAGCCGCAGTCGATGCCGCTCCTGACATCACGATCAACACGCCCGTCGGCACGCCGGCGTGGCAGGACGACCTGGGTACTCAACTCACGTGGATGGCGATCAACGGGCGTGAAGCCGCGTCGCTGCGACTTTCACCCGAACATCTCGGCCCGCTCGAAGTGCGCATCTCGGTGCGCGAGGGCGAGGCGTCCGTCTATTTCGGCGCCAGCAATCCCGAAACGCGCAGTGCACTCGAGCAGTCGCTGCCTCGTCTGCGCGAGCTGCTCGCGTCGCAGGGCCTCGTTCTCGCGGATGCAGGCGTCTCGCGAGACGCGCCACGCAACGCCTTCAAACCGTCGGCGCAGCCGAGCGGTCCGCGCGGTATTTCTGACGCTGCCGCGGAGTCGAATGTGAGCTCCGTCACCCTGACCCGCATGGGGCTCGTCGACACGTACGTCTGAGTGTCGCGAGGCGGCGCGTCGAGCGCGCCGCACATGTGACCGGCCTCACGTTCGATACGCGTGCAAGGCCTTGATGTGAGGCGCATCACGCGCCAACTTCCCGTCGCAAATCCGTGGCATGCACGTTGCAACCCTGCATGCCGTCGCATGCGTTTTTTCATTCTCAAGGGTCTCGCCGATGGCTGAAATTCCCACGCTGGCCGCTGCTCCTGGGCAGGAGGGCGCGCCCGCGAAAAGCAAACCGTGGCTGATGATCGCGATCATCGCCGTCGTCGTACTGGGCGCGGCGGGCGGCGGCGCCTGGTTCATGTTCGGGGGCAAGAGCGATGCGAAGAAGGCGGAGGCCGCAAAGGCCGAAGCCGAGCACAAGGCGCCTCCGATCTACATCGCGCTCGATCCGCCGTTCGTCGTGAACTTCGAGGCCGAGCAGCTCGTGCGCTTCCTGCAGGTGACCGTGCAGGTGATGTCCCGCGATCCGGCAACGGCGGAGATCGTGAAGGCGAACGACCCGGTCGTGCGCAACGACCTCCTGCTCCTCCTCGGCAACCAGCACTACGAGACCATCTCCTCGCGCGACGGCAAGGAAAAGCTGCGCGAGCAGGCGCTGGCCACGGTGCGCAAGGTCGTGACCAATGCCGGTGGCAAGGCCGACCTCGTGGAAGCCGTGTACTTCACCAGCTTCGTGATGCAGTAAGACAGGATCGCGCGCGGTGAACGACCAGAAGATTCTGAACCAGGACGAAATCGACGCACTGATCCACGGCGTCGATCAGGGCGCGGTGAGCACGGAGTCCGCGCCGCCGCCGGGCACGGTGCTCGGCTACGACTTCCAGAGCCAGATGCGCATCGTGCGCGGGCGCATGCCCACGCTCGAGATGATCAACGAGCGCTTTGCACGCCTGTTCCGCTCGAACCTCTACGGCCTGCTGCGCCGGACGCCCGAAGTCGCGGTGAATCCCATCGAGATGAAGAAGTTCGGCGAGTACGTGCTGACCCTGCACGTGCCGACGAGCCTGAACATGGTGCGCATCCATCCCCTGCGCGGCACGGCGCTCATCCTGCTCGAGCCGCGCCTCGTGTTCGCCATCGTCGACAATTTCTTCGGCGGCAATGGCCGTCACGCGAAGATCGAAGGCCGCGACTTCACGGCCACCGAGAGCCGCATCATCCAGATGGTGCTGAAGAACGCGTTCGTGGACCTGCAGGAAGCCTGGTCGCACGTCGTGAACCTGCGGGTGGAATACATCCAGTCGGAGGTGAACCCGGCATTCGCGAACATCGTCAGCCCCACCGAGGTGGTGGTCGTCACCAGCTTCCACGTGGAGCTCGAAGGCGGCGGCGGCGATGTGCACGTGACCATGCCCTACTCCATGATCGAGCCGCTGCGCGAGCAGCTCGACTCCGGCATGACCAGCGACCGCATCGAGCACGACGAGCGCTGGGCGCAGAGCCTGAAGGAAGAGATCGACGATGCCGAGGTTGAAGTCTCTACCGTGCTCGGCCGCACGCAGCTCTCGCTCGCGGCGCTCCTGAATCTGAAGCCCGGCGACGTCGTGCCGTGCGACTTCACCGGCAAGGTCACGGTGCTCGCCGAGTCCGTGCCCATCTTTCGCGGCAGCTACGGTATCTCGCGCGGCTTGCAGGCCGTGAAAGTAGATGAGCGCGTGCGCCGCCCGCGGCCGCCGCTCATCGAATACAACCCGCAGATGAAGAAATCCTGAGGACCCCCAGAGGACCCCAATGAACGCTCTGAACGCACAAGCCGCCGAGGCCGCGCAGTTCGATGACCTGAAGGCCGACGGCCCGACATCGGCGGGCAAGGACGTCAACCTCGACGTCATCCTCGACGTGCCGGTCACCCTGTCCATGGAAGTCGGGCGCACCCGCATCCCGATCCGCAATCTCCTGCAGCTCAACCAGGGCTCCGTGATCGAGCTCGACCGCGCTGCCGGCGAGCCGCTCGACGTATTCGTGAACGGCACGCTCATCGCACACGGCGAAGTCGTGGTCGTGAACGAGAAGTTCGGCATCCGTCTGACCGACGTGATCAGCCCCGCCGAGCGCATCCGCAAGCTGAAGTGATCCGCTGAACGTTCCATCCCGCTCATGACCCGAGTCCTTTTCACACTGGCATCGCTGTTCGCTTGCGTCGTCGCGTTTGCGGCAGAGGAGACGCGGCCGTTTGCGGCTCCGTCCGCCGTGCCGAGCGCCGCGCCTCCGGGCGTGGGCAGCCTCGGTCAGGTCACTCTCGCGCTGGCTCTCGTGCTGGCCGTGATCTTCGCTGCGGCCTGGGGTGTGCGTCGCATGCGCGGGTTCGGTCGTGCCGCCTCCGGCACGCTCGACGTGCTCGCCGATCTCCCTCTTGGCCAGAAAGAGCGCGCAGTGCTCATTCGCGTGGGTACGAAACAGATTCTTCTCGGCGTGGCGCCGGGCCGGGTGAGCACGCTTCATGTGCTGACCGAGCCCGTTGAGATGGCCGCTCCGCCGATCGCGCCGAGTGGCGGCAGTCCCGAGAAGCCGACATTCAAGTCGCTGCTGATGAAGAGCCTCGGCAAATGATCGATCCGGGAATCACAGCACTGACCGTTCAGGCCGTGCCAGGCGGCGGGCAGACGTACTCGCTGACGCTGCAGATCCTGCTGCTGATGACGGCGCTCACGCTGCTGCCGGCCATCCTGCTCATGATGACCGCCTTCACGCGCATCGTGATCGTGCTGGGCATTCTCCGGCAGGCACTCGGCGCCGGTCAGACGCCGCCGAACCAGGTGCTGATCGGTCTGTCTTTGTTCCTCACTCTGTTCGTGATGGCTCCGGTCGTCGATCGCGTCAACACCGAAGCGGTCAAACCCTATCTCGCCGGCAGCATCGACTCCGTGGCCGCCTTGCAGAACGCGGTCGTGCCGCTGAAGAAGTTCATGCTCAACCAAACTCGTGAGAGCGACATCGCCACCTTCGTGCGCATCGCAGGCGGCAAGGGTTACGCCACTCCGGACGATGTGCCGCTCAGCGTTCTCGTGCCTGCGTTCGTCACCAGCGAGCTGAAGACCGCATTCCTCATCGGATTCCTCATCTTCATTCCATTCGTGATCATCGACCTGGTGGTCGCCAGCGTCCTCATGTCGATGGGCATGATGATGCTGTCGCCCGTGCTGATCTCACTCCCATTCAAGCTGATGCTGTTCGTGCTCGTCGACGGGTGGTCGCTCGTCATGGGGACGCTCGCTGCGAGTTTCTATTCATGAGCCCTGAAGCCGTCATGACCATTGGCCAGCGCGCGCTCGAGATGACGCTGCTGCTCGCCGCACCCCTTCTGCTGGTGGCCCTCGTCACGGGCCTGATCGTCGGCGCGTTCCAGGCCGCGACGCAGATCAACGAGATGACGCTGTCGTTCATTCCGAAGCTGCTCGCCACCGCCATCACGCTGGTCGTCGCCGGCCCCTGGATGCTCAAGATGCTCGTGGGTTACACGCGCGAGCTCATCCAGAGCATCCCGATGCTGATCAACTGAAGACGCCGATGATCACGCTCACTACAGGTCAGCTCGAAGGATGGATCAGCCAGTTGTTCTGGCCGTTCATCCGCATCGGCGCCTGCTTCATGGTGGCGCCGGCGTTCGGCGCGCTGTTCGTGCCAGCGCGCCTCCGCATAGTGCTTGCCGGCGCCGTGGCACTTCTCGTTGCGCCGCTAGTTTCGACTCCTGCAGGCATCACTCCATTCTCGGCGGCCGGCGTCGTCGTCACGATCCAGCAGATCATCATCGGCGTGGCGCTCGGCTTTGCCTTGCAAGTGCTGTTCGATTCCGTGGCGATGGGCGGACAGCTCCTCGCAAACAGCATGGGCCTCTCGTTTGCGTTCAATGTGGACCCGATGCGCGGCACGGGCACACCCGCTCTCGGCCAGCTCTATGCACTGCTGGTGATGCTCACGTTCCTCGCGCTCGACGGTCATCTCGCGCTGATCGAAGTGCTGGTCGATGGCTTCCGCACACTGCCGATCGGTGAAACGGGGTTGAGCCAGGCGGGCCTGTGGACGCTCATCGGCTGGGGCACGCAAATTTTTTCCGGTGCACTGGCCGTGGCCCTGCCCGGCGTTACCGCGCTCCTGATCGTGAACATCGCGTTCGGTGTGATGAGCCGCGCGGCCCCCTCGCTCAACCTGTTCGCGGTCGGCTTCCCGATCTCGCTCGTGTTCGGTCTGGTCATCATCGTCGTCGGACTCCCGGCCTTGCAGTCCGCCTTCGTGCGCCTCCTGGGCGAGGGCTTCGTCATGGTCCGCGGCCTTCTCGGAGCGCCCTGAGCCATGGCCGACGAAGATCTGGAACGAACAGAACACCCGACAGCCAAGCGCCTCGAGGAGGCGCGCAAGAATGGCCAGGTCCCCCGCTCGCCCGAGCTCACGACGGCGGCCGTGGTGCTGATCGCAGGCGCCGGGCTCCACTTCCTCGGTCGCGGCCTCGGCTCGAACCTGTTCGAGATGATGCGCGCGAGCCTCTCGCTCTCGCGCGAGCGCGCACTCGATGAATCGCAGGCGATCTCCATGTTCGCCGCATCGGCCTTGCACGCCCTCCTCGCCTGCGCACCGATCCTCGGGCTCACCCTCATCGCAGCACTGCTCGCGCCCATGGCGATCGGTGGCTGGAATCTGAGCTTCGGTGTGCTGGCGCCGGATTTCACGCGTCTCTCACCCATGAACGGCTTCAAGCGAATGTTCTCGACGCGAGGGATCGTCGAGCTCACCAAGGCATTCGCCAAGTTCGGTCTCCTGGCACTGATTGCCGCGGCATTCCTGTGGGTGAAGCGGGCTGAGCTGCTGCAACTTGGAAGCGAAGCACCCGCTGCCGCCATCGGTCACGCCATCACGCTCAGCGGCCACGCCCTCCTCGCCATGGCCGGCGCGCTCGTGCTGATCGCAGCCGTCGATGTGCCGTGGCAGATCTTCCAGCACATGAAGTCCCTGCGCATGACGCGCCAGGAAATTCGCGACGAGTTCAAGGAGTCCGAGGGTAACCCGGAGGTCAAGGGCAAGATCCGGCAAGTGCAGCAGGAGATGGCGCGACGCCGGATGATGCAAGAAGTTCCGAAGGCGGATGTCGTCGTAACCAACCCGACGCACTTCGCCGTAGCACTGCGTTACGATGACAAGCGCATGCGCGCGCCCATCGTGGTCGCAAAAGGCGCAGACGCAGTTGCGGCGCGCATCCGCGAAATCGCGGACGAGCACGACGTGCCGATCTTCGAAGCGCCACCGCTCGCGCGTGCCCTGTTCCGCAACGTCGATCTCAACCGCGAAGTGCCGGCCAATCTCTACGTCGCCGTGGCACAGGTACTCACGTACGTGTACCAGGTCCGTGCGGCGCGCAGGTCGGGCTCGGTTCCGCCCACGCCGCCGACGATCGATCCTTCGGTCGAAGAGACGAAGCACTAAGCCATGGCTGAAGCGACTGCCACCGCCGCGTCACCGCTCCGCATGCTGCTGAAGGCAGGCATTGGCGTGCCGGTGGGCGTGCTCGGCGTGCTCGCGATGGTCGTGCTGCCACTGCCGCCGCTCGCGCTCGATGCGCTGTTCACCTTCAACATCGCGCTCTCGATCGTGATCGTGATGTCCGTGTTCTACGTGGCGCGTCCAGTGGAATTCGGCGTGTTCCCGACCATCCTGCTGCTCGCCACCTTGCTGAGACTCGCACTCAACGTCGCTTCGACGCGCGTCGTGCTGCTGAATGGTCACACGGGATCGCACGCCGCGGGCAAAGTGATCGAGTCGTTCGGCCAGTTCGTCATCGGCGGCAACTTCGCCGTCGGCGTCGTGGTATTCATCATCCTGACGATCATCAACTTCGTCGTGGTGACCAAGGGCTCGGGACGCATCTCGGAAGTCAGCGCACGATTCACGTTGGACGCCATGCCCGGCAAGCAGATGGCGATCGACGCGGACTTGAACGCCGGCCTCATCACGCAGGACGAGGCACGCACCCGCCGCGCCGAAGTCCGGGCCGAGGCGGACTTCTACGGCTCCATGGACGGTGCGAGCAAGTTCGTGCGCGGCGATGCCATCGCGGGCATCCTGATCCTGTTCATCAACATCATCGGTGGGCTGTGCATCGGCATGATGGCGCACGGTCTGCCGTTCTCGACCGCCGGCCGCACTTACACGCTGCTCACGATCGGTGACGGCCTCGTCACGCAGATCCCAGCGTTGCTGCTCTCGACCGCCGTCGCAATCATCGTGACGCGCATGTCGGGCTCTCAGGACATGAGCGGCGAAATGGGCCGGCAGCTATTCCGTTCCCCGAAGGCGCTCGGCGTCGCGGCGGGCCTGCTGGCCGTGATGGGCCTGATTCCCGGCATGCCGAACCTGGCGTTCCTCACCATGGCGGCGCTTGCCGGTTATGGCGCGTACCTGATCAAGAAGCGACGCGACGCTGCTGTCGCCACCGAGAAGGCCACCGTCGCCGCGCCGCCTCCTCCGCCGGAAGCACGCGAGCTGTCGTGGGAGGACGTGCAGCCTGTCGACATGCTCGGCCTCGAAGTGGGCTATCGCCTCGTCCCGCTCGTGAACAAGAGCCAGAACGGCGACCTGCTCGCGCGCATCCGTGGCGTGCGCCGCAAGCTCTCGCAGGACCTGGGGTTCCTCGTGCCGGCCGTTCACATCCGCGACAACCTGGATCTCAGCCCCAACAGCTATCGCATCAATCTCGGTGGCGTGCCGGTCGGTGAAGGCACCGTGTATCCGGAACGCGAGATGGCCATCAACCCGGGCCGGGTGTTCGGCCAGTTGAAGGGCATTGCTACGCGCGATCCGGCGTTCGGCATGGAAGCCGTGTGGATCGAGCCCTCGACACGCGACCACGCGCAGACGCTCGGCTACACCGTCGTCGATGCAAGCACCGTCGTCGCCACTCATCTGAGCCATATCGTGCAGACGCATGCGCACGAGCTGCTCGGCCACGAAGAGGTCCAGCATCTGCTCAACCAGCTCGCGAAGAGCGCTCCGAAGCTCATCGAAGACCTGATCCCGCGCGTGATGCCGCTTTCGGGCGTCGTGCGTGTACTCCAGGGTCTGCTCGCAGAGCGCGTGCCGATCCGGAATATCCGCACGATCGTCGAGACGCTCGCAGAACATGCGCCGCGCACGCCGGACCCGGCGGCGCTGCAGAACCAGGTGCGCGTCGCGCTCGGTCGCCAGATCGTGCAGGACATCGCCGGTATCGCAGGCGAGCTGCCGGTGATCACACTCGAACCCGATCTCGAACGCCTGCTGCAGAACTCGCTCGCGAGCACTGGCCAGAACACGAATTCTCCCGGTCTCGAGCCCGGTCTCGCCGAACGCCTGCAACAGCGGCTCACGGATTCCGCGCAACGCCAGGAGCTCTCCGGCGAGCCTGCGGTGTTGCTCGTCGCGCCGCCTCTGCGCAATACGCTTGCACGCTTCATTCGCGCCACCGTGCCGAACATGCACGTGCTGGCCTGGAACGAAATTCCCGACAACCGAAAAGTCCGCCTGGTTACGGCCGTGGGACGGAGTTAATCGATGAAGATCTCGAAACATACGGCGACGGACATGCGAGCGGCGCTGCGCCTCGTGCGCGAGCAGCTCGGCCATGACGCCGTCATCATCTCCTCAAGACGCACGAAACAGGGCGTGGAAGTGACGGCGGCGATCGACTTCGACGCCGCACCACCCGAGCCGCCAGTGGCACCGCCCGCCGAGGTGCGACAGCCGGCCCGTGTGCCTGCGCCCATTCAGGAAACCGAACCCGAGCTGGACCCCTACGCCATCGCGGACTCGCTGGGTGGCCAGACCGTCATCATGGACAAGTCCTATGCGCGCGTGCAGGCCGTCGTGCAGGCGCATGCGAACACCGCCGCGCCGCCACCCCGGCCGCAGGACGCTGCCACTACTGCCGCAGTTGCCGCCGCAAAGGAAGAGATGGGCCAGGAGCTGCGCAACCTCCGCCGCATTCTCGAAACCCAGCTCGCACAGCTTGCCTGGAACGATCTCTCGCGGCGCGCACCAATCCAGACGCAAATCCTGCGCGAGCTGACGGAAGTGGGCATCACGCAGGACTTCGCTTCGCAGATCGTCGCGCAGCTTCCCTCGGGCAGCGACATGATTCATGCGAGGCGCCTTTCGATTTCGCTGATCGCGCAGCGCCTGCCGGTTACCGGAGATCGCTGGCTCGACAAGGGCGGGCGCGTCGCGCTCGTCGGCCCCACGGGAGTCGGCAAGACCACTTCGCTCGCGAAGCTCGCGGTGCGCTGGGTGCTTCGCCACGGCACGCGCGGCCTCGCGCTGATCTCGGCGGATGCCGTTCGCATCGGCGCGCACGATCAGATCCAGGCGCTCGGGCACATGCTCGACGTGCCGGTCTACACGACCGACACAATCGAAGAAATTCCGACGCTGCTGCAGAACCTGGCGCACAGGCGGTTCGTGCTCATCGACACGCCCGGGTTCAGCCAGCGCGATGCGCAGGTTGGAACGCGCATGGCGCAACTCGCAGTCGCTGGCTCGGGACTCGAGACCGCGCTCGTGCTTTCCGCGGCGACACAGGCCGGCGCCATCGCCGAAACCGTCACGCGCTTTGCGGAAGCGCGCCCGTCGAGCTGCCTGCTCACGAAAGTAGATGAAGCGGCCAGCCTCGGCGGCGTGCTGTCGGTGCTCACGCGAGCCGAGCTCCCGATTTCCTATGTCAGCGAAGGGCAGCGCGTGCCCGAAGACCTGCGGCCTGCGCGCGCGCTCGAGCTGGTGTCCAGTGCCGTCCAGCTCGCCAAGGCGAGTGGCGCGGCTGCCGATGAAGATTTGCTCAGACGCCGATACGGAGACGTAGCGCATGGTCTCGCGTAATACGCAGGTGATCGACAAGACCCGACTCGCGGGCCTTTCTCAGCCGGTGCGCGTCATTGCGGTGACGGGCGGCAAGGGCGGCGTAGGCAAGACGAGCGTTTCCGTCAATCTCGCCACCGGTCTCGCCGCGGCCGGGCGCCGCGTGGTGCTGCTGGATGGCGACCTGGGGCTCGCGAACGTGGACGTCCTGCTCGGGCTCTCGCCCCGCTACACGCTGGCGCATGTGCTGTCCGGCGAACGCACGCTCGATGAAATCCTCGTGACCGCGAAGCAGGGGTTCAAGATCGTGCCCGCTGCGTCCGGCGCCGCGGATCTCGCCGCGCTCGATGGCGCGGGTCATCTCGGCCTCGTTCAAGCTTTCAGCGAGCTCGCAACCCGGCTCGATGTGCTCATCATCGACACCGCGGCTGGCATCGCTCCAGGTGTGCTCCAGTTCTCACAAGCGGCGCAGCACGTGCTGGTCGTCGTCACGGACGAGCCTGCCTCCATGACGGATGCTTATGCCCTGATCAAGGTTTTGAGCCGGGATCACGGGGTGACCCGATTTCGGGTCGTAGCCAATATGTCACGTGGCGCCGGGGAAGGTGAGACGCTGTTCCGAAAGCTTACGAAGGTCACCGGGCGCTTCCTCGACGTGCTCCTGGAGTACGCGGGGGAGGTCCCCGATGACGAGCACTTGCGGCGTGCGATCCGGGTGCAACGCCCGGTCGTGGATGTCTATCCGGGAAGTCCGTCGGGTCGCGCATTCAAGAAACTGGCTGCTGCCGCCGATACATGGCCAGTTCCTGCGGGCCCGCGCGGGAACCTCGAGTTCTTCGTCGAGCGGCTGGTCCGGCGCCCGGGTGCGCGCCTCCAGGTGGTGACGTGAACGCGGTCGGCGCATACACGACATCGAGCCGCACGCGGGGCGAGGCAGATGCCCTCGTGACGCGGCACGCGGAGTTGGTGAAGCGTATTGCCTACCATCTCGCGGGTCGGCTGCCACCATC